>Ga0102591_1000099_pt1 | contig 212258 bp, 191 predicted proteins | sample AraplaCol_mCL_r2_2_FD_76860 | JGI IMG/M metagenome (GOLD analysis project Ga0102591, IMG submission 76860) | Arabidopsis root microbial communities from North Carolina, USA - plate scrape MF_Col_mCL_r2 (SPADES assembly) (version 2) | ecosystem: Host-associated > Plants > Roots > Endosphere... | reverse complement strand
GGGCCGCGTGGGAGAACCCTCGGAAATCGCCGGAGCCGCCCTCTTCCTGGCTTCGGACGATGCAAGCTTTGTGAACGGCGCCGAACTGTTCGTGGACGGCGGCCAGGCCCAAGTCTGAAGCCAGCCGACAAGCGACCGCGGCAACTGCCGATGGTCGCTTGCCTTCCCGTGCCGAGCATGGTCCTGTCCTTTGAAGCGCAATCCCGTTACATCGCTGGAATAAATCGACAGGCATCGGCGTCTACCTATCAAGCACATCGAAACCGACGTGCTGCGATCTCAAACCACAAATGGAGTCAATCATGAAGACGAACCACACCCTGCGCAACGTTGTCGCTACCCTTGGCCTTGTCGTCGCCGGTCTTTCTGTTTGCCACGCGCACACCACGGACAGCAGTCAGGGACTGACCCGGGCACAAGTGCAAAGCGAACTGTCCGCGCTCGAAAAGCTCGGCTACGATCCGCATCGCGAAGGCAACTACCCCGCTGACCTGCAAGCCGCCGAAGCGCGCCTCGCCGAGCAGCACGCTAACAACGTAGTCGCGACGAAGTGAAGCAAGGGAAGTCTGCAAGACGCGCCGGGAGAGTGAGGACCAGTCGCTCATCCCGGCATTTTTCCATCGACTGAATTCTTACTGTGGCCATCGCCACGCCGGTTCGGACAGATGCTCGGCAAAGAAGTCTGACACTGCACGAATCTTTGCCGGCTTGCTCCGCGCAGATGGGGTGACAAAATAAAGTCCGCCCCGCGTCATGTTCCACTCCGGAAGAATCCTTTCCAGGCGTCCATTCGCCAGGTACTCTCCAGCGATGAACTCGGGCAACTCTGCAATGGCAATGCCCTCCAGCAAAATGGGAACCATCGCTTCGGAGTTTGTGACGCGAAGCGGGCCGGATGGCACCACCTCCTCTTGATATCCACTGTCGTGCGTGAACTGCCAGACCTGGGTGCGTGCCCGATACGCATAGCTGAGGCACTTTCGCACGGCCAATTCGCGGGGATGGGATGGGCGTCCATGCGTTTCAAGATAAGCTGGCGACGCCACGAGATATTGCGTCACCGAGCAGATCTTGCGGGCGACCAGCGAGGAATCTGGCAGCGAAGCGATGCGCAACGCCGCATCGAAACCCTCCGCCACAATATCCACCGTTGCGTCGGACAGGTGCAGATCCAGAGACAACTCCGGATACTTGTCCATCAGCCTGGGGAGTATCGGAACCACCCAGCGAAGACCAAAGGACATCGGAATTGCAATGCGCACGCGTCCGCGTGGGTTCTCGGACAGTTCCAGGGCTTCATGCTCTACCACTTCGGCCTGCCGATAGATTTCCGCGGCCTTGGTGGCCATCTGATGGCCGAATTCGGTCAGCGATAGCTGGCGTGAGGTCCTGTTAAGAAGCCTGCCGCCGAGGCGGTCTTCCAGCCTGCTTATCGCCCGGGACACCGTCGGCACCGACACATCCATGACTCTCGCGGCGGCGGCAAACGAGCCCTCCTCCGCGACTTTGGCAAACATCGCCAAACCTTCGAAATCGGGTAACTTGCTCATTCTGCTTGCGCACCGTGACGATGCCATGGCTGCGACGCCGCCACGCATGACGCGCGCAAGGCGCTACGCATCGTCCGGTACGTTTTACTTTTTTCTTGTGGCGTTACCTGGCGGGCGGAAGGTAGCCGCCTGTGCGGTCCAGAATATCGCTGCCTTCGTTCGCCATGGCTTCCGCGAGCTTCATGGTCGCAACCATGATCGAGGACTGCAGCATCGCCATCTGGGTTTCCATGGATGCGACCATTGCCGCCTTCTCGCGCTCATCGCGCTGTTCCGACTGCACGGCTTGCAAGTGTTCCCGCAATTCGGCGAGCTGCTTCTGCATCTGCTCGATCTGAGCCTTGATCGAATCGGCAGTTTCCGACTGTGCGGATTTCTTTTCGCCGCTCGCTCCGGCCTCCGTTCCCTTCACTTCAGGCGGTCGCTCGGTGTCTTCCACACCAGGCGCCTGACCATCGGCATCATTCGCTGCAGTCTGTGCAGTCACTGGTTCGGACTGCGGAGGAACCGACGTGTATCTCGGCGTTGAATGAATCTGCGTGATGCTGCCTATCTGGCTCATGGCGCGAAGCCTCAGTCATGGTTGTTAGCGCCGAAAGCATAACGTTGCCGATTCCCTATCGAAACACCCGCTTCAGAAAGTCAACGTTTCAGAAATGAAACGGCAAGGCGCAGCAACGGCAGACCTGCTCGACATTCCGGTTGCGCGCCCTCACGTCCTTCAGGCCAGTTCCGGCACCCGTGGCTTGAATCGTTGCCGCTCGATGGCGCCGCCGCGCGCCATGAGAATGGTGGATTCCGGGATTTCTTCCCAGACGTCCTGAACATCGATCAGCGGCTCGGACAGGACGAGGAAGGCATCGTCGCCCGCCGCGATGATGCGTGGATCGTCAGGATACAAGGCACGCAATTGCCGGAATGACGTGCTGTGGAACAACGAGCGAGAGGCGCCTTCGCTGGAGTAACGCACGGCAACGATCTGCTTGCCGTCGGTGACGCAGACAGTCATGTTCAATGGATGCTGCACGTCGCAGCGCCGCGCCACTTCCTCGATCAACCCTGCCATCTGCTCCAGCGCCCCGCGCGGATCGCGTTCCAGGCCGAAGGTCAGGGCAAGGAAGAACATGACTTCGGAATCGGTCGATCCTTCGATCCAGCGAAACAGGTGAGGCGCCACCGCCAGCATCAGCTCGCGGCGCAATTGCGGGTACTCGCGGATCAGGCCGTTATGGACGAACAACCATCGGCCGAACCGGAACGGATGGCAGTTGGTTTCCTGCGTCGGCGTGCCGGTGGCGGCCCGCACATGGGCCACGAACAGCGGCGCCCTGACTGCCCGCGCCGTCTCGCGCAGGTTCGTGTCGCTCCATGCGGGGTGCAGGCAACGATACCGGAATGGCAACTCCGAATGCCGCCCATACCACCCCACGCCGAACCCATCGCCATTCGTAGTGGTATGTCCAAGCCGCGCATTGAGGCTCTGGTCGATCAACGAATGTTCGGGCTGAAACAGCACGGCTTCCAGCGGCACGGAACGGCCTGAATAGGCCAGCCAGCGGCACATGATGCCCCTCCTCTACTGTCTTGGTAACGATATCTTCACTTCCAGAATAGCAAGCATGGCCGTTTCGTGAAGTAGGAAAACTGGAGATTGCGCTATGACGCAGGTCACGTAGAATACTGTACATCCATACAGTATTCAGTCATGGAACTGCTCAAGAAACTCGAAATCCTGGCGGATGCGGCGAAATATGACGCATCCTGCGCCAGCAGCGGCGCCCCGAAACGCGATTCGCAAGGCCGTGCCGGGCTGGGCGCCACCACGGGCGCCGGCATCTGCCACAGCTTCACACCGGATGGCCGTTGCGTGTCGCTGTTGAAAATCCTGCTCACCAACTTTTGCCAGTACGACTGCCAGTACTGCGTGAATCGTCGATCCAGCAACGTGCCGCGTGCCCGCTTCGCGCCGCGCGAGGTGGTGGACCTGACGCTGGAGTTCTATCGTCGCAACTATATCGACGGGCTGTTCCTGAGTTCGGGCATCATCCGCAGCGCCGACTACACGATGGAGCAACTGGTACAGGTGGCTCGCACGCTGCGCGAGGAGCACCAGTTCCGGGGCTACATCCATCTGAAGACGATTCCAGACGCCGATCCGCGGCTGATTCGTGAAGCCGGGCAATACGCGGACCGACTCAGCGTCAATATCGAGCTACCCACCGACGCCGGCCTGCAGCGCCTGGCGCCAGAGAAGAACGTCCATACGATCAAGCGGGCGATGGGATCGATCCGGTTGGCGCAGGAGGAAGCCGAGGTCGAGAAAACACCCGCTGCGGCGCGTGCCCCGGCGGGTCAAAGCACCCAGATGATCGTCGGCGCAGACGAGGCTGACGACCGCACGATCCTGCAGACCGCCCAGACGCTCTACGGCGCCTACAAGCTCAAGCGGGTTTATTACTCGGCGTTCAGTCCGATCCCCGACAGCCCGTCTGCCGTGCCCTCGCAGGCGCCGCCGTTGCTGCGCGAACATCGGCTGTATCAGGCCGATTTCCTGCTGCGGGGTTACGGTTTCCGGGCCGAGGAACTGTTCCAGGCCGGCGGCGACCTGCCGCTCGACATCGATCCGAAACTCGCGTGGGCGCTGGCGCATCGCGAATCCTTTCCCGTGGATCTGAACCGTGCGCCGCAGCGTTTGATCGCCCGCGTGCCCGGCATCGGCATGCGGAACGCCAGGCGCCTGGCGGAGTTGCGACGCACGCGGGCCATCCGCTATCAGGATCTGATCCGGCTGCGGTGCGCGATGGATACCGTGAAGCCGTTCGTGGTCACGCAGGACTACAAGCCCGCGCTGGCCGAGCCCACCTCCGAGCAATTGCGCCGCGCCTTGGCGCCCGCGCCACAGCAACTGTCTTTGATATGAGCGAGATCGCGCCCACCACCATCAAGGACTACGCCAGTTGGCGCGAGTGGGCGCTGCGTGCGCTGGCGCAGGGCTTGCCGCCAGAAGCGGTGCCGTGGGATGCCGGTGGTGAAGCTTCGACTTCCACGCCGGGACAACTGTCATTGGGTATGGACGCCGCACCGGCCGTTGCTGCCAGCCACTCAGGCGCCGCGATTCAGGCCGTACGGATTTCCAGGGAACTCGCCGCCCTGCTCCGCGACGCCGCACAGCATCGCGCGGCCCAGCGCTGGGCGTTCCTGTATCGGGTGTTGTGGCGATGGGCACAGGGCGACCGCGCGGTGGCATCGGCCGCCGATGAGGATGGCGCGCGGCTCTACGCCATGGCCAAGGCCGTGCGGCGGGCGCAACACGACATGATTGCCTACGTGCGTTTTCAGGAGCGGCGGCCGGACATGCGAGTCGGCGCGGGCGATGACTTGCCTCAATACCTGGCGTGGTACGAACCCGACCACGATGTGCTGGCGTACGCGGCAGGACATTTCGCGCGACGGATGGGCGAGGCCACGTGGTGGATCGGCACGCCGGACGGTGCGGCAACCTGGGATGGCCGCGAGGTCCGCTACTCGGCCGCCCCACCCGATCCGGGCGCCTTCCGCGCCGGCGCGGACCAGATCGAGCCGCTCTGGATGGCGTACTACAAGAACATCTTCAACCCGGCTCGCCTCAACGAAGCGGCCTTGCACCAGCACATGCCCGTTCGTTTCTGGAAGGGCCTGCCCGAGGCCGCGCTGATTCCCGCCATGATTGCCGACGCACGAAACGGCGCGCAGCGCGTGGGGCAGGCGGCGACGGTCGGCAGCATGCGCGGCAAGCAGGTGGCAGTGGATGCTGCACAGGCCCTGCCCGTCCGCCCGGTGCCGACTTCGCTCGACCAGTGCCGGCGTTGCGATCTCTGGCGCCACGCCACTCAGGCGGTGCCCGGACGTGGTCCCGATACAGCGCCGATCATGGTGGTGGGCGAGCAACCCGGCGATCAGGAGGATCTCTCGGGCGAGCCGTTCGTGGGTCCGGCTGGGCAGGTGCTGGACGCGGCGCTGCGTGGTGCGGAGGTGTCGCGCGACAGCCTCTATCTGACCAATGCCGTGAAGCATTTCAAATGGATGGCGCGCGGCAAGCGGCGCATGCACAAGACGCCGGGACAGCGCGAAGTAGAAGCCTGCGCGCACTGGCTCGACGAGGAACTGGCGCGCGTGCGGCCTCGCGTCATCGTCACGTTGGGAGCGACGGCGCTGGGCGCGGTGGTGCGGCAGAAGATCCGGCTCGCCGACGCCATGGCCGCCCCGATGCGGCTAGGCGATACGTGGATCGTGGCGACGTGGCATCCCTCGTATGCGCTGCGAGTAGAGGGGCTGGAGGCGCGAACCAATGTGGAGGCTGCAATTCAGTCGGCGTTGATACAGGCACACAGGTTGGCCGAGGAAGAAACTTTTCCAGTCATTTCGGCGTCGGAGTGATTTGAGCCATTGCTGGGATCACGATGAGAAAGTCACTTTCCTGCGCGCTCGCCGCGCTTTTTCTGCTCGGCGCAATCAGCGGCTGCGCGTCCCGGACAGGCTATGACGATGGGAAATCCGGGGTGACAACCTATGGGGTCGTGGATGTCGGGGTGAGTGTGGAGCGGTGAGACGTATTCTCCCGGCTTACGGAGTGCTCCCCTCTCCCGCACGCGGGAGAGGGGAGAAAACCAGCAAGATCCCTAGACTCAAACCACCCCCACCTTCACCTCACTTCGAATCTCGCACCTTGCCAGACTCTCTCGCGCCACGCGTTCGACCTGCTCGCGCGTGGCTGCGTCGCGCACCGTTCCGTGCAGCGTGCAAACACCATCCGAAAAGTCTGCCGTCACCACGCCGGGATCGACGAGGGTGGCGAGTTGTTCGTCGAGGACTTCGCGCCGCTGCAGATCGCTGAGTGGCGCCGCGGCGTCCATATCGTTGTTGTCGTATTGCCCCAGCGATGCCGGACCCGGTACCGGCCGCGTGCCAGTGACCAGCGGTTCGGGCGCAGCCGAGCCAGGCGCCACGCCGTACATGCCGTAGCGCTCCACGCCATCAGGCTCTTTACCGCCATGCGGCACATAGGGTGTATCGGGCAGATTGTCATGGCTGGCCGGTTTGACCGCGCCGGATGCCTCACTCACAGGCGCCTCCGGCAGGTTGTTGCGATCATCGCGTACGGCGCTATGGCCGCCGTAGTGGTAGTCCGTCAGCGTGGGCTTTTGCGTGGCCATCTGAAAACTCCTTTCGAGCGGTTGTCGTCATCGGGCATGGCAACGCATCGACCGTGCCACCCCGCCAGTTCCTTGCGTGGCAACGGATTGCACGTCGTCAGTCGCGTTTTCAGCCGGTAAATCCTGCATTGGGGTCGTACCGGACATTCAGCGGGGAGGTGCAGGAGTAGACTCTCAGCACCTTTCAAAGGACGTGCCCGCCCCCCGTGAATACCCAGCCGCCCCGCCCTGCCCGCCTGCATTTCGACCTGACCACCGTCCAGCTATTTATCGCCGTGGCCGAACTCGGCAGCATCACGCGCGGCGCCGAGCGGTTGCACCTGGCCGCCGCAGCGGCGTCGCGGCGCGTGCTCGAACTGGAAGGCCAGCTTGGTGTGGCGCTGTTCGAGCGCCTGCCGCACGGCATGGCGTTGACCGAGGCGGGCCGTGCGCTGTTGGCGCACGCGCGCGGCATCACGCATACCGTGCAACGCATGCAGGACGATGCCGCGTCTTATGTGGGGGGCGATCTCGGTGTGGTGCGTGTGGCGGCGCCCAAGTCCGCCGTGATCCAGTTCATGCCGTTCGATATCCAGCGCTGCGCCGCCGTTTGTCCGGGCGTGCGCGTGGACCTGCAGGAGATGAACAGTCAGGAAGTCCAGCAGGCGCTGCGCCGGGGCACGGTCGATATCGGCATCTATGAAGGCAGCCTTGGCATGGTGGACCTGCCGATCGAACCGTATCGCACGGATCGTCTGGTGCTGGTGGTGGCCAAGGGACATGCGCTGGCGCGCCGACGCAAGGTGACGCTCGACGATGTACTCGACTGCGACCTGATCACGCTGGGCGAGAGTTCTGCGATTTCGATCATGCTCGACCGGCTGGCCGAGGAAGCGGGTCGTGTGCCCCGGATGCGCATGCGCGTGGGCGGCTTCGACAGCATTGCCGCCCTTGTGGCGCAGAGCCTGGGCGCGGGCGTCATGCCGGAGGCCATCGCCGCCGTCATCGCGAGCGGCAGCCATTTCGTGCGCGTGCCGATTGCCGAGCCGTGGGCGGAGCGCGAATTCGTGTTGTGCCACCGTCCGCGCGACGCGCTCTCCTCCGCCGCGTTGAGCGTGCTGGCGGTGCTTGCGCAAAATGCGAAACCAGAATCCCCCAAATAGCGATAGCCCGCGCTGCCCGCCGCGCCCATGATGGGATCCATAACGATTCCCATATTGGAGACACCTCATGCAGCGCAGACAGTTCATCCTCGGGGCAGCGGCCGGCCTGGCCCTCCCCTCGCTGGCCCTCCCCAGCCTGGTCCGCGCCGCCGATATCAACGGCCCGGTCCGCATCGTGGTGGGTTTTGCGCCCGGTGGCGGCACCGATGTGCTGGCACGCGTGATCGGCCAGAAGCTCGGCATGATGTGGAACACCAGCGTCCTCGTGGAGAACAAGCCGGGCGCGACGGGAGCGATTGCCGCCGCCTACGTGGCCAAGCAGCCGCCTGACGGCACCACGCTGCTGATGGCGCACGTGAACAGCCACGCCATCGGTCCGGCGCTGCTCGACGTCAAGTACGACCCCGTCAACGATTTCTCGCCGATCTCGATGGTTGGGGTAACCCCCAACATGCTGACGTGCCGGCCCGAGCAGAAGGTGCGCTCGGTGCAGGATATCGTCGCGCTCTGCAAGAAGAAGCCGGGCCAGATCTCGTTTGGCTCGTCGGGCATCGGCTCTGCCCAGCACCTGGCGCTGGAACTGTTCCGCATGCAGGCCAAGATCGACGTGGTACACGTGCCGTACAAGGGATCGGGCCCGCTGATTGCCGATCTGCTCGGTGGCCAGATCGACTATGCGTTCGACACGATGACTGCGGCCACGCCATTCATCGCGCAGGGCAAGGTCATCGCCATCGCCCAGACGCGCCTGAAACGCGCGGCCAGTCATCCCAACGTGCCGACGCTGGCGGAATCCGGGTTTCCGGGTCTGGATGCGGCGTCGTGGTACGGGCTGGTCGGTCCCAAAGGCATGTCGCCCGCGCTGGTGCAGCGCATGAACCAGGATGTGAACCGCGCGCTGGCCATGCCCGACGTGGCCGAGAAGCTCAAGAGCTTCGGCGCCGAGGATTCGGGCGGCACCAGCCAGCAGTTCGGCGCGTTCATCGCGTCGGAAGCCGCCAAATGGGGCAAGGTCGTCAAGCAGGCCGGCGTCAAGGCCGAAGTCTGACGCGCCCTCCCCCAGAACATGCATTGCCACGGAATTCAACGATGACGCCATTCAATACCTCCGCCGCCTCCACGGGTTCGACTTCCGACGCACAGGCGCGTCCTCTGCCGCTGGCTGGCGTGCGCGTGCTCGATGTCTGCCAGGTGATGGCCGGCCCCTATGCCTGCATGCTGCTGGCCGACCTGGGTGCCGACGTGATCAAGATCGAGCCCCCCGATGGCGGCGACCAGACGCGCAGCGCCATGGGCTTCAAGATGAAGGGGCCGGACAGCATGGGCTTCCTGAACATGAACCGCAACAAGCGCAGCGTCACGCTCGACCTCAAGACCGAGGCTGGCCGCGAGGTACTGTACAAGCTCGCGGAGTCCGCCGACATCCTCGTGGAAAACTACCGTCCCGGCGTGATGAAGCGGCTCGGCATCGACTACGAGACGCTGGCCGAAATCAACCCGAAACTGGTCTATGTCAGCATCTCTGGGTTCGGCCAGTCCGGTCCGTGGGCCAAGCGCCCGGGTTTCGACCTGATGGCCCAGGCCATGTCGGGCGTGATGAGCGTGACCGGCTATCCCGGCGACGCCCCAGTGAAATGCGGCGTGCCCGTGGCGGATATCGGCTGCGCGCTGTTTGCCACCTACGGCATGCTGGCCGCGTACATCGGCGCCAAGGAAACCGGCAAGGGCCAGTACGTGGACGCATCGCTGTTCGACTCGGCCATGGCGTTCTCGATCTGGGACACCTCGGAGTACTGGGGCACGGGGCGCGAGCCCGAGCCGCTGGGTACGGCCAACCGCATGAGCGCGCCCTACCAGGCCATGAAATCCGCCGATGGCTATTTCGTGATGGGCGCCACCAACCAGAAGCTCTGGCAACTGCTGTGCAACACGCTGGACCGCGCCGACCTGCTGGCCGACGAACGCTTCTCGACAGTGGCCCTCCGGCTGGCTAACCGGCTCCCGTTGATTGCCGAACTCGAACGCACCTTCACGCAGAAGACCAGCGACGAGTGGATCGAATCGCTGCTCGAAGTGGGCATTCCGGCCGGGCCGATCCTGACGTATCCGCAAGCGTTCGACAGCGAACACGGCAAGCACCGCCAGATGCGCATCGAGATCGACCATCCGATCGAAGGCAAGGTCCCGAATATCGGCTTCGCGGTGAAGATGGGCGGCACGCCGCAACAGGTACGTCGCCATCCGCCGCTGCTGGGCCAGCACACCGACGAGGTACTGACCGAACTCGGCATCGCACAGGACGAAAAAGAGGCGCTGGCCGCAGCCGGCGCGTTCGGCGCATGAGCGGCGATCAGGATACTGGCCGTGTGAGCCTGTTCGTCTCCGGGCAGGTGGCCACGCTGACCTTCGACCGCCCCGCCGCGCGCAATGCGATGACGTGGACGATGTACGAGCAACTGGGCCAACATTGCCGCGATCTGGCCGGCGACGGCGGTGCAGGCATCCGCGTGGTCGTGATGCGCGGCGCAGGCGGCGAGGCGTTCGTGGCCGGCACCGACATTGCCCAGTTCAAGGCGTTCCAGAGCGGCGACGACGGCATCGACTACGAAAAACAGATCGACGCAGGCATCGGCCTCGTCGAATCGCTCCCCATGCCCACCGTCGCCGTGGTCGATGGCTGGTGCGTAGGCGGCGGCCTGGCCATCGCCACCGCCTGCGATTTCCGCATCGCCACCCCCAATGCCCGCTTCGGCGTGCCGATTGCCCGCACGCTCGGCAACACGCTCTCCGCGCTGAACCTCGCCAAGCTGCGCGCGGCATGGGGCTTGCAGCCCGTGCGCCGCATGCTGCTGCTGGCGCAGATCCTCGATGCCGACGCAGCGCTGGCCTGCGGCTTCCTGGAATTCGTGCGAACCGCCGAAGACATCGACGCTGAACTGGCTTCGCTCTGCGACCGCTTGGCGAAGCTCGCACCCGTCACGCAAGCGGTCGTCAAGGAAGCTCTGCGCCGCCAAACCGTCGAGGCCGTGGCGGATACCGACGATCTGGTGCGCCGCTGCTATGGCAGCCAAGATTTCCGGGAGGGGGTGGAGGCGTTTGTGGAGAAAAGGCCGCCCGGGTGGCGGGGCTACTAGTCGCGAAACCTAGTCGCGAAACCATCCGCGCTCTGTTTTCATGTCTTTCCATCACACTATTGCGATAAGTTTTCTTATCGCAATAGTGTTGTCATGGATGGCAACTGCGATGTGGGGAAACGTTCTTCCCCATACCCCCAGGACATACTCCCCGACAAATAGTCATTAGACGGCGCGGCACAATCCGGAAACAATCGGCGCTTTCGTTGCGGCATGCAGCGCCATTTTTCGACCGGAAGTAGCCCATGACACTGATTACCGATGAGCAGGTCCGTCAAGTTCTGACGATGCGCGAGAGCAGCCAGGTGGTGCGCGACGCGTTTGTTGCGGCGGCGCGTGGGCAGGCGGTGACCTTGCCGCGCACCCGCACCAGTCTGGATCACCTGACGCTCAGCGTCATGGGCGGCATCGTGGCCCCCGCCGGAATGTGTGGGGCGAAGGTGTATTCGACGAACGCGGGGCAGTTCGATTTCGTCGTCGTGTTGTTCGATGGTGCAGATGGTCACTACGTGGCGACGATCCAGGGCAATGCGTTGACGGAGTTCCGCACGGCCGCCACCACACGCGTCGTGATCGAGGCGCAATTGCCGCCGAAGGGCTCCACGCTGGCGATCTTCGGCACCGGCGTCCAGGCCAGGGCGCACCTGGCCACCATGCTCGAACTCGATGTCTTCCGCCGCGTATTCATCGTGAGCCGGGGCGATGGTGCGGCGATGGCGGCTGCGTTTGCCAAGTCGCATCCAGAGGTCGAGTTCAAGACTGCGGACGCCATCACGGCGGTGCCGGAATCCGATGTCGTCATCACCTGCACGCGTAGCGCGACGCCGCTTTTCGACGGCAACCTCCTCAAGCCCGATGCGGTGGTGGCGGCCATTGGATCGAGCAAGCCGCAAACGCGGGAGATCGACGATGTCACGCTGCAACGTGCGGCGCGCATTGTCGTCGAGCACAAGGAGCAGGCGCGCAAGGAGGCGGGAGACCTCGTCATGGCCCAGCCCGGCGTGGTGGATTGGGATCGTGTCGTGGAAATTGGCGATGTGCTGACCGGCGATGCGTCGGCCATCGGTGCGGCACAGGGGATTCGGGTGTACAAGTCGGTTGGCGTGGGCCTGGTCGATGTCGCCCTGTCCGCGCTGGTTTACAAGAAGATTGCCGCCGCGAAGCCGTAAGCACGCATGGGGAGCGGTCCCTTTCTGCAGGAGTTCGGCGCCGACCCGCATCCGGCGCTAGAATCGCGCCAGAAACAATTCCCCAAGGTTTTCCAGCGTGCCCCTTCAGCAGGGTTTCATCCTGACCCGTCACTGGCGCGACACACCGGCGGGCACCGAGGTCGAGTTCTGGCTCGCCACCGACGATGGCCCGCGCCGGCTGCGTCTGCCGCCGCAGCCTTCGACCGCGTTTATCCCCGTGGCCCAGCGTGCCGCTGCCGAAGCGCTGCTGCGCGGTGAGCGCGATGTCGAGCTGCGCGCGCTGCCGCTGCAGGATTTCCAGCATCGGCCGGTATTGGGCCTCTACTGCCAGCAGCATCGGCAACTGATCCAGATCGATCGCGCGCTGCGCGATGCCCGCGTGGATGTCTACGAGGCCGATGTGCGGCCGCCCGAGCGCTACATGATGGAGCGCTTCATCACCGCGCCGGTCTGGTTCGACGGCGAGGCCGGCGCCGATGGCGTGCTGCGCGAGGCACAGATGAAGCCGGCTGTCGGTTATCGACCGCCGCTGCGGCTGGCGTCACTCGATATCGAGACCAATGCGTTTGGCGACCTCTATTCGATTGCATTGGAGGGTTGCGGCCAGCGGCAGGTCTACATGCTCGGGTCTGCGCAGGAGGATGCCGATGCGGTGAATGAAGGCATCGACTTCGCGCTGAAATACTGCGACACACGCCAGCAATTGCTCGAATGCCTCAACGACTGGATGGCCGCGCATGATCCCGACGCGATCATCGGCTGGAACCTCGTCCAGTTCGATCTGCGCGTGCTGCGCGAGCATGCCGCCAAGTTCCGGATTCCGCTGCGGCTGGGCCGGGGCGGCACCGAGATGGAATGGCGCGAGCACAACCAGCAGCAGCACTACTTTGCGGCAGCGCCGGGGCGGCTGATCATCGACGGCATCGAGGCGCTGCGTTCCGCCACGTGGAGCTTCCCCTCGTTCAGCCTGGAATCGGTGGCGCGCACGCTGCTGGGCGAAGGCAAGGCCATCGACAATCCGTACGATCGCATGGACGAGATCGACCGGATGTTCGCGCAGGACAAGCCTGCGCTGGCCCGCTACAACCTGCGCGATTGCGAACTGGTGACGCGCATTTTCCACGCCACGGAACTGCTGCCCTTCCTGCTGGAGCGCGCCTCGGTCACCGGCCTGCCTGCCGATCGCAATGGCGGCTCGGTGGCGGCTTTCACCCATCTGTATATGCCGATGATGCATCGGCAGGGCTTTGTGGCGCCAAACCTCGGTGACAAGGCGCCCGAGGCCAGCCCCGGCGGCTTCGTGATGGATTCGCGCCCGGGCCTCTACGAATCCGTGCTTGTGCTCGACTACAAGAGCCTGTACCCGTCGATCATCCGCACGTTTCTGATCGACCCAGTCGGGCTGATCGAGGGGCTGGCACACCCTGACGACACCGATTCGGTGCCCGGTTTCCGGGGTGCGCGATTCTCACGGACCAAGCACTGCCTGCCGGCCATCGTCGCGCGTGTGTGGCAGGGTCGCGAAGCGGCCAAGCGCGAGGGCAACAAGCCCCTGTCACAGGCGCTCAAGATCATCATGAACGCGTTCTATGGCGTGCTGGGATCGAGCGGCTGCCGCTTCTTCGATCCCCGGCTGGCCTCGTCGATCACGATGCGCGGGCACGAGATCATGCGCCAGACGCGCGAACTGATCGAGGCCCGCGGCTACGAGGTGATTTATGGCGACACGGACTCCACGTTCGTCTGGCTGCGCCGCGCGCGCGCCGAGGAAGACGCCGCGAGCATTGGCCGCAGCCTGGTGGCGTACGTGAACGACTGGTGGCGCGACCATCTCTGGCAGACCTATGGGCTGGAGAGCGCGCTCGAACTGCAATTCGAAACGCACTACCGCCGCTTTCTGATGCCGACGATTCGCGGTACCGACCTCGGCAGCAAGAAGCGCTACGCCGGCCAGGTCATGCGCGCCGACGGCAAGGCCGAGATGGTCTTCAAGGGCCTGGAAACGGTGCGCACGGACTGGTCGCCACTGGCGCAGCAGTTCCAGCAAACGCTCTACGAGAAGATCTTCAATCGCGAGCCGTACCAGGAATACGTGCGCGACACCGTGCGCCGCACGCTGGCCGGTGAACTCGATGACCAACTCGTCTATCGCAAACGCCTGCGCCGGCAACTGGGCGACTACCAGCGCAACGTCCCGCCCCATGTACGCGCCGCCCGCATCGCCGACGAATACAACGAACGCCACGGCCGGCCCCGTCAATACCAGCGCGGCGGCTGGATCAGCTACCTCATGACCCTGGCCGGTCCCGAACCACTGGAAACCCGCGCCGCGCCCATCGACTACGACCACTATGTTACGCGGCAACTGCAGCCCATCGCGGATGCGATCCTGCCGTTTCTGGATGATGATTTCGAAAGGTTGCTGAGTGGGCAGATGGTGTTGTTTGGGGCATAGACGTCTTGCCCTCGCCTGTTTGGTTTTCTCCCCTCTCCCGCTACGCGGGAGAGGGGTCGGGGGAGAGGGCATGGCGGTTCTGCTTGCCAAGCTCGCATTTTGAACTGCTGGCCCTCTCCCCCACCCCTCTCCCACTGCGCGGGAGAGGGGCGCGCATAACAGCGGGAGTCAGGTAATTCAAACTCTGCGGTATCCTTCCCCTCTCAATCAAAAAAGAATCCGCAGAGCATTCATCCCCGCCATGTCTTCCACTGCCGCCCCCACTCCCCCCGCCCCATCCAAGGCCATGCGCCACGCTGCCAGCATGCTTGTGCTGCGTGACGGGCCACAAGGCATGGAAGTGCTGCTGATGCGTCGTCCGCAACGCGACGATGATCGCAGCGCCGGTGCCTACGTGTTTCCGGGCGGTGTGCTCGATCCGCAGGATGCTGCGCTCCATCCGCTCTGTACGGGGCTCGATGACGCTGCGGCGAGTGCGCGGCTCGATGTGGCTGGCAACGGGCTCGACTACTACCTGTGCGCGGTGCGCGAGGCGTTCGAGGAAGCCAACCTGCTGTTTGCCTACGATGCCAGCGGGCAGATCGTCCGGCTCGACGATCTTGGCGAGGCGGTGCGCGGCCAGTTGCGCGAAGCGGCCAGCTATGGCGGCAAGGGCGTGGCCCATGTCTGCGAGACGCTGGGCCTGACGCTGGCCGTCGACAAGCTGGCCTATTGCGCTTACTGGCTCACGCCCCCGGGGCTGGCCAAGCGATTCGATACACGCTTCTTCATGGCAATCCTGCCGGCCGGCCAGACCGCCATCCACGATGGCGTGGAAGCGGTGGAGCATCGCTGGATGCGACCCGGTGACGCCGCCGATCCGGCCGCCAATCTCACGCTCGTCAATGCCACGCGCCGCATCCTGCAGTCGATCGCGCACTTTCCCACGGCGCAGGCGTGCTTCGACTACGCCCGGCAGCAGCGCAACATCGCACTGGTCATGCCGCGCCTGGCGCACGGTCCCAAGGGGCAGCGGCCCGTCATGCCTGAGGAGCCGAGCTACGCGGAGATCGCGCGGATCGATCCGGACGGCGCGGGCCATGGCCGCTATACGCTGGAACCCGGCCTCGCGGTCCGGCTGTCCGAACGCGTCTGGCGTGTGACGGCCAACAACGGCAACGTGATGACCGGCCCCGGCACCAATACGTACTTCGTGGCCGGCGCGGACAACACGTGGGCCGTGATCGATCCGGGTCCTGACGATGCCGAGCACTTCGCCGCCGTGATGGCCGCCGCACCAGGACCGGTCAAGCTGATCCTGACCACGCACACGCACCTGGATCACTCGCCCGGCTCCGTGCGCCTGCGCGAAGCCACTGCGGCGCCGGTCTGGGGCCGCGTGACTACGGTGGCCGATCGCCAGGACCCGACCTTCCGCCCCGACCACATGCCCGATCACGGCGACCGCATCGTGTTGAGTCCGGATACCACGCTGCGCGTGATCCATACCCCAGGGCACGCGTCGAACCACCTCTGCTTCCTGCTCGAAGAAGAAAAGACGTTGTTCACGGGCGATCACGTGATGCAAGGCTCCTCGGTTGTCATCAATCCGCCCGATGGCGACATGCGCGACCATCTGGCGTCTCTTCAGATGCTGCTGGACGAGGACATCGACTGGATCGCACCCGGCCACGGCTTCCTGATGCCGCGCCCCCACGAAGCGATCCGCCTGCTGATCCGCCATCGCCAGCAACGCGAGGCCAAGGTCATGAATGCGTTGCGCGCGCTGGCGCCGGCCAATATCGCCACGCTGCTGGCCAGCGTCTACGACGATGTGCCCGAACGGATGCACCCGGTGGCGCAGCGGTCGTTGCTGGCGCATTTGAGGAAACTGGAGGGGGATGGGGTTGCGCGGGATGTGGACGGGGTCTGGACCCTCGTCTGACCGGCAACTTGGGTCAAGGCAAGCCCCAGAAATATCTGGAAACCTTTCCCCGCTTGGTCCCCGCGCTCGCCGCTGCCTACAGTGATCTGAACAAGACCCGCTGAAGGTGCCGCCATGTCCAGACTGCTCGCCGTGTTGCTGTTGACGCTGGCCACTTATGGCGCCGCGCACGCCGTGACCAAGTGCCAGGGGGATCGCGAGACGCTCTATACCTCCGGCGCGTGCCCTTCCGGCTATCGGGATGTCACCAGTTCGATGAAGGGCAAGGTCACCACGGTGACCAAGTCGCCAAAGGTCCGCAGGGACGAACAGGACTACCTGACGCAGCGGGCGCGATTGTCGCAACAGATAGAAAACTGGGATGCACGGGAGGACGAGCTCGCCATGCGCTCCCAGACCACCTTCTGGAATCAGTGCCGGGCCCTGGAATACCAGGCGCGCGCATCGGAACGCGCCATGGAGCGCTCCGAATACTGGTCGCATGCCGATCGGTACCGTGATGCGGCCCGCGCACTCCGGGCGGAGCAGTACAGCATGGGCTGCTACTTTTGACTGATTCCGAGCAATCTGACTAGCCGAACCGCGACGAAGATCGCCACCGATCCGCTGGCGATATCGTACTTTGGGCCGATATTAGTGACATTTAGATCGGCATACAAAAACTTTCAGCGGAAATGGGGTCGGGATCACGTGTGGGGTCACATACAATCCGTTGCGTCAGTCACGGTTGGCTGATGTTTATCCGGTTCTCGCGGCTTTTGCAGTCGCAACCCCTCCTGTGAAAGAAAACCATGCTGACTCTCACTGCGACCGTTGCGTATGTGCTGGCCTGTATCGTTGCCATCGCCTTTGGTGCTCGCTGGATGTTCAAGAACGACCCCCTGCTCAATCCCAAACAGCGCCTCGACACCGCTTCTCGCCCGATTGCTGACGATCCACCTCGCTAGCGTGCGGTCATGACCATTGCATCACCCAGAACGCCGGTTCACCAGACCGGCGTTTTGCATTCCCGAAGGGATAACCAGGCATAAGCCGGAGATGCGCGCCGGAGTCCTACACGGCCCCTCGCTTCGCGCCGACATCCCGGATCTGGTCCACGCACTATGCTCAGAGCAGGTTCCCCCAGCCTGCACACCGAGCCATGTCGACTGTCCCACCGGCCGTTTCCGCCTCCCCTGCCGTACCGGCCGTGCCGCCCTCGACGGGGATCGCCATGCCTGCACCGCCGCAGGAACAGGTGGGTGCCCCCGAGTCTGCTGCGGCCGCGCCCATCACCGCGCCCGACTTCTCACCGCCTGCCTGGACGAGTTCGATGCAACGCGCCAGCGTGGCGCTGATCGTCCTCGCCACGCTGGCGTCGCTCTATGCCCTGCACGTGGCCCGGGCGTTCGTGGTGCCCGTGGTGTTTGCCATCGTACTGGCCTACCTGCTTGACCCACTGGTGGCATGGCTACAGCGGCAGCACGTGCCTCGCCTGGTGGGGGCAACGGTGGTCCTGCTCGGCCTGCTTGGGCTGATCCTGTGCAGCGCCTATCTGCTGCAGGGCCAGGTCTCGTCCATCGTGGATCGCCTGCCCGATATCGCCAGCAAGTTGTCGCGTTCGGTCGGGGAACTGATGAGCGGCGACGATTCGATGCTGCAGAAGGTGCGCCGTGCCGCCACGGTGCTGGGCGGCACCGGCCAGCCGCCGGCGCCACGTGGCGCCCGGATCATCGTCGACAGTTCCGGCGACAGCCTGAACACGGTGCTCTGGGCCGGCTCGATGGGCGTATTCGCGCTCATGGCGCAGGCGGTGGTGGTGCTGTTCCTCACATGGTTCCTGCTGCTCGGCGGCGACATGTTCAAGCGCAAGTTCATCAAGATGTCCGGCAAGACCATCAGCCGCAAGAAAATCAACGTGCACATGCTCGACGAGATCAACCGGTCGATCCAGCGGTACATGCTCTTGCTGCTGGTCACCAATGCCTCGCTCGGCATCTGCACCTATCTGTTGCTGCGGTATCTCGGCGTAGAGAACGCCGGCACGTGGTCGCTGGTGGCCGCCGCACTGCACCTCGTGCCCTACTTCGGCTCGCTGCTGACCTCGGTGTGCCTCGGTGTGGCCGCCTTCATGCAGTTCGGCACCCTGCCGATGGTGGGCGCTACAGCGGGCGGCTCGCTGCTGATCGCCACGCTGATCGGCAACGGCATGACCACCTGGATGACCGGGCGCATGGCGCGCATGAATGCCGTGGCCGTGTTCGTCTCGCTGCTGCTGTTCACGTGGCTGTGGGGCACCTGGGGCATGCTGCTGGCCATTCCGCTGGCGGTCATCGCCAAAGTCGTGGCCGACCATGTGGAAGGACTCGAAGTCCTGGCCGAGTTTCTGGGCGAGTAAGTTCCACACGCGATCAGGAGCACCCCTTTCGTATTGCCAGGCAAAACTCTGGTGCGGCGCAAAATGACCGCCGCTGCGCAATCGCCTATAAACGGCCTCGGCGCCACTCGCTGGCGACACAACAAGTAAAACATCCGAGGAGACCTGAAGCATGCGCTGGAAGCAACGTCCGGAAGGTTCCAACTGGGGCGATTTTGGTCCCGACGACCAGCTAGGCCGCGTCAACCTGATCGGCCCCGAACAGGTGGTCAAGGGTGCGCGCGAGATCCAGGCGGGCATCAGCTTCTGCCTGTCGATGCCGCTCGACTACCCAGGCGGCAACAAGCTCAACCCCCGCCGCCATCCGCCACAGCTACGCCCCACCTTTCGCGACGATATCCCCTACCTGAATTTCCCGCTGGCCAAGGTCAATCCGGCCGCCACCGACGTCATCAGCGATGACCAGGTGCTGCTCTGCCTGCAGTACTCGACGCAGTGGGATTCGCTCGCGCACGTGGGCGCCCTGTTCGATGCCGATGGCGATGGCCGGCCCGAGCGGGTCTACTACAACGGTTTCCGCGCCAACGACGACATCGTGGGGCCAGTGGACTATGCCGAGGACGACCACTTCGAAGCGCACGACTGCGGCCACGGCCACGCCAGTCACGCCGACGCGCTCGGCATCGAGAACTTCGCCGTCAAGGGTATGCAGGGCCGGGGCGTGCTGGTAGACCTGGCCGATGTCTTCGGCACCGAATTCCGCAACGTCGGCTACGACGACCTCATGCGCGCCATGGAAACCCATCGTGTGGAAGTGGAGCGCGGGGACATGCTTCTGCTGCGCACCGGCTTTGCCGAGGTGGTGCTGTCGATGCAGCGCAATCCCGACGAGGAAGTGCTTCACCACAGTTGCTGCGCGCTGAATGGCCGCGACGACCGGCTGCTGAACTGGATCACCGATTCCGGCATCGCTGCACTGATCGCCGATAACTACGCCGTGGAGCGCTATCCTGCGCTGCCGCCGCCCGACGATGCAAAGGCGCATCCGCTGCTGCCCTTGCATCATCACTGCCTGTTCAAGCTCGGACTACCACTGGGCGAACTCTGGCACCTCCGCGAACTGGCCGACTGGCTGCGCGCGAACCATCGCACACGTTTCATGCTGACTGCGCCGCCGCTCCGGCTGCCCGGGGCTGTGGGGTCGCCGGTGACGCCGGTGGCGACGGTTTGATTTTGCTGCCCGTCGTTGCTTTGCTCCCCTCTCCCACAACATGGGAGAGGGGTTGGGGGAGAGGGCCAGTGCTTCAAGTTCTAATCCGCATCTCGGAGAGGAAAGGCTTGCCCTCTCCCCCGCCCCTCTCCCGCTCGCGGGAGAGGGAAGAAAACCAAAAAACATTCCAGGAGGAGACCCATGCAACCCATCAAGACCATCATTGCCGCCGCGCTCGCCGCGACATCGTTCGCCTCTCATGCCGCCGTCTCCGATGACGTCGTCAAGATCGGCCTGCTGCTCGACATGAGCGGCCTCTATGCCGATGTCACCGGACGCGGCAGCGCCACCGCGGCGCAGATGGCAATCGACGACTTCGGGGGCAAGGTGCTGGGCAAGAAGGTGGAGCTGGTGGTCGTCGACCATCAGAACAAGGCCGACATCGCCGCCAACAAGGCTCGCGAATGGTTCGATACCGACAAGGTCGACGCGATTCTCGACGTGGCCGCCTCGGCCCCGGCGCTTGCCGTGCTCGACGTAGCCAAGCAGAAGAACAAGATCGTGGTGTTCTCTGGCCCTGGCACCGAGCGGATCACCAACGACCTCTGCACACCGGTCTCCGTCCACTACGCCTACGACACCTACGCACTGGCCAACACCACGGCGCGCGCGATGGTACAGCGCGGGGGCAAGACCTGGTTTTTCCTGACCGCCGACTACGCGTTCGGCCACACGCTCCAGGCATCGGCGACGAGCGTCGTCAATGAGTCCGGCGGACAGGTGCTCGGCGCCGCGCGTCATCCGCTGAACACCAGCGACTTCGCGTCGTATCTGCTCCAGGCACAAGCCAGCAAGGCGCAGGTCGTGGGGCTGGCCAACGCCGGTGGCGACACCGTCAACGCCATCAAGGCCGCATCCGAATTCGGATTGACCCGCAGCGGCACGCAGAAAATGGCCGGACTGCTGCTCTACATCAACGACATCCACGCCATCGGCCTCAAGACCGCCCAGGGGCTGGTGCTGACCGAAGCGTTCTACTGGGACATGAACGACGCCACGCGCACGTGGTCGCGCAAGTACTTCGACCGCGTCAAGAAGATGCCGAACATGAGTCAGGCCGGCGTCTATTCGTCAGTCACGCACTACCTCAAGTCCGTGCAAGCGGCGGGCGGCGACGAAACCGCGTCTGTCATGAAGCAGATGAAGTCGCTGCCGATCAACGACTTCTTCGCAAAGAACGGCCGCATCCGCGAGGACGGCCGCATGATCCACGACATGTACCTCTTCGAGGTCAAGAAGCCCGAGGAATCGAAGTATCCGTGGGATTACTACAAGTTGCTGGCCACAGTGTCCGGGGACCAGGCGTTCATGCCGGTGGCGAAGTCGCAGTGTCCGCTGTGGAAGAAGTAGCAGTCGTGCCGACCGCCGGCGACTGAATCGCCGGATAAAACGAGGCTCCGGTCAACGTGCAGTTGGCCGGAGCTTTTTATTGTCCACACCCCAAAACAATCTGTCAGACGATCCGCTCTTCTTTGCTTCGACACCAATCGTTACATTTCAGTCGCCGCACCGCGCCTGAGCCGAATGGGGACGCGCGTGCGCGTGTCTCTAGAAAAGGATAACGAAGCATGAAGACCCGTATTGCCTGCCTGGCCGCCCTGGCCGTATTGCCTGCCCTGCCTGCCGTGGCGCAGGCGCAATCGAACATCACGCTCTACGGCGTGGTAGATGCCGGCGTGGAGTTCCTGACTCACGCTCCGAACAGCGCCACGGGTGGCAGCAACAACCTGGTCCGGATGTCGGCCGGCAATATGTCGACCTCGCGCTGGGGCCTGCGCGGCTCTGAAGATCTTGGCCGTGGCCTGAAGGCGGTCTTCACGCTGGAAAGCGGTTTCGATCTCGATACTGGCAGCCTGAACCAGGGTGGCCGCCTGTTCGGGCGCCAGGCATTCGTCGGCCTGCAGAACCAGTACGGCACCGTGTCGCTGGGTCGCCATCAGACCGTGCTGTATGACTTCTCGCTGGCCTATGACCCGATGGCCATCGCCACGCGGTACTCGGTGCTGATGCACGACAAGTGGATGTCCGGCCGCGCCGACAACTCGCTGAAATTCACGGGCCAGACGGGTGCGTTCTACTACGGCCTGCTCTACAGCACGGGCTACGACAGCAGCGCTGGCGGCGAAGTGCCGGGCGACTACAAGGCTGGCCGCAACTGGTCGGTGGCAGGTGGCTACGATTCGGGTCCGGTGTCGGCCCGCGTGGTGTATGACGAAGTGCGCGGCAGCACCATGGCCACCGATGACAATCGCGAACGTCGCGCCAGCGTGGGTGCGAGCTACAACTTCGGACGTGGTCGCGCGTTTGCCGGCTATCGCTGGTACTACGGCGACTTCGCCAGCAGTTCGCTGCGCACAAACCTGTACTGGGTAGGCGCCACGTACCAGGTGACCCCGGCCATCTCAGTGACCGGCGCCGCGTACTACACCGATGTACGCAACAGCAGCGGCGATCCGTACAGCTTCGTGCTGTCGAGCACATACGCACTGTCCAAGCGCACCGACCTGTACGCGATTGCCGCGTACGCGCAGAATCGCAATGGCTCGTCGATGGGCTTGTCGGGCTTTGGCCCGTCGCTGAACGGCAGTGCTACCACGCTGACTGCGACCAGTGCGCAGGTTGGTACGGGACAGAACCAGTTCGGCGGGATTGTCGGCGTGCGTCACCGGTTCTGATTGCCCAGCAAGAACAAGCTCCACGACGAAGACTTTCCCTTCGTCTTTTCATGGACCCGTCCGGGTGAAGACCTGGCGGGTCTTTTTCTTTGGTTTTTTTCTTGCTGGTGGTGTTCTCCCCTCTCCCGCGACGCGGGAGAGGGGTTGGGGGAGAGGGCAAGCATTTCGTCTGCGATAGCCGCTGTTAGAACTTGAAGCGCCGGCCCTCTCCCCCGCCCCTCTCCCGGAGGGAGAGGGGAGAAAACAAGGTGGAAGGATCAGGCCACGCCCAACACCTTCAACGCCACCCTCAACGACGCTTCCTGCTCTGCCGCATACAACGCCAGCTCGTCACTGACGCTCGCTCCCAGCGCCTGCTCGAATGCTGCGCGGTTGGGCGATGCCTGCAGATCGTCGCGACGCTCGTCGCCGAGGTTCGACTGGAAGATGCCGGCTGCGCTGACGGGCAGGAAATCTTCGTACGTGATCGGCTCGGCCACGAGTGCGCCGGAGGCGATCAGCGCTTCCACATCGCTGCCGTCCGCCGCCACATTGCCCACGGCGTAGCGGTAGTAGGCCAACCCTTGCTGGCGCAGCCCTTCGTGCGTATCGGGGAATGCTTCGAATACTTGCGACAGCGTCTTGCGGTACGCGTCCGCATTCGAACCGTCGCCAGCCGGCGAGATCGTCTTGCGGACTTCGGCCAGCAGTTGGTCATACAGTTGGCGACCCTTCGGCGTGAGCGCCACGCCGCGTTGTTCGATCTCACCGAAGCGGGCCGTGTGCGTGCCGGCTTCTCCGCCGTCGGTAAAGGTCACCGGTTCGCTCAGCGCAAGAAAACTCGTCTGGCGCAGCAAGATCGGGCAGCGGCGGGTAGGCGGACCTTCGACCACAGCCTTGGGCTGGATGCCACGCGATGGCATCTGCGCCTGCACCATGTCGATGTCGAGCGTGCGGGGCGTCAGGTGATTGATGTGCGGGCCGGGAAAGCAGACGATATCCGCGATCAGCGGATGCGTCTTGCGCAGCTTCCAGTAAAGCTCGGACGTCACGGTGGACTTACCGTGCCAGCGGAACGTTTCCAGTGCCTCGGTCACGAAGCGCGCGGCATCGTCCTCGCTCAAACCGCCCTGTGCTTCGGCACGCTCGATCATCGCCAGGCATCCCGGCGTGAAGATCGAGCGCGTGGCCAGCACCGCAGCAGCGGCATCGCGCAACTCGGCATCCTCGATCAGATCCAGACGCAGCAGCGACGTGAACACGCGGAACGGATTCTTGGCCAGACCGGCGGTATCAAGCGGACGGAACGCCGTGGAATGCACCGGCACGCCAGCCACGGACAGGTCGTAGTAACCCACCGGGAACATGCCCATCACGGCAAACAGGCGACGAATGGTGGCGAGTTCTTCGGGCGTGCCCACGCGGATCGCGCCGTGGCGCTCCACCTCGATACGCGACTCCTGGCCGGCCGCGCCGGCTGCAGCGGCGCCGATGCTGGCAAGCACGTCGGCGTTGGTGTCGGCAACGAGCGCCATCAGCGTGCCGTACTGCGGCACCTCGGCGCGATACATATCGGACATGGCGCGCGAGAACTGCGCGCGGATCTGGCTGGGGGACGAGAAAGTGGCTGTCATGATCTTGAGGGGAAATTGCGCCGCCAAGTGTCAGACAGCCGGCCCTTCCTCGCAAGCAACATTTCTACGGCACTTGATGCCTTTTCCGCATTAACGCTGGTTTGCACCACATTGGCGCAATAGCCAGTCGGCAAATAACTGGGCCTTGTCATCGCCGGGCTTTCCTTCCCGATAGGACACAAAGTACGCCCCGCCGTCCTCCGCCTTGCGTGCAGCCTGAAATGGCAGCGCCACCAACTGCCCACTTTCCATTTCGGAATGAACCATCATCGCGGGCAGCACTGCCACGCCTAGCCCGCAGATCGCCGCGCCGGTCACCATCGTGAACAGGTCATAGCGGGCGCCAAGCCGGGCTTTGCGGCGCACGTCCTCGTCATCTGCGCTGAACCAGTCGGGCCAGGCATCGGGACGGCTGGCCAGATGCAACAGCGGCAGGCGGAGCAGATCGTCCCGCTCGCGCAGCCTTGCCTGTTCGAGCAACAAAGGGCTACAGACCGGGATCGAGGGCCCCTCGTCCAGCAGCCGCGCGTGGGGATGCCCCTCCCAGGGCCGGTCGCCAAAGTAGATCGCGGCATCGAACAGCGATTCGGCGAAATGGAATGGTTCGGGCCGGGCGTGGATATTGACGACGATGCGCGGATGCTCGGCACGGAAGCTGGCCAGCCGGGGAATCAGCCATTGCGTGGCGAAGGTGGGCACCACCGCCAGCTCGATCACGTCCATGCCCCCAGCCCTTGAAGCCAGATCCTTGGTGGCGCGCTCGATCGCCTTGAGTTCCTCGCGGATCTCCCGGACGTAGCGGTCGCCATCGGCTGTCAGCACCACTCGCTGGCGCACGCGCTCGAAAAAACGCACACCAAGCCGGGCTTCCAGCGCCTGGATCTGCCGGGAAATCGCGCTCTCGGTCACGTTCAGTTCGGCCGCCGCACGCGTGAAGCTGCCGAGCCGGGCGGCGCACTCAAGCATCTGGAGTGCAATCAGACTGGGAAGACGCATGGAACAAGGTTGGGGCGTGCGGCAACCCACAGTGGGATGCCGCAAAGGCTGCCATTGTGGCACCGGCGTCCCACCGCTGTCTTATCGAGCCCTTGAAAATTCCGAAACACTGTATATATTTACAGGTACTGTATGGATGAACAGTAATCGGAGATTTCGGAGTCTACAGATGGAACATCTGATCCGTGTGCAGAACGAATATGACCGGCAGATCCTGGTCTGGCTGCGCGGGCGCATCGGCGATGCCGCCCTCGCCTCTGCGGCCCGACGCGCTGCCGGGGATGGCAGGAAGCCCTATCTTTCCACGATTTGCCGGATGCTGAACATCCGGCCACCCGCAAGGCGTGTCTTTCTGGAGGAAGCCCGGAAGACCCATCGGGCCGTCGGGGATCGGTATCTGGCCCAGATTCGCCAGATCCTGGGCACACCCGAACCCGCGCAGACATCTCTTTTTTGAGAATGATCCCCGCTTTAGCCGAAACCATGGGAATCCCATAATTATTGGATTCCCATAATTCAAACTAAACGCGCCTGGGGTCAGCGCAGCGGCAACTCCGTTACCCGCATGGCCGGCGTGATCTGCAGCGGGTCTGTCACCAGCTCCAGCACGGCCGGCTTGCCCGCCTTCATGGCCCGTTCGAATGCCGCCGCGAAATCTTCGGTCCGCTCCACGCGCTCGGCCCATGCACCGCAACTGCGCGCCATCTCCACAAAATCCGGATTGACGATAGCCGTGCCGCTCTGCCGACCCGGGTAGCGCTTTTCCTGATGCATGCGGATCGTGCCGTACATGCGGTTGTTCACCACGATCGTGATCAGGTTGGCGCCATGCGCGGCGGCCGTGGCGATTTCCTGCGGATACATCAGGAAGCAGCCGTCGCCCGCGAAGCAGACCACGGTCTTTTCCGGATGGCGCAACTTGGCGGCGATGCCAGCCGGCAAGCCATACCCCATCGCACCACAAGTCGAGGCAAGCTCGGTACGGGGCCGCTTGTACGCGTAGAAACGATGCAGCCAGACCGTGTAGTTACCGGCGCCATTCGACAGCATCGCGTCTTCCGGCAACACCTGGTTCAGATGCGCCATCGCGGCCCCCAGATCCACGCCCGTCAGTTCGGCGTGCGGCTTGGGTGGCGTGACAAATGCCTCGTGCTCGGCCCGCGCACCCGTGGTCCAGTCCTTCCACGGCTTGGCAGCCGGGGCCGGCAGTGCCGCCAGCATCGCGGCACCCGCTTCCACGCCGGCATGGATGGGCAGCGCGGCCTGATAGACGCGGCCGAGTTCGAAGCTATCGGCATGGATGTGAACCAGCTTCTGCTTCGGCCGCGGCGCCTCCAGCAGCGTGTAGCTATCGGTCGCGATATCGCCCAGCCGCGTACCGAAAGCCACGATCAGATCGGCGGTCTTCACGCGCTCCGCCAGCTTGGGGCTGACACCGAGGCTCAGGTGGCCCACGTAGTGCGGGTCGCGATTGTCGATCACGTCCTGACGGCGGAAGGCACAGGCCACTGGCAGATCCCACGCGTTCACGAACGCGGCGAAGTCGCGCACGGCGGCGTCCGTCCAGTTCGCTCCGCCCGCGATCACCAGCGGACGTTGTGCTTCGGCCAATGCGGCGGCCAGCGCCTTGGCATCGGCTGCAGCCGGGGAAGCAGCAACCGCACGATACGGCGCGGCATCGGCGCATTCCACCATGCCGTCGAGCACGTCTTCCGGCAGCGCCAGCACCACGGGGCCGGGCCGGCCCGATGTGGCGACCTGGAAGGCGCGTGCCACCATTTCCGGAATGCGCGCGGGGTCGTCGATCTCGGCGGCCCACTTGGCCATCGAGCCGAACACGGCGGCATAGTCCACCTCCTGGAATGCTTCCCGGCCCTTGTACTGGCGCGCGATCTGGCCGACGAACAGGATCATCGGCGTGGAGTCCTGCGCGGCGATATGCACGCCGATGCTGGCGTGCGTGGCACCCGGCCCGCGTGTGGCAAAGCAGATGCCCGGGCGGCCGGTCAGCTTGCCGTCCGCCTCGGCCATGTTCGCCGCCGCGCCCTCGTGCTTGCAGACCACCAGGTCGATGGACGACTCGTCATGGAGCGCGTCCAGCACGTCGAGAAAGCTCTCGCCGGGCACGCAGAAGATGCGCTCGGTGCCGTGAATGCGCAGTTGGTCGACCAGTACATGACCGCCAGAGCGGGCCGAGGGGGTTGCAGTTGTCATGGCGAAATCCAGTAAAGAGGCTTCGTGAATGTCTGCAATTGTTCCGTTTGACGCCCAAGGCCGCGCGGTCTATCGTGCATTTCTGTTATGCGTTTTTTGCAAGGCCGCACGGCGAGTGTCCGTGTAGATTGACAGGCGAGGCGCCGTACAAGGCGCCCGGTTCTGCGCCGCGCTCCTCCCCGGAAACCGGCAGGCAGAACGACATAAAGGGAAACGCCGAACCGGGATGAAGACCCCGAAACGTTCCGTGAACTGGAGACAACCTATGCTTTTGACCCAACGCGTCATGCGGCCCGTGCTGGCCGTGATTTGTACCGGATGCATGGCCGTGGCCGGCAATGCCGGCGCCCAGACCGGCACGCATGCCGCCGACCATTATCCGAGCAAGCCGATCACCTACGTCGTGCCTTTTGCGGCCGGCGGCACTACCGACCTGCTGGGTCGCCTGATCGGCCAGAAGCTCTCGCAGACGCTGGGCCAGTCCGTGGTGGTAGAAAACCGCGCGGGCGCCGGCGGCAATATCGGCTCCGACTACGTCGCCAAGGCGCCCGCCGACGGCTACACGATCCTGGGTGGCACCATCAGCTCGCATGCCATCAATACGAGCCTGTATCCGAAGATGCCGTATGACCCGGTCAAGAATTTCCAGCCCATCACGCTGATCGGCACGCTGCCAAACGTGCTGGTGGTCAACAGCAGCAGCCCATGGAAGAGCGTGCAGGACGTGATTGCCGCCGCCAAGGCCAAGCCCGGCTCGATCAACTTTGGCTCGTCGGGCAACGGCACCTCGCAGCATCTGGCCGCCGAACTGTTCGCCAACATGGCCGGCCTGCGCATGACGCACGTGCCGTACAAGGGCAGCAGCCAGGCCGTACAGGCGCTGCTCGGCAGCCAGGTGGATCTGGTTTTCGAGAACAGCCTCGCCGCGATTCCGATGATCCAGTCTGGCAAGTTCCGGGCATTGGCCACCACTGGCGGCAAGCGCGCTGCCGAGTTGCCCGATGTGCCGACAATGGCCGAATCGGGCCTGAACGGCTACGAGATCGTGTCGTGGCAGGCGATCTTCGCACCGGCCGGTACGCCCGCGCCGGTAGTCAACAAGCTCTCCGCCGAAATCGGCAAGATCATCCGCCAGCCGGACGTGCGTGCCAAGCTGGCCTCGATGGGCGTGGAGCCTTCCGGCGCCGGCCCCGCAGAATTGTCCGCCTTCCAGAAAGCCGAGGTGGCCAAGTGGGCCAACCTGATCAAGGTCGCCAATATCCACCTGGAGTAATGCATGAGTGAACATCGAATCCCGACTGCTGGCCTGCATCAGTGGGTGGTCGATCTCTGGCTGGCGGCAGGTTCCGACGCGCGCGAGGCGGCATTGACCGCCGATCACCTCGTCGGCGCAAACCTCTCCGGCCACGATTCGCACGGCGTGGGAATGATCCCCAAGTACGTGATGTCATGGCAGGCGGACCAACTCCAGTTGAACCAGCAGGTCAGCGTGGTGCATGAGTCCGGTGGCATCCTGAGCCTCGACGGCAATCGCGGCATGGGCCAGGCGGTGACCGAAGAGGCCATGCGCATGGGGATCGAGCGCGCGAAGGAGCACGGCGTCTGCGTGCTGGGCCTGCGCCGCTCGCACCATCTGGGACGTGTGGGCCACTGGGCCGAGCAGGCCACGGCGGCCGGCATGATCTCGATCCACTTCGTCAACGTGCTGTCCAAGCCGATCGTCGCGCCGTATGGCGGCTACGATGCGCGCTTCGGCACCAATCCGTTCACGATCGGCGTGCCCGTGGCGGGCCAGCCGCCGCTGGTACTCGACTTCGCGACGAGCGCCATCGCACTCGGCAAGGTACGCGTGGCCAACAACAAGGGTGTAGCGGTGCCGCCGGGTTGCCTGATGGATCCGCACGGGCACCCCACCGACAACCCCGCCGTGATGTTCCCGCAGCCCGGTACGCCGCAGGGCGCGCTGCGTACGTTTGGCGAGCACAAAGGCCATGTCCTTGCGGTGATGTGCGAACTGCTCGGCGCCGCCGTGACGGGCGGCCACACGATCCGCCCGGAAACGCTCACGCACGAACACGCCGTGTGGAACAACATGCTGGCCATCGTGTTCGATCCGGCGCGGATGGGTAGCAGCACCTCGTTCGGCCATGAAGTCGAATCGTTCGTCGAATGGATGAAGGCCTCGCGCCTGCAACCCGGCAATGACGACATCAAATTGCCCGGCGATCCCGAGCGCGCGTGGCGCCGCGCCCGCGCCGAATTCATCCCCGTGGATAGCGGCACGCTCGCGCAACTCGACGATGCCGCGGCACGCGTGCTGCAATCGCGCGGCAAATCCCCGGGCCCGCTGTCGGCGCTGGCCGCAGACTGATCAGGAGTTTTCCAACATGACTGCCACCCCTCACCTGCCCCAGCTTCATCCGCTGCCCAACCGCTTCCGCGCCGACATGCTTGCGCGCAAGCGCCTGATCGGACTATGGAGTTCGCTCGGGCAAGCCACCACCAGCGAGATTGTCGGTCTGGCCGGCTTCGACTGGATTCTGCTCGATGGCGAGCACTCGCCCAATGATGTGCTGACCTTCGCGCCGCAACTGATGGCGCTCAAGGACAGCACCAGCGCGCCGGTGGTGCGCCCGCCGTGGAATGATCCGGTAGCGATCAAGCGGCTGCTCGACATCGGCTTCTACAACTTCCTGATTCCGTTCGTGGAATCCGCCGAGGAAGCGCGCCGCGCGGTGCAAGCCACGCGTTATCCGCCCGATGGCATTCGCGGTGTCTCCGGTGCGCAGCGGCAGAACCGCTACGGCACGTTGCCCGACTTCTTCAAGACGATCAACGACAACATCTGCGTGCTCGTACAGATCGAAAGCCGCAAGGGCGTGGAAGCCGTGGAAGCAATCTGCGCCGAGCCCGGCGTGGACGGCATCTTCATCGGTCCGAACGACCTGGCCGCGGCATACGGTCATCTCGGCAATCCGAACCATCCCGATGTGCAGGCCGCCGTAAAACAGATTTACGATGCAGCGAATCGCGCGGGCAAGGCCATCGGCACGCTGACGCCGGTGGAGGCCGACGCCAAACGCTACCTCGACATGGGCGCGCACTTCGTGGCGGTGGGCATCGACCACGTGCTGCTACGCGATGCGGCCCGCGCGCTGCGCGAGCGCTTTCCTTCCTGACAGAACTTGTAGCAACCGGAAATCAATCATGAGCAAGATCGGATTCATCGGACTAGGCGTGATGGGCAAGCCCATGGCGCAACACCTTCAGGCCGGCGGCCACACCGTCTATGCGCACACGCGCAGCGGCGTACCGCAGGACCTGCTCGACGCGGGCATGCAATCGTGCGCCAGCGCCACAGACGTGGCAAAGCAGGCGGAAGTCATCTTCCTGATGCTGCCCGACACACCGGACGTGGCGCGCGTGCTGTTTGAAGACAACGGCGTGGCAGCGGGTCTCGCCAAGGGCAAGATCGTGGTCGATATGAGCTCGATCTCGCCCATCGAGACGCGCGAGTTCGCAAAGAAGATCGAAGCCTTGGGCTGCGACTACGTAGACGCGCCGGTCTCGGGTGGTGAAGTGGGCGCGAAGGCCGCCACGCTGTCGATCATGGCCGGCGGCAAACAGGCCGTGTTCGACAAGGTCCTGCCGCTGCTGCAACTCATGGGCAAGAACATCACGCTGGTGGGCAACGCAGGCGACGGACAGGTGGCGAAGGTTGCCAACCAGGTGATCGTTGCGCTGACCATCGAGGCCGTGAGCGAGGCGCTGGTGCTGGCCGCCAAGGCCGGTGCCGATCCGGCGCGCGTGCGCGAGGCGCTGATGGGCGGCTTTGCCAGCTCGAAGATTCTCGAAGTGCACGGCGAGCGGATGATCAAGCGCACGTTCAATCCGGGCTTCCGCATCGAACTGCACCAGAAGGACCTGAACCTGGCACTGTCCACGGCCAAGGCGCTGGGGCTGGGCATGCCGAACACGGCATCGACGCAACAACTCTTCAACGTGTGCGTGGCCCAGGGCGGCGCGGCGTGGGATCACTCGGGACTGGTCAAGGCCATCGAGCACCTGTCGTCGTTTGCCATCGGCAACAAACCGCCTGCATCGAAAACGTCGGCCTGATGTCTGCGCTCAATTCCGACGACCTGGCGTGCTTCGTCTGCGTGGCCAACACGCAGAGCATCTCGCGCGCCGCGCTGGAACTGGGCGCCGACCAGTCCACCGTCAGCCGCCAGATCACGCGGCTCGAAGCCGCACTCGACACGCGGCTGTTTCATCGCAGCGGGCGCGGCGTGGTGCTGACCGAGGCCGGCGCCACGCTGCTGGGTTACGCGCGGCAGGTGGCCACCACGCTGTCCGAAGCACGCTCCGCGGTGCGGGCATCTTCCGCGCAAGGGCCCACGCAACTGGTTATCGCCGCGCAGCCGACCATCGCCAACACCGCGTTTGCATCCATCGGCACCGCGCTGAAGGAACGCTATCCGGCGACGAAACTGCGTTTTGTGGAAGGGTTGGCCTCGCCGATCCTGTCCTGGCTCGCAGCCGGCGAAATTGATGTCGCCCTGCTCTACCTGCCCGAGCAACAGGGCGCGCTGAAGGTGGATGTGCTGCTGGAAGAAGACCTGACGCTGGTTACGCCGGCGTCATGGAGCCACGTGGGCCCCACGTTCCAGGCCCGACGCCTGGGCGAGGTCCCATTGATCTTGCCAAGCACGACCAGCGGCCTGCGCATGCTGGCCGACGCGCTGGCTACACGCGCGGGTACGACATTGAACGTGGCGATGGAATGCGATGCGTCGAACGCGGTGTCGATGCGGCTTGTGGAAGACGGCTGCGGCGCAACGCTGCTGCCCTTCGCCGCCGTCGCGGATCGCGTGGCACAGGGACGGCTGCATTCGGCACGACTGGTCGATCCCGTGGTGACGCGTCAGGTGGCAGTGGCCACGGCGCGAAATCGTCCGGCGGTTGCTGAGTTGTGGGATGTGATGCAGACGGTGCGGCAGTCTGTAAGGAAGACGGTGATGTCGGGGGCCTGGCCGGGGGCGCGGCTCATATAACGCATCGACGGTTTTGCTCCCCTCTCCCGCGCGCGGGAGAGGGGCGCATGCTGCGAGCAGATTGAGACGTCGTTACTGCTTCGTCCCCTGCTGCAACTCCGCCTTCGCGGCCTCGTTCGCAGCCTTCTTGGCGTCCTTCTGTTCGCCCTTGGCGGCGCTCACGTCCTGCTTGTACGTGCTCTTCGCAGCGGCCTTTTCGGCCTTGTACTGGTCATTGGCGGCCTTGCGCGCTTCGCGGCGCTCCACCAGTGGGTCCTTCGGCGGCTGGATCTGCACCGTGCCCGGGGGCACCGCGCTCGTGGTATTGGCCGGAGCGGTCGTGGTCTGCGCGAATGCGGTCGCCGACATCAAGCCTGCAACCAGGGCACCAACCAGCGAGGTGTTGCGAATGATTCGAGTCTTGGACATAAGAGACCTCTCAATGTTGTTATCGAAAGAACCTGGAACTTGAAACGAAAACGGAGCGTTGCCGCACCGTTTGCCCAAGTTTAGAAGCCATCTGGTGTGTCGCGTGCCGCATTCAAACAATCCCTTACAAAAACTCGCGCGCACTGACAGACAACGCCTGACAACGCCACAGTTTTTGCCGGGTTACCGTGGCCAATCCTTGCGTCAAGTGCTTGAAACGAGGGGTCCGGTCACCCACACTGTGATGCATTGCCACCTCGATATCGGAGTCATCATGCATCTCGAAGGTTCGTGCCAATGCGGCGTCGTGCAGTTCTCGCTTGAGTCGGATTCACCGTCGCCATTCATGCATTGCCACTGTTCGATCTGTCGCAAGACTGGCGGCAGCGCGGGCTACGGCATCAATATCGGCGGCGATGCCGAAACGCTACGCGTTAGCGGGCAAAAGCACGTTGCCCACTTTCATGCGGTGATGCGCGAGCCGGGTAAATCGCCCCATCACTCGAAGGCGTATCGCTACTTCTGCAAGCAATGCGGCACGCCGCTGTGGCTGTGGGACCCGCGCTGGCCCGAACTCGTCCATCCCTATGCCAGCGCCATCGATACGCCGCTGCCGAAACCACCGGAAACCGTCGAGATCATGCTGGATGACGCACCAGAGTGGGTCGATGTGCCGCGCGGCAAAAGTCACCGCCATTTCAGAAAGTTCCCCAAGGAATCGCTGCGCGAATGGCATCAGCGCCACGGGATGCTGGGGTAGTCAGACGGCAGCGGACATCAGCTTGCAGCGCCGCTGACATACAAGCCGAGCGCACATTCCTATGCTTCAGGGAGTTCTGCACGACACCGCCTCCTGGAGCCCTCAATGGTTCGCCCCTTCATGATCTATCCCATGGCCACGATGTTCGCCGTCGTGGCCACGCTCGTATTGCTGAGCGGCTGCGGCGAATCGGCCAAGCTGCCCGAAGCGGCCGGCTTTGGTCCCGCGCCCAAGCTGCCTGCACCGAACCAGACCACCATCCCCACCGTCCACGTTGCCCCCGCCAAGGGGTGGGAAAACGGCAAGATGCCCGTAGCCGCCGATGGCATGCGCGTGGCCGCCTTCGCAGACAAGCTCGACCATCCCCGCTGGGTCTACGTGCTGCCCAACGGCGACGTGCTCGTGGCCGAGACCAACGCGCCGCCCAAGCCCGATGACAGCAAGGGCATTCGCGGCTGGGTCATGAAGCAGGTGATGAAGCGTGCCGGTGCCATAACGCCGAGCGCGAACCGCATCACGCTGCTGCGCGATACCGATGGCGACGGCGTGGCGGATCAGCGCAGCGTCTTCCTCAAGGATCTGAATTCGCCGTTCGGCATGGTGCTCGTCGGCAACGATTTCTACGTGGCCAATACCGATGCAGTCGTACGCTTCCCGTACTCGCCGGGACAGACCAGCATCGCGGATGCGGGCACGAAGCTCGTGGATTTGCCCGGTGGTCCGCTGAATCACCACTGGACCAAGAACGTCATCGCCAGCGCGGACGGCAGCAAACTCTATGTGACGGTGGGTTCCAACAGCAACGTTGGCGAGAACGGACTCGACAAGGAAGCGGGTCGAGCCGCCATCTGGGAAGTCGATCGACAGTCCGGACAGCATCGCATCTACGCCAGCGGCCTGCGCAATCCAAACGGCATGGCATGGGAGCCGGCCACGAAGATGCTGTGGACTTCGGTCAATGAACGCGACGAGATCGGCAGCGACCTCGTGCCGGACTACATCACCTCGGTACGCGATGGCGGCTTCTATGGATGGCCGTTCAGCTACTACGGCCAGCATGTGGACGAACGCGTGAAACCGCCTGCTCCGGATATGGTGGCAAAGGCCATCGTGCCGGATTACGCCGTAGGTTCGCACACGGCATCGATTGGCATGACCGGTGCCTCGGGCAACAGCCTGCCTGCGAGATTCCACGATGGGATGTTTGTCAGCCAGCACGGCTCGTGGAATCGCAAGCCGCGCGCGGGTTACAAGGTGATCTTCGTGCCGTTCGATCAGGGCCGCCCCACGGGCGCGCCATTCGATGTACTGACCGGTTTTCTCACCGATGACGGCGACGCGCAAGGGCGCCCCGTTGGTGTGGCCGTGGATACGCGCGGTGGCCTGCTGGTGGCCGATGATGTCGGCAATATCATCTGGCGCGTCACGGGCGCGCAGTGAATCTGCGAAAGCGCATAGAAAAACCGGCGATGCCAGCACTGGCATCGCCGGGGGACCACCCACCACGGCAGCCCAAAGCCTCGAAAGTGTCGAGTTTCCGAAGCGGTTGGAATCGACTCAGAAGCGGTGTTGCAGACCCGCGATCACACCGACCTGATTGCTGCCGTAGCCCACAAAGTCACGAGACACGCTGACGTTCTGCCCATTGCGTGCGCGTGCATAGCCGCCCGACAGATAGGCCGCCGTGCGCTTCGAAAAGTTGTACTGGGCGCGCACCGAGAACAGGATCGGATCGCCATCCGTATCGCCCTTGATGTTCTGCTTGTAGACCGCGCCGATTAGCGTGAAGGCCGGCGTGAAGTCATACGCGGCACCCACCCAGTACAGATCGCTAAGTTGCTTGGACGCCGACGTCGTGAACGTCTTGCGATAGTTGCGATATCCCGCGTAGACCGATAAGGCCCCAAAGTCGTAGCTGGCACCGGCATGGATGCCCTGCACGTAGTCCACATTGTCAGTTGGCGTAGTGCTCGTGCCCGCGCCCATCTGGCGATCCCATGTCAGTGCAGCCGCGAACTTGCCCGCGTTGTAGCCCAGGCCGAGGTCGTATTTCGAGGAAGACTTGAAGCTGCCCGGCACTTCGCCGAACGACATCGTGCCCCCCACCTTGACGGGACCGAACTTGCCATCGTAACGCACGATGTTGGCGGAGCGCGAGAACATGCCGTCCTTGCGGCCACCCGTGGCCGTCGACGACGTGGCCCACGAATAGCTCGGTGCGTAGCCCATCGGGTCGAACGGCAGCATGAAATCGTAGGTCGTCGTGAAGTCGCGGCCCATACGGATGCTGCCCAGCGTCTTGTCCTCAATGCCCACCCATGCCCGGCGATCGAACAGCGTGTTGTCGGTATCGAGCTTGCCGGTATCCACGGCGATGCCCGATTCCAGCGCGAAGATCGCCTTCATCCCGCCACCCAGGTCCTCGCTGCCGCGCAGGCCCCAGCGCGACGTGTTCTTGCCGCCCGACGTCATCTTGACGGTCGAGTTGCCGTTGGGGCCGGCGTTGCTCACGTATTCGATACCCGTATCCACGAGCCCGTAGAGTGTCACACTCGATTGCGCCGCTGCATTGCCCGACACCACCACGCCTGCCAGCGAACCCATTGCGGCCACCGCCGCCACCTTCCGTTTCATGCCAGTCTCCTCGTCGTTCTTGTGTGATCGGGAGCGGATGGTAGAAGGCGCGCACTTTCACTTCGCTTTCAAAGCGGCTGGCATTTTTGCGCGTGGTTCAGGCAACACGACTGGGAGTTTCCCTAACTGGCGAGGGCCGCGCGTAACAGGTATCTATCCACGCGCACCGTTTGCCCCAATCCCCTGCCCCGCTGTTAACCCATGCGTATCCTGCTTGCCGAAGACAATCTGAAACTGGCCGAGTCACTGGTGGCATCGCTGAGCCAGAGCGGCTTCACGGTCGATTGCATGCACGACGGCGCCAGCGCGGATCATCTGTTGACCACGCAAGACTACGCGCTTGCCATTCTCGATATCGGCATGCCGCGCATGGATGGTCTGGAAGTGCTGCGTCGGCTGCGGCAGCGCCGCAACCCGCTGCCTGTGCTGATCCTGACAGCCCACGGCACCGTGGAGGATCGCGTGCGGGGCCTGGACCTGGGCGCGGATGATTACCTCGCCAAGCCCTTCGCGCTGACCGAACTCGAAGCCCGTGCGCGTGCGTTGATCCGGCGCAGTCATGGTCACGACCGTACGGGTCTGTCGTGCGGGCCGCTGCACTTCGACAGTGTCAGCGGCGCGTTCACGCTGCATGGTGCACTGCTGTCGCTGACGGGCCGCGAACGGGCCGTGCTCGAAGTGCTGATGCTGCGCGATGGCCGCGCACTCAACAAGGCAGCGCTTTCGGAAAAGATCTTCGGGATCGACGAATCGGTCAATCCGGACGCCATCGAGATCTATGTCTATCGGCTGCGCAAGAAACTCGAAGGCAGCGGCGTCAGCATCGTCACGCTGCGCGGCCTGGGATATCGGCTCGAAGCGCAGGCACAGGACGCATCCCGGCAGACCGACGCGCAGGACGCGCCCCATCCACGATGAAGACCGGCAGCCTCCGGCTGCAACTGACGCTCTGGCTATTGCTGCCGCTGGTGCTGCTGCTGGCGCTCGATGCATGGCTGACGGATCGGCGCGCATCCGCCGCGGCGGATCAGGCATTCGACCGCACGCTCGCCGCTTCGCTCAAAGCCATGCGCGAGGGCATCGCCCTGCGCGATGGGCGTGTGGAAGTGGAGGTGCCCTACCTTGCGCTGGAGGTCTTCGACGCCGAGCAAGGTTCACGGGTGTACTACCAGGTCCGCGATGCCGACGGTAAGACGATCACCGGCTACGACGGCCTGCCGATGCCACCCCGGCCGAACCGTACGCTCTATCGCACGCACTTCTACGACGCGGTCTACCAGAACACGCCCTTGCGCATGGCCGCCACGCCGATTCCTCTGCACGATGTGCGATCGGCACGCACGCGCATGGTGTGGGTGCTGGTGGGTGAATCCACCGAGGCCCGGCAGCACCTTGCCCATGACATCCTCGTCGGATCGCTGCTGCAGGAACTGGTGCTCGTCACGCTGGCGCTGGTCATTGTCTGGTTTGCCGTGGGGCGCGGATTGCGACCCTTGCATCGGTTAACTCAGGCCATGGCCGCACGTGGTCCCGACGATCTGCAGCCGCTCGACGATACCGCATTGCCCGACGATATCCGCCCGTTGGTGGCCGCCGTGAACCAGTACGTGGCCCGGCTGCACCGGATGATTGCCGGGCGGAAGCGATTCTTTGCCGATGCCGCGCACCAGCTCAAGACGCCGCTGGCCATCATCCAGGCCGAAGCGGAACTGGCCCTGCGCGAATCCGCTCCCGCCAATGTTCACGCTCATGTGGCGCGGCTGCACGGATCGGTGCAGCATGCGGCGCGAGAGGTGGCGCAGTTGCTCTCGTTGTCCCGCCTTGAAAACGATAGTGGTTATGCTCCCGACCTGACGCCGCTGCAGCTTGATGCGCTCGCTCGAAACGTGGTGCTTGATTGGGTGCCGGTGGCCCGGCGCGACGGTATCGATATCGGATTCGAAGGCCACGACACCGAAGCGGCCAGCGTCACGCGGATCGAAGGACAGACCCATCTGCTCCAGGAGATGCTCGGCAACCTGATCGACAACGCAATCCGCTATGCGGGCCCCGGCGCCGTGGTGACCGTCCGCGTGGAGGGCAGGCGCCTGATCGTGGAGGACAACGGTCCCGGTGTATCCGCCAGCGAGCGCGAGGACGTCTTCAAGCGGTTCTATCGCGGGCAGGCAAGCGCCAGCCGCGAAGGCAATGGATTGGGGCTTTCCATCGTGCGCGAAATCGTGCGGCTGCACGGCGCATCCATATCGCTGTCCGAGACGCACGGCGGAGGCCTGACCGTCGCCATCGTGTTCCCGGAGAACTAGTTCTGCTGCGGCTTCAGCAGGTTGGCGCGCGCCCGCTGCAGAAAGCCGATGAAGCGCTCGGCCTCTTCCGCGCTGAAACCGCTCAGGGCCTCGCTGGTAACCAGATCTCCCACCGCGCGCGCCGCGTCCAGGGCCTGACCAGCCTTCTCGGTGATATCGACCATGCGCTCGCGGCGATCCTGCGGATTGGGCCGGCGCGCAATCCAGCCGCCCTCTTCCATACGATCCAGCAGCCGCCCTGCCGAAATCGGCGCCACCTCCATCAAGTCGGCCAGGGCGGCCTGATTCATCTCGCCGTGGAACGATAGATTGGCGATCACCCGGTACTGGGCACGGGTCAGATCGAGCGTGGCGCGCGAGAGTTCGTCGAACCGCTTGCCTGACAGACGGCCCACGTCCGCCACCAGAAAGCCAAAACGCTTGTCGAGATTCTTGTCCATGCGCGCGATTATAGGGATTCGCAGCGTTCCATTCGTTGATGGAAACCGTCTTGCACCTGGCAAGCCCCATCCATATGGCGTAGGAAAGCGCTGGGAATCACCGCGGCCACCTCAACCTGATCTAAGCTAGCGCTGTACACCGAAACTCCGGAAATGCGATGCCCACCTACGACTACCGATGTGACAAATGCGGTGATTTCTCGCAACTTCGCCCGATTGCCAGCCGCGACGTACCCGCCGTGTGCCCAGGCTGCGGCGCGGTGGCCCCCCGCGCGTTGGTAGCCGCCCCATCACTTTCCGGCGGTGCCGCAGAAGGCACCTCATCCTCGCACGGCGGCAATTGCGCCTGTTGCGGACCGGTCAAGCTGGCGGGAAGGACGGGCGGGAGTGGGTGGTCGGCAGGTCGATAGGCGCTATTGCGGCAGCTTTGCAACTCCGATTGCCGCTCAGACAAGTGAGGCGAGCTTCTCCAGCGTTTCCGGGTACTTCTGAACCAGCTTGATCAGCACCGTCGCCTGCGCATTGGGGTTGGCCCGGCCCTGCTCCCAATTTTCGAGCGTGCGAGCGTTAGTCCTCAGATACATGGCGAAAACTGGCCGCGACATGCCGAATTGCTGGCGAATTTCAACTAGGTCCTTGCCGTCGATGTCATGGAGGTCCGCCAATCGAACCTTGTGAGTGCGAAGCGTTGTCTTGCCCTGGCGCTCCGCTTCCAGTGCGTCGAAGCCTTCGACAAGTTCCGCAAAAATGTCGCGGGTCATATACCTCTCCTTTTGCTCTGTTCCCGTTCCAGGAACAACCTCAATTGCTCTGTCTGGGCAGGCGTCAGATCAGCCTGTCCGTCCTTGTCATATATTGTGAAGAGCCAGAACTGCGGGCCGCCTCGCCAGTAGTAGTAAATGACCCGCAGCCCTCCGCGCTTGCCTTTTTGTCGTCGCGGATCGATGTAGCGCACCTTCCGGAGTCCATTGGTGCCCCGAATCACTTCGCCGCCAATGGGGTTCAGAATCAGCGCCGCCTGAAGAAGACGAAAGCCATCGTCGTCCAGATAGGTTTCGCGGTGGCGTTCGAACGCCGGCAACTCAACGAATGTGGCATGCATAGTGTACGTTAGTTACGTATAGATAGAAAGTGTAGTTGCCGTAACTGTGTATCGAAGACGCCTTGCTAAACGTGTCCGACTCCTGTGGATATGTGAACTTGTGTGTCCGGAACGGCTTTTGCGACATCTATTGCGCAAATGTGCAAATACAATTGGGAACTATTCTCAATAAGGTCCTAGAATGCTGCATGGGGATCATCCCGTATCCCCGCCCTGGAATACCTCGCCATGCCGCCCCCGACCGATTCCGCCGTCCTCCAGCCCACCGCCCCGCCACCCCGGCGTTCGCGACTTGCGTTCGTGGGTGCCGGCGCGCTCGTGGCCGTCGGATACATGGATCCTGGCAACTGGGCCACGGCTATCGCCGGGGGCGCCAAGTATGGTTACAGCCTCCTGATCGTCATTGCCGTCGCGAGCGTGATGGCGATGCTGCTGCAGTGGATTGCCGCGCGCGTGGGCGTGGTGACCGGGCGGGATCTGGCGCAGCTTTGCCGTGACCGGTTCCCCCGGCCTGTGACGGTGGCGCTGTGGGTGGCCAGCGAGATCGCGATCATTGCCTGCGACGTAGCCGAAATCGTCGGCAGTGCCGTGGCATTGCAGTTGCTGTTCCACGTCAAGCTGTGGGTAGGCGTGCTCATTGCTGCCGTGGTGACCATCCTGATGCTGGCGGTCCAGCGCTACGGGCAGCGCACCATGGAGAGCATGGTCGCCAGCCTGATCCTTCTGGTGGCACTGTGCTTTGTCGCGCAACTGGCGATGGCGCAGCCCGAGTGGGCAGCGGTGCTCGGCGGCATGGCGCCGTCCTCGCAACTGGTGCGTGACGCGGGCATGCTCTGGCTCGCGGCCGGTATCGTCGGTGCCACGGTGATGCCGCACAACCTGTTTCTGCATTCCTCGCTGGTGCGCCGGTTCACGCCGCCACCGGGGGGGCGCCGCGAGCGTCGGCGTTCGCTGGCCGAGATCCTGAGCGGCATGAACCTCGACACCTTCGGGTCGCTGAGCTTCGCCTTCCTGATCAATGCGGCGCTGCTGATCCTGGCGGCCTCGGTGTTCCACGCCAACGGGCTGACGGACGTCGAGGATCTGGCCGATGCGCATCGTCTTCTCGCCCCGCTGCTCCACTCCGACATGGCGAGCCTGCTGTTCGCCGTGGCGTTGCTGGCCTGCGGCTTGAACTCCACGCTGACCGGCACGCTGGCCGGTCAGGCGGTAATGGAAGGGTTCCTGAATCTCAAGATGTCGCGCATGCGCCGCGCGCTGCTGACGCGGGCCGTGGCGATCGTGCCCGCGCTGCTCGCCGTGTCTGCGTTCGGCGAACATGGTTCGGCCAGCCTGCTGGTGGCCAGCCAGGTGGTGCTGAGTCTGACGCTGCCGCTGGCGGTGGTGCCGCTGATCTGGTTTGGATCGAGCCGCGACCTGATGGGAGCGTGGCGCGTTCGCGGCTTGCCTCTGATGGCCGCATGGGGCTGCGCCGCCGTCATCCTGTTCCTGAACGGTGCGCTGCTCTGGCAGGGTGCGGTGTCCTGATATGCCGGCGCCCGTGGATCAATCCACGGGCTCCAGACGCCGATACTGGTTGTAGTGGCGAATCGCGCGATGCGGATCGCCCAGTTCCTCATGCAGCCGGGCCGCGTTGTAGTGCGCATCGGCAAAGTCGGGGGCGAGGTCGATGCAGGCGTGATAGCTATCCAGCGCCGCGCGCAATGCGCCGAGGTCCTCCAGCGCCACCCCTAGATTGAAATGCAGCAGCGGCTGGTCCGGCAGGTGCGCCAGCGCCTCGCGATACCGGCTGGCGGCTTCCTCGAAGCGTTCCTGGTCGCAAAGCAGGCAGCCCAGGTTGAGCCAGGCATCGAGATAATCGGGCGCAGCCGATACGGCGCGCAGATAGGCGGCCTCGGCCTGCGGGCGATCCACCCGTTCCAGCGCCACCGCGCGATCGAACCACGTGGCCGGGTCTTCGTCGTCCGGACCGGACCGTGACGGCCGCGCAGCCCGGTGCAAGTCGAGCACATCGGCCCGCGCGGTTTCGCTGAGCGCGTCGAGATCCAGCACGAACTGCCCCGAATCCACATGCCAGCGGCCCTGCCGATCTTGCACCGTCACGTCGCCGCCGACAGCGGTCACACGCAACCCGGTAGGCGGACGGCCCTCGCCAAGTCCCTGCAGCCGCCGCAGCGAACGCGTGATCTGGCGCGTGGGAATGCCCGCCTCGCGTAGCGATTGCGCGGTGCGCAGCAGCACTACATCCTGAAAACTGAACCGATACTCGTGCCGCGCGCCGCGCCGGGGCGCCACCACGCCAGCAGTCATCAAGGCGGAAATAACCGTGCGCGAGATGCCAAGCAACGCCTGCACATCGCGCATCGAATAGGCTTGCATCGTGGCCGGCGCTCCCTATTTGCGTGCCGCGCGCCTGGGCGCCTCGACCGGTGTTGGCGCGGCGGCGCGCCGTGCGGTCTTTCGCGCAGGCGCTGCAGCAGCTTCAGTCTTGGCGGCCACCTTGGCCGCCGGCTTTGGCGCGGCCTTGCCAGTGGTCTTTGCCGACGCCTGCGCCGCCGGTTGCCGCTTGTTGGCTCCGATGCTCTTGCGCAAGGCTTCCATCAGGTCGATGACCTCGCCACCTGTGGAGGCTGGCGTTTCGGCGGCAACGGTAATCTTCTTCCCGGCGATCTTCTTGTCGATCTGGTCGAGGATGCGCTGCTTTTCCTCGTCGGTATAAGCCGCCGCATCGTAGCCCTCCACGGCGTTCTGTTCGATCAACTGCAACGCCAGCTTCAGTTCCGCCGCATTCACGTCCGTGTGTTCGACGTTGAGGTCGCTCATGTCGCGCACCTCGTCCGCATAGAGCAATTGCTGCAGGATCAGGCCATCGGCACCCACCCGGATCTGCACCATGTACTGCTTGCCCTTCCACGCCCACTTGGCCAACGCACAGGTGCCGGTCTCCCGCATGGCTTCCGCCAGCAGGTTGTAGGGTTTGGCGCCGCGCTTGTCAGGCCCGAGGTAATAGGCCTTGTCGAAGTAGATGGGATCGATGGCACCAAGTGGCATGAACGACACGATATCGATGGTCTGCGCCGCCGCATCTTCAAGCGCCTTCAACTCATCCGGCGTAAAGGTTACGTATCGGTCTTTCTCGAATTCGTAACCCTTGACCATCTCGGAGCGATCCACCACCACGTCTTCCTTGAGGCAGATGTACTGCTGCCGCAACCGCGATCCGCACCCCTTGTGCAGCAGGTTGAAGCTCACGGCGGATTTGGTCTCGGTGGCCGAGAAGACCCTCACCGGGATCGACACCAGTCCAAAACTGATGGATAGCGAGGCAATGGAACGTGCTGCCATGGCAACTTCCTCCACAAGAGTCGCGCATCACTGGTTGAGGAAGTCTAGTCCGCGGGACGAAGCTCGTGGCATCGACCGCGCCCCAGGTGCAGCAAGCTGCTCTGCCTTCAGGTCAGCCCACCACGGCGATTACCCAACCGGTCAGCGTGGGCCCGGCCACCACCATCAGCACGCCGGCCAGGACCATCGTGAGACTGGCCACGACACCCTCCTCCGTATGACGTTGCCGAGCACGTGCCGTGCCAAAGCCGTGCGCGGCCGCCCCGAGCGATGCACCCTGCGCCACCGGTGAGCGCAGCCGCAGCAACGCCAGCACGGCATCTCCCACCATCATGCCCACCAGCCCGGTCATGACCGTGAACAGCGACACCAGATCGGCCGAGCCGCCCGTGTGCGACACCACGGCCACGGCGAACGGCGTGGAGACCGAGCGCGCCATCAGGCTGCTCGACACCTCATTGCTGAAATGAAAGGCCTCGGCCAGCAGTCGCGCGCTGACCAATGCCACCAGCGTGCCGACCACGACGCCGATCGCCAGCGCCAGCCAGTGGCGGCGCACGATGGCGCGATGCTCGTAGATCGGTACGGCAAACGCGATGGTGGCCGGGCCCAGCAGCCAGACCATCCAGCGGGTATCGGCCACATAGGCGGCGTATGGAATATCAGCGGCCAGCAGCAGCGCAATGGTCAGCGCCGGCACCACGATGGCTGGCGACAGCCAGAAACGCGGCAGGCGACGATGAAACGGTTTGATGGCGAAGTACAGCGCAATCGTCCACACCAGGCAGAAGAACGAGGCCATGGCTTACTCGCCCTCGCCTTCGGTGACATCCTTGCCGCGCCATGCCGCGATGCGGCGTTCGAGCCGGCATCCCGCGTGGACGGCCAGCGCGGTGGCGGCCATCACCAGCACCGTGCCCGCCACCACGGCAATCGTGAGCTGGACGCCCTCGGCGCGGAACAGCGGCACGTAGTTGACCACGGCCACCACGCACGGGATGAAGAACAGCACGAGTTCACCGAGCATCCAGTCCGCGCCATCCTTGACCCAGCCCACCGGGGCCTTGCCCGAGAGCAACAGTGCCAGCACAGCCAGCAGGCCCAGCACGCCTGGCGAAATGGACCAGCCCAGCGTGCGCGTCAGCCAGTCCGCCGCCCACCAGAGGGCCAGCAAGGCGCCAACCTGCGCGGCGACTCTCGGCAGGCGGTGCTTGCGGGCTTCGGAAAGGGGCGATGCGGCAGGGGAAACGGCGTTGGTAACGGACACGGCAACAAGAAATCGGGGGCGATGACGGCGATTATTCGCATAATTTCCGCACAACGACAGACCGATACTCCGCATTGGTTGTGCAAATATGCACAACCTACCAGCTAGGCGCCGTCCAGAAACAGCGAGACATGCGCATCCACCTGCTCGGCGATGAATGCGGCGACGGCGCGTACGTGCGCGGCCTTCCAGTGATCCTCATGGACATGCATGTGAAAGGTGCGCGTGACCTCTACCTCGTCCGGCAACACCGCTTCCAGCGTGGGAAATGCGGCGGCGACGTAGGCTGGGAGGATGCACAGGCCATGGCCCGCAAGCGTCGCATGTACCTGCGTCAGCAGGTTCGTGCTGCGCACCCGGGCGTTGTAGTCCACGCCAATGGTTCCGGCGAAGCTCAGTTCGGGCGAGAACAGGTGTTCCTCCACGTAACCGATGAACGGATGCTGCAGCAGATCGGTCTTGGTTCGAATACGAGGCGCACGCTTCAGGTACGACTTCGTGCCATAGACGAACATCCGATAGTCAGTCAGGCGTCGGGAGGCCACGCGCAGGTGATCGGCACCCGCGAGACCGATGGCGATATCGGCTTCCCGACGCGTGAGGCTGAACAGCCGCGCGGCCGCGAAAATCTCGATTTCCAGCCTCGGATGCTGTTCGGTCAGCAGATGGATGCGCGGCGCCAGGAACATACTGCCGAAGCCATCGGGTGCACCAATCCGGACCGTCCCGGCGATGTCCTGCTCGCCCGCCGCCGCAGCCTTCGATGCCAGCAAGGCGCTCTCGATGGCCTCCGCCGTGGTCAGCAACCGCTCCCCGGCCGCCGTCAGCGCATAACCCACATGGCTCTTGTGGAACAGGCGCGCATTGAGCACACCCTCCAACGCATGGATATGCCGCGCGACAGTGGTGTGTTCCGTGCCGAGTTGTTCGGCCGCAGCCGACAACGTTCCCGACCGCGCCACGGCCAGGAAGTAGCGATAGTCGTCCCAGTTGTCCTGGGCACGCGGGGTGGCGCGTGCGGTAGCTTTGCGCGTGGTCATGCGGCGCTTTCCTCAATGGGGTGGCCGCGCGCGTCGCGATGCCTGCGCCGGTAGTCACTTGGCCGCTCGCCGAAATGCTGCGCGAACACCCGTCCGAACGCAGCCTGCGAGACATAGCCGCACGCTCCCGCCACGGCGGACACCGACATCGCGCCTTCCGCAAGCAAGCGCGCCGCACGTTCCATGCGCAAGGCGCTCACCAGTTCCAGCGGTGTAAAGCCCGCGTGGGCAAAGCGCCGCAGCAGCGTGGCGCGCGACACATGGCACGTGGCCGCCAGTCCGTCGACGGTCCAGGGGTGCGCGGGGTCGCGCACCACTGCGTCCACGGCCCGAGCCGTGCGCGGATCTGCCATGAGTCCAAGCACGCCAGCCGATACCTGCCCCCCGGCCGTCAGCACACGCAGTAGTACCGTAAACATTGCATTCGAGAGGCTGGCCACGATGGCCGCGCTGCCGGGCCCCGGCCGCTCGGCCTCTTCATGCATCATGCCGATCAGCCCGCGCAGCCAGCCGTGGCGCTCGCTATCGGCCTCGTCGCCGGCCCCGGCGGTCTGAACGCGCAGCACCTCGGGCATCGCGCCCAGCAGCACGCTGGCAGTACGTCCCAACACGAAGGTGCCGCACAGGATGTCCAGCGGTGCGGCGTTGCCGGGCACCACCACCTCTGTGACCACGCCGTTGAAGTGGCGCGACGGTTCGGCACGGCGCGTGCCCGCATGCATGCCAGATACGGTATGCGCCCCGCCACGCGGAAAGAGCAGGACATCGCCGGCCGCCACGTGCAACTGCTGGCGTCCGACCATCACCTCGGCGCGTCCGTGCAGGATCACGTGATACGGCACGTGGCCCGGCGGGGCCTGGTCGTGAAAGGCCGACCAGGCCCCGGCCACGCGGCAATGCAGATCCACCGTGCCGGAAGGTGCCAGCAGGCGCACAAGTTCGCTGAGACTGTCCATGATCCGATCGAGCAAAAAACAGATCCGATTCTAATCCATGCGGATCACGGCGACATCTACCATGGTTTCCAAGGGCAACGACACAAGCGTCCGAGCACTACCGAACCAGACACTCAGCAAGGAAATCGATCATGACCACACGCCTTCACACCCTCCCCGTCGCCGACGCTTCCGGCCAGACCGCCGAACTGTTCGGCGCCATTCGCAAGGCAGTAGGCAAGGTGCCCAACGCCTACGCGACCATCGGCAGCAACGCGCCGGCCGTGCTGGCCCAGGCGCTGCAGACCAATGCCACGCTGAAGCAAGGCAGTCTTTCTGGAAAGGAACTGGAGGCCATCAACCTGGCCGTGAGCGAACATAGCGGCTGTGACTATTGCCTGGCCGCCCACACGCTGACCGCGACGAAGATGGCCGGCTATAGCGTCGAGCAAACGCAACAGCTGCGCCGTGGCAGCTATCCGGAAGATGCGAAGATCGACGCGCTGACGCGCTTTGCGGTGGAACTGGTCAGCACAAGCGGTACGGTACCGGCTGCTTCAGTCGAGGCCGTTCGTGCCGCGGGCTACAGCGATACCCAGATCGTCGAGGCAATCCAGGCTATCAGTGCGATCCTGTTCACGAACATGATCAATCGCGTCAACGACACGACGCTGGATTTCCCGGCCGTGTCTTAAGGATCAAGGGTGGGTTGCGTGGCATGTATCAATGCCACGCGCTGCCCACCTGGATATAGAAGGCGTTCTGGTCCTTGCTGTGGGCCACGTCGATACCCATCGAGAGCCCAAGCTTGCGCGCGATCATGTAGCGGAAGCCTCCGCCCACGCTGAACACCGTGCTGGAGTCGGAGAAATCGTGCCAGCGTCCGTATGCCTTGCCGGTGCCCGTAAAGGCCAGCACCGACCAGCGCGGCGTCACGTCCCAGCGCAATTCCACCTCGGCAGCCAGTGCGTTGCGGTCCTGGTAGCGCCCCTTCTGCACGCCGCGCAGGTCTACGTATGGCTGGGCGTAGAAAGGCACGTCACCGGATGAGAACTTCGTATCGGCGCGCAGGCCGAGAATCCACGTGCGCGCCAGCGGTAACCACGTAAAACCGCGCGCGTTGAACATGTTGAAGCTCTGCGTGCTACCGAACCCGCCACGTGCAAACTGCGCCTCGATCTCGGCGTAGCTGCCCTTGTTCGGAAAGAAGATGTTGTCGCGCGAGTCGTAGTCGATTACCAGACCGCCCTTGCCGATGCGCTGGTTCTTGTCGAACGAACCGAGTTCCGCCGCATTGCCCCCGAACTTGAACGTGGCAGAGGTATCGGCATAGACATAGCGCGGACCGATGTACCAGCGCGAATCGCCCAGCCGGAACAGTAACTGCTGCACCAGCAGGAAGCCGTCCAGTTCATAGGCGCGAGGCTGGTTGTTCTGCCCGAAATACTCGAGATTGGCATTCGCCTTCCCGATGGCACCGAGATAGCGGATGCGGTCCCCATCCCACGTGTGGAAGTGCGCCAGGCCACCCGCCCACGTACCGTTCTCCGTATATGCACCGCCAACGACCGTGATGTTGGGCGGCGCGGGCCCCTTGCCCGTGGCCTTGCCCTCGGCTGCCGCCTCGGCCATCGACTGCGAGAAGAACGCCAGGCCAAGCCCGAAGCCATAGCCGACGGCCGGCTCGGTAATGATCGTCGGGACGGGTAGCGCACCCTTGTGATGGAGCAGGAAATCGCTCATGTCGAGCATGCCGTCCTCGGGATCGAAGAACGACAGCCTGGGCTTGGAAACCGGCTCCGCTGCCGCGGCGGGCTCGGACTGCGCCCATGCCACGGGTCCTCCCATGCAAGCCGCCGCCGCTACGGCCAGTACCGCATGGCGGGGCGTCATTTGCCGAACGTCATGTTAAGGCCGGCGAATACGGTCCACTGCGGGATACCGGTGCCGTCATGCAGTATCGAATACTGCGGTTCGACAAAGGCATTGAAGATCGTCTTGCCTTCCTTCCATGCCTTTCCCGCGCCGAGGCCCACCGGGATGTAGTAGGTGCTGCGCTGCAGGTCGAAGGTCCAGGTGCCGGTCGACCGGATGTACCAGCCCTGCGGCAGATTGAAAATCATGAATGGCTGTGCCGTCAGCGTTTGCACGGTGGGGCGGCTGCTCTGGCCCGCGAACGAGTGCTGCCATTGCAACAGCATGCCCAGCAGTCGCGCGGGCTTGGCATCCACCACCACGCCGGCCAGCCCGGCCTGCCACTTGCCGGTGCCCAGGCTCGGATCGGTGGCCGTCGGAATCGTCAGCAGCGGTCCTACGCCAAGTTCGAGCCCCTGCGCGCGCAGCAGGAAAATGTCGAACAGGTTGATATCGCCGAGTCCGGTTTCATAGGTGCCGTCGCCCTTGGGACGGGTGCTGATCGGCACCGTGGGACGAATGATCTGTGGCGCGCCAATCAGGCTGTTCGGCGCTACAGGAAGCGTGCCTCGCAACAGGAAGTCGTTTGTGTGCGCGCCGCTGCCGTACAGGCGCGGCGTGTAGTAGTTCTGGAGATTGAACGCCGGTGACGGATTGAGCGGGTTGTTGCTCTTGTTGGCATCTTCGGCACTGGTCTGCGCCATCGCCGCGGACGCCAGCAGCGTACAGCCCATCCAGATACTGCCAACACGTTTCCAAACACGGTCAATCGTCATTGCTCTCGGCTCCAGGCGGTCATGGGAAAACCGGCCAAGGGACTTACCGATCTCCTGCAGGCAATGTACCGGACGCGCTGCCCGGATGCCCGCCCCGCCGTGATGAAGTTTCTCGTAGCGAGCATTAAGTACTTTGCACCAGACACGCCCCGGGACGCCGTCCACGCCCCGCATCCGGGTTAAGCCGGGAAATTCCCTTCATCACGCAATGACATAATGTCATGTCATTCATAACCCGTATGGGGGATTATCCAATCGCTAATGTTCCGATTTTCGCATTACTTTAAAGACACACTTGTGGTTTCCATTTTTTCTAAATCTAGAGACAATAAAATTGAATTCCATTCTTGTCCCGGATTTGCCAAACTCGCTCCCATGAATCGCGGACGCGCTCCGATGTTCAAGACGCGGATCGGTTACTGACTGATCAATCTTCAGCGGTGCAACACAAAGGAAACCACAGTGAAGCACTACACTCCGGAAAACTTCCACCTGACGCAGAGCATCGGATTCCACCTGAATCGAGCTCGCAATAGCTTGCTGACGGAGCTGGACTCCGCCTTGCGCCCTCTGGACATCAATGGGCAGCAGATGGGTATCCTGCTCTGCCTGATGCGGGGCGTGGCCAGCACGCCTTTCGAAATCAGCAAGGTCCTGGGAATCGACAGTGGGCTCATGACCCGCATGCTCGACAAGCTGGAGGAGAAAGGGGTATTGGAACGCAGCCGCAGTATCGATGATCGACGCGTGGTAAATCTGGCGCTGACAACCAAGGGCCGGAATATTGCCGAGGAAATCCCTACTATTGCACCGGAAGTGCTAAATCAGCGACTGGAGGGATTTACCATTGAGGAATTCGAGGAGTTCCGCCGGCTTCTTCAGAAATTCGTTTCCGGGTGATCGGCATACCCGGATCGTGGATATTGCGGTAACGATTTTCCGGTTAACGCCAGGGACGGCGGTGCCGGATAAACCATTCCGCGGCACCGAATGCGCCCTGCACTGCCAGTGCCAGCACCGCTGCCGGTATGGCACCCGCCAGCAACTGGGTGGTGTCGTTCAGGGCCAGGCCCGTTACGATCCGCTCGCCGTAACCGCCTGCGCCCACGAAGGCGGCAATCGTGGCCGTGCCCACGCTGATGATCGCGGCGGTCTTGATCCCCGCCAGCATCACGGGCATGGCCAGCGGCAACTCCACGTAGCGCAATACCTGTAACGGACGAAAGCCCAGCGCGCGCGCCGCATCGCGCATGCCCGGAGGCACCTCCTGCAGGCCAATGCAGGCGTTGCGCACGATCGGCAGCAGCGCATAGAGGAACAGCGCGATCATGGCCGGCCAGATGCCGATACGGCCGAGCAACGGAATCAACATCGCCAGCAATGCGAGCGACGGCACGGTCTGCAACACCCCGACGATGGCCAGCACCACCTGGCCTGTGCGACGTCTACGTGCAGCCACGATACCCAAGGGCACGCCCACCAGCGTGGCGGCACCCACCGCGCCACCAACCAGCGCCAGATGGCGCAAGGTCAGGCGCCAGGTCTCGGCACCCAGTAAAGTAGCCAGCAGGCCGTTGCGCAGTTCCGCACTACCCCCGCCACCGGACAGGAAGCGGCTTGCCACGGCCGCGAACGATGCGCCGTCGATTTCCGCCGCAGCATTCATGCCGATCATCGCCGCCACATCGATCCGCCCCGCCAAGTTTTGCCACGCCTGCCATGCCTCGGGAAAGCGGTGCGGCACATCGGCGCGATAGACGATCACCGCGTCATAGCGAGGAAAGACATGGCGGTCGTCCTCCAGCACGCGCAGGTGGTAGCGCCGGATCTTGGCGTCGGTGGCGTAGATGTCTGTCGCGTCGATTTGTCCCTTGGCGAGCGCTTCGTAGGACAGGCCATGATCAATGCCGATTGGCTGCTGCGGCAGGCCATAAGCCCGCACGAGCGCAGGCCAACCATCGGCTCGCCCGATGAATTCGTGCGACAGCCCGAGCTTCAGGCCCGGCTGCCGCGCAAGGTCGCCCAGCGTGCGCAGGCTTTCCGGGCGCGCATCGGACACGGCAATTGCGTAGGTGTTGTCGAAGCCAAGCGGAATGCCCGCCGCAAGGCCCAACGGCGCCAGCGCGGCGTTAATTCGCTCGAGCGTGACAGGCGGGGGCAACTTGAGGATCTCGCTGGCCAGCGTACCCGTGTAGTCCGGGTAGGCATCGATGCTGCCCGCCTTGAGTGCTTCGAACAGAATGGCCGTATTGCCCAGGCCGGGAAGATGCTTGGCATCGGCATGGGGCGCGGCTGACTGCGTCAGGATCTCGCCGAGGATGTACGACTCGGTGAACCGCTTCGAGCCAATGCGGAGGGGATCGGCGTGGGCGGCGACGGTGATCGCCAGCAGCAAGGCCAGGGACAGCCGGATGAAACAATGCAAACGGAGTCTCCCTTTTTTCTCCCCTCTCCCGCTTGGGGAAAAGGGGTCGGGGGTGAGGGCCAGCGGTTCAAATGAGACAAGTCGCAGGATAACCGCTTTGCCCTCACCCCCAGCCCCTCTCCCACTGTGTGGGAGAGGGGAGTAAAAACCGAGCGGGAGAAACCCTACGGCGTCACATGCACCGCCAGCCAGATCGTGGGCTGCGCCGCATCGGTCCATGCCACGCGATGCCGGCAGTTCGGTGGCAGACGCAGCCAGTCCCCGGCGCCGAGCGTGTGTGTCGTTCCATCGTCAAGCTCCACTGCAGCGGTGCCACTGATCACCAGCACCCACTCGTCGTCGGTGCTGTCGTACCAAAAGCCGGGAGGGCTGGCCTGGCCGTTCGATACGATCCGCTCGATCCGCACCCCGCCCGTAGACTGCCAAGCCAGCAGGTCCGTGAAAACCTCGCCGGTGGCATGTACCGGCACATCATGCAGCAGGTTGCCTCGCGTCGCGGTCATGACCAGTTCCTTGGGCGCTTCAGTCGGCGGGACCGGGCGCGATGACTTCGCGTGTGCCGTTGCGGCCCATTGGCGAGACCAGTCCGGCAACCTCCATCTGTTCGATCAGGCGCGCGGACCGGTTGTAGCCAATGCGCAGATGGCGCTGCACGGCCGAGATCGATGCGCGACGCGATGTCAGGACGAATTGCGCGGCATCGTCATAAAGCGGATCGGCTTCGGCATCGCCACCCCCTTCCCCGAACAGGTCGGCTGCCCCTTCCGGGGCATCGCCCGCCAGGATCGCCTCTTCGTAGTCAGGCTCGCCGAATTGCTTCCAGTGCTCCACCACGCGGTGGACTTCCTCGTCGGCAACAAAGGCGCCATGTACGCGTTGCGGATAACCGGTGCCGGGCGGCAGGAAGAGCATGTCGCCCTGCCCCAGCAGGCTCTCCGCACCCATCTGGTCCAGGATCGTCCGCGAATCGATTTTCGATGACACCTGGAACGCCACGCGCGTCGGGATGTTGGCCTTGATCAGGCCGGTGATGACATCCACCGACGGACGTTGCGTCGCCAGGATCAGGTGGATACCGGCTGCACGGGCCTTCTGCGCAAGACGGGCGATCAACTCTTCGATCTTCTTGCCGGCCACCATCATCAGATCGGCCAGTTCATCGATCACCACCACGATCAGGGGCAGCGTCGAAAGCGGCTCGGGGGCGTCAGGCGTCAGCGAGAACGGGTTCGGCACCTTGCGCTCCGCCGCTTCCGCTGCACGGATTTTCTGGTTGTAGCCGGCCAGATTGCGCACGCCCAGCGCGGACATCAGCCGGTAGCGCTTTTCCATCTCGCCCACGCACCAGTTGAGCGCGTGCGCGGCCTGCTTCATATCCGTCACCACGGGTGCCAGCAAGTGCGGGATGCCTTCGTAGACCGACAGTTCGAGCATCTTCGGGTCGATCATGATCAGGCGCACATCCTCGGGCGTGGCCTTGTACAGCATCGACAGGATCATCGCGTTGACCGCCACTGACTTGCCCGAGCCGGTCGTACCCGCCACCAGCAGGTGCGGCGCGCGTGCGAGGTCCGTCACGACGGGATTGCCGGTGATGTCCTTGCCCATCGCCAGAACCAGCTTGGACGCATGCGCATCGAACGCGCTGCCACTCACGATCTCCGACAGCCGGATCATCTGCCGCTTGGCATTCGGCAGTTCCAGGCCCATGCAGGTCTTGCCGGGGATGGTCTCGACCACGCGGATCGACGTCACGCCAAGCGCACGCGCCAGATCCTTCATCAGCCCCACCACCTGCGCGCCACGCACACCCACGGCGGGATCGACCTCGAAACGCGTGATGACCGGACCCGCACTGGCGCCCACCACCGACACCGGCACCTTGAACTCTGCCAGCCGCTGGGCGATCAGTTCACCGGTCTGGAGCAGGCGCTCCTCCGATACCGTTTCAATATTGCCGTCTTCAGCAGCGAGCAGATCCACACCCGGCAAGCGGTAATCCACAGGTTCGCGCGGGGCTGCCGGGGGCGGCGGCGGCGCCACGACGACCGGTGCCGTTGCCACGGGTTGCGCGGGCGCCAGCGGCACCGTATTGCCGATCACGGCCTGGAGCACGATGCGCGGCTTGGGCGCGGGTTGAACGAAAACGTTGGCGTCTTCAAGCGCGGCGGGCTCGTCGGACGATGGCACGTCGTCGGGTTGTTCTTCCGCCATCGAGGCGGCTACCGCCTGCTCAATGGCTTCCGATGCGGAGGGCTGGGCAGGCAAGGCTTCCTGGATGGGCTGGGCGATGACTTCCAGCGGCGCTTCCTCGACAAGCTCAACCCTGGCGATATCCACAACCTCGGCGACCTCGGACTCCGGTTCGTTCACCTCCGGGACTGCTTCGGCCTCTGCCTCCAGGGCTTCGACTGCGACTTCGGCTTCGGCTTCGACTGCGGCCTCTGCTTCGGCAAGCGACCCGGTCTCTGATGCGGACTCTGGCTTGCCAGCCAGTGCACGCAATTCCGCCATCAACGCCAGCGCCTCGGCCCGAATGGAGTCAAGCGTCACGCCATCCTCGGGCACGACATCTTCCGCCGGTACAGCGGGCTGCGCAGGCGTGGCAGCGGGAGCGGCCACCGGTAACGGGGCCTCCACAACCGCCACGGCATCATCCTCGACGACGGCTGCACTCACGGTGGGCGTAGCCGCGACGGCTGCCGCCGGCTTCGTCATGGCCTCTGGCAGCGTGGTAACCGCCGAGCGAAGACCCAGTTGCGGATTGCGGAACGGACTGCTGACAACGGTGGCTTGAGGCGCCGCAGCAGGGGTGGGACGGGCCGCAGGTTTTTGCGCGGGTGTCTGGACAGGCTTCTGTGCGGGCTTGGTCGCTGTAGACGCCGACGAGGCCGACGAGGCCGACGACGGAGCACGCGCAGCGATCACGGGTGCCGACGGTGGCGTGGCATCGCGCTTGACCACGCCTGGCGCATCGGCGTGATGCAGCCAGATCTCGCCCGGCTGCGGCGGCGATTGCCGCGTACGCGCCGGTGGTTGCCATGCGGGCTGGCGGCGTGCGGAGACCGGCTCGATGCCCTTCTGGCGCAGCGGCTGCCGGCCAGCTTGCGAAGGCATCGACGTGGTTTCCCAACGGTCCGCATCGTCGCGCGAAGACGCCGGCGATGAAGAAGAGAAGGATGAAGAAGTGGAGACCGTGTCGTGTCGGGTGTCCACGCGCGTCTCGGCACGTGCGGCGGGCTTCGGCGAGGGACGGTTCTCTTCCGGATTGACCGGAGGACGATGCAGTTGGAACAGACTGCGCCACGTCTCGCCGAATACCATGGGCGCCGACAAGCCGAGCACGGCCAGCATCATCAGCAACCCACCCGTCCAGCCGAGCATGCTCGAGACAGCACCGGCCAGCGCATGGCCCGCTGCACCGCCTGCCAGGGCATGAGTGGCTTCAGCGGTCTCGCCGCCTGTCAGCGCTTCCAGCGTGGCGCTGGCGCCCAGCACCAGCACAGTACCCATCAGCACGCGCAGCGAACCCCGGCCGAACAACTGACGATCGCCGGCGAGCACACGGCTCACCGTTCGCCAGAGAAGCGGCAACAGCCAGAAGGTCGAAATTCCGAACCAGCCCAGACCCATTTCAATTTGCACGTTAGAAAACCACGGGCAGCGATTGTAGCGGGTCTGGATCGGCGAGACCGCCGCGCGCACAAAAACTTACCTGGAACTTTCGCTAAAGTTTTCGATTGCGGGCGTTGTGGCGCGTTTTTGCGAGGAATTACTTCGCAGGCGGCGGGCTGACCGGCGACGGTTGTCCGGCCCGGAAGGGGTACTTGGTAAAGATCTTGCCCACGACCTTGTCGATGGCCGCCTGGTTGTTCTGCGGATCGGCCTGGCTGGCGTCGCCCTGCGCGATGCCTTCCCAGACGAGCTGGTTCTTTTTCGCGTCGATCACGTCGATGTTCAGCGTGCCTTCGGTGTAGGTGTACGTGTCGTTATAGAACCCGTAGCCCGGCCATGGCGCGTAGAGACCGCCACGATACGCGTAGTAGCCCGCGTAGCCCGGCGGTGGCAACGGCGCCGGGTTGCTCACGATCTGCTGCCGGAACTGCACGTTGAAGTTGACCAGCAGGTCCGGCCGCTGCGGCGCGAACTGGTAGCCACGCGCCGTCATTTCGCGCTGCACGGCGCCTTTCAGATACTGCGTGGTCAGGGTCTCGTACCCTTGCCGGTCCGTCCCCAGCTTCGGCTCGAAGCCGAACGTCCGGAACTGCCCAAAATCGACACTGCGGTTGTAGTCCGAGCGAATGTCCGGACCAGTGGCGCAGCCGGTCAGCGCCAGCGCTGCCAGCAGTGCGCCAGCGACAGGCAGGCCACGCAGGGCCATGTGGCACTGCGACAGTTTCGTGAATTGCATGCGAGCTCCTGATTGCGTCGAGTGACGTCTGATGACGTCGAGTCCTAGTTCCATTTACCGTCGATGCCGCCCACGCTCAGGCGGCCCGCACCGAGAAACGCCACGGCCAGCGCCGCTGCCAGGTACATGCCCTGCAGTTCCAGCGCCCAACCGCCTGTGTTCGCCATTTCGCCAAGCTGCTTGACGTGGACCAGCCCCAACGCGAACAGCATGTTGACGGCGATGATGAGACCGCCCAGCCGCGTGAACAGGCCAATGATCAACAAGATGGGTGCCACCACTTCACCGATGTAGACGCCATAGGCCACGAAGGAAGGCAGCCCGGCCTGCGCCACTACCTGCATGACGAATCCCGGACCCGCCATCAACTTGGCAATACCGTGAAGGAGGATCAGCACCCCGAGGGCTATCCGCAGAATGGCCTTGCCAAGGTCTTGCGTTCCTTGCGTGCGACTCATGGTGTTCCCTCCTGAAAGTCCTGCCGTTGGATGCAGATCCACATGTGACCTGCATTCAACTACCTTAGCCCGTGCCGACGTGAAGGTAAAGACGCTAACTTGTCGCGTTTGACCGGATTCCAGCCTATCCGCACGCTTTTCAGCAGGTGCCTACGCGTCCTCTCCCGGTGGCAGCCCCATGGGCGGTGTCAGGTGCATCGCCAATCCACCATGCGGCATCATGCCGACCCGGCGTGCATGCTCGGGCAGCACCTCGGCCAGGAAATCGAGAAAACGCCGCAACGCAGGCGTCACGCCCTGGCGGGACGGGAACACCGCGTGCAAGACGCCCATCGGCAGATCCCACTGCGGCAGCACGACTTCAAGCTCGCCGCGCTCGATTTCGTCTCGGCAGTACATGCGCGGCAACATCGCGACCCCTGCACCTGCGATGGCGGCTTCGCGCAGCAGCGCGAACTCGTCGGAAATCAGGCGCGGCTGGTAGCCGATGTGGACGGGCTCTCCTGACTTGTCGAACAGCGTCCAGACATGGCGCCCTTCGTGCGGCTTCTGTCCCAGGCCCGGCATGCCTTCCAGCGCCTGCGGCGTACGGGGCCGACCGATGCTGTCGAGCAACGCGGGGCTGGCCACCAGTTTCAGGTCGCTCTTGCCGAACGTGCGCACAGCCAGGCTGGAATCGTCGAGCACGTTGCGCACGCGCAGGGCCAGGTCGAAGCCCTCGGCAATCACATCTACGCGTCGATTGGTCGCCTCGATCTCCAGTTCGATGCCGGGATTGGCACGCATGAACTGGCCGATGCTGGGCGCCAGCAGGATCTGCACGATTGCAACCGGGCAACTGACCTTCAGTACGCCGCCGGGTTGCTCGCGGGCGCTGTCGATCACCTCGCGCGCCGCCTCGGCAGCCTGGAGCATCTCGCGGCACCGCGCGTAATAGGCTTCACCGAGTGGTGTGACACGCACCTGTCGTGTGGTGCGGCGAAGCAGTTGCACGCCCAGGTCACGCTCCAACTGGGCAATACGGCGGGAGAGCCGCGACTTGGGGACACCGCTGGCGCGGCTGGCGGCCGAGAAACTGCCGTGCTGCACGACCTGTGCAAAGAGGGACAAATCGTTGAGATCCTGCATGTCTGACCTTGGGGGCGATTAATGGGGGCTCGTTCGTCGTTGCATCTGCAGAACAATCATTTGCATTTTGCCTCACTACCGGCATCAATGGCGACCCTCTATCTTTCAGTCCATCCAAACGAACTTCAGTGGGGCCAGACAAATGAACATCCTCCAGATCGATTCCAGCGTCCTCGGTGACAACTCCGTTTCGCGCAACCTGACCGCCGCCGTGGTGGCCGACCTTATCGCAGCCAACCCCGCCGCCAACGTGACCGTCCGCGACCTCAACCGCGAGGCACCCGCCCACCTGACCGACAACCTGCTGCCCGTGCTGGGCGGCCCGAAGGAAGGGCTGAACGCGGAACAGCAAGCCGAACTCGATCGCACGGAAGCCTTTCTGGCCGAATTCCTGGCTGCCGATGTGCTGGTGATCGGTGCACCGCAATACAACTTCGGTATTCCGAGCCAGCTCAAGGCCTGGATCGACCGTATCGCCCAGGCTGGCCGCACGTTCCGCTACACGGCCAACGGCCCCGAAGGTCTGGCCAAGGCGCGTGCGATCGTGGTGTCGTCGCGTGGCGGCGTGCGCCAGGACGATTCGGCGCTGGACCTGCACGAGATCACCATGAACGCCGTACTGCGCTTCCTGGGCGTGACCGATATCCAGTTTGTCCGTGCTCATGGACTGGCGATGGGTCCGGAATCCCGCGAAGCCGGCCTGAACCAGGCCCGTACCGAGATTGCCGCGCTCAACGACGCCGTACGCGCTGCCGCCTGAGTCTGAATCTGCTACGACCCATCACTCCGTGAAGTACCCGGCGCCATCCCGTTGGCGCCGACGCTGCCACCCGCATCCCCTTACCTCTCCGGTCGGGGGATGCGGGTTTTTTTGTTTTTCTGGCGTGACCGCGTAGGCGCCAACCTACACCCACACCCGATCTCCGGCCGCTCGCCCCGCCGGGCGGATAGGTCTATGATGGTTCGACTGTCCGCCACGCCACCGGGAGCCTGCATGCCCACAGCCTCAGCACTGTTGCCAGCCACCGCCAGCCATCCTCCGCAGGAACCCGCACTGCTGTCCCAGTACCGCCATGTGCGCGCCGCCAGCGAAATGCTTGTGGCGGACCTGACCGATGCCGATGCCACCGTGCAGTCGATGGACGATGCCAGCCCGGCCAAGTGGCACCTGGCCCATACGACGTGGTTTTTCGAGGAGTTCGTGTTCGCCGCACGGCTACCCGATTACGAACCCGTCGATCCCCAGTATCGCTACCTGTTCAACTCCTATTACGAAGCGGTTGGCGCGCGTCATCCGCGTCCGAAGCGCGGTCTGCTGACCCGGCCCACGCTCGACGAGGTGCTGGCCTATCGCGAAGCCGTCGACGAGAGCATGTTCTCGCTGCTCATGACTGCGCAGACCGACGACGAAGCGGCGCTCATCACCCTTGGCCTGAATCACGAGCAGCAGCACCAGGAGCTGTTGCTGACGGACATCCTGCACCTGTTCGCCCAGAATCCGCTGCGGCCTGCCTATGCGCCGGAACTGGCGGAGCCCGTGGTGGCGGACCCGCGTCCCGCACCGGAATGGGTGCGCTTTGCCGGCGACATCGTCTCGATCGGGCATGGCAGTGACGATTTCGCGTTCGACTGCGAAGGCCCTCGGCACCAGGTGCTGCTGCGGCCGTTCGCGCTATGTACGCATCCGGTGAGCAACCATCAATGGTTCGAGTTCATCGAGGATGGCGGCTACCAGACGGCTGGACTATGGCTGTCCGATGGCTGGCGCTGGGTCTGCGACAACCAGATCGAGGCGCCGCTGTACTGGGAAGCGCGCGAAGGTACATGGTGGCAGATGAGCCTGCGCGGCATGCATCCCGTCGATCCGGATAGCCCGGTGACGCACGTGAGCTTCTTCGAAGCCGACGCGTTCGCGCGCTGGGCCGAGCGCCGGCTGCCGACCGAAGCCGAATGGGAGCACGCGGCCCGTAGCCTGCACGCCACCGGCAATTTCATCGAAGGCCGCGCGCTGCGTCCGCTGCCGGATCGGCAGAACACGTCAGGCGTGCTGCGCCAGATGTTTGGGGATGTCTGGGAATGGACCGCCAGCGCCTTCCTGCCCTACCCCGGTTTTCAGCCGAGCACGGGAGCGGTGGGCGAGTACAACGGCAAGTTCATGAGCAGCCAGATGGTGTTGCGCGGCGGGTCGTGCGTCACGCCCGAGTCGCATATCCGGGCGACGTACCGGAATTTCTTCTATCCGCATCAACGGTGGCAGTTCACGGGGGTAAGGTTGGCGGATGATGTTTGAGTACTCTTGGCCCTGACGGCTGGGGAAAAGGCTCGCCCGGAATCGGGGGAGCCTTTTTGTTTGGGCGGGGGAAAGATTGGCGGTTAATTGCGTTAATAGAATCTGCGCTCTCTGCTGGTTTGCTCCCCTCTCCCGCATCGCGGGAGAGGGGAGCCAGGACAACTGAAGGGGGACGATACCGCTTACCCCCCCTTCAACCGCCTCCACAACGTCGTTGCACTAATCCCCAGCTTCGCGCACGCTTCCGCGCGGTTGCCGCCGCACGCGTCCAGCACGCGACGGATGTGGTCGGCTTCGCTCATCCGGGCAACGCCAGCGAGCGATGGTGCCGTCTCGCGGCTGGCGAACAGTTCCGGCACGGCAGCCTGCAATTCCTGCTGCAAGGCCATCGGGGCAAGTTCCACCCCTGCCACCAGCACCGCGATCCGTTCGGTCACGTTCTCCAGTTCACGGATATTGCCTGGCCAGTCGTAAGACGCCAGACGCTCGGACACCAGCCCTGGCAGCGGCTGCGGCGCCGCGATGCCCAGTCGTTCCTGCGCACGGCGATAGAGCAGCAACGCCAGCGCGGCGAGGTCGGCGGAGCGCTCGCGCAGCGGTGGCATTTCGATGCGGAGGATGTTGAGCCGGTAGTAGAGATCCTGGCGAAACGTGCCATCGCGCACGAGCGCGGCGAGGTCCCGGTGCGTGGCGGCGATGACGCGCACGTTGACCGGCACCGCTTCGATCCCGCCAATCGGCAGCACCTGCTTTTCCTGCAATACGCGCAGCAGTCGCGTCTGGAGGGCGGGCGGCATGTCGCCTACTTCGTCAAGGAACAAGGTGCCGTTATGGGCCGATTCGAACAAGCCCGCCTTGCCGCCCCGTCGCGCGCCCGTAAAGGCGCCTTCCTCGTAGCCGAACAGTTCCGATTCGAGCAGCGTCTCAGGAAAAGCCGCGCAGTTGACCGCCACGAACGGAAACGCGCGGCGCGGACTGGCGTCGTGCATGCCTTGCGCCAGCACTTCCTTGCCGGTGCCACTCTCGCCGCTCACTAGCACGGTGGAATCCACCACGGCATAGCGCCGCGCCAGCGCCCGCAAACCCGACATTGCCGCCGAATCGCCAGCCAGATCATCCAGGCTGTATCGCACCCCAGCAGCCCGGGGACGATTGCGCGAGCGCAGGTTGCGGTCCGCACGATGAATCGCGTTGGCATCCTGGATGGTCAGCACCGCACCGGAACTACCCGCCTCGCCAACAATGGGAATGCGATTGACCACGACCATGCGATCACCGAGCCGATGGATCGCCTCCAGATCGCTCGTGCCGCTCTGCATCACGCCATCAAGCGACAAACCCGGTGCCAGCGTCGAGAGCTTACGGCCCACGGCCACGCCCGCCGGTGTGCCAAGAAATCGCTCCATGGCAGGATTGAACGCCTGGACGCGCCCTTCCGCATCCACGGCGGCCACACCTTCGTTCAGATGGGCCAGGATGGCATTCACGTAGTCGCGCCGCGTGGATTCGATACGCCGCAGCCGCGCGGCCTCGATCGCATCTTCCAGCGCCAGCCGCACGGCATTACCGGAATACAGGAACACGCCCACCAGCCCGTACTTGTCCGCGAGGTCCGTCACCATGCCCGGCCCCACCACCACGCGAATGCCCTCTTCCCTGAGCGCCCGCACACGCGCCGTGGCGTCGTCTTCGGTCAGGTAGGTGTAGCGCGGAATATCGAGGCCGAACGCCTGCACGAACTCGTCGACTTCAGCGTAGGTCGAGGCGTGGGTCACCAGCGCCACCTTGGGAGAGATGCGCCGCGCCGTGGCCAGCGCGCTCATCACGTCGAAGCCGGTCACCTTGACCAGCACCACGGGCACGTCCACGTGCTGCCGCAGATAGGCACCATTGGAGCCGCCCGCCACCACGACATCCACCCGGTTCTCGCGCGCCTCGCGATTGATGGCGCTGGCTGCTGCTTCGAAGGCGCGCCCGACGATGCGGAACTCGGCCCGCGCTGCGTAGGCGGGAATCAAGTCGGCAAACGCACGCGACAGTCGGCTGATCCCCATTGCCCATATCCTGGGCCGGGCGCCGGCAGCAGTGGGAGGGGTGGGTTTCAGCGCGATGGAAGGCAGGGACGACATGGCGGGAGAGCCGGGTAAGGCATATAGTCGGTCGGGGTGTTGGCATTGTGCGCCGCTGCGCCATGCATTTCAACTTTGAAATGCATGGAATTCATCGAAATACGTGAAAGTGAAATCCACACGACACGGAAGGTGGCCCCAAGTTGCGCACAAGGAACCCAACCCCTTGAAACGTAAGGGATTACGAGATACCCGCGAGCCGATCCATTCACTCGCAGTACGGTCCCATCCTGCTGGCACACCCCTTGCGCTTCATTGCACCGCCCTGCCCCCGAAGCAGCTTTGAAACGAAATCGAATAGAAGACCAACGAGATCCACGCCATGACCTTCACCGCCAACGAACTCGCCCGCTCCGCAGGTGCCCGCTTCCGCCAGGCTCTGATCGATGAATCCCCGCTGCAGATCCCGGGCACGATCAACGCCAATCACGCCCTGCTGGCCAAGCGCGCCGGTTACCGTGCGATCTACCTGTCGGGCGGCGGCGTGGCAGCCGGTTCGCTGGGCCTGCCGGATCTCGGCATCTCGAACCTGGACGATGTCCTGACCGATATCCGCCGTATTACCGATGTCTGCGACACGCCGCTGCTGGTCGATGTCGATACCGGCTTCGGCTCTTCCGCCTTCAACGTGGCCCGCACTACGCGCTCGCTGATCAAGTTCGGCGCAGCGGCCATGCATATCGAGGACCAGGTGGGCGCCAAGCGCTGCGGCCATCGTCCGGGCAAGGAAATCGTGGGCCAGGACGAAATGGTCGACCGCATCAAGGCCGCCGTGGATGCCCGCACCGACCAGAACTTCGTGATCATGGCCCGTACCGACGCGCTGGCCGTGGAAGGACTGGACAAGGCGATCGAGCGTGCCGTGGCCTGCGTGGAAGCCGGCGCCGACGCCATCTTCCCGGAAGCCATGACCGATCTGGCCATGTATGCGAAGTTCGTCGATGCCGTGAAGGTGCCCGTGCTGGCCAACCTGACCGAGTTCGGCGCCACCCCGTATTTCACGCTCGATGACCTGCGCAGCGTGGGCGTGGCGATGTCGCTGTACCCGCTGTCGGCCTTCCGCGCCGCCAACAAGGCTGCCGAAAACGTCTACGCCGCCATCCGTCGTGACGGCACCCAGAAGAATGTGGTCAATACGATGCAGACGCGCGCCGAACTGTACGAGCGGATCGACTACCATGCCTACGAGAACAAGCTCGACGCGCTGTTCGCACAAGGCAAGGGCAAGTAAGACCCGACCGCCTCCGAGACAGAGACAACCTTCAGTTCCGATTAGCGAGAGAACCACCATGGCAACTCGCAAGCCCACCTCACAGAAAGCACAAAACAAGGAGACCCCGATGTCCGAAGCCCAACCGCTGGCCACGCCGAAGCCCAAGAAGTCTGTTGCCCTGTCCGGGATTGCCGCCGGCAATACCGCGCTGTGCACCGTAGGCCGCAGCGGCAACGATCTCCACTATCGCGGCTACGACATCCTCGACATCGCCGATACCTGCGAATTCGAGGAACTGGCCCACCTGCTGGTCCACGGCAAGCTGCCCACCCGCGCCGAACTGGCCGCCTACAAGGCCAAGCTCAAGGCGCTGCGCGGCCTGCCCGCCAACGTCAAGGCTGCACTGGAATGGGTGCCCGCCAGCGCCCACCCGATGGACGTGATGCGCACCGGCGTGTCCGTACTCGGCACGGTGCTGCCGGAGAAGGACGACCACAACGTGCCGGGCGCACGCGATATCGCAGACCGCCTGATGGCCAGCCTGGGTTCGATGCTGCTGTACTGGTATCACTACAGCCACAACGGCCGCCGCATCGAAGTGGAAACCGACGACGACTCCATCGCCGCCCACTTCCTGCACCTGCTGCATGGCGTGCCGCCGTCAAAGCTGTGGGAACGTGCGATGCAGACCTCGCTGAATCTCTACGCCGAGCACGAATTCAACGCCTCGACGTTCGCCTGCCGCGTGGTGGCCGGTACGGGTTCTGACATGTACTCGGCCATCTGCGGCGGTATCGGCGCGCTGCGCGGCCCGAAGCATGGCGGCGCCAACGAAGTGGCGTTCGAGATCCAGAAGCGTTACGACACGCCGGACGAGGCCGAGGCCGATATCCGTCGCCGCGTGGAAAACAAGGAAGTGGTGATTGGCTTTGGCCACCCGGTGTACACGATCAGCGATCCGCGTAACGTGGTGATCAAGGAAGTGGCACGCAAGCTGTCGAAGGACGCCGGTTCGATGAAGATGTTCAACATCGCCGAGCGCCTGGAAACGGTCATGGCCGACGCCAAGAAGATGTTCCCGAACCTCGACTGGTTCAGCGCAGTGAGCTACCACATGATGGGCGTGCCCACGGCAATGTTCACGCCGCTGTTCGTGATCGCGCGCACCTCGGGCTGGGCCGCGCACGTCATCGAGCAACGAATCGACAACAAGATCATCCGTCCGACGGCCAACTACACCGGCCCGGAAAACCTGAAGTTCGTGCCGATCGAGAAGCGCGCCTGAGTCTGCACACCTCATTCCGCACAACTCGCATCGTCCGGGGGCAACCCCAGTCACTAGTAAAAGTGCCACCGCCCGCTGCGTTCCCCTGGAACCGCGCGGGCGGCAAGCACCCAGTCCTCACGCCGCCATGAACACCGCCTATCGCAAGCCGCTGCCTGGTACGAAGCTCGACTACTTCGATGCCCGCGCCGCCGTCAATGACATCTCCCCCGGCGCCTGGGACAAGCTGCCCTACACCTCCCGCGTGCTCGCCGAAAACCTCGTGCGCCGCTGCGACCCGGCCACGCTGACCGACTCGCTCAAGCAGTTGATCGAGCGCCGCCGCGACCTGGACTTTCCGTGGTTCCCGGCCCGCGTGGTCTGCCACGACATCCTGGGCCAGACCGCACTGGTGGATCTGGCTGGCTTGCGCGATGCCATTGCCGATCAGGGTGGCGATCCGGCCAAGGTCAACCCGGTGGTCCCGGTGCAACTGATCGTCGACCACTCGTTGGCCGTGGAATGTGGCGGCTTTGATCCGGATGCGTTCAAGAAGAATCGCGCCATCGAGGATCGCCGCAACGAAGACCGCTTCGACTTCATCAACTGGACCAAGAAGGCGTTCCGCAACGTCGACGTGATCCCGCCGGGCAACGGCATCATGCACCAGATCAATCTGGAGAAGATGTCGCCGGTGATCCATGCCGATACCGTGAGCGGCGTGGCCTATCCCGACACCTGCGTCGGCACTGACAGCCACACGCCGCACGTGGATGCGCTGGGCGTGATCGCCATCGGCGTGGGCGGACTGGAAGCCGAAAACGTGATGCTGGGCCGCGCGTCGTGGATGCGCCTGCCGGACATCGTCGGCGTGGAACTGACTGGCCGCCGCCAGCCGGGCATCACCGCCACCGACATCGTGCTGGCCCTGACCGAATTCCTGCGCCAGCAAAAGGTGGTGGGCGCGTATCTGGAATTCCGGGGCGAAGGCGCGTCGAGCCTGACGCTGGGCGACCGTGCCACGATCTCGAACATGGCGCCCGAGTACGGCGCCACGGCTGCGATGTTCTTCATCGACGGCCAGACCACCGAATACCTGCGCCTGACCGGCCGCGACGAAGCCCAGGTGCAACTCGTCGAGACCTATGCGAAGACCGCCGGCCTGTGGGCCGATGCCCTCGCCAATGCCGAGTACGAGCGTACGCTCTCCTTCGATCTCTCGACCGTGGTCCGCAACATGGCCGGTCCGTCGAACCCGCACAAACGCCTGCCCACGTCCGACCTGGCCGCACGCGGTATTGCCGGCAAGTGGGAAGAAACGCCGGGCCAGATGCCCGATGGCGCGGTCATCATCGCCGCCATCACAAGCTGCACCAACACCAGCAACCCGCGCAACGTGATTGCCGCCGCGCTACTGGCCCGCAACGCCAATGCCAAGGGGCTGACGCGCAAGCCGTGGGTGAAGTCGTCGCTGGCGCCGGGGTCCAAGGCTGTCGAGCTTTACCTCGAAGAAGCGAAGCTGCTGCCCGATCTCGAAAAGCTCGGCTTCGGCATCGTGGCGTTCGCCTGCACGACCTGCAATGGCATGTCTGGCGCGCTCGATCCGAAAATCCAGCAGGAAATCATCGATCGCGACCTGTACGCGACGGCAGTGCTCTCGGGCAACCGCAACTTCGATGGCCGCATCCACCCGTACGCCAAGCAGGCATTCCTGGCCTCGCCGCCGCTGGTGGTGGCCTATGCCATCGCCGGGACCATCCGTTTCGATATCGAGCAGGATGTGCTGGGCATCGGCACGGACGGCAAGCCGGTCTACCTGAAGGACATCTGGCCGAGCGACGACGAAATCGACGCCATCGTGCGCCAGAGCGTGAAGCCCGAGCAGTTCCGCAAGGTCTACGAGCCGATGTTCGCGCTGCATGCGGAAAACGACACCTCGATCGATCCGCTGTACGACTGGCGTCCGCAGAGCACCTATATCCGCCGTCCGCCGTACTGGGAAGGCGCGCTGGCCGGCGAACGCACGCTGCACGGCATGCGCGCGCTGGCAGTGCTGGGCGACAACATCACTACCGATCACCTGTCGCCGTCGAATGCGATCCTGCTGGACAGCGCGGCTGGCGAGTACCTCGCCAAAATGGGCCTGCCCGAAGAGGACTTCAACTCGTACGCCACGCATCGGGGCGATCACCTGACGGCCCAGCGCGCCACGTTCGCCAACCCGACGCTGCTCAACGAAATGGCCGTGGTCGATGGCGCCGTGAAGAAGGGTTCGCTCGCGCGCATAGAGCCGGAAGGCAAGGTGGTACGGATGTGGGAAGCCATCGAAACCTATATGGATCGCAAGCAGCCGCTGATCGTGATTGCCGGCGCCGACTATGGTCAGGGCTCGTCGCGTGACTGGGCCGCCAAGGGCGTGCGGCTGGCAGGCGTGGAAGCCATCGTTGCGGAAGGCTTCGAGCGCATCCACCGTACCAACCTGATCGGCATGGGCGTGTTGCCGGTGGAGTTCTATCCGGGCACCAACCGCACGACGCTCAACATCGACGGCACCGAAACCTTCGACGTGATCGGCGAACGCCGTCCGCGCGCGGAACTGACGCTGGTGATCCATCGCCGCGACGGCGACAAGCTCGAAGTACCCGTGCTGTGCCGCCTCGATAGCGACGAGGAAGTGTCGATCTACGAAGCCGGGGGCGTGCTGCAGCGCTTTGCGCAGGACTTCCTGGAATCGTCGCGCGCAGCGGCCTGATATCGCCGCGCTTGATTAGGACAATTACGATGGCTCACGCACCTCAAATCAAGATTCCCGCCACCTACCTGCGTGGCGGCACCAGCAAGGGCGTCTTCTTCCGATTGCAAGATCTGCCGGAAGCCGCGCAGGTGCCCGGCGCCGCACGCGACAAGCTGCTGCTGCGCGTGATCGGCAGTCCCGATCCGTACGGCAAGCAGATCGACGGCATGGGCGCGGCCACGTCGAGCACGAGCAAGACCGTGATCATCGCCAAGAGCACGCGTCCCGGTCATGACGTCGATTACCTGTTCGGTCAGGTATCGATCGATCAGCCATTCGTGGACTGGAGCGGCAACTGCGGCAACCTGTCGGCAGCCGTGGGGCCATTCGCGATCAGCAACGGCTTTATCGAGGCATCGCGGATTCCTCAAAACGGCACGGTTACCGTGAAGATCTGGCAAGCCAATATCGGCAAGACGATCATCGCGCACGTGCCGATCACGGACGGCGCAGTACAGGAGACCGGCGACTTCGAACTCGATGGCGTGACCTTCCCGGCTGCCGAGGTCCAGCTCGAATTCATGGACCCGGCTGCCGACGAAGGCGATGACGGCGGCGGTGCGATGTTCCCCACCGGTAACCTCGTCGATGACCTCGAAGTGCCCGGTGTCGGCACGCTGCGCGCCACGATGATCAACGCCGGCATCCCGACGATCTTCGTCGAGGCGGAAGCCATCGGCTACACGGGCACGGAGTTGCAGGACGCCATCAACGGCGACCCGAAGGCACTGGCCATGTTCGAGACCATCCGCGCCTACGGTGCGAAGCGCATGGGTCTGATCCAGAACATCGACGAGGCCAAGACGCGCCAGCACACACCGAAAGTCGCCTTCGTGGCGAAACCGGTGACCTACACGGCATCGAGCGGCAAGGCGGTCAAGGCCGAGGACGTGGACCTGCTGGTCCGCGCGCTGTCGATGGGCAAGCTGCACCACGCGATGATGGGTACGGCTGCAGTCGCCATCGGCACGGCGGCAGCAGTGCCCGGCACGCTCGTGAACCTGGCGGCGGGCGGCGGTGAGCGCGAGGCCGTGCGCTTCGGGCATCCGTCCGGCACGCTGCGTGTTGGCGCGCAAGCGGTGCAGGCCGATGGGCAATGGACAGTGAAGAAAGCCATCATGAGCCGCAGCGCACGCGTGCTGATGGAAGGCTGGGTAAGGGTGCCGGGAGACGCGTTCTGAGCAATACCTGATCGCTGATTCTTTAGATTGTTCGAGCGGCATCTTTTCGAAAGGGAAGATGCCGCTTTGTCTTATCAGGCGTACGTTTCGCGGGTTGTGACAGCGCTGGCGCAGTTGTCGACGCAACTTTTTTTGGTGGGTATAGTGCTCGCTCTGTTGGTCAACGACATGCCGACCACAGTTCCATGACCCAGCCACCAGCGGCATCACCGCTTCCACAAGAAGTCGCCACGATGCCGCCAAGAGGAGAACGCATGCAACATCCTGCCAAGTTGAAACCCATCGTCACCGCCCTGCTGCTGTCCGCCACGCTGATGGCCGGCGCGGCCCATGCGCAGCTCGCACCGTCGCCCAGCGCCACGGCGCCCGCAGGCACCACGACCGAGGCACGCAAGGCGAACATCGTGATCATCGGCACGGGCGGCACCATCGCCGGTGCAGGGGCCTCGGCCACCAACACCGCGGCCTACCAGTCCGCCGTGGTGCCAGTCGACAAGATCATTGCCTCGGTGCCAGAAATCTCGAAAGTCGCCAACGTCAAGGGCGAACAGATCTTCCAGATCGGCTCCGAGAGCTTCAACAACGAGCGGCTGCTGAAACTGGGCAAGCGCGTCTCCGAACTGCTCAAGCAACCGGATGTGGACGGCGTGGTGATCACGCACGGTACCGACACGATCGAGGAAACCGCATACTTCCTGAACCTCACCCTGAAGAGCGACAAGCCGGTGGTGGTGGTCGGCTCGATGCGTCCGGGCACCGCGCTGGGTGCCGATGGCGCGCTGAACCTGTATGACGCCGTGCTGGTGGCGTCGAGCCCGGCCTCGAAGGGCAAGGGCACGCTGGCCGTGCTCAACGACGAGATCCACACCGGCCGCGACGTGACCAAGACCAATACGTTCAAGACCGAAACGTTCCGCTCGCCGTTCGGCCCACTCGGCTACGTGGTGGAAGGTCGCACGCTGTACTACCGTACGCTGGCCCGTCCGCACACGACGCAGACCGAGTTCGATATCGACAAGATCGACAAGCTGCCCGAAGTCGCCGTGGTCTATGCCTACGGCAACGTCAACCCGGCCAGCGTCGATGCTGCGGTGAAGAGCGGTGCCAAGGCCATCGTCTATGCAGCCACCGGTAACGGCAGCGTGGGCGACTACATGGTGGAATCGCTCAAGGCGGCACAGGCCAAGGGCGTGCAGGTGGTACGCGCATCGCGCACCGGCAGCGGCATCGTGGTCCGCAACGCCGAGCAGCCCGATGACAAGTACAACTGGATCGTGACCGATGACCAGCTGCCGCAGAAGGCGCGCATCCTGATGGCGCTGGCGCTGACCAAGACCAACGATCCAAAGGCGCTGCAGCAGATCTTCTGGAAGTACTGATCCCGCCGAAGTCCTGACGTTTCAAAGAAGGGCCGTGCTCATCAACGCCTTGGCGCAGAGCGCGGCCCTTTCATTTTCCGCTTCCGCATAGACCGCGACCTCGGTCACCACCTGCCTGCGGCCCCGACGCACCACATCGGCCACTGCCCGCAGCGCGGCGGACTTCGCCGGCGCCAGGTACTGGATGGACAGCGAAGACGTTGCCCCGCCCTTCACCGTTTCCTGGTCCACGTTCGTGAACGCCGCCGCCGCGCCCGCCACGTCGATCAACGTGGCGATGACGCCGCCATGCACCATGTCGCCCACGGTGATGTTCTGCATGCTGAACGGCAGCAGCAACTCCACATGATCGATCTCGACACGGCCAAAACGGATGCCAAGCGCACGTGCCACGGGCGAACCAATGAGCACCGATTCGAGCATGGCCATCGCGCGGGGATCGACAGTCTGGACGGTCTGGTCTGGCATGGATAGTCTCCTTGTCCGGGAGTGATACCGGTTGTGAAGACAGCGTAGGCGCCGGACGGGCGCTCCACAATGACCTCTGCCGTAATAAGGACTCGGGGAGGGATGCGGGGGCCGTTTATAATGCGCGGTCAGTCATTGCCGCCCCCGCCTTTCCCGCCATATGTCAGACCGCCCCGCCGATCCGCTTCACCCGCAGGCCCCTATCCCGCAAGCCGACGCGGCCCAGTCACGCCTGGCCGACCGTCCGGACAGCCCCTGCATCGGCATCTGCTCGACCCTGTTCGACGAAATCTGCCAGGGCTGCGGCCGCACGGCAGGCGAGGTCAGCAACTGGGTGTTCTATAGCGAAGAGGAAAAGCAGGTGATCTGGGAGCGGATTACGAGGGAAGGGACGGCCTGGCGGTTTCGGGAGGGGTGAGGCTGTTTTGCCTGCATAGGTTTTCTCCCCTCTCCCGCAAGGCGGGAGAGGGGCCGGGGGTGAGGGCCGGCGGTGCAATCACAGACAGGTCGCATTTAGAGCCGCTTGCCCTCTCCCCCACCCCTCTCCCACTGACATGGGAGAGGGGAGCGCATAGCGGTGGCACGCTAAATTACCCACCCGCCAACCGCTTCTCCATATCTTCCACCACCTGACTCGCCACGCGTTGTCGCGCCAGCTTCCTCCAGCTTTCCGCCAGACAAGGTAGCTCCGCCATGTCGGCGAGCGCCGCATAGTTGAGCCGATCCACGTAGAGCACATGCAGCAGGCGCTGCAGTGTCCATTGCGGATAGGGACGGTTCACCAGCTCCAGCCGGTCACCCGCAGCGATCTCGCCTTCTTCGATCACTCGGTAATACCACCCCGTCCTGCCCGAGCCCTGCACGGCACGCGACATGCCAGCAAACCCGAAACGGTGATTGAGTTTCCAGCACGGCTGGCGCGCCTGCGAGACTTCGAGCAGGGCCGTGCCGAGCCGATAACGATCGCCCACGCAGACATCGGCCTCGGTCACGCCCACGGTGCTCAGGTTCTCGCCGAATGCGCCCGGATGATCGAGCGGGGCCACATTGCCGCCCTGCCCGGCCAGTTCCTGTCGCCAACCCGCATAGTGATCGCGCGGATAGTGGTGCAGCGCTTTCTCAGGGCCGCCGTGATGCCTGGGGTCGCCCTGCTCGTCGATATCCAATCCGACTGTCGTGACACGCACCGGACCGTCGACTGGGGATTTGGCGATGCCGCTCGGCACGCCCTTGGGTCCGAATGGCTGGAGTCGGCCTGCCATAACGGTATCGACAACAATCACAACCCTGCCTCCTCCATCCAGCGCGCGAACATCAGTTCGCCCGCACTGGCTACCGTCGCGCCAATCTCAGCAGTGCGGCGGCGGATGGTGCGGGGATCGACGCCCGCCTTGGCGAGTTCGACGGTATGGCCGATCAGCCAGGTCTCGATGTCGCCCGCCTTGACCTCGGGGTGGAACTGCAGCGCCAGCACATGCTTGCCGATGGCGTACGCCTGATTCGGCGTGGCTGCGGTAGAGGCCAGCCGTTCGGCACCCTCCGGCAGGTCGAAGGTATCGCCATGCCAGTGCAGAACTTCCCAGTCGGCATTGGCGAGCAGTGCCAGCGGCGACCTCTTGCCGGCTTCAGTCGGCTGGATCGGCGCCCAGCCGATTTCGCGTGTCCCCGGATAGACCCTGGCGCCCGACGCCGCGGCAATCAGTTGCGCGCCCAGGCAGGCACCGATAATCGGCAAACCCGCTTCCAGACGTTGGCGGATCACGGCAATCTCGGCTTCCAGCCATGGATAGGCTTCGGTTTCATAGACGCCGATCGGGCCGCCCAGTACCACGAGCAGGTCCGCCGGATCGGTCTGCACCAGCGTCAGGTCATCGACGCCCGCCTGGAACAGGCGGATCTCATGGCCGCGATCGCGCGCGACATCCCCAATCACACCTGCATGTTCAAAGGCGACGTGCTGGATCACGTCGGTGCGAGGCTGGCGCCTGGGTTCGGTCATCGGAGGGCACTCCTGCTCGGAAGTTGTAGGCCCGTCTCCCGCGAACGGGAGAGGCGAAAACCGGATGGTACTGCCAAACTCCGCCCGCCGTCTTATCTAGGGTTTCGGCTTTCCAGGTTGCAGGACCAGCGTGTCGAAACTGTCGCCACCGGGATTGCGCCGATGTCCTCCAATCGTGACAAACTCCACACGCGCCCACTTGTCCGTCCAGTCCCGATAGTGCGGCGACAGCGCGTTACCCGACTGCCCCGTCGATGCCATGAAACGAGAATCGGACAAGTCCGCCAGATCGTAGATGGCACGCAGGCTCGCCGCATGGGTGTTTTCGAATGGCGCGTTCTCGTCGCGCAGGCTGTGGCGTCCGACATCGACCGTATAGGTATCGCCACCCGTGCGCACCCGCACGTTGAACAGGCTGTTGAGGTACGGCACCTTGCCGAACGGCTTGTGTTCGGAGCGCGCCGTATGCGCCTTGCCCCAGCGCCACTTGCCCGCATCGTCGCCATACCGGCGATCCAGGTCGGCGATGGCGCGTTGCCATGCCACGCCGATCGCATCCGCACAGGTCTCCCGCGTGGTGGTGCGTGTGTTGTCGCACCAGAACGCGCCAAGGCCAGTGGGATCGCGCAGCGCGTTCATCATCGGCTGCTGCACGTTACGCTGCTCCCAGAGCTTGCCGAACAGCGGATCGCCCACCTTGTCCTCGAACAGCACGCGCGACAGTTCACGCAGCCATGCAGTGGCCACCAGCGGCTCTGCGCGGTCGGCGGCCATCGTGGCATCCCACTTGCGCAGGGCGTCGAGCAGATCGCGCTGGCGGGCGGGCAGCGATTTGTCGCTGGCTACTGGTGCGGCCAGCAGCAACGGCAGCGCGTCGCGCACGGCCAGCGACAGTACATCTTTCTGGATCGCGCCGAAGGATTCCGGCGTATGGCGCGGCGTGGCATCGAGCAACGTCTGGATGCGCTGGGCACGATATGGCACGGTCCATTCGCTGGTAATGAAGTGCGGATAGTTGTCGTCGACAATCTTCTGATTGGCCGTGACGATCATCCCGTTGGGCGGGTTAAAACGCTGCGGCAGTTCCTCGAACGGGATGAAGCCCTGCCAGTCGTAGCGCGCGTCCCAGCCCGGTGCCGGCGCCAGCCCCATCAGGTCGTTGTCCGCGCGGCGGATCGGCACCAGCCCTGGCGCGATAAAGCCGATATTGCCGTCGACATCGGCATAGACCATGTTCTGCTGCGGCGCGTGGAAGTCGCGCAGCGCGGTGGTGAAGCTCTTCCAGTCCGTCGCCATCCCCATGCGCAGGCTGGCCTGGAAAGTCTTGTCGTCGGGCCGCAGCGCCGTCCACTGGAAGGCGACCACATACCGCTCGCCCAGCGGCTTGGCCGCCGCGCGGATCGGCTCGGCCACATCGGACATGACCGGGCCATGGCGGGTGGTGCGCACCTGCATCGAGACATCCGACTCGCCCTTCACACGTATGGTCTCGGTACGGGTCACAAACTCGGCCCAACCGTCCGGCGTCTGATAGCGCTTGGGATTGGCCGGGTCGATCCGTTCGATGAACAGGTCCTGCACATCGGGTGCCGTGTTCGTGAATCCCCACGCGATGCGTTTGTTGTGGCCCAGCACCACGAGCGGCGCGCCAGGCAACGTGGCGCCGGCCAGTTCGATCCCTGGCGCCTGGAGGTGCGCGAAGTACCAGAGCGCAGGCGCCTGCAGCCCCAGATGGGGATCGTTCGCCAGCAACGGCTTGCCGCTGCGCGTGTGCGCGCCCGATACCACCCAGTTGTTCGACCCCATGCCCTCCACATAGCCGGACGGGGCATGTTCCATCACCTGCGCCATCGCCGTGGCCACCGGGGCCAGGTGCCGATAGAAGTTGGCGTAGTCCATCGTCCGCATGGGCTTGTCGCCAGGGTACGGTGCCAGGAGCTCGGCAATCCGCGAGGTGGGCAACTGCTGGGCCAACCCCATGCGCAACACTTCCTGCGACCAGTTGCCGCCGAGATCCCAGGCCATCATGGTCTGCCAGCCAAGGGTATCCACAGGCTCCCAGTGTTCGGGCTTGGTGCCGAGGATCAGGAATTCGGGGGGCAACGCCGATTTGCGCGTGTCGATGAACGCGTTCACGCCATCGGCGTAAGCCTGCAGCACGGCGCGGGTCTCGGGCGAGGCGCGCGCGTAGACCTCCTCCGCATTGCGCCGCACACCCAGCGTGCGCAGGAACCTGTCATTGTCGAGCGCTTTCGGTCCGAGGATTTCCGCGAGCCGGCCCGCCACGATGCGCTTGTTCATCTGCATCTGCCACAGGCGATCCTGGGCATGGACATAACCCAGCGCGTAATAGGCATCGAGCGCGTTGGCCGCCTGGATATGCGGCACGGCGTTGCGGTCGCGCACCACCACCACGCGGTCCCGCAGGCCGGAGAGTTGCAGCGTGCCAGCCGTATCCGGCTGCGACGCCTGGCGATACCAGATATAGGCGCCGATGCCGCCGGTGACGGTCAGCAACAACACGCACAGCAACAACCAGCCCAGCCTCTTGAACCAGCGCATCGGACCATCTCCCCCTTTGGAAACCCGCAAGCATCGCAGATTTCCGTCGATACAAAAATGCCCGGGCAGGCCGGGCATCGAGATTTCAGATCGGAATTTTCACGGTATCCGCTCGGATGCCGCTCAGGCAGGCTTCTTCAGTTGAAGCGACTTGTATTCGAGGAATTCCTCCAGTCCGAACTTGCCGCCTTCGCGTCCGTTGCCCGATTGCTTGAACCCGCCGAACGGCGCGTTCATGTTGAACGGACCGCCGTTGATATCCACCTGTCCGGTACGGATACGACGTGCAACCTTGATGGCCCGCGCCTCGTCGCCGGACCACACGCCGCCGCCCAGGCCATAGACGCTGTCGTTGGCGATGCGGATGGCGTCTTCCTCGGTGTCGTAGCAGATCACCGACAGCACCGGCCCGAAGATTTCCTCCTGCGCCACCGTGGCGCGCGGATCGACATTGCCGAGCACGGTGGGCTTGACGTAGAAGCCACGGTCGAAGCCTTCCGGTGCGTCCGGTCCACCCGCCACCAATTCCGCGCCCTCTTCCAGCCCGCGCCGGATGTAGCTGGTCACGCGACCCTTCTGCACATCGGAAATCAGCGGTCCCAGGCGGGTCGTTTCAGACATCGGATCGCCCAGCGTGAAGCCTTCCACGACCTTGGCCGCAATCGCCTTGACTTCGTCGTAGCGGGTACGCGGCACCAGCATGCGGGTATGGGCCGAGCAGGTCTGGCCCGAGTTCAGGAAGCAGGCGCTGATCGTACCCTTGACGGCCGATTGCAGGTCCGCATCGTCCAGGATGACCGATGCCGACTTGCCGCCCAGTTCCAGCGCCACGCGCTTGACCGATTGCGCGGCCAGTTCGGACACGCGCTTGCCGGCGCGGGTTGAGCCGGTAAACGACACCATGTCCACTTCGGGATGGCTGGCCAGTACCTCGCCCACCACCGGGCCGAAGCCGGTGACAAGGTTGAACACGCCAGGCGGCAGGCCGGCGGCTTCGATCACCTCGGCCAGCACGAATGCATTCAGCGGCGCCACTTCCGATGGCTTGAGCACCACGGTGCAGCCTGCGGCCAGCGCGGGTGCCACTTTCAGCGTGATCTGGTTCAGGGGGTAGTTCCACGGCGTAATCGCCGCCACCACGCCTACCGGTTCACGGACGACCAGCGAATTGCCAACCTGCTCCTCGAACGCAAAATTCTCCAGCAGCGTGGCGGCCTGGCCCCAGTTGTAGACGGGGCCGCCTACTTGAATCGCGCGGGCCAACTTGATCGGCATGCCCACTTCGCCGGCGATCAGCTGCGCCAGTTCCTCGGTGCGGTCCTTCAGGCCCTCGGCGATCTTGCGGATATAACCGGCGCGGACGGCCGGCGACGTATTCGACCAGCCATCGAAAGCCGCGCGGGCGGCGGCGATGGCGTCTTCGGCATCACGGGCATGGCCTTCGGGGATGGTCCCCATGACAGCCTCGGTGGCCGAATGGATGACTTCGATACTTCCCGTGCCGTGCGGAGCGACCCACTTGCCGTTGATAAACACTTTGTCTCGTTGTTGCATGGCCACAGCCCTCGTTAGGTGAATCGGCGATTGCAATTTTTTTGTTACTTTTATGGTGCCCCACATTGTAGAGCGGTTTCCTGTTATGGAATTCTTGCGGTTCCAACAGTCTCACCGTACAGGTGGCGATAATCGGCCGCGCACCATTCTTCCGAGGGGCCTCGCCGCGGGCGGCCGAATCATAAAAAAGGAGCGAGACATGGTCGACCCGATCTATCAAAAGACGGAAGCAGGTCAGGAGGAAATTCGTACCCGCGCCCGCAAGCTGGACCAGAAGTTGCGCGCGCTGTTGCTGATCGTGAACGGGGAACGCAGCAGATCGGCGCTATTGGCGCAAGTCAGCGGCATGGGCGTGAGCGACGCAGCGCTCGACACCCTGCTCTCCCAGGGACTCATCGTGCCGATCCCGGAACCCGTCAACGCAGCGCCACCGCCTCGCGCCGGCAAGCCTGAACCGGCCCGCACCCGGCCGGAAACCAACCTCTTCGCCGCGTACTCGGGATTCAATTCGGCTGACGGCAAGGGCATCGACGACCGCTTCGACGTCCTTGCCGATACCACCATCGCCCCGGCGATGACTCCCGCACCGCCTGCGCCAGTCGCTCTTGCCGGTGCCGACAACTACCAGCGGCTCTACCACTTCTTCACGGATGTGATCGGCAATCACCTCGGACTGCGCGGGTACGTCATGCAGGTCAAGGTCGAAAAAGCCTCCACCATCGTCGAACTGGCCGCACTGCGGGATGTTTTGGGTACTGCGCTGCAGAAGGCCAAAGGCGACATCACCGCCCACGCGATCATCGACCAGCTCGATGATCTGCTGGCGGAGATGGGGGTGGCTCCGGCACGGTGAGCCGCTATGCGTTCCCCTCTCCCGCTTGCGGGAGGGGGGAACTCACCGCCGGCGTCGCCGGCATCCCCACCGTGTACCAATCCACCTTCCGCGTGACCGCCATGATGATCATCAGCGTCACGAACAGCAGCGCGGTGCCGAGCACGAGGGCGTTGTCTTCCGAGACCAGCAGGCCGTAGAGCGCGCCGTATAGCGCGGTCAGGAGCGCCGCGAAGCCGAGGCCGCGTTGCCAGCTGCGCAGCACGAATGTCAGGTAGAAGCCTAGCAGTCCGATACAGGCGGCGCTGGCGATGATGTACGCCACCACGAAGTCCACGTGTTCCGAGAGGCTGACCAGCAGCAGGAAGAACATCGCCAGGGCCAGGCCTGCCAGCAGGTACTGGATCGGATGGATACGCAGCGTCTTGACCAGTTCGAACAGGTAGAGTCCGGCAAACGTGAGCAGCACGAACAGCAGGCCGTACTTCACGGCGCGTTCGGCCTGCACGTAGATGTTCACCGGCTCCATCAGCGTGACCGACGCCGACTGCAAGTGGCTCACGCCCTGCGACGACGCCAACTGTTCCCGCACTCGGGTATTGAACGAGGTAATCGACCAGTCCGCGCGGAAGCCGTCCGTGGACACCGTTCGCTGGCGCGGCAGGAAATCGCCGTCGAAGCTGGGGTGCGGCCACGGCGACTGCATGCTGAACTGGTTCAGGCCTGCCACTGGCGTGATGGCCATCGAGCGGGCGCCGAGCACCGAAAGCTTCATCGAGAACGGCACGATGCGCGCATCGGCCGGCTTGCCCGCCATGCCGCTGGCATCGATACGCGCATGCAGGCCCTGCGGCAGGCTGGACAGCCGCGTGCCCTGCACCATTTTCAGCGCCGCGCCTCCGAGTTCGATCACCGGCTCCGACACCAGACCCCGCATATCGGCCACGCCCACCATCACATAGGGCTGGCCCATGTCGAAGCGCACGTGGTTCGTCGATTTCGTCAGATCCACGGTCGACTTGGGATCAGGCAGCTCGATGGTGCCGCTTAACTCGCTGGCAGTCTCATAGACGATGGTCTTGTGAATGCCACGGTAGCGTTCGCTGGGCGTGACCACGGTCCGCACTTGCAGCGTCTTGGGGAAGATCAGGATCTGGCGCGATTCCTCGCGATAGGTGGTGGCCGGTTTGAAGGTAGCGGGCGCTTGCGGTGCCGTCCGATCGACCGCAGGCGGATCGGCGATGACTTCCTTGAAGGGCACCACGATGATCGGACCCGTAAGGGTCTGCGGACCAGCATAACTCTGCCAGATACTGCGCTCGGCTTCATCGCGATAGGCACCACGCTCGCGCACGATGCCGAGCACCATTTGCAGGGCGATCCAGAGCAGCAGGATCACGCCGCCAATCATCAGAATGCGGAAAATCAGAGGTTTGTTCATGGACGTCTTGAGGTGTCGAGTGGACATGCCGCAAGACTAGCCAGCGTCTGTGGGCGCGCCGAGGGCCCGATGTGAAACGTCTGTGAAGCGCCAGTGAAGCCTCTTGCCGCGTTCAGCCCGACACGGGCAGTGTCAGGACCGCACTCGCCCCACCGCCGAGCCGATTCCCCACGGTCACCTCGCCACCGTGCAGGTGCGCCACCTCGCGCACCATGCACAATCCAAGCCCCGTACTGCGATCGCCACCGGGACGCGGCAGCGAATAGAACCGCTCGAACAATCGTCCCGTCGCGTAATCAGGAATCCCGGGGCCGCGATCCTCGACCCGGATCACGACGCCATCCTGTTGCGATGCCGATTCGAGAGCGATATCGATGACCGAGCCCGACGGCGCAAAATCCAGTGCGTTTTCGAGTAGGTTGACGATGGCCTGTCGCAACAGAAACGCATCGCCGGTCACGGCAGGGATTGAATGTGCAGGCAGCTGCCAGCGCAGCTGTACATTGCGTTGCCGCGCGCGAGGTTCCAGCGACTGCACGATCTGCGCGATGTCGTCGGCCAGCGGCACGGGCTCGCGGTTTTCAAGCCGCTGCCGCTGCTCCACTTCGGCGAGCGCGAGCAACTTGCGGATTAGCTGGTCGAGCCGCTGCGACTGGCTGCGGATATTGCCAAGAAACCGCGCGCGATCGGCGGCAGGCATATCTTCCTGCAGCAGTTCAGCCGCCCCGCCGATGGCGGCCAGGGGACTTTTCATCTCGTGCGTCAGCGTGTGGATGTAGTGCTCCACGTATTGCTTGTCTTCGAGCCGCAAACGCATGGTCTCCACAGCGCGACCCAGTTCGGCCAGTTCGCTCGCGCCGCGCAGCGGCATCTCGGCACGCTCGCCAGCGGCCACCGCGCGCGCGTAGCGCTGCAGCTTGCGCAGGCCGAACACAAGCCACAGGGTGCAGCCCACGCCAATCACAGCCGCGCCGCCAATCAGCAACATCCCATACGTGAGGATCTTGCCCTGGCTGCGCGCGATAAACGGCGCCATGGACTGATTCGGCTTGGCCACGGTCAGCGCGCCGACAATCGCATCGCCATCGCGGATCGGCGCCGCCACGTACATGATGGTGCTGGTCTCGTCGTTTGGGTCGGACCGCGTGCTGCGCGCGCCGTACTTGCCCTGGAGCGTCAGATAGACATCGTTCCAGCGCGAGTAGTCGGCACCGATATCGGTCCCGGTGGAATCAAAGCGGACAATGCCCTGCGCGTCGGTGATGTAGATGCGATAGCCGATGACGTCCTTGTGCAGGCCCCAGACGCTGGCATCGACGGGACTCTCACGCAAGTTCTCCAGCCGCCTGGCGAAGTTGCCGTCGGCAACGTGGCCGCTCTTGAAGTCGTCCGCAGCAAGCACCGCCAGTACGTTGGCGGTATCGACGAGCGTATCTTCCATGGCCTGCCGCACGCCCGGCTTCACCTCCTGCACGAATACGCGCAGCGTCAGGAACGCCGCCAGCCCCACAATCAGGAAGAAGCCAAAGAAGATGCGCAGGCCGATATGCATGGCGGGAAGGTCGGAGTTCGCTCAGGTTTCGAGCGAGTAGCCCATGCCGCGATGGGTGCGGATCGGGTCGGCACCCGGATCGATTTCGCGAAGCTTGGCGCGCAGCGTCTTGACGTGTGTGTCGACGGTGCGGTCGACGGTATCGAGCGCATCGTGCCAGACCAGATCCATCAGTTGCGGCCGTGCATAGATGCGACCGGGGTGCTGCACCAGCACGGCGAGCAGCCGGTATTCGTAACGGGTCAGGTCAAGCCATCGGCCCCGCCACGCCATCCGCGCGCCATCGGAATCGTGATGGAAGCCGTCAGGAAGAACCGGCGCCGCAGCCACGGGCGCTGACGCCACCGCCCCGCGTGCCCGGCGCAGGATCACGCGCACCCGGGCCGCCAGTTCGCGCGGCGAAAATGGCTTGACCACGTAGTCATCGGCACCGATCTCCAGGCCGACGATGCGGTCGATCTCTTCGTGGCGAGCCGTGAGGAAGATGACCGGCACATCCGAGAAGGTGCGCAGTGTGCGGCAGACCTCGAAGCCGTTGATGTCAGGCAGGCCCACATCGAGGATCACGAGGTCAGGTCGTTCGGCACGCAGCCGGTCGAGCGCCTCGCCGCCCAGCACGCAATGCGTGGCCTGCATGCCGTCGGTGCGCAGGGCATACAGAATGGTGTCGGCAATCGCGGATTCGTCTTCGACGACGAGAATGGCTGGCGGCTTCATCGCCGCATTATCCGCCATCGCGCGACGGTTCGGGCACATCAAGCAGATATCGGAGGCGACGCAGAAAGGCGTCGAGGTCAAGCGGACGGCGACGGTGCATGGCAGAACTCCTTTTGAGTTGGAGTTGCCAGTGTCGATGGGGGTGGTGAGGGGATTGTGTGGTGGGGGTGAAGCGGGGGAGACGGTCTCACCCGTTCCCTGTTATCGGCTCCCCTCTCCCGCGCGCGGGAGAGGGGTTGGGGGAGAGGGCCAGCGGTCCAAATTGCGGTTAGTCGGCAAGCAGAACTGCCTGCCCTCTCCCCCGCCCCTCTCCCGCAAGGCGGGAGAGGGGAGCAAAACCTCGGGAAAGAAACCCTGAGAAACTAAGCCTCGATCCCCTGCGACTGCAGGTACTCGTCGTACGTACCCAGGTAGTCGGTGATCGTACCGTCCGTGCGGACTTCGATCACGCGCGTGGCCAGGCCGTTGATCAGTTCGCGGTCGTGCGAGACGAAGATCAGGGTGCCAGCAAACTTGTCCAGCGCGATCTGGAGCGATTCGATCGACTCCATGTCCATGTGGTTGGTCGGCTCGTCCATGGCCAGCACGTTATGGCGGCCCAGCATCAGCTTGCCCCAGATCATGCGGCCCTTCTCGCCACCCGACAGCACCTTCACGTTCTTCTTGATGTCGTCGGCGGAGAACAGCAGGCGGCCCAGCGTGCCGCGCAGCGACGTGTCGTCGTCGCCGGCCTGCGTCCACTGGCTCATCCAGTCCATCACGTTCACGTCCGTCGGGAATTCCTCGTACGTGTCTTGAGGCATATAGCCAACGTTAGCGTTTTCTGCCCACTTGATCGTGCCACGATCCACTTCCACGCCACGCTGCACACCGGTTTCCACCGCGCTGTTCAGCAGGCTGCGCAACAGCGTGGTCTTGCCCGCGCCGTTCTCGCCGATGATCGCCACGCGCTCGCCGGCCTGAATCGCCATCGACAAGTTGTTGATGATCTTGCGGTCATAGGTCTTGGTGACGCCATCGGCTTCCACCGCCAGGTTGTGCAGCTTCTTCTCGAACTCGAAGCGCACAAACGGGTTCTGGCGCGAGGACGGCTTGATGTCCTCGACCTTGATCTTGTCGATCTGCTTGGCGCGCGACGTCGCCTGGCGAGCCTTGGACTTGTTGGCCGAGAAGCGACGCACGAAATCCTGCAGTTCGGTGATGCGTTCCTTGGCACGCGCGTTGGCGGCCATCTGCCGTTCGCGGGCCTGCATCGACGCCTGCATGTAGTCGTCGTAGTTGCCCGGGTAGACCTTCAGCGTGCCGTAGTCCATGTCGGCCATGTGCGTGCACACGGAGTTCAGGAAGTGGCGATCGTGGGAAATGATGATCATGGTGGAGTTGCGCTCGTTGAGCACATCTTCCAGCCAGCGGATCGTGTTGATGTCCAGGTTATTGGTCGGTTCGTCGAGCAGCAGCACGTCCGGGTTCGAGAACAGCGCCTGGGCCAGCAACACGCGCAGCTTCCAGCCCGGGGCGACATCGCTCATCGGGCCCTGGTGCTGGTCGGTGGGAATGCCCACGCCCAGCAGCAGTTCGCCGGCACGCGCCTCGGCCGTGTAGCCGTCGTACTCGGCGTACTTGGCTTCCAACTCGGCGGCCTTCATGTAGTCTTCGTCGGTGGCCTCGGGGTTCGCGTAGATGGCATCGCGCTCGCTGGCGGCAGCCCACATTTCCGTATGGCCCATCATCACTACGTCGAGCACGCGGTTGTCTTCATAGGCAAACTGGTCCTGGCGCAGCTTGCCCAGGCGGATGCCCGGCTCCAGCATGACCGTACCCGACGATTGCTCCAGGTCGGCGCCCAGGATCTTCATGAACGTGGACTTGCCGCAGCCGTTCGCGCCGATCAGGCCGTAACGGTTGCCCTCGCCGAACTTGACCGAGATGTTCTCGAACAACGGCTTGGGGCCGAACTGCATGGTGATGTTTGCGGTAGAAAGCACGTCTGAAACCTTGTCTGGAAAGCGGGTGTGCCGCGTGGGTACCCTGAGAAGCCTGGAAAGCCAGCGTGGGACCGGATATGTACCCGGCTTGCACCTGATATGGGCGCAGGGGGCTACCGGATGGCGCGGCGGAATGAGGAAATAACCGGGCATTTTAGCACTTGCGGACGCATCCCGTAAGTCAGGTCCGCCAGTGCCGCCTGCGTTACTACAGCGTCGGATACGCCGACAGCGCCAGCGAGAATCCATCCACCCCCAACTTCACGCGCGCCTGCGCGCCCACCGGCAGCGTCAGCTTGCGCGGGCAGTGGCCGAATGGCAGGCCAGTCAGCACCGGAATGCGCAACTGGGCACGGATGTAGTCGAACACGGTATCCATGTCATAGCCGTTGTCGTAATCCGTGGTGCGGTAGTTCGAGAAATCGCCGAGCACGATGGCCTGCTGCCGCGCCAGCACGCCAGCCTGCAGCAGTTGCAGCAGCATCCGCTCCACGCGGTATGGCGGTTCGTTGATGTCTTCGAGGAAGAGGATGCCGCCGTCGACTTCAGGCAGATAAGACGTGCCAAGCAAGCTGCACAGCATGGCGAGATTGCCGCCCCAGAGGGTGCCCTCTACGGTCGTTGCGGCACCTTTCTGCGGCGCGTCGATGTCGATCCGGTAAGCCGGATTGCGCAGGATGCCTTCGAAGTGCTGCCACATGAAGGCATCGGCGGGTTCGGCACCAAAATCAGCCAGCAGCATCGGACCTGCAAACGTTACACCGCCCGTCGCGGCCAGATAGGCCAACTGGAAAGCCGTGAAATCGCTGTGTCCGATGATCGGCGTGCCGGTCGCCCGGGCCTGTTCGGCGATACGTGCGAAATCGATGCTACCGAGTATCCTTGCCAGCCCGTAGCCACCGCGCACGGCCAGCGTCAGCTCGCCTGCGTCGCCCGTGCCGATGGCGTGGAGGTCCGCCAGCCGCTCCTCATCGGTGCCACCAAACCGCAGGTAGCGGCGCGACAGGACCTCGGGGTTGTTGACCTGATAGCCGTGCAGCTTGAGCCATGCGCAGCCGCGTTCGGCAATCGCCGCATCATGCGGATAGCCGGAGGGCGCAACAAGACGGACTGCTACGGGCTGGACTTGGGAGGGTTGGCTCATGCTTCAGCGTTGACGGTAGGGTCGGAACAGCGGAAGCGCCGATTTTCGCCTAATCGGCCGGCGATGGCGAGGGCGGCGTCGGCTGCGCTTCCGTGGCTGCCGCCTGGGCGAGTTTCTGTGCGGCCTTCTGCGCCCGGCGTCGCGCACCGAAGAAATCGCGCAGCATCTGCCCGCATTCGTCGGCCATGACACCCCGTGCGACCGTGGTCTGGTGATTGAGTGTGGCCTGCGCGAACAGGTCCACGACGCTGCCAGCCGCCCCGGTTTTCGGATCGGTAGCGCCGAACACCACGTGCTTGAGCCGCGCGTGCAGGATGGCGCCGCTGCACATCGCACATGGCTCCAGCGTCACGTAGATCTCGCACTCGGGCATGCGGTAGTTACCGAGCACCCGGGCGGCGGCGCGCAAAGCCTGCATTTCCGCGTGAGCCGAGGGATCGACAGAACGGATCGGCAGGTTATGACCGCGGGCAATGATCGTGTCGTTCCAGACCACCACGGCCCCCACGGGCACCTCGCCTGCCGCTTCCGCCAGCCGCGCCTCTTCGAGCGCAGCCGTCATGTAGAAGCGGTCACGTGCAGCGTCGTCCTCGAACGTGGGCGCGGTGGTCATGATCCGGCTCGCTCAGTCCTGCGCAGGCAGCGAGAACGGGGCGCTGACTTCGGCCCAGCAGTTCGGCGTTTCGAACAGCACAAGCTTGGTCAGTTGCAGATGGTGGTTGAAGCAGTTGCGGAAGACCGGGGCGAGGATGTCGAATGCTTCCTGCGCCAAATTCTCGACGGTCGGAATGCTGTCGATGACCACGGTCTTGTGGTTATCCATGGTCTGCAGGAAATTCAGCAGTGCCGTGTCTCCCCGATAGATCAGGAACGCGTGGTCCCACTTCGACACCAGATGCTCGTTGGCGAGCGTCTTGATATCGCCGAAGTCCAGGATCATGCCGTCATCGGGCGCGCCCTCCTGATGCAAGACCTCGCCGGAAAGCGTCAGATCCAGCCGGTAGCGATGGCCGTGGATGTTGCGGCACTGGCCGCCGTGGCTCGGGATGCGGTGGCCGGAGTCGAATTCGAGCCGGCGTGTAATCGAAACTTGTTTGCTCATGTGTCAGCGAATGCCCAGCAGCTTGTGGGTCTGCAACGACAGGCGCCAGCGCGGATGGCGCTGGCAGAAATCCACCGCTGCGGCTGTATTCTGCCGTGCCAGCGGACCATCCATGGCCTGCACCAGGAAATAGCGGAAATCCAGTTGTTCGTATGCCGCGAAGTCCTGGCCGTCCTGCGGCATCACCACCTTCAGCTCGTCGCCCTTCTTGACGACAAGCTCCGAACCCATCTTCGGACTCACGCAAACCCAGTCGATACCGTCCGGCACTGGCAGCGTGCCATTGGTCTCGATGGCGATTTCGAAACCCTGCGCGTGCAGGGCGTCGATCAGCGGCGCATCGAGCTGCAGCAGCGGTTCGCCGCCCGTGCAGACCACCAGCGGCTGACCGCCCTGGCCCTGCCATTCCGAAGCCACCACCGCGGCCAGTTCCTCTGCAGTCTTGTACTTGCCGCCGCGCGTACCATCGGTGCCGACGAAATCGGTATCGCAGAACTGGCACACGGCCTTCGCGCGATCTTCCTCACGACCGGTCCACAGGTTACAACCCGAGAAACGGCAGAACACCGCGGCGCGGCCGGCGTTAGCGCCTTCGCCTTGCAGCGTGTAGAAGATTTCCTTGACGGCGTAGGTCATGCGTGTGGGTATGGGACTTGTGTAGGGCTTGTAACCGAGTGGTTGCCTGCTCAAAAAATAGGCAAAAGCCGCAGCGTGAGCAACCGGCGATTGTATCAAGAACTTAGGGTTTCTGCTAAGGCATCCTATGGCATGGCCCGCAGCCGATCGGTCAGGAAATCGAGAAATACAGCAATCCGAGTGGATAGCTGCGTGTTGAGATAGTAAACGGCATGGATAGGCTGGCGCACCTCGATGGTGTCTTGAGGCAACACCTGCGCCAGACTGCCTGCCCGGCGGTCGGCATCGGTCATGTAATCGGCCAGGCACACGATGCCCTCCCCGGCCAACGCCAACTGGCGGAGCGTCTCGCCACTGGAAGCCGTTAGCGCGGGCTGGATCTGAATGTCGCTGCCCGATGCATCCCGGAGTGGCCACCGGTTCAGGGTTTCGGGTTGCGTAAAGCCGATCAGCGTGTGCTGGCTCAAGTCAGCTACGCTCTTTGGCCGGCCGTGCGCCTTCAGATAGCCCGGACTTGCCACGACGCGGATCTGGCTCGTGCCCAACGGCCGGGCGTGCAGTGTGGAATCGCGCAGCGGGCCGATGCGGATGGCGACATCGGTGCGATGCTCCAGCAAATCGATGATCTGATCGTTGGTGTTCAGTTCGAGCGAAATCTCGGGATACGCCGCACGAAACGCCCCAACCAACGGCACGATCACGTGGAACATGAACGGCGACGCCGCATTGACGCGCAGCCGCCCCGCCGGTTTCTGCCGGCGCAGCCGCATCTGTTCTTCGGCCTGATCCGCCGCCCCGAGGATCTGCCGCGCGTGGGCCAGCATCACCGCGCCTTCCTCGGTCAGCTCAAGCCGCCGCGTGGTTCGGCGCAGCAAAGTGGTGTCGAGCTTTTCTTCCAGCCTGGATAACGCACGGCTGATGCCGGAAACGGTCTGTCCCAGTTGTTCGGCGGCGGCGGTGATCGAGCCACTGTCCACCACGGTGACAAAGGCCAGCAGTTCTTCTAGTGTCAGAGTCATTGTTGAATTCTAGTCAACTATGTTCTGTCGATCACGGGGTTTCTGCGCAACAAACCTTGGCGCACACTGCGTTCATCGTCTACACACAGCATGCACAAGGAGCCACCCATGCAAATGCCTCAACTCGGCCTCGGCACGTTCCGCCTCAAGCAACAGCAGGCCATCGACTCGGTGACTACCGGCCTGGAGCTCGGGTATCGCCATATCGACACCGCGCAGATCTACGGCAATGAAGCCGATGTCGGACAGGCCATTGCCACGGGCGGCGTACCGCGCGGCGAGTTGTTCGTGACCACCAAGATTTGGATGGCGAACCTGGGTCGCGACGCCTTGCACGCCAGCCTGGAGACCAGCCGCGAAAAGCTCGGCCTCGATCGTCTGGACCTGACGCTGATCCATTGGCCAGCACCGGACGACGGCGTGCCGCTGGCGGAATCCATGGAAGCCCTGGCCAAGGCGCAGGCTGATGGCCTGACGCGCCAGATCGGCGTCTCGAACTTTACGATCGGGCACCTGAAACAGGCCATCGACGTCGTGGGTGCCGCGGCCATCGCCACGAACCAGATCGAGATGCATCCGTTCATGCAGAACCGCAAGGTGACCGATTTCATGCGCGAACACGGGCTGCATGTCACCGCCTATATGCCGCTGGCATACGGCAAAGTGCTGGAGGACGCCACGCTTCAGCGTATCGGCCGCGCGCATGGAGTTTCCGCCGCGCAGGTAACTCTCGCCTGGCTGTTGCAGCAAGGCATCGCCGTGATTCCATCGTCTACCAAGCGCGCCAACCTCGCCAGCAATCTGACGGCTGCGCAACTGACACTGACCGATGCGGAAATGGCGGAGATTGCCGCACTGGACCGTGGCGAAAGGCTCGTCAGCCCAGACTTCGCGCCGAAGTGGGATTGACCCTGCCGTCGACCGCCGGACTCAGGTCTTGACCGCGAGCACGCCGTCGCCGGCCGCCATTTTCTTGAGCCGCGCGGTCATCGGCAGTTCCACATACCGGTAGACCAAACAGCCGAACACCGCTGTCGAGACAAAGGCCGCCGCTGCCAGCAGATCCACTGGCACGGCGTCCAGGTAGCGCGACGAAAACTTGTAGAACACCGGGATCGTGAAGACCTGGACCAGATAGATGCTGTACGACGCGCCCCCGAGGTAGACCAGCCATTTCGAGGCCAATTGCCGCATATGGAGCGCGCCATAGACCAGCAACACAGCGGGGACACCCGACAACAGCAAGCGGTCGATATCGGGCCGCCAGACCATCGTCACGCAGAGCAACGCCGCACCCACCACCGCGAGCGGCAGTCCGATGCGAAATCTGCCTGACTGGTAAGCCTTTGCCACCATCATGCCGCACGCGAATTCGAGCGCTATCGGCCGGCTCCACCCAAGCAGCACCGCCACGATCAGCGCCAGGATCGGAAACAGGAACGCATAACGCCTGCGGGTGAAGATGAGCCCTACCGCGAACAGCGTATAGAACAGCAACTCGTACTCGAGCGACCATCCGACATACAGCACGGGCATGCGATCCAGTGCGACGCCCGCGACGAACAGAAGCGATGACACGATGTGCAGCAGACCGCGGTCATCATCGCGAAACGCGGCGGGCACCACAAAAAGCAGCGCGATCATGGCGAAGGTAAGCAGCCAGTAGATCGGTACGATCCGCAGCAGCCGCTCCTTGAAAAACTCGGATGCGGTACGGTGCTTGCGATCCTGCGTGTAGACCATGACGAAGCCGGAAATCACAAAGAAGACATCGACGCCGCAGTCACCCCACCCCTCGATCCGCACCAGCGAAGTGGACAAGCCGTACACCTTGGAAATGCCGATCACATGGAACATCACCACGGCCAGCGCGGCCAGCGCCCGCAGAATCTGAATATTGTTCAGCATGTCCCCTCCTCCACGCCTGACCCCGGGGTGATCGCTCTCGATCGGTAGCGCCGGCCCCATATGGTGCGGTCCGCCTGCGCAGCATGGGACGGAATGCCACGCCCGGCTGTGCGGTGCCGCGCATTGGCCCCCAGGCCGGATTGGCCTGCGTCAATCCCATTGGCAGCCCGATGCCGCTGGCGACGGGAAACTGTGCTGGCGCAAGACTCGCCTCTTCTCCCCCTGATACGTTGATCGCCAGCAGGAATGCTGTCGATCGCGCACAAAAGCGCAACTGAAAAGGGGAAGCAACGTGTCAAATTCGCAAGCCATCCCAACCGCCGTCATCCAGCCTGTCGACGCGGCCTCCGATCCCGGTTTCCAGGGCAATGACCGCCTGTTGTTCGGCATTGTGCTGGGCGTTCTCACATTCTGGCTGTTCGCGCAGACCGTGTTCAATGTGGCGCCCGATATGGAAAAGACGCTGGGATTACCTGCCACGACGATGAACATCGCCGTCGCTATCACAGCCTTGTTCTCCGGCATCTTCATCGTCTTCACGGGCGGCCTGGCCGACCGTATCGGTCGGATGCGGATTCTCCGCTTCGGCTTTGTCCTAAGCATCTGTGGGTGCCTGCTGGTAGCGCTCGCGCCGTCAGGCACATTCGCCGCGCCGGCGCTGATCCTCGGCCGTGCGCTACAGGGTTTATCGGCAGCGTGCATCATGCCGTCCAGTCTGGCGCTGGTGAAGACCTATTGGCACGGCGCGGCGCGGCAGCGTGCCATCAGCCTGTGGTCGATCGGATCATGGGGCGGCTCGGGTCTCTGCGCGCTGTTCGGCGGGTTCGTCGCCGGCAATTTCGGCTGGCGCTCGATCTTTCTCGTGTCGATCTTCGTGGCGCTGGCCGGATTGCTGCTGATCCGCGGCACACCCGAAAGCCGGGCCAACACCGGACGTGCGGTGCGCATCGACCGCTTCGGCATCTTCACTTTCATGCTCGCGATGATCGGGCTGCAGGTAGTTGTGACACAGGGCAGCCGCCTTGGCTGGGACAGCGTCGCTACCTTGTTGCTCGGCGCCAGCGCGCTGCTGTTCGGCGCGATCTTCCTGTGGCATGAATTGCGCACACAGGATCCGTTCATCGATTTCAGCCTGTTCCGCAATAGCACCTATACCGGCGCGACAATTTCCAACTTCATGCTGAACGGCGTGGCCGGTACGCTGATCGTCACGATGCAAACGATGCAGTTAGGCGGCAAGCTGTCCGTGCAGCAGGCGGGGATGCTGACCATCGGCTTTGCCGTCACGATCATCGGGTTTATCCGCGTGGGTGAAATACTGCTGCGGCGCTTCGGCTCGCGCTTGCCCATGCTGTGGGGCTGCATGATCACAGGGCTTTCCGTGCTGCTGCTGGCGCAGACGCAATTCTCGCTGGAAACCTACAAGATACTGGTGTTCGTGGGCTTCGCGCTGCAAGGCATCGGACTGGCGTTCTACGCAACGCCTTCGACCGACGCGGCCCTGTCGGCCCTCCCCGAGAACCAGGCCGGCGCCGGTGCGGGGATCTACAAGATGGCATCGTCACTCGGCGGCGCATTTGGCGTAGCCATCTCGGCAGCCATCTTTACGGCGATCCGGACCGATACCGGTGGCCCGATATTCGACGGCCTGCTGGAATTTCAGGGGGGCAAGGAAATCGCCGTGCGAGAAGCCGCCAGCATCGCCCTCTCCTTCAACCTGCTGATGGTCGTGATCGCGGCAATATCGATCATGATGACGATTCCGAAGGCACGGGATCGGGCAACACGTTCCTGACAAAAGAAAAAGGCCGACTTAACCGTCGGCCTTTTCTGTCCTACCCGTTGTTATTCCCACTCGATCGTCGCAGGCGGCTTGCCCGATACGTCGTACACCACGCGATTCAGGCCACGCACCTCGTTGATGATGCGATTCGAGCAACGGCCCAGCAGCGCGTACGGCAGGTGTGCCCAGTGGGCGGTCATGAAGTCAGTGGTCTGCACGGCGCGCAGGGCCACCACGTAGTCGTACGTGCGGCCATCGCCCATCACGCCAACTGACTTCACCGGCAGGAACACCGCGAAAGCCTGGCTGGTCAGGTCATACCAGCTCTTGCCTACCTGGTTCGGCTCGCACATGCCCGCGGCGGCGTCCTGTTCCGTGGCGATGGTCTTGCGCAGCTCCTCGATGAAGATGGCATCGGCACGACGCAACAGGTCGGCGTAGTCGCGCTTGACTTCGCCGAGGATCCGCACGCCCAGGCCCGGCCCCGGGAACGGATGGCGGTAGACCATCTCGGGCGGCAGGCCCAATGCCACGCCAAGTTCGCGGACTTCGTCCTTGAACAGGTCGCGCAACGGCTCCAGCAGCTTCAGGCCCAGCGTTTCCGGCAGGCCACCCACGTTGTGGTGGCTCTTGATCGTGGTGGCCTTCTTGGTCTTGGTGCCGCCCGATTCCACCACGTCCGGGTAGATCGTGCCCTGCGCCAGCCACTTGGCATTGCTCAGCTTCTTGGCCTCGGCCTGGAAGACTTCCACGAACTCGCGGCCGATGATCTTGCGCTTCTGCTCGGGATCGGTCACGCCGGTCAGATGACCGAGGAACTGCTCAGAAGCATCGACGTGAATCACCTTGGCGTGCAGGCGCCCGGCAAACATGTCCATCACCATCTTGCCTTCGTCCAGGCGCAGCAGGCCATGGTCGACGAACACGCAGGTCAGTTGATCGCCGATGGCGCGATGAATCAGCGCAGCGGCCACCGACGAATCCACGCCACCGGACAGGCCCAGGATCACCTCTTCGTCACCCACCTGCTCGCGAATCTTCTGCACAGCTTCCGTGATGTGATCGCGCATGACCCAGTCCGCCTTCGCGCCACTGACCTTGAGCACGAAGCGCTCGATCATCTCGCGGCCCTTCACGGTGTGCGTGACTTCCGGGTGGAACTGCACGCCGTAGTAGCCGCGCGCCTCGTCAGCCATGCCAGCAATCGGGCAGCTCGGCGTCGAGGCCATCAGCTTGAAGCCCTCGGGCAACGCCGTCACCTTGTCACCGTGGCTCATCCAGACCTTCAGCATGCCGTGGCCTTCCGGCGTGGCAAAGTCCTCGACCCCGTTCAACAGGTTCGTATGGCCATGGGCGCGCACCTCGGCGTAACCGAACTCGCGCGAATCGCTCCACTCCACCTTGCCGCCCAGTTGCACGGCCATGGTCTGCATGCCGTAGCAAATGCCCAGCACGGGCACGCCGAGATCCCAGACGGCTTGCGGTGCGCGCAGCTGATGGTCTTCGTACGTGCTGGCGTGGCTACCCGACAGAATGACGCCCTTTGGCGCGAATTCGCGGACAAACTCGTCGGTCACGTCGTTGGGATGAATTTCGCAATAGACATGCGCTTCGCGGACGCGGCGCGCGATCAGCTGCGTGACTTGCGAACCGAAATCAAGAATGAGGATTTTGTCGTGCATGATGTGCAGTTGGCGTTGCTTCCGGATCTTCGTCGGGCATCACTTCGGTGCCCGGACCGTAGCCGGGCGGCGGTGTGATGATCGGCTCGCGCCGGTATTCGGGGGATGCGGGGGACGTGGCCGCGCGTGTCGGACGCGGGGCGCCACGGTCGTACACGTCAGTCACGTCGCTTACGTCAGTCACGTCGCGGGCGTCGCGGACATCGGTGGCGTTGTTCGGATAATAAACCTCGGCGGGCCGCACTTCGCGTTCCGCCCTTGCCTGTTCGGCGAGTTCCCGCTCACGCAGCCGTACCTTCTTCGCAGCCGGGATCTGCACGATGGCGAAAAACAGCAGCATGGCGGCCATCGTCAGCAGCCATACCTTGCCCGCACCCTGTACGGGCATGTCCAGAAACAGCGTCCAGACCGCAATAAGGATCGCGCTGACCAGATTCACCCAGCCCACTGTACGTGCCACCGGCACCGTCAGATGACCGTTGATTGCGGCCGAGAACAGCAGCCAGGACATGCCGATCGTAGCAGCGCCCAGCAACTGGCCAAACAGCGCCGGCTCCGGCACAGGCAACTGCAAGGCGGCATAGAGCGTGGTGAACGGCGACATCAGCAACAGCATGCCGAGCAGCAGGTCGAGCAATGCGTCAAAAAACAGGACGGCTCGCAGCAATACCTTCATGAACAGGCGCTCCTTCTTGCGGCGCGGCCGCGTGGCCCCGTCAACATCGACGTAGCCAGCGCGGCCGTGGTGCCCCGGGGCCGGCATATCCGGCCAGGGGCTTGGGACTCGGTCAGTCGATACGGTAGTTCGGGGCTTCCTTGGTGATCTGCACATCGTGGACGTGCGACTCACGCATGCCCGCGGCGGTGATCTGGACGAACTCGGCGCTCTCGTGCCAATTCGGAATCGAGCTGGCTCCGCAATAGCCCATCGAGGCGCGGATACCACCAGTCAGTTGGTGGATGATCGCCTGCACCGGACCCTTGTAGGCCACGCGACCCTCGATGCCTTCCGGCACGAGCTTGTCGACGTTCGCAGTGTTGTCTTCCTGGAAGTAGCGGTCTGCCGCGCCATCCTTCATCGCACCCACCGAACCCATGCCGCGGTAGCTCTTGAACGAGCGCCCCTGGAACAGGAACTCCTCGCCCGGCGCTTCCTCGGTACCCGAGAACATGCCGCCCATCATCACGGTGTGTGCACCGGCTGCGAGGGCCTTGGCCACATCGCCCGAATAACGGATACCGCCGTCGGCGATCAGCGGCACGCCCGTGCCCTTGAGCGCTTCGGCAACGTTCGACACGGCGGTAATTTGCGGCACGCCCACACCGGCCACGATACGCGTGGTGCAGATCGACCCCGGGCCGATACCGACCTTTACGCCATCTGCACCATGCTCGACCAGCGCCAGCGCGGCTGCACCGGTGGCGATATTGCCGCCGACCACTTCAACTTGCGGGAAATTCTGCTTGACCCAGCGCACGCGATCCAGCACACCCTGGCTATGACCGTGCGCAGTATCTACGACGATGACATCGACGCCGGCCTTGACCAGCAGTTCCACGCGTTCGTCATTATCGGGACCCACGCCCACTGCGGCGCCTACGCGCAGTTGGCCATGCGCATCCTTGCTGGCCAGCGGGTTGTCCACGGCCTTCTGAATATCCTTCACCGTGATCAGGCCGCGCAGCTCGAATGCACCGTTGACGACCAGCACACGCTCCAGGCGGTGGCGGTTCATCAGACGCTTGGCTTCCTCGAGCGGTGCACCTTCGGCCACGGTCACGAGTTTCTCGCGCGGGGTCATCTTGGCGCGCACCGGGGCGTCGAGTTCTTCCTCGAAACGCAGGTCGCGGTTGGTAATGATGCCGACTACGGTCTTGCCCTCGAGCACCGGGAAACCCGAAATGCCATGCTGCTGCGACAGTGCGATCACATCGCGCACCTTCATGTCGGGCGAAATGGTGATCGGATCACGCAGCACACCCGATTCGTAGCGCTTCACGCGCGCCACTTCACGAGCCTGGTCAGCGGGCTTCAGGTTCTTGTGGACGATACCGATACCGCCGGCCTGGGCCATGGCAATGGCGAGGCGAGCCTCCGTCACTGTATCCATGGCGGCGGACAGCAGCGGAATATTGAGTTCGATCGAACGGGTCAGTCGGGTGCGGAGGGAAACATCCCGGGGCAGGACGGCCGAATAGGCCGGGACGAGCAGCACGTCATCGAATGTGAGTGCTTTCTGGACAAGACGCATAGCGAATCCTCTAGGCGCAAAAGCAGATTATACAGGAATGCAGGATTTGCTGATGCGTTCCTGCAATGCGTTTGCTATTCTCGGCCTCCTTTTTCAACGGCGCATCGGAGACCATGGGAATCGGCGTATTGTGCGGCCTCCTGGCCGGGGCCTTCTGGGGCATGGTCTTCATTGCACCCAAGCTGCTGCCCGCATTCTCTCCATGGGAATTGGCAATCGGCCGCTATCTCGCTTACGGGATCGTGGCCTGCGTTGCCGCCCTACCGCTGATGCGTCGCATTGCCCGCAAGCTTACGCGCGCCGACTGCATCGCCCTGCTGCGTCAGGCGTTCACGGGCAATCTTCTCTACTACGTGCTGCTTGCGTTTGGCGTGCAACTGGCAGGCGTCGGCCCGACTTCACTGATCATCGGCATCCTGCCGATTTCGGTCACGCTCATGGGCCGGCGCGATCATGGCGCCGTGCCGCTTGGCAGACTGGCTCTTCCGCTATTGGTGGTGGCCGCAGGCATCGCCTGCATCAACATCGACCTCTTCACTGGCGGCGACGGCGCGCAGGGTGCCGTGGCGGGTGCGCTGGCCCGCCCGGCCTGGCAGAAGCTGGCCGGCGTGGTCTGCGCGGCGGGGGCGTTGATCTGCTGGACGCTATACGCCGTGGACAACGCACGCTACTTGCAGCGCAATCCACAGTTCAGCGGAAATGAATGGTCCGCGCTGTATGGGTTGTCTACCGGACTTGTCTCATTGATTCTGGCTGTGGTGGGCTGGCTGGCCTTCGCCGACCATCTGACAGCGCCCGGCAGCGGTCGGGAATGGCAGTGGTTCTGGACGGTCAACGCTGCCGTTGCGCTTGGCGCGTCGCTTATTGGCAACAATCTCTGGAACATCTCGAGCCGCAGATTGCCATTGACGCTATCGGGTCAGATGATCGTATTCGAGACGCTTTTCGCGCTGGCGTACGGTTTTGTGTTCGATCACCGCTGGCCGCGACCACTGGAAATCGCCGCCATCGCTTTGCTGATGGTGGGTGTGGCATGGTCGGTCCGCTTGCACGCGACGGACAAGGCTCAGTAGACTAGCGCAATGCCGCACGGGTCACATCGCTGTCAACCCCACCGGCGCATGATGTCCATCACTCTTGCAACCTGCCTGACCTGCTCACGACTTCGCCATGAAACGATCCGTGCTGTATCCGCTGATTGCTGCAACGCTCGCTGCGCTTGTGCCGGGCACCGCCATCTCGCAATGGCAATGGACGGATGCCAACGGGCGCACCGTCTACAGCGACGTGCCGCCCCCGCTGTCTGTGCCGGCAAGCGCGATCAAGGCTGCGCCCGGGCGCTTTGCCGGGGCCTACCGGCCGGTCGAAGCCGACGGCTCTGCCACCGAGATCCAGAACGATGGCAGAACGGCAGCGAAAGCCGCGAAGCCCGGCGAGCCGCGTATGCAGTCCGTGAGCACCAAGAGCAAGGGCGAGAAATCGGGAGACGCTGACGAAGCGTTCCGCGAGCGTCGCGATGCGCGGATCAAGGCTGATTTGGAAGCTGCGACGAAGGAACGCCAGGATCTGGCACGTCAGGAGAAATGCCAGGAAATGCGCAACTATGCGACGGGCCTCAGCCAGGGCGTCCGCGTATCACGATCCGGTCCGGACGGTGCGCCACAGCGACTCAATGACGAGGAGCGCTCCGCCGAAATCGCCCGGATGAACGAATCGCTGAGCCAGCACTGCACGAGCTAGGCTCCCGGCAACATCAGTCGCCCGCCCCGCCGCGCAGCCATTTCTGGCCTTCCCGGATGCCAGTGGCTGTGGCACGGGTTTTCTGCACACGCTTGCGGCGCGCCTGCTTGGGATCAGCCGTCAAGGCACGATAGACTTCGACGCGATCTCCCTCGCGCACCGGGGTGTCAATGGTCTTGAGCTTGCCGAAAATGCCCACGCGCATCGTGGTGGGATCCACTTCCGGACACGTGGCGATCAGTCCGCTGGACTGAACGGCCTGCATGATCGTAGTGCCTGCGGGCACCGCCACGGATTCGAGGAATACCGTATCAGGCCGCGCGTAGCAGACCGAGAGACGTACGGTGCGGCCAGGCTCAGGACTTGTCGGCATACACTACCTCGGCACGCTTGACGAAGGCATCGACGAAGGTATTGGCGATGACGCTGAAGGCCGGCCCGATGATCTTTTCGAGCAGAACGCTCGAAAACTCATAGTGAAGGTGAAACTCGACCTTGCAGGCATCGGCTCGCAGGGGCGTAAAACGCCAGCAGCCATTAAAGGTCTTGAAAGGACCGTCTGCGAACGTCATATCGATACGCGTCGGCCGCTCCTGCGTATTGCGCGTATGGAAATACTGCTTGATGCCACTGAAATGGATGTTGATCTTGGCATCGAGCAAGGTCTCGGTCTGTTCGAAGACCTCCACTCCGCCACACCAGGGCAGGAATTTTGGATAATCTTCCACGCGCGTGACCAGGTCGTACATCTGTTCGGCGGAGAAACCGAGCAGTACGGATTTATGGACGTCTGCCATGTATTCGGATCGCAGGCCCCGCGAAACTGGGCTGGGGCCGGGTGGTTTGCTAGAATCCCGATTTTAGCCGACAGCCGCCAACACGGCACGCCCGGCTTGGCCTGCGCACCACACCGCTGGTTCGACAACCGGCCACACACCAGATAACCGGCCACCTGACAGACCAGGCGGCCCGCAAAGGATTCCACCACCCGCATGACGATCGCTGACAACAAGAAAGCCTTTTTCGACTACTTCATCGAAGAGCGCTATGAGGCCGGGATCGTGCTGGAAGGCTGGGAGGTCAAGGCAATCCGCGCAAACCGCGTCCAGATCAAGGAAGGTTACGTCGTAGTCCGCGACGCCGAAATGTTCCTGATTGGCGCCCACATCAGCCCGCTGCAGAGCGCCTCCACCCACGTCACGCCCGACCCCGTCCGGACGCGCAAGCTGCTACTCAAGGCCGAAGAGATCAAGAAACTGATCGGCAAGGTGGAGCAACGCGGTTACACCCTTGTCCCGCTGAATCTCCATTACACGCGTGGCCGGGTGAAGTGCGAAATCGGCCTCGCCAAGGGCAAGAAACAGTTCGACAAGCGCGAAACCGAGAAGAATCGCGACTGGGAACGCGAAAAGGCCCGCATCATGAAGGGCGGCACCAAGGAGTAGGTCCGCAGTTGCGGCAAAAAAAACGGAGGCCAAGGCCTCCGTTTTCTATGGTGCACAGGACTTCAGATCTTCGTCCCACCCTGCGACTTCACGATCTGCAATGCGGTCGCAACCATGCTGCTCATATCGCCCAGGTTACCGGGAACGATCAGCGTATTGCCCTGCTTGGCGAGGTTCGCGAAGGCTGCCACATATTCCTCGGCCACCTTCAGGTTCATGGCCTCCACCCCACCTTCGCTACGAATGGCATGGCCGATCTTTGCAATCGCCTGAGCATTGGCTTCCGCCACTGCCAGAATGGCGTTCGCCTCGCCCTGCGCCTGGTTGATGGCGGCCTGCCTTTCCCCTTCGGACTTCTGAATGGCTGCTTCACGGGCACCGGACGCCAGGTTGATCTGCTCCTGGCGCTTACCTTCCGATGCTGCGATCAACGCTCGCTTCTCGCGTTCCGCCGTGATCTGCGCCTGCATGGCATGCAGGATTTCCTTCGGCGGTGTCAGGTCCTTGATCTCGTAACGCAGCACCTTCACACCCCAGTTGGCGGCCGCCTCGTCGAGTGCGTTGACCACGCTGTGGTTGATGAAGTCGCGCTCCTCGAACGTCTTGTCGAGTTCCAGCCGACCAATCACGGAACGCAGCGTCGTCTGCGACAACTGCGTAATCGCCACCACAAAGTTGCTGGAACCGTACGACGCCTTCATCGGGTCCGTCACCTGGAAGTACAAGACCCCGTCGACTTGCAACTGCGTGTTGTCCTTGGTGATACACACCTGACTCGGCACATCGAGCGGGATTTCCTTGAGGATGTGTTTGTAGGCAACGCGATCGACAAAAGGCACCACGATCGACAGGCCCGGCGTCAGGGTCGCATGGTAACGGCCCAGTCGTTCCAGTACCCAAGCGTGCTGCTGCGGCACGATCTTGATGGATTTTGCGATCAGCACGATCGCACCAACAAGCAGAATCAGCGGAAAAAGGCCAAGCTGGAAAGCAGACATCAACAAAACTCCCGTCAAAGAAAAAAGCCGGCACCCATGGCCGTGAGATCTACCGTGGCGACACGATCAACGTAGTGCCCCGTACTTCCACGATCCGATATCGTCCCGGCGTCGGATCACTCCCCGGCGCCAGTTCCACGGTCCAGTCAGCGCCGCGGTATGGCACCCGGGCTCGACCGAAGCCATCCCAGGCGCCTACATCCAGTTCCTGCCCGATATCCAGGTTGACGTTTGGATCGGTGCCCGGCTCCCTGCGCCGCAAGCGGCCATAGCGCGTACGGCGCAGCGCCCCTATCGCAATGATCGCAACAACGGCGGCCACTACGGTCTGCAGTGGCACGTCCAGGCCCAACATGGCAGCAACACCCCCTGCCAAAACTCCGGAAGCAATCATCAGCAGATAGAACGTGCCCGTGGCCATTTCCGCGATGATCAGAATCACCGCAGCAGCAAACCAAACGTAATACGGCGTCATCCCGCTCCTTTCCATTTCACAAAACGCCAACCCGAAAAACAAAAACCCCCGCCAAACGCCTTCGGCGTCTGCGGGGGCAGTAGGAACACCTGCCGCAGGGCCGGTGCCGCACGACGCCGGTTCAGGACCGGCGCCAATTTGTTGTCATGTCGCTATTGTGACGTGTAATGCCTCACGAAGCCAGTTGCTTCCAGGTTTCGACCACAGAATCAGGATTCAGCGAGATGGACTTGATGCCTTCCTGGGCCAGCCATGCCGCGAAGTCCGGGTGATCCGAAGGACCCTGACCGCAAATACCGACATACTTGTCCAGGCGCAGCGCCGTGGAGATGGCGCGTTGCAGCATGAAGCGCACGGCCGGATCGCGTTCATCGAAATCCTTGGCCAGCAATTCCATGCCCGAGTCGCGGTCCAGGCCCAGCGTGAGCTGCGTCAGGTCGTTCGAGCCAATCGAGAAACCATCGAAGAACTGCAGGAATTCCTCGGCAAGAATCGCGTTCGACGGCACCTCGCACATCATGATGATACGCAGGCCGTTCTCGCCGCGCTTGAGACCGTGCTTGGCGAGCAGGTTGATCACGCGCTCGGCCTGGCCCAGCGTGCGCACGAACGGCACCATGATCTCGACGTTGGTCAGACCCATTTCGTCGCGCACGCGCTTCATGGCCTTGCATTCCATCTCGAACGCTTCCGCGAAGTCTTCCGAGATGTAACGCGACGCGCCACGGAAACCCAACATCGGGTTCTCTTCATCCGGTTCGTAGCGCGACCCACCGATCAGCTTCTTGTACTCGTTCGACTTGAAGTCCGACAGACGCACGATCACAGGCTTCGGATAAAACGCTGCGCCGATCGTGGCCATGCCTTCGGCCAGCTTGTCGACGTAGAACGCGCGCGGACTCGCGTGGCCACGTGCCACCGACTCCACGGCCTTCTTCAGGTCGGCATCGACTTGCGGATAGTCGAGGATCGCCTTCGGATGGACGCCGATGTTGTTGTTGATGATGAATTCCAGGCGGGCCAGACCCACACCTTCATTCGGGATCTGTGCGAAATCGAAGGCCAACTGCGGGTTGCCGACGTTCATCATGATCTTGGTCGCGATTTGCGGCATCTCGCCGCGCTGGACCTCGGTCACCTCGGTTTCGAGCAGACCATCGTAGATCCGGCCTTCGTCGCCTTCTGCGCAGGAAACGGTCACGAGGGTGCCGTCCTTCAGCAGATCGGTCGCGTCGCCGCAACCCACCACGGCCGGCACGCCCAGTTCACGCGCGATGATCGCGGCGTGGCACGTACGGCCGCCACGGTTCGTGACGATTGCCGCGGCGCGCTTCATCACCGGTTCCCAATTCGGGTCGGTCATGTCGGCCACCAGCACGTCGCCCGGCTGCACGCGTTCCATTTCGGACGGATCGTTGATGACGCGCACCGGACCCGTGCCGATCTTCTGGCCAATCGCGCGACCGCTCGTCAGCACGGCGGACGTGCCCTTGAGCTTGAAGCGTTGCTCGGCCTTGCCAGCCGACTGGCTCTTCACCGTTTCCGGACGCGCCTGCAGGATGTAGATCTTGCCATCCTTGCCGTCCTTGCCCCACTCGATGTCCATCGGGCGGCCATAGTGCTTCTCGATGGTCATCGCGTAGCGCGCCAGCTCGCTGACATCTTCGTCGGTGATCGAGTAGCGGTTGCGCAGTTCGGGCGGTACGTCCACGGTCTTCACGCGGCCAGCTTCGCCGGGCTTCGTGAACTCCATCTTGATCAGCTTCGAGCCAATCGAGCGGCGGATGATCGGGTAGTGGCCGGCTTGCAAGGTCGGCTTGAAGACATAGAACTCGTCCGGATTCACGGCGCCCTGCACCACCGTTTCACCCAGGCCGTAGCTCGACGTGATGAAGACCACGTCCGGGAAACCGGATTCGGTGTCGATCGTGAACATCACGCCCGAGGCGGCCAGATCCGAGCGGACCATGCGCTGGATACCAGCCGACAGCGCCACGACGTCGTGGGCAAAGCCCTTGTGCACGCGGTAGGAGATCGCACGGTCGTTGTACAGCGACGCAAATACGTGCCTGACCTTGTCCAGCACGTCATCGATACCGCTGACGTTCAGGTACGACTCCTGCTGACCGGCAAACGATGCGTCGGGCAGGTCTTCGGCCGTGGCCGACGAGCGCACGGCGAACGACGCCTCGGCACCTTCGCGCGCCGATACGCGCGCGTAGTGCTCGCGGATCTCGGCGTCGAGACGGGGCTGGAACGGTGCGGATGCCACCCAGCCGCGGATTTCCGCGCCAGCTTCGGCCAGCGCCTTGACGTCATCGACGTCAAGCGTCTTCAGACGTTCCGAGATACGCGCGGTGAGATTGTTGTGTTCGAGAAAATCGCGAAAGGCCAGGGACGTGGTCGCAAAGCCGCCGGGTACGCGTACGCCGGCGTTGGCGAGTTGCGAGATCATTTCGCCGAGCGACGAATTCTTGCCGCCGACGATCTCGACATCCTGCATACGCAGTTCTTCAAACGGCAGCACGTAGGCGCCGTTATCTACCTGGTTGGTCATAAAAGCCTCAAAACAAAGTAAGAAATCTTTTGCACCGACCGGTATGTTGTTGATGTTCTGTCCCCGGCGGATCGCTTGGCTGAGCAATTCCGGCTGCAATCGGCAACTTCCGATGCTGCACCGCACATTGTCGACAATCGGGCCCCGGATCGTTGCCTGATCGACGTTGGCGGAATTGCTTAGCCAAAAGATCGCCGCTATTCTACCGTGCCGCATCGCACTTTCGCGCGGCGGCCGTCTCAAAAATAATTGTCCAGACATGTCCCTGCCTGACGCGCCTGACGCATCGCAACCCGCCTCCGCCCCAGCCACGAACACCGCGCCGGCTGCCAGTGCTGTGCAGTCCGCAGCCCCCGCGACAGCGGATCGCCCTGCTGTACGTACGGTCTTTATCGTTTCGGATGGTACCGGCATTACGGCCGAAACGTTCAGCCACTCGATTCTCGCGCAGTTCGAGATGCGCTTCCGCAAGGTGCGGATGCCGTTTGTGGACACGCCGGAAAAGGCACATATCGCTGTCAGCAAGATCAACGAGGCGTTCTACAACGAGGGCGTACCGCCCATCGTCTTCACCACGCTGGTCAACTCCGACTCGAACAAGGCGATACGCCGCGCCAAGGGCATGATTCTTGACATGTTCCAGACCTTTATCGAACCTCTCGAGAAGGAACTGGGGCTGAAATCCACCCACGCGATTGGCCGGTTCCACCAGAATGCCGACACCGAGGCCTACAAGAACCGCATCGAAGCGATCAACTTCTCGCTCGCCCACGACGACGGCCAGTCCCACAAGAATCTGGCAGAGGCTGATGTCATCCTGGTGGGCGTTTCCCGTAGCGGCAAGACCCCTACCAGCCTGTACCTGGCCATGCAGTACGGCCTCAAGGCCGCGAACTACCCGCTGATACCGGACGACTTCGAACGAGGCAGGCTTCCCTCCGCGCTCTATGCCTTCAAGGCCAAGATCTTCGGCTTGTCCATCGATCCACAGCGACTGACCGAAATTCGCAACGAACGGCGCCCGGGTAGCAAGTACGCGGCTGTGGAAAACTGCCGCTATGAAGTCAACGAGGCGGAAGCCATGATGCGCCGCGAGGGCATCAAATGGCTGTCGTCAACGCACAAGTCGATTGAAGAGATTGCGACAACGATTTTGCAGGAGATCAAAGTCGACCGCGATAACTACTGATTTGCGGGCATCTTTGAGAATCGTCCAATAGGCATACGGCAGTCATGAGCGCAGGATGAAGTCATCGTCCAAGCACAGCAAGTAGCAACTCAGCGCCGTTGCCGCACCGCTTCAAACAGGCATATTGCCGTGGCGGCAGCTACGTTCAGAGACTCCAGCCCACCTGGCTGTGGAATACCGACCGTGCGGGTAACCCGCTCCATCCACTCCGCGCTCACTCCCGCCCCTTCATTGCCGACAATCCAGCCAACGGGTTGGCGCAGATCGGTATCGAAAACGGCAGCATCGGCGTGGGAAGACGTCGCGAACAGTGGGACTGACAAGCGGCTGGCAAGCATGTCCAGCGTGCAGTGCTCGACGATATTGAGATGGAAGTTGGCACCCATACCAGCCCGCAGCGTCTTGATCGACCAGGCAAAGGCACAGCCGGTGGTCAGGAATGCATGAGCGATTCCCGCTGCAGCGGCACTTCGCAGGATGGATCCGACATTGCCCGCATCTTGTACGCCATCGAGGATGACGCAATCTGTATCGATTGTTGCCGGCAGATGGCCCGCAGGGGTCTCGATGACAAACAGTAGATCGATACCGTTGGCCACGCTGCTGATCTGCGCAAACAACGTATCTGCAAGCACGACGACGCGCTCCGGCTCGATGCGCTCCAGCAGAGAGCGCACTTCGGAATGATCGTAGTGACGCTCGCTCACGACGCAACTGACCGGCTGCCCAAGCGCGGCGACATAGGCATCGGCCAGATGAACACCGTCCAGTACCGACTGGCCGGCCTTCCGGCGCTGATGCGTGGAGCCGACCAGGGCCTTCAGGTGCTTGAACAGCGCGTTATCGCGCGAAGTGACGTGCTTCAAGGAAAATCTCAGAAAGGCGGCGTTTCGTCGGTAACGGTATGGGCCACGGTGGCCGCCCGCTCACGTTCGAGTGCCTGCCGAACGGGCGCAAAGGAGCGCCGGTGATGAGGCGTTGCACCATGCTTGTCCAGCGCGGCAAAATGCTGTGGCGTCGGATAACCGAAATGGCTGTCGAATCCGTACTCCGGATACTTGGCGTGCAGTTCGAGCAGATTGCGATCGCGTGCCACTTTCGCCAGGATCGATGCAGCGGAAATCGCGCGAACCTTGGCGTCTCCCTTGACAATCGCCTCGACGGGGAACGGCACCTCGGGGCAACGATTTCCGTCGACCTGCACAAGATCGGGAATCACTCCGCTGGCGGCCAAGCCCTGCACGGCCCGTCGCATGGCGAGCATCGACGCGTGCAGGATGTTGATCGAGTCGATTTCCTCGACAGTGGCGAATGCGATATGCCAGCCCAGCGCATGCTCGCAAATCCGTTCGAAAAGCGATTCCCGCTTTGCTGCAGTCAGGATCTTGGAATCTGCCAGCCCACGAACCTGACGCGCGGGATTCAGGACAACCGCCGCAGCGTAGACCGGGCCCGCCAACGGGCCCCGACCGGCCTCGTCCACGCCACACAAACGCTGCACAACCGCTACTGTCTGTGTCAGATCCAGTCCGATTTGCGTGGAAGTGCCTGCCTTGGGCCGGGCCATCAGCGCACTCCCCGACTGTGCATCAGGTCGACTACCACTCCCGAAGCCAGATTCGCCGTGTCGCGCTTCAGCGTGTGATGCATTGTGGTGAAGTGTTCGCGCAGGAAGGCCACGTTGCCCTCGTCATTGAGTTGGAGCAGCGTTTCTCGTGCCAGCGCATCCGGCGTGGCATCGTCCTGCAACAGTTCGGGCACGACGAAACGTCCTGACAGAATATTAGGCAGTCCCACGTACGGCAGATAGCCTTGCCGTTTCATGATCTGCGCGGTCAGCCAGGGCACCTTGTAGGAGATAACCATCGGCTTCTTGTACAGGGCTGCTTCCAACGTGGCCGTGCCACTGGCCAGCAACACTACATCCGACGCCTCCATTGCCAGATGCGACTGACCATCCACAACTTGAATATCCAGCTCGGGATGCTCGTTGTGAAGACCTTCGATAATGTCGCGCAGTGCAGGACTGGCTGCCGGCACGACAAACGCCAGGTTACCGTCCATGCGATGCATCCGTGCCATGGCCTCGAAAAATGTCGCGCCAAGATTGCGGACTTCCGATTGGCGGCTGCCCGGCAGCACCGCGACGATGCGCTTGCCGGCCGGCAGGCCCAGCTTCTCGCGCGCACCAGCCACATCCGGCACCATCGGGATGACGTCGGCAAGCGGATGGCCGACGTAAGTCGCCGGAATCCCCGCCTTGGCGTAAATCTCGGGCTCGAAAGGGAACAAGCAGAGGATGTGATCCACCGCGCGGGCGATAGTGCGGATACGACCGCCTCGCCACGCCCAGATCGAGGGACTCACGAAATGCACGACCGGAATGCCAGCGCGACGCAGTGGCACCTCGAGCCCGAAATTGAAATCGGGCGCATCCACACCGATAAAACACAGCGGGGGCTGGGCAATCAACTGTTCGCGAATCGCGCGACGCGTGGCAAGAATCTCTCGCAGCGAGCCCAGCACTTCCACGTAGCCGTTGACCGACAGCGTATCCATCGGCCAGTGCGAGACGAACCCTTGCGCCATCATGCGCCGCCCGCCGATGCCTGCATAGCTGACTGACTCGCCGAGCCGGGCTTGCAACCCCTCGAGCAACAGCGATGCGAGCAGATCGCCCGACGCCTCGCCGGCGACCATGGCAATCGTGCCTCGCTTGTTCCTATCCGCAGCCCCTTCGACGGGAAGCGCGGCCTGTACGGCAGCCTCGACCATGTGCAACCGGAATCAGCGAACGATGCCGCGCTGGGTGGCGGCGAGGAACTCCACGAACGACTTCAGCGGCGCAGCGGTTGCGGCATCCGTTTGCCCGAGCATCGCGGTGATTTCATTACGCGCATCGTCGAAGCTCAGATCTGATTTGTACAGCAGCTTGTATGCCTGGCGCAGCGAGGCAATCTGTGCGGCGTCGAAACCACGACGACGCAAACCTTCCACGTTGACACCGTGCGGCGTGGCCTTGTTGCCGTTCTTGTCGCTGGCCGCGATCACGAACGGCGGCACGTCCTGAACGAGCGCCGAAGCGCCACCGAGCATGGCGTGCGCGCCGATGCGGACAAACTGGTGGACTCCGCTCATGCCGCCGAGAATTGCCCAGTCACCCACTTCCACGTGGCCGGCAATCTGGGCATTGCTCGAGAACACCGTATGGTTGCCCACACGGCAGTCATGCGCGATGTGGACATAGGCCATGATCCAGTTGTCATTGCCGAGGCTGGTCAAGCCACGATCCTGCACGGTTCCGGTATGGATCGTCGTGAATTCGCGGATGGTGTTGCGATCGCCGATATCGAGCCGGGTCGGCTCGTTGGCGTACTTCATGTCCTGCGGGACGCCGCCCACCGAGGCATACGGGCCGATGCGGTTGTCCGCGCCGATGGTCGTATGACCCTCGACCGTGGTGTGCGCGCCAACCCGTGTACCGCTGCCGATGCGTACATTCGGTCCGATGATGGAAAATGGGCCGACTTCGACATCGGCAGCCAGTTCAGCCTTCGGATCGACCAGTGCGGTAGGATGGATTTGCGTCATACGTCGTGTCCTGTTCTTGCGGTTGTGCCCGGAGTCGGGTCAATCAGGCGTCGGCCTGCTTGACCGTACACATCAGCTCGGCCTCGCAGGCAACTTCACCGTCCACAGTGGCGTTGGCCTTGAACTTCCAGATGCCGCGAATGTAGCGTTCCACGGTCACATTCAGGTGGAGTTGATCGCCGGGGTACACCACGCGCTTGAAGCGCGCGCCATCGATGCCGACGAAGTAGTACAGCGAACCTTCCTTGCGCTCCATGTCCGCGCCAAACGTCAGCAGCCCGGCCGACTGGGCCAGCGCCTCCAGGATCATGACCCCGGGCATGACCGGTTGTTCCGGGAAATGTCCCATGAAGTACGGCTCGTTGATCGTCACGTTCTTCAGGGTCTTGATGCGCTTCTGCGGCTCGAACTCGAGCACCCGGTCGACCAGCAGGATCGGGTAGCGATGCGGCAGCAGCTTCAGGATCTTGCGGATATCGATATCGGAGGCTGTCATGATGATCTCTCTTCGTCTTGTTTGTTGCTATTGGACCCGGCCGGCGTGCCGCGCAGGCGGCGTTCCAGCTGTACCACGCGTTCGCGCAGCTTCGACAAGCCGCGTACGATGGCGGCATTGCGTTCCCATTCACCATGCGAAGTAAACGGAAACACGCTGGTGAAATGCCCACCGGGTTTTGTAATCGATTTGGTAATCGAGGTGCCGCCGGACACGGTGGTCCGGTCAGCGATATTCAGATGGCCGGAAAAATTCGCTGCGCCGCCGATCACGCAGAACTTGCCGATCCGGGTGCTACCCGAAACGGCCGCCGTACCCGCAATCACGGTATGCGCGCCCACATGCACGTTGTGCGCGATCTGTACCTGATTATCGATCTTGCACCCGTCCTCGATCACCGTGTCGGCCATGGCGCCACGATCGACGCACGTATTTGCGCCGATCTCAACGTCATTGCCCAGTATCGCGCGTCCAACCTGCGGAATCTTGACGTACTCCACTCCAGCCGGACCGATATCGGGCGCAAAGCCGAAACCATCCGCGCCAATGACCGCCCCGCTATGCAGGATATTGCGCGCGCCCACTACGCAACGATGATAGACAGAAACGTTGGCATAGATGAGCGTATCTTCGCCAATCTCGGCGCCTGCGCCGATAAAGGCATTTGCCAGGATACGCACCCGTTCGCCAAGTCGGGCACCAGCCTCGATCACGACATTCGGGCCGATAAAGCACGATGCCGGGACCACTGCGTCTGACGCCACCGTCGCGCGCGGATCGATACCCAATCGCGGGTCCGCATTGGCCGCACGGTCGAACCGTTGCGCAACGCGGGCGAAACAAACGTAGGGATTGCGTGCGACCAGCCAGTTACGGCCTTCGGCATGGCCTTCCGCATGGATGCGGTCCAGATCCGTCTGTGAAACGATCACGGCACCGGCCTTCGACGCGAGCGCCTGGGCCTGGTAAAGCGGATTGGACAGGAACGACAGGTCGCCGGAACCGGCCTGGTCGAGCGGCGCGAGACCGCTCACGGGCAGGTCGGGATCACCCACAACCTGCGCGCCGTATTCGGTGGCGAGCTGACCCAGTGTGGGTGTCTGCATGGCGGTACTTCCTTGAAAAACGAAAACGGTGATCGACGCGGGCGACGCTGCTTACTTCGCGCCGGCGTTCAGCGCCTTCATCACGTCATCCGTGATATCGATGCGAGGATTCACGTAGACCGCTTCCTGGACGATCAGGTCGTACTTGCGCTGCTCGGCCAGTGAACGAATCACGCGGTTCGCACGTTCCAGCACCTGCGCCAGTTCCTCGTTACGGCGCTGGTTCAGGTCTTCACGAAACTCGCGCTGCTTGCGCTGGAACTCGCGATCCAGATCGGCCACTTCGCGCTGACGACGCTGACGGTCTGCGTCTGCGAGTACGGCGGTGTCCTTGTCGAGCTTGTCGGCCATGCCCTTGATCTTCTGGGCCATGTCCTGCAGTTCGCGATCGCGCTTCGAGAATTCCTGCTCGAGCTTGACCTGTGCAACCTTTGCCGGCTGCGAATCACGCAGGATACGCTCGGAGTTCACCGCGGCAATGCGGGTTTCCTGCGCCATTGCCGGCGCCGCCGCGCAAAGGGCCACTGCGGCCAGAGCAGCCGCGCTCAGGGATTTCATCAGTGGAGTGTGGAGTTTCATCAAGCAAATCCTTCTGGGGATCAGAACGCGGTACCGATCTGGAACTGGAACCGCTGAACCTTGTCGGTCTCGTCCTTCTTCAGCGGGAAGCCCATGCTGACCTTGAGCGGACCAATCGGCGACAGCCAGGACAAACCAAAGCCGGTAGAGTACTTCAGGTCGCTGAAGGTAATCGGGGCGCCTTCCTGATAGACGTTACCAAAGTCGAAGAACGTGAACAGCCGCAGCGTGCGGTCGACACCCGAACCGGGCAGCGGGAACACGAATTCCACGTTACCGATCAGCTTCGACGCACCACCCACCGGGTTGCCGTTCTGGTCCTTCGGACCCAGCGTGCTGGTCTGGTAACCACGCACCGAACCGATACCGCCAGCGTAAAAGTACTTGAATACCGGGAACGGCGTATCGCCGTAGCCGTGACCATAGGCCACTTCACCGTTGAAAGCCAGTGTGAATGCTTTCGACAGCGGGTAAAAATACTGCTGCTGGAAGCTGGCGCGATAGTACTGGGTATCGCCGCCCGGCACACCGACTTCGAGGTTGGCCTGGGTATAGGGTCCCTTCGTAGGGATCAGTGCGCTGTCGCGACGGTCGCGGGCCCAGCCAATCGTGAACGGGAAGTTATTGATCGGATCGCCGCTGTTCTTGCCGATCTTCTGCAGCCAGGCCGCATATTGGCTAGGCGTGTTCGACGACGTATAGACCTGGGTCCGCTCATAGCCGATACCGAAGAACACCGTATCGTTCTCGGAGAACGGCACGCCGAACTTGAAGCCACCACCGGCCGAGACGATCTTGTAGTCCTGGTCGCCCGTGTAGTACAGCGGACGCGACGTACGGTAGTAAATATCGGTCGAGCGGCTAATGCCGTCCACCGTGAAGTACGGGTCATACTGCGTCAGCGCGATCGTACGGAATGACTTCGCCGTGTTCACGTCGAGGCCAAGGCTGGTACCCGAACCGAACACGTTGTCCTGACGCAGGCCAGCTTGCAGCACGAGCTTGTCGGTCGACGAAAAACCCAGGCCCAGGCTGATCTGGCCAGTCGGCTTTTCGGTCACGTTCACGTTCACGTCGACCTGGTCGGGCGCACCCGCCACGTCTTCCGTGGTGATATTCGTGTCCGTGAAATAGCCGGTCCGGTTGATACGAGCCTGCGACTGCTGCAGCTTCTCGCTATCGAACCACGAGCTTTCCATCTGGCGCATTTCGCGACGCACCACCTCGTCCCGCGTCTTGCTGTTGCCCACCACGTTCACGCGGCGCACATAGACACGGCGGCCCGGGTCGACCATCAGGGTCAGCGCAACTTCACGCTTTTCCTTGTCGATCTGCGGCTGCGGGTTGATCGTCGTGAAGGCATAGCCATAGGTTCCCAGCAGGTCCGTGATGGCCTTCGTGCTGGCGGTCAGCTTCTCGGACGAGAAGATGTCGCCCTTCTTGAGCTTCAGCAGCTTCTCCATCTCGTCCTGCTTGCCGAGCAGTTCGCCAGCGAGACGGATATCGGAGACCTTGAACTGCTCCCCTTCGCTGATATTCAGCGTCAGGTAAATATCCTTCTTGTCCGGGGTAATCGACACCTGGGTCGATTCGATCTGGAATTCCAGATAACCGCGGTTCAGGTAGAAAGAGCGCAGCGCTTCCAGATCGGCCGTAAGCTTTTGCTTCGAGTACAGATCGTTCTTCGTGTACCACGACAGCCAGTTCGGCGTGGACAGCTGCATTTCATCGCGCAGCGTACCTTCCTTGAAAGCCTTGTTGCCGACAATATTGATCTGGCGGATCTTGGCGACCGGACCCTCTTCCACGTTGAACACCACGGACACGCGATTGCGGTCAACGGGGGTCACGGTGGTCTGAACGTCGGCAGCATAGTAGCCGCGCGCCACGTACTGGCGCTTCAGCTCCTGCTCGGCCTTGTCGATCAGCGCCTTGTCGTAGTAACGCGCTTCGGCCACGCCAACGGCACGCAACGAGCGGCGCAGCGTGTCCTTGTCGAATTCCTTGATGCCGACGAATTCAAGCTGGGAAATCGCCGGACGTTCCTCGACCTGCACGACCAGCACGCCGTCTTCGGCGCGGATCTGCACGTCCTTGAAGAAACCGGTATTGTAGAGCGCACGAATTGCGTCGGCGCCCTTGTCGTCGGTAAATGTTTCACCAACGCGGACAGGCAGATAGCCAAATACGGTACCCGGTTCCACGCGCTGCAAGCCTTCAACGCGGATATCCCTGACCACGAACGGATCTGCGGCCCAGCCCGCCGGGCTCCACGCAGCAATAATGGCACTCGTCAGCAAGCCCAGCGAGATGCGCTTATTTCTGATCAAAGTCGATCCCCTCTTCCTCATCGATTTCATGCAGGGTATTGGCTCCAGTGCCGGCTCCAGCGTTGTTGGTACACCAGTGCAACTACGCCGGCACAACTGATCCTCTCCGGTGGAGAAACTCCTCCCGGAAAAACGACCGCCCCCGGCCGACAGGCGTTTCCAGCTGCGCGAATCTAGCCGCGCGCGAGAAACAGTCGGCTGACGTCATTAAATAATGCGAGTGAAGTCAGGAGCAGGATGCACGCGATGCCAACCTTCTGCAGCATCGCTTGCCAGTGGTCTGGTACAGGCTTGCCAGTCAAAAATTCCACGCAATAATACAGCAAATGCCCCCCATCCAGCACCGGAATAGGTAACAAATTCAGTACACCAAGACTGACACTGACCAAGGCCAGAAAACTGACGAAAGGCTGCCAACCCATGTTCGCGGCCCGGCCGGCGTAGTCCGCAACCGTCAGCGGACCGCTCAGATTCTGCAACGACGCCTGCCCGACCAGCATCTTGCCGAGCAGCTTGAGCGACAGCGTACTGGTACTCCAGACCTGGTCTGCGGCGCGGGCAAGCGCCTGAGTGACCGGGTAACGCACCACCTCGATCTGCACCGCCTGGTTCAACGCTGCACCGAGCTTGCCGACCATGGCTGCCGGCTGCCCGTCCGCAGCAGGCTTGCCCCCGGGCGCGGCATCCAGCTTCACGACCAGATCGGACCGCTGCCCGTTACGCTCGATACCCAGTGTCACGTCCTGCCCCGGGCGGGCGCGGACGCCACGAATCAGTTCGCCGGCCTGGGTCAACGGTTGGCCCTGCCACGTCGTGATCGTGTCGCCGGCCTGAAGGCCAGCCCGCTGGGCGGCTGAATCCGGCACAATTTCCGTAACCTTGACCGGTCCGCCCTTGAGCGCCAGTCCCAGCGTGGCCAGTGGATCCTGCTCCGGATTGCCACCCGTATCGGGTAGGCGCCCAAGCTGGATATCGCGCTCGGTGCCATCGGTGCCGCGTACATGCAATACCGCGCGGGCGTCACCGAAACCCTGGGAGAACACTGCCATGCGCAGGTCATTCCACGACTGCACGGTCTCGGTTGCGCCGTTCGCCGTCAACGACAGCACACGGTCGCCATCGCGCACGCCGGCCTGTGCGGCCACGGTGGCGTCGGCTGGCGCTGCCAGCACCGGCAACGGTTCGCGCATGCCGCCCGCGAACAGCACGACATACAGCGCGATAGCCAGCGCAAAGTTGGCCAGCGGCCCGGCGGCCACGATCACGAACCGCTTGCCTACCGACTGACGATTGAACGCACGCGACAACTCGGCGGCGTCGATGGGCGGATCGGTTTCCGGATCGCGCTCACGCTCGTCAAGCATCTTGACATAGCCGCCCAGCGGAATCATCGCCAGCGTCCACTCGGTCTTGTCCCGTCCCTTGCTGACCCAACGTGCCAGCGGCCGCCCGAAACCAATGGAGAAACGCAGGACCTTTACGCCGCAGGCACGCGCAGCCAGGTAGTGCCCCATCTCATGGACAAAGATCAGGACACAGAGGGCGACAACGAATGCGATGACGGTTTGCATGGTAAATCACCCTTTTTCAGATCCGGCTGCGCCGTGATCGATCAATGCGTGGCCAGTTGTGTGAGCAGTGCCGTCGCTGCCCGGCGCGCTTCGGCGTCGGCGGCGAGCACATCGTCCAGCCTGTCAGCGGAGCCTTGCACGGGCTGATCAAGCACCCCATCGACTACGCGAGCGATATCGGTAAAGCGGATATCTCCGGCCAGGAACGCGTCGACAGCGACCTCGTTCGCGGCGTTGAGCACTGCTGGCGCCAGGCCACCGGCGCGCAGTGCATCGAAGGCGAGGCCCAGACACGGAAAACGCTCGAGATCAGGCGTCTCGAAATGCAGTCCGCCGGCAAGGGTGAGGTCCAGTGGCGTGACACCCGAATCGATCCGCTCCGGATACGCCATGCCGTAGGCGATCGGCGTGCGCATGTCTGGATTACCCAACTGCGCGAGAACCGAACCATCCGCGTAGGCCACCATCGAATGCACGATGCTCTGCGGATGGATCAGTACCTCGATCTTGTCCGCAGGCGCACCGAACAACCAGTGCGCCTCAATGACTTCGAGGCCCTTGTTCATCATCGTGGCCGAATCGACCGAGATCTTGCGCCCCATCACCCACTTCGGATGCGCACAAGCCTGGTCGGGCGTGATGTCATGCAGCGTGGACGGGTCGCGCGTGCGGAACGGGCCACCCGAAGCCGTCAGCAAAACCTTGGACACGCCCATGCCATAACGGGGATCGCTCGTCGGCAGACACTGGAAGATCGCGTTGTGTTCGCTGTCGATCGGCAGCAGCGTGGCGCCGTGTTCGCGCACGGCATCCATGAAGATGCTACCCGACATCACAAGCGATTCCTTGTTCGCCAGCAGCACGCGCTTGCCCGATCGGGCGGCAGCCAGCGAGGAGCGCAGCCCCGCCGCTCCCACGATTGCCGCCATCACGGCGTCGGTGCCGGCGTCGGAGGCAATCGATTCGAGCGCTTTGGGCCCGTGCTCGACCTGGGTATCGAGACCCGCGCTGCGCAACAGAGATTCCAGTTCGCGCGCCGCCTCGGGTGAACCCACTACCGCACGCGCCGGACGGAATTCCTTGCAGGCAGCGGCCAGCTTGTCCACCTGACGATGGGCGCTGAGCGCATGCACCGTGTACCGGTCCGGATGACGGCGCACGACATCGAGCGTGCTTTCGCCAATGGAACCCGTGGCGCCCAGAATCGTAATGCGTTGCATAGAACCCGTGAAACTCAAAGTTTGATCAGACCCACGATAGCAGCAGCGCCGCCAGCGGGAACACCGGAATCAGGGCGTCGATGCGATCCAGCACGCCCCCATGGCCGGGAAGCAGACGACTGCTATCTTTCATGCCCACCTGCCGCTTGAGCAGCGATTCGAATAGATCGCCGACCACACTGGCAGCCACAAGCAGCGTGGTCAGCACAGCCAGCAGACCCAGGCCACCCTTGTCGGCGATCGTCGAATACCAGGTCGGCGCAAACGCATGGCTAGCTGCCAGCCCCAGTGCCACGGCCATTGCCAACAACCAGCCGCCAATCGCTCCTTCCCAGGATTTGCCGGGACTGATGGTCGGTGCCAGCTTGCGACGGCCAATTGCCTTGCCCACGAAATATGCGCCGATATCTGCCGCCCAGACCAGCACGGCGGCCGTGAGCAACACGCCCACTCCGGCAAAGCGCAGCCCCATCGTCGCATGCCCGAAAGCCGGCAGCATGATCAGGCCGAGTACCGCACCCAGCACGGTGAATCCCGGAGAAGCCTTGCGCACGCCACGCGCCAGCAGCACCAGCGCAACGCCCCAGGCTACCAGCGACGCCTTGAGCAGCCACTCGACGGACCCTGTATCCGCGGTCAGGAAGGCGCCAAGCAGCACCGCCAGGCACGCCATCGCATACGCATACGGCCATGGCCCACGCAGCCCGATCAGCCGCCCGAACTCCCACCCGGCAAGCGCAACGATCACCACGACGAGCGCGCCGAGCGCAACGGGTGGCGCCAGGAACAGGATGGGCAGGATCAACAACAACAGGCATACGGCGGTGATGACGCGGGTAAGAAGCATGCGGCTGCGGTTTCCCGTTGTTGTGAAAGATGGTTCGGACCGGTATCAGGCCGTGCCGGACAGACCCGGCGCCACCAGCTGCGCGCTGGTCCTGCCGAAACGACGCTCGCGCTGACGGTACGAGGCAAAAGCCTTGTCGAGCTCGGCGGCGTCAAAATCTGGCCAGAAGGTATCGGTGAAGTACAGCTCGGAATACGCGAGCTGCCAAAGCAGGAAATTGCTGATGCGCTGCTCGCCACCGGTGCGAATGAACAGGTCCGGCTCCGGTGCATAGGCCATGGCCAGGTGCGGTGCCAGCACGGACTCGTCGATCGTTTCGGTATCGAGCATGGGCGAGCGTGCCAGCATCTTGCGCATTGCCTGGAGCAGATCCCAGCGTCCGCCGTAGTTGGCGGCGATGGTCACGGTCAGGCCGGTGTTAGATGCCGTGCGGGCTTCGGCGTCCTTGATGAGTTGCTGGATGCGCGGGCTGAACCGGTCCAGGTCACCCACGACCCGCAGGCGGATATTGTTCGCATGCATCTTGACCACTTCGCGGCGCAGAGCGGTCATGAACAAGCGCATCAGGAAGGACACCTCGTCGGCGGGACGGCGCCAGTTCTCTGAACTGAATGCAAACAGCGTCAGGAACTGCACACCACGCGAGGCACATGCCTGCACGATGTCGCGCACCGTATCCAGCCCGCGCGTATGGCCAGCCACGCGCGGCAGATGACGCTGCGTCGCCCAGCGACCGTTGCCATCCATGATGATGGCAACGTGGCGAGGCACATAAGTAGTATCGGGAACGCCGAGCGTCGAACTGATATGCTGCATGGATGCGTGGACGATGCGGAACGATCCCGGCGCCCAGGCGCCGGGACGGCCTTACACCGTCATGATTTCCTTCTCTTTCTCGGTCACGAGCTTGTCGATTTCGCCGACGTACCTGTCCGTCAGCTTCTGGACTTCTTCGGTGCCACGACGTTCGTCGTCTTCCGAAATCGTCTTGTCCTTGACGAGCTTCTTGAATTGCTCGTTGGCGTCGCGGCGCAAGTTGCGCACGGCCACCTTGGCGCCCTCGGCCTCGCTCTTCACCACCTTGATCAGTTCCTTCCGGCGCTCTTCGGTCAGGGCTGGCATCGGCACGCGAATCACGTCACCCATCGTGGCGGGGTTCAGGCCCAGGTCCGCATCGCGGATAGCCTTCTCGACGGCCTGGACCATCTTCTTTTCCCACGGCTGCACGGTAATGGTGCGCGCATCGCCCAGACCAACGTTGGCCACCTGGCTGATGGGCACGGGCGAGCCGTAGTAATCCACCTGCACGTGATCGAGCAGGCCGGTGTGCGCGCGGCCGGTGCGGATCTTCGCCAGATCGGTCCTGAAAGCTTCGATGGACTTCTGCATCTTCTGCTCGGCGCTCTTCTTTGTGTCGGCGACGGTCATGTTTACCTCCGGGAAACTACCAGACAGGATCCCGCCCAGGCGGGATCGAAAATGAAACATTCTACTCTGAGGTCGGGCCGAATCCGTATTCTGACGCGGCCCCGACTGCTCAAACGTGTACTAGCGTACCTTCGTCGTCACCCAGGATCACGCGCTTGAGCGCTCCCGGCTTGACGATCGAGAACACCTTGATGGGCAGCTTCTGGTCACGGCACAACGCGAAGGCGGTAGCGTCCATGACCTGCAGGTTGCGGGAGATGGCCTCATCGAACGTAATCGTGGCGTAGCGCGTGGCGCTCGGATCCTTCTTGGGGTCCGCCGTGTAGACGCCGTCCACCTTGGTGGCCTTCAGCACGATCTCGGCGCCGATTTCCGAGCCTCGCAGCGCTGCTGCGGTGTCAGTCGTGAAGAAGGGATTGCCAGTGCCAGCGGCAAAGATCACGACCTTGCCCTCTTCGAGCTGACGGATGGCGCGCGGACGGATGTACGGTTCGACCACCTGATCCATGCGCAGTGCGGACTGCACACGGCCTTCGATGTTGGCGTGGCGCATGGCATCCTGCAGCGCCAGCGCATTCATCATCGTGGCCAGCATGCCCATGTAGTCGGCCGTGGCCCGGTCCATGCCGGCTGCACCCCCGGCCACGCCGCGGAAGATGTTGCCGCCGCCGATAACGACGGCGACCTGGACACCCAGCTTCACGATTTCGGCAATGTCATTGACCATGCCCTCGATGGTGGCACGGTTGATGCCGAATGCATCGTCGCCCATGAGGGCTTCGCCGGACAGTTTCAGAAGGACGCGCTTGTAGGCTGGCATGGTCACCCTCGGGCTGGTTCTTGATCGCTCGTTTGAACGGATGGATGGGCGCGGGCGGCACAAGGCTTCTGCGCACCGGCCGCGCATGAATTTGAAAAAACTGGACAACTGGATAGCCGGTTTTCGCGGTCATCTGCCGGCAACGTCCTTTAAAAAGACGCGCAGAGGCCGGTGACCGCGAAAACTGACTGTACGGCGCACATCGCGTGCCGTACTTGTGCAGAGGGGCACCTTGCGGCGCCCCTCTGCATTATACGGTGACCGGGCCAACCTCCCGGAGGAGAAACGGCTCGATCACCTGGACATCAACCCTTCTGGGCGGCAGCCACCTGGGCGGCCACTTCAGCAGCGAAGTCGTCCTGCTTCTTCTCGATGCCTTCACCCACCACGTACAGGGTGAAACCCTTTACGCTGGTGTTGTTGGCCTTCAGCATCTGTTCCACGGTCTGCTTGTCGTTCTTCACGAACGGCTGGTTCAGCAGCGAAACTTCCTTCAGGTACTTCTGAACCGAACCCTCGACCATCTTGGAGACGATCTCGGCCGGCTTGCCCGATTCGGCAGCCTTCTGCTCGGCGATGCTGCGCTCCTTGGCGATCAGCTCGGCGGGCACTTGCTCCGACGACAGCGAGACCGGCTTCATGGCGGCCACGTGCATGGCCACATCCTTGGCCGACACTTCGTCGCCGTCGAACTCGACCATCACGCCGATGCGCGTACCGTGCAGGTACGAAGCCAGCTTGCCGCCATTGGCGTAGCGCACGAAGCGACGGACCGTCATGTTCTCGCCGATCTTGCCGATCAGGGCGGCGCGCACGGCATCAACCGTCGAGCCGTCCATTTCCAGAGCCAGCAGGGCTGCCACGTCGGCCGGGTTCTGCTTGGCCACCAGTTCGGCAACCTTGGCACCGAAGCCCAGGAAGTCGTCGTTCTTCGACACGAAGTCGGTTTCGCAGTTCAGTTCGACCAACGCACCCGTGGTGCCGTCGATAAACGTCGTCACGATGCCTTCGGCGGTCACGCGCGAAGCAGCCTTGCTGGCCTTGTTGCCCAGCTTGACGCGCAGCAGCTCTTCAGCCTTGTCCAGGTCGCCGTCGGCTTCCGTCAGGGCCTTCTTGCATTCCATCATCGGCGCGTCGGTCTTTGCGCGCAGTTCTGCAACCATGCTTGCGGTAATAGCCGCCATTTGTCACTCCTTGATTGGTTGGCTTCATCCGGGGCGAATCGTATCCGCGGCGGATGACAACTGAAATCTGTTTGCAAAAAGGGGGCGCCCGAGTGCCCCCTTTTTTGTTGCCGCACAGCAGGCGCCGGTGGCCGGTGTATCCCGGCCTCAGGCGCGAGCGGGCAATCAGCCTTCCTGGACTTCGACGAATTCGTCGTCGCCGCGAGCGGCTTCCACCACTTCCTGAACCGCGTTGGCGCGGCCTTCCAGGATGGCGTCAGCCACGCCGCGCACGTACAGGGCCACAGCCTTGCTCGAGTCGTCGTTGCCCGGGATCACGTAGTCGATGCCTTCCGGCGTGTGGTTCGTGTCAACCACGCCGATCACGGGGATGCCCAGCTTGTTGGCTTCCGTCACGGCGATCTTGTGGTAGCCGACGTCGACCACGAAGATGGCGTCAGGCACGCCGCCCATGTCCTTGATGCCGCCGATGGACTTTTGCAGCTTGTCCATTTCGCGCTCGAACATCAGCGCTTCCTTCTTGCTCATGGTTTCCAGCGCGCCAGCTTCCTTGGCGGCTTCCATGTCCTTCAGGCGCTTGATCGAGATCTTGACGGTCTTGAAGTTCGTCATCATGCCGCCGAGCCAGCGGGCGTCGACGTAGGGCATGCCAGCGCGGCCAGCTTCTTCAGCCAGAATTTCGCGCGATTGACGCTTGGTACCCACGAAAAGCACGGTGCCGCGGTTTGCTGCCAGTTGGCGCACGTACTTCAGCGCGTCCTGGAACATCGGCAGGGTCTTTTCGAGGTTGATAATATGGATCTTGTTGCGGTGACCGAAGATATAGGGGGCCATCTTCGGGTTCCAGAAGCGGGTTTGGTGGCCAAAGTGGCAACCGGCTTCCAGCATTTCGCGCATGGTCACGGACATGTGAGGTACTCCAAAAGGGTTGGTTTCTGAAGTCCGCCCCGACATTCCTGAAAAGGAACACCCCGGATGGGCGGACCAGCGATTTACTAAAAGAATCTTTGCTACAAGAATTCCTGACCGGCAGACCGTTTCCGGTGACTCACCAAGTCAGCCCGCGATTGTAGCAACAAAGTGGCGATCCGCTCAAGCCCCCCAGGCATGACCGCAAAGCGCCCCCCACACCACGCCGCCACGGGAACACACCCACCAATTCCCTGCTTTCCGCGCACGAAGGTGAGATAATCCCGATTTGCGAACATTCCGACGCGGCCGGTGGCTGGGTCATCACATTTCAGGCGAAGCAGCATGAGTATCCATATCAACACCGCCGAAGACATCGCCCAGATGCGCGTGGCTTGCCGCCTTGCCTCCGAAGTCCTCGACTACATCACGCCCTTCGTGAAGCCCGGCGTCACGACCGGCGAAATCGACAAGCTCTGCCATGCATACATGCGTGACGTGCAGGGCACGGTGCCAGCGCCGTTGAACTACGCGCCCCCGGGCTATCCGCCTTTCCCGGGCGCGATCTGCACGTCGGTCAATGACGTGATCTGCCACGGCATCCCCGGTGACCGCGTGCTCAAGAGCGGCGACGCGGTGAACCTGGACATCACGGTCATCACGAAGGAAGGTTACTACGGCGACACGAGCCGCATGTTCGTGGTCGGCGAAGCATCTATCCTGGCGAAGCGGCTGGCCCAGATCACCTACGAATGCATGTGGAAGGGTATCCAGCAGGTACGCAATGGTGCGCGCCTTGGCGACATCGGCCATGCGATCCAGGTGCATGCCGAAGGTGCCGGCTACAGCGTCGTGCGCGAGTACTGCGGCCACGGCATTGGCAAGGTGTTCCACTCGGACCCGCAGATCCTGCACTATGGCCGTCCCGGTACGGGCATGGAGATCAAGACCGGCATGATCTTCACGATCGAGCCGATGATCAACGCCGGCAAGCGCGATATCCGCACGATGCCGGACCAGTGGACCGTCAAGACGCGCGACCGCAGTCTGTCTGCGCAATGGGAACATACGATCCTCGTCACGGAAACCGGCTACGAGGTGCTGACGAAATCCGAAGGCACGCCGCTGCCGCCCGCGTTCATCACGGAAACCGTCGCAGCCTGATCCGCAACAATCGCCAGGGCGCCCACCGAGGCGCCCTTTCTTCTTCCAGCCGTGCCCACGCCCCTCCTCCAACCTCCCATGGACACCACGCCGGAACTGCTGCTGTGCCAGCGCATTCGCGACCGCCTCAAGGCTGACAAGCAGGCATTGTTCGCGGAGTTCGACGCAAACAATCAGGTCGCGCCGCTGGTCACGCGACTGCGCCGTGCCGTCGATGCCGCGTTGATCGAAGCATGGACGGGTCTCGGGTTGCCTGACGATACCGCGCTGATCGCCGTGGGGGGCTATGGCCGCGGCGAGCTCTTCCCGCATTCGGATGTCGATGTCCTGCTGTTGCTGCGCGACGAGCCGGACTCCGACACGGCCACGCGGCTCGAGCGCTTTATCGGACTGTGCTGGGATCTTGGTCTCGAGATCGGCTCGGCGGTACGGACGGTCGACGATTGCATCCGTGAGTCGGAAGCCGACATCACCATCCGCACGTCGCTGCTCGAAGCTCGCCTGCTGACTGGCAACAAGGCGCTCTTCAGGGAAATGCAGGCGCGCTACCTGGCCGACATGGATGCGGGCGACTTCTTCCAGGCCAAGCTGCTGGAGCTGCGCCAGCGCCATGCCAAGTACCAGGACACGCCTTACGCACTTGAGCCGAACTGCAAGGAAAGCCCGGGCGGCCTGCGCGACCTGCAGGTGATCCTGTGGATGACCAAGGCGGCTGGCCTGGGCGATAGCTGGAAGGAACTGTTCGAACGTGGCTTGTTGACCGAGCGCGAATCGCAGGAGCTGGCACGCAACGAACGTCTGCTCCGCACCATCCGCGCACGGCTGCACCTGCTGGCGGGACGACGCCAGGACGTGCTCGTCTTCGACCTGCAGACGGCACTGGCCGAATCGTTCGGCTATCGGCAGACCACCGCCAAGCGCGCCAGCGAGCAGTTGATGCGCCGCTATTACTGGGCAGCCAAGGCAGTGACGCAACTCAACAGCGTGCTGCTGCTGAATATCGAGGCCATGCTGTTCCCGAGCGAGTCGAAGGTCACGCGAGTGATCAACGATCGATTCGTGGAACGCCAGGGCATGCTGGAGATCACCAGCGACGATCTCTACGAGAAGAATCCGCACGCAATCCTGGAGACGTTCCTGCTGTACGAGCGCACGCCGGGCGTGAAGGGCCTGACGCCACGCACGCTGCGCGGGCTCTACAACGCGCGTACGGTCATGGATGCAAGCTGGCGCAATGATCCCGAGAACCGCCGGCTCTTTCTGGCCATCATCCAGGAGCCGCAGGGCATCACGCACGCACTGCGGCTGATGAACCAGACCAGCGTGCTGGGTCGCTACCTGATCAACTTCCGTCGCATCGTCGGACAGATGCAGCACGACCTGTTCCACGTCTACACGGTGGATCAGCACATCCTGATGGTCGTGCGCAACATGCGCCGGTTCGCCATCGTGGAGCACACGCACGAATTCCCCTTCTGCAGCCAGTTGATGGCGAGCTTCGATCGCCCATGGGTGCTGTGGACGGCCGCGCTGTTCCACGACATCGCCAAGGGACGCGGCGGCGATCACTCGAAGCTGGGCACGGTGGATGCGCGTCGCTTCTGCAAGCAGCACGGCATCTCGCGCGAGGACACGGACCTGATTGCGTGGCTGGTCGAACATCACCTGACGATGAGCCATGTGGCCCAGAAACAGGACCTGACCGACCCCGACGTGGTCAAGGCATTCGCCCAGGTGGTGGGCAACGAGCGCTACCTGACGGCGCTGTACCTGCTGACCGTGGCCGATATCCGCGGCACGAGCCCGAAGGTGTGGAATGCCTGGAAGGGCAAGCTGCTGGAAGACCTGTACCGCATCACGCTGCGCGTGCTCGGCGGCGCGCGGATCGATCCGCATTCGCTGTGGGCGCAGAAGCGCGACGACACGATCGCCCAGCTCCGGCTGAACGCGTTCGACCCGGAGCAGGCCAAGCCGCTCTGGGACAAGCTCGACATGTCGTTTTTCATGCGTCACGACGCGCGCGACATCGCCTGGCTCACGCGGCACCTGTACAACAAGGTGAACAGCCCCGACCCGGTGGTCAAGGCACGCGTCTCGCCGGCCGGCGAGGGTCTGCAGGTGGTGGTCTACGTGAAGGACCAGCCCGATCTGTTCGCGCGCATCTGCGGATACTTCGAGCGCAAGGCATTCTCGATCCAGGATGCCAAGATCGAGACCACGCGCGACGGATATGCGCTGGACACGTTCCAGATCACGGACCCCGGTCTCGATGGCGACTACCGCGACATCCTCGCGCTGGTGGAGCACGAGCTTGCCGAGCGGGTGCGGCTGGAGTGCCCGCTGCCCGAAACCACCCAGGGACGTCTGTCGCGCCAGTCGCGCAGCTTTCCGATCAAGCCGCGCGTGGACCTGCGTCCCGACGAGCGCGGCCAGTACTACCTGCTGTCGGTGTCCGCCAACGACCGCACCGGCCTGTTGTACGCCCTGGCTGGCGTACTGGCCAAACATCGCGTGTCCGTGCATTCGGCACGCATCAATACGCTCGGCGAACGCGTGGAAGACGTGTTCCTGGTCGATGGCTCGCGCCTGACCGCCGACAACCGATTGCAGATTCAGCTTGAACAGGATTTGCTCGACGCACTGGACATCTGATCCTCCGATGTCCGACGCGCGAGCGTTTGGAACGATATGACCGATAGCAACTCCCCTCCCCGCAAGACGCTGGGTATCAAGACCCCCTCCTCCACCTCGGACGCGCCGCGCAAGGCGACCCGTCCCGTGCGCGTGTCCGACCTGAACCGCAAGCGCGTGCAGGATGTGGTCACCGGCATCAAGCAGGCAAAGGAGCGCGCTTCCGAAAAGGGCAAGCGCAAGGCACCGGCCGAGGGCATGCAGCGCGCCGAACGCAGCGAGCGTCCGGCACGCCCTGCCCGGCCGCGCCCGGCCGATGGCGAACGCGCACCGCGCCGCTTCGGCGACGAGGATCGCGCGCAACGTCCGCGTCGTTTCGATGATGAAGGCCGTGCTGAACGTCCGCGCCGCTTTGAAGGCGAGAACCGCACCGAGCGTCCGCGCCGCTTTGAAGGCGAGAATCGTCCGGAGCGTCCGCGTCGTTTTGAAGGCGAGAACCGTCCGGAGCGTCCGCGACGCTTCGAAGGCGACAATCGTCCGGAGCGTCCGCGTCGTTTTGAAGGCGAGAATCGTCCGGAACGTCCGCGTCGCTTCGAAGGAGACAATCGCAGCGAGCGTCCGCGCCAGTTCAGCGATGACAACCGCTCCGAGCGCCCGCGCCGTTTCGAAGGCGAGAATCGCCCAGAGCGTCCGCGTCGTTTCGAGGGCGACAACCGCAGCGAGCGTCCGCGTCAGTTCAGCGATGACAACCGTGCCGAGCGCCCCCGTCGTTTTGGTGACGACTCCCGTCCGCAGCGACCGCGTCGCGACGACGGCGCACCGCGTCAGGGCACCGCTCCGTCGCGGCGCTTTAGCGATAACTCGGATCGTGCGCGGCCTTTCCGTGCGGAACGCAGCGAACGTTCGGATCGCCCTGCGCCGCGTAGCGAAGTCGCGCCGGTGGAAGCGCGTGAAGACGGACTCGTCCGGCTGTCGAAGCGCATGTCGGAACTTGGCCTGTGCTCGCGTCGTGAAGCCGACGAGTGGATTCCGCTCGGCTGGGTGCTGGTCGATGGCAACCCGGTGACCGAACTCGGCACGCGCATCCGCCCCGATGCATCGATCGAGATCATGCAGGAAGCCCGCTCAGAACAAGGCGAGCGTGTGACGGTGCTGCTGAACAAGCCGGTGGGCTTTGTGTCCGGCCAGGCCGAAGATGGCTACGATCCGGCAGCCGTGCTGTTTGCCCCGGAAAACCAGTGGGAGAACGATCCCACGCGCAAGCGCTTTGCGCCGTGGCAACGCAAGAACCTGGCACCCGCTGGCCGCCTCGACATCGACTCCACCGGCCTGCTCGTGCTGACGCAGGATGGCCGCATTGCCCGCGCCCTGATCGGTGACGATTCGAATGTCGAAAAGGAATACCTGGTCCGCGTGGTGTGGGAATCGCCTGAGGGCCCGGTGGAGCGTGACATCAGCAAGGTGTTCCCGGAAGACATGCTTGAGCGCCTGCGTTTCGGCCTGTCACTGGACGGCGTGGTGCTAAAGCCAGCCAAGGTCAGTTGGCAGAACGAGGAACAGTTGCGCTTCGTGCTACGCGAAGGCCGCAAGCGCCAGATTCGCCGGATGTGCGAACAGGTGGGACTGCGGGTCGTGGGGCTGAAGCGCGTCCGCATGGGCCGCATCGCACTGGGCGATCTGCCGGTGGGGCAGTGGCGCTTTCTGGGGGCGTTCGAGAAGTTCTGAGGGAGTTTTACTCTCTCAGTGTTTGCTCCCCTCTCCCGCTCGCGGGAGAGGGGAGCAAACCAGCGAAGCGGCGACGCTTTACTCAATCGTCGTAATTCGCCGGCAACTCCGGAAACAGAATCTCCGTAAACCCAAACTTCGAAAAATCCTTGATGCGCATCGGGTACAGCGTACCGATCAGGTGATCGCATTCATGCTGGACGACGCGGGCATGGAAGTCTTCCGCCACGCGGTCAATCGGGTTGCCCTGCATGTCGAAGCCCGTATAGCGCAGTCGCACGTGGCGCGGCACCACGCCGCGCATGCCCGGGACGGACAGGCAACCCTCCCACCCATCCTCCATCTCGTCGGACAGCATCTCCAGCACCGGGTTGATCAGCACGGTCTTCGGCACCGTCGGCGCATCCGGATATCGCGGATTGCGGTCGAACCCGAAAATCACGACCTGCAGGTCCACGCCGATCTGCGGCGCGGCCAGGCCGGCGCCGTTGGCATGTTCCATCGTGTCGAACATGTCATCGATCAGCAGCCGCAGCTCCGGCGTATTGAATTGCGTCACGGGCCGCGCGTGTTGCAGCAGGCGTGCATCGCCCATCTTGAGGATTTCGCGAATCATTGTGCGTCTCCGCTGTTGTCAGCGTCAGATGCCGCTGCTCCGGCTTCGGCCAGCAGCTTGAGCATGCCGTCCTCGTCGAGCACCGGCACGTTCAGTGCCTGCGCTTTCTCGAGCTTGCTGCCCGCCTCGGCACCGGCCACCACGTAGTCGGTCTTCTTCGATACCGAGCCGGCCACCTTGGCGCCGGCGGCTTCGAGCCTTTCCTTTGCCTCCTCGCGCGAGAGCGTCGGCAGCGTACCTGTCAGCACGATCGTCTTGCCAGCCAATGGCAGCGGTGCCGCGCGGGCCGCTGGCTCCGATTCGACCCAGTGTACGCCCGCCGCACGCAGTTGCTCGATGACCTCGACATTGTGGTCTTCGGCCAGAAAGTTGGCGATGGATTGTGCGACAACGGGGCCCACGTCATTCACTTCGAGCAACGCGGCTTCATCGGCCGCCAGCAGGTTATCGAGCTTGCCGAAGTGCTTGGCCAGATCCTTCGCCGTCGCCTCACCTACGTGGCGGATGCCGAGCGCAAAGATAAAGCGGTTCAGCGTGGTCTCGCGCGACTTGTCGATGGCAGCGACGATATTCGAGGCCGACTTGTCGGCCATGCGGTCCAGCGCCGCGAGCTTGGCGACACCGAGCTTGTACAGGTCCGCTGGCGTATGGACAATGCCGTGATCGACCAGTTGCTCCACGACCTTGTCGCCCAGCCCTTCGATATCCATCGCGCGGCGCTGCGCAAAATGCAGCAGCGCCTGCTTGCGCTGTGCGGCGCAGATCAGGCCACCGGTGCAACGCGCAATGACCTCACCTTCGAGCTTTTCCACATGCGAGCCGCATACGGGGCAAGCCATCGGCATGACGAACGCGCGGGCATCGGCGGGTCGGCGCTCCAGCACCACGGCCACAACCTCGGGAATGACATCGCCAGCGCGACGGACGATCACGGTATCGCCGATATGCACGTCCTTGCGGCGGATCTCGTCCTCGTTGTGCAGCGTGGCGTTGGTCACGGTCACTCCGCCGACGAACACCGGCGCCAGTCGCGCCACGGGCGTGATCGCGCCCGTGCGGCCAACCTGCACTTCGATGTCTTCCACCGTGGTGGTCATCTCCTGCGCAGGAAACTTGTGCGCGAGCGCGAAGCGCGGTGCGCGCGAAACAAAACCAAGTTGCTCCTGCTCAGGGATGGCATTGACCTTGTAAACCACGCCGTCGATGTCATACGGCAACTGGTCACGGCGCTCGCCGATATCGTGATAGAACGACAGCAGGCCCTCTGCGCCCTTTACCACGCGGCGTTCGCTGCAGACCGGCAGGCCCAGTTCGGCAAAGCCTTCAAGCATCACGCTATGCGTCGGCGGCCGGTCCGCGCCCTGCAGTTCACCCAGTCCATAAGCAAAAAACGACAGTGGACGTTTGGCCGTAATGCGCGGATCAAGCTGTCGCAGGCTGCCTGCTGCTGCATTGCGCGGATTGACGAAAGTCTTCTCCTCGGCTTCAGCCTGTCGCGCGTTGAGCTTGTCGAAATCGGCGCGATACATGAAGACCTCGCCGCGCACTTCGAGCACGGCCGGTGCCTTGCCGCGCAGCTTTAACGGGATCGCCTTGATCGTCCGCACATTGGCCGTCACGTCCTCGCCGGTCTCGCCATCGCCACGCGTAGCGGCCTGTACGAGCTTGCCGTCCTCGTAGCGCAGTGACATCGCCAGTCCGTCGAACTTCAGTTCGCAGGAATATTCGACGGCGTTGTCTTCGGCGTCGGCCTTGCCGAACAGGTCATCGGCAGGCACGGTCACGGCCGTCTTGCCAAGGCCTTGCGCACAACGGCGGTCGAAACTGACGACATCCTCGTCTTCGAAGCCGTTGTTCAGCGACAGCATCGGCACCCGATGGCGCACGGAATCGAATGCCGAGAGCGGCGCACCGCCCACGCGCTGGGTGGGCGAATCGTCCGTCAGCAGGTCGGGATGTTCGGTTTCAAGTGCCTGGAGTTCGCTGAACAGCGCGTCGTAATCCGCATCGGGAATCGTGGGCGCGTCGAGCACGTAATACTGGTAGCTATGACGATCCAGTTCGTCGCGCAGCCAATGCACGCGCTGAGCAGGTGTTGCATCGGCAGGCAATGCAGCAGCCGGCGCGGAGGCCGAAGCCTTCGCGCCCGGGGACGTGGCGGTCATTGTCGGCTCCGGTTACAGGCTGAACAGGCGCGTGGCCACGGGAGACCCGGCGGGCATGCCGCGCGCTTCGAGCTTCTCGTACAGCTTTTCGAGCTGATTGAAGATAGCCACGAACGATGCCTCGGTCAGCGGACGCATATTGTCGTCCACCAGTTGCGCGCCCATGCGCTGCGCGAGGCTATACCCATACTCGCAAACCGTCTTGAATGGCTTGATTGCATGGGATGCCTGCGGCACGTCGAGCAACAGCGTGATCTGGCGGCCCGCGTTCAGCGTCAGGTCGTCGCGCAGGAAGTTGGTCTCGCCAAACTGCAGCGTGAAGAGCGGCTTCTGCACGCCGTCTGCACCGGGCTCGTAGCGGATGAAGCGGGTGCCATCGCGCGACAGCACCAGGCCGTCCTGCGTGGCCACGCTCTGCACGTACGCGGCCGACCACGGCGCGCCATCGGAAATCACATTGACGCCCAACTGGACATCGGCACCGGCCGCAAACCCGTCGAGTTCGCGCGCGTTGGCAACAGTCTCGGTCATGTCCGGCAGATCGGCGGAAGCGTCGAGCGATTCGGCCAGCGCCTCCACGGCGTTCACGAATTCCGAGAATTCCAGCGCGTTGAGCGGGCCACTGCGGTTGGCCAGTTGCACGGCCACCTGCAGATCCTCGTACTGATGGCCGGCGGTCACCGGCTCCCAGGCATTGGCCTCGACGCGCAAGCCTTCGATATGGACCTGCTTGGTGCCTGCGCGACGCAGACGGCCCGTCAGCGGCAGGATACGGTCGCCGGATGCCTTGCGCTCCAGATGCATCGGCACGATGCAGTCCACCAGCGGATCGATCACGGCCGGCGTGGGCTGGCCGTCCATGACAGCCGGAGCGGGTTGCGCAGCCGCTGCGTGGGTTGCGGCAGGCTTCGTGCTGACTTCGGTTGCTGGCTCCCGTTCGTCCATCTCGGCCGCGTCAGTCACTTCCGCCGCATCGTGCACCGCCGACGGTGCAGCGGCCACGGCCACTTCATCGGCAACGATTTCGTCGGCATCGGCGGTACGTGCCGCAGACTGCGCGGCCGCCGTGGCAACGGCCACATCAGCCGGATCGTCGATTTCATCGCGCTGCGACGCCCCGCTTGCCTCGCCAAACGTCGGCTCGCGGCGCGCGATGTGCTCGGGCGCCGATTCCTTGAGCTTGGCCTGCGTCTCGGGATGCGTGGTCTTGCTGACGACCGGCTCGCGCATCGGCGGCAGATCGTCTTCGGGCATCAGCGGCCGGACACGGCGTGCCTTGTGGATCTGCCAGCGGTTATAGGCCACCAGCAGCAGGAGCAATACAACACCCGCAATGATCAGTGCGTTCTGCAGTTCCATCTTAAGCGGCCTCCGCCATCGATACGGCTGCATCCATATCCACTGCCACGATCCGCGAGACGCCTTGCTCCTGCATCGTCACGCCAATCAGTTGGTGGGCCATCTCCATCGCAATCTTGTTGTGGGAAATAAACACGAATTGAGTCTTGTCTGACATGCGCGCCACCATGTTGGCGTAGCGCTCGGTATTGGCATCGTCGAGCGGCGCGTCCACCTCGTCCAGCAGGCAGAACGGCGCCGGGTTCAGCTGGAACATCGCGAACACCAGTGCAATCGCGGTCAGCGCCTTTTCGCCACCGGACAGCAGGTGAATCGTCGAATTCTTCTTGCCCGGAGGCTGGGCCATCACCTGGACGCCGGCATCGAGGATTTCCTCGCCGGTCATGATCAGGCGCGCCTGGCCGCCACCGAACAGCGCCGGGAACAGTTCGCCGAAATGATGGTTGACCTGGTCGAACGTGCCTTGCAACAGCGCACGCGTTTCCTGGTCGATCTTGTTGATCGCGTCCTCGAGCGTCGTGATCGCGTCCAGCAAATCCGCCGATTGCGCATCGAGGAAGGTCTTGCGCTCGCGCGCGGCAGCCAGTTCGTCGAGCGCGGCCATGTTGACAGGCCCAAGCCCGTTGATCAGGTTATTCAGCCGTGTGACTTCCCCTTGCAGGTACGACGGCTTCATGTCGCCGGTCAGCTTCTCGGCCAACGTGGTTTCATCCACTTCGGCCGTGGCCAGTTGCTCGGTGAACTGCTCCTGATTCAGGCGCGCGGCCTGCTCCTTGAGCTGGCATTCGGTGATGCGGTCGCGCAGCGGCTGCAAGCTGCGCTCGGCGGCCAGACGCTGCTCGTCGAACTGGCGCAACTGCGCAGACAGCGCATCGAGTTCGATACGCGCGGCCGACAGCTTCTGCTCCTTCTCGGAGCGGATTTCCAGCGCCTCGTGCAGGCCCGTGTTGGCGGTCTGCTCGTTGATCGTTTCGAGTTCGGCGCGCGCGTTCTCCAGGGATTCCGCAATGCGCTCGCTCTGGTCTGCCGCCATCTGGATATTGCGGCGCAGTTCGTCGATGCGGCCAGCCAGATTACGTTCGGCGAACGTGGCTTCCTGTGCGGCGCGTTCGAGATCGCGCAACTGCTGGCGGGCACCGGTCAGCTTGGCATCCAGCGCATCGAAGGCCATCTGCTGGTCTTCGTGCGAAGCCTGCAACTCGGCCAGTTGCGTGTCGTGTTGCTCGAAGCTCGCCTCGGACTCGGCGCGGATGGCACGTTGTTCCTCGATCTGCGCGTCGATTTCGTGCAGTTCCTCGCGGATCTGGTTGCTACGCGCCGAGAATCGCTCCATGGCCTGCGACAGCTTGAGCACATCCATCTGCAGTGCGTGCACGCGGCGCGTGGCCTGTTCGGCGCGCGCGCGGGCTTCGATCAGTTGCGTGCTGGCGTGCGTGTAAGCGGTTTCGGCGCGGACCGATTGAGACTTCGCTTCATCGGACAGCAGCATCTGGGCGCGCGACTGTTTCTGCAGGTTCTCGATTTCCTGCTCGCGGGCCAGCATGCCGGCCTGTTCCGAATCCGCCGCGTAGATCTGAATCGCATTGCGGCCGATCAGATGGCCTTCCGCCACCACGAACTGCGCGCCTTCCGGCAGCGAATTGCGCGCGGCGAGGGCCTGCGACATATCGGTGGCCGTGAACACATCGGCCAGCCAGTCCTGCATCACCGCACGAATGCCCGGCTCGGTGATCTGCACGAGCGACATCAGCGGACGCAGCCCGGCAGGCGCTTCCACGGGACGCGCGGCGGCCGGCGGTGCGTAGAACGCGAGCTTGGCGGGCGGCGCATCACCAAGGAAACCCTTCACCCAGTCGAGATTCGAGACTTCGAGCGCGGCCAGCTTCTCGCGCAGCACCGATTCCAGCGCGTTTTCCCAGCCCGGCTCGATATGAACCTTCTTCCACAGACGCGGCAGTTCGGCCAGGCCATGGCGCTCCAGCCACGGCTGCACCTTGCCATCGGTCTGCACGTTCTCCTGAAGCTGGCGCAGCGCAGACAGCCGTGCGTCCAGCGAGGCAATCGCAGCGGCCTCGCTCTGCACACGCTCCTGCGCGGCACGGCGCTCGGCATCGAGGCGCGGCACGGATTCCTCGGCGTCACCGAGCGTGCCCTGTGCTTCCTCAAGCGTGGCTTCCTGCTCGGCCAGATCCATGCGCAACTCTTCGAGCCGCACTTCATCCGGGCGATCCAGGCCCTTTTCTTCGCCTTGCAACCGTTCGCGGCGTTGCTCCAGTTGCTGCAGCATCTGGTTGGCGTTGCGCTGGTGCGCGGCTTCGAGCTTCAACGCCTGCTCGGCCTGCATGATGCCGCTGCGCTGGTCGTTAAGCTTCTGCTGCGCATCGCGCCACTGGGCTTCGAGCGTCGGCAGTTCGTCGCTCTTCTGCGCCACGGTTTCCTGCGCCTCGATCGTGCGGGCCTCGGACAGCGCCAGGTCTTCCTCGGCCTGGGCGATCTCTTCACCAGCCTGGTCTGCCTTGCCCTGCCATTGCTCGCGCTGCGTACTCAACGCGGCGATCTGCGCCTGCAGACGGTTGCGCGATTCCACGACATAGCGGATCTCGGCTTCGAGCTTGCTGACTTCGGCATTGGCTTCGTAGAGCGCGCCCTGTGCCACATGCATGCCATCCGACGCCGCGTAGTGGGCCGCGCGCATGGTTTCGAGTTCCGCCTCGACATGGCGCAGTTGTGCGGTCTGGGCTTCGAGATCGATCTGCGCCTGGTCGATGGCGCGGGCGTGGCGTTCCTGCTCGGCCTGTGCCTCGCGCTTGCGCAGCAGCCACAGCAGGTGCTGCTTCTCTTCGCCTTCGGATTGCAGTTGCTTGAAGCGCTGTGCCACTTCGGCCTGGCCTTCGAGCTTGTCGAGGTTGCTGCCCAGCTCGCGCAGGATGTCCTCGACGCGTGTCAGGTTCTCGCGCGTATCGCCAAGACGATTCTCGGTCTCTCGGCGGCGCTCCTTGTACTTGGATACGCCCGCGGCTTCCTCCAGGAAAATCCGCATGTCATCGGGCTTGGCCTCGATGATCCGCGAGATCATGCCCTGCCCGATGATCGCGTAGGCGCGTGGACCCAGACCGGTGCCCAGGAAGATATCCTGGATGTCCTTGCGTCGGACCGGCTGGTTGTTGATGTAGTAGGAAGACGTGCCATCGCGCGTCAGCACGCGCTTGACGGCCACTTCGGCATATTGGCTCCACTGGCCGGCAGCGCGGCCCTCGGCGTTGTCGAATACCAGTTCGACACTGGCGCGGCCCGCCTGCTTGCGCGCCGTGGAGCCGTTGAAGATCACGTCCTGCATGGATTCGCCACGCAGCTCCGATGCGCGTGATTCGCCGAGCACCCAGCGCACCGCATCGATGATATTGGATTTGCCGCAGCCGTTGGGACCTACGATGCCCACCAGTTGGCCAGGCACTTGGAAATTGGTGGGATCGACGAAGGACTTGAAGCCCGCCAGTTTTATCGAGGACAGTCGCACGGTTGTCGTGTGGTTTGGGCGATACGGAATGGAATGCCGGGCCAGTGCCAATGCCGCGGCGGAAGTAACGCCTTCACCGCAAATAGCCTGCTGCACCCGCTAGATTGGGGCTAATCATACCATCGCCAAACCGCTCGCCGGCCGCTTTATCGCCCGTTGCGCACACCCCTAAACATCGTCTTGACGAGACAGAAAACTGTTCTCTTTCCGTGACTTACCCACCATGTTGCAAGCTTTTTCGAGCCTTGCGACGGGATTCGCAGAAATGTCACAGTCCGATTGGCGACTGAAACTTCCTAGGGTTAGTGCTAGTCTCCCAAAATGCCCGCGTGATCCCGGAGTCCTTCGGGTCGAGCGCATTTCCCGCCGCCCCCGGTTCCTGCCTGGCGCCGTGGCGGCTGCAGCTGAAGTCCATTGCAGCAGCCTGGAGGATTCGAGCATGACCGTACCGCAACCGGCGCCGCCGCCGGCTGAACTGTCCTGGTCTTTGGCCGACATCGACTACGCATCGATCGATATCGCCAGCGTGCGCGACAATCGCACATTGTTCTACCTGCTCACCGCCGCTTCCTTCATCGAAAGCGGGTCTGATACCTACGCCAGCAATCTCTCCACGTATTTCGCCGATGTGCCCGACGCCGCCGCGTGGCTGGCGCAACACTGGGAATCGGAGGAACTGCAGCATGGCCTGGCATTGCGCCGTTACGTGGCCCATGTCTGGCCCGAGTTCGACTGGCAGCGCGGCTATGACCGATTCTTCGCCGAATACAGCAAGACCTGCTCGATCGATAACTTCGAACCTTCGCAGGCATTGGAAATGGCCGCTCGCTGCGTGGTGGAAACCGGCACGGCCACGTACTATCGCGCCCTCGAACAGGCCAGCGCTGAGCCGGTGTTGCGCGACCTGAGCCGTCGCATCGCCAACGACGAAGTCCGGCACTACAAGTATTTCTTCCGCTATTTCAATACCTTGCGTGAACGGGAGCAACTCGGACGCCGCAAGGTGTTCGTCGCGTTGGCGCGCCGCCTTCTCGAAATCAAGAACGAGGATGCCGAGATCGCCCTGCGCAATGTGCTGCGTATCGAACAAGGCCGCGAAGACGTGGCGGAGCGCGAGGTCCGCGCCCTTAACTCCCGCTGCAGCGCGGTGGTCCGCCGTCACCTGCCCATCGAGATGACCGTGCGCATGCTGTTGCGGCCGCTGCACCTGCACGCCCGCTTCGAGGATCTGGTCCGCCGTCCGATCGTGGCGATGGTGTCGCGGGTGATGCTGTATTGAGCAGCGCCATGCGGGCCGGCCAGGTCCGGCGAGGGCCCGACGCGTCACCGCCGGACGCCACTACGGCGGCGGGCGGCATTCCTTTATAATGCTGCGTTTCCACCGCCCCATCGCCTGCCACCGTGAATCCGCGCCTCGACCTGCTCCAGACCTATCCTTTCGAGAAATTGCGCGTGCTGGTGGCCGATGTGAAACTCGCCGACAAGCCGGCGATCAGTTTTGGCATTGGCGAACCCCGGCACCCGACGCCGCAGTTCATCAAGGACGCGATGACGGCCTCCCTGTCCGGTCTCGCCGTCTATCCGGCCACGGCAGGTACCGAAGCGCTGCGCAAGACCATCGCCGGCTGGCTGGAGCGCCGCTACGGGTTGCCGAAGGTCGATGCGGCCACCGAGGTGCTGCCGGTCAGCGGTTCGCGCGAAGCGCTGTTTGCCTTCGCCCAGACCGTGATCGATGCCAGCCAGCCCGATCCGCTGGTGGTGTGCCCGAACCCGTTCTATCAGATTTACGAAGGCGCGGCCCTGCTGGCCGGGGCGCGGCCGGTATTCGCCAACAGCGATCCGGCGCGCAACTTCGCGCCTGACTTCGACCAGGTCGATGCCGATGTCTGGCCGAAGGTGCAACTGCTGTACGTCTGCTCGCCCGGCAATCCCACAGGTGCCGTGCTGTCGCTCGATGACTGGAAGCGCCTGTTCGCCCTGTCCGATCAATATGGCTTCGTGATTGCCTCGGACGAGTGCTACTCCGAGATCTATTTCGACGAAGCCAACCCGCCGCTGGGCGCGCTGGAAGCTGCCCACAAGCTCGGACGCGGCTTCGAGCGGCTCGTGATGTTCTCGAGCCTGTCCAAGCGTTCGAACGTGCCGGGCCTGCGCTCTGGCTTCGTGGCCGGCGATGCTGCAATCCTCAAGAAATTCCTGCTGTACCGCACCTACCATGGCGCGGCGCTGAACCCCGCTGTACAGGCCGCCAGCGTGGCCGCATGGGATGACGAAGCGCATGTGCGCGAGAACCGCGCCGCTTACGTGAAGAAGTTTGCCGAAGTCACGCCGATGCTGGCCGAAGTGATGGACGTGGCCCTGCCGGATGCCGCGTTCTACCTGTGGGCCGATATCTCCCGCACTGGCCTCTCCGACACCGAGTTCGCGGTGCGCTTGCTGGCCGAGCAAAACGTGGCGGTCCTGCCCGGCAGCTATCTTGCCCGTGAGGCGCATGGTGTGAATCCGGGCCAGAACCGGGTGCGCATGGCGCTGGTTGCCACGCCTGACGAATGCGTCGAAGGTGCGCGCCGGATCGTTGAATTCTGCAAGTCGCTGGCCTGAGCCGGCGCAGTACGCTCTACCGCATCACCGATTGAACGCCCCGGCGCCGGGGCAAACGTTGCCGGCGCCGCATTCCTTTCACCTATCAAATCGAGAACACACATCATGACGCAAGCGCTGCAAGCCCTGATCGATCAAGCCTGGGAAGACCGCACCAGCCTGAGCCCGAAGTCCGCCCCGAACGATATCCGTGAAGGCGTGGCCAACGTGATTTCGCAACTGGACGCCGGCACGCTGCGCGTGGCCGAGAAGCAGGGTAGCGAATGGATCGTCAACCAGTGGGTCAAGAAGGCCGTACTGCTGTCGTTCCGTCTGGAAGACAACGCGCCGATGAGCGCTGGCGGCTTCGCCCAGTTCTACGACAAGGTGCCGACCAAGTTCGCCAACTGGTCGCAGGAAGACTTCGCCCGCGCCGGTTTCCGCGTGGTGCCGCCGGCCGTGGCCCGCCGTGGTTCGTTCATCGCCAAGAACGCCGTGCTGATGCCGTCGTACGTGAACATCGGCGCCTATGTGGATGAAGGCACGATGGTCGACACGTGGGCCACCGTCGGTTCGTGCGCCCAGATCGGCAAGAACGTTCACCTGTCGGGTGGCGTGGGCATCGGCGGCGTGCTGGAGCCGCTGCAGGCCAACCCGGTCATCATCGAGGACAACTGCTTCATCGGCGCGCGTTCGGAAGTGGTGGAAGGCGTGATCGTCGAAGAAAATTCGGTGATCTCGATGGGCGTGTACCTGGGCCAGTCGACCAAGATCTATGATCGTGAAACGGGCGAGATCCACTATGGCCGCGTGCCGGCCGGCTCGGTCGTGGTCGCTGGCAACCTGCCGTCGAAGGATGGCAAGTACAGCCTGTACTGCGCCGTGATCGTGAAGAAGGTGGACGCGCAAACCCGCGCAAAGACCAGCCTGAACGATCTGCTGCGCGGCGACTGATCGCCCCTCGCTGGTTACGCTGTTACGCCGTTTGTTGTCCGAGCCGCCGGCCCTGCCGGCGGCGCTGCAAGCCCCGCCGATGCCATCCCTCCGCAAGCGACTCATGGCCCTCGACCCCGCCACCGTCAGCACCGTGCTCTCCCTGCTCCCCACCATTCTCGAACAGGCCAACAAGACCATCGACCGGTTCAAGAAAGGCAAGCGCAAGGAAGACGGCGCGCCATCTGAATCTGCCGAAGCTGCCGAGCCACGCGACGCCGCAGCCCGCATCGCCGAGCTGGAAGCCGTTGCCATGCAGCAGGCCGAGGCCGTCAAGATGCTGGCCGAGCAGCACGCCATCACCATCGAGGCCCTGCGGAAAGAGGCAACGCGCCTGGATCGGCGCCTGCGCCTGATGACGGGCGTGGCCATGGCCGGCGTGGCGCTGGGCCTGGGCGGGCTCGTGATTGCCCTTAACCTGCTGTTCCGTTGATTTTCGGAGCCCCGACACCATGACCGTCCTGCTCTACGGCATTCCGAACTGCGACACCGTCAAGAAGGCCCGTACGTGGCTGGACGCGAACGGGGTCGATTTCACGTTCCACGATTTCAAGAAGCAAGGCATCGATGAAAAGATGCTGCGCGCCTGGCTCAAGCATGTGCCGCTGGCGACCTTGCTGAACAAGAAAGGCACGACGTATCGTGCGCTGTCCGATGCGGACAAGGCCAAGGCCGAGAGCGAAGCCGGCGCCATCGCACTGATGCAGGCCAGCCCCTCGCTGATCAAGCGCCCCGTACTGGATCGCGACGGCAAGGTCAGCGTGGGTTTCTCCGCTGACAACTACGCCTCGCTGTTCTGAAGTTTTCTGTAGACACCATGAATCCGACCCTTGCCCTGACCGAAGACCTGATGCGCCGCCGCTCGGTCACCCCCGCCGACGAAGGCTGCCAGTCCGTGCTGGAAGCGCGCCTCAAGGCGATTGGCTTCAGCTGCGAGAACCTCGTCAGCGGCCCCGACACGTTTCGCGTGACCAACCTCTGGGCGGTGAGGCGCGGCACGCAGGGCACGGCTGGCAAGCTGCTGGCCTTCGCCGGGCATACCGATGTGGTGCCCACGGGCCCGGTCGAGCAATGGTCCTCCGATCCGTTCGAGCCGACCCACCGTGACGGCAAGCTCTATGGCCGGGGCGCCGCAGACATGAAGACGTCGATTGCCGGCTTCGTGGTGGCCTGCGAGGAATTCGTCGCCAGGCATCCCGATCACGCAGGCTCCATCGCCTTCCTGATCACCAGCGACGAGGAAGGCCCGGCGCACGACGGCACCGTCAAGGTGGTGGAAGCGCTGAAGGCGCGCGGCGAGCGTCTCGACTATTGCGTGATCGGCGAGCCGACTTCGGTCGATACGCTCGGCGACATGGTGAAGAATGGCCGTCGCGGGTCGCTGTCGGGCAAGCTCACCATCCAGGGCGTGCAGGGCCATATCGCGTATCCGCACCTGGCACGCAACCCGATCCATCAGGCTGCGCCGGCACTGACCGCGCTGGTGGCCGAGACCTGGGACCAGGGCAACGAGTACTTCCCGCCGACCACGTGGCAGATGTCGAACATCCACGCCGGCACGGGCGCCACGAACGTGATTCCGGGCCATGTGACGATCGATTTCAATTTCCGTTTCTCGACGGCGAGCACGCCTGAGCAACTGAAATCCCGCGTGCACGCCATCCTCGATCAGCATGGGCTCGAATACACGCTGGACTGGACGCTGGGCGGCGAGCCGTTCCTGACGCCGCGTGGCGATCTGTCCGATGCGCTGTCGGCAGCGATCTCGGCCGAGATGGGCGTGACCACCGAACTGTCGACCACGGGCGGCACCTCGGACGGCCGCTTTATCGCGAAGATCTGCCCGCAGGTCATCGAGTTCGGGCCGCCGAATGCCAGCATCCACAAGATCGACGAACACGTGGAAGTGCGCTTTATCGAGCCGCTCAAGAACGTCTACCGTGGCGTGCTGGAACGCCTGATCGCCTGAGCCTCACCCATCATTACTGCTGACACCATGGCTACGACTTCCCCCCTGCAAACCGTGCGCGACCTGCTGCGCCTGGCCGTCTCACGCTTCACGGCCGCCCGGCTGTCCTTTGGACACGGCAGTGCCAACGCCTACGACGAAGCCGCCTACCTGGTGCTGCATACGCTGAACTTGCCGCTGGACACCCTCGACCCCTTCCTCGATGCACGCCTGCTGCCCGAGGAAGTGGATGCGGTGCTCAAGGTCATCGACCGCCGCGTGACCGAACGCGTTCCGGCCGCCTACATCACGCACGAAGCGTTCATGCATGGCCTGCGCTTCTACGTGGATTCCCGCGTGATCGTGCCGCGCAGCTTTGTCGGCGAACTGCTGCATGACGGGCTGGAGCCGTGGATCGGTGATATCGAAAAGATCGGCCCCGTGCTCGAACTCTGCACGGGTTCCGGCTGCCTGCCGATCATCGCTGCACACGTCTGGCCGAACGCGAAGATCGACGCGGTGGACATCTCTCCCGATGCGCTGGCAGTGGCCCGCCGCAATGTGTCCGACTACAAGATGGAAGGCCGCATCTCGCTGTACGAGGGCGATCTTTACGCGCCGCTGCCGTCGGGCGCCACCTATGACGTGATCCTGACCAACCCGCCTTACGTCAACGAACAGTCGATGCGCGAACTGCCTGCCGAATACCAGGCCGAACCGCGCATTGCGCTGGCCGGCGGCGACGACGGCATGGACATCGTGCGCCGCATCGTCGCGGGCGCCAAGAAGCGCCTTAACCCGGGCGGCGCGCTGGTAGTGGAAATTGGTAACGAACGCGCGTATGTCGAAGCGGCCTTCCCGGATCTGGAAATCGTCTGGCTGTCGGTCAGCGCGGGGGACGACCAGGTGTTCCTGGTGACTTACGAAGCGCTGCCTGATTGAAACTCCGCAGCAAACAACAAAAAACGCGCCGTGACATCCACGGCGCGTTTTGACTTGGCGCCTCGAAAACGCGCCCGTCTCCCGGCGTCATCCGCATGGCGCAGGCCCTATCAATTCGGCCCCACCGAATAGATCGTCCCATTCGACGATACCTGGTAGTAATCCGCTCCCACGCCTACCCAGTGATGACCCTTTCTCGGCGCGGGCAGGTTGTAGTCCTTGTACTTGTCGATCACGTACTGACGATCCCGAAACTCGGTTGGCAGCTTGTCGCCCTTCTGCCAGGTCTTGGGGGTGTACGGCGACTGCGCGCCCATTGGCATGTTGCCGGAGGGCGGCGGCATGCCTTGCCGCATGCCGGGGTCCTGCATGCCCTGGCCCGGACCGCCGCGCATGCCTGGCGTCATGCCCGGGCTTCTTCCGCCGCTCGCGGGCGGCATTGGCTGTGCATTCGGCGGCATCGCGCCGGCCTGGCCCGGTGCGGGCATCGGTCGCGGACCGGACGGCTGGGGTTGTCCCGGCATCGGCTGCGGTTGCTGGGCTTGCGCGATGGGCGCCGCCAGCATCCCTAGCGCGATCAGGACAGCGGGAATCAACGTCTTCTTTTGCATCGTGATCTCCTCACAGATGGAAGATGGAACACGTCAGACTGCCCGCGAACCGGACAGTCCCAACCAAGCTTAGTAGCAAATGCGAGGCCCGCATAAGGCGGAGCCCATGCCCCTCATCGCTTGCATCGAAATTTGTCCCATATATTCAATAGGTTGCGAAACAAATAGGGTTCAGGTCACTTGGCTTCATGATCACTCGGTACCGCTCTCAGGTGTAGTTTTGCCGGTAGATTTGATACCCGCGCCGGTAGCATCTGCAAAACGGAAACGCGGCCTCGCCTGCGGCGCGCGCAGGCCAGCCATGCGCTGGCGTCATGGCTGCATGCGCAGAATTCGTTTTTCGTGTCACGGTGCCGCCCCTAAGATCGCCCGAAGCCTGCCAGCCGTCCGATCCTGGTGCTGGACAGAGGGCTATCAAAGGAAGAGAGAGACATGCAAGCCAGCGCCCCCGCCTACGCGGACACGGGGCCCCAGGTCGGGGTCACGCAACGCCGCCGCGCCATCATCGCCACGGTGATCGGCAACGGACTCGAGTGGTTCGACTTCACGGTGTACAGCTTCTTCGCCGTGATCATCGCCAAACTGTTTTTTCCCACTGGTAACGACCTGTCGTCGCTGTTGCTGGCCGTGGCCACGTTCGGCGTGGGCTTCTTCATGCGTCCGGTGGGCGGCATCATCCTCGGTGTCTACGCAGACCGCGTGGGCCGCAAGGCAGCGTTGTCGCTGACCATCCTGCTGATGGCGGCTGGCACCACGCTGATCGGCATCGCGCCGACGTATGACCAGATCGGTGTGTTCGCGCCGATGCTGATCGTGATTGCGCGTCTGATGCAGGGGTTCTCTGCCGGTGGCGAGATGGGCGGCGCTACCGCATTCCTGACCGAATACGCGCCGGAGAAGCAGCGCGCCTACTACTCGAGCTGGATCCAGGCGAGCATCGGCGTGGCCGTGTTGCTGGGCGCTGCGGTGGGCACGTTCGTCACGTCCACGCTGAGTGCCGAAGCGCTGAATAGCTGGGGCTGGCGCCTGCCGTTCCTGATCGGCATGATCATCGGACCGGTTGGCTTCTATATCCGCCACAACCTCGACGAAACGCCGACGTTCCAGGCCACGACCGACAAGACCGATTCGCCGCTGACCGAAGTGCTGCGCGACTATCCGCGCCAGACCGCCGCCAGCTTCTCGATGGTGATCCTGTGGACGGTCTGCACCTACGTGCTGTTGTTCTACATGCCGACCTACTCGGTGAAGGTGCTGAAGGTGCCGCAGTCCACCGGCTTCATCGCCGGCATGGCGGGCGGCCTGGCCATCCTGGTGTTCGCGCCCATCGTGGGCATGCTGGCTGACCGCTATGGCCGTCGCCGCTTCCTGTCGGGCGCTGCCGCGCTGATCTTCGTACTGGCATGGCCGATGTTCGTCTACATCAACCAGGCACCGAGCCTTGCCACGTTGCTGGTGTTCCAGCTGGTCTTCGGCGTGCTGATTGCCGCGTACACCGGCCCGATCCTGGCCGCGTTCTCGGAAATGTTCCCGGCCAAGGTGCTGTCCACGGGTCTGTCGGTGTCGTACAACCTCGCCGTGACGATCTTCGGCGGCTTCGCGTCGTTCTTCATCACGTGGCTGATTGCCAGCACGGGCAGCACGATGGCCCCGGCGTTCTACGTGATGATCGCCGCTGCCATCAGTTTCTTCGGCACGCGTCTGGTGCGCGAGCCCGCCTATCTCCAGAACAAGTAACACCATGACCCAGATCCTGCTCAAGGGCGGCAACGTCCTCGATCCCGTGCGCGGCGCCCTGCTGCCGCGCCATGATGTGCTGATTGACGGCGAGCGCATCGTCGAAGTGTCCGCCTCGGCCATCCACGCGCCCAATGCCCGCGTGATCGACGTCACCGGCAAGACCGTGATGCCGGGCCTGATCGACCTGCACGTCCACGTGCTGGCCTCGCTGGCCAACCTCGGCCTCAACGCCGTGCAGCCCAACGTGCTCGTGGCGTTCCGCGCCATGCCGATCATGCGCAGCATGCTCGAACGCGGATTCACGACCGTACGCGATGCGGGCGGCGCCGACTGGGGCCTGTCCCAGGCGGTAGCCACGGGGCTGATTCCCGGCCCGCGCATCTTCCCGTCGGGCAAGGCCCTGTCGCAGACCGGTGGCCACGGCGATTTCCGTCCGCGCTCCGATACGCTGGAGCCCTGCTCCTGCGCCTTCCGTGCCGGCGCGATTGCGCGCGTGGTGGATGGCGTGGACGCCGTGCGTCTGGCTGTGCGCGAGGAAATCCAGAAGGGCGCCACGCAGATCAAGATCATGGCCTCGGGCGGCGTGGCATCGCCGACCGATCCCATCGGCAATACGCAGTACAGCGAGGACGAGATCCGTGCGATCGTGGCCGAAGCCGAGGCTGCACAGACCTATGTCATGGCCCACGCCTACACGCCGCGCGCGATTACCCGCGCCGTGCGTTGCGGTGCGCGCACCATCGAGCACGGCAACCTCGTGGATGCCGCAGCGGCACGCGTGATGCGCGAGCATGGCGCTTTCGTAGTGCCGACGCTGATCACCTACGACGCCCTGGCGCGTGATGGTGCGCGTCTGGGCCTGCCGCCCGACTCCGTGGCCAAGATCGAAACCGTGCGTCAGGCCGGCCGCGACTCGCTGGCCATCTACGCCGAAGCCGGTGTGAAGATGGGCTACGGCTCCGACCTGCTGGGCGAGATGCATCAATACCAGTCCGAGGAATTCCTGATCCGCGCCGAACTGCTCGGCAATGCGGAAGCCGTGCGCTCGGCGACGTCGATTGCCGCGGAAATCCTGCAGCGTGAAGGCGAACTCGGCGTGATCCAGGCCGGCGCGATTGCCGACGTACTGGTGGTGGATGGCGATCCGCTGAAAGACATCGGCGTGCTGGCAGGTCCGCAGGCAAAGATCGACGTGGTGATGCAGGCGGGGAAGGTTTACGCGGCCTAGCACCTCGACGCCGTTTTACTCCCCTCTCCCGCGCAGTGGGAGAGGGGTTGGGGGAGAGGGCCGGAGGTTCTGCTTGCCGAAGCATTCATAATTTGCACCGCTGGCCCTCTCCCCCGCCCCTCTCCCGCCTTGCGGGAGAGGGGAGACAACACAATGCAGGGAAACAAGCTTCATAGGCACACCCCTTGCATCTATCATTGGCATCACCCCCGCCAATGATCCTGCCTCATGCGCATTACCCCCCTTCCCCCGCTTGCCTGCCTCGTTGCCTTCGAATCGGCGATGCGGCATGGCAGTTTCACCCGCGCTGCTTCCGAACTCCATCTGACGCAAAGTGCGATCAGCCGCCAGGTGGCGCAGCTCGAACGATTCCTCGGCAAGAAGCTGTTCATCCGCGAACCGCGTGCGTTGCGACTGACCGTCAGCGGGCAGCAATACGCCGAGCAGGTGCAGCGGCTGCTGGTAGGCTGCGCGGAGGCCACCGAGGACGTGATGAAGCGCAAGGGCCAGGTCGAGCTGACCGTCGCGTGTTCCTCGGGCGTAGCGGTGCTGTGGCTGACACCGCGGCTGGCAACGTTCCGGGCGCGGCATCCGGACTTCCACGTGCGGCTGTTGGTCAACGATAGCCTGGCTTCGCTATCGGGCACCGATTTCGATATCGGCCTGTACTACCTGCGCGAAGGAGCACCAGGCGGCATGGCGTCGCGACGGCTGTATGACGAGGAGGTCTTCCCGGTCTGCGCGCCGCACTATCTCGAAGGCCGCCAATTACGCGCGGCCGACCTGCCGAGGGAGTCGCTGCTCGTGCTGGAAGATGCGCAGCGCATCTGGATGTCGTGGCCGACCTGGTTCGCGCACAACGGCCTGCGCGAGACGCGCTTCGAGCGCGAACTCGTGGCCAACACCTATCCGGTGCTGGTGCAAATGGCCATCGAAGGCCAGGGCATCGTGCTGGCGTGGCGCCATATGATCGACCGGTGCCTCGATACGGGCCTGCTGGTACGCGCCTGCGACGCCAGTGCGTCACTGGGCGGCGGCTACTACGCGGTGTGGCCGCGCGATCGCGCCGAGCCAGCCGCGGCGCGGGCCTTCCGCCAGTGGCTGATTGAGGAAAGCGGCGCCGATGCGTGAACCCGCTCGCAACCTTACGCGTGCAGCGCCTTGTGCACGGCGTCGGTAACCTGCGTCACCACACCTTCGCGCCAGTCATCGGCATCCCCGTAGAACGCCTGCCACATTGCCCGCCGGATCAGCGCCCGCTGGTTCTCGTCGGCTTCCGGATGCACATGAAGCCAGTGATCGCCCCGCAGCGCGTCAAGCACCTCGGCCAGCGGCAGCGTACCGAACTCCAGCGCCACGCCAGCGTAGTCCACCGCCGGCAGCGTCTGCGGCACCGCCAGCCACGCCAGCCCGGTCAGGTTCGCGGATGTTGACGATCCATCGTAGATCGACGTCACGCCGTTACCCCAGATCGCCTGCGTGCGCTGCAACTGCCCCGCATCGTCCGGGCCCATGTAGATCGGCTCGCCATAGCCCCACGGGCCGAGTCCCGTATGTACATCGATCCAGCGCAATGACCGACGCCCCGCGCCGAAGCGCGCCAGGATGCGCCGCAAGGTGTAGTTGCTCCACGTTGCCTTCTGCCCGCCGAAGAACATGCCCGCCGGGTCCTGGTATTGACCCGCACTGACTGCCGCCTGATACCACGCCATGCCCTTGCGCGACACGGTGGCCATCAGCGCCGTGTGGTCTTCGCATGATGGCGGCCATTGCGTGGGCAGCAGCAGCGGCGCCACCTCGGCATAGGCCGGATTGCCGGGCAATGGCTGCTCGAAATCCATGAAGTTGCGATTGAGGTCGACGTTGTCCTCGTTCACGCGGCGCAAGTGCGAGAAACCGTACGGATTCACCGCATGCACCAGCAACAGCGCGGTATTTGCCGCGCGGCACGCATCGTGCAGCCCCCTATCGGCCAGCAGCGCCACCTGCGCGCCGGCACCGCAGAACCCTTCCGCGCCATGTGTACCAGAGGTCACCATCAGCACGCGCGGCGCGTCGGCATCGCCCACCCAGGCCAAGTCCATGGCCAGTACCTCGCCCTCATGGCCGATTTCGGTGGGATGGGGAAACTCGGTCAGCGCGGCGCCGCAGGCGTGGGCGGCATTCAGAAACTTCTTTCTCGCCTCGGCGTACGAGCGCGCGAAATATTGAGAAACAGGGGAAACAAGGGATGCGTCGGGACTGGCTGGCATGGCGGGACGGGGCCTGGGCCAAGTGGGGATGCCGCCAATGTACCGCCATTCGGCGTGCAATGTGGTGACCGCAGTGCGCTAGAACAGTTCCTTTGCCCCGCCCCTGCCCCGGTCATTCGTCTTGTTGCCGCTCTCGGCCTTCGCCCCATCGTCGGGCCATGCCGAGCGGAATGCATGCGGATGCATGACGATGCCGGCCGCCTCGATCTGCGCGGCGGACAGCACCAGATGTCTGGCCAGCCAGTCATGCAGGCTGCGCAGAAAACGTATGCGATCCACACGGTTCGATGCGGCAATCAGCCATTCGAGCTTGACGTGCGCGGTATAGACGTCGAGCAGGTTCACACTCTTGAGCTTGGGCGGCGTGGCCGCGCTGCGCTCGATGGCCAGCACGCGCTGCACCTGCGCATGCTCCAGCGGACGCCCGGCAACGATCTGCTGATACAGGTCTTCGAGCGCCGCAAACCTCACGGTCGGCTGCACGCGCGGCACACCGGCTACCTTGTCCATCCGCAGCACCACATAGCGCGTGGCGGCGTTGCGCCGTTCCAGCGCCAACTCCGCCGCCGTGGGCTTGCGGCGCGGCAGCGTCGCGAACGCCGCATCCACGCGCTGGATGGCATCGCGCTCGGTAAAGTCGGGAATCTGGTCGAGCGTGGCCGGCACCGCCAGCGCGGCCCGCGCGCATTCGAGACCGAAGGGATACTCGTGGCCGTCCGGCCCGCGCAGAATCCACGCGTGCCCCTCGGGAAAGCCGTGATGCCGCCCGCCCTTCGCGCTGCGTGCGTGGCAACGCGTGGTGGTCGGATCGGCAAAATCCTTGCGAACGGGAATCCAGCTCCCGGGCAGGGGTGAGGTCATGTGGGGTGGCAATTGAGGATGGCGGGCGCCATTGTCCCACGGTCGCTCAGTTTCTCCGGTTATTGCGTGGCAAACACGCGCGTCGGCAATACAAATCCGCGCAGCGTCAGCAACTCCAGCGGACCCTGGCCCGCCTCTGTCCGCAGCAGGTAACGGATGGGGCCGCCCACCTGCGTCGGGCCGGGTGTCGGCGCCATTGCTGCGCGAGGGGTCAGGCTTTCGGGGTCTGCATGGGCATGACGAATCGCGTCGGGGACGTGAGCCTGGCGACCTCAGTATTACTTCGGTTCCTGTTGCGATCCGCTGCCGCAGCCAAATACGGAACCAAGCCGATATCCTTCCTCTTCCCGAGACACCACCGCTTGCGACTCACCCGTTGATACCGTACGCGCCACGGCCATGGCGATGGTCAACCAGAACCCCGCCACCCCGGCGTTTCCCAGCGCCACATCGACATCGAGAATGTTGACGGGATCTGACCTAAATTTCGTAACAATCCGATCAAGTCTGCGAGCAGCGCGCAGTGCGGGCTCGTCGTCCGCTGACAAACCATACGCCCATAGATACTGCGACTTGTACGCCGAAGCGACACCCACTGCGCCGGATAGATTTCCCACAGCGGGATTACCGATCGGAGGCAGAAGCGCGAGCGGCGCCACGTTATCCCGCATCGCGGTCAGCATCTCGCCAAACAGGAGCGTGACCACAGCTTCGGCGCTGTTCGCCATCTCCACCTCATGAAGCTGAATGGCGACGAGCAACACATACTTCTCCGACATAGCGTCACCGTCAGCATCGAACCAGCCATCCAAGGTCATCGATCCGTGTGGCAACGGCTCGATCTCTGCCTCCACCGGCCGCAAGCCCGCCGCATGCCAGCACGCGTTCCACGCAAGTCGGAATACTTCATGATGAGTTGGCGAAGGGACAATCAGACGCACCTCCAATTGCCGGCTCTCGGGTAACCGACGCACAGCGTCTGCGATCCGCTCCACCACGATGGGAAGCATGGCCTGAATGCGCGCCAGCCGACCACCTTCTCCAGCGAGATCAAGACGGGTGTGCCGCACCGGAGCAACACCAATTTTTCGAACCCGCAATGCCGCCCCGGCCCCCTCGATCTGCCCCGCTATCGCTTCGGTACCGAGGGCAGTCCAGCAGGCTGCATCCATGATAGCGAGCATAGATGCAGAAGATTCGACCGGTTCCTCGCGTTTCGCCCGAAGGTCCGCCAATTTTTCGGCGAACTCGCTTTTGGCCTTGCGATGGTCTTGCCACAGCAAGGCGTAGTGGCCCAGCCAGACCAGCACCGACGCACCCAGCGTGCCGGGCCACAACCATGGCATTTCCACTCGTTGTTCAGCCGTCCACATCAGCAGCACGATTACCGCGTTAACCGCAATAAACACCGGAAGCGACGCGACCCACCACACTACGCTTGGTGGCTTGGGCCCACCGGCTTCAGTTAGGAAAAACGGCCTTTCCGTTGTCATGACATCCCTCGATAGCTACATCCAAACGCGGCAAGCTACCGGGGAATTTCTGAAAATGAAATAGCTGAAACGGCCTCTTCTAACGCATCACAAACTGCAGCGAAATACAGTTGAATTTCGTACTTTTGTGGTGTTCGCCGATGAGGCCCAGGCACTAGATATGCCTCGGCCCATGCACCGATTTACTTCAACATGAACGACATCGCCGAGCAGCAGTTCAGCATTCGCACGGCGGCCTGCACGTTGGCGGCGGTGAAGGTCAGCGTGACGCCATCCACGCGTTCGAAGGTGGGCCATTGGCAGAACAGGTCGGCGTGGGCCGGGGTCTGGGTCTGCAGGCGGCAGGTAATCGGGCCTGCCAGTTCGAAGCAGCGCGCCTGGGGTTGAGCGATGGCGGCGCGTGTGGCGGTCTCGGCTGCGGCGGCGATCGCTTCGCGGGCGGCGGCGGGTGAGAGCGATGTGCCGCTGCCCTGCCCGCCGGCGGTCTTGGTCTGTACGTAGTGCACCCACGGCATCAGCGGGCGGGTTTCGGCGATGAACACGTCGTCGCCGCTGGCCATCAGTACGGGCACATCGAACTCGCCTGCCAGGGCGGCATAAATGCCCGCCTCTCCCAGTTCCAGTCCGTTGAACCAGACGCGTGCAAACGCGCCGCTGTTGATCGTGTGGGCCAGTACGCCCCGGCTTTGCGCGCGGCCGTGGTAGCCGATCATGAACACGCCATCGCAATCCTGCTCCACGCCAGCCACCATGCTCAGGTAACGCGGCTTGCCGAGCACGAGTTGGGCGCGCGGATCGATCTGGTCCGGCAGCAGGTTACGGAAGCCGCCATGCGAATCATTGACGAGGACTTCGGTGGCACCGCCGGCGAATGCGCCCTGCACGGCGGCATTGGCCTCGCCGGTCATCCATGCGCGGGCGCGTTCGTATTCGCCGTTGCCAGCGCGCGTCTGCTCCGGATGGAACACGCCAGCCACGCCCTCGATATCGGCGGAAATCAGGATCTTCATGCGTTCAGGTCTTGCAGGATGTCGCGCAGTGCGCGGCGGATATGGCCATCGCGGCCCTGTACGGTCTCGGCATGCCACAGTGCATGAACGATGGCCTGCTCCACGCTATCGGCGGCCGCGCGGAACAGCGGATCGAGTTTCGATTCATGCACCATCGACATGGCAGGCATCAGTGCATCGGCAGCGTGCGGAACGGTATAGGCCGTGGTGAATGCCAGCGCGATATCTCCCGAACCGTGTCCGTAGACCGAACCAGTACGCGCCAGCCCGGTGCCGGCGCGCATCGAGAGGCGGCGCAACTGGCGCGCGTCGAGCGGTGCATCGGTGGCCACGATCATGATGATCGAACCCTTCTCGGGTTCGGCCAGTTGCTTCAATGTCTTGTCGAGTGCCGCGCCAAGCGGACGGCCGGCGAGGATCAGCGAATCCGGCGTGCCGAAGTTCGACAGCACCAGCGCGCCTACGGTATAGCCGCCGGCTACACGCGATGCAGTGCCAATGCCACCCTTCGCGCCGAACGATGACATGCCTCGCCCTGCCCCGACCGCTCCCTGTGCGACATCCTGTGCCGCTACCGATAGCGCCGCGTCATAGTGCGACGCCTGCACGGCCATGGCCTGGATATCGTTCAGGTAACCATCATTGCATTCGAAGACCAGCGGATTGACCGTGGGCCACGCGCGGCCGATCTCGGGATTGGCCGCGATGGCGGCGCGGATCTGCGCCTGCGCCAGCGCGCCTACCGAGAACGTGTTGGTCAGCGCCAGCGGTGTTTCCAGCACGCCCAGTTCGTCCACCTGCACGAGACCGATGCTCTTGCCGAAACCGTTGAGCACGGTGGCGGCTGCCGGCACCTTGTCGCGGTACACATCGCCCGCATGCGGACGGATCACGGTCACGCCGGTCTGGCATGCGCCATCGGCCAGCGTGCAGTGCCCGACCGTGATGCCGGCTACATCGGTGATCGCGTTGCGCGGCCCGGCGGGCAGCGTGCCGACTACCGGAGCCGGCGCATTGGGAACGTCCGCCATGGAATCAGCGACGATCGATCTTCGGGTCCAGCGCATCGCGCAGACCGTCGCCAAGCAGGTTGAACGCGAGCACGGTCAGGAAGATGGCCAAGCTCGGGAAGATCGCAACGTGCGGTGCGGTGACCATGTCGGCACGGGCTTCGTTGAGCATCGCGCCCCATTCGGGCGTAGGCGGTTGCGCGCCGAGACCGAGGAACGACAAGCCAGCGGCAGTGATGATCGACGTACCGATCCGCATCGAGAAGTACACGACGATCGACGAGACCGTACCGGGCAGGATATGTCGCGTCAGGATCGTGAAGTCCGAGGCGCCGATACTGCGCGCAGCTTCCACGTAGGTCAGGCGCTTGAGCACCAGCGTGTTGCCGCGCACGAGCCGCGCAAACGCCGGCACGCTGAACACCGCCACGGCAAAGATCACGTTGACCATGCCGTTGCCCAGGATGGCCACGATGGCAATCGCCAGCAGGATGCCGGGGAAAGCGAACAGCACGTCGCAGATTCGCGTGACGATGCGATCCCACCAGCCTTCGTAGTAGCCGGCCATCAGGCCGAGCACCGTGCCGATGATCGCGCCGATGATGACGGAAAAGAAGCCGGCCGCCAGGGAGATGCGCGTGCCTGCCAGGATGCGGCTGAAAATGTCGCGGCCCAGCGAATCGACACCCATCCAGTGCGCCATCGATGGGCCCGCGTTCAGCGCATCGTAGTCGAAGTAGTTCTCGGGATCGAACGGCGCAATGTACGGTGCCAGCACGGCAATCACTACCAGCAACAGTACAAAGGCGCCCGCGCCCAGCGCCAGATGCTGGCGGCGGAACTTGCGCCAGAACTCGGTCCAGGGGGTACGTACGGCTTCCGGTGCGGAAACCGGTGCGGCGGCGGACGTGGAAAGCTCGGTCATGTCAGCCTCCTTACTTGTAGCGGATGGTGGGGTTGATCACGGTGTAGAGCATGTCCACCACCAGGTTGATCAGGATGAATTCGAGCGAGAACAGCAGCACCTCGGCCTGGATGACCGGATAGTCGCGCATCTCCACGGCGTCCACGAGCAGGCGTCCCAGGCCCGGCCAGTTGAACACCTTCTCCACGAGGATCGAGCCGCCCAGCAGGAAGCCGAACTGCAGGCCCATCATCGTCACCACGGGAATCATGGCGTTGCGCAGCGTGTGCTTGGCCACCACCACGGTTTCACGCACGCCCTTGGCACGGGCGGTGCGCACGAAATCTTCCTGCAGCACTTCGATGAACGATGCCCGCGTGAAACGCGCCATCACGGCGGCCACGGCGGCGCCCAGCGTCAGCGACGGCAGAATGTAGTGCTTCCAGGTATCGGCGCCAATCGACGGCAGCCAGCCCAGTTGCACCGAGAACACTTCCATCAGCAGCATGCCGAGCGCGAAGGCAGGGAACGAGATACCGGAGACGGCCAGCGTCATGCCCAACCGGTCCGGCCATTTGTTACGCCACACCGCCGACGTGATGCCGATGATCATGCCGAAGATGACAGCCCACACCATCGAGGCCAGCGTCAGGTAAAGCGTGGGCAGGAAGCGTTCGCCGATCTCCTCGGAGACGGGGCGCTTGCTGCGCAGCGACGTGCCGAACTCCCCCCGCAACGCATTCGTGAAGAAACGCACGAACTGCTCGTGCATGGGCTTGTCGAGTCCAAGATCCTTGCGGACGAGTTCCACAGTGGCTTGGTCGGCCTCGGGGCCGGCAGCCAGCCGTGCGGGATCGCCAGGCAAGAGGTGGACGAACAGGAATACCAACACCGCCACGATCAGCATGGTGGGTATCACGCCCAGGAAACGTTTGAGGAAATAATTCAGCATCTGACACCAGAAAACAGAAATTTGAGGCCGGCGGCCGCCCGCCCTTTCACCCCGCAATACACAGGCAGGCGGCCTCGCGGCTTACCGCTTTACAGCAACAGCTTGTTATGGGTACTGCTACCACTTCTCTTATTACTGCAACGGCAAACTGCTACCGCTTTACTACTCCCCTCTCCCGCGAGCGGGAGAGGGGTTGGGGGTGAGGGCAAGCCTTTCGCTACCGATCACGCATATCGCGCAACCACCGCCTGCCCTCACCCCCGCCCCTCTCCCAGAGGGAGAGGGGAGAAAATCAACAGCGGGAGAAAACCACCCACTCCTTACTGCTTGATATCGATCTCGTCGAAGTTGAACGAGCCGTCAGGCATCACGAAGGCACCGGTCAGGCGCTTCGAGCGTGCGTAGACGATTTTCTCGGTCACCAGGAAGGCCCACGGTGCGTCCTTCCAGATGCGTTCCTGCGCGTCCTTGTACAGCTTCGACTTCTCGGCGCGGTCAGTCGTGCGCAGGGCGCCGGCGATGTCGGCGTCGACCTGGTCGTTCTTGTAGTACGCGGTGTTCAGCAGCTTGGGCGGCATCGATTCCGAGGCCAGCAGCGGACGCAGCGCCCAGTCCGATTCACCGGTCGACGACGACCAGCCCACGTAGTACATGCGCACGCCAGCGTCTTCCGGCTTCTGCACCGATTCCACGCGCTCCACGCGCTGGCCGGCTTCCAGTGCCTGCACCTGGGCCTTGATGCCAACCTGCTGCAGCTGCTGCTGCACGAACTGGATCACCTTCTGCGCGGTGGTGTGGTTATAGGCGGACCACAGCGTGGTCTCGAAGCCGTTCGGGTAGCCAGCTTCCTTCAGCAGCTCGCGGGCCTTGGCCGGGTTGTACGGCCACGGGCCCAGCTTCTCGGCGTAGTCCACACCCTTGGGCACCACGCCTTCGGCCGGGATCGCATGGCCGGCGAACGCCACCTTGACCAGCGCGTCCTTGTTGATCGCGTAGTTGATGGCCTGGCGCACCTTCGGGTCGTTGAACGGCTTGACCTGGGTGTTGAACGACAGGTAGCGCTGGATGATCGACGGCGAGTCGATCAGGTCCACCTTCGGGCTGGCCTTGAGCACGGCAGCCTGTTCGAACGGGATGCTGAACGCGAAGTCAGCCTCGCCGGTCTGCATCACGGCCGAACGCGTGTTGTTGTCCACCACGGGCTTCCAGGTGATCGTGTCGATCTTCGGATAGCCGGTCTTCCAGTAGCCTGCGAATTTCTTGCCCTTCAGGTAATCGGTCTGCTTCCATTCGACGAACTCGAACGGGCCCGTACCCACCGGGTTGAAGGCGATGTCCTTGCCGTACTTCTTCAGCGCGGTCGGGCTGATCATCACCGCCGACGGGTGAGCCAGCACGTTGATGAACGGCGAGAACGGCTCCTTGAGCGTCACGCGAGCGGTGTACTGATCCACCACTTCGGTCTTGGCCACGCGGTTGAACAGCGTGTAGCGCTTGAGCTTGTTGGCCGGATCGGTCACGCGATCGAAGTTGGCCTTGACGGCCGTGGCATCGAACGTGGTGCCGTCATGGAACTTCACGTTCTTCTTGAGCTTGAACGTGTAGACCAGGCCGTCCTTGCTCACGTCATAGCTTTCGGCCAGCACGTTGATGAGCTTCAGGTCCTTGTCGAAACCGAACAGGCCCTGGTAGAACGATTTGGTAGCGGCCTGCGACAGCGTGTCGTTGGCATCGTACGGGTCCAGCGTGGTGAACGTGGAATACACGGCCATCACCGCATCCTTGGCGGCAAAAGCCGGCGCGGCGGCCAGCATGCCCATCGCGCCCACTGCGGCAGCACCGGCCATCAGCCGGAAAGAAACCTTCGACATCACTTCTCCTCTAGGGAAATTCAAGGACTGCAAATCAATAGGCGCCGCCAACGGCGTGCCGGGCTACAAAGTGCCCTTGCGCCCCGCTGCCGGCCACGGCTACCAGTGGTTGCACCACCGGCTCGTCGCCAACCGCGCGGATCGGGCTGGGAATTTCATCGGACAGCGGCTCGCGCTTCAGGTGGCGGCGCGCCGGATCGGCGATAGGCACCGCCGACATCAGCTTCTTCGTGTACGGGTGCTGCGGGTTCTCGAAGATCGCGCGGCGCGGGCCGATCTCGACGATCTGGCCCAGGTACATGACCGCCACGCGATGGCTGACGCGTTCCACCACCGCCATGTCGTGCGAGATGAACAGGAAGGCCACGCCCAGCTCACGCTGCAGGTCGAGCATCAGGTTGACGATCTGTGCCTGGATCGATACGTCCAGTGCGGAGACCGATTCATCGGCCACCACCACCTTCGGATTCAGCGCGAGCGCGCGCGCGATACAGATACGCTGGCGCTGGCCGCCCGAGAACTCGTGCGGATAACGTGAGGCATGCGCCGCCGTCAGGCCCACCTTCTCCAGCAGCCATGCCACGCGGGCCTCGGCTTCCTTGCCGCTGGCTACCTTGTGCACCAGCAGCGGCTCCATGATCGAGTAACCCACCGGCACGCGCGGATCGAGCGATGCGTAGGGGTCCTGAAAGATGAACTGGATATTGCGGCGCAGGGCCTGCAGTGCCGGGCCCTGCATCTGGCTGATGTTCTGGCCGGCGAACTCGATGGTGCCGCTCTGCGCATCCACCAGGCGCAGCAGCGAGCGGCCCGTGGTGGACTTGCCGCAGCCCGACTCGCCCACCAGCGCGAGCGTCTCGCCCGGATAGAGATCGAAGCTGACCTGCTCCACGGCGTGCACGCGGCGCGTGACCTTGCCGAACAGGCCGCCCGGCACGTCGAAGCGCGTGACCAGATCCTTCACGCGAAGGATCGGCTGGGCACCGGCGGGAATCGTGTCCTGCGGCAGTTCCTTGACCGGCGCAGCCGCGTCATTGACCTGCACCAGCGGGAAACGCGCGGGCAGGTCGGTGCCCGACATCGCGCCGAGCTTCGGCACGGCCGACAGCAGCGCGCGCGTATATGGATGGGCCGGAGCGTGGAACACATCGTCGGACGTGCCCTCTTCCACTTTCTCGCCACGGAACATCACCAGCACGCGGTCCGCCACTTCGGCCACCACGCCCATGTCGTGGGTGATGAAGACCACGCCCATGTCCATCTCGGACTGCAGGTTGCGGATCAGTTGCAGGATTTCGGCCTGGATCGTCACGTCCAGCGCGGTGGTCGGCTCATCGGCAATTAGCAGCGCCGGCTTGCACGACAGCGCCATGGCGATCATCACGCGCTGACGCATGCCGCCCGAAAGTTGATGCGGGAAGCGGTCCAGCACGCGGCGCGCCTCGGGAATACGCACCAGTTCGAGCATGCGCAATGCCTCGGCCCGCGCGGCGGACTTGGACTTGCCCTGGTGCAGCCGGATCGATTCGGCGATCTGCTCGCCCACCGGGAACACCGGGTTCAGCGACGTCATCGGCTCCTGGAAGATCATCGCCATGTCCGAACCACGCGCACCGCGCAGCGTCGCTTCGGACGAGTTGACCAGATCCAGCACCTCGCCGCTACGGCGACGCAGCAGCATGCTGCCGCCCGCGATCTTGCCGCCGCCGTGCTCCACCAGACGCATCAGCGCCAGCGACGTGACCGATTTGCCCGATCCCGATTCACCGACCACGGCCAGCGTCTCGCCACGGTCGACGTGGAAGGACAAGTTGCGCACCGCCTCCACCGTCCGCTCCGACGTGGAAAATCGCACGGTCAGGTTGTCCACCGCCACCGCACGGTTGGGCGGCAGCACAATGCCCTGCTTTGAAACTGTATTCGCCATATCAGCCGTAAATCCAGACGTTGACCGGTTCACCCACGCGGGCCACGCCGCGGTACATGCCTTCGGTGTTGAAAGGCAGCGTAACGTTGCCCGCGCGATCCACCGCGATCAGGCCGCCACGGCCCTGAATGGCCGGCAGCTTTTCCATGACCACGCGCCGCGCCGATTCCTCCAGCGACAGCCCCGCGTAGCGCATCTGCGCCGACACATCGAACGCCGCCGAAGTACGAATGAACATCTCGCCGGTGCCCGTGCAGGAGACCGCCGCGAAATCGTCGGCATAGCAGCCAGCGCCCAGCAGCGGCGTGTCGCCCACTCGGCCCACCTGCTTGTTGGTCACGCCGCCCGTCGAGGTAGCCGCCGCCACGTTGCCGTTGGCATCGCACGCCACTGCACCGACCGTACCGAATTTCTTGTCCGCGTCGAGCGGATCAGCTGCCTGGGCCGCCTTCGCAGCCAGCGTTGCCGCGTCATGATCGAGCAGCGCCATGCCGGCGGTTTCGCGGGCGCGCAGCCACTGGTCATGCCGTGCCTGCGTAAAGAAGTATTCCGGTGAGACGAGTTCCAGGCCTTGCGCTTCGGCAAACGCCTCGGCACCTTCGGCCGCGAACAACACGTGTTCGCTGTGCTCCAGCACCGCGCGCGCCGCCAGCACCGGGTTGCGCAGGCGCTTGACGCAGGCCACGGCACCCGCGTTCAGCGTGGCGCCATCCATGACCGAGGCATCGAGTTCGTAGGTGCCGGCGTGCGTCAGCACAGCGCCACGGCCGGCATTGAACAGCGGGCACTCTTCGAGCAGCCGCACGGCTTCGGTCACGGCGTCGAGCGCACTGCCGCCCTCGGCCAGCACGCGCTGGCCGGCCAGCAATACCTGCTCCAGCGCCGCGGTGTACTCGCGTTCGCGCTGGGGGTCCATGGCCGCACGGGTAATCGTGCCGGCGCCGCCGTGGATGGCAATAACAGCTTGAGACATAGGTCCTTCTACTTCAGTCTTGGGTTTTCGATGCAGTGCGGCCATCGCGCGCACCGGGCGCGCCGTACAGCCACGGCAGCAGGAATTCGGTCATCTCGGCCGCCGCCTTCACGGAGCGCGCGGAACGGTAGGCCACGGCGCCACACAACGCCTCGATCAGCGCCAGCACGGTGGCGTCGGAGTTGGCGGAAAGACGATTGCCGGCATTGGCGTAGAGCGCGATATCGGCCAGCGGCGCCAGCGGCGATGTCGGGCCATCGGTCAGCGCCAGCAGCCGGCCGCCGTGTGCCTTGACGCGCTGCGCCAGCAGCATCGTGTCGGTCACGTAGCGCGGAAACGCCACCACGATGACCAGGTCTTCGGGCGTCAGCTTGAACAACTGCCGCGCCGCGTGCGAGGCGCCGCCGACGGTGGAGACCGACGTGACCATGCGGCAGTGCATTTCCAGCCCGTGCTGCATCAGCCCGGACAGGAAGCCACTGGCGCCGAAGCCCATCACGTAGACACGCTGGGCGCCAAGGATCGCATCGCAGGCACGCTCCACGGCATCGGCGTCGAGGTTGCGGCGTGTCTGCTCCAGGTTGCGCGCGCCGTCTTCCAGCGCAGCGGCGAAAACCTCGCCCACCGTGGTCGGACGCGCCAGTTCGTCGCGCAGCCGCTCCACCGGGGCCAGCGTGGCTTCGAAACCGCGCACCAACTCGGCGCGGAACTGCGGATAGCCGTCGAAGCCCAATGCCTTGGCGAAACGGTTGGCGGTGGCCACCGAGACATCCACGGCCGTGGCGAATTCGTCGATACGCATCGTCGCGGCGCGGAACAGGTTGTCCAGCACGTAGTTCGCCATGCGCTGATGCGCAGGCGTCAGTGTGGGCATGGCGCGGGCAATGCGTTCGGAAATCGTCTGGCCGTCGGACATGTCTTGAGCGAGGGTTTTCTGTATGAACCGGGGGCCACAATGAAAAGGCACTTTCCCGGTGCGCCGATCTATGTAAATAAATTTACACGCAAATGCTGTGCCCGGCAGAACGAAAGTGCAGGATTAGGGGAAATCCCTCAATACATGGCAGCAAACATGAAAGCTGCCGGTAAGCCTCGGAGAGCCGGGACCCCCGGCGCGCTACAATGCCGGCCTGCCAAAGAACCGCTTCCCGCTCCTCCCGTGATACGAATCGACCAGCTTGTCCTCCAGCGCGGCACCAAGGTGCTGTTCGACCACACCACCGTCACGCTCAATCCCGGCGAGCGCGTGGGCCTTGTTGGCGCTAACGGCAGCGGCAAATCCACGCTGTTCGCCATGCTGCGTGGAGAGTTGCACCCCGATGGCGGCGACCTGTTCGTGCCTGCCCAATGGCGGATCGCCCACGTCGCGCAGGAAACGCCTGCCGTGGGACGCACAGCGGTGGAATACGTGATCGACGGCGACACGCACCTGCGCGACATCGAGGCGAAGATTGCCGCCGCGCAGGCCAGCGGCGACGGATCGGCGGAAGGCGAAGCCCATGCGGCCTATGCCGATGCCGATGGCTACACCGCCGCTGCGCGGGCCGAGGCGCTGTTGCTGGGGCTGGGTTTCACGCTGCCGCAGGTCTCGCAGCCAGTGGCCTCGTTCTCGGGCGGCTGGCGCATGCGCCTGAACCTGGCCCAGGCGCTGATGTGCCCCTCGGACCTGCTCCTGCTCGACGAACCGACAAACCACCTGGACCTCGACGCCATCGTCTGGTTGGAAGACTGGCTTGCACGCTATCAGGGCACGCTCGTCATGATTTCGCACGATCGCGAGTTTCTCGATGCCATCTGCACCGTGACGGTGCACATCGAGAACCAGCAGTTGAAGCGCTACGGCGGCAACTACACGCAATTCGAGACGATGCGGCTGCAGCAGATGGCCCAGCAGCAATCCGCCTACTCGCGCCAGCAGAAGGAAATCGCGCATCTGGAGTCTTTCATCACGCGCTTCAAGGCCAAGGCCACCAAGGCCCGGCAGGCGCAGAGCCGCGTCAAGGCTTTGGAGAAGATGGAGCGCCTGGCGCCGGTGCATGTGGCCGCTGGCTTCGCCTTCGAGTTCCGCGAGCCCGATTCGGCGCCGAACCCGATGATGGTGCTCGAAGGTGTGGACTGCGGCTACGCCGAGGCCGAGCCGCCCGTCACCATCTTGCACAAGCTGGCGATGTCGATCCAGAACGGGCAGCGCATTGGCCTGCTCGGCGCCAACGGCCAGGGCAAGTCCACACTGGTCAAGACGTTGGCCGGCACCCAGCCGCCGATGAACGGCACCGTCCGGCTGGGCAAGGGCCTGGTCATCGGCTACTTCGCCCAGCATCAGCTCGAAACCCTCCGTGACCATGATTCCCCGCTGCAGCATCTGGCCCGCCTGGCGCCCGACGTCCGCGAGCAGGAACTGCGCGACTTCCTCGGCAGCTTCAACTTCCGGGGCGACATGGCAACGTCGCCCATCGAACCGTTCTCGGGCGGCGAGAAGGCGCGACTGGCCCTGTCGCTGATCGTCTGGCAAAAGCCCAATCTGCTGCTGCTCGACGAGCCGACCAACCACCTGGACCTCGACACCCGCGAAGCGCTGACCATGGCACTGGCCCAGTTCGAAGGCACGCTGATCCTGGTCTCGCACGACCGTCACCTGCTGCGCGCCACGTCCGACCAGTTCATGCTCGTGGCCGATGGCACGATCCGCCCCTTCGACGGCGACCTTGACGACTACCGCGACTGGCTGCTGCAACAGGCCGCCGCCAAGCGCAACGCCGCCGCGGCTAGCCACGCGTCGGAATCGGCCGATGGTGCCCCGAGCGTGAACCGCAAGGACCAGCGCCGCGCCGAGGCCGACGAACGCCAACGCCTGTCGATCCTGCGCAAGCCGCTGACCAAGGAACTGGAAAAGGTGGAGAAACGCATGTCGACGCTGCAGGCCGACAAGGCCATCATCGACGCGTTCATGGCCGATTCTTCAAGCTATGAAGAGGCCAACAAGTCGAAGCTGATGGAGATGCTGAAACGCCAGGGCGAGGTGACCGGCGAACTGGATCAGCTTGAGGAAAGGTGGCTGGAACTGCAGGAACAGATTGAGCAGATTGCTTGATGCATTTGCATATCTCTCTGTTTTAGCTCCCCTCTCCCGCCTTGCGGGAGAGGGGCTGGGGGAGAGGGCATGAGGTTCTGCTTGCCGACCACATCGCAAGTTGCACCGCTTGCCCTCTCCCCCGCCCCTCTCCCATAGGGAGAGGGGAGTAAGCAATCAGTGGGAGAGAGCCCCATCAATACCGATAATGCTTCTCCCGCCGAATCAACCCCACCGCCAGCGTCAGCGTCAGAATCACCAGCCAGATCAATGACCACGCCGGGATCGACAAACCCAGCAGCGGGGGCAGCGGCGCGGTGCACAGGCCGTCCGAGTAGAACAGTTGCGGCAACAGACGGGCTGTTGGCAGCTGGTTGACCCAGTTCTCCAGCGGGTCGATGCCACACGAAGCCTTGGGATTCAGCAGCAGCGACACGTGATATCCCGCCACGGCGATGCCAGCCACGCCGGACAGCATGCCCAGCCCCTGCCACAGCGTGCGGATGTTCTGTGCGATAGCAGCCAGCAGCGAGAAGATGCCGATGCCTACGAAAGCAAAACGCTGCATGACGCAGAGCGGGCACGGCTGGTAGCCCTCGACATGCTGCAGATAGAGTGCGGCGCCGACCATCGCGAAGGAAAGGATGGCAATCAGCAGGAAATAAGCTCTGGAGTTGGCTTGCATGAGTTAGCAGCAGGAATGGCGTCGAGGCGCATTATTACCCATTTTTCAACGGGTGATCCTGACCCCTGCGCAAACAGACTCAGTCAAAATGCCGCACCCGGTCGATGGCCTGCTCCAGCCGGTCCACCGCGATCACCTCGATCCCCTCGATCGGCTGCTTCGGGGCATTCGCTTTCGGAATCACGGCCATCGTAAAGCCCAGCTTCGCCGCTTCCTTGAGACGCTCCTGACCGCGTGGGCTGGGCCGGATCTCACCCGCCAGACCCACTTCGCCAAACACCACCAGCCCGCGCGGCAGTGGCTTGTTGCGCATCGACGAATGGATCGACAGCAGCACGGCCAGGTCGGCTGCCGGCTCGGTGATCTTGACCCCGCCCACCGCGTTCAGGAATACGTCCTGGTCGAAGCACGCCACGCCCGCGTGACGGTGCAGCACGGCCAGCAGCATCGCCAGCCGGTTCTGCTCCAGGCCCACGGCCAGCCGGCGCGGATTGGGCACGTTGGCCGTATCCACTAACGCCTGCACCTCCACCAGCAAGGGTCGCGTACCCTCCTGCGTCACCAGCACGCAGGAGCCGGCCACCTGCTCTTCATGCTGCGACAAAAATAGCGCCGACGGGTTGCTGATGCCGCGCAGTCCGCGCTCGGTCATCGCAAACACGCCAAGTTCGTTGACTGCGCCGAACCGGTTCTTGAAGGCACGGATCAGCCGGTGCGACGAATGGGTATCGCCTTCGAAGTACAACACCGTATCGACGATGTGCTCCAGCACGCGGGGGCCGGCCAGGCTGCCCTCCTTGGTCACGTGCCCCACGAGGATGATCGTGATGCCCGTGCTCTTGGCGATGCGCGTCAGTTGCGCCGCGCATTCGCGCACCTGGGCCACCGAGCCCGGCGCCGAGGTCAGCGCCTCCGAGTACAGCGTCTGGATGGAGTCGATCACGGCCACATCAGGCTTGTCGGCATCGAGCGCCGCCTGGATCTTCTCCAGCTGGATCTCGGCCAGCAGGCCCAGCGACGCCGCTTCCACGCCCAGCCGCTGCGCCCGCAAGGCGATCTGGGCGCCCGATTCCTCGCCGCTCACATACAGCACGCGCTTGCTGGCCGACAGGTTGGCCAGCGCCTGCAGCAACAGCGTGGACTTCCCAATGCCGGGATCACCGCCGATCAGCACCACCCCGCCGGAGACCAATCCGCCCCCGAGCACGCGGTCGAACTCGTCGATTCCCGATGAAAAACGCGGCACATCTGCTGCCTCGATTTCACTGAGCTTGCGCACCACGGCCGATGCCGCCAGCGGCTGGAAACGCCGCGCGGTAGCCGAGCCCGTCTCGGCCACGCTTTCCACGAGCGTATTCCACGCATTGCACTGCGGGCACTGGCCCGCCCAGCGCGGCGTGGTGCCGCCGCACTCGGTACAGCTATAAACGGTCTTCGCTTTTGCCATCTGCAAATCGATACGAAAGGAGGCGGGACGGTGCGGGATCAGCCGTGGCTGACAGGATCGGCGGTGGTCAGCATTGCCACCGTGGTTGGCACCCGCAGCGCGAGTGCGCACATGAGTTCGTACCCGACGGTGCCTGCAGCGGCGGCCACATCGTCGATCGGCAGGCCGTGGCCCCAGAGCGTGACCGGCGCGCCGACCTTTGCCTTGGGGCAAGGCGTCAGGTCCACGCAGATCATGTCCATCGACACCCGGCCCACAAGTTCCGTGCGCACACCATCTACCAGCACTGGCGCGCGCCGCTCGCCCCAGCCGGACGCGTGGCGCGGATAGCCATCGGCATAGCCACAGGCCACCACGCCAATCCGCATCGCGCGGTCCGCCGTGAACATCGAACCGTAGCCAACCGTATCGCCGGGCTGCAAATCCTGGATGCCGATCAGTTCGCTATGCAGCGACATGGCCGGCTGCAAACCCGTCTCGGCGATATCGGCCGACAGACCGGTTGGCGACGCGCCATACAGGATCACGCCAGGGCGCACCCAGTTGCGGTGCGCCGATGGGTGCCACAGCACCGCTGCAGAGTTGGACAGCGACGCCTCGCCCGGCAGGTTGGCCGTGGCGGCCTCGAATGCTTCGATCTGGTGCGCAATCCCGCGCGGGCTGTCCGCGTCCGAGAAATGCGTCATGTGATCGATACTTCCCAAAAAAGACATTGTCCGCGCCCGCTCCCAGGCGGCACGGTACTGCGCCGGCCGGAAGCCAAGGCGGTTCATCCCGGTGTTCAGCTTGAGTTGGATGGCCAGCGGCCCCTTGGGCCGGGCCTGCTCCAGCATCCGCAATTGTTCCTCGCAATGCACGGCAGTGGTCAGGCGGTATTGCTCGATCAGGGGAACATCTTGCGGCTGGAAGAATCCCTCCAGAAGCAGGATGGGTCCCTGCCAGCCGAGTTCGCGCAGCAAAACGGCTTCGTTGAGGTCGAGCAGGCCGAAGCCGTCGGTGCCTTTCAGGCCCGCGAAGGCGCGGCGGATGCCGTGCCCGTAGGCATTGGCCTTGACCACGGCCCATACGCGGGAGTTGGGCGCATGGCGGCGCACCACTTCGAGGTTGTTGGCCAGCGCTGGCTGGTGGATGACGGCGTGAATGGGTCTTGGCATGGATGTGGCACTTTGCCGGCCGCCGATCGGGGAAACCCGGTCGGCATCCTGGCGGAATGGGGCGTTACTGAGGCTGGCACTGTGCAGCGGCAGGCATTCCGGACGCTCCGGAGGTGCAGGACCGCGCAGCCGTGGCCACGTAGCGCAGGCGATATTTGAACACATCGGGAACCTCGCGTCGGGGAAACCATCCGTGGATGTACTGTCCAATACGCGTCCCGCAATGTGCTGAAATGTCGTTGTTTCGTGATATAAAGCCGGACGCTCCGGCCATGTTTTGAAAGAGATGCAATATGTCAATGACTGTGAGGCAAGCTGCACGACGCGTGCGGACCAAGCCGCCGACCCAGTTTGACAAGGCCGGCGCGACAGGTTCCCTGCAAGCTGTGGCGCTGCCGGCCGGCGCGCTTTTGCCCGTCCACACGGATATCCGCGATGGAGACAAAGTTCAAGGTATGAAGAAGGGTTTCTACACAATCATGGCCGCGCAGTTTTTCTCGTCGCTGGCCGACAATGCCTTGCTCATCGCAGCCATTGCCCTTCTCACCGAGTTGCATTCCCCGCAGTGGATGACCCCGCTGCTCAAGCTGTTCTTCGTGTTGTCCTATGTGGTGCTGGCTGCATTCGTGGGCGCCTTTGCCGATTCGATGCCCAAGGGCAAGGTGATGCTGATCACCAACTCGATCAAGATCGTCGGCTGCGCCATCATGATGTTCGGACTGCATCCGCTGCTGGCCTATGGCATCGTCGGATTCGGCGCGGCGGCATACTCACCCGCCAAGTACGGCATCCTCACCGAACTGCTCCCCCCCGAAAAACTCGTGATGGCCAACGGCTGGATCGAGGGCCTCACGGTCGGCTCGATCATTCTCGGCACCGTCGTGGGCGGCGCGCTGATCTCGGTCCACCTGTCGTCTATCCTGCTGAGCTGGGACCTCCCCTTCATCGACACGGGCATCACCACCCCCGCCGAAGCGGCGATGGTGGTGATCATGTTCTTCTACCTGATCGCGGCGGTCTTCAACTTCTTCATTCCGGACACCGGCGCCCGCTATCCCCAGCAGGAAAAGAACCCCATCAAGCTGATTGCCGAGTTCGGCGACTGCTTTATCGCCTTGTGGCGCGACAAGCTGGGCCAGATCTCGCTGGCCGTGACCACGCTGTTCTGGGGCGTGGGCGCCACGCTGCAGTTCATCGTGCTCAAGTGGGCCGAGAAGTCGCTGGGCCTGAATCTCTCGCAGGGCGCACTGCTCCAGGCCGTGGTGGCCGTGGGTGTGGCCGTGGGCGCCATCGCGGCTGCCGCACGCATTCCGCTGCGCCGCTCGCTGTCAGTACTGCCGTTCGGGGTGGCCATGGGCGCCACCGTCATGCTGATGGCGTTCTATACCAAGGACACCATGCCGGCCGTCACGCTTGACGTGCTGGGCATGGCGATGCCGCTACACATGGCCATCGCCTACGTATTCCTGGCCATCGTGGGTGCCATGTCGGGCTACTTCGTGGTGCCGATGAACGCGCTGCTGCAACACCGCGGACACGTGCTGCTGTCCGCCGGCCATTCGATTGCCGTACAGAATTTCAATGAGAACGTGTCGGTGCTGCTGATGCTGTGCCTGTACGCACTGTTGATCAAGCTCAATGTGCCGATCGGCTTCGTCATCGTGGCGCTGGGGTTGTTCATCTGCGCGACCATGGCGCTGGTGATGCGCCTGCACAAGCACAACGTGAAGGTCTACAACTCGCTGGCGATGATCGGCGAAGACAAGCATCACTGACCACGCCGCTTGCGTTGGTCAGCAACAAAAAAGCCGCCTGCAGCATCTGCCCAGGCGGCTTTTTCTATGGACGGGTGGCTCGCAGCGCCGCCCTCGCCTCCCAATCTGGCGGCACGACAAATCCGCGCGACCGCTCCACCCAGACGCCAGTCTCGTTCACCGCCGGTTCCAGTTCGCAGATCATCACTGGCGCCTCGCGGCGCCACACCTGCTCCGGATCGGCAAAGCGCCGCGCCAGCGTGTCGCGCAACGTGGCGGCGTCCTCGGTGCCAGCCTCGCTCACACGTGCCCCACACAGCCAGTCCACGCGCGGCAGGCGGCACCAGCGGGTGGTGCCATGATCCTGCGCGGCGGCGCGCGCATACCAGGCATCGAGCGTGGACCACCAGCCATGCAGATGATCGGGCGCAATTCCGAGCGATGCGAGCCCCGGCGGCAGCACCCCGTCGCGATAGAACAGCCAGCCCAGCAGATAGATTTCGCTACGGTTCACGGGAGCACCGACCAGCGCCTCGGCCTCGGCTGTCCGGCCCAGCGGCAACTGACGCCGCACGATGTGATCGAGTTTGTCGCCCAGACGGTCTACCAGGTTCGGCCCCACGAACGCGCGACGGTCCGCCACGCCATCGACCATCAGGTAGAACTTGGCTGCCATCTCCCAATGCACGACCTGGTCCTGTGCAGGGTCCCGCCAGATCAGGTCGAGTTCGCCAAGGGTCTGGATGCCATGCCCGTTGGCACGGCGGATCGGCACATTGGCCGACATCAGCGTCATGCCCGGTGCGTGCTGAAGCGCGAAATGCAGCAACCGCTCGGCATGCCGGCCCAGCCGGAGGCTGCGGCTGCCCGTGGGGTCAGGGTGCCCGCTCAGTTCTGCGATGGTCTCGGGGAGCGTACCGGGATCGGCATAACCGAGCCATGCCTGCCAGGCTGCGCGAGCGCCAGCCGGCCACTGCGCCAGCCGGGCAACTTCGCGATGGTATTCATCAGGAAGCGCCGACAACAGCGGCGGCGATAACGTACACCACGCCAGGTCTCGCGTACGCTGCGACGGGGCGGTGCGCCAGAGCGGCACGCGTGCATCGGCACCGGTCGGCACGGTGCCGCCCGGCGTGCCCGGTTGCACGAGATCAGGCTTGAGCTCCCGCACGATGGTGTACCTCGCGGGCCAGGCACAGGTCCTCCCAGGCGCGAGCCTTGTCGGTCAATGTGCGTAGCAGATAGGCCGGGTGATAGGTCACCACGACCGGGATGCCTTCATAGGCGTAGACGGTGTTTCGCAGCTTGCCGATCGGCGTATCCGACCGCAGCAAAGTCTGCGCGGCAAAGCGTCCCAGCACGACGATCACCTTCGGCTTGATCAACGCGATCTGGCGCTTCAGGTGTGGTTCGCACAACGCCACCTCTTCTGGCTCCGGATTGCGGTTACCGGGCGGGCGGCACTTGAGCACGTTGGCGATATAGACGTTGCGGTCGCGCGCCAGTCCCAGCGCGCCGAGCATGTTGTCGAGCAGCTTGCCCGCCTGGCCGACGAACGGCTCGCCCTGCAGATCCTCGTTCTCGCCAGGCGCCTCGCCAACGAACATCCACTCGGCCTGCTGGTCCCCCACGCCAAACACGGTGTTGGTGCGCGTGTTGCACAGCCCGCAGGCCGTGCATTTGGCTACACTGTCGGCCAGCGCGGGCCAGTCCATCGTGGCGATGGCGGCTTCGCGATCGGTCTGGGCTTGCGGGTCAGCGGAGTGTTGTCGTACCGGACGCGGCGCTGCTTCGCCGGGGGCATCGAACGCCTCGATGGTTTCGGCGAGGTCGGCGGGTTCCGCGGCGGTATCGACTGGGGCATCGAGGACGGCATCGCGCGCGAGATCGGCGGCTGCCATTACCGCCACGGTCTCGCGGACAATCACTTGGGGTGGCAGCTCAGGCAGCACCACATCGGCTTCGACAACGGTCTCGCTGTCGGCTTCCGTTGCGGACACGGCATTGCGTGGCACCCATTCCACAGGGATGCCCAGCGCTTCGAGGAACAGCGCGCGGCGCGTCATGCCGACTCTCCTTCCGCGCCTTCCGACCACATGCGGCGCAGCACCAGTGCATCCTCGCGGCCCAGCGCCGTGGCCGGGTAGTACCCCTTGCGGCGCCCGATCTCGACGAAACCGGCTTCCACGTAGAGCGCCAGCGCGCCGAGATTCGACGGCCGCACTTCGAGCAGCATCGTATGGAGATTGCTGTCGTGCGTGGTGGCCAGCGCGATGGCCAGCAGCAGCCGACCCAGCCCCTGGCGCTGCCGTACCGGATCGACCGTGATGTTCAGCAGGTGCATCTCGTCGACCACCGGCATCAACATGGCGTAGCCGACCAGCGTGTTCGACGGATCGCGCAACGTCAGTCCACGGTGCCCCGCCTTAAGAGAATTCTCAAAATTCCCGCGTGTCCACGGATGGGAGTAAGCGCGCAGTTCGATCTCGGCCACGGCTTGCAGGTCGCGCGCGGTCATGTGGTCCAGCGCCCAGCCGGGAGAAAGCGTCGGCATGGCGGGAATCGTCGGCCATGACGGCTGCAGCGGACGATCCGCCGGATCGGGCAGCATCGCGGCGCTCATGGTGCGCCTCCTCCGGCCGCTTGGGCGGCCTTGAGCTTTTCGGCTTTCTCGGCAGCCACGACCGCGCGCTCGGCGATCGTCTGGGCCACCTTGTCGCGCACGTAGATCGGCATGGCCTCGGCTGCGTCGATGGTCTCGCCCCGGGCGAGCGCCCGCAGGCCGATGGCTACCATGGCCCGCGCGTCGGGCATGGCCTCGGGCAACACGCGGCTGGCCTGCGCGGCCACGTCAAGCCGCTCGCCGAACACGGCCGCACCGTTACCGGCCAGCCAGAACTCGCCGTCGGGCCGCACGATAGCTTCCGGCGCGCCCACACCCATGGCACCCGTCATCGACCATTCGCCCGCCTTCCACTGGAAACACGCCGAATAGGCTTCGTCCATGCGCGCATCGAGCGCCACGAGGACCGAGACATCAGCCGGCATCGGCATGGCGCCACGCGCACTTTCGGCACACGCCATCAGGACGTTGACGGGAATCACGGGCAGTTCGGCACCGAAGGCCAGCCCTTGCGCCACGCCACAAGCGGTACGCAGGCCAGTGAACGAGCCGGGGCCGGCGCCAAAGGCAATCGCGGCACAGTCGGCCAGCTTGATACCAGCCTCGGCCAGCACCTCGGCGGCAGCCGGCAACACCCGCGACGACGAGCGCGCGCCGGTGTGCTCATGGCGGGAAAAACACTCGAGGGCGCCGTCAGCGGCGGCGCGCCCGAGAGCGACGGAACACCACTCTGTGGAGGTCTCTACAGCAAGGATCCAGGACATGGCAGCGATTGTAATCGCTGTCGGGGGGAAGCTGCATGGGAGGCAGGCGCGTGTTCCGCGAGATCCTTGCCACCGCGCCGATCCGCACATCGCCGCCTTCAGAACCGAAGCCTCCCTCTTATTTTCTTGTCTGAAACGGGCGCGGCTTGGCGATATCATCGGCCACTGCTATCGATACCCCTAACTGGAGACCCCCATGAGCGACCTGCAAGCCCGTTTCGACCAGGCCCAACTCGACGTCAAGACGCTGTCCGAGCGTCCCAACAACATGACGCTGCTGCGCCTGTACGCGCTGTACAAGCAAGGTGCCGAGGGCGATGCGCACGGCGACAAGCCGGGCATGACCGATTTCGTTGGCCGCTACAAATTCGAGGCGTGGGAAGCCCTGAAGGGCACCAGCCAGGATGACGCCAGGCAGAAGTACGTCGAACTGGTTGGAGACCTGCTGGCTGGCAAGGAAAGTTAAGCCGTCGACCCGCCCTCACCCAGCGCGGGTTTTGGCCTGATCCGCCACGCCGCGAGAATCGCCGTGGCAATGACGAGTCCCACCGCCAGGAAGGTCTCGTCGAAGGCATGAATACGGGCCGCTTCGGCGGCCGCACCGCCGCCGGCCGTCAGATCGGCGCCGTGGTGGCCCAGGCGCCATTGCAGCCCTACCCCGGCCAGGCTCACGCCGATGGCACCGCCCAGTTGCCGCACGAAGTTGATGCAGCTCGATCCCTGCGCAATCAGCGAGAAATCCACGCCGCGCATCGACCCGAGTGTCAGCGAAGGCAGGATGCACCCCAGCCCGATTCGCCCAATCACCGCATACAGCACCAGCAGCACGTAAGGCGTGGCCAGCGATCCGGTCGCCATCAGCAGGAACGAACCCGCGAGCAGCGCCAGTCCGAACGAGACCTGCCGATGCGGCAGGATGCGGTTGGTCAGCCGGCCCGCAATGGCAATGGTCACGGCCAGCGCAATGCCCGCGGGCATCAGCACCAGACCAGCCGCAGAAGGCGTATAGGCCAGCGCGGTCTGCATGTAGACCGGCAGCAGGTACGTCGAGCCGAACAGCCCCGCCCCGTAGATAAACGCCACCACGGCGCCGGCCGAGAACTGGCGATAGCTGTAGAGCCGCATGTTCATCAGCGGATCCGGTGCGCGCAGTTGCCACGCCACGAAGCCGACCAACATCACCACGCCGAAGCCGGCCAGCATCAGGCCCGCCGTCAGGTCATTGCGCAGTTCCACCACGCCGTTGAGCAGGCTGACCGTCGCCACGCCGACCAGCGCCAGCCCTCGCCAGTCCAGCGGCTTGCGCTCGCCCATCATCGACGAGTCCACGGCCATGTAACGCCGCGCCATCCAGAGGCCGGCCAGTGTCAGCGGCACCACCACGAAGAATATCGAGCGCCAGCCGAACAGTTCTACGAGGAATCCGCCCAGGCTAGGCCCGATGGCCGGCGCCAGCACCACGCCGAAGCCGAATAGCGACAGCGCCTTGCCTTGCTCGCGTTCCTCGAAGAAGCGCAGGATGAAAATATTGGGCAGCGGCTGAAGAATGCCGGCTGCGATGCCCTCGGCCACGCGCATCGCCAGCATGACACCGAAGGTCGGAGAGAATCCGCCGATCAGGCCCCCGGCGCCGAGCAGGATCAGCGTGCCGATGAACGTGCGGCGCAGGCCGTAGCGATTCAGCAGCCACGGCGTCAGCAGCATCGACAGCGTCATGGCAATCATGAAGCTGGCGGCCACCCACTGGGCGCGCTCCTGCCCCAGCGTGAAATGTCGGCTGAGGTCGGGAATGGCGACGTTGACGATGGTCGACGACACGATGGAAGACATCGTGCCGAGCATCAACGTCATCAGGATCAGCCAACGCAGGCGCGGACCATAGCGGGCGCGCAGCTCGGCGCGCGTGGGTCCGCCGCGTGGCGGCTCGGGTTCACCACCCATGCCGCCGCTCCCTCCTCCGTTTGCATCCCCGCTGCCGGTACGTGCCGGCGCAGTGGATGGGCCGCTCACCCGAGTTGCCCCGTGGCGGCAATCTCGCGAATCTTGCGAACGGTGTCGAGGTCGGCCTCGTGATAGGCAGACTTCACGATCTCGGCGTAGCGGTCGTCGCCCATGGCATCCACATTGGGCATGGTCGTTTCGTAGATGAAGCGCACCAGCAACGCGACGGGCGTCGGGGTTTCGATGATCATGGAAAGCGATCCACCAGCGTGTTCGGCGGTGGGCTTGGTTTCGTAACGCACCATGCGGCGCGGCTCGAATACCACGCGGTCGCGAATATTGGCCTGGCCGAAATGCAGCACGCGCTCGATCCAGCCCTCGCCCCGCTCCGTGACTTCCGCGCGGTCCAGGCCCAGCACGAACAGCTCGGGCGATTCGGCCCGCAGCACAAGCCCCTGCCAGAGTTGATCCGCCGAGAGCGGCTCCATGCCAGGGTTGTTCGGGTCATTGATCTCAACCAGATGCTCGAAACGCAACTTCACTCTCCCAAATCGTAGTTCTCCGTATTATGCGGGTTTCGAGCGGGGGATGTGGTGGCGGTTGGGCTGTCTGGCTCCCCTCTCCCATGAAATGGGAGAGGGGTTGGGGGAGAGGGCTGGAGGGTCTGCTTGCCGACCACATCGCAAGTTGTACCGCTTGCCCTCACCCCCTGCCCCTCTCCCGCAAGCGGGAGAGGGGAGCAAACCGACAGAGATTGTCGATCAGACCTCTTCGTACAGCGGCAGCGTCAGGAACTCTGCAAAATCTTCCGACGTCGACATCTGTTCGAAGATCTGGGCGGCGCGGTCGTAGGTGGGGCCGGTGCCGGCCACTTCCTTGACCTTTGCCAGTTCTTCCGGAATCAGCGCGCGCACCAGTTCGGCGGTGACCTTGCGGCCATCTTCGAGCTTGCCCTTCGGCGAGCGGATCCACTGCCACACCTGCGAGCGCGAGATCTCTGCGGTAGCGGCGTCTTCCATCAGGTTGTGGATCGGCACGCAGCCGTTACCGGCCAGCCAGGCGCCCAGGTAATGGATGCCCACGTTGATGTTCATGCGCAGGCCGTGCTCGGTGATCGGCGTTTCGGGCTGGAAGTTCAGCAGGTCTGCCGCCTTCACTTCCACGTCCATGCGTTGCTTGCCGAACTGGTTGGGCTTGTCACCCAGCACATCCACGAACTCCTTCATGGCCGGTGCCACCAGGCCCGGGTGAGCCACCCAGCCGCCGTCGTAGCCGTCCGTGGCATCGCGACGCTTGTCGCTGATGATGCCTTCCATGGCGATGGCGTTCTTCTCCGGATCGTTCTTGATCGGGATCAGCGCGCTCATGCCGCCGATGGCCGGTGCACCGCGCTTGTGGCAGGTCTTCAGCAGCAGCAGTGCGTACGAGCGCATGAACGGCGCGGTCATCGTCACCTTGGCGCGGTCGGCCAGGCAGAAGTTCTTGTCCACCTTGAACTTCTTGATGCACGAGAAGATGTAGTCCCAACGGCCAGCGTTCAGGCCAGCGCTGTGGTCGCGCAGTTCGTACAGGATTTCTTCCATTTCGAACGCGGCCAGGATCGTTTCGATCAGCACCGTGGCCTTGACCGTACCTTGCGGCAGACCCACTTCCTTCTGCGCCATCACGAAGATGTCGTTCCAGAGGCGGGCTTCCAGATGGCTTTCCATCTTCGGCAGGTAGAAGAACGGGCCATCGCCGCGTGCGAGCTGCTCCTTCGCGTTGTGGAACAGGAACAGCGCGAAGTCGAAGATGCCGCCCGAGATGCGCTTGCCGTCGATGGTGACGTGCTTCTCTTCCAGGTGCCAGCCGCGCGGACGCACTTGCAGCGTGGCGATCTTGTCGTTCAGCTTGTAGTGCTTGCCGTTGCTGTCCAGCGTCAGCGTGCGGCGCACGGCAGCCTTCAGGTTGACCTGACCCTGCATCTGGTTGTGCCAGTTCGGGGTGTTCGAATCCTCGAAGTCGGTCATGTAGCTGTCAGCGCCCGAGTTGAAGGCGTTGATCACCATCTTGGCTTCGACCGGACCCGTGATTTCCACGCGGCGGCATTCCAGTGCCGGCGGCACCGGGGCCACTTGCCAGTCGCCTTCACGGATGTTCTTCGTTTCCGGCAGGAAGTCGGGGATTTCGCCGGCATCGAGGCGCTTGGCGCGCTCGACGCGCGCAGCCAGCAGTTCCTGGCGGCGCGGCTCGAAGGCGCGGTGCAGCTTGTCCACCAGGGCCAGGGCTTCCGGCGTGAGGATGTCTTCGTAGGCCGGCAGGATCTCGCCGGTAATCTTCATGCCCGCGGGCAGCGTGATAGCCATCAGTCTTCTCCTGTATGCGATGGTGATCGAGGGTTGGCCTGGCTCAGACCGTCACGCCAGCGGCAGTGACAAAGTCGAGCAGGTCGTTCATGTCGTGCCCGGTGCCGGTGGGCGCCACGTCGAGGCGCTCCGCCGGGTGTCCGGCACGGTTAATCCAGAAAGTGGTGTAGCCAAACCAGGTGGCGCCGCATGCGTCCCAGCAGTTCGACGACACAAACAAAATCTCACTGGCCGGCAGGTTGAATGCCTGCGGACCGAGCGCATACGCTGCCGGCGCGGTCTTGTACTGGCGCACCGCATCTACCGACAGCACGTGGTCGAACAAGCCGTGCATACCTGCGCTCTTGACCGCGATGTCGAGCATCTGCGGATTGCCGTTGGACAGGATGCCCAGCGGCAGCTCCGCACGGCGCAGGCGCTTGAGCACGCTCAGATTCTCGGGGAATGCCGAGAGGCATGCGTACTCCTTGAGCATCTGCGCCTCGGTGGCCTCGTCGAGCTTCAAGCCCAGCCGATCCGCCGCATAGCGCAACGCGTCGATCGTGATGTCCCAGAACGGCTTGTAACGTGCCCCGTCCGGTGCGGCCAGCGAACGCAGGCGCGTGTAGTCGATCTGCCGTTCGCGCCAAAGCAGCGCCAGGGCCTCGCCCTTGCCCGGGAACAGTTGCTCCGCGCGCGCCGTGACGGAATACACGTCGAACAGCGTGCCGTAGGCATCGAAAACGACTGCGCGAATCTTGTTCATCGAAGGACTGAATCAGCCTGTACACGTTTGAATGCAGTGCATTGTAGAGAGACGCTGCAGTGCGGCAAAGTCGGACCGGGTCACTTGATCTTTTACTTTTCCGCTACTAATCTTGGCCATCCTCATCAAGACTCGTATATCAGCGAGCTAACAATCGTGGATCATTTCAAGCAGCTCGAGACTTTTGTATCGGTAGCGTCACGTGGCAGCCTCTCTGCCGCCGCTGCCGCCGAAGGCGTGGCACCAGCGATCATCGGCCGCCGCATCGACGCGCTCGAAGAGCGCCTCGGCGTCAAGCTTCTGGTCCGCACCACCCGCAAGATCACGCTCACCTTCGAAGGCTCGGCCTTCCTCGAAGACTGCCAGCGCATCCTGAACGACCTCCACAATGCCGAGGCCAGCGTCTCGGCCGGTGGCGTCAAGGCCAGCGGCCACCTGCGCGTGACGGCTCCGGCGGGCTTCGGCCGCAAGCACGTGGCGCCGCTGGTGCCGCTGTTCATCGAATCCCACCCGGACGTCACCCTGACGCTCGATCTTTCCGACCGCGTGGTCGACCTCGTCAACGAAGGGTTCGACTGCGCCATCCGCCTCGGCGACCTGCCCGATTCCAGCCTCGTCTCCATCCGGCTGGCCGAGAACCGCCGCGTCGTGGTGGCCTCGCCCGAATATCTGGCCCGCGCTGGCACGCCGCAACTGCCCGAAGACCTGTCGCGCCACAACTGCCTGGCCTTCGGCGCCAGCGCCAACGTGCAGCGCGGCTGGGTCTTCCAGCAGGATGGCCGCGCCGTCACCGTCAAGGTGGGCGGAACCATGGAATGCACTGACGGCGCCGTGCTTCACGCCTGGTGCCTGCAGGGCCACGGTCTGGCGTGGCGCTCCTGGTGGGAAGTTGGCCAGGAAATCGTCAGCGGCCACCTCGTGACCGTGCTCGACGAATTCCAGGCGCCACCCATCGGCATCCACGCCGTCTTCCCGCAGCGCAAGCACCTGCCGCTGCGCGTGCGTCTGTTCATCGACCATCTCAAGAACACCTACGGCAACCCCGCCTACTGGCGCCGCGCGGAACAGGCGCCGACCAGTGCCGCCGCCGAAGTGCACGCGGTGGTTGCCTGAACCACGTTTTAAATGCGTGCGCAATCGCATTTTCTTGATAAATGGCAATGACGCAGACTGCACACTGACTACAATCGAATCACACAGGCACGCACTGATCGCCTGCTTCCCCGTCCACTCGCGCAAGGAGGTCCGGTATGTTCAAGCACATCCTGTTACCCACCGACGGTTCGGAACTGTCGAAAAAAGCCATCGACGGTGGCCTGGAACTGGCCAAGGCCATTGGCGCACGCGTTACCGCCTACGTCTGCCTGGAGGAGTATCCGTATACGCCCTTCAGCGAGATCGTGGTGGAGGCCCCGCAAGCGTTCAAGGAACGCATCGAGAACCAGGCACGGCTCTACCTGAAGGAAATCGAAAGCGCCGCCGTGGCCGATGGCCTGCCCTTCGACGCCGACATGAGCACCTTCGCAGTGCCCTACCTCGGCATCATCGACGCGGCGGAGCGTCATGGCTGCGACGTGATCTTCATGGCGTCGCACGGCCGGCGCGGGCTATCGGGCCTGCTGCTCGGCAGCGAGACCCAGAAAGTCCTGACGCATACGGATATTCCGGTGATTGTTTATCGGTAACTGCAAGCTTCACGAGACATCAGAAAAACGAAGCGCAGCGGTGCTGGCTAGGCGCCGCTGCCGCAGACAGTACAAACGGTACGGCGCGGCAGCGGCAACGACGCCAGCATCGTTTTTATGATGTCTCGTAAAAAACCCGCGTCGGGGTTGCCGACGCGGGGCCAAACCAAGCGGCACGATGGTCGCGCGCCGCTTCCCGAATTACCCTTCTCTCTCCTGCTTTCCCCTTCCTCTCCCTGCCTTCCTGCCAAATTCGTCAGGCCACCTTCTTGTCTTCGAAGAACTGCTCGTCCTCGGTCGATCCCTTCAATGCGGTGGTCGATGACTGGCCGCCTTCGATGGTCTGCGTCACGGCGTCGAAGTAACCGGTGCCCACTTCGCGCTGGTGCTTGACGGCGGTGAAGCCCTTCTCGGCGGCGGCGAATTCCGACTCCTGCAACTCCACGAACGCCGACATCTGGTGGCGGGCGTAGCCGTACGCCAGATTGAACATCGAGTAGTTCAGCGAGTGGAAGCCAGCCAGCGTGATGAACTGGAACTTGTAGCCCATCGCACCCAGTTCGCGCTGGAACTTGGCGATGGTGGCATCGTCGAGGTTCTTCTTCCAGTTGAACGACGGCGAGCAGTTGTAGGCCAGCATCTTGCCCGGGAATTTCGCATGCACCGCATCGGCAAATTTCTTGGCGAACTCCAGGTCTGGCTTGCCGGTTTCGCACCAGACGAGGTCCGCCACTTCGGCGTAGGCCAGCGCGCGGGCGATCGACTGATCGATACCCGGCCTGGTGCGGTAGAACCCTTCCACGGTGCGCTCGCCGGTCAGGAACGGCTGGTCGCGCTCGTCCACGTCCGAGGTCAGCAGATCGGCCGCCTCGGCATCGGTACGGGCAATGACGAGGGTCGGCACGCCCGAGACATCGGCAGCCAGTCGCGCGGCGGTCAGCTTGGCCACGGCTTCGCGGGTGGGCACCAGCACCTTGCCGCCCATGTGGCCGCACTTCTTCACGGACGCCAGTTGATCTTCGAAGTGGACGCCTGCCGCGCCGGCTTCGATCATCGACTTCATCAGTTCGAACGCGTTGAGCACCCCGCCGAAACCGGCTTCGGCATCGGCCACGATCGGCGCAAAGAAATCGGTGTCGCCCTTGCCTTCGCTCCACTGAATTTGATCGGCGCGCTGGAACGTGTTGTTGATGCGCTTGACGACCATCGGCACCGAGTTGGCCGGATACAGCGACTGGTCGGGATACATCTCGCCAGCGAGATTGGCGTCGCCAGCCACTTGCCAGCCCGACAGGTAGATGGCCTTGAGACCCGCCTTCACCTGCTGCATGGCCTGATTACCGGTGAGCGCGCCGAGCGTATTGACGAACGGTTCGGTATTCAGCAAGTGCCAGAGCTTCTCGGCGCCACGGCGGGCCAGCGTGTGCTCGATCTGGACGGAGCCGCGCAGTCGCACCACGTCCTCGGCAGTGAAATGACGTTGCACACCCTTCCAGCGCGGGTTCGTGTCCCAATCCTTCTGCAGGGCTTCGATCTGTTGTTGGCGCGACGACGTCATGTTCACTCTCCTGGGGGACGACCCTGGCGCCATCGTTTGCGGCGTCTCAGGTCATGTGTCTTATATAAGAGTGTAGGGAGAGCTTCCGCGTCGCAACAAGCCTCCCGTGTGTTTTCGCACAGGGAAATTAATTACGTCAATTCAATGACTTGCCGATGCAATTTCACGATGCGGCAAGTGTTCTTTCATGATGAGAAATGGCGCTTGTGCTACGCACCTATGTATTTTTGCGGAACAAAACATCATTCCACATCATGAAATTTTGGCAGCCTCAGAGGTCACGCGGGCGCGCTCCAGTGCGGGGGATGCCGGCGCGCCGCCGATATGGTCAACAAACTCCCCCACCATGGCCGCCATGCGCTGCGGTTGAGCCAGGGGGAGCCAGTGGTGGGCGTCGATCTGGCGGCGCCAAAGTTGCGCCACCCAGCGGCCAAGATCCTCGGTCAGCGCCGGCCTGACGTAGCGGTCGCGCGTGGGCACGATGACCTGGATCGGCGCATGCGGCCGGCGATCCCTCGGCGCGCGCAGCCGCGCGCGGAAATTGGCGCGATACAGGCGCAGGCCCTGCACCCCATCGGCGGTCTGCGTAGGGTTGGCGGCAGTGTGGAGCCCTTCGGTCATGCGTAGCCACGTGGGCCAGTGGCGGCCGAGCCAGAGCCGCCAGTGCCATTCGGGCAGCTTCGGAATATGGAAGAAAACGATGTACCAGGACGCCAGCGCCTGCCGCAGGGTGGCCGTCCATTGGCCCTTTTGGCGGCGCCCGCCTTGCCGCAGCGACTGCGCCGCGTAATCGAGACTCGGCCCCGAACATGAGGTGAACGACGCGATGCGCCCGTACAGTCGCGGATCGGTCACGAACTCCCAGCCCTGGATCGATCCCCAGTCGTGCCCGACCAGATGCACCGGGCGATTGGGCGAGACGGCATCGATCACCGCGATGAAATCGTCGGCCAGCCGCTCCAGCCGATAGTCGGCGACGTTCGGCGGTGCATCCGATGCACCGGCGCCGCGCACGTCATAGGCAATCACATGAAAGCGCGCGGCCAGCTCCTGCGCCACAGCCTGCCAGACATGGCGGTTGTCCGGATAGCCGTGGACCAGCACGACCACCGGCTGCGCGGGATCGCCCCAGGCCGAAGCCTCCAGACGGAGGGTGCCGGTATCGATGCGGAAACGGATGGGGATGAAGGCCATGGTCTCGACGGAAAGGAATGTCGGGAGCCATGCTAACGCCGCTGCAACGTGTGCACCGGCGTTTGAAACGAGGAAGTTTCAGGCTGCGGCTGCGGACGTGTCGCGTGCCTGTCGGTAAGCCACCCAGTCGCCGCTGTCGATACGCGCGAGGCCGGCTACGGCGGACTCGGCTACGGGATACAGCAGGCAGTCGGTGGCGACGCCGTTCAGCTTCACCACGCGAGATTCGCGGATGAACAGCGTGGCCTGACCGGGATACACCTCTTCGATTTCGTCGAGTACGGGCAGCAGCGTTTCGGGGATGTCGTAGATGTCACCGAAGACCGGGCCAGCGACAGGATCAAGCACGAGACCGGGATAGGTGCCGAAGTCATGGAGCCGCCCTGCCACGCTGCCCGTACCGAGCAAGGTCGGGGGTTCGATGCCGTGGCGTTCGGCAGCACGATTCAGATCGTTGACCTCGCCGGCACGCAGGGTGCCGTAGACGAATACGCGGGGCATGAGGGCTTCCTGGGTAGATGGATGGTGGGATGGTAGTGCAAGAAGAATGCCTGTGCGGCTCTCTCCCTCGCTGGTTTTGCTCCCCTCTCCCGCACAGCGGGAGAGGGGTTGGGGGAGAGGGCTGGAGGCTCTGCTTGCCGACCGCGTCGCATTTTGCACCGCTGGCCCTCTCCCCCACCCCTCTCCCGGAGGGAGAGGGGAGAACACCGAGAGCAAAGCAAACGTGCCCTACATCTGCTTGAACAAATGCGCGTACTGCCGCGCCACCGGCAGCGATTCCGGTCGATCACGCAGTTTCAGCGACAGCCGTCCCAGCGACTGATTCACCGCGCTCGCCACGCAATCGATGTTCACCACCGTTCCACGATGGATCTGCCAGAAGCGGTCCGGATCAAGCTGCTGCGTGAGTTCACGCAGGCTCGTGCGGATCAGTGCTTCGCCGCTGGTGGATACCACATTGACGTACTTGTCGGTGGCGGCGAGGTAGACCACTTCGTCCACCGGAATGATGCGTACCTCCTGCCCCACCAGCGCCTTGATGAACCGCAGGTACTGGCCACGTGCCGCAGCGGGACGCTCCAGCGATTCCAGCCGATGTAACAGTTGCGCGAGCCGGTCCGCATCGACCATCGTGCCGATGTCGGTGGTCGAAGCCTCCTCGTCTTCTTCAACCGCCTTGGCGGTCAGCCTTGCCTTGAGCCGATCCACCGTGGCTTCCAGCCGCTCGTGCTGCACCGGCTTGAGTACGTAGTCCACCGCAGCCCGTTCAAATGCTTCGAGCGCAAACTGGTCGTACGCGGTGACGAAGACCACCAGCGGCGGGCGGTCGAACTCGATCAATTCGCGGGCCACGTCCATGCCGCTCATGCCCGGCATGCGGATATCGAGGAAGGCTACATCGGGTTGGTGCTCGCGCGCGGCGTCGAGGGCGGACACGCCGTCGTGCACCACGGCGGAGATCGTGGCGTCAGGCCACAGGGCTTTCAGTTCGGCCTCGAGGACACGGGCGAGCAGCAATTCGTCGTCGGCGATCAGCAGGGTCGGGGACATGGACAAAAAGGGGGCGAAATCGAAGGGGACGATCAGGGCGTGGCCGGCGTCGCACCGGTGGGTGCGGCAGCACGACCCGCATGCGTGGCGCGCATCGGGGCGATGGTCGGCTCGGCGCTGCGTGTGAGCGGCAGCGTCAGCCGCACCACCACGCCGCGCGGCGCGTTCTCTTCCATCTGCATGGTCGCCGCGGCACCAAAGATCCGCGCCAAGCGTTCGCGCACATGAGTCAGGCCAAGGCCAGAACCACCCTTGCTGCCCTGGCTATGCGTAAAGCCCACACCAGTGTCCGAAATCACCACCTCCAGGTTGCCCTCCCCGGCTTCACGGGCGGACAGCACGATGTTGCCCCCACGCATGCAGGGCTCGATCCCATGCGTCACCGCGTTCTCCACCAGCGGCTGAATCAGCATCGGCGGAATCTCGGCATCGGCCAATGCCGGCGGCAGGTCGATACGATAGTCGAGCCGCGCACCGAAGCGCATGCCCTGGATATCGAGATAGCTGCGCAGCAGTTCGAACTCCTGCGCCAGCGTGCAATGCTCGGCACGGGTGTGTGACAGCGACATGCGCAGGAACCCGATCAGCCGTTGCAGCAACTGGCGAGCCGCGCGCGGGTCGGTGGCGATCAAACCGTCGAGGTTGGCCAGCGAGTTGAACAGGAAGTGGGGTTCGATCTGCGCCTGCAGCGCCATCAACTGGGCGCGCACGAGCTGTTTCTCGGCTTCCTCGCGCTGCAGGGCGTCGAGCGCGGCCTGCCGTTCGAGGTAGGCCAGCTTCTCGCGCGACCAGTAGAAATAGATCATGCTCGCCGATGCCAGCATGCCGACGATCAGGCACATGCGCAGCATGTCGCCCGTGGCGGCGGCGTCTTTCACCGGCAGGTTCAGCACCACGCGCGTGGCCCAGCTTCCGGCCACCACGCCCAGCGGCACGGCCACCACGGCCAGGCACATGAACGGCCAGCGGCGCGGCCGGTCGTTCCACCAGATCAGCACGCGCGGAATATCGATGAGTACCCAGATGGCCAGCCCGATCAACTGGCTATAGACAAAGTTCTGCACCAGCGAGCCGCCGGTCTGGAACCCGTAATTCAGGCTGACCGCGATCACCGTGTTCATGCAGAGCACGAACAGCAGGTCTCGCGCCAGGATATTGAGCCGTGACGGCACCGCGCACGACATGCGCATGGGGTCTCTCCCTCCCTTGGTTCCAGCCAGCCGCGTGTCATTCTGTGATGCACTGCAGCACAGGCGGCCCCGTGCATCGGGCTAAACCAGAGGGCCGCGTCGAGTGGACTGTACGCCGGAGCGTGACGCGAGGAAAGAGTCGTGCGACGAAGGGGCGGCAACGGGCGCCAGAGGGCCCGGCCCGCGACCGAAGGGTCTGCTTATGACCCCCGGCAGACTCGTCAGACAAACGGTCGTTTCAACGCCGCTTGCCTGACCGCCGGACAGATCACGCCTCCACGACCGCCCGGTTCGATGCCTCGGCCAGCGCCGTGGACACCGTGTCGCGCGACAGATGCGGTGCAAACATGTTGATGAAGGCATGGGCGTAGCCGCGCAGGTAGGCGCCCCGCCGCACCGCAACACTGGTGGTGTTGGGCGAGAACAGATGGCCGGCCTCGATCTTCACCAGACCGGCGTCCTTGCGTTGGTCATAGGCCATCGACGCGATGATGCCCACGCCCAGGTCCAGCTCGGCGTAAGTCTTGATCACATCGGCATCCATGGCAGTCAGTACGATCTCGGGCTGCAGTCCGGCTTCGGCAAAGGCGCCATCGATCTTGCGGCGGCCCGTGAAGCCGGCATCGTACGTGATGATCGGGAAATTGCTGAGGTCTTCGAGCGTGGGTTCGGGCAGGCGCGTCAGCGGATGCTCCGGCGACACCACGATCACGTGCTGCCAGCTATATGCCTCGAAGGAAGTCAGCCCGGCCTCGTTCGCCACGGCCTCGGTCGCGATGCCGATATCGGCCTGCCCCGTCAGCAACAATTCGACGATATGCGCGGGCGACGCCTCCTGAAGCGCCAGCGTCACATGGGGATACTCGCGGCGGAAGCTCTGCACTACCTTGGGCAAGGCGTAGCGTGCCTGCGTGTGGGTGGTGGCCACGGTCAGCCGGCCGGTATGTCGGCCAGCGAACTCGTCGCCGGCCTGCCGCAGGTTCTCCGCCTCCAGCAGCAGCCGCTCGACGATGCGCACGATCTCGCGGCCGGGTTCGGTCAGGCCGGTCAGACGCTTGCCATAGCGCTCGAAGATTTCCACACCGAGTTCTTCCTCAAGCTCGCGGATCTGGCGCGACACACCCGGCTGCGACGTGTACAGCGCGTTGGCGACTTCGGTCAGGTTGAACTGGCGGCGCACCGCCTCGCGGATCGATCGCAGTTGCTGGAAGTTCATTTCGCCGTTCCTTGTTCCTGTACTGCCTGCCCACGGTTGAAGACCCGCAACTGGCGCGGACGCACCGCCAGTAGTTCCCCTTCGCGGAAGCCCTGATGGCGGAAGCGTTCGAGCGGCAGCGCCACCTCGATCACATCCTGATTGTCCTCGCGCTCCAGTTCGAGCTGGGCCACCGGGCCCAGCGTCAGCGCGCGGCGCAGCGTGACGGCGATGCCGTCAGTACCCGGCGCATAGCGTTCGAGATCCAGGTCATGCGGCCGCACATAGGCCACCGCATCGCCAGCCGTCTCGTGGCCGCTGCCGATCACGGGCAGCACGGAGTCACCGGTGTGCAGCAGGCCGCCGCTATCGCCCACTTCCAGCCGGCCATGGAACAGGTTCACGTTGCCGAGGAAGCCGAACACGAACGGCGTGGCCGGATGGTTGTACACCGCTTCGGGCGTGCCGAACTGTTCGACGCTGCCCTTGTTCATCAACACGACCTGATCCGCCACTTCCAGCGCCTCTTCCTGGTCGTGCGTGACGAACACGCTGGTCACGTGCAGTTCGTCATGCAGGCGGCGCAGCCAGCGGCGCAGTTCCTTGCGCACCTTGGCGTCGAGCGCGCCGAACGGTTCGTCGAGTAGCAGCACGCGCGGCTCCACGGCCAGCGCGCGGGCCAGTGCAATCCGCTGACGCTGGCCACCTGACAACTGCGCCGGGTAGCGGTCGCCGAGCCAGTCCAGTTGCACCAGTTGCAGCAGCGACTTCACCTTCTCCTGAATCTTCGCTTCCGACGGACGCTCGTTACGCGGTTTCACGCGCAGGCCGAACGCCACGTTCTCGAACACGGTCATGTGCTTGAACAGCGCGTAGTGCTGGAACACAAAGCCCACGTTGCGCTGACGCACGTGCTGGGTGGAGGCATCCTGCCCGGACAGCACCACCTGTCCGGAGTCGGCACGTTCCAGGCCGGCGATGATGCGCAGCAGCGTGGTCTTGCCGCATCCGGACGGCCCCAGCAGCGCGGTCAGTTCACCTTCGGCGAAATCGAGCGAGACATCGTTGAGCGCCACGAAGTCGCCAAACTGCTTCTGTACGTTGCGGACCTGAATGCTCATGGTGCCTCCTGTTCCTTGCCGGCGCGGATTTCGACCAGCGTCTTGATACCCAGTGTGACCAATGCCAGCAGCGTCAGCAGGGACGCCACGGCGAACGCGGCCGCGAAGTTGTATTCGTTGTAGAGAATTTCCACGTGCAGCGGCATCGTGTTGGTCAGGCCGCGGATATGGCCCGAGACCACCGACACCGCGCCAAACTCGCCCATCGCCCGCGCGTTACACAGGATCACGCCGTACAGCAGGCCCCAGCGGATATTGGGCAGCGTCACGTGCCAGAAGGTCTGCCAGCCCGACGCGCCCAGCACGATGGCGGCTTCTTCTTCCTCGCTGCCCTGCGACTGCATCAGCGGAATCAGTTCGCGCGCCACGAACGGGAACGTGACGAAGATCGTGGCCAGCACGATGCCGGGCACCGCGTACAGGATCTTGATGTCGTGGGCTTCCAGCCACGGGCCGAACCAGCCCTGCGCGCCGAACATCAGCACGTAGATCAGACCCGAGATCACGGGCGACACCGAGAACGGCAGGTCGATCAGCGTGATCAGCAGGTTCTTGCCGCGAAACTCGAACTTGGCGATGGCCCAGGCCGCCGCCACGCCGAACACGATGTTCAGCGGCACCGAGATGGCCGCCACCAGCAGCGTGAGCTGGATGGCCGAAACCGCGTCCGGCTCCACCAGCGCGGCCAAATAGGTATCCACGCCCTTGCGCAGGGCCTCGTAGAACACCGAGGCCAGCGGGATGAACAGGAACAGGCCGAGGAACAGCACTGCGATAGAGATCAGGGTGTACTTCACCCATGGCGACTCGGCAGTGGCTTCGCGCAGGTCTGCCGGACTGCTTGCGCCAAGACGGGAAATAGCGCCGGCCATGTCAGTTCACCTCCGGGTTGCCATCGGGCAGTGCCGACGCACGCGCACCAGACTGGTGGCGGCGCGTCCACGCCTGCAGCAGGTTGATCAACAGCAGCAGCACGAACGAGATCACGAGCATCACCACGGCCACGGCGGTAGCACCCGCATAGTCATACTGTTCGAGCTTGGAATAAATCATCAGCGGCGCGATCTCGGACACCATCGGCATGTTTCCCGAGATGAAGACCACCGAGCCGTACTCGCCCGTGGCGCGGGCGAACGACAGCGCAAACCCGGTGAGCAGCGCGGGCAGGATGGCTGGCAGGATCACGCGGTAGAAGGTCTGCAGACGCGTGGCGCCCAAGCTGGCTGCCGCCTCCTCCAGTTCGCGCTCCACGTCTTCCAGCACGGGCTGCACGGTGCGCACCACAAACGGCAGGCCGATGAACGTCAGCGCCACCACGATGCCCAACGGGGTGAAGGCCACCTTGATGCCGAGCGGTTCGAGGTATCGGCCCAGCCAGCCGTTACCGGCGAACAGCGCGGTCAGCGCGATACCGGCCACGGCCGTAGGCAAGGCAAACGGCAGGTCAACCAATGCATCGATAAAGCGCTTGCCGAAGAAGCGGTAGCGCACCAGCACCCAGGCCACTATCAGGCCAAAGGCCGTGTTGATGATGGCCGCCACCAGCGAGGCGCCGAAGCTCAGTTCCAGGGAGGCCACGACGCGCGGGTTCGACACCGTGGTCCAGAACTGGTCCCACGTCATCGTGAACGTCTTGAGGAACGTGGCCGACAGCGGGATCAGGACGATCAACGTCAGGTAGAAAATCGTGAAACCCAGCGACAACCCGAAGCCGGGCAGCACCGTGAACCGCTGGGAGGCCGGAGCCAACCGCCTGGGCGCGTCTTGCACCGAGGGCGGCGGCGCATCCGACAGGGATATCGATGGGGGCATGTGTCTCGTCTATATGAAACCGGCGCATAAGGCGCCGGTGTACGAGACAAATTTTGCAGATGCGTCCTTATAAACAGAACGAATCTTTCCGAATTTTCTTAGATGTTTTAAATATAAGGCGATGTCGGGGTGACTTCCACGGAGGCTTCCCAGGTATCCGAGCCGTCACCTAACGCCAAAATTCGTCCATCGGAGTCGATTCGCTGCAACAAAGTGGCGAGCAAGCCCTGGCCGTTTGTCCAGTCCGCCAGTCCTGAATCGGCATTGATATGACCCAGCGCCCCGGCGTCGATCAGCTCGCTGCCCCAGAGCGTGCCCCAGCTAAACGCGGTGCGCTGGGACATCCACGGATCGTTGGTGCTGGCGACGAGAATGGTCGGAAACGGCAGCTTCCAGGTCGGGAGCAAGGCGCCGACGCCGAATTTGTCCGGATCGGCAGGCGCGACCAGCAAAGCCCCGGCGATGCCGACTGGATCGAGCGACGCCTGACGCAAGGTGGCGAGACATCCAAAACTGTGCGCCACGAGAACTGCGCCGCGCGAGGCCACGCGCAGCGCACGCGACACACCTTCGGAGACTCGCTCGGACCAGAGCGGCAGGCTTGGCCGGCCCCAGTCATGCTGTTCGATGCGTTGCCAATCGGGATACGCCGCTTCCCATCGGCTCTGCCAATGCGCTGGCCCGCTGCCATGCAGCCCCGGCACGGTCAGAATCTGCAACCCGCGTGGCACTTCGATCCGCGTGGCCGCACTGCCCGCTTTCGTCTCTCCTCGCGCGCCACGCTTGGCGCGTGGCCGTCCGCCTTCTTCCGCTCTTTCCCCTGCTCCTGCTGAAGCTCCCATGCTTTCCTCCTCCTGGCGTCTTACGTCCTGGAACTGCCTGCTTCGTGCACATGCAGATGTCGTGCCTGCACCGGGCCGCCGGCTACGGCCTCGCCCTGCCCCAGCGCGATGCCCGCGTTCTGGAGCCGCTCCACGATCTCGTCGTCATTGAGCCGCCGACCGATCAGCGTCACGCCTGCCCCATCGGCACTGGCACGCAGGCCCGCGAGCTGGCGATCGGTCCACGTGCGGCGCATGTCGAGCTTGAGCCAGTCAGGCAACGCATGCGCCATCAGCGCGCCGGCTTCTGCCGGGTCCGATGCCTGCAGGCTCACGGCAAACCCGTTGCGGCGATAGTTGCCCACCACGTGCAGCAGCAGCGGCAGGTCGTCGTTGGCGCTCGCCGGCACCTGGATCACAAAGCGATCGACGGGCAGGCCAAGAGACTCCAGCGCGCGCCGGAACGCGGCGCCGTGGTCATCGGCCACGGCCGCCAGCAGCCGGTTGTGAACGTTGAGCACGAGCCGGTGTTCACCGTGCGCCGCAAAGTAGTTCATCGCATGCACCAGCCGCGAGAGGCGGTCGAGCGACACCAGCGAGGCATCGTCCGCAGCCATCGCGAACAGCTTCCACGCGGCCAGCCCCACGCCGTCGCCGGCATAGGTGCGGATGGTGCCTTCGTGCGCCACCACCTGACGGTCGGCCAGCGTGGCCAGCGGCTCGAAGGCGCTCGTCAGCGAGCAGTTGAAGTACTGGCCCTGCACCTGGCCGCGCGCGTCGCGCCAAAGCTCGCGACCAGGCACCGGCTCGCGTGGCAGGGTTTCGAGATATCGTTCGAGTGGCGCTAGAACAGAAGCAGCGGAAGCAAGGGTCATGGGTCAAGTCCATGTCGATGCGCGAATCGCCTGATTGACCATCATAGGAGTTCCGCGACCACCGACGTGTGAAGATTCAGGGGCGTTTGATTGGGCGTCGACGGCTGGCGCATCACGCGGCGCAGCACGGCATCCTCAAGTTGCGCGAACGCCGCCGATCCCCGCTGGCGGGGTCGGTCCAGCGGCACGCGCTGATCCAGTGCAATGCGGCCATCCTCGATCAGGACCACGCGGTCCGCCAGCGCCACGGCCTCGGACACATCGTGTGTAACCAGCAGCGCCGTAAAGCCGAGCCGGCGCCACAGCGATTCGATCAATGCCTGCATGTCGATGCGCGTCAGCGCGTCGAGTGCACCGAGTGGCTCATCGAGTAGCAGCAGGCGCGGATGGTGGACCAGCGCCCGAGCGAGCGCCACGCGCTGACGCTGACCGCCGGAGAGCCGCGCCGGCCATTCTCCCGCGCGATCCGCCAGACCCACCTGTTCGAGCACGGCGGCGGCATCGTCGCGCCGTTCGCGCGGCAGGCCCAGCGCCACGTTGTCGAGCACGCGTTTCCACGGCAGGAGCCGCGCGTCCTGGAACATCACGCGGATGCCGTCACGCACCGACTTGTCAGCGCGTCCGGCCTTACCGTCGACCCCATCGAGCGCGATGGTGCCGTCATCGGCCGCTTCCAGTCCGCCCACCAGCCGCAGCAGCGTGCTCTTGCCGCAGCCGCTCCGGCCGACGATGGCCACGAACTCGCCCGGCGTGACATCGAGGTCGATGCCGTGCAGCACCTCGCGGCCGTCATAACGCTTGACCACCTGCCGCACGTGCAGCGCAATGCCACCTTCAGCGCCTGCGTTCCCTTCATGGCGCTGCGCCTCGCGCGCCGTGCGCTGTTCGTCGCGAGCCGCCTCACGGGCCGCCAGCCCTGCGTCAATCCAGGCCACCGCAGCGGCTTCCATCGGATAGAGCGTTTGCATGGGGTTCTCCTAGTAATCAGTGAGCCTGGTAGCCCGGATGCCACCGCAGCCAGAACCGTTCCAGCGAGCGCGACAGCACATCGGCCAGCTTGCCCAGCAGCGCGTAGAGCAGGATGCCCACCAGCACCACATCGGTCTGCAGGAACTCGCGCGCATTCATCGTCATGTAGCCAATGCCTGACTGCGCCGAAATCGTCTCGGCCACGATCAGGATCACCCACATCAACCCCAGCGAGAACCGCACGCCCACCAGGATGTTGGGCAGCGCGCCGGGCAGGATCACCTCGCGATACAGGCGCCAGCCAGACAACCCATAGCTGCGCGCCATCTCGACCAGCGCCGGATCCACCGCGCGGATGCCGTGATACGTATTCAGGTACACCGGGAAGAACACGCCCAGCGCCACCAGGAACAGCTTGGCCGTCTCGTCGATGCCGAACCACAGGATCACCAGCGGAATCAGCGCCAGCGTGGGAATGTTGCGCACCATCTGCAGCGTGCTGTCGAGCAGTGTGGCCACCGGACGGAACGTACCCGTCAGCAGTCCCAGCAGCAGGCCAAGCCCGCCGCCAACCGCCAGCCCCACCAGTGCCCGCCACGTGCTGACCCAGACATGGCGCCACAGTTCGCCCGAGACGGCCAGGCCCCAGGCGGCTTCCACCACGGCCAACGGCGCGGGCAGCACGCGGTTCGACAGCCAGCCCAGTTGCGAGGCGGCCTGCCATCCGACGATCAGCAGCACGGGCACGATCCACGGCGCGATGGCCTGCCCGATAGCGCGCACGCTGCGTCGCGCAGTTGCGGCCGATCTTGCGTCCGATCTTGCGTTGGGAATAGACATGGTGATGCCCCCCCTAGCTTTGCGACGCGCGCGGCACGATGCCCGTCGCCATCACTTCGCCAAACGGCCCGGACAGCACCTGCCCCGGCAGCTTGTCGCGCACGCGGCGCGGCAGCAGCGGAAAGACCAGTTCGGCGAACCGGTAGGCTTCTTCCAGATGCGGGTAGCCCGAGAAGATGAAGGTATCGATGCCAAGCTCGGCGTATTCCTCGATCCGCGCCGCCACCGTCTTGGGGTCGCCGACCAACGCCGTACCCGCACCGCCGCGCACCAGCCCCACGCCAGCCCACAGGTTGGGGCTGATCTCCAGCGCCTCGCGCGAGCGGTTGGCGCCGCCAGCATGCAGCGCGGCCATGCGGCGCTGCCCTTCGGAATCCATCTTGGCGAACACGGCCTGCGCGCGGGCGACGGTGGCATCGTCCAGGCGGCTGATCAGGTTGTCGGCAGCGGCCCAGGCTTCGTCCTCGGTCTCGCGCACGATCACGTGCAGGCGGATACCGAAGCTCACCTTGCGGCCATGCTTTTCCGCACGGGCGCGCACATCGGCCACCTTCTTCGCCACCTCGGCGGGCGGCTCGCCCCAGGTCAGGTACTTCTCCACCTGTTCGGCCGCCAGATCGTGTGCGGCTGCCGACGATCCGCCGAAATACACCGGCGGATGCGGACGCTGCAACGGCGGGTACAGCACGCGCGCACCCTTCACCGTGATGTGCTTGCCTTCGAAACTTACCTCGCCGTTGTCATGGCTCGCGGCCAGTACGTCGCGCCAGACGCGGATGAATTCGGACGATGCCTCGTAGCGCTCGGCATGATCGAGGAACAGGCCATCGCCTTCCAGTTCGGCCACATCGCCACCCGTCACCAGGTTCACCAGCAGCCGGCCCCCGGAGATGCGGTCGAACGTGGCAGCCATGCGGGCGGCCAGCGTTGGCGTCATCAAACCCGGCCGCACGGCCACCAGGAACTTGAGCTTCTGCGTCACGGCAGCCAGCGCCGAGGCGGCCACCCACGGGTCTTCGCATGAGCGGCCAGTAGGAATCAGCACACCTTCGTAGCCCAGCGTGTCGGCGGCCACGGCGATCTGCTTCAGATAGTCGAAACCTACCTCGCGCGCGCCTTCGGATGTGCCAAGGTAGCGGCTGTCGCCATGGGTGGGGATGAACCAGAAAACTTGCATGTCGGGCCTCTTTATCGGTATGGAATCAGCGCTGGGCCTGGGCCGTTGCGGGGGCAGTCCAGGCAGCATCAGCCACCTTGATCGGCTTGGGAATCAGCTTGAGCGCCACGAAGGCGTCGGCAATGCGCTGCTGCTCGGCCAGCACCTCGGGCGTGACCGGCTTGGCGCCATACGAGAAGCGCGAGACGGCCAGATCGAGCACGCCAGCATCGAGACCGGTTTCCTTGACCAGCACCTGAGCGGCATCCTTCGGGTTCTTCTCAGCCCATTGGCCCAACTGGAACAGTTCGTCGAGAATCACCGACACCACGTCAGGCCGGGCGTTCGCATAGGGGCGCGAGGCCAGATAGAACTGGTGATTGCTGACCACGTTCTTGCCATCGGCAGTGCGGCCATCGGCGAGCACGCGGGCACCCAACTGCTTTTCGGCTGCGGCCAGGAACGGGTCCCAGATCACCCAGGCATCCACGGCACCGCGCTCGAACGCCGCGCGCGCATCGGCGGGCGGCAGGTAGACGGGCTGGATCTCGCTCCAGGCAATGCCCGCTTTCTCCAGCTGGCGAACCAGCAGGTAGTGCACGTTCGAACCCTTGTTCAGCGCCACGCGCTTGCCCTTCAGGTCCGTCACCGATTTCAGCGTCGAACCCTTGGGCACGACGATGGCTTCAGCCGTCGGTGCAGGCGGCTCATTGCCGATATAGGCCAGTTGCGCGCCAGCGGCCTGCGCAAAGATCGGCGGGGCTTCGCCCACGGTGCCGAAATCGATGGCGCCGACATTGAGCCCTTCCAGCAACTGCGGCCCGGCCGGGAATTCGGTCCACTTGACGGTGATGCCCTGCCCGGCCAGCCGCTTCTCCAGCGTGCCACGCGCCTTGAGCAGCGTCAGCGTGCCGTACTTTTGATAGCCGATCCGCAACTGCTTTGGGTTCACGGTCTGCGACTGGGCGCTGGCCGTGGTGGCGGTCAGGCCGTAAGCCAGGCCAGTGGCGATGACGAGGGCGCCGAGCAGCAGGCGTCGTCGCAGGGAGATGGGGCGGAAATGTAACGATGACATGGTGGACTCCTGAAATGGGAAATACGAAAGCGATGGCGGCACGACGCCCTGCCGGCGTGTCGGGATCGACAGGCGGCATGCCAGACGTCAGGCTTTGGAATTCAGTTCAGGCGGGACATCGCCCCATGGCGATGCGGCTGGGCAAGGCGCGTACAGCGGATACAGCGCGGCAAGCGGAGATAGCTAGGGCGGTACGGACAGCGGACATCGCAGGCTCCCTTTTCAGGCGCGCCGGGGCAGGCTCAGCAAACCACCCCGGCGTCAGGCATTACCGCTTGCCAGGCAGATAGACCTGGTCAAACGAACCGCCATCGGCAAAGTGGGTCTTCTGGGCCTTGGCCCAGCCGCCGAACACTTCGTCGATCGTGAACAGCTTCACCTTCGGGAAGTTGGCCGCGTACTTGGCCGCCACCTTCTCGGAAATCGGACGGTAGTAATTCTTGGCCGCGATTTCCTGACCTTCGTCGGTGTACAGGAACTGCAGGTACGCTTCCGCCGCCTTCCGCGTGCCCTTCTTGTCCACGACCTTGTCGACCACGGCCACCGGCGGCTCGGCCAGGATCGAGACCGACGGCGCCACGATGTCGAACTTCTCCGGACCCAGTTCCTTGATCGCCAGGATGGCTTCGTTCTCCCAGGCGATCAGCACGTCGCCCAGACCACGCTCCACGAACGTCGTGGTGGCGCCACGTGCGCCCGAATCCAGCACCGGCACGTTCTTGAGCAACTGGCCGACGAATTCCTTCGCCTTGGTTTCATTGCCACCCGGCTGGCGCAGTGCATAGCCCCACGCAGCCAGGTAGTTCCAGCGCGCGCCGCCCGAGGTCTTCGGGTTCGGCGTGATGACCTGCACGCCCGGCTTCACCAGATCGTTCCAGTCCTTGATGCCCTTGGGATTGCCCTTGCGTACCAGGAACACGATGGTCGAGGTGTACGGCGAGGCGTTGTGTGGCAAGCGCTTCTGCCAGTCCGGCTTGATCAGGCCCTTCTCGGCAATGGCATCGATGTCGTAGCCCAGCGCCAGCGTGACCACGTCGGCGTCCAGCCCATCGATCACCGAGCGCGCCTGCTTGCCCGAGCCACCGTGCGACTGGCGAATCTGCACCGCGTCGCCGCCCTGCGCCTTGTACGCCTTGGCAAACGCGGCGTTCACGTCCACGTACAGCTCGCGCGTGGGGTCATAGGACACGTTCAGCAGATTGGTGGCGGCGAAGGCGGTCTGGGCAGCGCCGAGGGCGGACAGTACGGCCAGGCCAATAGCCAGTTTGCGAATCATTGCAGTTGCTCCCGTCAGATATCGAATGTCGTGAAAAATATCGGCCCGGCGCGGCGTCGGTAATCGGCACGGTCGGGCTTCTGTCAGGAAGACAGGCTACCGGCCGGGCTATCTGAACGGAACGAATGGTTTCATCGATCCAAGCACGAAAAGTGCATAAGACCGGGCGGGAATATGGGTATGCGAGGGGATGGGGGAAGAGCCGTCAGCGACACGCCCAAAAGAAAAAACCCGCAGCGCCGGAGAAGCGCTGCGGGCCAAGTTTCCATTCCGGAAACGGGTAGACAAGTCATGAAGAGCGCCCCCGCATCTCCATGACGGAGTGAATAGTAGCCATTTGCCCCGATTCCTGAATTGATGCAAATCAATTGCTCGGCAAGCCGGGACGGAAAGCTGGAAAGTCGACAAATAGCTACGTTCTCGTAACAGGCAAATGGCGATCACTCCATCTGCGGGCCGCCACGAAAAAGCCCCCGCCTGCCGTGATGGCGGGCGGGGGCTTTGCCTTGCTACTGGCCGATCGGCCGATCAGCGGTTCAGCGGCCTCAGTGAACCAGCCGTCCGAACGTGAACTCGCCATCCTTGTAGTCCACCGGAATCACGTCCTTGGCGGCGAACTTGCCTTCGAGGATGGCGCGGGCCACAGGGTTCTCGATCTGCTGCTGGATCGCGCGCTTCAGCGGACGTGCGCCGAACACCGGGTCGTAGCCCGCGCTGGCGATTTTCTCCAGCGCCATCTCGGTGATATCCAGCGTCATGTCCATGCGGGCCAGGCGGGCCTGCAGGCGTTGCAGCTGGATGCGGGCGATGGACTCGATATTCTTCTGGTCCAGCGCGTGGAACACCACCACCTCGTCGATCCGGTTCAGGAACTCGGGCCGGAAATGCGTGCGCACCTCCTGCCAGACGGCGCCCTTCACCGCTTCCTGCGGCTCGCCGGACATCGACTGGATGATCTGCGAGCCGAGATTCGACGTCATCACGATCACGGTGTTCTTGAAGTCCACGGTGCGCCCTTGGCCATCGGTCAGTCGGCCATCGTCCAGCACCTGCAGCAGCACGTTGAACACGTCCGGGTGCGCCTTCTCGACTTCGTCGAGCAGAATCACCGCGTACGGCTTGCGACGCACGGCTTCGGTCAGGTAGCCGCCCTCGTCATAGCCCACGTATCCCGGCGGCGCGCCAATCAGACGGCTCACGCTGTGCTTCTCCATGAACTCGCTCATGTCGATGCGGATCAGGTGCTCTTCGGAATCGAACATGAACTCGGCCAATGCCTTGCACAGTTCGGTCTTGCCCACGCCGGTTGGCCCCAGGAACAGGAACGAGCCATACGGCTTGTTCTCGTCCGACAGTCCGGCACGCGAGCGGCGGATGGCGTCGGACACCAGCCGCACGGCCTCGTCCTGCCCCACCACACGGTTGTGCAGCCGGTCTTCCATCTTGAGCAGCTTCTCGCGCTCGCCCTGCATCATCTTGGCCACAGGGATACCCGTGGCGCGGCTGACCACCTCGGCAATTTCCTCGGCGCCCACCTGCGTGCGCAGCAGCTTGTTGGGCTGCTTCTCGGCATTGGCCTCGGCCTTGTTCGCGGCCTGCAGCTTGCCTTCCAGTTCGGGCAACTTGCCGTACTGGAGTTCAGCCACCTTGTCGAGCTTGCCTTCACGCTGCAGGCGCGTGATCTCCATCTTGATCTTCTCGATCTCTTCCTTCAGCGCGGCAGCACCCTGGGCAGCGCCCTTCTCGGCACGCCAGATCTCGTCGAGGTCCGCATACTCCTTGTCCAGCCGCACGATTTCCTGCTCGATCAGTTCCAGACGTTTGCGCGATGCCTCGTCGGTTTCCTTCTTGACGGCCTCGCGCTCGATCTTGAGCTGGATGTTGCGACGTTCGAGCTTGTCCATCGCCTCGGGCTTCGAGTCGATTTCCATCTTGATGCGCGCCGCCGCCTCGTCGATCAGGTCGATCGCCTTGTCCGGCAGGAACCGGTCCGTGATGTAGCGGTGCGACAGTTCCGCCGCCGCCACGATGGCCGGATCGGTGATCTCCACCTTGTGGTGCAGCTCGTACTTTTCCTGCAGGCCGCGCAGGATGGCGATGGTCGCCTCCACGCTCGGCTCCTCGACCAGCACCTTCTGGAAGCGGCGCTCCAGCGCTGCATCCTTCTCGATGTACTTGCGGTACTCGTTCAGCGTGGTGGCGCCGATGCAGTGCAGTTCGCCACGCGCCAGCGCCGGCTTGAGCATGTTGCCCGCATCGATCGCACCCTCGGCCTTGCCCGCGCCCACCATCGTGTGGATTTCATCGATGAAGACGATGGTCTGGCCTTCATCCTTGGCCACGTCGCTCAGCACGGACTTGAGCCGTTCCTCGAACTCGCCGCGATATTTGGCGCCCGCCAGCAGGCCGGCCATGTCCAGCACCAGCACGCGCTTGTTCTTGAGCGTCTCCGGCACCTCGCCGTTGACGATACGTTGCGCCAGCCCTTCGACGATGGCGGTCTTGCCCACGCCCGGCTCGCCAATCAGCACCGGATTGTTCTTGGTGCGACGCTGCAGGATCTGGATCGCGCGACGGATTTCATCATCGCGGCCGATCACCGGGTCGAGCTTGCCTGCACGAGCCCGCTCGGTCAGGTCGATCGTGTATTTCTTCAGTGCCTCGCGCTGCGATTCGGCATCGGCGCTATTTACCCCGTCACCACCGCGCACGGCGGTAATCGCCGCTTCCAGCGACTTGCGCGACAGGCCGTTCTCGCGTGCGATACGCCCCGTGTCGCCCTTGTCGTCGGACACGGCCAGCAGGAACAGTTCGCTGGCGATGAACTGGTCGTTACGCTTGATCGCTTCCTTCTCGGTAGCGTTCAGCAGGTTGTTCAGGTCGCGACCAACCTGGATCTCGTTGGTGCCCTGAACCTGCGGCAGGCGCTTGATGGCCGCGTCCAGCGCGGTCTGCAGGCCGGCCACATTGACGCCGGCACGCGACAGCAACGTGCGCGCAGAGCCATCGTCCTGCGCCAGCAGTGCACGCAGCAGGTGTTGAGGTTCGATGTACTGGTTGTCGTTGCCGAGCGCGAGGCTTTGCGCCTCGGCCAGTGCTTCCTGGAACCGGGTAGTAAGTTTGTCGATACGCATCAGGTGCCCTCTCTCAATAGTGAAAGTGTGTCCTGTTGCGGGGATGCGAGGTTACAGCTCGACGGCTGCTCTTGCGCGAAAGCCCTGCCGGACACGGTACTCCGGAAAGATAGGGCTTTGCCTTGACATTTCAAGCGGCGCTGTTGCAGTTTTGACAACCTTCCGGCGGAAAGCCGGAAGGTTGTGCTGTGGCGCCGACAGAACGCCGGTTAGTTGGAGCTCAGTTGGGGATATCGACTGTGGCGCCGCTGACCGTGATCACGTCAGCGGCTGCCGGGGTGGCGGCCATCGGCGGGACGTTGGAGGGGAGAATCTGCGGGCCGACGAAATCCGTGTCGAGGCCACCCCGTGGCGTGGTCCGCACCACCTGCGACGGAGGAAGCGCCGTGCCGCTGCGCAGATTGGCGTACACCGCGTCCAGCGCCCGGTTCAGGTAGAGATGCAACGGCACATATCGCTTGGCATAACCCTGGATCGAATCGATAAAGCCGTCGAAATGCTGGGCGTTCGTCACTTCCACATACGACAGTTTGCTGGCACCGCCTTCTACCGACTTGTTAAGCCCAAGATAGGGGCGGGAGGTGTGATTCACAGGCAGCAAGGCGTCGCTACGGCCGTGAACGATCACAGTTGGCTTGCCCCGCAGATTCCCGTTCCGATACGTTTCACCGATGCCCGTCATTAGCGCCGCGCTGGAGCTTTCCAGCAAGTTCCGCAGACAGAGTGCGCCAGCAAGGTTGGCGTCGGCGAGGTTCGTTGAGGTCTGGGACAGGAAATCGCGTGACGGGCCGCCCTGGGCCAGATCGTTCATGATCGTCACGCTCGTGGTCGGCGGGATACCGTTGCCGGTCGAGAAAAGGCCGGCCAGCGAAATGGCAGGAATAGCTGCAGGCGTATTCGTCTGAGTGGCTGGCGACGCAAAACTGTAGTTGCAGAGCCTATCCGTCACGCTGGCCCGTGAGTAGGCGTTGGCATAGGTCACCGAAATCGAACTGGCGACTTCCAGCAACGATAACGAGGTATGAAGCTCGTCTGACTCCTGCTCCCATCCGGCATTGCGAAGAGCCGTAAGGGCCGCACCAGCCTGATCTGCCACAGTTGCGCCGGAAATCTTATTCGCAGCGACAAGGGCCGTACAGCGGTTCAATGTCTGCGCCTGCAGTGGAGGCAGCGTCAATGTCACGGACGCGCGCGGCGCGTTAGCGAGTCCCGGAACCTGCGCGGCACAAAGCTGGTACAGGTTCGCCGTAGTCGTGTAGTCATAAAGATGCTTCCCTGACGCCAGCACTGGCACCCCACCCCGACGCACCGTCACGACCGGACTTGGTGGCATCTCGATGTTCGGCTCGCCCACCGCCACCCCGTCGATCAGCCCCGTCGTATCCTGTTCCGCCGCCGCAATCGCCGCGCCGCCGCCGTTGGAAACCGCCGACGCGATCACCAGCACATTGGAGGCCGAGAACGTGGCCTGCCGCACCCCGTCCGAGCCCATCGTGCCGTACTTGTCATTGATGGCGAACAGCGTGAACTCGATGGCCTGCAGCGTGTTCTTGCCCCAGTTGGCCTCGGGATTCTGCTGCGAATGCGCGTGCTTGAACGCCTGCCGGTGCGGGTAGGCGGCGGTGAAATCGGCCAGCGACTGGCTGCCCGGCTGGGCGGCGAACTGCGCCAGCTTGCCCGCGCCGGCGCGGCCCTGCCGCGTACCGTTGATCAGCGGCACGGTGTCGCTGTCGAGGTCGTGCGGCGCCGCACCCGTGCCCTTGTCCGTGTAGGCCACGGCGCAGCCGCGTTTCAGGCCCCATTCACCTACCGCGATGCCGCCATAGATGCCGCGCGACCCTGAAGACGTAGCGCTGATGATGCAGGGATTGTTGCGGTCGAACGTATCCGGAATTTGTGCCATCAGCGTCACGTTCTGGCGACCCGTGCCGTCATCGGAGTAAGCGATGTATTCGACACCCGGCACCTTGCCTTGCCCGCTGGTCACATTGCCCTGCGCATCCACGTTCGGGCCGTAGAGCGAGCCGTATCCGCCCGCCGGATTGACATCGACGATGGCGCGGTAGTTCGTGAAGATGGCATTGCGCCGCAACTCCGCCGCCGTCGGATTGTTCGGGTCCGCGAAGACCGGCGCCGTCCCGCCAATGCCATCCTTGCCCAACCCGCCAGTGGCCAGATCATCGCTGACGCCGTCATAGGTCTGGATGCCGATCGTCCCCACCACAAAGCTCGGCCGGTTGTTGGGGTTCTGCGTCGGACTGGGTGGAGTGCCGGTGTTCGAGGGCGGTCCGTCGTCGCTGCCGCAGGCCGCCAGCGTCAGCGCGGCCAGGGCAGCGGTAACGGCAACAGACAGGGCGGTGCGACGGAAGGATGCGCGGGCATGGCTGGGCTGCATGGGATTGTCTCCTCGTTCTGGATCGGACTTATGGGAAAGCACGCCACAGTGCACCGGCACGCGAGGGCCGGGCACCTTGAATCGAGACAGCAACAGCAAGGGGCCGGATTGTGGGGATGCCGCGGCGGGCCGGCTAGCGCGCGCAGCTGGGGGAAGCAGTACAACCGGCGCTTGCAGTGCAGCAAGGCCGGTTCGTCAGGACATCATAGGCGCTAAACAGCACCCGAAGGGAGGCGGCGGGATCGGGAGTGTTACCTATGTCTCCGAACGCGAGCCCGCGCTAGGAAGGCGTCAGGCGAACAACGTCCGGTACGACCAGATGCCGACGGCAGTCAGCAGCACCGAACCGCCGAGATGCAGGACAAGATGCGCCAGCGCCCAGCGATAGTCACCGGACACCAGGTTATTCAGCACTTCGCTCGAAAACGTGGAGAACGTGGTCAGCCCACCCAGAAAACCGGTGATAGCGAGCAGACGCCACTCCGGCGGCAGGTCCGGATGGCTCTGGAAGAACGCCACCGCCAATCCGATCAGGTAGCCGCCGATCAGGTTCGACGCCAGCGTACCGTACGGAAGCGCCGGGTTCGCCGCATTCCACATGACAGAAAACCCCCAGCGCAGCCAGGCACCCACGGCGGCGCCCACGCCCACTGCTGCAAAGCCAAGCGGACCCATATTGTTCTTTTCGTTTGCGTTACGGTTTGGAAGGAAATTACTGTGTGGCGTCCGGATCGGCATTCAGCGAGGCAATGCCCCACCGCGCCAGCGCCGCATCGTCGGACACGCGGGCATCTACCCAGCGCGCACCATGGGGAGTCTCTTCCTTCTTCCAGAACGGCGCTTCCGATTTCAGGTAATCCATGATGAATTCGCACGCCTGGAACGATGCTCCACGGTGGGCCGAGGCCACGGCGACCAGCACGATCTGGTCCAGCGGCTGCAGCAACCCCACCCGATGGATGATCGTCACGCCCAAAAGGGGCCAGCGCTCCCGCGCGGCGGTCTCGATCTGCGCCAGCGCCTTTTCCGTCATGCCCGGATAGTGCTCAAGCTCCATCGTGCTGACCCGGGCGCCGTCACTCACGTCGCGCACGGTGCCGATAAAGCTCGCTACTGCTCCTACGCCGGGATTGCCTGCGCGCAGGGCAGCCACTTCCACGCCAAGATCGAAATCCTCATGCTGCACGCGCACCGTCATGTCAGCCTCCGGTCACGGGCGGGAAAAACGCCACCTCGCAGCCTTCGGCCAGCGGGGTATCGGCGCGGGCCACCGTGTGGTCCACAGCCATCCGCAGCGCCCGCCCTTCGGCCAGCGCCTCGGCCCATGCACCGCCACGGGTGCGCAGCCAGGCCCGCAGTTCTCCCACGGTTGCCACACCGGCAGGCACCTCGGCACGTTCGGCGCCCTGCCCCACCTGTTCCCGCACGCTGGCGAAGTATCGAAGTTCGAGTTGCATCGGATCGGAAAAGACTCAGGCCAGCAGGCTGGCAAATGGAATGAACTGCACGGTATCGCCGCGCGCAATCGGCTGGTTCGGCGGATTGTCGATCAATCCGTCGCCCCATACCGTCGAGGTCAGCACGCCCGAACTCTGGTTCGGGAACAGGTCCAGCCCGCCCGCATCGTTGAGCCGCGCGCGCAGGAACTCGTTGCGACGATCGCCCTTCGGCAGGTCGAAGTCGGCGCGCAACGCCAGACGGCGCGGCGTCACGTCTGCCACGCCTTGCAGGCGCAGCAGGAACGGCCGCACGAACAGCAGGAAGGTCACAAAGCTCGACACGGGGTTGCCCGGCAGGCCGATGAAGAAGGTCGGTCTTTCGTCGCCATTGCTACCGTTGCCCACCTGTCCGAATGCCAGCGGCTTGCCCGGCTTGATGGCGATCTGCCACAGATCCAGGCGCCCCTCGGCGGTGACCGCCGGGCGGATATGGTCTTCCTCGCCCACCGAGACACCGCCCGAGGTGATGATCAGGTCGTGGCCCTCGGCGGCACGGCGCAGCGTGTCGCGCGTGGCGGCCAGCGTGTCGGGCACGATGCCGAAATCGGACACTTCGCACCCCAGGTTTTCCAGCAGACCACGCAGCGTGAAGCGGTTAGAGTTGTAGATCGCACCGGGACGGAGCGGCTCGCCGGGCATCGCCAGTTCGTCGCCGGTAAAGAACACGGCCACACGCACGCGGCGAATCACGTCAAGCCGGGCCTGTCCCACCGAAGCGGCCAGCCCGAGCGCCTGCGGCGACAACCGCGCGCCGGCCGGCAGGATCACGCTACCCGCTTCAATATCCTCGCCGGCGCGGCGAATCCATTCGCCCGATGCCGGCACGTGATTGACGATGACGGCATCGCCATCGGCCTCACACTGCTCCTGCATGACCACGGCATCGGCGCCGGGCGGAATCAACCCACCCGTGAAGATGCGCGCGGCGGTCCCCGCTGCCAGTTCGCTGCCGACATGGCCGGCGGGAATGCGCTGCGAGACCGGCAGGCGCGTGCCTGCGGCTGGCACGTCGGCAGCGCGCATGGCGTAACCATCCATCGACGTGTTATCGGCCGGCGGCACGCGCAGCCCGCTCGTGACCGGCGCAGCCAGCACGCGGCCATTGGCGTCGAGCGTAGGGATGGATTCGATATCGGTGATGGGACGGGCGCCGGCCATCAAGGCGTCGAGCGCCTGGGCCATGGTCAGCATCGGAGGACGTGCCGCGGGTTGTGTCATGGAATCGTGGGGGTCTGGTTGGTCCCGCAAACGAAACAGCCCCCGGCGCGGAACGCTCGGGGGCCGTGGCAGCGGGGCCCGGCAAACCCGATTGTAGCGAGTTGGCGCCGAGCCGGCTTTACGCGTGCTGATACTGCAGATTACAGGCCGGTGTGCGCGGCGATGTACGCCTTGACCTTCTCGGCATCGGCGGGCATGACCTCGAAGCGCTGCGGCAGCGTCTCGATACCGTCGAATGCAGCGGGCCGCTCGGGCTCATGTCCCAGTGCCTCGCGAATCGTGTCCGCAAACTTGGCCGGCAGCGCCGTCTCCAGCACCACCATCGGCACACCCGGCGACAGATGCTCGCGCGCCACCTTCACGCCATCGGCAGTGTGGGTGTCGATGGTCACGCCGTAGCGCGCCTTCACATCGCGGATGGTCGCCAGGCGATCTTCGTGCGTGCTGCGGCCCGAGACAAAGCCGAACTGGCGGATGCGGTCGAATTCCGGCGTGCCGGCCAGATCGAAGCCGCCCTTGGTATCCACGTCGCGGAACATCGCGGCCAGCTTGTCGCCATCCTGGCCCAGCAGGTCGAACACGAAGCGCTCGAAGTTCGACGCCTTCGAGATATCCATGCTCGGGCTCGACGTGTGGTACGTCTGCGCCGAGGTCCGCACGCGATAGGTGCCCGTGCGGAAGAACTCGTCCAGCACGTCGTTTTCGTTCGTGGCCACCACCAGCTTGTCGATCGGCAGACCCATCATGCGCGCGATGTGTCCTGCGCAGACGTTGCCGAAGTTGCCCGACGGCACGCAGAACGACACCTTCTGGCCGGGGCCATCGGTCGCCAGCAGCCAGCCCTTGAAGTAATAGACCACCTGCGCCACCACACGGGCCCAGTTGATCGAGTTCACGGTGCCAATGCGCTGGCGGGCCTTGTATGCGTGATCGTTCGACACCGCCTTGACGATGTCCTGCGCGTCGTCGAACACGCCTTCGATCGCGATATTGAAGATATTCGGGTCCTACAGGCTGAACATCTGCGCAGTCTGGAACGCACTCATCTTGCGATGCGGGCTCAGCATGAACACGCGGATACCTTCCTTGCCGCGCATCGCGTACTCGGCGGCGCTGCCGGTGTCACCCGACGTGGCACCCAGGATGTTCAGCTTCAGTCCGGCACGCTTCAGTGCGTACTCGAACAGGTTGCCGAGCAACTGCATCGCCATGTCCTTGAACGCGAGTGTCGGACCGTTGGACAGACCCAGCAGTTGCAGCTTCGTCCCGCTCTCGCCTTCCACGCCCAGCGTGCGCAGCGGCGTGATATCCGCCGTGTTGTCGCCCGGGCGCGCGTTGCAGTACACCTCGGCCCGATAGGTCTTGCGCGTCAGCGCACGCAGATCCTCGGACGGGATGTCGTCACAGAAGCGCGACAGCACTTCGTAAGCCAGATCGGCATACGGCAGCTTGCGCCACGCTTCCAGTTCGTCAGCGGTGATTTGCGGATACTGCTTCGGCAGGTAGAGGCCGCCGTCCGGCGCAAGACCGCCGAGCAGGATTTCCGAGAACGATTGCGGCATGTCATGGCCGCGCGTCGACTGATAGTTCATCGCGATTCTTTAATTCAGTTCTTCCATGCGCAGACGCGTCACCGGCGACAGCACCGTCTGCAGGCTTTCGATGCTGCGGATGGCGGCATTGATCTGCTTTTCGCGCGTCAGGTGCGTCAGGATGATGATGTCGGTCTGCGGCTCGCCCTCACGCGATTCCTTCTGCAGCATCGCGTCGATGCTGATGCCGCCTTCGGCCAGGATGCGGGTGATCTCGGCCAGCACGCCGGTCTGATCCGCCACGCGCATGCGCATGTAGTACGAGCTGGTGACTTCCTCGATGGGCAGCACCGGCACGCTCGACAGCTCGTCCGGCTGGAACGCCAGGTGCGGCACACGATGGTTGGGATCGGCCGTGTGCAGGCGCGTCACGTCCACCAGGTCGGCAATCACGGCCGAGGCGGTCGGCTCGGCGCCCGCGCCCTTGCCGTAGTACAGCGTGGCGCCCACGGCGTCGCCCTGCACCAGCACCGCGTTCATCGCACCTTCCACATTGGCGATCAGGCGCGACGCCGGCACCAGCGTCGGATGCACGCGCAGTTCCACGCCTTCCTCACGGCGGCGCGTGATGCCCAGCAGCTTGATGCGGTAGCCCAGCTCCTCGGCGTACTTGATATCGACAGCGGAGAGCTTGGTGATGCCCTCCACGTGGGCGCGATCGAACTGCACCGGCATGCCGAAGGCAATGGCGCTCATCAGCGTGACCTTGTGCGCGGCGTCGATACCTTCGATGTCGAAGGTAGGGTCCGCTTCGGCATAACCCAGTTGCTGCGCTTCCTTGAGCACGGTGTCGAAATCCAGGCCCTTGTCGCGCATCTCGGACAGGATGAAGTTCGTCGTGCCGTTGATGATGCCGGCGATCCACTGGATGCGGTTCGCGGTCAGGCCCTCGCGCAGCGCCTTGATGATGGGGATGCCACCAGCCACGGCGGCCTCGAAGGCCACGATCACGCCCTTGCGGCGCGCGGCTTCGAAGATCTCGTTGCCATGCACGGCCAGCAGCGCCTTGTTGGCGGTCACCACGTGCTTGCCGTTCTCGATGGCCTTCAGCACCAGTTCGCGCGCGATGCCGTAGCCGCCGATCAGTTCCACCACGATGTCGATGTCGGGGCGCGTCACCACTTCGTTGGCGTCGCTGACTACATCCACCGAGCCACCGGTCAGTTCACGGGCGCGCTCGGTGTTGAGGTCGGCCACCACCGCAATCTCGATGCCGCGGCCTGCGCGGCGACGAATTTCCTCCTGATTGCGCTGGAGCACGTTGAACGTGCCGCTACCGACGGTACCGATGCCGAGAAGGCCGACTTTGATGGGATTCATGGACGTCTGACTCTGGGTTGCTTGATACGAAAAATGGGGGACGCCCCGGCGTTACAGCGTGCCGTGACGTTTGCGATAGTTCTCAAGGAAGCGCGCCACGCGGTTGATCGCCTCGCGCAGGTCTTCCTCGTGGGGCAGGAACACGATCCGGAAGTGGTCCGGCGCGCCCCAGTTGAAGCCGGTGCCTTGCACCAGCAGCACTTTCGACTCCTGCAACAATTCGTAGATGAACTCCTGGTCGTCCTGGATCGGGTACATCGACAGGTCGAGCTTCGGAAACAAATACAGCGCCGCCTTCGGCTTGACGCAGGTAATGCCGGGAATCTTGGTAATAAGTTCGTAAGCCAGGTCGCGCTGGCGGCGCAGCCGCCCACCGTCGCCCACGAGATCGTTGATGCTCTGGTAGCCGCCCAGCGCGGTCTGGATCGCCCATTGGCCCGGCACGTTGGCGCACAGGCGCATCGACGAGAGCATGTTCAGCCCTTCGATATAGTCCTGCGCGGGACGCTTGTCGCCCGACACCACCATCCAGCCGGCGCGGTAGCCGCACGAGCGATAGTTCTTGGACAGCCCGTTGAACGTGACCGTCAGGACATCGGTCGAGAGCGACCCGATCGAGGTATGCGTCTCGCCGTCGTACAACACCTTGTCGTAGATCTCGTCGGCAAAGATGATCAGGCCATGCTCGCGCGCGATGACGACGATTTCCTTGAGCAACTCGTCCGAATAGAGCGCCCCGGTGGGATTGTTGGGGTTGATGATGACGATGCCGCGCGTGTTCGGGGTGATCTTGCGGCGGATGTCGTCGAGGTCCGGCATCCAGCCGTTGCCCTCGTCGCACATGTAGTGGACGGGCGTGCCGCCGGACAGGCTGACAGCAGCCGTCCAGAGCGGATAGTCGGGCGCCGGCACCAGCATTTCGTCGCCGCTGTTCAGCAGCGCGTTCATCGCCATGACGATCAGCTCGGACGCGCCGTTGCCCACATAGATGTCTTCCAGCCCCACGCCCTGGATCTGCTTTTCCTGGGTGTAGTGCATGATCGCCTTGCGCGCGGCGAAAATGCCCTTCGAATCCGAGTAACCCGCCGAATTGGGCAGGTTGCGCATCATGTCCTGCTGGATTTCCTCCGGCGCATCGAAACCGAACACGGCCAGGTTGCCGATGTTCAGCTTGATGATCTTGTGGCCCTCTTCCTCCATCTGCCGGGCCTTTTCCAGCACCGGGCCGCGGATGTCATAGCAAACGTTCTGGAGCTTGTTCGATTTCTGGATGGGTTTCACGGCGGAGTTGGCTGAGGTCAGGGCAAGCTGCCCGTCCCGGAGGCAGCGGTATTGGGAATCTTCTGGATTGTCCTGGGTGTCTGGCGGCGCGTATCGCCGTATGGCGTGGCGAGCGTGGCAGACCGGGAGGCAAAAGCTATAAGATATCGGATTATGACAGACTTCGGCATGGATTCTTGCATCGCAGCGTACCTTCCGGACCACTGCGCGCACGATCCTGCCACGAACCCGCCGCGCCCTCCCTTCCCTGGCGCTTCCGGCGAGCCTCAGGCCTCCCGGATGCAGCGCGCGGCACGAGGCCCCCGTCTTGAAACTCCACGCAGATTCCCCCCAGAACCTCAATACCGTGACCAGCTACGGTCCCGGCTATGTCGAAATCAACGCCGTGCGGCATGAGCAGTCGGTCCTTGTGCTGCCCCAGGGTGATGTCGAACCCTGGCCCGTTGCGCGGTTCGAGGATCTCGAACCCGCACACTTCGAGGCCCTGCTCGAAAAAATGCCAGAAGTGGTACTACTCGGCACTGGCCAGAAGCTGCGCTTCCCGCATCCCCGCCTGACTGCCGCCCTGGCGCGCCGGCATATCGGCGTGGACGCGATGGACTTGCAGGCGGCGTGCCGTACCTACAATATCCTGATGGCTGAGGGTCGCCGCGTGGCCGCCATCCTGCTGGTGGAGGATGCCGCGCCGCAGGGGTGATCGCGCGGTCCACTATCCATGCTTGACGGCCACGCCGTCTCGCGGATTGAAGACCGGTGGTTACAGGTTACGCCCGCGCCACGCTTGAAGTCTGGCTGACTGCCCCAATCTGCACCCGCCAATGGCGCAATCCCGGCGCAAGACCGGGGTGCTGCCGACACCGATGACGCACACGCCCTCCAGGAGAGCCACCAGCATGACCGTCAGTCTCAACAAGGCCGTTCCCGACTTCCAGGCTCCCGCTACCGGCGGGGACTTCCGGCTGGCCGACCAGCGCGGCAAGTCCGTGGTCCTGTACTTCTACCCCAAGGACAATACGCCGGGCTGCACCACTGAGGCCATGAACTTCCGCGACCAGCACGAGGCATTCGAGGCGGCTGGCGTGGCGGTGTTCGGCATCTCGCGCGACAGCCTGAAGTCGCATGAGAATTTCAAAACCAAGCTCGAACTCCCCTTCGAACTGATTTCCGACGGCGACGAGGCCATCTGCAATATCTTCGACGTCATCAAGATGAAAAAGATGTATGGCAAGGAAGTGCGCGGCATCGAGCGCAGCACCTTCATCCTCGACGCCAAGGGCGTGCTGCGTCACGAACTGCGTGGCATCAAGGTGCCAAACCACGTGGACGAGGTACTGGAGATCGTCAAGGGATTGTGAGGCCGGCGTGACAGCGGAACCGCTGAACCGCCAATCCAGTTGCGTGCCCGCTACGCCCCTCAGTCCGATTGCCAAACGGAAAACGTTCGGGTAGATTTGGACGCAATGCGTTCAGATCCCAGTTGCCACACTGTTGAATCGTACCGGCCCATCAGGTTGAGTCCCAGGGCTGGTAGCGGACCTGCCGTGTCGTGGGTCCGCGAAAGAAGCCGCCACACCTGTTCTTCAGGCCTGGCGGCTTTTTTGTTTGCCCGGCTTGTGTTTGCCCGACTTCACGCACGATCCATCGCTTTCCTGTTCACCCTTCCTCAACCTACTCACCTCACGGTTTCCCGGCTTCCTGCCGTTCGCTGGTCGTACGCAAGCTTTTTCTCGCCCCCGTTAGCCCCCTGAAAGGAACGCCAAGCATGCCGCTGCCTACCATGCCCGCCAAGCCTGCCCAACTGCTGGACCCGAGCGAATTCGCCCCGGTCACACTACCCAAGGCCAAAGCAGCGCAGGGTAAAAAACCTGTGCCGGCCCTCGAGCGTGTGGCATTGCTCGAGACCGGCGACTCCCAGGCACCCGCCACACGCGCACGCGCCGGCAGCACAACCCGCGCCAAAAAGGCCGAAGCACCGGCGCCGGCCACCACCGCGCCGTCCGCACCAGCGGTCAGCCTGGTCAAGCCGGCTGCCGGTCCTACACGCCGTGCACGCAAGGATACCGGCCCGAGCAAGCTGTTCGTGCTCGACACCAACGTGCTGATGCACGACCCGAGTTCGCTGTTCCGCTTTGAAGAGCATGACGTCTATCTGCCGATGATGACGCTCGAAGAGCTCGACAATCACAAGAAGGGCATGAGCGAAGTCGCGCGTAACGCGCGGATGGTCAGCCGCACGCTCGACCAACTTGTGGGCGGCACCGATGGTGTGCTCGACGAGGGTCTGCCGCTGGCCGGCCTTGGCAATCGCGACGCCGCAGGCAAGCTGTTCTTCCAGACGCGGCTCAACGAGATCAAGTTGCCCGAGGGGCTGCCGCAAGGCAAGGCGGACAACCAGATCCTGGGCGTGGTCAGCGCGTTGCAGCAGCAGTTCCCGGAGCGCCAGGTCGTGCTGGTGTCGAAAGACATCAACATGCGCATCAAGGCGCGTGCCCTGGGCCTGCCGGCCGAGGACTACTTCAACGACCAGGTCCTGGAAGACAAGGACCTGCTGTACTCGGGCGTGATGCAGTTGCCCAACGACTTTTGGGCCAAGCACGGCAAGGGCGTGGAAAGCTGGCAGGACCCGAAGTCCGGCACGATGTTCTATCGCCTGACCGGCCCGCTGGTACCGTCGTTCCTGGTCAACCAGTTCGTCTACCTCGAGCCGATGGACGGCAGCCTGCCGCTCTACGCGCAGGTCAAGGAGATCAACGGCAAGACCGCCCTGCTTCAAACGCTGAAGGACTACACCCACAACAAGAACAACGTGTGGAGCGTGGTCGCCCGCAACCGCGAGCAGAACTTCGCACTGAACCTGCTGATGAGCCCCGATGTCGATTTCGTGACGCTGCTGGGCCAGGCCGGAACAGGCAAGACGCTGCTGGCACTGGCATCGGGGCTGGAGCAGGTGCTCGACCAGAAGATCTACAACGAGATTATCGTCACGCGTGCCACCGTGCCCGTAGGTGAGGACATCGGTTTCCTGCCGGGCACCGAGGAAGAGAAGATGCAGCCCTGGATGGGCGCGTTCGACGACAACCTCGAAGTCCTGCAGAAAAGCGACGACAGCGCCGGCGAATGGGGTCGCGCGGCCACGCAGGAACTGATCCGCTCGCGCATCAAGGTCAAGAGCATGAACTTCATGCGCGGCCGCACCTTCGTGAACAAGTTCGTGATCATCGACGAGGCGCAGAACCTGACGCCGAAGCAGATGAAGACGCTGGTCACGCGGGCGGGTCCGGGCACCAAGATTGTCTGCCTGGGCAATATCGCCCAGATCGACACGCCTTACCTGACCGAAGGTTCGTCGGGCCTGACCTATGTGGTGGATCGCTTCAAGGGCTGGAGCCACAGCGGCCACGTGACGCTGGCGCGCGGCGAGCGCTCGCGCCTGGCGGACCACGCGGCGGACGTGCTGTAGCTTTTCGGAAGACAACTCGACTGGCAAACCCATCGGCCGGCCCATGTTCCATGGCCGGCCGATGTTCATTTCGCATAGTGTGGCGCTTCCCGGCCGCGTCGGTCTCCGACTGACAGCCGGCGCTGCACGGCCCGGCTATGATGGCCGGTGTGTCCATGTCGATATGGGAGGCGTCGATGATCCGACAACAATCATTCAGCAGATACCTGTCGAGTAACAGGACGCTGTTTTCCCGCCGCGCCAGCAACACGCGGCGCCGGCGTATTGCGGTGGCCACGCTGGTGGGCGCCACCGTCCTGCTCGCCGCCGCCCTGCAACCGGCCAAGGCGGCGGAAGGCCCGGCGAGTGTGCCGGGTGCCGCCAATGCAGCGAGTGCAGCGAGTGCAGCGAGTGCGGCTCCGGCACCCGCGGCCGCAAACACGCCGGCCGTGGCGGAAGAAATGGTGATCCGCACGATGGGTCCGGTTAGCTATGTCTGCGGCGGTATTGCGGAAGACCAGCGCGCCAAACTGGCCGAGAAAGAAAAGAACTTCAATATCGGAATCCTGTTCTCGCAGGGCGCCAACAGCGAGTTCATCGCCGATGTTGACGTAAAACTGACACGCGACGGCCAAACCGTTGCCGAATTCCGGGCGGGCGGGCCGCGCTGCCTCATACGTGCGCCAGAAGGCAGCTACAATATCGAGGCCCGTTACAAGGGCCAGCCCAAGACTATCAAGGTGAGCACCGGCACGCGCAACGCGCAACTGCGTTGGTAAATCGACGCAGGTAGTCGCGCAATTCGCTCTCCACGTCGCATCGAGGCTGGTCCGGCTTTTCGATCGACAGGAAGGATGCCGCCCCGCCCGCTCTCACCACCCGCTCCACATGCACACGCGTTTTCACGATCACGCGCTGCGCTGAGCGCGCTGTGCGCCAGCGCCTTGTTGCTGGCCGCCTGCGCAGGTGGCCCGCCGGCACGCCAGACATCATCCCTGCCCCGCACCCCAGGCAAGCCGATGATCGACCCCAGCGCCGGACTCGAGGAAATATCGATCCAGGCGATGTCGCTGGTCGGCACGCCTTATCGCTACGGCGGCAACACCCCCGATTCAGGATTCGATTGCAGCGGCCTGGTCCGTTATGTCGTGTCGCGCGCCGCCAACGTCAACCTTCCCCGCACCACGGATCAGATGGGCCAGCGCGGCACATCGCTGGATCGCAGTCAGGTGGCGTCGGGCGACCTCGTGTTCTTCAACACGACGGGGCGCGCGAACTCGCATGTTGGCATCTACGTTGGCCAGAACCGCTTCGTCCACGCACCCGCTACCGGCGGCACGGTGCGGCTCGAAGACATGGGCAAGTCATACTGGGCTTCGCGATACAACGGCGCGCGTCGCGTGGTGGCTGTGAGCAATCTGCCGATGACGCCCACGCCGATCCCAGCCGCCCCCGTCACCCCGACTGCACCTCCACCGGAAGACGACGACCCCATCGCGGCCTTTGCCCGCCAGTAAGTAAAAAAGCCAGGCGCGAAGCCTGGCTTTTTTATCGGATCGATCCCGCCGATCTCACAGGATCTGCTTGCCTATCCACCAGGCAATCGCCGACATGAATGCCGATGCCGGAATGGTCAGTACCCAGGCCCAGACGATGTTGCCTGCCACACCCCAGCGCACGGCCGACATCTTCTGCGCCGAACCCACGCCAACGATGGCGCCAGTAATGGTGTGCGTGGTCGACACTGGCACGCCCAGTGCCGAGGCGATGAACAGCGTCAGCGCACCCCCCGTCTCCGCACAGAAACCACCCACCGGCTTGAGCTTGGTAATCTTCTGGCCCATGGTCCGGACAATTCGCCAGCCGCCAAACAGCGTACCGAGGCCGATGGCCACGTAGCAGCTCACGATCACCCACATCGGCGGCTCACCGCCAGAGGCCACGTGGCCGCTCGCGATCAGCAGCATCCAGATGATGCCGATGGTCTTCTGCGCGTCATTGCCACCGTGACCCAGGCTGTAGAGCGATGCCGACACCAGTTGCAGGCGGCGGAACCAGCGGTCCACGCGTGACGGCGGCGTGCGGAAGAACGTCCAGCTCACGATCACCATCATGATCGAGCCGAGCAGGAACCCCAGCAGCGGCGAGATCAGGATGAAGGCCACGATCTTCAGCAGCCCATTGCCCACCAGCGCTCCGGTGCCGGCCTTGGCCACCGCGGCGCCCACCAGGCCACCGATCAGCGCGTGCGACGACGACGAAGGAATGCCGTAGAACCAGGTGATGACGTTCCACGCGATGGCACCGACCAGCGCCCCGAATATCACGTAGTGATCGACGATCGCCACATCGATCGTCCCGGTGCCGACTGTCGCCGCTACCTTCAGATGGAAGATGAAGATCGCCACCACATTGCACATGGCCGCCATGGCCACTGCATGGTGCGGCTTGAGCACACCCGTGGAAACCACCGTGGCAATCGAGTTGGCCGCGTCGTGGAAGCCGTTCATGAAGTCGAACAGCAACGCGAGCGCGACCAGCAGGCCGATCACCCACAAGCTCATTTGTATAGTTTGCATGCCGGTGCGGTTCTCAGGCGTTTTCCAGGACGATGCCTTCGATGATGTTCGCCACGTCCTCGCACTTGTCGGTAATCGACTCGAGCTGTTCGTAGATCGCCTTCAGCTTGATCAGGCGCTTGACGTCGGTTTCCTCGCGGAACAGCTTCGACATCGCAGCGCGCATCACACGGTCCGCTTCCGATTCGAGCTGGTCGATCTGCTGGGCCGTCTTCAGGATGGTGCTGGCATTGCCCATGTCTTCGAGCAGGGCCACCGCGATCTTGACCTGGTCGCAGCACTGCACGCAGATCCGGGCCAAGTGGCGCGCTTCATCGGTCAGGTGGGTCACGTCGTAAAGCGAGATCGTTTCCGCCACGTCTTCCATCAGGTCCAGGATGTCGTCCATGGTCGTGATGAGCTTGTGGATCTCGTCGCGGTCCAGCGGCGTGATGAAGGTCTTGTGCAGCAGGTCGATCGTGTCGTGCGTGACGCGGTCAGCCTTTTTCTCCGTGGCTTGCACGCGGCGGGCATGGGCTTCGGCGTTGGGCAGGTCGTTGACCAGCGCTTCCAGCTCGTGCGCGGCGGTCACCGCACAGTCGGCATGCTGGTTGAAGTATTCGAAGAACTTGCCCTCCGTGGGCATGAATCGACCGAACATGAAATGTCCTTGTGGCGCGCCTCACGGCAGCGCTCGGTTGTGTGGCAAATGGGAGCGGAGCAATCGCACAACAGCCGCCTCGTGGGCGGCTGTCATCAAAGCGCAATATTTTACAGGGTTGCACCGCATGTAGGTGTAACCCCTACGGTGAATATCGCTCAGTTGTCGTTATCGAAGAACGCCGGACCGCCGCTGAAGTTGTCGAACTTGGTGAACTGGCCCAGGAATGTGAGGCGAACGGTACCAATCGGGCCGTTACGCTGCTTGCCGATGATGATTTCGGCCGTTCCCTTGTCTTGCGAGTCGGCGTTATAGACTTCGTCGCGGTAAATGAACAGGATCACGTCGGCATCCTGTTCGATGGCGCCCGATTCACGCAGGTCGGACATCACCGGGCGCTTGTTCGGCCGTTGTTCCAGGCTTCGGTTCAGCTGCGACAGGGCGATCACCGGACAGTTGAGTTCCTTCGCCAAGCCCTTCAACGACCGCGAAATCTCGGAGATCTCGGTCGCGCGGTTCTCCCCCCCGCCGGAACCTGACATCAGCTGCAGGTAGTCGATGATGATCAGGCCTAGCTGCCCGCACTGGCGCGCCAGGCGGCGCGAGCGCGCACGCAGTTCCATCGGATTCAGCGCCGGCGTCTCGTCGATGAACAGTTGCGCATCGTTCATGCGCTGGATCGAGTGCGTCAGACGCGGCCAGTCCTCGTCGAGCAGACGACCGGTACGCAGGCGGTGCTGGTCCAGGCGCCCGACCGAGCCGAGCATACGCATGGCCAGTTGCACACCCGCCATTTCCATCGAGAACACCGCGACGGGCAGGCCTTGTTCCACGGCCACATGCTCGCCGATGTTCAGCGAGAACGCGGTCTTACCCATCGACGGACGACCTGCCACGATGATCAGGTCACCGGCCTGCATACCGCTGGTCATGCGGTCGAGGTCGATGAAGCCCGTGGGCACGCCGGTCACATCCGTGGAGCTGTCGCGATGGTACAACTCGTCGATACGCTCCACCACCTGCGTCAGCAGCGGCTGAATTTCCTGGAACCCCTTCTGGCCACGCGACCCCTCTTCCGCAATCGCAAAGACTTTCGATTCAGCCTCGTCGAGCAGCTCGCGCACCTCGCGCCCCTTGGGCGCGAAGGCCGCAGACGCAATGTCGTCGGCCACGGTGACCAGCTTGCGCAGCACCGACCGCTCGCGCACGATTTCGGCGTAGCGGCGGATATTGGCGGCGCTCGGCGTGTTCTGGGCCAGCGAGTTCAGGTAGGCCAGCCCACCCACTTCCTCGGCCTTGCCAGACACCTGGAGCATCTCGAACACCGTGATCACGTCCGCCGGCTTGGTGGCGGAAATCAGGCGGGCGATGCTCTGGAAGATGAGGCGGTGATCGAAGCGGTAGAAATCGGCTTCGGAGAGAAAATCGGCAATACGGTCCCAGGCGGCATTGTCCAGCAACAGGCCACCGAGTACCGATTGTTCGGCCTCGATCGAGTGCGGAGGAACCTTGAGACTGTCTAGTTGGGGATCTGCGGCGGGCGCGTTCATGGGGGGCAATTATAGCGGCGGGAGCCAGGCACGAAGCCGGGCCGCAAACAAAAAAGGCAGGAGCGCTGGCCCCTGCCTTTTCGTGCATCGGACGCACCGGCCAGGCCGGCACATCGTTTGCCAGGTACGACTTAGACGTGTTCGCCCAGGACGGACACGTTGATGTCGACCAGCACGTCGGTGTGCAGTGCCACGCCAACGGTGTAGTCGCCCACCAGCTTCAGCGGGCCGTTCGGCAGGCGGACCTGCGACTTCTCCAGCTTGAAGCCTTGGCCTTCCAGCGCTTCAGCGATGTCGGCGTTGGTCACGGAACCGAACAGACGGCCGTCCACACCCGACTTCTGGGTGATCTGAACGGTCAGGCCGTCCAGCTTCTGGCCTTCGGCTTGTGCGGCTGCCAGCTTCTCGGCGGCGGCCTTTTCCAGCTCGGCGCGCTTCACTTCGAATTCGGCGATGGCCGTTTGCGTTGCACGGCGAGCGCGCTTGGTCGGGATCAGGAAGTTACGTGCGTAACCGTCCTTCACACGAACGATGTCACCCAGGTTGCCCAGGTTGATGACTTTTTCCAGCAGAATGATTTGCATCGTGTATTTCTCCTTGCGGTCCCGGGACTATCAGTTCTTGTGCAGGTCGGTGTACGGAACCAGCGCCAGGAAGCGGGCGCGCTTGATAGCCGTGTCGAGCTGACGTTGATAGTGAGCCTTGGTACCGGTCAGGCGGGCCGGCGTGATCTTGCCGTTGTCGCCGACGAAGTCCTTCAGCGTGTCCAGATCCTTGTAGTCGATCTGTTCGACGCCAGCCACGGTGAAGC
>Ga0102591_1000098_pt1 | contig 214650 bp, 192 predicted proteins | sample AraplaCol_mCL_r2_2_FD_76860 | JGI IMG/M metagenome (GOLD analysis project Ga0102591, IMG submission 76860) | Arabidopsis root microbial communities from North Carolina, USA - plate scrape MF_Col_mCL_r2 (SPADES assembly) (version 2) | ecosystem: Host-associated > Plants > Roots > Endosphere... | reverse complement strand
AGTCGAAGATCTGGCCGGCGCGCACCGTCTCGCCGATGCCTTCGGCCAATGTCTTGCCTTCCTCGCGCGACAAGAGCTTTCCGAGTTCGTCCTTGCGCGCAAGGATCTCGTCGGCGGTCTTCCTCAGGATCGCGTGGCGCTCGAGAATACCCGAGCGCGACCAGGCCGGAAACGCCGCCTTGGCGGCAGCGATCGCTGCGCGCGCATCGTCCGCCGACGCACGGGCATATTCGCCGACCACGTCGTTGGTATCGGACGGGTTGATGTTGCGGAACGCTTCGCTACCGGCGATCCATTCCCCATCGATCAGGTTTTTCTGCACCATATCTATCCTCCGCGGCGCTCACACTTTGATCATGTCTCTGCTTATCGGATGCGATGGATCCGGCAGAAAGAACAATCTTTCGACCCCGCCATTGCCAAAACGGCAAACCTAAATTCCGACCCGAGCGTTGCCGTATCGGCAATACCAACCGCTAAAAATTGTGCTTTATGAGATGCCAAATTCCATCATCATCGCTCCCATAACAAGCAAGGGGAACGATATGTCTCGTTTTATGATGAACCGCCGAGGTTTCCTTTCGAATGCGGCCGCAATGGGCGCGATTGCCGCAACCCATAGCCTCATCAATGTTTCACCAGGCCTTGCGGCCGATTCCGCGACGATACGCATGCAGCTCGGTTGGCTGCCATCGAACGGGCTTCTCGGAGAGCTCGTGGCCCGCAAGAAGGGTTACTACGCCGAGAAGAGCATAGAGCTCGAAATCGTGCCCGGCGGACCGAATGTCGATGGTGTTGCGGGTGTTGCCGTTGGCCAGTCGACCATCGGTCAGATTTCCTCCAGCCCGTCAGTCATGCTGGCTCGTTCGGCCGGCGCACCGATCAAGGCATTCGCCGCCGGCTACCAAAAACATCCCTTCGCCTATTTCTCTCGCAAGGCAAATCCGATCGCCAAGCCTCAGGACATGATTGGCAAGACGATCGCCGCGATCCCGACCTCGGTCATTCTTCTGCGCGCGCTTCTCGCCAAGAACGGCATATCGGAAGACCAGGTCAAGATCGTCAACATGGGCTCGGACATGAACCAGCTCGTGACCGGCCAGGCCGATGCGGTCTGTGGCTGGCTGACGAACGTCAACGCCCTGAAAGTGCTTGGGGATGACCGGGTCGATCTGACGCTCTGGGATGGCGGTATCCGGCTTTATGCCAACGTCTACTATACCACCGACGACCAGTTGCAAAATCACGCGGACCAGCTCGCAGCCTTCGTATCCGGTTCGGCGCGCGGGTGGGGTTATGCCCGCGACCATCAGGAAGAGGCCGTCGACATCCTGCTTGAATCCTACCCCAACCTCGACAAGGCGAGCGAGCTGGAGGCCATCGGACCGCTGATGAAGTTCGTGTTCAACGAAACCACCGCGAGCGAGGGTTGGGGAGGCATGGACCAGGCAAACTGGGCGGAGCAAATCAAGACATATGCGGACCTCGGCCAGTTCACAGGTCCGGTTCCCAACGTCGATGACGTCTACACAATGGCAATCCTGGATGCGACGGCCGATGTCCGCAAGAGCGTAGGATAAGGCGATGTTGGAAACGCTTATCAGACCCGGCCAGGCTTCGCTCGGCAACGCCGCGGTGTCGGTGAAGAACCTTCACATTCGCTTTGGCGCGGATGATTCAGGCTTCACCGCACTCTCCGATGTCTCGGTCGAGATACCGGCCGGCTCGCTCGTGACCATGCTCGGCCCATCCGGCTGCGGCAAGTCGACTTTGCTGCGTACCGTCGCGGATCTCGTGCACATCACCGACGGTTCGGTGTCCGTCCATGGCCAGACACCGCGCAAGGCGCGCGAGGGGCGCGATTTCGCCTTCGTCTTCCAGGAAGCGACGCTGCTGCCGTGGCGCAATGTGATCGACAATGTGCGTCTCCCGCTGCTGGTGGGGAAACGCGAACCGGGCGCGACCTATGCCGATCCGGAAGAGCTTCTCGCCCTCGTGGGCTTGAAGGGGCGCGAGAAGGCGATGCCGCACGAATTGTCGGGCGGCCAGCGCCAGCGCGTGGCGATCGCCCGGGCACTGGTGACCCGCCCGCGTATTCTCTTGATGGACGAGCCTTTCGGCGCGCTCGACGAGATCACGCGCGACAAGCTGAACGAAGAACTGCTGCGCCTCTGGCAGGAAACCGGCACGACGATCCTCTTCGTCACCCATTCGATCCCCGAGGCCGTCTTCCTCGGTCAACATGTGCTGATGCTCGCCGCCCATCCCGGCCGCGTCAAAGAGTTCATGAAAGTCGACTTGCCCTATCCGCGAACTCTCGCGATGCGCGACACGGTCGAGTTCATCCAGGTGACCGCCCACCTGCGCAAACTTTTGGGAGAATGCTGATGGCGAATGCCCTTCCTTCACAGGCGGAAGGCCGCGCTTTGACCGACGGCAACCGGTTCCGGATACTCGATGGTCTTGCCGCTGCGATCCTGCGACATCTTCCGGCGACACTCGCGATCCTTGGCTGCATCCTTTTGTGGCAACTCGTCGTCTGGGGTTTTTCGGTGCCGACCTTCATGGCGCCCGGACCGGTCGACGTCATCAAGGCCTTCGGCGAAAACGCCGGCGTGCTCTGGACGAACTTCTGGCCGACGCTCATGGAGGCCGTTCTCGGTTTTATCTTCGGCAATGTCATCGCCGTCCTTCTGGCGGTTTGGTTCGTCTATAGCCCGCTCGCGGAACGCGCCTTCTATCCGATCGCGGTCATCATCAAGTCGATCCCGATCATCGCGCTTGCCCCAATCCTGGTGCTGCTTGTCGGCAACGGCATCGCGCCGAAGATCATCATCGCCGGCCTGATCTGCTTCTTCCCGACGCTGGTCAACATGGTGCAGGGACTGAAGGCGGCGAGCCCCGCAATGCTCGACCTGATGCGCATCCTGTCTGCCAGCAATTCCGAAATCTTCTGGAAGGTTCGCCTGCCGGGCTCGCTGCCCTTTCTGTTCGCCGCGCTGAAGATTGCGGCAACCAGCAGCGTGATGGGCGCGATCGTCGCCGAATGGATCGGCTCCAGCTACGGTCTCGGTGCGCTGATCATCGAGGCGACCTACAATTTCCGCTCGCCGCTGCTTTACGCGACGGTGGTGATTGCGGCCTCGCTTGCCGTGGTTCTCTTCTTTGCCGTCTCCTACGCGGAATCGAAGATCGTCCGCTGGAAACCGACGACGGACCACTGACCCCCAAACCCTTTGCTGCCGGACCTGGATAACCGGGTCCGGTCCACCGACGAAGTCACTGGCTGTGAGCTCCTCACATTTCGCCGGACACGTCCCCTATGGAGGAAACGACCATGGAAACAATCAGAGAACCCCTGCGCAATGCCCGGATCGTCGACCGCTCGGACGTCGTCGTCGTCGGCGGTGGACCGGCTGGGATCTCCGCCGCGGTTTCGGCGGCACGCACCGGAGCCAGCGTCACGCTTATCGAACGCTATCCCTATGTCGGTGGCCTTGCCGCAGGCGGTATGGTTCTGGTGCTCGACGACATGGTCAACGGCGTCGAAATCACCGTGCGTGGCATCTGCATGGAAATGATCGAACGGATGAAGACGCTCGGCCTTTGCGTCACGCCGACGGATGGCGACCGCCAGCTCGATATTCGCGATACGCCGGAGGCCTGGCAAAGATGGGCGCGCTGGGGCCTGTTCGACTTCCACACGCCGTCTGCGCCGCACCCGATCTGCTATGCCGCCGCCTTCGATCCGGACGCCTTCAAGCGCGTCTCCTATGACATCCTGCGCGAATCCGGCGTGAAGCTCAGGACCCATAGCTGGTTCTCCTCGGCGATCGTCGAGAACGGCACGATCAAGGGTGTGGTTTGCCAGACGAAATCCGGCCGCGAGGCCATCATGGGCGACGTCGTCATCGACGCCTCGGGCGACCTCGACGTTGCAGCCGATGCCGGCGCCCAGCATACGGACGGCAATTTCATCCTGACGACGGTTTCCCGCTGGGGGGGCATCGACACTGAAGCCGCCGAGCGCTTCGAATTCGAGGAACCCGAAAAGTTCAAGGCAATCGACCACGAGGCCAAGCGTCTGATTGGCGGTTGCTGGTCGTTCTGGTGGCTGAAGACCCCGCTGCCGGGCGTCATCTGGCTCAACTGCCCGCACATGCCGAAGCTCTCTGGCCTCCGTGTCGAAGACTTAACCTATGCGGAACTCGAGGGCCGTGGCCGCATTGCCCGCCTGCTCGACTTCGCCCGCGCCAACCTGCCGGGCTTCGAAAATGCCCATGTGATCGACTTTGCGCCGCAGACGGGCGTGCGCCAGTCGCGACTGCTCCAGGGCGAATATGTCGTCACCAAGGACGACGTGATGAACCGCCAGCACTTCACCGACACAGTGTGCCGTGGCCGCGACTACTACACGCCCTATAGGGCCATGCTGCCCAAGGAGGTCGATCAGTTGATCGTCGCAGGCCGGCATTATTCCGCGACCATTCAGGCGCAAAAATCGAGCCGCGAGATCCCGCCCTGCATGGCGATGGGCGAGGCGGCCGGTGTTGCCGCCACCGTCGCGCTCAATGCCGGCGTCAAGGTGCGAGACGCCGACGTCAAGGCGATCCAGAAGCAGCTGCGGGCGCAGGGTGCCGATCCCGGCGACGTACCATCCGAAAATGCAACCTATCTGGAGGCCGCAGAATGACGTCTCTTCCCCTCGACGGTATCCGCGTCGTCGACTTTACCCAGGTCATGCTTGGCCCGTGCTGCACGCAGATGCTGGCCGATTACGGCGCCGAGGTCATCAAGGTCGAAAAGGCCAAGATCGGCGACCTCTCGCGCTGGTCGCTGGGCTCCGACCCGGACGGCCTCAACAATCCGGTTTTCTCCTCGCTCAACCGCAACAAGAAGAGCCTTGCACTCGACCTCAAGCAGGACGAGGCGCGGGCAGCCGTCCGCGCGCTGATCGACACTGCCGACGTGGTCGTCAACAATTTCCGTCCTGACGTCATGGAGCGCATGGGTTTCGGCTATGAAGAGCTGAAGCGGACAAACCCACGGCTGATCTACGCCGTCGGCACGGGCTTCGGCCTCGAAGGCCCCTACCGGCACAAGGGCGGGCAGGACATCCTGGCGCAGGCGCTTTCGGGCGTCATGCGGCGCAAGTCCGACGCGAGCCATCCGCTGTCGATCTACGCGACGCCGCTTGCCGACTACTCGGCCGGCATGCACCTGGTGCAGGGCATTCTGCTTGCCTTGCTGCATCGCGAAAAGACCGGGCACGGCCAGCAAGTGGCGGTCAGCCTCTACAGTTCGATGCTCGCCATGCAGATGCAGGAAGGCACCACGCACATGATGCGGGAAAAGGACCTGAACTGGGGCGCCTTCCCGCTGACGGGCGTGTTCGAGACGACCGACGGCGCCATCGTCATGGTCGGTGCCTTCAAGCAGAATCCGCTGCGCGACATCTGCAATGCCCTTGAGATCGAGGACCTGTCCCTCCAGCCGCAATTTGTCGATTTCGACGCGCAGATGCAGCGCCGTCCGGATTTGCAGCAAATCTTCCGCGAGGCGTTCGCAAAAAACAGCAGCGCCCATTGGCTCGGCCGCTTGGAACAGGTGGACATTCTCTGCGCACCGGTACGCTCGCTTCCCGAAGCCCTTAACGACGAGCAGACGACGATCAACGGCATGATCCTGGACGCGGGAGAGACGAAGGCCGGTCCGATCCGGCTGGTTGGTTCGCCGATCGACATGTCGGCGGCGATCGTGACGGTTCGCATCGCGCCGCCGACGCTCGGCGAGCACAATGACGAGATCCTTTCGGGGCTTTCGGTTCGTCAGGGAGATGCGGCATGAGCGTCACCTTCGTGGTAGAGGATCGCGTCGCAAGCGTCACTCTCAACCGTCCCGAGCGGATGAACGCGGTGGATGCCGCAACCGAGCGCGAACTGGATGCGATCTGGGAGGAGATCGAAGCACGCGACGACATCAGCTGCGTCGTCTTGACGGGCGCCGGCGAACGGGCGTTCTGCGCCGGGGCGGATCTGAAGGGGGCTGAAAAGACCGGCCTTGATTACTGGACCGAAAGCCGGCCGAACGGCTTTGGAGGACTGGCCTTTCGCCGCTCTCTGGATGTTCCTGTCATCGCGAGGGTCAATGGCTATGCGCTCGGTGGTGGATTTGAGATGGTTCTCGGCTGCGATATCGTCATAGCTTCGACGGAGGCGGCCTTCGGCCTGCCCGAGGCTCGCGTCGGGCGCCTGCCGCTCGATGGCGGCATGGTGCTTCTTCAGCGCAGGATCCCGCACAACCTTGCCATGGGTGTGCTGTTGACCGGTCGGCGGTTCTCGGCCGCCGAGATGCACGCCTTTGGTATCGTCAACGAACTTGCCGAACCGGGCGAGCTCGACGCGGCCGTCTCCCGCTGGGTGAAGGAAATCGTCGCCTGTGCGCCGCTCTCGCTGCGCGCCATCAAGCAGACGGTCAATCGCACCGCACACCTGTCTCCGGCGGAAGCCCAGGGATTACGCACGCCCGCGCTTGTGAAGGCGCTGAACAGCGAGGATGCGCTGGAAGGTGTGCGCGCTTTTCAGGAGAAGCGCGCGCCCGTTTGGAGGGGACGGTGAGCGTGTTATAGGTCGGGGCCCAGGGGAGGAGGGGTCCAATCGAATGCACGCCAGCATCCTGAAATACTTCGTCTCGGTCGCGCGGTCCGGGTCCATTCGCAAGGCCTCCGAGGAGCTTCATGTCGCATCCTCGGCGGTCAGCCGGCAGATCAAGAAACTGGAGGACGAGCTTGGGATCGCGCTCTTCGAGCGGCTCTCGAATGGTCTGAGGCTGACTGTTGCCGGGGAAAACGTGCTGCGCCACGCCCGGGTGACGCTGGAAAATTTCGAACTGCTGCGCAGCGACCTCGGCGCCCTGCAGGGGAAAAAAACTGGTCGGGTGCAGATGTCCTGCCTCGATAGCCTGGCGATCCAATTCCTGCCGGACATGGTCAACGCGTTCCACAGTATCCATCCCGGCGTGAGCTTTCACATCCACACCGCCGGCCACGGCAATATCAGCAGCCTGGTCGCCGAGGGCGATGTCGATATGGGCCTGACCTTCGATCTGGCCCGGCCTGACGATACCGAGATGCTCTTTCGCGTGCCGATGCCGCTGATGGCCTTCGTCGGACGGGAACATCCGCTGGCCAAACAGCGGCAGGTTTCGCTTGCCGAATGCGCCCAGTACGACCTTCTCCTGCAACTCGACACGCAACCGATCCGCTCGCTCATCGAAATCGAACTCTCGGTCTTCGAGCGGACCGGGCGGCCTTTTGTTCTCTCGAACAGCCAGATGATGCTCAAACCTTTCATCCTGTCCGGTCAGGGCGTGGCTTTCTTCACGCCAATCGGTTTCCTCGCCGAGATCAGGTCGGGCGATCTCGTCGCCATACCGCTTTCCGGCTCGCGCCTTCAGAACCTGCATGTCGGGATTCTGGTGCAGCGACGCCGGCAGCGCACGCATGCGGCGGAAGCCGTCATCGAATTCGTTGGCGCGGAACTGCAGAGGTTCAGCGACCAGATCATGGAGGCGATCCATCCGTGAATAAAGCATCCGTTCCCGGGCGACTTCTCTTGCGACCGGGCCACGAGGCCGCAGGGCGCACGCAAAATCTGTTGGATCATTTGCCTGACGGCGCCTCACGGACGACGATCCCGGCTGGTGCTCTGCTCATGCCGCCCCCCGTCAACGCCCATGACCATGGTTATGGCATCCGCACGCTCGATTTTGGCAACGCGGACGATGCCCTGGAAGTGTGGATCCCGGGACTTCGGCTTCGACCGCGAACCGAGCCCTATCTGGAAGCGCTGGTGGCCTTCTCAAGGTTGGCCCAAACGGGCGTCGGCGCGACCATGCATTGCCATAATTCTTTGAACATCGACCGTCTCGTCGACGAGGCAGGCGCGGTCATGCGCGCGGCGTGCGACGCAGGCATAAGGCTTGCGCTTTCCTGCCCGCTTCTCGACTACGATCCGTGGGCCTATGACGGCGGGCCTCAGCGATTGCGGCCATATCTTGATCCGGCAGACTGGGACGATCTCAGCGGCTCGATCCCGAGCTATGCGTCGCCATCGGTGCAGATCTCGGCAGCCGACGCGGTCGCTGCGGCCAACACAAGTCCGTTGATCGATGTGCAGTATGGTCCGATCGGGCCGCAATGGTGTTCCAATGCACTGCTCGAAGCGATCGCCGAGGCCTCTCACGCAACCGGCCGGCGCATTCACATGCACCTCCTTGAAAGCCCGAGGCAGAGGCAATGGCTGGATCGGCGCTTTCCGCAAGGGGTTGTCCGATACCTCGACGAGATCGGCTTCCTGTCGCCCCGCCTCGCCGTCGCCCACGGCGTCCAGCTGCGACCGGACGAGTTGGAGCTGCTGGCTGCGCGCGGCGTGCAGCTCGTTTCGAACCCGTCGGCGAATTTGCGCCTGCGTTCAGGCGTGGCGCCGGTCGCCACCATTCCGCCAAGCGGCCCCGCTTTCGCGTTCGGCCTCGACGGAACGGGCTTTGACGATGACCAGGATCTCTGGCGCGAATTGCGCCTTGCCCATCTGCTGCATGGCGGCCGCGACCTGACGCGAACCTTTACGGCGGGACGTGTCTTCGATGCCGCGATCCATGTCGGCGCCAAGGTGGTGAACGCCCCGGCGAACGAAGACCGGGTGCTCGTGGACTATGCTGCGCTGATTGCCGACAGCCTGATGGACGACCTGGATGAAGCGGAGGTGCTGCTTACCCGGATGACCGCCGCGCATGCAAAGGCGCTCTATGTCGGCGGACAGGAGATCCTGTGCGATGGACGGTTGACCCGGGTCGATTTCGAGGCTGCCCGGGCCGAACTCCTGCAGCAGGCGCGCGCTGACCTTCCGCGGCTGACCGCCGAGCGCGGACGCGTGACCAAACTGGCCGCGGCAACAAGGGCCTATTACGCCAGCTGGTGAGCGCGGCGACAAGGTGGTAGGCGTCACCCTCTGGTCTCCTATAGGGGGCGGACTTGCTAAGCGATCGCGGCTGCCTTCTCGAAGGCGGCAACGAAAGGATGGTCCTGCGTCGTGGAGCACTCCTTGCTCCAGCCGCCGGGCGACCCCATCCCCGTGACATCGGACCCGAAGAACTCCTTGTTCACAGCGATGAAGTGGCGCTGGTTGTTTGGTATCTCCTGATCCCAGACAATGGCATCGACGGGGCAGATCGAAAGACAGAGCCCGCAATTTATGCATTCGTCGGGGTGGATGTAGAAGGTGCGGCCACCCTCGTAAATGCAGTCCACAGGGCAGGCGGCGGTGCAGTCGCCATCCTTCACGTCGATGCAGGGTTCGGTAATGACATAGGCCATCTTGCGGATCTCTGAAGAGTTGCTTGCACGGCCAATTATTCAGAGTTTCCCTTGCCGAAGAAGCACAGATATTCGCAAGGTCGATTGCCAAAAAGGCAACGTCCGGGGCCCGTTCTTTCGTGCTTGGGCCTGTCGCCATGGCGAAGTGCTGCACAAGCGCGAGCCGTGGAACGCGCGTGATCGCCCGAACGTAGAGAGAGCCGGCAATCCCGAATGCGAGCTCGGTTTAGAGGCGTCGGTGATCGCTGCGGCAGTTGTCGCGATCCGATCTCGTGGTGGCAACGGGACGAGAAGACAGTAGGCCAACGATTCCCGGGCGCGTTGATTGCGGCTATCAAAACCGAGAGAAAAAAAACGGACGACCTACTTTGGATTGGCCGATTTTTGTCAATTTTCAATTGACATTTGCAGCTTTCATTAAAGTAGGAGTGGCGATAACTTTACAGACGCGCTACGATGTCAAACATGAGTGGACAAAGCGAGACAAAGCTAAAGCAGCTTCTCCAAGCCGTCCCACCTGGATTCCTGGTGGACACTGCGTGGATGGCTCGTCACGCCATCTCGCGACAATCGGTTTCGGGCTACGTCAAACGCGGTTGGTTGGAACCAGCATTGACGGGCCTCTATCGACGTCCATTTTCGCCAGGCACGAACCCGGATGCCGTTACGGGATGGAAGATCCCTTTGCTTTCGGCCGTATGGCTGATGCGGCACAAATTCCACGTTGGCGGGGCAAGTGCTCTCTCCCTGCGGGGCCACAGTCACTATCTCTCGCTCAGCGGCGAGTTCGTTCTTTGCCTCTACGGCTCCGACATTCCGTTGTGGCTGTCGAAACTGCATACCGATGCGCGGATCCTGACCAGAAGCGCCAATTTGTTTGGAGACGCGGCCCTCGGCGTTGAACATTCTGATTTCAATCTATCGGACGATGCCGACGGCGAGCTCGCCCTGAGCCCGTGGCGCTGGCCGATCCCGATGTCGTCTCCTGAACGCGCGATCATCGAAATGCTCGATGAGCTGCCAAAGAGCGAAAGCTTCCACACCGTCGACATGGCGTTCGAGAGCCTGGCCAATCTGCGCCCGAAGCTGCTGACAAGACTTCTGGCGGAGTGCCGAAGTGTAAAGACCAAGCGCCTCTTCTTCGTTTATGCAGACAAGCACGGGCACGCCTGGCGCAGGCACATCGACATGTCGGCGATCGATCTCGGCACGGGCGACCGAGCACTCACCCCAGGTGGTCGGCTTCACCCGGATTACCGAATCACCATTCCAGACGAGCTGATGCCAAAGGAGACGCCCCGTGGCGCGTGAGCAATATATGCGGCAAGTGGAACTCCTGGTGAGGACCCTTCCTTTCATTGCACGTCAGGAAACCTTCGCCCTTAAAGGTGGCACGGCGATCAACCTCTTCTACCGCGACATGCCGCGACTATCAGTCGATATTGATCTGACCTATCTCCCGATCGAGGATCGCGAGACGACGCTGAAAGGTATCGACACCACACTCGAGCAAATCCGCGACGACCTACTGCGAAACCTCCGGGGTGTCACGGTGCAGAGGATAGCCGGCGGAGGCAACAACGACACGCGCGTCCTCGTCCGGCAAGGAGGCGCCGAAATCAAGATCGAGACCTCGCCGGTCGCCAGAGGGACGGTCCACCCGCCTGAACTACGACGCGTGAGCGAAGCGGTCGAAGACGAATTCGGCTTTGCGGAAATGCAGGTCGTTTCGTTCGAGGACCTTTTCGGCGGCAAGCTGCATGCAGCTGTCGACCGCCAGCATCCACGTGACTTGTTCGACGTGAAGTTGCTGTACGAGAACGAAGGTCTGACAGATGCGTTGTTTCACACGTTCCTCGTTTATGTCGCAAGCTCCGGCCGACCGCCGCACGAATTGGTGCGTCCCTCGCTCGTGAAGCTCGACGAGGCTTTCGTAAAAGAGTTCGAGGGCATGACATCGGAAGCAGTCAGCCTTAACGAGTTGGAAGGGGTGAGGAACCGATTGACCGGCGATATTCTCGCAAGGCTGGATGAAAAGGCCATGCGGTTCCTTCTAACGCTCCATGACGGCGAGCCCGATTTCGACGCGATCGGCCTTCCACAGGCAGCGGAGCTTCCGGCTGTCCGCTGGAAGGTCCTCAACCTCGTAAAGCTGAAGGAACAGAACCCCGCGAAACACCTCGAACAGCGCCGTGAAATACAGGGCATTCTTTCTTAAATCTGGCTCAGCGGTTCTGGGTACCTTACATCGCCGACATGCCTCACATGCCCAAGCCCAGTCCCTTCTTCAGCCCGCACGTGAGTTCATAGGCCCGGCTCAACTCCGCCCGGTGTGTCCTATTGACAAGGCTGGCGACGTCCTTGATGCGGTCGACTACGGCCGGATCTTTCAACCCCAGACGATCGAGCTCCTTCTTGAAACTTCGCGGATCCGAACTGCCAAGACGTCGCTCAAGAGCGCGGGCCAGGGCCTTGGCCTCTTCCAGCACCTGGCGGCCTTCCGGCGTGCCGGAGAGCTCCGCGAGCAATGGTGGCGGCGGAGAGAGTTTTTTGCCGACACCACTTCATCCAGGATCAACAGGACGGACGTCTGCTCCGCCGATGGGGCTATCGAACCCCAGCATGCCCAATGCCGCCTCGCGCCTCTACTGAACGGCAATCCGGATCGGCTTGCGTCGCGGCTGGCGGCCGCTCAAGTGGATCGCCACGACCGACAGCCATCTTTGTGATCACGGCTGCTCGTACACCTGGCCAATACTCCCCATTTTTGCCTTTCCGTTTCCCGGGACCGGCCGCCCGACCCTGCAGTTGGCAGTTTCGCAATAGGGTCTGCTGGGCGGAACCGTTCGCTCGCTGCTGCGTTGGGACTAGCCTTTGACGGCCACAAAAGTCGGAGGCTCGGGTGATGGCCCCGCTTGTGCCGCGTCGTAAGGCGCGCCGTTCGTACAGCGCCAACGGGCGCTGGGTCTCCCAGTAACAGGAGTGAAAATCATGTCGATGCCTTCCAAACTTTTCGCAACGGTGGCCCTTCCAGTCTTCGCCGCATCATTCGTGATACAGCCGGCGCTGGCCGAGAGCCTGAGGACGCCGTTCCAGGTCGCTCAGGAAGGCGTCGACCAGCAGTCGCCCGAGGATTTGCTGCTGCTCAAGAAGCGCAAGAAGCAGCAGGACGCGGGGGAAGGGCAGGTAGAACAGCAGCAACCGCAGGCCGAGGAGCCGCAGCGCCAGGCAGAAGAGCCGTCTCGCAAGAAGCGCAAGCAACAGGCTGAAGAACAGCAGCCCGGTACCGAGGAAAGCGCGCCACGGAAGGCTGAAGAACAACAGGCGCCCGAACGCAAGAAGCGCAAGCAGCAGGCAGAAGAACAGCAACCCGCCATGGAGGAAGGCGCTCCGCGGCAGGCTGAAGAGCAACAGGCGCCCGAGCGCAAGAAGCGCAAGCAGCAGGCGGAAGAACGGCAACCCGCCATAGAAGAAGGCGCGCCGCGACAGGCTGAAGAGCAACAGGCGCCTCAGCGCAAGAAGCGCAAGCAGCAGGCGGAAGAACAGCAACCCGCTATAGATGGGAGCACTCCGCAGAACGCTGGGGAAGCGCAGGTACCGGTGCCCAAGAAGCGCAAGCAGCAAGCTGAACGTCAGCAGCCGGAAGAGCAAAAGCTGGCGCCACAGACCGGTGAGAGTGAGACGCAGCCCGTTCCAGGGTCTGAACAGCCGGCGACGGCCGAGCAGCGCCAGAGTGAGGAGCCTCAGGCCAAGCCTGCACCTGTTGTCGTCGACAAGCGCACGAAGGCAGACAAGCGCAAGATCGCCCAGGATCCTGCGGCGACCGACGAAACCGTTGTGCTTCCGGTCGATAACGGCGCAGCTGTGCTCGATAGTGACAAGGACGCCGACAAGTCCGGCGGTGACCAGGGGCGCGAGGCTCGGCGCAAGCAGCGCGAAGAATTACGCGTCCAGGAAAAGAACGTAGCGCCGCCGACAGATGACGCCGCGGCCCAGGCCGAAATCCCGGCCGACGTGCGGCAGGCGGCCCCGCAGAGGATCGAGGCCGGGATGAAGGAGGAAGGTCGACGCGTTGACGCGGCGCCAGCCTTCGCGGTTCCGGACACGACGAACATCGTCAACAAGACCGTCATCAACAATACGATGATCAACAACAGGACTGTCAACAACACCACGAACAATGAGGTGACTGAGGTGCACGTGGTCGAGAGGCTCGACGATCGCGTCGTCCTTGGCGTCGGCGACCAGATCTTCGTGCGTGGTGATGATCGTCCGCGCCTGCGCCACGACGCGCGGGAGGCGTACTACGACGAGCTTCCGCGCGGCCGCGTGCGTGAAACGATCGTGCGCCCGGGCGGCTACCGGATCGTCACCGTCTATGACCGTTACGGTGACGTCTTGCAGCGCTCGCGCGTCGACAGCGACGGCAACGAATATGTGTTGATGTACGCGCCGGACTATCAGGACGAAAGGCGCCCGGCGATCGTCGACGTCGGCTATGACCTGCCGCCGATGCGCCTGACGATCCCGGTCGATGACTACATCGTCGACTATTCGCAGGAGCCGGATCGAGATTACTACGCGTTTCTGTCCGAACCGCCGGTCGAGCGCGTGGAGCGTATCTATTCCATCGATGAAGTCCGCAATTCCGCCCGTCTCCGTGACAAGGTCCGGCGCATCGATCTCGACACTATCCATTTCGAAACCGGCAGCGCCGAAGTGTCGATGTCACAGGCAAAGACGCTGCGGACGGTCGCCGACGCCATGCAGAAGGTGCTCGGCAAGGATCCCGGTGAAACCTTCTTCATCGAGGGGCACACGGACGCTGTCGGTTCCGACCGGTCGAACCTCGTCCTCTCCGACGAGCGTGCCGAGTCCGTCGCGGTCCTCCTGACGGAAGTCTACGGCATCCCGGCGGAGAACCTGGTGACGCAAGGCTACGGCGAGCGTTTCCTCAAGATCAGTACGCCCGAGCCGGAGGAAGAGAACCGCCGCGTGACCATCCGACGCGTGACGCCACTGGTACGCCCAGTCGCACAGCGATAACGCTCGCGACGTCCAGCCACCATGCGTTCGCGACGGCGCCCGGGAAGCTCAGTGTTGTTCGGTCAGATGACGTGGCGCCCTTAGACGAGAGCGGCGAAAACCGTCGCAGTCCTCGTGATCGAGGCTTATGGCATCACGCCGGGAAACCTGCCGTTGCCATCCTATTGCGAGCGCTTCCTGAAAATGGGCGCACGGAAGCCCGAGAACGAGAACCGATGCCTAACATCGGCCGCGGCAGAGTGCGCCTAATTTGTAATTTCTTTCCAAAAAATATTGACATTTCAATATAAAATGGACAATTAAAGATAACAACAAATCGTCTGGATTTTGAGATGCTCGTCATTGTCGCTGATGATCTGACCGGCGCTCTGGATGCCGCGGCGCCCTTTGCCGCGCGGGGCTTTTATGTCGAAGTCGCTTTGGCGCCCGAAGCGATCGATGATGTCCTGAAAACGGGGCCGGACGTGGTTTCGGTCAATCTCGGATCGCGAGAACACAGCCCCGCATCCGCCAGGCAACGAACAGTTGCCACGCTCGCTGCGCTGCCTTCGGGTTCGCGCATCTTCAAGAAGGTCGACTCCCGTCTTAAGGGCAACATCGTCGCCGAACTCGACGCAATGTCTTTCGGATCGGCGCTCGTGGCGCCCGCCATCCCGGCCTTCGGTCGGGTTGTCATGTCCGGCAGCGTGCAAGGCTTCGGAGTAGATGCGCCCATCTCCGTTGCCGAGAAGCTCGGCCGGCATGCGGCCAAGGCCATCATCCCGGACGTATCCACTGAAGCCGAGATGCGCGCCTTGCTTGAGAATGCGGAAAGAAGTGGTACGGATCTGCTGATTGGAGCGCGCGGTCTGGCCGAGGCGCTTGCCGAACGGATGAGTGGCGGTCAAAAACCGCGGGCTGCCCAGGTGATTGCCGGTAGGGCTTTGTTCGTCGTTGGGTCCCGAGACCCGATTACCCTTGCCCAGATCGACACGCTTCGCAACGACCTTGCCTTATCCTATTTGCCTGCGCCCAACGGGCGGCTTTCGGCCGCAGACGACACCGGCGGCGCAATCACGCTCGTTCAGGCGGTGCCGGGTGAAGGGGAGTTGACGCCGGAGGCCGTTTCCGAGGCGCTTGCCGAGAGCGTCTGTCCGGGCCTTGTCGAACGGGCAGGGACGCTGCTTCTGTCCGGCGGCGCAACTGCGGAGGCAGTTTTGAGGAAAATGGGCATCCAGCGTTTTCGCCTGCTGGGCGAGTGCCTGCCCGGCCTGGGCTTGGCTGAGGTCGAGGGACGTTGCATCATTGCCAAGTCCGGCGGATTCGGCGCGCCGGATACGCTTAAGGAAATCGCGGAGGCTGTCCTTCGCAAGATGGGATGACGGATGGGACTGGAGAACGGAACAGCACGCAAGAGCCTCGGCGATCTCGTCTTTGAGCGCATGCACCGTGCGATCAAGTCCGGCGCCTACAAGCCGGACGAGCGCTTGCCTACCGAGCACGAACTGGCAAGTGAATTCGAGGTTTCCCGTCCGATCATTCGAGAGGCGTTGCGCCGGCTGCGCGAGCAGGGTTTCATCTATTCACGCCGCGGCGCCGGCAGTTTCGTTCGTGCTGTCGGGATGCGTGAGCCGCTGGGCTTCGGACAACTGGAAAATGTCGCCGATCTTCTGAACTGCTACGAGTTCCGATTGACGGTCGAGCCGGCTGCCGCGCAGGCTGCTGCCGAGCGGCATGACGCGGCCAGCTTGTCCGCCATCCGCCAGGCGTTGGAACTGATGCGGGACGCCACCAACCGGCAATCGCACCGGGAGGATGCGGACTTCCAGTTTCATCTTGCGATCGCACGTGCGGCCCAGAACAGCTATTTTTTCACGGCAATGGAAGCGCTCAAGGATCACATCGCGGTCGGGATGCGGTTTCATGGCGCCTCGGTCAAACGGGAGACGACCGGGCTGACGCGCGTTTTCGGGGAGCACGAAGCGATCGCGGAAGCGATTGCCGCGCGTGAAGGCGTAAAGGCGAGACAACTCATGCATGACCACCTTTCCGGATCCCGCGAACGTCTGTTCCAAGCGACCAAGTAGTCGACAAAGCAAAAACCCCGGCAGACGCCGGGGTTTTGTTTTTTGCATGGTCTATGGATCAAAAGGCTGCTTTGTAGACGGCAAGCACGTCCTCCACACTCATATCGCTCGGGTTGTTGTCCATGAGCCTTCGGTTGGCATGGGCCTCGCTTGCATAAAGCGGCAAGTCGTCGGCACTTGCGCCGTGAGCGGCAAGCGACATCTCGATGCCGAGATCACGGCAGAAGCCACGGGCAGCGCCCAGGAGTTCCCGGGAGGAGAGATCTTCGCCGAGACCAAGCGCCTTTGCGACTTCTGCCGTCTTGGCCGCGGCAACCGGTTGGTTGAAGGCGAGCACATGCGGAAAGATGATGGCGTTTGCCAATCCGTGGGGCAGGCGAAGCCGCGTTCCGAGCGGATAGGCGATGGCATGGCCAGCCGCGGTATTGACCGGCCCAAGGCAGATGCCGCCGTAGTAGGAAGCAAGCATCATCCCTTCTCGCGCCTCGGTATCGGCTCCATCCCTGACTGCGCGGGCGAGATGTTTGCCCACGAGCTTGAAGCCCATTCGGGCAAAGCCGTCGATCATCGGATGGGCGCGGCGATTGGTGAAGGCTTCCACGCAATGGGCCATGGCGTCGACGCCGGTGGCGGCGGTTACCGCCGGCGGCACGGAATAGGTGAGTTCCGGATCGAGAACAGCCAGGTCGGCAATCATGTGCGCGCTTTCGACCGCGATCTTGTTTCCCTTGACCGGGTCGGTGATGAGCGAGCGGATCCCGGCTTCCGAGCCGGTGCCGGCGGTCGTTGCTACCTGAGCCAGGCGGGTGTTGCGGCCGAGTACGCGGTTTGGCCCGGCGACATCGGCAAGCGTCTGCTCGGAGTCCCAAAGCACGGCGACAAGCTTGGCGACGTCGAGCACCGATCCGCCCCCAAGGCCGACGATGAGGTCCGGGCTGTTTTGGCGCGCGAAGTCGAGTGCGGCATCGAGCGTGTCGACATCGGGTTCGCCCGGGATGGCGTCGAACACCGCAACGCGGCCGGAAAGCTTCAGGCGGTCGACGAAGCCTGCGGTGATCGGCGTGGCGATGACGAGCACTGAACGGGCATCGGCCGCCCAGGCGCCGACCTCTGCGATTGTGCCGGCGCCGACGGCGAGGCGGCGCGGCTGATAAAGGGTGATGGGAGCGATGGTCATGGTGTCATCCTCGCTTGGCGTCGCCTGCCACCAACTTGCGGGCATAGGCGATGGCGGAGTTCATGTTGCCGTGGTTGGCGATCCCCTTGCCGGCGATGTCGAAGGCCGTGCCGTGATCGACCGAGGTTCGGTCGATCGGCAGGTCCACCGAGACGTTCACGGCGGTGTCGAAGGCGACGAGCTTCACGGGGATGTGCCCTTGGTCGTGATACTGCGCGACCACGAGGTCGAAGGCGCCCGAATAGGCGCGATGGAACACCGTATCTGCGGAAATCGGCCCATAGGCATCGATGCCTTCCGCGCGTGCTTGCGCAACGGCCGGCACGATCTGGTCGTCATCCTCGGTGCCGAACAGGCCATTTTCGCCACAGTGGGGATTGATGCCGGCGACCGCGATTTTGGGCGCTACGTAGCCGATACGCTTCAAGTGAGCGTCGCCGGCGCGGATCGTGGCGAGCACCCGTTCCGTCGTCGAGCGTCGGATCGCCTCCTGCAGCGCCACGTGGGTGGAAACGTGGATAACCTTGAGGCGCTCGGAGGCAAGCAGCATGTAGGCGGCCTTGGAGCCCGTGAGGCTGCGCAGCATTCCGGTGTGGCCGTCATAGTGATGACCAGCAAGGTTTAGCGCTTCCTTGTTGATGGGCGCCGTGACGATGCAACCGATCACACCGGCTTCTGCGTCGCGCACTGCCTTTTCGATGAAGCGAAAGGCCGCGTCGCCGGCGACAGGGCTCAGCTGTCCCCAGGCAAGCGGCGCACCTTCAATCGGCAGATCGACGACATGTCCGGTGAGATCAACCTCAAGGCCGAGAGCGGCGCGGGCCGCTTCGAGCGTCGCGAGATTGCCGTAGATCCGGACCGTATCGCGTTCTTGCGGCGACATGTCGGCCAGCGCGCGCACCGAAATCTCGGGGCCGACGCCGCACGGGTCGCCCATGGTTATGCCGATGATATTGCTCATGAAGGTCTCCGTTGGTCAGCGTGGTCCCAGCCAGGGGCCAGGCGGACATATTTGATGGCGCGCCGGTGGTAGGTGTAGGCAAAGTGCATGGCGCCGTCCGGCCCCTCCAGCAGCCAGGGATAGGACATCTCCTTGTTGCGGCCGTCGGTCGAGTCATTGGAAAGGCATGTCCCGGGGCCGTCCTCGATCAGCAGGCGCACGGGAAATGTCTTGCCGCCATCTTGAGAGAGGCAAAGAGAGACTGGCGCGCGCCGGACACCCCAGATCGGAACGCAACCGCCCGTGGGGTCGGCGTCCGGGCGGTTGTCGTCCTCGCCGAGCTCGTCATAAAGCGACGTGCGTCGTTCGGCGGTGTCGGCCGCGCTGACGGGGTTGCAGATCATCGCGATCCGGCCGTCTTTCAGACTGAGAGCGGCGATCGAGGAATTGTTGTTCGGGATGTCACTGGCCTCGGGCCTGGACCAGGAGCGGCCCTCATCGAGGCTCTCGGTCCTGTAGACCCAGTCGGCCTGCCGCCGGCGGAAAAAGGCAGCAAGACGGCCTTCGCCAAGCGACACCGGCGACATGTGCACGCAGCCAATGGACTGATCCAGTTCTTCCAGTTGCCAGGTCTCGCCCTGATTAAGCGAAATGCCGACGGCTGCCGTATCATGGCTGCCGTTCCACTTCTGCCCGGGGCGCTGAACGCAGCGAAAGATCGGCAGCAGCCACCCGCCGTCACCGCGCACCACGAGCGGCGCGCGGATGAAGCAGCCACGGGGAAGGTCCAGGTAACGGCCTTCGCTGGTCGTTAGTACCAGCGGATCGGAAGCATCGCGGCGGACCTCAGCCATCCGGATCCGGCACTCGTCCTGATTGCCTGAGGGTTGGGAGGTGTGAAAGAGCCACAGCCTGCCATCGGGCGCAGTGAAGAGCACCGGGTTTTGCTCCGAATGCGCGGCATCGAAGCTCAGGCGCTGCGGCGGTCCCCATTGCGTCGCCCCCTTGGGCAGCACCGAAGCAAAGATGGAAATGTCCGATTTGCCCTCGAGCGTGCCGCCGAACCAGGCACAGGCGAGCGCGCCGTCTGAAAGCAGATGCAGGAAGGCTGCATGGTTCTGGATCATCGGCGACGGCAACAGCGCTTCCATACGCTCGGGCGACACGGTTTGAAGCAGGCCATTCATGCTGCGGGCGATTTCTTCAGGGTCCATGAGTTCCTCCTGTGTGCTTCGAAAATCACCCAATTTTCAAAGTTGTCAAGTTTGATAAAGTTACAAATAGACATGTGCCCGTTTACTATGGCGCATAACGCACTGATTTTACTGAAATATTTATTGTGATTATTTCGATACAAAATTTACATCGCGAATTAATTTGACAAACTTTGGTGAAAGGTGGATGGTCTGAACAAGCCGGCAAGAGGATGCCGGGAGGAGGTCTGATGCTGGAAGCCAGCCCGAAGGGGGCTAAGATGGCGGTCATGTTCGCGGTTGGTGCAGCGATCCTTGCTGCCGCCGACGCGGTGATCGTGCGGGCGCTGAACGGCGCCGTGCATCCTTTCGTCATCGGCTTCTTCCGCGCTTTCTTCGGCGCGCTCATCCTTCTGCCTTTTGTTGCCCTGCGCCCATCGGTGCTCAAGTCGAGCCACCCCTTGCGTCAGCATGCGGTCCGTGCCGGCTTCAAGCTGCTCGCCATGGTCGCCTTCTTCGCTGCCTTCAGCTGGGGGCCGCTTGCTGACGTGACGGCCATCGCTTTCATGTCGCCGATCTTCCTTTTGCTCGGTGCCGCACTGGCGCTGGGCGAAAGGCCTGGCCCGGCTATGATCGGTGCGGTGGTGCTCGGTTTTGGCGGCGCGATGCTGATCATCGGCCCCTCGGGAACCGGCTTCAGTCTCGCCATCCTTCTCGCCCTCACTGGCGCGATGCTCCAGTCGACCATTCAGTTGATCCTGAAGTCCATGTCGAAGGGCGATAAGACCTCAACGCTGGTCGTCTGGAATCTCCTTTTGACCGTTCCGATCGCGCTTCTTTTCGCCTTGCCGTTCTGGACCATGCCTGGGGCGAGGGAGATGACGCTTCTGGCGCTGCAGGGTGTCGTGGGAACTGCCTGCATGGGTATGATGACCCATGCTTTTTCACTCGCGCCCGCCACGATCGTCGCGCCGGTCGATTTTTTGCGCTTGCCGCTCGTGGCGCTCGGCGGCTTCGCGCTTTTTGGCGAACAGATCGCCCTCACCACCCTTTGCGGCGGCGGGCTCATCGGTTGCGCGGCGCTAATTGCCGCGCGATCCGGAAAAGCAACATCCAGCTGAACGAATTTCACTAGGGAGGAAATGCCGTGAAGAAATTATTTGTCTTGAGTGCACTCATGTTGAGTTCGGCCCTGTCGCCCGCATTCGCCGGGTCCGGCCCCATTAAGATCGTGCTGGCCGAGGAGGCCGACCTGCTGGAGCCCTGCATGGCCACGCGCTCGAACATCGGCCGCGTCATCATGCAGAACGTCAGCGAAACGCTGACCGAACTCGACGTTCGCAGTGACAAGGGCGTCATGCCGCGCCTGGCCGAAAAATGGGAGCAGAACGAAGACAGCAGCTGGCGCTTCCACCTGCGCAAGGGCGTCAAGTTCTCCGACGGCACGACCTTTGACGCCAAGGACGTCAAGCACAGCTTCGATCGCATCATGAGCGACAAGAACACCTGTGAATCGCGCCGCTACTTCGGCGGCATCACGGTGACCCCGACGGTCGTCGACGACTACACCATCGATTTCAAGGCCGACCCGGTTCAGCCGATCCTGCCGCTGCTGATGTCTCTCGTCACGATCGTGCCGGAGGAAACGCCGCTTGAGTTCGTGCGCGAACCGGTCGGCACCGGTCCGTACAAGCTGACCAACTGGACGCCGGGCCAGCAGATCGTGCTGACCAGCCGTGACGACTATTGGGGCGCAAAGCCCGAAGTGACGGAAGCCACCTATCTGTTCCGCGCCGACCCGTCGGTGCGCGCAGCCATGGTGCAGACCGGCGAAGCCGACCTTTCGCCGTCGATCTCGCAGCTCGATGCCACGAACCCGGCAACGGACTTTTCCTACCTCGACAGCGAAACCGTCTACCTGCGCATCGATCACAACATCGAACCGCTGAACGACGTTCGTGTCCGCCGCGCGCTCAACGTCGCCATCGACCGCCAGGCCTTCCTCGGTACCCTGGTTCCCGAAAGCGCATTGCTCGCCACCGCGATCGTGCCGCCACCGACGCTTGGCTGGAACCCCGACGTAAAGGTCTTCCCCTACGATCCGGAAGGCGCAAAGAAGCTGCTTGAGGAAGCCAAGGCCGATGGCGTCAAAGTCGACACGCCCATCACCATCATTGCCCGTTCTGCAAACTTTCCGAACGTGACCGAGATCATGGAAGCCATTCAGGCGCAGCTTGAGGAAGTCGGCTTCAAGGTCGAGCTGAAATTCGTCGAGGTCGCCGAGCACGAGCAGTACTATTCCAAGCCCTTCAAGGAAGGTCGCGGCCCGCAGATCGTTGCCGCCATGCACGACAATTCCAAGGGCGATCCGTCGTTCTCGATGTTCTTCAAATACGCAACCGAAGGCACCCAGTCCGGCTTCTCCGATCCGAAGGTCGACGACCTGATCAAGCGCGCGTCGGCTGCCGTCGGCGACGAGCGTGCCAAGCTCTGGTCGGAACTGATCGCCTATGTGCATGACGATGTCGTTGCCGACGTCCTGCTCTTCCACATGGTAGGCTTCTCCCGCGTTTCCGAGCGGCTCGAATTCAAGCCGACGATGGCGACCAACGGGACGCTGCAGCTCTCGGAGATCAAGATCAAGTAATCTGCCCTGGCGAACGACAGGTTCGCCAGTCACAACAGCAATCAAGGCGGTGGGCTGATCCCGCCGCCGGATTTCTTCGAGGGCGCCATGCTGAAATTCGTTCGAAAACGCGCCGTGGCCAGTCTGATCTCGCTCGTCGGGCTGCTCGTCATGGTCTTCTTCCTGTCGCGGTTGACAGGTGATCCGGCCGCCTTGTTCCTGCCGGTCGAAGCCTCCGCAGAGATGAAGGCGCAATTCCGCGAGCTGCATGGCTTGAACGATCCAATGCTGGTGCAGTTCGGACGCTATGTCAGCGACGTCGTCACCGGCGATTTTGGCGAATCCCTGCGCAAGGCGCGTCCTGCTCTGGACGTGGTGCTTGAGGCCTTCACCTGGACGCTCTGGCTCGCAGTCATCACCATGACGCTGGTCGCTGGTGCTGCGATCGTCGTCGGTTCGCTTGCCGCCTTCCGCGCTGGAGGCTTCTTCGATCGGCTCTCCTCGCTGATCTCGCTGGTCGGCGCTTCCGTTCCCGATTTCTGGATCGCCATCGTCGCGATCGTCGTCTTTTCGGTAAACCTCGCCTGGCTACCGACTTCGGGCACGGGGTCGCTGCTTCATTGGATCCTGCCGATCTCGGTTCTGTTCATCCGGCCTTTCGGCATCATCGTCCAGGTGGTGCGCGGCTCGATGATCGGGGCGCTTTCTTCGGCCTATGTGAAGACGGCGCGCGCCAAGGGCGTCAAATCCGGGCCGATCATCTTCGTGCATGCGCTGCGCAACGCCATGCTGCCGGTCATCACCGTCATTGGCGACCAGGCCGCGAGCCTTTTGAACGGCGCGGTAATCGTCGAGACGATCTTCGGGTTTCCGGGCGTCGGCAAGCTGATGATCGATTCCATCTTGCAGCGCGATTTCAACGTCGTGCTCGCCGCCATCCTCGTCACGGCGCTGGCGATCTTCCTCATGAACCTGCTGATCGATCTGGCCTACGCGCTGCTCGATCCGCGCATCCGGCACTGAGGAGGGGACCATGACCCTGCAGACCGCCGATACCGTTGTTACCGAAGAACCGCGCTTTGCCACCCGCATGTTCCGCATGCTGCTTGCCGACAAATTCGCGCTTTGCGCCGCGATCTTCCTGCTTTTCGTTCTCATCATCGCAATCATCGGGCCGACCTGGCTCGGCGATCTCGCGACCAAACAGAACCTTAGAGGCCGCAACGCCGTGCCTTTCGACTGGGAGCGCGGCTGGGTCTGGTGGATGGGGGCCGATGCCCTCGGGCGGCCGCTGCTTGCCCGCATCATCGTTGCCACCCAGAACACGCTGATGGTGGCCGCCGGTGCCGTCGCGCTTTCAGCAACCGTCGGCACCTTCCTCGGCCTTGTCGCCGGCTTTTCCTCGCCGCGCGTCAATCAGATCATCATGCGGCTCGCGGACGTGATCATGTCCTTTCCGTCGCTGCTGATCGCAGTCATCGTTCTCTATATTCTCGGCTCGTCGATCCTGAACCTCATGCTGGTGCTGGCGATCACACGCATCCCGGTTTACCTGCGAACCACACGCGCCGAAGTGCTGGAAATCCGTGAACGCATGTTCGTGCAGGCCGCGCGCGTGATGGGCGCATCAAGCAAGCGCATCCTGTTCCGCCACATTCTGCCTGTCGTGCTGCCGACGCTGACGACGCTTGCGACGCTCGACTTCGCCTATGTGATGCTGGCCGAAAGCGCGCTTTCGTTCCTCGGTATCGGCATCCAGCCGCCGGAAATCACCTGGGGCCTGATGATCTCGCAGGGACGTCAGTACCTCACCAACGCATGGTGGCTTTCGTTCTGGCCCGGCCTTGCGATCATCCTTACCACCATGTCGCTAAACCTCTTGTCGAACTGGCTGCGCATCGCGCTCGACCCAGTGCAGCGCTGGCGTCTTGAAATGAAAGGTCGCAAGAATGGCTGACCATCTCCTGGAAGTTCGCGACCTGTCGGTCGAATTCCACACCGCAGTCGGCGTCGTGAAAGCGGTCCGCAATATCTCCTACCATCTCGACCGTGGCGAGACGCTCGCAATCCTTGGCGAGAGCGGATCCGGCAAGTCGGTCTCCTCCTCGGCGATCATGAACCTGATCGACATGCCGCCGGGACGCATCAGCTCGGGCGAGATCCTGCTCGACGGCGTCGACCTGCTGACAATGCCGGCGCAGGAAAGGCGAAAGGTCAACGGGCGCCGTATCGCCATGATCTTCCAGGACCCGCTGAGCCATCTCAACCCGGTCTATACCGTGGGCTGGCAGATCCGCGAGGCGCTCACCACCCACGGGACCGACGCCGCGAAAGCCGCTTCCGAGGCGTTGCGGCTGTTGACCCGGGTCGGCATCCCCGACCCGGAGCGCTCGCTCGACAAATATCCGCACGAATTCTCCGGCGGCCAGCGCCAGCGCGTCATGATTGCGATGGCATTGGCACTCAGGCCAGATCTCCTGATCGCCGATGAGCCGACGACGGCGCTCGACGTCACCGTGCAGGCCGAAGTGCTCGCGCTGCTTGAGGAATTGCAGCGAGAGACCGGCATGGCGGTCCTCATCATCACCCACGACCTCGGCGTGGTCGCGGAGATCGCCGATCGCGTGGTGGTGATGGAAAAAGGCGTCCTGGTCGAAGCCGGCACGGTGCGCGAGGTCTACAAGAACCCGCAGCATCCCTATACCAAGAAGCTGATTGCCGCCGCCCCAGGCAAGGGCGAGATGCATGTGCCAGCCGCTCGCGCCGAACCCGTTCTTTCAGTTCGCGACGTGCGCAAACGCTATGGCTCCTTCGAGGCGCTGAAGGGCCTGTCCTTCGACCTCATGCCCGGCGAGACCATGGCCGTCGTCGGCGAGAGCGGGTCAGGCAAGTCGACGCTGGCGCGCATCCTGCTTCGCCTCGACGAACCGGATAGTGGCAGCGCCTTGTGGAAGGGCCGCGACCTCTTCACGATGTCGCCCACGGAACTCTACAAGCTGCGCCGCGACCTGCAGATGGTCTTCCAGGACCCGACGCAGTCGCTCAATCCGCGTATGACCGTTTACCAGCTCATTTCCGAGGCCTGGGTCATTCATCCGGATATCTTGCCCAAGGCGAAATGGCGCGAGCGGGTGGCTGATCTTCTTGTGCAGGTCGGTCTCGGCCCGGAGCACATGGGCCGCTACCCACATCAGTTTTCCGGCGGCCAGCGCCAACGCATCGCAATTGCCCGCGCACTCGCACTCGAGCCGCAGCTGATCATCTGCGACGAGGCGGTCTCGGCGCTTGACGTTTCGGTGCAGGCGCAGGTGATCGCGCTGCTCGACCGGCTGCGCAAGGAAATGGGCATCGCCTTTATCTTCATCGCCCACGATCTGCCGGTGGTGCGCGACTTTGCCGACCACGTCATGGTCATGCAGAAGGGCAACATCGTCGAGCTTGGCACGGTGCGCGAGGTGTTCGACGCGCCGCAGCAAGACTATACGCGTGCGTTGCTTGCAGCCGGCCTCGACCCCGATCCCGACGTCCAGGCCGCTCATCGCGCCGCCCGTCTTCAGCGCGCGTCCTGAGGCGCCGTCCATTGAGAGGAAAATCCGCATGACCAAGCAAGCCTTCGTCGCCCTCGTGACCTGCTTCAACGAGGACGAGACCATTAACTACCAGGCGACGCGCGCCCAGGTCCGCCGACAGGTCGCAGCCGGCAACAACATCATGTGCGCCGGAACCAACGGTGACTTCACCGCGCTGACATACGAGGAAAAGGTGCGCCTGACGGAGGAGGTGGTCGACGAGGTCGGCGGCCGCGTCAAGGTGATCGTCAATGCGGGCATGCCGGCCACCTTCGAGACGGTAAAGCTCGCCCGAGAATTCGACCGGATCGGCGTCGACGGGATCGCAGTGATCACGCCGTTCTTCATTGCCTGCACCCAGGATGGCCTTGTCCGTCATTTCTCGACCGTCGCCGATGCCGTGAAGACGCCAGTCTACCTCTATGACATACCCGCCCGCACGCAGAACCATATCGAGCCCGACACGGCGCGCGCCCTTGCCGGCCACGGCAACATTGCCGGCATCAAGGATTCCGGCGGTGCGAAAGAAACGCTGGAAGCCTATCTGCAGGTTGCCAACGAGGTCGATGGTTTCGAAGTCTACTCCGGCCCCGATCATCTCGTGCTCTGGGCACTGCAGAATGGTGCGGCTGGCTGCATCTCGGGCCTCGGCAACGCCATGCCGGATGTACTTGCAGGTATCTTGAAGGCCTTCAATGCCGGCGACGTTGTCGAAGCGCAGAAGCAGCAGGCAACCTTTGCTGCCTTTCGGACCGACCTCTATGCACTCGGCTTTGCCCCGGCGATGGTCAAGCGCGCCCTCTACCTGCAGGATGCATCTGTCGGCGCAAGCCGACAGCCAGCACTTCTGCCAAACAAGGCACAGGACGAACAGATCGCTGAAATTCTTGAACGCTACCGCCTTCTCTAGCGGCTCTAAGACACGCAGGCGAATTTGGCCGGCACCGATCACTCAGGTCGCCAGCCCGATCAAGGCCGCCACTTGGCGATATCGGGCGATGACGTCGGGTGTGAAGTGGAAGGCGTCGAGGAAATTGTCCGTCCGGTAATCCGGCTTCTGCAGGCGGATGCGGGCCGCGTAGCTGCGAGCCTCACTGAGGCGTCCGGCGAGCGCAAGACAATGGGCTGCGATCGCGAGGATGTGCACATGCGCGTTCGGACGGGCTGCCGCCTTGATCGCCCAGTCTGCAGCCTCCTCGAAGGCGTCCAGCCGGATGAGGGCAATCGCGCGGGTGCCGAGCATGCCGAACAGCAGCGGGTCGTAGGGGCTCAAAAGCCGCGAGTAATCGGATGCGGTGATCGCCGCTGCGGGGTCGCCGGACTGCGCGTGCACGAAGGAGAGCGCATAGTGCCCGAGGGCGAAATTGGGGCTGAGAAGGACCGAGTGCTCCAGTGCGCGCACCGCCTGGTCGTGGTCTCCGGTCAGCCAGAGGGCACGCCCCATCGACCAGTGCGCGGCGGGGTTCTGATCGTCAACCAAGAGGCTCTGCCCGGCGGCCTTGAGCGCGTCCCGGGTCTCGCCGTCGCGGTCGCCCCAGCGCTGGAATGCCCTTTGCCAGTGGGTGAAGGACAGCCCTGCATGGGCGCGTGAGAAGGTTGGATCGAGGCGTGTCGAAAGGCGGAAGAACTCGGCGGCGCGCTCGTTTTCCTCGGCGGTGAAGCGAAACATGTGCCAGAGGCCGCGATGATAGGCCTCCCAGGCGTCGAGCGAATCCGGAGGCTTCAGGATCGCGCGGTTGCGCTCTTCGTTCTCGATTTCAGCGGCGATCGACGACACGATGCTGTTGCTGATCTCGTCGACGACGGCAAAGTGCTCGGCCGCGCGCGCCTCGAATCGCTCAGTCCAGACGATATGGGCGGTGGCCGCCTCTGCGACCTCCACGTTCACGGCGATCCCGAGTTCGTGCTGTTCCAGGAAGCCGGTGGCGACATAGTCGACGCCGAGCCGGCGGCCGATTTCCGGCAGTTCGAGCCCTTCGCCAGCGATGGCAAAAACAGAGCCTCGGGCAATAACGAAGAGACTGCGCAGGCGCGCCAGCTTGCTGATGACGTCATGCGCGACCGCGCTGCCGAGATCGTTCCGGCCCGCCCCGCCCGCGACAAGTTCGCGGAACGGCATGACGGCAATCGAGGCGCGGCGCGCGACCGTCACGTGGATGGGCTCGGAAGGTCTGCCAACACCGTCAGAAACGACGACGACCGCCGGTTGCCGGGGCAGGGGCCTGAGGCGTTCCCATGCCTCTCGGATCGGCGCGAAGTCCTCGCCCTCATCGGCAAAGAGGCGCGCTGCCGCATCGAGATGCCGGTTGCAGGCGTCGCCCATCCGCCTGCGGGACAGTTCCGCCAGGAAGCGGAGATTTGCGTCTGCGTCGAGCGGCGCGAGGTCGAGCCATTGCCGGGCTGCCGGCAAGCCGTCCTCACCGCCGACGGGTGTTTTCTTGCCGATTTCTGCCGCGATCTCCAGCGCGTATAGGCGAAACTCGCTCCTCACCGATGTCAGCCAGTGCTCGAAGGCAGGGCTGTTGTCGATCTCGACCCCTTCGAGCAGATCGCCTCCGCATCGTCCAGCAATCGGCCGCAACGCCTCCAGATCGAGGTTTCCGATACCGCGCCGCCTTGTTGCCTGGATGTGGCGTGCGTCGATGTCACAGTCTTCGAGATCGAGTGAAATCCGGTCGTTAGCCGTGATCACGCGCTTGCGGCCATCCGTGTCCATGAGCAAGCGGATTTTGCTCAGGCTCCAGCGCAATTCACCGCGCGGATCGCTCGGCACTTGCCAGAGCAGATGGCAGAGCCGTTCCCGAGGAACCGCACCCGGCGTCAGGGCCAGATAAGCGAGCAACGCGCGCACCTTGCGCGACGGCGGTAACGGCACGGCCACCCCGCGGCGCATGAGTTTCATCGGCCCGAGGAGCCGCAGTTCCAGCTCCTTTGCCGAAAAAACCACGTCCGGGCCATCCGTTTCCATGCGCACTCCCACGCCGGCTCCCACGCCAGCACTTTAGCATCCCTCGCCGAACCTAGCATCCGGAAGAGTGAGAGGACCCATGCCAAACAATTCTGGACTGAGAACCACGAGCGGCCGCGGGCGGCTTTTCGACAGCGTGCTGGAGACGATCGGCGACACGCCGGCGATCCGCGTCAACAATCTCGGCGTCGGCAACGCGACCATCTATGTCAAGGCGGAGTTCTTCAATCCGGCTTCGTCGGTGAAGGACAGGCTGGCGATTGCGATCATCGAGGAGGCCGAGCGCACAGGCAAGCTGAAGCCCGGACAGACCGTGGTCGAGGCCACCAGCGGTAACACCGGCATCGGACTGGCGATGGTCTGTGCGCAAAAAGGCTATCCGCTGGTTGTCACCATGGCCGATAGCTTCTCCGTCGAGCGCCGCCGGCTGATGCGCATGCTGGGCGCCAAGGTCGTTCTGACGCCGCGCGCCGAGAAGGGCCTGGGCATGTATCGCAAGGCGATCGAACTCGCCGAGAAGAACGGATGGTTCCTCGCCCGGCAGTTCGAGACCACAGCCAACGCCGCGATCCACGAGGCGACGACCGGCCGGGAAATCGTCAACGACTTTGCCGGCTCCCGTCTTGATTACTTCGTCACAGGCTACGGCACCGGCGGCACGGTGGTTGGTGTCTCCCGGGTTTTGCGCCGTGAGCGTCCGGAGACGAAGATCGTGCTTGCCGAGCCCGCCAACGCGCAGTTGCTCGGCAGCGGTCATGCGCAACTGCGCGGAACGGGCGGTGCGCCGGCCGCCAGCCATCCCGCCTTCGAGCCGCATCCGATCCAGGGCTGGACACCGGACTTCATACCCGACGTCCTGCAGGAGGCGATTGACAACCGCTACTATGACGAACTCGTCCCCATTGCCGGTCCGAAGGCGATGGAATGGGCCAAGGCGCTCGCACAGAAAGAGGGCATCTTCACTGGCGTTTCGGGCGGCGCGACCTTCGGCGTTGCGCGCCAGATCGCGGAGCACGCGCCGGCCGGCTCGGTGATCCTGTGCATGCTGCCTGACACAGGGGAGCGCTATCTGTCGACGCCGCTGTTCGAAACGATCCCGGCGGACATGGATGACGAGGAGATGGAGCTGTCGCGATCCACGCCCGGCTTCCAGCTCGCCGCCGAATAGGGAGAGGAACGATGGGAGCGCGATCACCGAGGCAAAGCGTGGGAGCCTTCACGCAACCGGAACTCCTGACTACGCTCGAGACCCTCGACCCACCCGATTGGTCGTCCGTCTCGGCGCTCGCCCACCGGATCATCGACGATGCCGTCGGCCATCTCGGCCGCGTGCGCGAGCGTCCGGTCTGGCAACCGCTGCCGGAGGAGATCGAAGCGCTGTACCAGGCGCCGGTCCCGGATCGGCCGACGCCCCTCGAGGACGTGTACCGACAGGTCAAGGACACGGTGCTCGCCTATCCAATGGGCAACATCCATCCACGGTTCTGGTCCTGGTACATGGGCTCCGGCAACTTCACCGGAGCGCTCGGTGATTTCCTTGCAGCGATCCAGGGTTCCAATCTCGGGGGCGGACGCCACGCCGCTGCCCTTGTCGACCAGCAGGTCGTCGGATGGCTGCGAGATATGATCGGCTTTCCCAAGGCAGCGAGCGGCACGCTGGTCAGTGGCGGTTCGGTGGCCAACCTCGTCGGGCTGACGGTTGCCCGCAACGCCATGGCGGGCATCGATCTGCGCGAAGAGGGCGTTGCGGCCCTCACGGAACCCATGCGCTTCTACGCCTCGGATCAGGTTCATTCCTGCCATCGCAAGGCGGTCGAGACGCTCGGCCTCGGCAACAAGGCACTCAGACGGATCCCGACCGATTCCCGTTACCGCATCGACCTTGAGGCGCTTCGCGCGGCGATCGCCGAGGATCGCGCGCGGGGCTTCAGGCCTGCCTGCGTCATTGGTACTGCCGGTACGGTCAATTCCGGTGCAGTAGACGATCTCACCGCCTTGGCCGGGATCGCCGCGGAGGAGAACCTGTGGTTCCACGTAGACGGGTGTATCGGAGCGCTGCTTTCGATCGCGCCCGAGAACGCCTGGCGCGTCAAGGGCATCGAGCGGGCGGATTCCGTCGCGCTCGACCCGCACAAATGGCTGCATGCCCCCTTTGAGGTCGGTTGCGCGCTTGTCCGGGACCGGGCAAAGCACCGGGAAACCTTTGCGGTGTCGCCGGAGTTTCTGCAGGGCATGCCGCGTGGCATCGCCTCCGGTCAGTGGCTGCACGAATTCGGCTTTCAGACCAGTCGCGGCTTCGTGGCGCTGAAGGTCTGGATGGCGCTGATGGAGCACGGCATCGCCAAGTTCGGCCGGCTGATCGACCAGAACGTCGCGCAGGCCGCCTTCCTCGCCGATCTCGTCCGTTCGAATCCGCCTCTGGAACTCATCGTTGAACCGGAGATCAACATCGTCTGCTTCCGCTATGCGCCCGAAGGTCTAAATGAGGAGCGACTGAAGGAGACCAACCTCGAGATCATGCTGCGCCTGCAGGAAACCGGCGTGGCGGCGCTTTCCGACACGACGATCCGGGGCAAGCATTGCCTGCGCGCGGCGATCTGCAATCATCGCACCCGCCTGGACGACCTGAACCTTTTAATCTCGGAGGTCCTGCGGATTGGCAGCGAGATTGCGCAGTCGTGAGCCCGGTCGTTTTGCGCATGAACACAGTCACTGACTGCGTAGGGTTTGCCTCGGCCCTAAGGTTTCGTCGCGCGAATGGCGTAGCGATGCTGCGACTGTCGCGCCAAGCCCTTGAAAAGGTTCCAATTCGCGGCCTGGGTGCGATGGATTTCGCGAAGGTCCCTGTCGATCGTAATCTCGGTAAAGCCGGCTTCGCGCAACAGCGCGACGACGGCCTCGGCGCGGGCGCCTTGTGCGAAATGCACGCGGGAGAGGATGCTGCGGTGCGTCGCCATCATCTGCGGGGAACCGGTTGGCGTCTCAGCCTTGAACAGGCCGAGGCGCTGTCCCCATGTGCTGAGCTTGGAGAACAGCCGCTCGAGCGCGGTTGTATTGACGAAGTCGCCATCGACGATCAGCAACATGCCGCCGGGCTTCAGGACCCGTAGCCATTCGGCAAAGGCTGCGGCCGGGTCCACGAGCGTCCAGACCAGATGCCGGTTGACGATTACATCGTAATGGTTGTCGGGCTCCATGGTATTTTCGGCGTCGCCGAGGGCGAAGCGGATCGCTCGCCCGCGCTTGCGCGCCTTATCCCTGGCGCGTTCGAGCATCGGCTCGGCCCAGTCGAGGCCCTGCACCTTGAAGTCGAGTTCATCGAGAAGATGCGAGATGACGCCGGTGCCGCTCGCAAGATCGAGCGCAGCACGCCCTGCGCCCGGCCCAAGGTGACGGAGAAACAGTTGATGCCAGGCCGCGCGTTCTTCCTCCGAGAAGATCTCGTGGCCCGGGGACAGATCGAAGGTTGCCGCGCGGTCCGACCAGTAGGCCTTGATTTCATCGCGCAGGTTGTAGTTCTGCCGCTCCGTCACATCGCTCATGTCGATACCGCTCGTTCCTGTTTGGAGGCGTTCTAAAAGATAAATGTTGACTAATAAAGTCATGAAACATTAGATCGCCTGAATTTTCCAGCGGAGCTAAAACAATGCGGTTTTTCAACAGGGTGGCTGCGGCCGCCGCAAGCCTTTGCGTGCTTTTTTCTACGGCAGCCTTCGCTGATGTCGTGACGTTGAAGGATGTCACGGGCCGCGATGTCGAGGTCAACGTACCCGTCGAGCACGTGATTCTCGGCGAAGGGCGGCAGATCTATTTCCTCGGCGCGCTCGACCGCGACGAGCCGTTCAAGCGCGTCGTCGGCTGGCGCGATGATCTGGCAAAGGCAGACCCTGAAAGCTATGCCGCCTATCTCGCAAAGTACCCTGGCATTGCCAAGCTGCCGACCTTCGGCGGCATGAAGGATGGCACCTTCGACATCGAGCAGGCGGTTGCCTTGAAACCCGATGTCGTTCTGATGAACGTCGACGCCAAGACGGCGACGGAGGAGGCTGGCTACATCGAGAAGCTTGCCAAGGTCGGTATCCCGCTCGTCTACGTCGATTTCCGCGAGAAGCCGATGGAAAACACCGAGCCGAGCATGCGCGTGATGGGCAAGCTTTTGGGAAAGGAAGAGAAGGCCGAGGAGTTCATCAAGTTTCGCGCCGAGAGCATCGCCAAGGTGACAAACGTTTTGGCGAAGGCCAATCCGAAGAAGCCGCTCGTTTTTGTCGAACGCGCCGGTGGTTACTCCGACGATTGCTGCATGTCTTTCGGTAACGAGAACTTCGGCAAGATGGTCGAGTTCGCCGGCGGCGTAAACATGGCAAAGGACATCATTCCCGGCACCTTCGGCGTAGTCAATCCGGAGCAGATCATCGCTGCCAATCCCGATCAGATCATCATCACCGGCGGCAACTGGCAGGGTTATGTGCCGGGTGGTGCCTGGGTTGGCGTCGGCTATGGCGCCGATGAGAAGGAAGCGGCCCGCAAGCTCGAAAACCTGACCAAGCGCCCGGCTTTCACCGGCGTTGAAGCCGTGAAAGACGGCCAGGTTCACGCCATCTGGCACCAGTTCTACAACAATCCCTACCAGTTCGTGGCCATCCAGCAGATCGCCAAGTGGCTGCACCCGGATCTCTTCGCGGACCTCGACCCGGAGGCGACGTTCAAGGAGTTGCATGAGCGCTTCCTGCCGCTTCCCTACAAGAGCGGCTACTTCGTCTCGCTGACGTCAGCCAAGTAAGCGGTTCGACAGCTGGAGGAGGGGAGGACTCCGGTGTCGCAACTAAAAAGGAATGAGAATGTCGATCTTCGGGAAAATCGCGTCGGCGATGGTCGCAGCCCTGGTATTGGCGGCTTTGCCCGCCAGTGCGGCTGAAATTGTCGACGTCACCGGCCGTCGGGTCGAAATTGCGCTCCCGGCCAAGCGCGTCCTGTTGGGCGAGGCACGGCAGATCCACGTGGCCGCAGCGCTGAAAGGCGAGCATGTCTTCGACACGATCGTCGGTTGGCGCGATGATCTTTTGAAGAAGGATCCGGACTCCTACGCTGCCTATGTGGAGCGCTTCCCCGAAATTGAGAAACTGCCGCGGTTCGGCTATATCCCTTCAGGCGATTTCAGCCTCGAGGCAGCGATTGCGCTCAAGCCTGATGTTCTGACGCTCAATCTCGAAGCGCAGCAGGCGGTCGAAGAATCGGGCTTCATCGAAAAGGCCGCTGCCGCCGGCATTGCCGTCGTCTATCTCGATTTCCGCGTGGATCCTGCCGCCAATAGCGAAAAATCGGTCGAAATCCTCGGCCAGCTCTTCGGTGCCGAAGCGAAGGCCCGCGAATTCATCGACTATCGCAATGCTCAAATCGCGCTGGTGACGGACCGCCTCAAGAAGGCGGGGGAAATTGTGCGGCCGAAAGTCTTCATCGAGCGCTCTCCCGGCATCACCGGCGACGTTGTCTGCTGCCGCACCTTCGGTCCGGCCAACTTCGGCAAAATGGTGGAAGAGGCCGGCGGCCACAATATCGGTTCTGACGTCATCAAGGGGACCTTCGGCGACCTCAATCCTGAGCAGCTGATCGTCAGCGATCCGGATCATGTCATTATCACCGGCAGTAACTGGTCGGCGGAATCCGATCTCAACCAGTTCGTTAGCGTCGGACGCGGCGCCGATGCGGCGGCGGCAGAAGATCGCCTGCGCGGCCTTATGCAGCGCCCGGGCTTTCCCGGCCTGAAGGCGGTGAAGGAGGGCAATGTGCATGCCGTCTGGCATCAGTTCTACGGCGCCCCTTACGAGTTCATTCCGATCCAGCAGTTTGCCAAGTGGTTCCATCCGGAGCTCTTTGCCGACATAGACCCTGACCGGACTTTCCGCGAGTTCCATGAGAAGTTTCTGCCGGTGACCTACCGCGCGGGTTACTTCGCCTCGCTTCCAAAGAGTGGTGAATGATGGTTGCCATGACCGAACAAGTATCCGGCGTTGAAGGGCGAGGGCGCTACCGCTCTCTCGTTTTGCGCCGCTTGGTGTTGATCTTCTGCCTCATCGTCGCGCTCTTTGCGTCGGTTGCAGTCGACATGGCTCTCGGGCCTGCGAACTATCCGCTCGCGGATGTGCTGACCGCGCTCTTTCGACCGGAAACTGTAAGCGACCAGCTCCGGGTGGTGATCTGGGACATTCGCATGCCGATCGCCCTGATGGCCGTGACGGTGGGTGCCTCATTGTCGGTCGCAGGCGCGCAGATGCAGACGATCCTTGCCAATCCACTGGCAAGTCCATTCACGCTCGGCATTTCGGCCGCTGCCGGCTTCGGTGCGGCCCTCGGTCTCGTTGCTGGCGTGGCGGTTTTTCCCGTCGCCGTCCAATACATGGTGCCAATCAACGCCTTCCTTATGGCGATGTTGGCGGCGCTCTTCATCCATTTCGCCTCCACCATGCGCGGCGTTACGGTCGAAACAATCGTTCTGCTCGGCATTGCGCTCGTCTTCACCTTCAATGCCGCGCTATCGCTGCTCGAATATCTCGCCTCCGAACAGGCGCTGGCCGCCGTCGTCTTCTGGACGATGGGCAGTCTCACCAAGGCAACCTGGCCAAAGGTCTGGATCACCGGCGCCGTGCTGCTGTTCGCCTTGCCGCTGTTTGCACGCCACGCCTGGGCGCTGACCGCGCTTCGGCTTGGTGACGATAAGGCTGCGAGCTTCGGTATCAATGTTCGAAGGCTCCGGCTCGAAGCAATGATGACGGTCAGCCTGCTTGCGGCGATCCCGGTTTCTTTCGTTGGCACGATCGGCTTTGTTGGTCTCGTCGCTCCGCACATCGCACGCATGCTGGTCGGCGAGGATCAGCGCTTCTTCCTGCCAGCTTCTGTGCTGTGCGGCGCGCTCCTTCTTTCGGTCACTTCGGTCGTCAGCAAGATGATTATTCCGGGCGCCGTCCTGCCGATTGGAGTCATCACCGCGCTCGTTGGCGTGCCCTTCTTCTTCGTGCTGATTTTCACCAACAGGAGGCGCGCATGGTAAGCCTGTCGCTGGAAAAGGTCGGCGCGAATTATGGCCGGCGCACGGTGCTCTTAGATGTCAACACCGGTGTCTTGCGCGGCGGTGGCCTGACGGCGGTGATTGGTCCTAATGCGGCCGGCAAGTCGACGCTGTTCAAGCGCATAGCAAACCTGACCTCCGGTCCCGGCACTGTCCACCTGTCCGATACGGCCAAGGGATCCGAAGGCATCTGCTACATGCCGCAGGATACCGGCGCCAATGCCGTGCTGACCGTCTACGAGTCGGTGCTGCTGTCGGCCAAGCAAGGCTCAGGGTGGAAGGTGAAGGACGCCGAACTCGCCGAGATCGACCGAGTGCTGGGCGAACTCCGGATCGCCGATCTCGCCTTTCGTGGCCTTGGTGAGCTCTCAGGCGGCCAGCGCCAGCTCGTCTCCATCGCGCAAGCTCTCGTGCGTAAGCCCGAAGTGCTGTTGATGGACGAACCGACCTCGGCGCTCGATCTCTTTCGCCAGATCGAGGTCCTTGGCTTCATGAAGCGTTTGTCGGCGCAGTCGGGTATGGCGGTGTTGATCGCGCTGCACGACCTGAACCATGCGCTGCGCTATTGCAACGACACGATCGTCATCAGTGGCGGGTCGGTGCTGGCGAGCGGCCCCACCCACGACGTCATCACCGCGGATATGCTGCGCTCGGTTTATCGCGTCGAGGCGCGGGTGGAGGCCTGCTCCCTGGGGCGACCGGTCGTCATTGTCGACGAATCCCTTTGAGTGCGTGGACGCGGGGGTCGTTCCCGTTCGAGCTCGTCACCCCTTTAAATCTGAGCAGCTACGAAAGCCGCAACTAGAACGTCCTCCCAAGGGGCCGCACGGCGCGGCACGCGGCGAGACCGCGTCGCCGTGCCGTGCCGAGGGCATTGAAATAAAAACTTCCGAAGGAGGGCTTGCAGCAGCGGCCCCGTAGCGTGTCGACGCCAGGCGCCGGATTGTCAGTCGCGGCTCGGCATGATCGTTTCATGAAACGCGCGCAGGTTCGGGACCCCTCTCTGGTGAAACGTCGCTTCACATACGCAATCGGCGGCCCCCTGGAGCCGATGCAGCACCCTCTTCATGGGGGCGTCGCCGTCCCCTTTTTGTTGGCCATTGATGGCCGAGCGGCCCGTCGGCTGGAGTGCTTGGCCGATAAAAACGATTAGTGAAAACTAAAAAGCGACAAGAATGGACGGATTCGCGGCAAAGCGTACTGGACAGTACTCTCAAGGTTTGCTTGTTCTGCTGTCGCATTGTTGAGGGACAAGGCATTGCCTAGTCGGCAGGAGAGGACAGACAAGCATGGCGATTAAAATTGGCGCGCCGCGGGAGGTAACCGCAAGCGAGGCGCGCGTGGCGCTGACACCTGACAGCGCGGTGCAACTTGCGAAACTTGGCTATAGCAGCATCATTGAGACGGGCGCGGGCGTTGCGGCCGGTTTTTCCGATGATGCCTATCGGGCCGTGGGCGTCGAGGTGGCCCCGTCGGCAGAGGCGCTGTGGGCTTCGGCAAATGTGGTCGCCAAGGTACGGCCGCCCGAGCCGAGCGAGGTCGCTTATCTGTCTGCGGACAAGACGCTGATCTCGTTCTTCTATCCGGGCCAGAATGCCGAACTTCTGGAGCTCGCCAGGGAAAAGGGCGCCAACGTCATCGCCATGGACATGGTCCCGCGCATTTCGCGCGCCCAGAAGATGGATGCGCTGTCGTCGATGGCCAATATCGCCGGCTATCGCGCGGTGATCGAGGCCGGCAACAATTTCGGTCGCTTCTTCACCGGCCAGGTGACGGCCGCCGGCAAGGTGCCGCCGGCCAAGGTCCTGGTGATCGGTGCGGGCGTCGCCGGTCTTGCGGCGATCGGTGTCGCCACCTCGCTTGGTGCTCAGACCTATGCCTTTGACGTGCGGCCGGAAGTCGCCGAGCAGATCGAGAGCATGGGAGCCGAGTTCGTCTATCTCGATTTCGATGGCGGTCAGCAGGATGGCGCTGCCACCGGCGGTTATGCGGCTCCCTCTTCGCCGGAGTTCCGCGAGAAGCAGCTTGCCAAGTTCCGCGAGCTTGCGCCCCAGATCGATATCGTCATCACCACGGCGCTGATCCCCGGCCGTGATGCACCGAAACTCTGGCTTGCCGACATGGTCGCCGCGATGAAGCCGGGATCGGTGGTGGTCGATCTTGCGGCCGAGCGTGGCGGCAACTGCGACCTGACCGTTGCCGATCAGCGGATCGTCTCCGACAACGGCGTCGTCATCATCGGCTATACCGATTTCCCGAGCCGCATGGCCGCGCAGGCGTCCACGCTCTATGCCACCAATATCCGCCATATGCTGACCGACCTGACGCCGGGCAAGGATGGCAAACTCGTCCACAACATGGAGGACGACGTCATCCGTGGCGCGACCGTCACCTTCCAGGGTGCGATCACCTATCCGCCGCCACCGCCGAAGATCGCCGCGATCGCGGCGCAGAAACCAAAGGAGAAGGTGAAGGAGCCGACGCCGGAGGAAAAGCGTGCGACCGAGACCGCAGCCTTCAAGGCCCAGACGAAGAGCCAGCTGACGCTTCTCGCCGTCGGCACGGCGCTGCTGCTTTTGGTCGGCGCCTTTGCTCCGCCTGCCTTCATGAGCCACTTCGTCGTCTTCGTGCTCGCCTGCTTCGTCGGCTTCCAGGTCATCTGGAACGTCTCGCATTCGCTCCACACCCCGCTGATGGCCGTCACCAATGCGGTCTCCGGCATCGTCATTCTCGGCGCTCTGCTGCAGATCGGCTCGGGCAACTGGCTGGTGGTGCTGCTGGCGGCGCTGTCGGTGCTGATCGCCACGATCAACATCGTCGGCGGCTTCCTCGTCACACGGCGCATGCTCGCCATGTTCCAGAAATCCTGATCGGGCAGGGGTATTCACTATGATGATCGGTATCGTATCGGCCGCCTATATTGCGGCAGCCGTTCTCTTCATCCTCTCGCTCGGCGGACTTTCGGGCCAGGAAAGCGCCAAGCGCGCCGTCTGGTACGGCATGACGGGCATGGCGCTTGCCATTGTCGCCACGGTCTTCGGACCTGATGTCGGCAACTGGTTCATCATCGCGCTGATGATCGCGGGCGGCGCCGTGCTCGGCCACTTCGTCGCCTCCCGCGTCCAGATGACCGAGATGCCGCAACTCGTTGCAGCACTCCATTCCTTCGTCGGTCTTGCCGCAGTCTTCATCGGCTTCAACGCCCATATCGAGGCGGCTGATGTCGCCGGCCTCGATGCGGCGGCCCGCTCTGCATTGACCGGCTTTGCCGCGATCCTTGCCCACAAGGAACCGGTGGAACTGTCGATCATGAAGGTCGAGGTCTTCCTCGGCGTCTTCATCGGTGCTGTCACCTTCACCGGCTCCGTCATCGCCTTCGGCAAGCTTGCCGGCAAGGTCGACGGCAAGGCCAAGAAGCTGCCGGGCGGTCACCTGCTCAATGCCGGTGCTGCCCTTCTCTCGCTCGTGCTGCTGGTGCTCTACGTCAATGGTGCCGGCACCTGGACGCTGCTTGTCATGACGCTCGCCGCCTTCTTCATCGGCTATCACCTGATCATGGGCATCGGCGGCGCCGACATGCCGGTGGTGGTGTCGATGCTGAACAGCTATTCCGGCTGGGCGGCCGCGGCTATCGGCTTCACGCTCGGCAACGACCTGTTGATCGTCACTGGCGCGCTGGTCGGCTCCTCGGGCGCGATCCTCTCCTACATCATGTGCAAGGCGATGAACCGCTCGTTCCTGTCGGTCATCCTCGGCGGCTTCGGGGCAACCACGGGGCCGGCCATGGAAATCACCGGCGAGCAGATCGCCATTGATGCCGATGGCGTGGCCGCAGCCCTTAACGACGCCGACAGCGTCATCATCGTGCCGGGCTACGGCATGGCGGTGGCGCAGGCGCAGCAATCGGTCTCCGAGCTCACCCGCAAGCTGCGGGCGGCCGGCAAGAACGTGCGCTTTGCCATTCATCCGGTCGCCGGCCGTTTGCCGGGCCACATGAACGTGCTTTTGGCCGAAGCGAAGGTTCCCTACGACATCGTGCTCGAGATGGACGAGATCAACGAAGACTTCCACGAAACCGATGTCGTCATCGTCATCGGCTCGAACGACATCGTCAATCCGGCCGCCCAGGAGGATCCGAACTCACCGATCGCCGGCATGCCGGTGCTCGAAGTCTGGAAGGCCAAACAGGTGTTCGTCTCCAAGCGTGGCCAGGGAACCGGTTACTCCGGCATCGAGAACCCGCTGTTCTACAAGGACAACACCCGCATGTTCTACGGCGACGCCAAGAAGAGCATCGACCAGCTGCTGCCCGCGCTGGCGTGATGACGCCCTGAAAAGACAACTCATCGCTCCGCATATAGGGGCGGTGAGTTCAACTCCGTTGATGAGCGACCGATGCGTCCGATGGCGTCGCCCTAGGCGCCGAGTAGGTCGGGTTTGACGACCATCAGAGCTATTATCAGAGCAAAAAGCGAGATTGATGCCAGGCGGCCGCCCAAAGCGCGCTTGTTTCTAAGAAGCGTTCGGACTTCCATTTTGTCGATCGTGCCTTCAAGGGCTGGATGCACCTGTGCCTCCCATGGCCGCACGACCCTGCTTTCGACAATCATCAAGGCGGCGATCAGGGTGAATGACATCAGTAGCCAGGGTGTCGATAGCGGCCACCCACCCAAAACGATGAGGCCAATGCCTCCGGCAATCCCTATGCCGGTGAGCAGACCTGCAATCCTGTTTGCGGTCAGGGCCAACTTTGCAGCCCCGATTTGCCCTCGCCGGGCAGAAATGAAAAGGAGCTCCCTTGCTGCAAACAGCAGAAATGCCGTGCCCATGGCCGCGGCATGAATCATCACGACGTGTGCGTACATCTCTTGTTACCTTGGTATGGAGCTTCGAGAAGCGGTCGCTCGACCGCTCGTGCTGCATTTGATTTCGACACGAGGTTGGCTGTCGGATTGGCCGCGTGCAACCCTAATTGTGAGCGATCACTCGCAAAAATCTACTCGCGTTCGAGAAGCTGTCTCTGCGAGCGCTCCCGGTTCATATTCCCCCGGTAGTTCGCGCAGTTGGACGCCGGCGTTCACGGAGCGACATCAAGTCGCCAAGACCCAGCTCGCATCTTGGATGTCTGCTACCCGAAGGACGTTACTTCAGGTAGCGCGTGATCAGCGTCGTCACTTCGTTGATGAAGGCGTCGACGTTCCCATCGTTTAGCTTCTCTGGACTGTCGACCACCGCGCCGTGCGTCAGCGCCTCCGTGCAGCTGACGCAAATGTAAGCGGCCAGATCCAGATCCATCGGCCGCAGTTCTTCCTTGTGCAATTCGAGATAAGCCCTGATCAACCCGTAGAACTCTCTGTCAAAACCGTCGATCGTACCGATCCGCCCTGCACGTGGCGTTTCCTCGACCAACACCCGATGAAGGTCCGGGTTCACACGATGAGCATCGATCATCATCTTGACCAGTTCGCGCACGGCACTGTCGAGCGGCAGCGTCGCCACTTTGGCCAGCGTACCCCGCAAGACATCCACCATCTCGCTCTTGTGGCGTTCGATGACGGCAACGACGAGCGCTTCCTTGCCCGGAAAATACTGATAGAGAGAGCCGATGCTGACGCCGGCCTCTTCGGCAATCCGGTTTGTGTTGGCGCGTTCAAATCCTTCTTTGTTCAATGCACGCGCAGTCGCTTCGACCAAGGCCTCGATCATCGCTCGCGAGCGTTGCTGCGAAGCGACCTTTCGTGGCGTCAGGAGAGCTTTCTTGTCCATTCGGCTTTGATCCGGTCGCGGCGGCCCACTTTCAGTTGGCGATCGATAGCGACTGACGCGGCGTTTCCATTGGCGAAAACCCGAAGCGCTTCTTGTAACAGGTGGCAAAGTATTGGCTCGATGAGAAGCCGCAATCAAAGGCGATGTCGGTGACCGATTGCGCGCCGCTTTCAAGCAGCAGCCGTGCGGCGTTGAGTCGGAGCGTCTGGAGGTAGCGGACAGGCGTCATGTTGGTCAGCACCTGGCAATGCTGCGAAAATTGCGTGCGGGAAAGATTGCACTCCGCCGCCATGTTCTCGAGCGTCCAGTCCTCGTCGAGCGCATGACGCAGCCGCTTCAGGAAGATCTCGACCGTGCGCTTCGAGCTTGCAAGAGCAAGATCGAGAACCGGTGCCTGGCTTTCCAGCATCTGGCGGAATTGCAGCAGCATCATCGAAATCAAGAGGCGCAGGTGCGCCTCTCCACCGTCGATATCGCCGCCTGCCACCACCTCGTGGATGTCGAGGAAGGTGCGGGTAACTTCGCGGGAGGCGTTGTAGGAAATCTGTTCGTTCTTCGACAGAAGTTCGCTCAGGCGCTTTCGGTCGCGCTCGGGCCAGCCGATCCAGTCGGGCCACAGCCAGGTTTCGTGTGGTCGGCGCACGCCCATATCCATGAGCACCCAGATTATGTGGCTGGCACCGACATTGGGATCGCCGAGCGCGTGCAACTGCCAGGGCCGCACGACGAACATCTGGCCTTCATTGATCGTCGTCCTGCGGCCATCCATGGTGATCGTCAATGAGCCGCGCGCCAGATAGGCGATCTTGACCCCCTCGTTGCAATGTTCGCGCAGGCCCCAGTCCTGCGGGGTCGTCGCATCCCATCCGCCAACGGAACAGACCTGCGGCAGCGCCGCGCCGAGGTCGATGCCGGGATAGCCGCGTCGCGTCCAGGCATTGAGCGACACCTGGCCCGCAAGCGAGGCCTTCATCAGGTCCTGGCAATTGCCGGCATAGAGCAGGGCGCCCGGCTCGCGGAAGACCGCGGGCCGATTGACCGCCCGTTGGTTGCTGCTCTTCGTCATCCCGCTCCCCCGCAGATGTATAAAATTTACCAGTCGTCTATTTCGAACGCAGGCAGCGATTTATTGCGCAATGCTTGGACATCATCAAGCGGCATTTTGGAGGCGCTGGTGATTTGCCGTTGAAACTCAATGGCATGGGGGAAATTGGGAGGATTTTGCCGGTGCGGATAGGCTTCCACACGGACGCGTTCAACTCGGCCTACTGGTCGTTTGAAAAATGCCTGGAATGGGCAAGCGACAACGATTTGCACTTCATCGAGTGTGGTCTGATCGACGGCGTGAGCTGGATCCACGGACTGGGCTATCAACCGCATGTCGCGCTCTACGAGGACCCGGTCCTCTTGCGTCGCAAGATGGAGCGTTACGGCGTGCGCTTTTCCCAGGTCGATGCGGCCTATCCGCTGTCTGGTGAGGACGGACCGCTCAGAGGTGTGCCCTATGTGCTGAAGTCGATTGCCTGGGCCGCGCAGGCCGGCAGTCCCTGCGTCGACACGACCGACGGGCTCCACATGCCGCGCGGACTTACCGAAGAAGGCTCGATGGCGCTGATGAAGCGCAGCTACGAAAAGATCGTCGAAGTCGCCGAAGCGCACGAGATCGTCGTCAACATCGAGCCTCATGGTCATTTCACGACGCGTCCGGAATTCATGGAGCGCATGCTCGCCTTCGCAGACAGCAAGTGGCTGCGCATGAACATGGACACCGGCAACACCTTCATCGCCGGCCAGGAACCGCCGCAGTTTCTGTCGCGGTTCATCGACAGGGTGTCTCATGTCCATCTTAAGGACGTGTCGCCGTCGCTGGCAGCGGCTGCCCGTGGCGGACAGACCGGGATCGCGGTCAGCCATTGTGCGCTCGGCGATGGCGTCAATGCCGAGAATATCAAGACCTGTCTCGCAATGCTTCGCGACCACGGCTACGACGGCGTACTCAGCCTCGAATGCGAAGGCGCCGCCGGCCCGATGATCGAAACGTCACTGGCCTGGATCCGCGCGACGTGTCGCGATCTCGGCATTTCGCTGAAGTGAGCGCGTCATGAAGCTTGGTATCAATCTCCTTTGCCTGACCGACTTCGTCGAGGAGAGGCATCTCGACAATATCGGCCGGTTGCGCGATCTCGGCTATGATGGCGTCGAAGTGCCGGTTCTGTCGGGCAAGGTCAGTCACTACGAACGCCTGGGCCGCGAACTGGACGGGCTCGGCCTTGGCCGATCCACCACATCGATCGTGCCAACGCCTGAGGCAAACCCCGTCAGTTGCGATGCCGAAGTGCGGGCGCGCGGGCTTTCCCATCTCGACTGGGCGCTGGATTGCGCAATAGCGCTTGGTGCTGAAAGCATGGGCGGGCCGTTTCATGCCCCGATCGGCTTCTTTACCGGCAGGGGCGCCAGCGAAGACGAGTTGAAGTATGGGGCAGACGCGCACCATGCGCTCGCAGAGCGGGCGGCGGCCAACGGCATGCATTTGAGCCTCGAGCCGCTCAATCGCTTCGAGACTTATTTTCTCAACACGATGGAGCAGGCGCGTGCCTATGTGGATCGCGTGGCGCATCCTGCCTTCAAGATCATGTACGACACGTTCCATGCCAATGTGGAGGAGCGTCGGCCGGAGGCGGCGATCCGCCTGATTGGCCAGGATATCGGGGTCTTCCATGTCTCCGAGAACGATCGTGGCATTCCCGGGCGGGGGCATATCGAATTTGGCGCGATGTTCACGGTGTTGAAGGAGATCGGCTATGACGGTTGGCTGACGCTTGAGGCATTCGGCGCCGGGCTGCCGGCGATCGCGACGGCGACCCGCGTCTGGCGGCCGCTGTTTCCCGACTTCGATACGCTCTTTTCCGAGAGCGCGACATTCATCCGCAAGACATGGGCTGCTGCATGAACACGAAACACCCCGCTATCGAGATGCGCGGCATCGCCAAGAGTTTCCCCGGTGTCAAGGCGTTGAAAAACGTCAGCTTCTCCGCGCATTGCGGTGAGGTCCATGCGCTGGCGGGAGAAAACGGTGCCGGCAAGTCGACGCTGATGAAGATCCTCTCCGGCATCTATCGGCCGGACGCAGGTGCGGTTGTCGTAAACGGTGAGGAACGGCATTTCACGCATCCGCTTGCGGCGATCCGCGCGGGCATTGCCGTCATCTATCAGGAATTCTCCCTGCTGCCCGAGCGAACCGTCGCACAGAACATCTTCCTCGGCCGCGAGCCGACGCGCCGCGGTCTAATCGACCACAGGGCGATGAACGACGAAGCGCGGCGCGTGCTTGCGCTCTTCGGCTCGGCGCACCGGATCGAGCCGAGCACCGTTGTCGCTGACCTCGACGTCGCCAGCCAGCAACTGGTGGAGATCGCCAAGGCGGTGTCGCTAGAGGCAAAGGTGATCGTGATGGACGAGCCGACGGCAGCGCTGAACGAGGCCGAATGCGAGGTGCTCTACGGTCTCGTCGACACCTTGAAGAAAAGCGGTGTGGCTATCGTCTACATCACCCACCGCATGCCCGAAATCACGCGGCTGGCCAATCGTGTTACCGTGCTCAAGGATGGCGAGGTGGCGGTTCGCTTCGACCATGTGCCTGAGCCCGAGGCGATCGTACGAGCCATGGTGGGCCGCGACCTTGGCGATTTCTATGCGGAACCGGCAGCACCGCAGGAGATCGGCGACGTCGTGCTCTCAGTCCGCAACGCCGGCAACGAACGGCTGAAAAATGTGTCCTTCGAACTGCGCGCAGGCGAGATCGTCGGTTTTTCGGGCTTGCAAGGGGCAGGGCGCGTCGCGCTCGCGCAGGCGATATTCGGCCTTTCTCCCTTCACCAAGGGTGAGATCACCCTTTCCGGCAAGCCGGCGCGGTTCACCAGTCCGCGCGAGGCGATCCGCGCTGGGGTCGGGTTGCTGCCGGGCGATCGCAAGGCCGAAGCGCTGGTGTTGATGCAATCGGTCGTCGACAACGGCATGCTTACGTCTCGCGCACTCTCCGGCCTTTCCGGCAATGCCAATGCGACGCCTTTTGTTTCGGCGGAAGCGATGGAAAAGCTGCTGCGCGAACTCGACGTGCGCGCCGGCAGCTTTGCCCAGGACATCAAGGCGCTGTCGGGCGGCAACCAGCAGAAAGCCATCGTTGCGCGCTGGCTGGCGCTGGCGCCTCGGCTGTTGATCTTCATCGAGCCGACACGCGGCATCGACGTCAATGCCAAGGCCGGGATCTACCACCTGATGCGCGATCTCGCGCGCAAGGGCACGGCCATCATGATGGTCTCGTCCGATCTCCCGGAGGTTCTCGGCGCATCCGACCGCGTCCTTGTGATGCGGAACGGCGAACTCGTCGCGGCGTTTTCGCGCGGGGCCTCTGAAGCCGATGTGATGTTGGCGGCAACCGGCGAGGAGGCGGTGGCAGCATGAACAAGGCAACTCTCACCCGGCGTCCGGCCTGGCGCATGGAACACTACGCGCCGGCGCTTCTGCTCGGTCTGGCCGTCCTGATCTATGCGGCGATTGCGCTCAGCCTCGGCCTGACACGCTTCCTGACACCGGAGGCGACCGTCTCCATCCTTAACAGGTCCATCGCGCTCGGCATCACCGCCGTTGGGCAGACCTTCACCATCCTCGTCGGCTCGATCGACCTGTCGGTGGCCCATCTCATCTCGGCCTCGGCCGTGGTGTCCTCTGCGATCATGAACGGCGACCCGGCGATGATGGTGCCGGCCGTTGCTGCGGTGCTCGTGATGGGGACGGTGGTCGGAACCCTCAACGGGCTCCTGATCACCCGCCTCGATGTCAACCCGCTTATCGCGACGCTCGGCATGGCGCTGATCATTCAGGGCTGTCTTGCCTCCTTTCATGGCCGGTTCGGCGGCTCGGTACCGGATGCGTTCCAGTATTTCGCCTATGGCGAGGTGCTCGGGCTGCCGGTCAGCCTGGTCGTTCTGGCGCTGCTGGTCCTTGGCGCATGGATCGTCCTGCGCTTCACGCGCTTTGGCTCCAACATCTACTCGGTTGGAGGCAACCGCGACACGGCGCGCGCGGCCGGCATCAACACGACGCGGGTCGTCATGGCGAGCCATATCATCTGCAGCCTTTGCGCGGCGCTAGCCGGCCTCTATTTGGCCAGCCGCCTGAAATCCGGTTCGCCCTGGATCGGCACGGAAGGCGCCTATGATCTGGAATCGATCGCCGTCGTCGTCATCGGCGGCACAATCCTCTCCGGCGGCAAGGGTGGGATCTGGGGCACTGTTGCCGGCGTGATCATTTTCTCGCTGATCGATTCCATCTTCAATCTCGCCGGCATCGATGCCTTCGCCAAGCAGGTAATGCGCGGCATCATCATCGTCGCCGCCGTCGCCTTCTACGCAGTCCGTTCAAAGAGGATAGTGGCATGATCCAGGAAACCGTCGGCTCCGCAAAGACGCGCGGCGTGGCAAGCGTTGGGCGGCTGCCGAAGATCAATCCCGTCTTCTTCGTGCTGGCAGCCCTTCTCGTTGCCATCACGTTTTCGAACCCGAACTTCATCGAGCCCACGGGCTACATGAATTTCCTGAAGCGAGCCGCTCCTCTTGCAATCCTTGCGGCCGGCCAAATCTACGTCATCGTCTCCGGCGGCTTTGACCTTTCGGCTGGCTCGCTCATCACGCTGACGGTCGTCGGCTCGTCGATGCTGCTCGACAACAGTGCCGATGCGACCTGGTGGGTGATTGCGGTCATGTATGCGGTGGGGCTCGCCGTCGGCGTGGTGAACGGCCTGGTCGTTTCCTACCTCCGGGTGCCGTCATTGATCGCCACGCTCGGCATGATGATCACGCTCAATGGTGCTGCCTTCATGTGGTCGAGCGGATCACCGCGCGGCTACCTGCCGGAGACGTTCCGCTTCTTCGGGCGCGCCAGCCTTCAGGGCATTCCATTGATCCAGTTCCTGCCGGTGGCATTGCTGGTGCTGTTGGTCGTCGGCTTCGTATTGTTCTGGCTCATGCATCGCACCAATCTCGGGCGCATGCTGCATGCGCTCGGCGACAATCCGCGCGCGGCGCAAATGTCGGGTGTGCCGATCGAGAGGGTACGCATCATCGCCTTTGTCGCCTCGTCGCTGAGCGCGGTGACGGCCGGCATCCTGCTCGGTGGATTTGCGGGCGTTTCAACCGATGTCGGCGTCGGCTACGAGCTGCAGGCGATCACCGCCTGCGTGATCGGCGGAGCGCAGCTTCTCGGCGGCCGCGGCTCCGTGCCCGCCTCGATTGCAGGCGCGCTGACGCTGACCGCCATCTTCACGCTGCTCAACTTCATCGGACTGCCGAAGCCGACGCGCGATGTCGTCCAGGGCTTGATCCTGATCGCCGCAGTCGTGCTTGCAACCTACCGGCGCAACCGCGCCGGCGGGACCTGATTTCGAGGGTCAGAGCGGGTTGCGGGCGCTTTCCGCATTCCGCTCCAGGCCATCGGGAGGAACTGAAAAATCATGATCAATGGGAGTGAGACATGAAAAAATTGCTGACCGCCGCACTTTCGGCTGCGCTCGTCGCCGGCACGGCGCATAGCCAACAGCTGAACTTCGACGATACTGCCGAGTTCGACAGACAGCGGACGCTGCTGACGGCCAAGGCCAATGGTCCGGAAGGGGAGCCTTGGGAGCAGTACTACGGCGACCAGATGGCCGACACCGCAAAGCACAAGAAGCCAGGTCCCTACACGATCTGCTTTTCGAACGCCGGCGTGAACAATGCCTGGCGGGTAACCGGCTGGACGAACATGCAGGCCGAAGTAAAGCTCCATCCGGAAATCAAGGAGCTCATTCACGTCGATGCCGAAGGGTCCGACGACAAGCAGATCGCTGACATCGACGACCTCATCAACGGCGGCAAATGTTCGGCCCTGATTGTCTCGCCGAATACGACGGCAGCCCTGACGCCTGCAGTCGAGAAGGCTTGTGCCAAGCTGCCGGTGATCGTCTTTGACCGCGGCGTCAACACCAAATGCCCGGTCACCTTCATCCATCCGGTGGGTGGTTACGGCTTCGGTATCCAGGCAGGCGAGTTCGTGGCGGCGACGGCACCCGCGGGCGCCGACGTCCTGATGCTGCGCATCGTACCGGGTGTCGATGTGCTCGAGACCCGCGCGTCCGCGGCCAAGCGCATTTTTAAGGAGACAGGGCTGAACGTCATCGGCGAGGAATTCACCGAGGGCGACAATGCCAAGACCAAGTCGATCGTCGAAGACTACCTGCAACGCGGCAAAATCGACGCGATCTGGATGGACGCTGGTGCCACAGCAGTTGCAGCCCTCGAAGCCTTCGAGGATGCGGGCCTGCCGCCCCCGATCATTACCGGCGAGGACCAGCAGGACTTCCTGGTCAAGTGGAAGTCGGAAGGCTTCAAGGCGATAGCCCCGACCTATCCGACCTACCAATGGCGCACGCCAATCATCGCGGCAGTGAAGGTGCTGCAGGGCGAGGCGGTGCCGGGTCCGGAATGGGTAATGCCGCAGCCGGCGATCACGGCAGAAACGCTCGATCAATATGTCGACGCCAAGATGCCCCCGCTGCATCACGCCATGTGCGGCTGCGAGAAGCTGCCGGACTATCCCGCCGCCTGGGGTGGAAAATAAGCTTGAAGACCGAGCCGCTTGCGGCTCGGTCTCAGTCCCATCAGCTGAGTAGCAAGCCCAGCTTTCTCATCGTCTTGAGCGGCCTTCGGCTGACGGCACGAAGCGTGCAGCCGCTACGGCCGTGTCAACAGCATCGAGATGCCCTGTCCGACGCCGATGCACATGGTGGCGATCGCACGCTTGGCACCCTGCGCTTCGAGCTCCAACGCGGCGGTCAACGCCAGGCGTGCACCGGACATGCCGAGCGGATGGCCGAGCGCGATGGCGCCGCCGTTCGGATTGACACGGGGCGCATCGTCGGCAAGCCCCAGTTGCCGCATGCAGGCGAGCGCCTGCGCTGCAAAGGCCTCGTTCAACTCGACGACATCGATGTCGCCGATGCCGAGACCAAAACGTTCCAGGAGCTTGTGCGTGGAAAAGACCGGTCCGATGCCCATGATGCGTGGGGCAACACCGGCCGTTGCCATGCCGTCGACGCGGGCCAAGGGCTGAAGTCCGTAGCGCTCGACCGCGCCGGCTGAGGCGAGAATGAGCGCGGCCGCGCCGTCGTTGACGCCCGATGCGTTGCCCGCGGTTACCGTGCCATTGGCGCGGAACGGCGTCGGCAGGCTCGCAAGCTTTTCGAGCGTCGTCTCGCGCGGATGTTCGTCGTGTTCGACGTGGGTCGTCTCGCCCTTGCGTCCCTTGATCGCGTAGGCGGCGATCTCGCGGGCGAGACGCCCGCTCTTTTGCGCAACTGCCGCGCGCGCCTGGCTGCGCAGTGCAAAGGCGTCCTGATCTTTGCGGGAGATGGAAAATTCGGCGGCGACGTTTTCGGCGGTCTCCGGCATCGAGTCGATGCCGTATCGGTCTTTCATGGCCGTGTTGATGAAGCGCCAGCCGATCGTCGTGTCGTGGATCTCGGTGCTGCGCTGGAACGGGCTTTCGGCCTTCGGCATGACGAAGGGCGCACGCGACATGCTTTCGACGCCGCCGGCGACCACGATTTCGGCCTCTCCCAGCCGGATCGCGCGAGCGGCATAACCGACCGCGTCCAGACCGGAACCGCACAGCCGGTTGATCGTCGTTCCGGCGACCGTCTCCGGTAGCCCGGCGAGCAAGGCGGCCATGCGGGCGACGTTGCGATTGTCCTCACCCGCCTGGTTGGCGCAGCCAAGTACGACCTCGTCGATCGCTTCGGCCGGAATGGACGAAACACGCGCCAGCGCCTCGCGGATCACATGGGCCGCAAGATCGTCCGGGCGGGCGCTCGAGAGTGCCCCGCCGTAGCGGCCGATGGGGGTGCGCACGCCGCCGACGATGTAGGCTTCAGCCATGAGATTTATCCTTTGCTTTGCCCGGCTGCAAACATCGGCCCTCCCTTGTGCGCGGGAAATCCGTAGCCGTTGATCATCACGAGATCGATGTCGCCGGGACGTGCGGCGATGCCTTCGGCGAGCAGCGCCTTGCCTTCGTCGCACATGGCGTTCAGAAGCCGGTTCATGATCTCATCGGATTTAAAGGCGCGCGGCGTGATGCCCTTGGCTGCCCGCGCCGTTTCGATCGTCGCCGTGACGTCGGGATCAACGGTGCGCTCACCATCGGGATAGGCGTACCAGCCGCGGCCACTCTTGCGGCCGAGACGGCCGGCCTCGCAGAGCCTGTCGGCGATTTCGACATAGCGTGCGGCAGGATCGCGTGTTGCCGCCTGTCGCTTGCGTCGTGCCCAGGCAATCTCCAGTCCGGCCATGTCGTTGACGGCGAAGATGCCCATCGGAAAGCCATAGGCCTCGAGCGCGGCGTCGATCTCCTGCGGGAGTGCCCCATCTTCCAGCATGAACTCCGCCTCGCGGCGATAGGCCGAGAAAATGCGGTTGCCGATGAAGCCTTCGGTGACCCCGGTTACGACCGGCAGCTTGCCGAGGCGTTTGACGAAGGCAAGCGCCGTCGCCAGGACGTCCGGCGCGGTCTTGGCGCAATCAACGACTTCGACGAGCCGCATCACGTTGGCGGGCGAAAAGAAATGCAGGCCCACCACCCGTGATGGATCGACCGTCGCCGCCGCGATCGCATCGGGGTCGAGATAACTGGTGTTGGTCGCGAGGATGGCGCCCGGTGCGACTATGTCGTCAAGCTTCTGAAACAACTCCGTCTTGACCTGGAGGTCGTCGAACACCGCTTCGATGACGAGGTCAGCTTTCGCGAGCTCAACGGCTTCTGCGGTGGTCTGCAGCCGCGCGAGGCATTCGTCGCGTCCGTCAGCAGTCAATCGTCCAGCCCGCACGGTCTTGCCGAGCGTCTCGGCAATGCGTGCCCGTCCGCCGGCTGCGGCTTCTTCCGTCTGCTCCAAGGCGACCACGCGGTAGCCGGAGGTCAAGGCGGAGACCGCGATGCCGGACCCCATCAGCCCGGTGCCCACGACACCGACGATCGCGATCGGCCGAGGCGAAACCTTGTCGAGCCCTTCGACCTTGCCGGCGGCGCGCTCTGCAAAAAACACATGCCTGAGGGCCGCTGACTCGACCGAATCCCGCAGACGCCGGAAAGTCGCGCGTTCCTCAGCCAGTCCTTGCTTCAGGTCGAGTTCACCGGCTGCCTTAACGAGGCGGAATGCCTCGGCGGGCGCAGCCTGGCCGCGGGCCTTTGCCAGAACCTTCGCTTCCACCGCGCCGACGGCTTTGGCGTCCGCAGGCGGGACGGCGATCGTGCCGGTCCGACGGAGCGGCTTGCCAGCTTGCTCTTGAACGAAAGCCAGAGCGACAGCGACAGGATCGGCGGCAATGCTGTCGGCAAGCCCAAGCGCCACAGCTTCGGCGGCCTTCACGGCACGACCGGTTCCGATGAGATCGATCGCCATGACCGTGCCGATCAGGCGTGGCAAGCGCTGCGTACCGCCAGCACCCGGGACGAGCCCGAGCTTTACCTCGGGCAGGCCGAACGACACCTTCTCGCCGGCAACCCGGCCGTGGCAGGCAAGCGCCACCTCGCAGCCGCCGCCAAGGGCGGCGCCGTTGACGGCTGCGGCAACCGGCTTGTCGAAGGTCTCGATGCGCTCGATCACTTCGGGAAGCAGCGGGTCGACCGGCGGCTTGCCAAACTCCCTGATATCCGCGCCGCCGATGAAGGTATTGCCGGCGCCGGTGATGACGAGACCCGCAATCGTCGACCGTTCGGCAACATGGTCAAGCGACGCCATCAGGCCGGAACGGACATGCGCGGAGAGCGCGTTGACGGGCGCGTTGTCGATGGTAACGAGGAGAACGCCACCTTCAAGTCGGGCGGAAACGCTTTCGGAAAATCGGATCTCGGCCATGCTGCCAAACCTCAATCGGGGACGACGGCCGTTGCCTGGATCTCGATCTTGGCGCGGTCTTCGACGAGCGAGACGACCTGCATCGCAGCCATGGCCGGGAAATGCCGGCCGATGATGTCGCGATAGGCCTGACCGATGCCGCGCAGATTGCCGACATATTCCTGCTTGTCAGTGAAGTACCAGGTCATGGTGGTGATGTGCTGCGGCTCGGCGCCGCCGGCCGCAAGCACTGCGACCACGTTCTTCAGCGTCTGGCGCACCTGCTCGACGAAATCGTCGGTCTCGAACTCGGACTGCGCGTTCCAGCCGATTTGGCCGCCGATGAAGACGGTGCGGCCTTTGGCCGAGACGCCGTTGGCATAGCCGATGGGCTTAGCCCAGCCTTCAGGTTGCAGGATGGTGTGCATCGGTCGTCTCCAGATGTTGTGTCAGCGCGGCGCGGATATCGTCCGGCCAGGCACAAGAAGCGTGATTGTCGAGCGAGGTGACAACGACCCGCTGTTTTGCTGTCCAGAGCACGGTGCCTCTCGCCGAGACCGTGTGCTCCATGTCGAGCGACGAGCGGCCAATGCCGCGCACCGCCAGCGCGAAATCCAGATCGTCGCCCTGGAAGCCCGGTCGAGAGAAGGTGAGATCGAGGCGCACCGTCGGCACGCCGATCCGCCGCTCGTCGTTCATGGCTTTCCAGGGAAAGCCGAGCGAGGCGAAGAAGTCCTCCGTCACCCCGACAAGAATATTGAGATAGGACGGGAAGTAGGCGATCCCCGAGGGGTCGCAGTCTCCGAACCGCAGTGGTCTCGTGGTCCTGAACATCGATGCCGACCTCAGTTCGCAAAGGCGGCAATGCCGGTGATGGCACGGCCGAGGATCAGCGCATGGATGTCGTGCGTACCCTCATAGGTGTTGACCACTTCCAGATTGACGAGGTGGCGGGCCACCGGAAATTCGTCCGAAATGCCGTTGCCGCCGAGCATGTCGCGCGCAGTTCTGGCGATTTCCAACGCTTTTCCGCAGGAGTTGCGCTTGAGGATCGAGGTCAGTTCGACCGGCGGATTGCCTTCATCCTTCATGCGCCCGAGGCGCAGGCAGCCCTGCAGGCCAAGGGCGATTTCGGTTGCCATGTCCGCAAGCTTCTTCTGGATCAGCTGGTTGGCGGCAAGCGGCCGGCCGAACTGCTTGCGGTCGATCACGTATTGCCGCGCCGTGTCATAGCAGGACTCGGCTGCACCAAGGGCGCCCCAGGCGATGCCGAAGCGCGCGGAGTTGAGGCAGGTGAAGGGGCCCTTCAGTCCTGTCACCTCAGGCAGCATGTTTTCGTCCGGCACGAAGACCTCGTCCATGACGATCTGGCCGGTGATCGATGCCCTTAAGCCCACCTTGCCGTGGATCGCCGGCGCGCTGAGACCCTTCCACCCCTTTTCGAGGATGAAGCCGCGGATGGCGCCATCTGATGTCTTTGCCCAGACGACGAACACGTCGGCGATCGGCGCATTGGAGATCCATGTCTTTGAACCGGACAGCAGATAGCCGCCATCGACCTTGGCGGCCTTGGTGATCATCGATCCGGGATCAGAACCGTGGTCTGGCTCGGTCAGGCCAAAGCAGCCGATCTTGGTGCCGGCAATCAGTCCTGGCAGGTATTTGCGCTTCTGCGCTTCACTGCCGAAGGTATGGATCGGCACGATGACGAGCGAAGACTGCACGCTCATCATCGAGCGGTAGCCGCTGTCGATGCGTTCGACCTCACGGGCGATCAGGCCGTAGGAAACGTAGTTGAGGCCGGCGCCCCCGTATTCCTCCGACACCATCGGACCGAGCAGGCCGAGTTCGCCCATCTCGGCAAAGATCGACGGATCGGTTTTCTCGTGGCGGAATGCCTCCTGGACGCGCGGAGCCAGACGGTCTTCGGCATAGCGCGCAGCGGTCTGGCGCACCATGCGTTCTTCTTCGCTCAACTGCTGATCCAGGTTGAACGGGTCCTGCCAGTCGAATGACGCCTTCGAACCATGCATGTTCGACACCCCTTGTTATCGTCCCGTGCCCTTCATCAGCTCGCGGCCGATGATGAGCTTTTGAACCTCGGTCGCGCCCTCGTAGATTCTGAGCGCGCGGATCTCGCGATAGAGCCGCTCGGTGATCTCGCCGACGCGCACGCCGCGGCCGCCAAAGAGCTGCAGCGCCTGGTCGATGACCCATTGCGCGTTCTCGGTCGCGGTCATCTTGGCCATCGCCGCTTCGCGCGTCGTTGGTCGTTTCTGCACGTCGCGTTGCCACGCCGTGCGGCCGGTCAGGAGTGCTGCCGCGTCGATAGCGGTCGCCATCTCGCCAAGCGTGCTTTGCGCCGTCGGCAGATCGCCAAGGGTCGCGCCGAATATCCTGCGGCTCTTCGCGTGGGCCACCGCCTCGTCAAGCGCGCGCCGGGCAAATCCGATCGCGGCGGCTGCCACGGACGGGCGGAAAATGTCGAGGGTGCGCATGGCGATCTTGAAGCCTTCGCCAGACGCGCCCAGAAGTTGCGACGCCGGGATGCGGCAATTGTCGAAACGAAGGCGGGCGAGCGGATGCGGCGCAATCGTCTCGATGCGCTCGGGGATGGTAAAGCCCGGCGTATCGGCGAAGACCACGAAGGCGGAAATGCCGCGCGTACCCGGCGCCTCGCCTGTGCGGGCAAAGACGGTATAGACGTCGGCGATGCCGCCGTTCGAGATCCAGGTCTTTTCACCGTCGAGTACGAAATGATCGCCATCCCGGCGCGCAGCGCACGCCATCGCCGCGACATCCGAGCCGGCCTCGGGTTCGGAAAGCGCAAAGGCGGAGATCCATTCGCCGCGGGCGACCTTGGACAGGACGGCGTGTTTCAACGCCTCGGAGCCGGACAGGCTGATCGCACCCGTCCCGAGGCCCTGCATGGCGAAGGCAAAGTCGGCAAGCCCGTCTGTGTAGGCGAGCGTTTCGCGGATGAGGCAGAGCGACCGGCTGTCGATCTCGTCGCTAGCACCGCCGAACGCCTTTGGCACGCAATGGCGAAGCACGCCTGCAGTACCGAGTGCCGCGACCAGCTGCTTGCAGGCGGCATCGACATCAGCGTGATCGATCTCGCCGAGGCCGCCACGAGCCACGAAGGCGTCGAGTTCCGCAGCGAGCGCACGGTGACTGTCATCGTAGAACGGCCAGTCGAGATGATCGCGGGAAGGTGGGCGCAAGGTCGTGCCATGGGAACTCATGCTCAGTTCCCCTTGAATTCAGGCTTCGCCTTGGCGGCAAAGGCCTCGAAGGCGCGGCGGAAGTCGCCGGTCGCCATGCAGATCGCTTGTGCCTGGGCTTCCGATTCGATCAATTGGTCGATACCCATCGCCCATTCCTGGTCGAGCATCTTCTTGGTCATCGCATGGGCAAACCAGGGGCCGTCGGCGATACTGCGTGCAAATTTCTGGGCTTCGGCAAGCAGCGACGGACGGTCATGCAGAGCATTGTAGAAGCCCCAGGCGTGGCCTTCCGTCGCGGTCATGACGCGGCCGGTGAAGAGCAGTTCGGCGGCGCGGCCCTGGCCGATGATGCGGGGAAGAATGCCGCAGGCGCCCATGTCGGCGCCGGCCAGCCCGACGCGGGTAAAGAGAAAGGCCGTCTTCGCCTCGGGCGTTGCCACACGGAAGTCCGAGGCCATGGCCAGAATGGCGCCGGCGCCGGCGCAGATGCCGTCGACGGCTGCTATGACCGGCTGCGGGCAGGCGCGGATCTGGCGGACCAGTTCGCCGGTCATGCGGGTAAAATCCAGAAGATCGGGCATCGGCATACGCGTCAGCGGCTCGATGATCTCGAACACGTCGCCACCGGATGAAAAGTTGTCACCGGCGCCTGCCAGCACGACCGCGCGCACGTCGCTGGCGCGGGCAAGCGAGCGGAAAAGATCGCAAAGTTCCTCGTAGCTTTCGAAGGTCAGCGGGTTCTTCTTTTCCGGACGGTTGAGGGTGATCGTGGCGACGCGTGCGTCAGCATCCGTTTCGAACAGGAAGTGCTTGGCCTTGTGGTCTTTGAAGGCGCGCTTCTTGGCCTGCATCGGGTTTGTCATCTCTATCCTCCAAGAACTTCGCCGCCGGCGACAGCGATCGCCTGACCAGTGATTGCCGTCGCCTTTTCCGAGACGAGCCACGAGACCGTGTGGGCGACTTCTTCCGGCGTCACCAGGCGTCCCTGCGGGTTGGAGCGAGCAAGGCTGGCGCGCGCTTCCTCGCGCGAACGGCCGGTCTTTTCGCTGATCGTATCGAGCGCGCCGTCGATCAGCGGCGTGTCGGTGAAGCCGGGGCAGACGGCATTGACGGTGACGTCGGTGCGCGCAAGCTCAAGCGCCAGTGCCCTCGTCAAGCCGATGACGCCGTGCTTCGACGCGCAATAGGCCGAAACATAAGCATAGCCGGTCAGGCCCGCGGTGCTCGCAACGTTGACGATCCGGCCGTTGCCGGCCCGCCGCACGGAGGCAAGCGCTGCCTGCGTCACCAGATAGACGCCGGTGAGGTTGATGGAAAGCACCCGCTGCCAAAGCGCGAAGTCGGTCTTTTCGAACGGCGCCGAGGGCGCTTCGCCGGCGCAGTTGACGAGAACGGCAATCTCTCCGGCTTCAGCGATCGCAGCCGTGATACCTTGCTCGACGGCCTGCGGGTTGGTCACATCGAAGCCGTCACGGACAAAGGCCTGTCCGCCGGCAGCAAGGATGTCGCCCCGTACCGCTTCAAGCGGCGCTGCGCGCCGACCGGCGAGGCTGACGATGTGGCCGTCGGCGGCGAGCCTAAGGGCAATCGCCTTGCCGATACCGCTGCCGGCGCCTGTGACGAGGGCGTGCCTTATCATGGCTTGCCTGCCGTCGTTGCGGCGCGCGCCAGGTTGTTCACGTACTGGGCCCGAGCCGAATGGTACTGTTTCGGCCAGGGCTCACCGTCATAGCCAATCTTTGCCGCTTCGTGCATCACGAAGGACGGATCGGCCAGATGCGGGCGGGCAATCGCGCAGAGATCGGCTCGACCGGCTGCGATGATCGAATTGGCGTGGTCGGCCTCGGAAATCGCCCCGACCGCAATGGTCGGAACCTGGATCTCGTTGCGGATCTTATCGGAAAATGGCGTCTGGAACAGGCGGCCATAGACCGGTTTTTCTTCTTTCACCACCTGGCCGGACGAGCAGTCGATCATGTCGGCGCCCGCCTCCTTGAACAGGCGGGCGAAAATTGCCGCGTCCTCGGGCGTGTTGCCGCCCTCGTGCCAGTCATGGGTTGAGAGGCGAACCGACATCGGCCGGTCCTCGGGCCAGACTTTACGCACTGCGTGGAACACTTCGAGCGGGAAGCGGGCGCGGGCGGCGTGATCGCCGCCATAGTCGTCGGTGCGCAGATTGGTAAGCGGCGACAGGAAGCTCGACAGCAGGTAGCCGTGCGCGACGTGCAGTTCGAGGATATCGAAACCGAGGTCACGGGCCCGTTCGGTGGCCCGCACGAAATCGGTGACGACCCGGTCCATATCCTCCCGCGTCATTTCGCGCGGCATGTCCGAATGCTTGAGGTAGGGCAGGGCGGACGCGGAAATGAGTGGCCAGCCGCCTTCGGCCAAGGGCTGATCGATCCCCTCCCAGGCGACCTTTGTCGCGCCCTTGCGGCCGGCATGGCCGAGCTGGATGCCGATCTTGGCGGGGGTCTGCTGGTGTACGAAGTCGACGATGCGCTTGAAGGCCTGGGCCTGCTCGTCGCTCCAGAGCCCCAGACATCCGGGCGTGATGCGGGCATCGGCCGACACACAGGTCATTTCCGGGAAGACGAGCGCCGCACCGCCCATGGCGCGCGCGCCGAGATGAACGAGATGAAAATCGTTCGGCACGCCGTCGGCTGCCGAATACATCGCCATCGGCGAAACCACGATGCGGTTCTTCAGCGTCAGGCCGCGGAGCTTGAACGGCGTAAACATCGGCGGCGGAACCGCCCCGTTCGCCGCCGGCGCCACACCGGCGCGTTCGGCAAACCAGCGCTCGAAGCCTTCGAGCCAGTCCTTGTCGCGCAGGCGAAGGTTCTCGTGGCTGATGCGCTGCGAGCGGGTCAGCATCGAATACATGAACTGTTCGGGCTCCAGCGTGTCGGCATAGCGCGTGCCGACCACTTCGAACCATTCCATCGCATTGCGGGCCGCATTCTGGATGCGGGCGACATCGACGCGGCGCACCTCTTCGTAAGCCGACAGCACGGCGGGAATGGTTGCCTTGTCGTGGCCCAGAATATCGAACTGGCGGGTGAGTTCGATCGCGTCATCGATCGCAAGCTTGGTGCCCGAGCCGATGGCGAAATGGGCCGTGTGGGCACTGTCGCCCATCAACACGACATGGCTGTGGCCGTTGAAGTGGCTCCACTTTTCGCAGATCAGCCGGCCGAAGTTCAGCCAGGCGGAGCCGCGCAAGTGCCGCGCATTGGTCATCAGCTTGTGGCCGTCGAGCGTGCCTTCAAAGAGCTTTTCGCAGAACGCGATCGACTGGTCCTGGTCCATCTGGTCGAGGCCATGGGCGCGGAAGACGTCGTCGGTGGTCTCAACGATGAAGGTCGAGGTGTTCTCGTCGAAGCGGTAGATATGCGCCTGGAACCAGCCATGCTCGGTGCGCTGGAAGTCGAAGGTGAAGGCGTCGAACTTCTTGTCCGTGCCGAGCCAGACATAGCGGTTCGGCCGGATCACCATGTCCGGCTTGAAGATGTCGGCGTATTTGTTGCGGATCCTTGAGTTGACGCCGTCGGAGGCGATGATCAGATCGGCGTCGGCGAACTGCTCGTCGCTTTCCACGTCCTGCTCAAACAGCAGTTCGACGCCGAGTTCGAGGCAGCGTTCCTGGAGGATGTTGAGCATCTTCTTGCGGCCGATGCCAACGAAGCCGTGGCCGGTCGTGCGGATCTTGCGGCCCTTGAAGACCAGCTCGATGTCGTCCCAATGGTTGAAGGAAACCTCGATCGCCTCGGCGGTCTCCGGGTCCCATTGCCGCATCGACTGCATGGTCGCGTCCGAAAAGACGACGCCCCAGCCGAATGTGTCAAAGGGGCGGTTCCGTTCGACGACGGTGACGTGATGCTCCGGATGCTGCCGCTTCATCAGCAGCGCAAAATAAAGGCCGGCAGGCCCGCCACCGATACAGACGATCCGCATGTCGTTCTCCTCCCGAGTTCCGGCTGCGCGTCACCGTCGAGCTGGCACAAGTGGCCATGCTGGACTGTTGCAAGCAGGGTGGACTCGTTCAGGAGAAATTTCAAGCTTAAAATTGTTTTGGGCAGATGGGAAGCCGACGCCGGGCGCTCGCAGCGCCGCCGAGCGGCGTCGCATCGCTTCGGGGCCGGTGCGGCAGAAAGTAAGGCAGTTGTAGGCAGAAGCGCCGTGAACTCAGGAATTTCGCGCGAGCGAGGCGATGATCGACCGCTTGAGTGTGGCAAGCTCATCCATCAGCACGCCGCCTTCCTTGGCCGGAAGGCCGGCAAACAGATCCGAGATCCAGTCGGCATGGCTTGCTGCCATCTTCTCGAATTCGGCGCGGCCGAAGGGGGTAAGCGCGATGATCTGGACACGCCGGTCGGTCGGAAGCGTCGTGCGGCTGATGTGGCCGCTCTCGGTCAGCCGTTCCACCAGCACCGTGATGTTGCCGGGGGAGACCATCATGCGCTTGGAGACTTCGCCAAGCACCATGCCGTCAGGCGCACGCTCGAGCTGGGCCATCAGGTCGAAACGCGGCAAGGTCGAATCGAATTCTTCCCGCAACCGCCGACGGATTTCGCTTTCGACAAGTGTCGAACAGGTCAAGAGACGCAGCCATAGCCTGAGCTCTGCACGGTGATCGCCCGGAGCCTCGAGCGCCTTGGTCTCGCCATCGACCCATTCCGGCGAGGTGTCGAACTTGTCTTCACCCATCATTCCCAACGTCCGCTTCCAACCCTTGGCCGCAAATCAGCGGCTCTTTCGTTTTTCTGCTTTTAGAGAGGTAAGCAGGTCTTGGACAGGTTGTCACGGGCCGTCATTTGGACGCAAGCCCAGGTACCGACTGGGCGAGCAGCGGCGACGCGCGACCGCCATCCTCGGACTGGACATAGACGTTGACGGTAAAGCCGATGTGCTCGGCCATCAGGGTGCGGGCACGCTCGATATCGCGATCGAGTGCTGCCTCCATCAGCTCGGTATGGTGCTCGATCGCCATCGCGTCCTCAAGCGCCGAAACGGCCTCCTCGTAGCCTGCGCTCATACCGGCGGCGGCCCTAATCGTCGGCGCCAGACTTAGGAAGCGGTGGTGACGGCGAAGCTGGTCGGAGATCGTCGCCTGAAAGCGCGTGAGCCAGCGCGACCTCGCAGCGCTGATCAAAGCCGTATGAAACCCGGCATGCTTCTCGTCCCACTCGTCGACTTCGCTCTCGGAGAAACGCTCGACGGAAACCTTGCAGCGCGACAGCCGGTAGTGTGCCGTGACGACGGCGGATTCCCAGGCGCTGTCGCCGTTCTCGATCGACTCGATGAGCAGCGGCATTTCGACGGCAAGGCGGGCGCGGGTGAGGTCGTCGAGTTCCTCGCGTGACACCGGAGCAACAGCAAAGCCGCGATTACTGATGGCGGTCACCAGCCCTTCCGCCTCCAACCGCGACAGAGCCTCGCGTAGCGGCGTCCAGCCGATCCCGTAGCTTTCGCGCAGCGTGCTCAGCTTCATCGGCGCGCCCGGCTTCAGCCGCGTCGAAAGAATGTCGCGGCGCAGCAACCGGTATGCCGATTCCGTTTTGGTCGACTGTTCGTGGTCTTGCATCAGGTTCCCTTAGCGCCCACACCGGGTCGATACAAATATATATAGTTCTGCGCCTCATGTGAAAATATATATATTAATTTGACAAGAGGCCGGAGCGGTTCCATGATCCGCGCAAGCCGCCGAGGAGGGCGGTAACGCTCGTCAAATTCTGGGAGGGATGTATGAGCAGGCTTAAGAGCACGTGGCTTTCGGGATTGGTTGTCGCCGGTGCAATGGCATGGGGACTGGGAGCAGCGGCCGCTGATCCGATCCGCATCGGCATCGCCAATTTTGGCGAGCATCCGCAATTGAACGCATCGATCGCCGGCTTCAAGAAGGCGCTGGCCGAAAACGGCTTCGTCGAAGGCAAGGACGTCGTCTACACCGAGAGCCACACCAATTTCGACGCCTCGCTGGTGCCGCAGATGATCGCCAAGCTGCAGGCCGAACAGCCGAAACTGGTCTACACGATCACCACGCCCGTCTCGCAGATCGCCAAGAAGGCGCTCGCCGGCTCCGGCATTCCGGTCGTCTTCTCCGCCGTTACCGATCCGGTGGCCGCCAAGCTCGTTCCGTCTTGGGAGGCCGGTGACGACGGCATGACCGGTGCGACCGACCTTCAGGACGTGGCCGCCGTCATGGCCTTCACCCACAAGCTGCTGCCGAACGCGAAGCGCTTTGGCGTGCCCTATAATCCGGGTGAGGCGAACGACCAGGCCCTGCTCGACAAGATCAAGGAAGCAGCGCCTGACGCAGGCTTCGAGGTCGTGGAGGTCGGCGTCGACAATGTCAACGACATCCAGCAGCGCATCGCCTCCTTCGCCGGCAAGGCCGACGTGATCTATACGCCCGCATCGAACCTGCTGCAGCCGGCGATCGGTGCTGTGTCGGCAGCCGCGCGCCAGGCGCAGATCCCGATCGTAAACTCCGACGACGGTGCAGTGCGTGACGGCGTCGTACCGGCAAGCTTTGCGGTCAACTATGAGCAGGTCGGCGTCAATGCCGGCAAGATCGCTGCTCAGATCCTCAAAGGTGCAGACCCGAAGACGATCGCGCCGTCGCGCCCGGCCTATGAGGATCACGCGCCGCTGATCTCGAAGAAGGCTGCCGCTGCCTTCGGCATCGAAGTGCCGGCAGCGCTCGCGACCGAATGCAACTGCGTGGTCGATTGATCTCCGTCTTGTCTCTTCAGTGACGGCGCCCCGAGCGCCGTCATCTCATAAGTTAAGGGGGAGCCAATGCTGGAAATCAGATCGGCCCGCAAAGTTTTCTACAAGGGGCAGGCGGACGAAAAAGTCGCGCTCGACGGCCTCAATCTCAGCCTTGCCACGGGCGAATTTGGCGTCGTCATCGGTTCCAACGGCGCCGGCAAGAGCAGCATGCTCAACGCCATTTCGGGTGCATTGGTGCTCGATAGCGGCCAGATCGTCATCAATGGCGACGACGTGACCGCAACGCCCGTACACAAGCGCGCGATGCGGCTTGCCCGCGTGTTCCAGGACCCGATGCGCGGCACCGCTGCCTCGATGACGGTGGCCGAAAACATGCTGCTTGCCGAATTGCGCAGCAACAAACGCACCCTGCGGCGCGGCCTAAACGCGACGCGGCTCGCCACCTACAGGGAACGCTTGTCGCTGCTCGGGCTCGGCCTTGAAAACCGCCTCGACACACGGGTGGAGCTGCTTTCCGGCGGCCAGCGGCAATCGCTGTCCTTGATCATGGCGGTCGGCGGCGAGCCGGAACTGCTGCTGCTCGACGAACACACCGCAGCGCTTGATCCGCGCACTGCCGATATCGTCATGCAGGCGACGATCCGCGCGGTCGAAGCCCTGAAGCTGACAACGCTGATGGTGACGCACAACATGCAGCACGCGGTGGATTTCGGTCACAAGGTCATCATGCTCGACGCCGGGCGCGTCCGTCTCGAAATCGACGGCAAGGAAAAGGCGCAGACGACCGTGCCGGATCTGATCGGCCACTTCTCCGTCAAAACCGACCGCATGTTCCTGGCGAGCTGACGATCATGGATATTCTTCAAAATACCTTCGCGAGCTTCGTCTCGCTCGTTCCCGTCACGCTCGCGCAGAGCCTGATCCTCGCCTTCGTCGTGCTCGGGATCATGATCCCGTTCCGCATGTTGAGCTTCCCGGATCTGACCAGCGAGGGTGCGTTTCCGCTCGGCGGCTGCGTCTGCGGCGTGCTGATGGCGGCGGGCATGTCGCCGCTCGCCGCGATCGCTATCGCACTTCTCGCCGGATTCGTTGCCGGCTGCTGCACGGCCTTCATCCATCTGCGGTTCCGGATCCACACGCTGCTCGCCGGCATCCTGATGATGACGATGCTTTATTCGATCAACCTCAGGATCATGGGTCGCTCGAACCTCTCGGTCTTCGGTGCGCCAACGGTGTTCGACTGGGCGCCGGGGCTGCAGCCGGGCTTCCCCGCAAGCAAGATCGTCGTCGCGGGCCTGATCGCACTCATTGTCTTCGTCCTGCTCTACCACTTCTTCCGCACGGAGAAAGGCACGGCCGTTCGCGCCGTCGGCGCCAATCCCGATATGGCTGAAGCTCAAGGGATCAATGTCTGGATGGCGACGATCGGTGGCGTTGGGCTTGCGGGTGCGTTTTCGGCGGCAGGCGGCGCGCTGATGGTGCAGTCACAGGGCTTTGCTGACGTCAACATGGGCCTCGGCATCCTGATCAACGGCCTTGCGGCGCTGATGATCGGCGAGGCGATCGTCGGCAAGCAGAGCGTGGCGCGCCAGCTCGCTGCGCCGTTCGTAGGTGCGATCGTCTACTACCAGCTCGTCTCCTTCTGCCTGGCCGCCGGCATGCCACCGCCGGACCTGAAACTTGCGACCGGCCTCTTCGTTCTGGCCATGCTGGCTCTTCCGAGCCTCAAGCGAAGCCGCGGCCCTGCGCCCGCCCGCGAAACCGTTCGCGAATAAATGAGGACCACCTTCATGAATGCAGTTCCTGATCTTGCCGCGATAAAGGCCATGGATGTGGCCGATGTGCTCAGCCCGATGCGCGAGCGTTTCATCCTGCCGCCGGGTCTCATCTATCTCGACGGCAACTCGCTCGGCGTTGCCTCGACCGCCGCCTTCGACGAGCTTCGCAAGGCCGCCACCGAGGAATGGGGGCAGGACCTCATCCGCAGCTGGAATACGGCCGGCTGGTTCGAGATGCCGCTGACGCTCGGCGACCGGGTCGGGCGGCTGATCGGGGCGGCCGCCGGCCAGACCGTCGTCTGCGACACCACGTCGATCAACATCTACAAGGCCCTCCATGCGGCCATGGCCTTGCGGTCCGATCGGTCGGTGATCGTCAGCGAAGGCGGCAGTTTCCCGACCGATCTCTACATGGCCGAAGGCGTGGTCTCGACGCGTCCGGGCGCCTCGCTCAGGCTCGAAGGGGTCGATGCGCCCGAGATCGAGGATCTGATCGATGGCAGCGTCGCCGTCGTTCTGGTCAACCACGTCAACTACAAGTCCGGCGAGCTGCGCGATATGGCGGCCCTGACCCGCAAGGCGCACGAACATGGCGCACTGGTCATCTGGGACCTCTGCCATACGGCCGGCGCGTTGCCAGTCGATCTTGACGGCGCCAATGTCGATTTCGCGGTCGGCTGCACCTACAAGTACCTGAACGGTGGCCCCGGAGCCCCCGCCTTCATCTATGCAGCCACCCGTCACCACGGCGATATCCGCCAGCCGCTCACCGGCTGGTGGGGACACGCCCGTCCCTTCGCCTTCGAGAAGCACTATGCTGCCGGCGAGGGCATCCGCCGTTTCCTCTGCGGAACACAGCCGATCCTGTCGCTGCGGGCGCTAAAGGGCGCGCTCGACGTCTGGGACGAGGTCGACATGAAAGCGCTGCGCGAAAAGAGCATCCAGCTCACGGATCTCTTCATCGCGCTCGTTGAGGCGAAATGCGGTGCCCACGGTCTGGCGCTCGAAAGCCCGCGCGACGGAACCAAGCGCGGAAGCCAGGTGTCGTTCAAACACCCGCACGCTTACGAAATCATGCAGGCGCTGATTGCCCGTGGCGTTATCGGTGATTTCCGCGCGCCGACGACGATGCGCTTCGGCTTCACGCCGCTCTATGTGAGCTACGCCGACGTCTGGCAGGCCGTCGAAATCCTGGAGGACATCCTCAAGACCGGTGCATGGCAGGATGCGCGCTTCGCGGTCCGTGCGGCCGTAACCTGATTGATGGCACCAAAGAGCAGCGGGCGGTATTTCGCCCGTTGCCTCTTGTTCAGACACATACCGAGGCTGCCGCCCCGCAGCGGATTCGTTCAGAGCCATTGTGCCTGGAGGCGAGAGGACGGCTAACGGGGGATTTAAGCAATGATCGCGCCACACCGCCCGACCCCGGAGGAAATCGCCGATGCCCGTAAACGCATCGCGCCGCATTTCGCGCGCACACCGCTCGTCAGGCTCGATCTTGGGTTTCCGGACCGTCAGATATTCCTGAAACTGGAGACGCTGTCGCCAATTGGCGCGTTCAAGCTCCGTCCCGCCTTGAACGCTGTGTTGTCGCGCGATCCGGCCGAACTCGAAAGCGGCGTCGCAGTCACCAGTTCCGGCAATATGGCCTATGGCATGGCCTGGGCGGCACGCCTCATCGGTGTGCCGATGGTTGCCTACATGTATCGCGGCGCACCCCAGACCAAGATCGACGGTGTGCGTGCGCTCGGCGGAGAAGTACGGTTCGTCAGTGCCGAGACCTGGTGGGACTACATCACTGGCGCCGATCATCCGGATGCGCTGGAACTGCTGATCAATCCGGTGACCGATCAGGCGGTGCTGGCCGGGAACGGCTCCATCGGTGTGGAGATCATCGAGGATCTGCCCGATGTCGACGTCGTGCTTACCCCGTATGGCGGCGGCAGCATGACCACCGGGGTGGCCAGCGCTATCAAGGCCGCTTCCGACCGCTGCCGTGTCTTTGCGGTTGAAGATGACAGCGCCGCCCCTGTTTCGGCGGCCCTGGCCGCTGGCCAAATCGTGACGATCGAAACCCGCCCCTCCTTTATCAAGAGCATCGGCGCACCGTCGCTGGTGCCTCAGATCTGGCCGGTGGTCGGTGACCTGATCGATGGGGCGATTGCGGTCAGCCCGGGGCAGGTGACCGAAGCGATGCGGATTCTCTTCAAGAAGGCGAAGATCGTTGCCGAAGGCGCGGGTGCTGCCTCGCTTGCCGCCGCAATCGCGCGACCGGATCTCAAGGGAAACATCGTCTGCGTGGTCTCGGGCGGAAACATCGACGCGGCTGCCTATTCCACAGTGCTCGGCGGTGGCATTCCCTCGGCCTGAGCGACCGATCAAACGCCGAGATAGCGATCCTGGAGTTCTGGCGTCAGCGCAAGCGGCGCTCCCTCGAATACGGTCGCGCCCTTTTCCAGGACGAAGCAGCGGTCGGCAACGGGCAGGAGTTCCGAAAGCGTCTTGTCGACGACGAGGATCGACTGCCCTGCCGCCTTCAGAGTGCGGATCGCCGACCAGATATCCTGGCGAATGACCGGCGCCAGCCCTTCCGTTGCCTCGTCGAGAATGAGCAGGCTGGGATTGGTCATCAAGGCCCGGCCGATCGCAAGCATCTGCTGCTCCCCGCCCGAAAGCGTGTTGGCATACTGATCGCGCCGCTCGCCGAGGCGAGGGAAGAGCGCGGTCACTTTCTCGAAGGTCCATTCGTTGCCGCGAGCCGTGGCGACGAGGTTCTCCATGACGGTGAGATTGGGAAAGCAGCGCCGTCCTTCAGGAACGAGACCGAGACCGAGCCTTGCAATCCTGTGCGGGCGCAGGCCGGAGATGGTCTTGCCGGCAAAGGAGATGGCGCCTGAACGCGGGCGCACGAGCCCGAGGATCGAGTTGATCGTCGTCGTCTTGCCCATGCCGTTGCGGCCCATGAGCGCGACGACCTCGCCCTCGCGCACATCGAGGTTGACGCCGAAGAGCGCTTGGGATGCGCCGTAGAAGGTTTCGAGACCTTTGAGTTCGAGCAGGCTCACGCGGCTTCTCCCAGATAGGCCCGGCGCACATCCGGATCGCTGCGGATTTCATCGACTGTGCCTGACGCGATGATGCGGCCGTAGACCAGCACGGAGATGCGATCCGCCAGCGCAAAGACCGCATCCATGTCGTGCTCCACCAAGAGCATTGGCGCTTCGTGACGCAGCCCATCAAGGAACGAAGTCAGCCGCTTGGAGCCCTCCGGTCCCATGCCGGCCATGGGCTCGTCGAACAGAAAGACTTTCGGCGACAGCGCCAGCGCGATGGCGATTTCGAGTTGCCGGCGTTCGCCGTGCGAGAGTTCGGCCGCCGGCACGTGGGCACGCGCAGCAAGATCGACGCGCTCCAGCATCGCCATCGCCGGTTCGGTCAGTTGCTTGTCGTTGCTGACCTGGCGAAAGAAGTGGAAGCTGCTGCCGTGGCGCGCCTGCACCGCCAGCATGACGTTGCGAAGGGCCGAGAATTCCTGCGCCAGCGAGGAGATCTGGAAGCTACGGGCAAGGCCGAGCCTTGCGCGGGCGGCCATATCGAGGCCGCCGATATCCTGGCCGAGAAAACGGATCGTGCCGCTGTCGGCCTTGAGCGATCCGGCGATCTGGTGGATCAGCGTACTCTTGCCGGCGCCGTTCGGGCCGATCAGCGCATGGATCTGCCCCGGGTGAAGCTCGAGGCTGACGCCATCCGTCGCCTTGAGGGCGCCGAAGGATTTTCTGAGGTCGCGGATTTCGAGAACGGGCTCAGACATGGCGCGGCTTTCCGGAGAGGAGACCCAGCAGACCGCCGCGGGCAAACAGCACGATGCCGAGCAGGATGAGGCCGAGGAAGAACTGCCAGCGCTCGGTGATGCCGCCGAGCACATATTCGAAGAAGACGAAGATCATCGCGCCGGCAACCGGGCCGAACAGTCGGCCTTTGCCGCCGAGGATGATCAGCACGATCAGTTCACCCGACATGTGCCAGGAGAGCATAGAGGGACCGACGAAGCGATTGAGGTCGGCATAGAGCGCGCCGGCAAACCCGGTGATCATCGCGGAGATGGCGAAGGCGACGAGGCGGATGTTGAAAGGTGCGATGCCGACTGCGGCAAGGCGGGTACCGTTCTGTCTCGCCGCCTGCAGGGCGCTGCCGAAGCGTGAACCCTCGACCACGCGAAACAGAAGCAGCGCCGCCATCAGTGCCGCGTAGCAGATCAGGAAATAGGGCAGGGGCTTGGCCGTGTTGACGCCGGGAAAGGCGTTGCGCATCGACAGCGACAGGCCGTCCTCGCCGCCATAGGCCGGCCAGGAGATCGCGAAGTAGTAGATCATCTGCGCGAAGGCGAGCGTGATCATGATGAAATAGACGCCTGAGGTGCGCAGGCTGATCGCACCGATCGGCAACGCGATGAGCCCGGCGACCGCGACGGCGACGACCCAGATCAGCGGCATGGATGTCGTCGCCGGAATGCCGGCAAAGAGCGGCTCGGCATTGAAGGCGTGCGTGGCGAGGATGCCGGCGACATAACCGCCGAGGCCGAAAAAGGCCGCATGCCCGAAAGAGAGCAGCCCACCAAGCCCGAGCGCCATATTGAGGCCGACGGCGGCAAGCGCCAGCACGACGATGCGGGTTGCGAGCGTCACATAGAAGGGTTCGCCCAAGCTTGCAGCCAGTATCGGCGCACCGAGAAGCAGCAGGGCGAGCAGCAGGTTGATTGTGGTTTCGCGGGTCATCTTGGCCTCACGACTGTGCCGAAAACAGGCCACTCGGCCTGAAGGCGAGGATAAGGGCCATGACGACGTAGATCAGCATCGAGGCGAGCGCCGCACCGATCGTGGTCGCCTGTGATGCGGGCATGGTGAGTGCCAGAAGCGATGGGAGCAGGAAACGGCCCATCGTGTCGACGACACCGACGATGACAGCGCCGACCAGTGCCCCCTTGATCGAGCCGATACCGCCAATGACGATGACGACGAAGGCGAGGATGAGGACCGGTTCGCCCATGCCGACCTGCACCGATTGCAATGCACCCACCAATGCGCCGGCAAGCCCGGCAAGCGCTGCACCGAGTGCGAAGACGACCGTATAGAGCGTGCCGATGTCGACACCGAGCGCTCCGATCATCTCTCGATCGGACTCGCCCGCCCGGATGCGCATGCCGAGCCGGGTTCTGGAGATCAACAGATAGAGGCCGATCGCAACGGCAATGCCGACGCCGATGATCGCCAGGCGGTAGAGCTGGTACTGGCCGCCGCCCGGCAGCGGTACGGCACCCTGGAGCGAGGGCGGAATGTCGAGATAGAGCGGGAAGGAGCCGAAGAGCCAGCGGGCGCCTTCCGACAGGATCAGAATCAGCGCGAAGGTCGCAAGGACCTGATCGAGATGATCGCGGTCGTAGAGCCTGCGGATGACGGCAACCTCGATGATCGCGCCGACACCAGCTGCAGCTGCAAGGCTGGCGATGAGGCCGATCCAGAAGGAGCCGGTGGCGGCTGCGACCGTGGCGCAGGCAAAGGCGCCGATCATATACAGTGAGCCGTGCGCCAGGTTGATGAGGCCCATGACCCCGAAAATCAGGGTCAGGCCGGCGGCCATCAGAAACAGCATCACACCGAGCTGGAGCCCGTTGAGCAGTTGTTCGATCAGAAGTGCGGTGAACAAGAGACCGGTCCAAGCTTGATGTCAGGAGGACATGGATCATCGACCGGATGGCGGCATCAAGGCCGCGCACCCGGGCAAACGACAGGTGCAGGGCACTACATGCTGCACTTCTCGGCGTAGGCGTCCTTGTGGTCTTCGAAGGCGGTGGCGATAATCTTGTTGGTGAGCACGCCGTCGGCTTCCTTCACCACCTCGCGGACGTAGATGTTCTGGATCGGGTGGTTGTTGTTGTTGAAGACGAATTTGCCGCGCACCGACTGGAAGTCTGCTGCCTTAAGTGCTGCGCGGAAGGCGTCCTTGTCTTTGACGCTTGCCTTGGACAGCGCGGCGAGGATCAGGTTTGCGGTATCCCAGCTCTGCGCCGCGTAGATCGAGGGCAGGCGCTTGTACTCGGCCTTGAAGGCTTCGACGAACTTCTTGTTGGCCTCGTTGTCGAGGTCCTTCGACCAGGTCGCCGAGTTCTTGACGCCAAGCGCCGCGTCGCCGATCGCCGGCAGGACGTCCTGGCTAAAGGAGAAGCCCGGGCCCATGACGGGGATGTTCACGCCCGACTGGGCATATTGCTTCATGAAGGCGATGCCCATGCCGCCGGGCAGGAAGAAGTAGACGGTGTCGGCACCCGAGGCGCGGATCTGGGCGATTTCGGCAGCGTAGTCCGTCTGCCCGACCTGCGTGTAGATCTCGCCGGCAAGCGCGCCCTTGTAATAGCGCTTGAAGCCGGTCAGCGCGTCCTTGCCGGCCGGGTAGTTGGGGGCGAGGATGAAGGCGTTCTTATAGTCCTTGTTGGCGTATTGCCCCATCGCCTCATGGAAATTGTCGTTCTGGTAGGCGACGTTGAAATAGTTCGCATTGCAGTTCGCACCGGCAAGTGCCGAGGGACCGGCGTTCGGCGACAGATAGATCACGTCCTGTGCCACCGTGTTCGGCACGACGGCCATCGCAAGGTTCGACCAGATGATCCCCGTCATCAGGTCGACCTTGTCGCCCTGGATCATCTTCTCGGCGATCTGCACCGCAAGTTCCGGCTTCTGGGCATCGTCCTCGATCACCAGCTCGACGTCCTTGTTGCCCGACTGCTTGATCGCCAGCGTGAAGGCGTCGCGCATATCGATGCCGAGGCCGGCGCCGCCGCCCGACAGCGTGGTGATGACGCCGATCTTCACCGGCTCGGCATGGGCAAGGCTTGACGTTGCAAGTGAAAGGCCAAGAAGGCCTGCTGCCAGAATGCGGTTCATGCTGTTCTCCTCTTTGTTGGTTCCCTTTTGGGTTGTGTTCTATCAGAGACCCGTGCGCACGTGCCAGAGCTCGGGGAAAAGTTCCACTTCGAGCATCTTTTTCAGATAGGACGCGCCGGATGTGCCCCCGGTTCCGCGTTTCATGCCGATGATGCGCTCGACGGTCGTGACGTGGTTGAAGCGCCAGCGACGGAAGTAGTCCTCGAAATCGACCAGTTTCTCGGCGAGCTCGTAGAGCATCCAATAGCGCTCGGGATCGCGGTAGACGATCTGCCAGGCGGCGAAGACCTTTTCGCTTTCCGTGCGCGTCTCGCGGAAATCGCTCTTGTCCGCCTCCGCGCCGACATCGAAACCGTTGCGCGAAAGAAGCCGGATCGCCTCGTCGTAGAGCGACGGCGCTGCCAGGATCGCTTCCAGCTTTTCCATGATGTCGGGGCGGTGCGCATGCGGCCCGAGCATCGCGACATTGCGGTTGCCGGCGAGGAACTCGATCGCCCGGTACTGCCAGGACTGGAAGCCGGAGGATTGGCCGAGCGATTCACGGAACGTGGTGTATTCGCTGGGGGTCATCGTTCGCAGCACATCCCAGGCGCTGTTCAGCTGCTCGAAGATGCGGGCGACGCGCGTCAGCATCTTGAATGCGGGCTCCAGCCGGTCGTCGCGGATCGAGCGGACCGCCGCGTTGATCTCGTGCAGCGCGAGCTTCATCCAGAGCTCGGACGTCTGATGCTGGATTATGAACAGCATCTCGTCATGGGCTTTGGAAAGCGGCTCCTGCGCATCCAGTACCTTTTCCAGCATCAGGTAGTCGCTATAGGACATGCGTCCCTCGAACGACATCTGGGCGCCTTCTTTCGAAGGGTCGTATGATTTGCTCATGTTTTCAGTTCTCCGACCGCAATCGGAACCGCTGGATCTTGCCCGTGGCTGTTTTCGGCAGGTTGTCCAGGAACTTTACCGATCGCGGATATTTGTAAGGCGCGATCGTCGCCTTCACATGATCCTGCAGACGCTTGATCGTTGCGTCGTCTGCCGACACGCCAGATATCAGAACGACATAGGCTTCGACAATCTGGCCGCGTTCCTGATCGGGCGCACCGACGACGGCGCATTCTGCGACCTCCGGGTGGGAAATCAGGGCGGCTTCGACCTCGGGGCCGGCGATGTTGTAGCCGGCGGTGATGATCATGTCGTCCGAACGGGCGGCGAAATGGAAGAAGCCGTCCTCGTCCTGATAGAAGGCGTCGCCGGTCAGGTTCCAGCCGTCGCGCACATAGTCGCGCTGTCGGCTGTCGGCCATGTAGCGGCAGCCGGTCGGGCCACGCACCGCAAGCCTGCCGATCGTGCCGCGGGGGACTTCCTGCATGTCGTCATTGACGATCCGCGCTTCGTAGCCGCCGACCGGCTTTCCGGTCGAGGCGGGCTTGCGGTCCTCGAAGCGGTTGGAAATGAAGATATGCAGCATCTCGGTCGCGCCGATCCCGTCGAGGATCGGCTTGCCGGTCTTGGCCGTCCATTCCTCGAAGACCGGACCGGGCAGGGTCTCGCCCGCCGAGATCGCGACGCGCAGTGATGAAAGATCGGCGCCGTTATCCATCGCCTTCATCATTGCCCGATAGGCGGTGGGGGCGGTAAACGAGATCGTCGCTTTGTACTTCTCGATGATCTCCACCATGTTGGCCGGCGTCGCATGCTCGAGCAGTGTCGCTGCGGCTCCAAAGCGCAAGGGGAAGATCGCAAGGCCGCCAAGGCCAAAGGTGAATGCGAGCGGCGGCGAGCCGACGAAGATATCGTCGGGCGTGACCCCGAGCACTTCGCGGGCATAGCCGTCGGCGATCGCCAGGAGATCGCGGTGAAAGTGCATGGTCGCCTTCGGAATCCCCGTCGTGCCAGAGGTGAAACCGAGCAGCGCCACATCGTCGCGACCGGTATGCACCGCCTCGAAGACCACTGATTTGTCGAGCGCAATGCGGTCGAGTTCGGCGTCGTGGTTCGCGGTCCCGTCGAAACTCACGACCTGCTTCAGGAAGCGGCTGTCCTTGGCGCAGGCGATCATTTCTTCCATCAGTCGCGTGTCGCAAAGTGCCAGGCTGACTTCGGCCTTGTCGACGATCTTGGCGAGTTCCCCGGCCCGGAGCATCGGCATGGTGTTGACGACGACGGCGCCGGCCTTGGTGGCTGCCAGCCAGCAGGCAACCATGGCCGGATTGTTGGCGGAGCGGATGAGCACGCGGTGCCCGGGCTTCACACCGTAATTCTCAACCAGCGCGTGGGCGAGACGGTTGGTCCAGTCGGACAGTTCCTTGTAAGTCCGGCGGCGGCCATTGCCGATCAACGCGGTATGATCGCCGAAACCCTTGGCAACCATGGCGTCCGTCAATTCGACGGCGGCGTTGAGGTGATCCGGGTAGTCAAAACCTTCGAGAAGAAACTCCGGCCATTCTTCCTGTGGCGGAAGATGGTCACGGGTGAACGTATCGACGTGCGAAGTCGGTCCAAGCATGTGGCGGCTGTTCCCTAATTTCGTTCGTGCCTGTTGCCCAGGCATTGTTCAAAGCCGGCGGAAAGTCTTGCGGTGGTTCAAAGCCCTGGTCTGCGGACAAGCGGCAAGCGTCGCGGCACTATTCAAAGTGACACGGGCCGTCGCCGGCGCGACTCCAGTTATGGCGATAGGCACAGCGAGACCTCCACTTCTCGGCTGAACATGGGGCAGCATCGCACCAGTCCAAAATTATTTCAAGCCTAAAGTTTTTTTCGATTGTCGGCATTGCCTTTCCCGGTGGGGCAGGCGATTGCTATCTGTGAGGAGACATCAAAGGGAGGATGAAATCGATGCTGGAACACCGCATTTCCGACTGGGACGACGCCTATGCGAACGGCTCGAACATCGCGCGCGGCGATCGCTGGCCGGAAGCCTGGGTCAAACCGGCCGAGGCGTTCCGCAACGCCCTCTTGAGCGCCGGACGCGCCAAACTCGACCTTGCCTATGGCGATCGGCCGAGGAACCGCATGGATCTCTTTCTTCCCGACGGTTCGCCCAAGGGCCTGGTGGTCTTCGTCCACGGCGGGTACTGGCTACAACTCGACAAGAGCTTCTGGTCGCACCTGGCGGCCGGAGCAGTGGAGCGCGGCTATGCCGTCGCGATGCCGTCCTACACCCTCTGCCCAAAGATTCGCATTGCCGGGATCGTCGAAGAGGTCGCCGCCGCTATCAGCGAGGCATCGAAACGCGTCGAGGGTCCCTTGATGCTGACCGGCCATTCGGCCGGCGGCCACCTCGTCAGCCGAATGATCACGACGACCGCGCCGCTTTCGCCTGATGTCCAGGGCCGGATCCGCAACGTCGTCTCGATCTCCGGCGTGCATGACCTGCGCCCGATCATGTCGACGGCCATGAACGAGAAGCTCGCGATCGACGAGGCCGAGGCACTTTCACAGAGCCCGGCACTGCTGCGGCCGATGCCAGACGCCCGAATCACCTGCTGGGTCGGAGGCGGCGAGCGTGCGGAGTTCCTGCGTCAGAACGCGCTTCTTGCCAATATCTGGACCGGATTGGGTGCAACGACGGCTGCTGTTGCGGAGCCGGACCGGCACCACTTCAACGTCGTCGACGGCCTTGCCGACGCTAAGCATCCCCTGGTGCGGACGTTGCTGTTGGGCGTGTGAACGTCGGGCTGGGTCGCTCCCGTATTCCCTCGATAAGGGTATGAAGCGCTTCTATCTGCGCCATATCTCGGTGTTTGTATCGCTACTATATCCGTCAAAACTGACTAGAGTGCTCCTCCCGGTCTCGCCGGAAGCGAGCGACGCAAAATGAAGGCAAGCATGGAGACGCCGTCGACCGTCATCGATCTCGCTTCGATCGTCCAAACCTCGCTGGCGCCCGTCTTTCTTCTCGCCGGCACTGCCGGCTTCGTCAGTGTCTATGCCTCCCGGCTTGGCAGGGTGTCCGATCGCGTCAACGAGATCGGGGAGAAATACGAGCAGAACGACGCGCGGCGGATGCAGCTTGACTATCTGCGCCGGCGGACGCTGGCGCTGGAGATCGCCGTTGCGCTGGGGACTTTCGCGGCGATCTGCACGGGCTGCGCCATTCTCAATCTGCTCGCCGGCGCGCTTGCCTTCGGGTTTCGCGAGAAGAACCTTTTCTGGTTTTTCGGCGGCGCGATCGTCTCGCTCATCGGGTCGCTGTTGGCCTTCCTGTTCGAGATGCTGATCGCCGGGCGGAACATGCTGCGCCAGATGCGCATGGATCAGGCAGCGTCGGGCGGCGACTGATGCCGGTGCCGCCGTCAGCTTTCAGGCGAATTCAACCGTCGCCTGCGCCTCGTTGACCACCCACTCGATAAACACTTTGGCGAGCGGCGAGCTGTCCCGGTTCTTCTGCGTGACGATGTAGTAGCCCTTTGTTGCCGATTTGATGAAACCCTTGAGCGGCCGCACGAGCGCCCCTTGGGCTAGCTCTTCGGCTGCGGTGATGTTGTCGCCCATCGCGATGCCAATCCCGCAGCGCGCCGCGGCCAGATTCTGGTTGAAGTCTTCGAAACTCAGCCGGCGAACCGTTGCGGGAATTTCCTGGCCGTGATGCTTGAACCAGTCGTTCCAATGGGTGGAACCGACGCCGTCGAGGAGCACATGCCGGGTCAGGTCCTTGGTGCGCTTGATGTCGCCATCGCGGTTGATCAGGATCGGGCTGCAGACCGGAAAAAACTCCATCTGCTTGAGCGGTGTCGCTTCGCCCTTTGCGACAGCCGGATCCCCGAACATGATGGCAAGATCGGCCTGGCCGTCAGGGAACGGTTCGCCCCATTCCGGCATCGAGAGGATTTGCAATTCGACGCGTTCGTGGCGGTCGTAGAACTTGCCGAGCCGTGGCACCAGCCATCGCGTTGCAAAGGCCGGCATGCACCTTACGGCAAGCCGCCCGGCGATCGGATTGCGCTGAAGGCCGAGCACCGCATCGTTGAGGGTCTCGAAGGATTGGGCGAGCTTGGAGAAGAGCTCCTGGCCCTCAGGCGTCAGGACGAAGCTGTCACGTGATTTGACCGCAAGCGCAAAGCCGAAATGCTCCTCCAGCTGCCGGAACTGTTTGCTGACCGCTCCCGGCGTAACGTGCAGCTCATTCGCGGCCTTGGTCAGGCTTTTGTTTCGGGCGCTCGCCTCGAAGGCGCGCAAGGCGTTGAGTGGCGGCAGTCTTGTCACGGATCTCGCTCCCCGATCTCGTCAATGCTTGAGAAAACCTCAATTGAAGGCGGAAATCAATTCGTTATGAGGGAGGAAAACGATCCGTTAGCATCTGCTTTAACGAAACGGCGGGCTGATATGACAGCCGGCCAACACCAAGGGAACTACACATGAACGCCGTACCGCCGAAGAAAAAGGATCTCTACTCCGCGACGATCAAGTATTTCGGCTCTGTCGCCGAGCCCGCTTTCGAGGCGCCCGAGCGGCTGAAAAATCTCTGGGGTCGAAACTGGGGGTGCAACAACGACGTCGGGCAGCTCCGCACCGTCCTGATGCATCGCCCCGGCGAGGAGTTTTCCGTCATCGACCGCACCAAGCGCATCGAGGAAATCGGCACCTATGGCGACCTCGAGACCGGCTGGTACTGGCAGAGCGACAGCATCCCGACGCTTGAGGAACTGCAGGCCCAGCATGACGGCTTGACCGATTTGCTGCGGGCCGAAGGCGTCGAAGTCGTTTATGTCGAGGGCGTTGATCGCGGGCGGTTCAAGTCGGTCTACACCCGAGACTCGTGCATCGCCGTCAAGGGTGGGGCGATCATCCCCCGGCTGGCACCGCGCATGCGTCATGGCGAGGAACTCGCCGTGACCCGGACGTTGGCAAAACAGGGAATGCCGGTGCTTCGCACCCTGCACGGAACGGCCATGGCCGAAGGCGGAAGCTTTGCCTGGCTCAACAGCCGCACCGCCGTCATCGGCCGTGGCATCCGCATCAACGACGACGGCATCAGCCAGATCGCCGAGGTGCTTCGCTACCAGGGTGTCGAACTTCTGGTCGTCGACCTCTGCGGCTACGACATCCATATCGACGGCCATTTCCTGATGATTGACGTCGATCTCGCGCTGATCTGGCCGCGCGGTCTCTCCTTCGTCTTCCTCGAGAAACTCCGCCAGCTCGGCATCCGCACGATCGAGATGAACGAGGATGACAATCCTTGGATCGTCAACGGTCTGGCGATCGCGCCCGGTCGCGTGATCATGCCGCGCGGGCTTTCCGATCGCACGCGCGAGGCGCTTTCCCGCAGCAATGTCACCGTGCTCGAGATCGATTACGACAAGGTGCAACTTAACGGCGGCGGTATCCATTGCTCGACGAGTCCGCTAATCCGCGACAGCGTCGATTGATCGGAGGCAGCCATGCCAGCCCATATTTCCATTCGCGAAGCCTGCAAGTCCTTCGGTAGCTTCGAGGCTCTGAGAAACGTGTCGCTCGACATTGAGAAGGGGGAGTTCCTCACCTTTCTCGGCCCGTCCGGATCGGGCAAGTCGACACTTCTGAACGCGATCGCCGGCTTCGAGCCGTTGTCGTCAGGCGCTGTTTTGAAGAATGGCGAGGACATCGGTGACACGCCTGCCGACAGGCGCAATTTCGGCATGGTGTTTCAGGGCTACGCATTGTTCCCGCATTTGACCGTTGCAGAGAACATCGCCTTTTCGCTGCGCGTGCGGAAGGTTTTGCGCGCCGAGGTCGAGCAGCGGGTGGCGCGGATGGTCGACCTTGTCGGCCTCAGGGGACATGAGCACAAACGCCCCTCGGCGCTGTCGGGCGGTCAGCAGCAGCGCGTGGCGCTTGCGCGTGCGCTGGTGTTCGAGCCGGAGCTTCTGCTTTTGGACGAACCGCTCTCGGCACTCGACAAGAACCTGCGCGAACAATTGCAGGACGAACTGGTCGATATCCATCGCAAGACGGGAACGACCTTTCTTTTCGTCACGCACGACCAGATGGAAGCGATGGCGATGTCGGATCGGATCGCGATCTTTGATCGCGGCCGCATCGTCCAGCTCGACCGGCCGAACGTGCTCTACGATGAACCCAACACCCGGTTTGTCGCCGAGTTTCTCGGTACGATGAACACGTTGCCGGTCTCGCGGCAGCGCGCCGTTTCCGGCGAGTTTCATGCGCATGTCGGGGAATTCGGTGTACGGGCGGCGCTCCCCGATGCCGAACAGTTGGCGGGCGCACCGGCCGTGCTCGCCATTCGACCGGAGAAGCTGACGCTTTGCCGCCAGCGACCAAAGACCGACCACAATCTGCTGCCGATGACCGTCGATGGCGTCGTCTTCCAGGGTGGTACGACCATCGTCAAAGGCAGCGCGCCGGAGGGAACGGGCCTGACGGTAACGGCGACGCGAGACGCGCTCGGCGTGCCCCCGGCGCGCGGCGAGCAGCTCTGGGTGCACTGGGGCCATATGGACGGGCGGGTGCTCGCCGGCTGACACGCTTCAAATGCATGCGAACCAAACAACAACAAGGGGAAATGCAATGAGTAACGATCTGAAAGCGGAATGCCTTGAACTCCTGAAGGACGGTCATCTTTCGGGTCGCATTGACCGGCGGACGTTTCTGACCGGCCTCGTTTTGCTGGGCGTCGCACCGCATCTTGGCAGCCGATCGGCGAGGGCGGCCGACGGGCAACTGGTCGTCACCAATTGGGGCGGGGACGCCGTCGGCGCTTTCGAGACAGCGCTGACAGGCAACTATGCCGAACAACAGGGCATCGCGGTGAAGATCGACGGCTCTGGGCCGACCAAGGGCGCGATGAAGGCGCAGTTCGAAAGCGGCGCGGTCTCTTGGGACGTCTGCGATGCCGACCCGGGCGCGACGAAATCGCTCGGCCAAGCAGGCATGATCGAGCCGATCGACTACAAGGTGGTCGATCGCGAGAAGGTGCAATCGGGCTTTGCCTATGAATACAGCGTCGCCAACTATTTCCTGAGCTATGTCATCGCCTATGATGCCAAGAAATTCGGCGACAACCCACCGAAGTCCTGGGCGGATTTCTGGAACGTCGAAAAATATCCGGGCAAGCGCTCGCTCTACAAGTGGATGTCGGGCTGCATGGAGGCAGCACTCCTTGCCGACGGCGTGCCGATGGACAAGCTCTATCCGCTCGACGAAGAACGCGCCATCCGCAAGCTAAATGAGATCAAGCCGCATATCGTCAGCTTCTGGGATTCCGGTGCCGAGAGCCAGCAGCTGATGCGCGACGGCGAGGCGTCGATGGCGCTGATATGGCACACCCGCGCCAACCTGGTGGAGAAAGACACAGGCGGCGGTGTCAGCTGGACCTATGCCGAAGGTATCCTTGCGCCGTCGGGCTGGGCTGTGATCAAGGGCAATCCGGCGGGGTCCGCCCGGGCGATGGATTTCATCCGCTACTGCCAGGATCCGGCGCGCCAGGTCGAGTTGCTGAAAGCACTTGGCTGCGGCCCTTCCAATCCGCTTGCCCATGATCTCGTGCCGGCGGAGCTCAAGCGGCTGGACTGCAGCTCGGCTGAGAACATGGCACAACAGGTGCTGATGGACATGGACTGGTATTCGGCCCGCGGCGATGCGGCGCTCGAAAAATACCTGGCGATGACCGCGTCATGATCGAGAGGCGTTTCCTGTTGCTTAGGCCTCTCGGCGCGAGCGGATCGCTTTTAATGCTCTGGGCATTGCCGGTGATCCTCTTGCTTGCCTATGTGCTGCCCTTTGCCGGCGTGACGCTCTGGAGCGTCACACGGCCTGAGCTCGGCGTCGGCAACTATCTTCGTATCTTCACCGGTGCGGACTTCCAGGCGATCTTTCTGAGAACCTTCTGGGTGTGCCTCTTGAGCACCGCGATCACTATTCCGATCGCCTATCTGCTCGCCTACTACTGGGTGATGGGCAGTGCGCGCCGCAGCCGGCTAATCGAGATCTGCATCTTCATTCCGTTCTGGATCTCGGTGCTGGTGCGCGCCTTCGGCTGGGTGGTCATCCTGCGCAACAACGGGCTTGCCAGCGACGTCGCGGCGGCCTTCGGTCTGAGTGGACTTTCGACCGGCCGAAACGTCTGGTCGGTGATAACTGGCATGGTGCACTTCATGGTGCCGTTCGCGATCCTGCCGATGGCCTCCGTCATGCGCAAGATCGACAGGCGCGTGCTTCTGGCCGCGCTCGGCCTCGGTTGCCGGCCGCTTGGCGTGTTCTGGCGGATCTATCTGCCAATGTCTCTGCCGGGTGTGTTTTCGGCACTGGCGATGACCTTCATCTTCTCGCTCGGTTTCTTCGTCACCCCGATGATCCTCGGCGGCGGTCGGGTGGTGATGACGGCGGAATCGGTGTTCGTACAGATGTTCCAGACGGCCAACTGGGGGCTCGGTGCCGCTCTCGGCGTCGTGCTGCTCGTCGTCGTCTTTGCCATCCTCTGGCTGTCGCAGCGCGTCATGCGCATCGAACAACTCATGTCGCGGTAGGTGGATTATGTTTGGCACATCACGTCTTGGCGGCTTTCTTGCCGGTGTGGCCGGGCTCTTCCTGCTCCTGCCTCTTGCCGCCGTCATCCCGTTTTCCTTCACGGCCAAGCGCTTCCTGTCGATGCCGGACGGGGAGTATTCGTTCAGGCACTACCTGGCGATTTTCGATACCGATACCTGGCTTTCGAGCATCGGCACGAGCACGCTCGTCGCTCTTCTTTCGAGCGTCATCGCAACGGCGCTTGCTGCAGCCTTCGGCATCGGTGTCTGGCTGCGCCGGCCGGCGAGCGGACGCTTCCTGATCGGCCTCGTTCTGTTGCCGATCATCGTCCCGCCCGTCACCTCCGCGGTCGCGCTTTATTTCCTGCTGGCGCAGATAGGCCTGCTCGACACGATCCCCGGACTGGTGCTCTCGCATGTGGTGATGATTGTACCGTTTGCTGTCATCGCCATCCTCGGCGCGCTCAGTCGGCTGGACCGGAACCTCGAGCTTGCCGCCCGAAACCTCGGGGCAAGCCAGCTGCAGTCGATTTTCCGGGTGATCCTGCCGAACATTCGCTTCGGGCTGTTCGCCGCCTGGTTCGTCAGCCTCGTCATGTCCTGGGAGGAGAGTTCCGTCACCCTGTTCGTCAGCGGCGTCAACGTCATCACACTGCCCAAGCGCATATGGGACAACCTGCGTCTGGATCTCGATCCGGCCGTGGCCGCCATCTCGGTGATCATGATCGTCGCAACCGCCTTGGTCATCCTTTTCCGCAACTCGCAAGCGGGAAGCTGAAAGGAACGCGACCGTCGTTCATGGGGTGAAATGCGATCGTAGACTTAAGCGACAGTGCTCATTGACGCGGTTTTCTAAAAGGCGGCTTGTGGCCGCCTTTTTCGCGTTTCCAGGCATCTGGAGACGCGGGCATCGGTGGTACCCCCTCTGGGGGACTAACGCCCCACGTCTGCGCCACGCATAGTTTCTCCATGCCGAGCGGTATGTCGCTCCCCTCGGCTCAAGTGGAGGAGAACCATGCAACGCGCCATCAAACACCCTGATCCAAGGCCGCGGGCCGAAAGCAACATCGTGCCGATGGCTGGTTGCGATCCGGTGCAGCTTCCAAACAGCGTCGCCGCCGAGGTTCGAAGCCTGCGCAAGACCTATAATGCCGGCACGCCGCAGGCCCATGAGGCACTGAAGGACGTCAGTCTTTCCATCCGCGCCAACGAGTTCTTCACCCTGCTTGGCCCCTCCGGCTGCGGCAAGACCACCTTGCTGCGCATCCTCGGCGGTTTCGAAATGCTGACGTCAGGCTCCTGCCGCATCTTCGGAGAAGACGTCAGCCGCCTCCCGCCGGAAGCGCGGCCGGTCAACACCGTGTTCCAGCAATATGCGCTGTTCCCGCATATGACCGTTCGCCGCAACATTGCCTTCGGGCTTGAAATGCTCGGCAAGCCGAGGGCCGAAGTCGATCGCACCGTCGAGCGCATGCTCGATCTTGTTCACATGCGCGAATATGCCGATCGCCGCCCGGACACGATGTCGGGCGGGCAGCGCCAGCGCGTCGCACTTGCCCGCGCGCTCGCACCGCAGCCCAAGCTCCTGCTGCTCGACGAGCCGCTGTCGGCGCTCGACCTGAAGCTCCGGCAGAAGATGCGGTTGGAACTGAAATCCCTCCAGCGCGAAACCGGCATTACCTTCATTTTCGTCACCCATGACCAGGAAGAGGCCCTTGCGATGAGCGACCGGGTCGCCGTCATCAGCAACGGTCTCCTGCAGCAGGTCGGCACGCCTGAGGAGATTTATGAACAGCCACAAAGCCGCTTCGTTGCCGATTTCATCGGCGAGTCGAACCTGATCGAGGCGAAGGTTACAGGGACCGCTGGCAGTGAGGCAGCTCTCGACATCGAGGGTTTTGGCCAGGTGCATGCGCCGATCGCTGAGCATGTCGAGGACGGGCAAGAGGTCTGGCTCTCGATCCGCCCCGAGCGGCTGGTTCTGGGCGTCGGCCAATGCGGCGGACAAGCGTCGGCAACGGTTGCCGATCGCACTTATCTCGGCAATGCGGTTGAATATCACCTGCGCGCCGGCGGGCACGCGCTGACGGCGCGGTCTCCCCGCGGTGGTCTGCGCGGCCGCCAGGATTTCGCGCCGGGCGATGTCGTCAGCCTCGGTTTTGAGCCCGGCTCCATCAAGGTGCTCCTGTCATGAGCGCCCGGCCTCTTGCTCTTTCCTCGCGCATCCCGCCGGGGCTTGCCCATGCCAGCCTTCTGTGGCCATCGCTCGGCATCATCCTGGTGTTCATGGTCGCGCCGATTGCGATCATGCTCACCTATTCGCTTCTCGTGCCGGGCGCCTATGGCGGCGTCGAGTGGTCCTTTACCACCGCCGCCTACGAGCAGATCCTGTTCGAGCGGGATTTCCTCGACGACAGCCTGACCTTTACACCCGACTATCTGATCATCGTCGCCCGCTCGCTCATGCAGGCGACCGTCGCGACGCTTCTCTGCCTCGTGATCAGCGTGCCCACCGCCTACTACATCGCCACCCGCTCCAACCGGGTGAAGAACATCTGGCTGTTCCTGATCACCATTCCTTACTGGGTAAACCTCCTGATCCGCACCATCGCTTTGCTTTTCGTGTTGCGTGACGATGGCCCAATCAACAGCGCTTTGATCGACGTCGGGTTCATCGGCCAGCCCCTGGCACTGAGCTACAACGGCTTTGCCATCTCGCTCGGGCTGATCTACTCGTTCCTGCCCTTCATGGTGCTGCCGCTCTATTCGGCCTTCGAACGGTTCGATTTCCGCCTGCTGGAGGCGGCCTACGATCTCTATGCGAGCCGCAGGGTTGCGTTCTTCCGCATCGTGCTGCCGGTCATGCGACCGGGGCTGATCGCCGGCAGCCTGCTCGTCTTCATTCCCTCGGTCGGCTCCTATCTGGCCCCGGATATTCTCGGCGGCGGCAAGACGCTGATGATCGGTAACCTGATCGGTACGCAATTCCAGGCGGCGCGCAACTGGCCGTTTGGTGCCGCGCTGTCGATGATCCTGCTCACCATCACCCTCATCGTCCTTCTCTGGCTGGCGCGGCGCGCCGCCCAGCAGCAACAGCAGAACTAAGGGGAGGTCCGCCATGTCCACCGCCCGCTTGCGCGACCTTCGTGTCTTTCCCGGTTTCGGTCTTCTCTCCGTCGGCTGCGTCGTCTTCCTCTATGCGCCGATCGTCGTTCTGGCGATCTACTCCTTCAACGACGGCCGGTCCGTCACCCGCTGGGCAGGTTTCTCCTTCCGTTGGTATCAAACGGTCTTTGCCAATCAGAACATCCAGACAGCCGCCATCAATTCGGTGGTGATCGCCATCATCGCCGCGACCGTCGCCACGGTCTTTGCGCTCGGTGCCGCCATTGCCACGGTCAACCGCAAGAAGGGCGGCGGAGAGGGCGCCTATGTCGTTCTCACCTTCCCATTGATGGTGCCGGAAATCGTCACCGCTGTCGCCTCGCTCGTCTTCTTCGTGTCCGTCGGCATCAGCCTCGGCTTTGCCACCATCCTGATTGCCCACATCGTCTTCTGCATCCCTTTCTCCTATCTGCCGATCAAGGCACGGCTCGAAAGCATGGACGCGACGCTGCCGTCGGCGGCGGCCGATCTCTATGCTTCGCCGGCCAAGGCCTTCCTGCGCATCACGCTGCCTCTGCTGCTGCCCGGCCTCGTCTCCGGCTGGCTGCTCGCCTTCATCATCTCGCTCGATGATTTCATCATCACCGCCCTTGTTGCCGGTCCCGGCGCCACCACCCTGCCGCTGCACATCTACGGCATGCTCAGGCTCGGCATGACGCCCGAGGTCAACGCCATCTCAACGCTGATGCTCGTCGCCTCGACCGTGCTGGTCTTGATTTCGGGATTGCTGGGGCAGGCGGGCCGCAAGCACTGACTTCGCGAAAATCAACGAAAATCAAAACAATGAAGGGAACATCTAATGAAAAAGGCCGCCGTCTTTACTGCCCTGCTTACCTCGACCCTGCCAGCCCAGGCCTTCGCGGCGGGCGACCTCTTCATCTACACCTGGGGCGAATACACGCCGCCCGAGATGGTCGAGAAATTCGAGAAAACCTTCGGGGTCAAGGTCCATATCGACACCTACGATTCCATGGAGACCATGCTTGCCAAGCTGAAATCGGGGGCCGGCGGCTACGACATCATCGTACCCGGCCACGATACCATGACGATCCTGATCGGCGAGAAGCTGCTCGAGCCGATCAATGTCGCGGCGATGCCGAACTACCAGCATGTCGACGAGATGTGGCGGGACGTCTTCTGGGACAAGGGACGCCTCTATTCGGCACCCTGGGCCTGGGGCTCGACCGGTCTTGCTGTCGACCGCGATATCGTCAAGGGCGATGACACCTCGCTGAAGATCCTGTTCGAACCGGATGACGCGGCAAAGGGCAAGATCAACATGCTGCGTGACGTCAACGACGTCATCAACATGGCGTTGCGCTACCTCGGCAAGCCGCGCTGCAACGACAACCCCGAGGACCTGAAGGCGGTACTCGACCTGCTGTCGACGCAGAAGCAATTCGTCAAGAGCTACAACTCCGAGACCAAGGAATTGCTGGTTTCCGGCGAAGCGGCCGTTTCCATGAGCTGGAACGGCTACGCCATGCGTGCCCGCGACGAACGACCGTCGATCGAATACATCTACCCGAAGGAAGGCTACACCGGCTGGATGGATAATGTCGCTGTGCCGAAGGGCGCACCGGACATCGAGAACGCCAAGCTCTGGATCAATTTCATTATGGATCCCGAAAACGCGGCGATGATCACCAACTATGCCCGCTACGCCAACGGCATCAAAGGCTCCGAAGCCTTCGTCGACAAGGCACTTGCCGGTGCCCCTGAACTCAGCCCGCCCGAAAGCGCGCCGGCGCCGGAATTCCTGACCGCCTGCACGCCCGCCGTCACCAAACTTTACGACCGTGTCTGGACCAAGCTTCTGCGGTGACGCCGATCCCGCAGACCACGCCTCATGCCATTCTGGAGAAGAAAATGACCATCGTTCAATCCGTTGCAGCCGTCGGCTCCGATCGGCCGAACAACCGCTCGGCCTTCGAGAAGGACCGGGATCACGTCCTGCATCCCTATACCGATTTTTCGACCTTTGCCACGACAGGCAGCCAGATCATCGAGAAGGCCGAGGGCGCCTATGTCGTTGACAACACCGGGCGACGGCTGCTCGACGGAATTGCCGGCCTTTGGTGCGTCAACATCGGCCACGGCCGGCGCGAGATGGCCGATGCGATTGCCGCCCAGGTGCTCGACATGGACTACTACAATCCCTTCGGGGCATCGGGCAACGTGCCCGCAGCCGAGCTTGGCGCGCGGCTCGCGGAGCTTTCGCCCGGCAGCCTCAACCATGTCTACTACACCTGCGGCGGCTCGACGGCGAACGATGCGGCGATCCGCATCGTGCATTACTACTTCGCAATGCGCGGCAAGCCCGGCAAGCGCAAGATCATCTCGCGCAACAACGGCTATCATGGTGCAACCTACGTGGCGGCCGCGCTGACCGGCATTCACGGCACCAAATACGGCTTTGCTCAGGTCGGTGAGGATTTCATCCACCACATCTCAGCTGCCGACTGCTACGCCCGCCCGGAAGGCATGTCCGAGGAGGCCTATTGCGACCTCCTGGTGCGGGAATTCGAGATGCGGATCGAGCAGCTCGGACCGCAGAACGTCGCAGCCTTCATCGCCGAGCCGATCATGGGGGCGGGGGGCGTTCTGGTGGCGCCGAAGGGCTACCACAGCCGCATGCAGGCGGTCTGCCGCCGCAACGATATCCTCTACATCGCCGACGAGGTGGTGACCGGCTTCGGCCGTCTCGGGGAATGGTTCGCGTCCGACGCCATCTATCAGACGCAGCCGGACATCCTGGTTTCGGCCAAGGGCATCACCTCAGGTTACATCCCGCTCGGCGCGACGCTGATTTCCGACGAAATCTACGACGTCATCAGCCGTCCGCAGTGCGAAGGCGGCGTCTTTTCGATGGGGCTCACCTACTTCGGCCACCCGGTCGCCTGTGCCGCAGCGCTCGCCAATATTGACATCATGGAGCGGGAGCGCCTGCTGCCGCACGTGGCAAAGACCGGCGCCTACCTGCAGCGTCAGGCAAAGGCGCTGCTTGCCCACGACATCGTTGGGGACGTGCGCGGCGCCGGGCTGATGCTCGGCATCGATCTTGTGGCCGACAAGGCGACGAAGGCGCCGCTGCCTGCCCACGAAAAAGCGAGCGAAACGATCTTCCAGGGCTGCGTTTCCCGCGGCGTCATCGTTCGTCCGGTCGGCAATCGGCTCATCGTGTCGCCACCTTTGATCGTCACGGAAGCCGAATGCGACGCGATCGTTTCCGCGCTTTCAGAATCGATCGCCGCTTTCATGGCATCTCGCCGCGGCGCCGCTTGAGGAGCATTCGACATGAGCGAAGTCACGGTCGCAGCGACGCAGATGGCCTGCAGCTGGAACATCGACGAGAATATCGAAAAGGCCGAGGAACTGGTGCGGCTTGCCCATGAGGATGGTGCTCAGATCATCCTTTTGCAGGAGCTGTTCCAGACACCCTATTTCTGCCTGGAGCAGACGATCCACCACCTCGATCTGGCGGCTAGCCTCGGCGAGGACCGTGAGGTCAGGCATTTCCGGACAATTGCGAAGGAGCTCGGCGTGGTTCTGCCGATCTCCTACTATGAGAAGGCGGGACCGGCGCAGTACAACTCGCTCGCGATCATCGATGCCGATGGCGAGATCCTCTGGAACTACCGCAAGTCCCATATCCCGCAGGCGCCGGGCTATGAGGAGAAGTTCTATTTCAGCCCCGGCGATACCGGCTTTCGGGCTGTCGATACGAAATACGCACGGATCGGCTGCGGCATCTGCTGGGACCAGTGGTTTCCCGAGACCGCCCGTGCGCTCGCCTTGCAAGGGGCGGAACTTCTGTTCTTCCCGACGGCGATTGGCAGCGAACAGAACGTCGAGATCGACAGTTCCGGCCACTGGCGTCGCACGATGCAGGGCCATGCCGCCGCCAACATGATCCCGGTGATCGCCTCCAACCGGGTCGGAAGCGAGGCGGCCGGCGGCAACGAGGCGCTGTTTTACGGTACGTCCTTCATTGCCGACCAGACCGGTGCGATCGTTGCCGAGGCGAGCCGCACCGACGAGACCTATCTGACGGCGCGCTTCGATCTTGATGCGGTCCGATCCTTCCGGCGCAGTTGGGGCATCTACCGCGACCGCCGGCCGGATCTCTATGGCGCAATCCGCACGCTCGATGGCCAGACGACGATCGGCTGACTTTATTTTCGCAAACAATCAACGATGTAAAAGCCGAATCCTGGCGCTGCCGCTGTGTCGCAGGCATCGGGACCGGTTAGGAAGGGTATGAAATCATGAAGAACCAGACACCTCGCGAAGCCGGGTTTCGCATGCCGGCCGAATGGGAGCCGCATCGCCGCACCTGGATGATGTGGCCGTGCCGCCATGAGGTCTGGGACGATATCGCCGCGACCCGCCGCGACTATGCGGCGGTCGCCCACGCGATCCGCGAATTCGAGCCGGTGACGATGGCTGCGCGGCCGGAGGATATGGCCGAGGCGCGCGCCATCCTCGACCCGTCGATCGATCTCGTCGAGGCAGACATCGATGACAGCTGGGCGCGCGATGCCGGTCCCTGCTTCCTGACGGCTAAGGACGGCCGGCGCGCCGGAGCGCGCTTCACTTTCAACGCCTGGGGCGGCAAGTATCATCCGTTCAAGGGCGATGCCGCCTTTTCCGGGGTCGTTCTGGAGAAGGCTGGCGTTGCCGGCTTCGTCTCAAATCTGATCGCCGAGGGTGGCGGTGTCAGCGTCGACGGCGAGGGGACGATCATCACGACCGAAACCTGCTTCCCGAACAGAAACCGCAATCCCGGCTGGAGCCGCGACGACATCGAGCGTGAGCTTCTCGACATGCTCGGCGGTGAAAAGGTGATCTGGCTGCCTGGCAATCCGATCGAGGACGAGACCGATGGTCATGTGGATGGCATTGCCGTCTTCGTCGCGCCGGGCGTGGTCTTGATGGAAAGTCCTGGTGAAGGGGGTAGCGAGGAGGAGGAAGAGTGGAACCACTACATCCGCCTGAACCTGGAAGCGATGCAGGGCCAGACAGACGCCAAGGGGCGGCCGATCCGCATCGTTACCATTCCGGAAGCCGTCGATGCGCCGTCGGATCACCCGAAATTCTGCCGCTCCTACGTCAATTCCTACCTCGTCAACGGCGGGGTGATCATGCCGTGTTACGGGATCGAATCCGATACGGTCGTACGGCAGATGTTCCGTTCGTTGTTTCCGGACAGGCGCGTGCGCGAGGTCCGGATCGATGCCATTGCCATCGGTGGCGGCGGCATCCATTGCATTACTCAGCAGGAACCGCTTTGATCGTCGAAGGGAACTTGACGACAAGGCGGGGAATGGCGGGATTTCCGTTCGAACAGATGACACTGATAGGCGAGGCCGTGGCTGCAATCGGCAGCCCGGCCTTTCCCGATGCGCTCAGGCAACTCTGCCTCGACGTCTATGGGTTCGACAGCCTGTTCGTTTCGGTCTTTTCCGCCGACCAGCCGCCGCTGCAGCTCTATAGCGATCTCGATCCCGAGGCGACCCGCCGCACCGTCGGCCCCTATCTCAGCTTCGCCTATCTGCTGGATCCGTTCTACGGCGTCTATCGAAGCGATCCCGGCGACCGGGTGGTGAGCCTCGACGACTGTGCCCCGGACGATTTTCGCGAGAGCGAATATTACCGCATGTTCTATGCCGAAACCGGGCTCTACGACGAAATCGTCATGCTGGTCGCAAGCACCGAAGGCACCGCGATCGCGCTTTCGCTCGGCCAGCGGACAGAGGACTGCCGTCCCGGGCCGCAGGCCCGCGCCCATCTTGACGGCCTGTTGCCGGTCGTCTCGGAGCTTTGCCGCAAGCACTGGCCGCAACCGGTGTCAGGATCGGCTGCAAGCGAGCCCGCGGCCGATATGGTCTTTGCCACACTGTCGCAGTTGAAGGTGAGCACGCGCGAGGGAGAGATCATCCGGCTCATGCTGAAGGGGCATTCGACCAAGAGCATTGCGCGTATTCTGGGCAATAGCCCGGAGACGGTGAAGGTTCACCGCAAGCGCATCTATTCCAAGCTCAAGATCTCCTCGCAGGGCGAACTGTTCTCGCTCCTGCTCGGAGGTGCCGGCGGGTAAGGACGCCGCGTTCACGCAGGACTCGCGCAAGGCGGGGCCCAGCAATTATGGTCATAGCGCCGTGCGCTCACTTGAACGCACGGCGTTTTTCACGATCAGTTGCCGGAGAAGAGGCCTTCCGCGTCATAGACAGGCTCACCCTGCAAAAGCGTCGCTTCGACGGCGGCCTTGCCGATTTCCTTGACTGGGATCTCGAAGATATCCTTGTCGATAACGACGAGGTCCGCAAACTTTCCGGGCTCGATCGTGCCTGTCTTGTCGTCCTGGTTGAGCAGCTTCGCCGGGTTGATCGTCATCCATTTGACCGCCGTTTCGACATCCGGTGCGCCGTCCTTCTTGCGCTGAAGGGCCGTCTGGATCTTTACGAGCGGCGAAAGCTCGTCGGCATCGAAGTCGCTGCTCATGACAACCGTGGCGCCCGTCTTCTCGATGCTTCCGGCCGGCATCATGGTGTCTGCACGATCGCCGATGAACTTGCGGATGAAGGCGTCATATTCCCGGCTGAGCGAACTCGGCGCGAGCTGGAAATCGGCAACGACGCCCTCATCCTTGAAGCGGCCGTAATCGGCTTTGTCCAGCAGGTAGATATGCGTGAGCCGATGCGGGCCTGGCTCCGGGTCGGACTGCGCGATGGCGTCGAGCGCCAGGCGCGCACCGCGGTCGCCGGTCACGTGATAGTGCAGCTTGAAGCCCTTTTCAGAAAGCACCTTGGAGTAGCGGTCGAGCGTCTCTTCGTCGAAATAGAGGAAGCCACTGTCGAAGCCGTGATCGATACCCGGTCCCTTGTTATAGGGTGCAAGCAGGGCGCCGGTGCGCTGCTCGAGTATGCCGTCCACATAGATCTTCACCTGATTGAATTTCAAAAGTCGGTTCGGATCGTTGCTGTAGTAGCTGGCTAACTTTTCCACCTGCGCGTCGAACGGCAGGTCGGGATAGACGTAGAGCGCGTTGGCGGCTCTCAGCGTCAGCGTGTCGTTCTTCTCTGCCATCTCCCAGGCCTTCAGGTGCCCCTGAGGCCAGAAACCGCCGGCGTCGCTGACGGTGGTGATGCCGTTCTCGGTCATCGTTTTCAGCGTCGGGAGCATGCTTTCATAGGCAAACTTGACGTTCTCAGGCGTATCCGGAAAGGCGAGGTTGCGCAGCTTCTGCTGGGCGTTTTCAAGCACGATCCCGTTCGGAGCGCCAGTCTTCTGGTCACGCAGGATGATACCGCCCGGCGGGTTGCCGTTGATCTTGTCGTAACCGGCAGCCTCAAGCGCAACGCTGTTTGCCCAGGCGCCGTGGCCGATGTCGTCAAGGATCAGGATCGGCCTGTCCACCGAAATCTCGTCCAGCACGCCGACCGGGTCGTCGGTTTCGTCGAGCAGGTTGGTCATGCTGACGCCCGAGCCGACAACCCATTCGTTGTCGCTCTGCTTGATGCAATCGCGAACGGTGTCCTTGGTCTCCTCAAGAGAGGCGAAGGCTTCAAACTCGCAGAGGCTGGCGTTGACCCCGGCCTCGATCAAATGCACGTGGGCATCCTGGAAGCCGGGCAGGAGCATCCGGCCGCCGAGCTTGACGACGTGTGCGTCCGCTCCGGCTTTCTCAAGCACACGCGCCTCGTCGCCGACGGCAAGGATCACCCCGTCGTCGTCGATTGCCACTGCCTCGGCCAATGGGGCGGCGGGGTTCATGGTGCGGACCTTGGCGTCGGTGATGACGAGCGTCTCGGCGGCGGCGCCGACAGCGCCGCTGCAAAGTGCCGAAGCTGCGAGAAGCAGGCCGGTCAGCGACTGCAGCGTTCTCCTGGTGTTTGGGGCCATGGGGTTCGTACCTTTCCTGTCGAATGTTCTAAATATCACGCCCCTCACATCTATGCAGATGAACTCTCCGGTAATCGATGCTGAGGGCGTTTGGTGCCGACAGCCACGTGTCGTGTGCCGTCGGCTGTCGCCGGCGCTCAGTCGAGCGTCACCCAGACGGATTTGGACTGGGTGTTGTCGAGGAGCGCCTGCAGACATTTGTCGCGGCCGTGGCCGGAGAGTTTCCAACCGCCCCAGGGCTGGCTCATGTCGCCGTTCATGTAACCGTTGATCCAGACCATGCCGCATTCGAGGTCGCGGGCGATGCGATGGGCCTTGCCGAGGCTGGACGTCCAGACGCCGGCAGCCAGGCCATAGGGGCTGTCGTTGGCGATCCTGACGGCGTCCTCTGCTCCGTTGTGGGCAATGATCGCGCCGACCGGCCCGAAGATTTCTTCCCGCGCTATCATCATGCGGCTGTCGACGCCGGCAAAGAGGGTCGGCGCGACGAAACATGTAGCGTCCGGGCTGCAATCGCTCGGGTCACCACCAATGACCGGCTTCGCGCCTTCCTTGCGCGCGCCGTCGATGTAGTCGAGCACGCGGCCCTGATGGGCCTTGTTGACGAGCGGCCCCATCGTTGTCGTCGGGTCGAGAGGATCGCCTGGCCGATACTTCCGGGAAGCATGTGCTGCGAGGAGCTCACAGAATTCGTCGTGAATGCCGCGCTCCACCAGGATGCGGGAGCCGGCCGAGCAGACTTCTCCCTGATTGCCGAACAGGCCGTCGGCGACCTTCGCGGCAACAGTCGACAGGTCCTCGACATCGGCAAGCACGATCTGCGGCGACTTGCCGCCGAGCTCGGCCGAAACCGCCTTGAGGTTCGTATCCGCGGCGTAACGATACATCTGCCGGCCGATCGCCGTCGAACCGGTGAAGGCGATCTTTTCCACCTGCATGGAGCGCGCCAGTGCCTGGCCGGCGACTGCGCCGCGTCCCGGCACGACGTTGAGAACGCCGCCTGGGCCACCCGCCTCCAGAAACAGGCGACCGAGCAGGAGCGCGCTCAAGGATGTGTCTTCGGCCGGCTTCAAGACCACGCAGTTGCCGGCGGCAAGCGCCGGGGCGATCTTCCAGACGGCCATCATCAGCGGATAGTTCCACGGCGTGATGCAGCCGACGACGCCGAGCGGTTGGCGCAGGATGTAGTGCAGCGCGTCCGGATTGGTGACCGGTGCGGAGCCTGCGATCTTGTCGATGCTCTCGGCCATGTAGCGCATGGTCAGCACCGCGCCGGGCACGTCGATCGCACACATTTCGGCGATCGGCTTGCCCATCTCCATCGTGTCGAGCACCGCCAGGATGTCACGGTTCTCGGCGATCAGTTCGGAAAACCGGATGAGGATGTCTGTCCGGCGCCGGAGCGGCATGCGCGACCAGACACCCTGTCGAAACCGCTTGGCCGCGATATCGCAGGCTGCCTCGATGTCGGCGGCGTTGCCGCAGGCGACATTGGCGACGAGAGCGCCGGTTGCGGGGTTGATCGACGCCAGCGTTTCATCGCCTGCGGCGGCGCGAAACTGCCCGTCGATCAAAAGCCGCGTCTCGGGGCGCAGTGCGTCCGCAATGCGGTGCCATCGTCTGTCCGGTGTCGTGTCCATGACCTGCCTCCACGGTTGACCTTGGCATGCGTTGTAGCGAGCGGGGGAGAGCCGGGCACAGTCCCCCTCATGGGTGACTGGCGCTCCCTCCAATAGCCACGGACCTTGGTGAGCGACGAATACATGCGTGCGGAGGACAAGATGCGAAGCAGGATCGACGGGGATCGTTTGTGGGCTCGATTGATGGCGATGGCCGAAGTCGGCGCAACGGCGGAAGGGGGCTCGTGCCGGCAGGCGCTCTTGGATGCGGATGAAGCCGGCCGCGCCCTGTTTCTTGGCTGGTCTGGGGCGCGTGGATACGACATCCGCAAAGACCGGATCGGCAATCTCTTCATTCGCCGTCCCGGTCTCAATCCCGAAGCGTTACCGGTCCTGATCGGCAGTCATCTCGACACCCAGCCGACCGGCGGACGCTTCGACGGCGTGCTTGGGGTGCTCGCCGGGCTTGAAGTTTTGGAGGCGCTGGACGATGCGGCGGTGGAAACCGTCAGGCCGATCGATCTCTGTGTCTGGACCAATGAGGAAGGCTGCCGCTTCCAGCCGGCGATGATGGGTTCGGGCGTTGCCTGCGGCGTGCTGGATCTGGAAAAGGCCCTGTCGGCGCGTGATGGCGCCGGGATCGCGGTGGCCGACGAGATCGCCCGGCATGGCTACGATTGCGAGGTTGTACCCGGCCTACCTGAGGCGGATTGTTACATCGAGCTTCATATCGAGCAGGGCCCGATCCTGGAAGCGGAGGCAAAGACCATCGGCGTCGTCACCGGCGGCCAGGGTATCCGCTGGTATGAAATATCGGTTCGCGGCGAGGAAACCCATGCCGGCCCGGTGCCGATGGCGCTGCGCAAGGACCCGGTACCGGTGCTTATGCATGTGATCGAGCTCGTGCAGGCGATAGGCGGGGTCGACGAGAATGCGCGCTGCACGATCGGCCGGATCGATCTGTCCCCCGGTACGATCAACGTCGTTCCCGGGCATGCAGACATGACGGTCGATCTGCGACATCCCGACGAAGCCGTGCTCGACAGGATGCACCAACGGCTGATGGACGGGCTGGAGACACTTCGCCAGCGCCATGGCGCGATCGATCTTCAGGGGCGTCTGACCTGGCACTCGCCGGTGATCGTTTTCGATCGCGATTTGATCGCGGCCGTCAGAGCAAGCGCAAGAAAGCGCCAACTCTCCCATCGCGACATCGTTTCCGGCGCCGGCCACGACGCGTTCAATCTGGCGCGCCGGGTCCCGACCACGATGATCTTCGTGCCCTGCCGCGACGGGATTAGTCACAATCCGCGCGAATACGCGTCACCCGGTGATGTCACCGCCGGCGCGAACGTACTCCTCGACGTCACTCTGGATCGTGCGTCGGCGTGATGGGTGGGGAAGAAGTAGTCGGCCCAGGACCGGGAGAGAGTGCCGTTCTTGATAGGACCGGACCTGTCGGGTGAGCCGTAAAGCTGCCGTGGAATGGTCAGCAAATGGCCCCGATACGGCCGCATCGAGCCCATTCCAGCGTTCCATCGTCGCGGCGCATTCGGTATCCGGCCGACCTTAGGGGCGATTGAAAGTCAGTATCGCTCCTGATCACGTCATGCGCATCAGAGAGGAATGAATATGATCACCGGTTACAAACCCGTCGCGTCGCTCGCGGCGGCAGTCTTTAGCTTCATGGTCGTCAGTCCCGCATCCGCCCTTGAGATCGCTCAGGCCGAAACGACCCAGCCGACGCAGGGCCAGGCTGGCAGCAAGGGCCCGGACGCTGCGATCAGCGACCAGAAAATCGAGGCCTTCGCGGTTGCCTATCTTCAGGTCGACAAGGTCAGGCAGGAATATTCCGCCAAGATAGAAGCAACGTCGGATGCAACGGCGAAGAAGGACTTGGAGACCGAAGCCAGCAAGAAAATGGTCGAGGCCGTCCAAGCCTCACCGGCCATTTCGATCGAAGAGTATTCGGCAATCCTTACAGCTGCACAGAGCGATCCCGCAGTCGCAAAGAAGGTTCAGGCAAAACTCCAAGACACCGCTCCGGCACAGCAATAGCCGGGCTCGGACGCAACCAGTTGGACAGCGACAAATGGGTAGCCCGCACCAGGTGTGGGCTACCCGCTACGAAATGGACCTTCACCGATCTGCCGGGCCAAGGTCCAGCCGCTTCAATATCGCCTGGTTAGCCTCTTCCGCTTTCCTGTTGTCCTTTGACGATCGCTTAAGCCCCAGTTCGCGATCTCTCGCGCTGAAACCCGCAATCCGGCAATGAGCGCGTCAGTTCGGGCGCCGGGCAAGAAGTCCGGCGAGTGCTGTAATCTCGCGCTCGAGCACTTCGCGCGTTATTCCGATGAACCGTCCTTCCAGGCTGAGAGAGATTACCCCATGAACGGCCGCGAAGAACGTGCGGGCACGAACTGCCACGTCCTCCTGAGCAGCCTCCGGAAACTGCTGCGCAAGCGGTGCTGCGATGAGACCGATCAGAAAGCCGTGTTCGGCAAGATGCCACTCGGGGACCGGGGCACCCTCGGGCATTCTGTGTTCAAATAGCGCCGACCATAGATTTCGCTCTGCGAGCGCAAAACGGAGATAGGCGAGCGACAGGCTCAGGAAGGCCTCCTGAACATCTGCCGCCGGTTGGACCGCAGCGTTGAGGGCGGCTTCCAGGCGCTTCAATGTACCCGAGTTGATATGCAGGATCAGTCCGTCGAGATCATCGAAGACGGTGTAGAGCCCGCCGAGTGCTGCACCTGCACGCTCGGCTATATCGCGGGCGCGCAGGTTCTTTAATCCTTGCTCCCGGATCAGCTCCGTGCCGGCGGCAATAAGCCTCGATCTCAGATCTTCCTTCTTCGCTTCACGCTTTCCGGCCACTGGCCACCTCATTTTGTTGAACGATGTTCATTTTCAATATTGAACAACGTTCATTTTTGTGAGAAAACATTATTGAACATTGTTCATACATGGAGGTGAGGAGATGTTCAAACAAATCGTAACGCTCTTGCGCGGTCGCGCTCATATGGCGGAGGAGGCCTTCGCCGATCGGCATGCGCTGCCCATTCTTGCTCAGCAGATACGCGACGCTGCCCGCGGTGTCGAAAGCGCGCGACGGGCCGTCGCTTTGGCCATAGCGCAAAATCGCCTGGAAAAGGAAAACGCCGAGAGGCTTTCCGCTCACATCGAGGAGCTCGAAATCCGCGCCATTGCAGCCCTTGAAAAGGGGCGAGAGGATCTGGCCGCGGAAGCCGCAGCCTCGATCGCGCGGCTGGAAACCGAACTGCAGAATGCGCGCCAGGTTCAGGCGGAATTTGCAGACGGAATAGATCGGCTGAGGCAAGCGGTGCGGCAGAGCGAAACGCGCCTGGAGGCGCTGCGCCGCGGCGAACGCCTGGCCGCCGCACGTGACCGGACGCAGCGCCTTTCCAAAGAGATGCCCGGCAATGATCTCGCGACACTCAGCGACGCCGAGGCAACGCTCACGCGGCTCGAAACGCGTCAGCGCGAGGCCGAATTGACCGCCGAGGCGCTGATCGAGCTGGAAGAGCGGCCGGATCCGGCAGCACTTGCGCAGAAACTGGCTGCGGCCGGTTGCGGACGCCCTCTCGTGACAAGCGCCGACGACGTGCTCGAGCGCTTGCGCGCCAAGATGAACCTTACGCTTTAGAACCTCTGTTTCTCAAAGGACAACGACGATGAACGACAGCCTGATGAAACACTCTCCGGCCTGGACCTCCTTCTCTTATGTTAGCTTCGGGGTGGCCGCTTTCATGGTGGTGATTGGCCTTTACATGATGCCGATCGACCTCTGGGGCAAAGGGTACCTGGCCATGGGCATCCTGATGCTGTTGCAGACGGCCGTGAACGTCACCAAGACGCTGCGCGACAATCTGGAGGCAGAAAAGCTCATCCGCAGGATCGATGATGCCAAGACCGAGAAATTGCTGCTCGGCATTAAGGCGGACGAAGTTTAATCGCTCATTAGCCTTGTCGCCATGGCGAACAACCTGTGGACGAGTGCGTAACTATTTTCATCTAGAACGCTCAAAAAAGGGAGACGTTCCGTGAAAACCAATCTCATGACATCCCGGCGCTTTGCGCCGCTCTTCTGGACGCAGTTTCTATCCGCGTTCAACGACAATTTTCTTAAGAATACGCTCGTCTTCCTCATCCTCGCAACCGTGGCGGCCGATGATGCGGGATCGCTGGTCACGCTGGCCGGCGCCGTCTTCATGGCGCCGTTCCTAGTCTTTTCCGCACTCGGCGGCGAACTCGCCGACAAGTTCGACAAGGCGATCGTTGCCGAGCGACTGAAGCGCTGGGAGCTTGCTGCCGCAGGCGTTGCGGTTGTCGGGATCGCATTCTCCTCCATCGCGGTGCTGCTGGTTGCGCTCTTCCTGTTCGGCGCCATCTCCGCGCTCTTCGGGCCGGTCAAATACGGTATCCTTCCCGACCACCTGGAGCGCAAGGAACTACCGCGCGCCAACGCCTGGATCGAGGGTGCGACGTTCATCGCCATTCTCAGCGGCACTGTCATCGCAGGGATTGCCGCAGCCGACGGCGTCAATCCCTGGCTGTTTGGTCCCATGATGCTCGGCCTGGCGCTCGCCTGCTGGCTTTCGAGCCGCTACATTCCGCGTCTTGGCGCCAAGGCGCCGGACCTTGTCGTCGATCGCAACGTCTTGCGCTCCACCGGCCGGCTCGTTGCTTCGCTGCGCGGCGACAGGCGGCTTTGGCGCACCGCGCTGATGGCCGCCTGGTTCTGGCTGGCAGGCGCTATCGTGCTGTCGCTGCTGCCGCCGATGGTGAAGAACCATCTCGGCGGCGACGAAACCGCAATTACCGCCTATCTCGCTGTCTTTGCCGTGGCCATCGGTGTCGGCTCCGCAATCGCGGCCTGGATGTCTGCGGGCCGTATCGTGCTGCTGCCGGCACCAGCCGGCACGCTGATCATGGCGCTCTTCGGCCTCGATCTTGCCTGGTGCGTCGGGCATGCCGGTGCGGTCGCCCCGACGGAGACGCTCCCTGCCTTCTTCGCCGGTCCCTACACGGTACGGATCGCCATCGATCTTGCCGGCATGGCGATTGCCGGGGCATTCCTCGCCGTACCGACGCTCGCAGCGCTTCAGGCCTGGGCGCAAGAGGACCAGCGTTCGCGCGTCATCGGTGCGTCGAACGTGCTGTCTGCAGCCTTCATCACCGTTGGCGGCGGCCTTGTCGCGATCCTGCAGGCATTGGGCATGTCGACACCGGTGCTCTTTGCTGGCCTTGCCCTTGCCAATGCCGTTGCTGCCTGGGTTATGCTGCGCACGCTGCCGACCAACGCATTCCGCGATTTCGTCTCCATCCTCTTCCGCGCCTTCCTGCGGCTGGAAGTCGAAGGCCTCGACAATCTGAAGAAGGCCGGTCGCGCACCGATCATTGCGCTCAACCACGTGTCCTTCCTCGATGGTGCGCTGGCGCTGGCACTCACTGAGGAGGAACCGACTTTCGCGGTCGACTACACGATCGCCAAGGCCTGGTGGGTCAAGCCGTTCCTGAAGATGTGCAACTTCCTGCCTCTGGATCCGTCAAAGCCAATGGCAACGCGCACGCTCATCAAGACAGTCAACAATGGTGAGCCGTTGGTGATCTTCCCTGAGGGCCGCATCACGGTGACCGGTGCGCTGATGAAGGTCTATGACGGCGCCGCGATGGTGGCCGACAAGACCGGCTCCATGGTCGTGCCGGTGCGTATCGATGGGCTGGAGAAGAGCTACTTCTCACGCCTCAGTTCCATGCACGTTCGCCGTCGCCTGTTCCCGAAGGTGAAGGTCACCATTCTGGAGCCGGTTCGCCTGTCCGTGCCGGAAGAACTGAAGGGCCGCAAGCGCCGCATGGCCGCGGGTGCTGCGCTCTACCAGGTCATGTCGATGCTGATGTTCCGCACCACCGACACGGACACCACCGTGATCGAGAAGGTAATCAAGACGGCCAGAGAGCGCGGGTTCAACAGGCTCGCCGTGCAGGACCCGGTCACCGGCTCGCTCACCTATGGCAAGCTATTGACCGGTGCGGCCGTGCTCGGCGCGAAGTTCCAGTCGCTCTTCCCGAACGAAAAGGCGCTTGGCGTTCTCCTGCCCAACGCCAACGGTGCGGTTGCCACCATCCTCGGCGTGATGTCCGCCGGTAAGGTACCGGCCATGCTCAACTTCACCGCCGGTGCAGCCAACATCATCTCGGCCTGCAAGGCAGCCGAGGTCCGTCATGTGCTGACGTCGCGTGCCTTCGTCGCCCAGGCGAAACTCGGGCCCGTCGTCGAGGAATTGGCGAAGACGGTGGAGATCGTCTGGCTCGATGATCTGCGCCAGACGATCGGTCTTGCCGACAAGCTGCGTGGTCTTTTGCGAAAGGGGCGGCCGCTCGTCCGGCGCACGGCCGACGAGCCGGCGGTCATTCTCTACACTTCGGGATCCGAGGGAACGCCGAAGGGCGTAGTGCTGACACACCGCAACATCCTCTCCAACGCGGCCCAGGCTGCTTCGCGCATCGATTTCCACTCGGGCGACAAGGTGTTCAACATCCTGCCGGTGTTCCATTCCTTCGGTCTCACGGCCGGAACGGTCCTGCCGCTCATCTCCGGCGTGCCGGTCTATTTCTATCCGTCACCGCTGCACTACCGGATCATCCCGGAGTTGATCTATGCGTCCAACGCGACGATCATCTTTGGGACCGACACCTTCCTGAACGGCTATGCACGAACGGCGCACCCCTATGACTTCCGCTCGATCCGATACTGCTTCGCCGGCGCCGAGCCGGTCCGGGCAGCCACCCGTGCGCTCTACATGGAAAAGTTCGGCGTCCGCATCCTCGAAGGCTATGGTGTGACCGAGGCCGCGCCGGTGATCGCGCTGAACACACCGATGTTCAACAAGGCCGGCAGCGTCGGCAAGATCATGCCGGGCATGGAGTACAGGCTCGATGCCGTGCCGGGTGTCACAGAGGGCGGACGGCTCTTCATCCGCGGCGCCAACGTCATGGCCGGATATCTTCGCGTGGAAGCGCCTGGCGTGATCGAACCGACACCCGACGGCTGGCATGACACCGGCGACATCGTCACGGTTGATGAAGATGGCTTCATCGTCATCCGCGGGCGGGCCAAACGGTTCGCCAAGGTCGGCGGCGAGATGGTTTCGCTCGGCGCCGTGGAGGCGCTGGCGGGCGAGATGTGGCCCGGCCAGTTGACGGTCGTCGTGTCGCTGCCTGATCCCAAGAAAGGTGAGCGCCTGGTCATGCTCACCGACGCTCCGGGTGCGACACGCGCCGCCTTCCTCCGCTTCGCCAAAGACAAGGGCGCCATGGACATGATGGTTCCCTCGGAGGTGAGGGTAGGTGCCGTACCGGTGCTCGGTACCGGCAAGGTGGACTTCGTCAGCGCCCAGAGGCTTCTCGCCGAGACGGCAAAGGCCGAGAACGCCGCCTGAGGATGTCGAAAAGGAAGCCGGCCCTTCAGGCCGGCTTCCCGTCCAGCACGAGATCGCCTGCCGGAAGGCGATACTTCGGAACCGTCGACGGTGCCGGCCCAACGCGCAGCACGTTGATCAGCCGGTGTCCGGGTGGCAGCGCGAAGCGCTCTCGCAACGCCTGCGCAGCGGATGGCAGGTCGGCAAGCACCGCCATCGGCCAGCCGGCAAAACCAAAGCGGGTGAAGCTCAGCCAGAAACGGTAGAAGGCTTGTCCGGAGACGATCGGGCTCTCATTCTCCGGCCGGTGAAACAGGAGACAGGCGGCTGCCGTCATCGTCTTTTCCAACTCCGCGACGAGAGCTTGGCCAAGCCCCAGGCGGTCGGCAATGTCGAAAAGCGGTGAGGCCAGAAGATGTCCCGCCAGTGCACCTTCCAGTCGTCCCATCTGCAAGGCTGCGAGGTTGAGGCCGTCAGTGGAATAGGCCGGATGCCGGGGTGACAGTCGCATCCATCTTACGAGTTCATCGCGGAATGCGCGTTCTCGCATGATTGTGAGGCTTGACCGGTCGTTGAGCGACGCAACGAAGGCAAGGTCCTCGCGACCGTACGCAAGCCTCACATCGACCGCCTGAACGGCCCAGTGTTCGAGCCTCTTAATCTGCTCAGGGGAGGTTGGCGAGAAACGCGCCCGCCATGTGAAGCGCCTGGCGGTCCACTCAGAAAGCGCCGGCGGCACCGCGTCCTCGCCGGTAAGCTGTAGCCGTGCGGCCAACCGATAGCCGGGTCTCCAATCGAGTAGATTGTGCGTCCAGAGATCATCGATCGTCACACCGATCCCGCGGGCTGCGAGCGCCATCGCCATGCCCTCAAGTGCCGCCCCACAGGAAAGCCCCATATCGCGGCTGGTCGGATCGCCGACGCTCAGATGCCGGGAGAGGTCGGCGGCAAGCAGGACGCGTCCCTCCTCGTCGAGCGCCCAGCGCGCGGGCTGGGTGTTGTGGACGGAAGGGGCGAGGTTGGCCTCCGCCGCGAGAACGGCGAGCATGGCGGCATCAACGCGCTTCATAGCGTCTTTCCGAAGAGATGCAGGCGATGAAGCGGCCTTGCGCCCGCCTTCTCCGCCTGTCTCAGGCTCGCCGCGTTGACGTCTGCAATCCAGGTGCCACCGGCGGTGTCATAGCCGGCACGGCGCATCTCGCCCAGCACATGGGCAAGCAGCAGCGGGTTGAGCCCGCGTCCCTGGTGTTCCGGCTTCACACCCTGGAATATGATCACGGCGCGGCGGCGCTTCAGGCGATGCTTGAGCAGGTGCCAGGGCGCAGTCAGCCCCAGCCGTGAGCCCATCGCCTTCAGCATCGGATTGACATCAGGAATGGCGATCACCGCGCCGGCAGGCGTGCCGTCCTTTTCCGCGACCGCCGAAATGCGTGGATCCATGATCCACTTCATCTCCTTGGACTGAAACTCGAACTCCGCACGGCTGACGGGCACGAACATCGGATTGTCTGCGAAGCTCTCGTTGAGGATCAATCGGGAGTCTTCCAGCCTTTGTTCGAGCGTGGATCGCCGGATTGGCGAAAAGCGGAAACCGTCGTCGAAAAGAGCGCGCATCTGCGCGCTGGCAAGCAATCCGTCGATCTCCACGGTGCGAATGTCGATTTCGAAAGTGGTCATCGGGAAACAGGGCGCATAGCCCCGGTTTTCCAACAAGCGAGGCAGATAGGGCGGTCCCCAGATCTGGTCGGTATAGGGCGCGTTCTCGAAACCACCGGTCATGACGCCCACCTGCTGCATGGCCGTCAGGTTGAAGTTTCCAAGGATCTCCCGAAAGCCCTTCGCGCGCGCCCAATCCTCTGCTCGCTCCAGGAGGGCGGCTGCGACCCGTTCATCGTCGGCACAGTCGAAGTAACCGAAATAGCCGCGATCAAGTGCGAACTGCGCGTTCGATGCGCGATGCACATGCGCCGTTATGCGCCCGCGCACGGCACCACCCTCATGGGCCGTGAAGCAGGCATAGTCGGCAGCCGTGTCGAAGAGTGGATTCGTCTCGGCGGAAAGGAAGCGCTTGAGGTCGCTCAGCATCGGCGAGACATAGGGTTTCCGCGCACCGTAGATCTGAAAGGGCGCTGAGAAGAAGGCGTCGATATCGCCGGTACGGATATCAATCATGAAGCGGGTCTCTTTCGGAGATCAGCATGGCCATGCGCTGGACGACCTTCAATTCGGTTTCTGCACCCGGCGTGGCAGAGACGGAAGGCATGTTGAGCGCAATCAGTCGGAACGGCCGGTTGGACACAAGCATGACGTGGGTTGCCTCGTATTTTTCAAGCAGCCAGGACATCTGCTCCGCATCCTCTTGAGGAAGGCCTCCCGACTCGGCAATGCGCAGCAGTGGGCGGGTCGCAAACAGCGCCTTGACCGTGGGCAAGTCGAGGTCGGCGAGTTCGTCCTCGCCAAGCAGAAGTGCGCCGTCGACTAATGGATGGTTCTGCAGCTCCTCGAGAAAGCCCAGCGTGTCGTCGATGCTGTCCTCCGCCAGATGCCGGATCAGGCTTTGCCGCCGTTGCTCCATGCGCAGGCTGATGCTGTCCTTCCAGATCACGCCGAGCAGGGCGGCACTGAGGATGACGCTTGCCGCTCGCACCAGCGCGGCTGGTTCGAGGCTGTTTTCGACGCCGATGACGAGGGCTGCAAGGAGCGCAACGGAAAGCAGGATGACGAAGGAGATCACCGTGTCACGGTGCCCGACGGCGCGCTGGCCAAGGCTGATCAGCAGCCAGCACAGGAACAGGATGGCGACCCCGCCGAGCCGCACTGGCTGGTCGATGTAGACGGAGCGAAAGTCCGTCACGAGCAGCGGAAGGATCAAAAGCAGCGAGAGAGCAATGCGGTCGACGGCCTGGTTTTCCGCCTTCGACAGGCTCGTCCGATCGCGCGTCACTGTCATGTGACCGGCAAGGGCGAAGGTGACCAGTTGGTAGAGGAACAGCAGTGCGACCCGCCAGGGTTCGGCGAGCGATACCGGCAGGAATGCGAGGACGAAGAAGGTGGCCGCGCCGCCGGCTGCGATCCACTTCGTGGTTCTCGGCGCGTGCCGCCGCAACAGGCCCTCGGCAAGCAGAACGGTCGAGAGCGGGACGAGCCCCGCGGTTATGATCGTCGCGGCCTTGAAGATGAAAAGGTCCGTCCACCAGGCGAGCACCCGGCTCGCCATCAAGGCCGCCAGCACCTGCAGACCGAAGAGGAACCGACGGTTCAACGGGCTCTTGGCGTCGAAACTGCGGATCACCCCGATGAGCACGAGCAGACCACCCAGTGCCGCCAGCGAAACGAAACTATCGGCAATAAGCGAGGTGTTCATGGCGTCGCCGGAGCTGCAAGTCGGGTCAGGTAGCGCCTTACCAGCGGTCGCAGCAGTGCCGCAACGAGCGCATTGCGGGGTCGCTCGACGCGTCCGGCATGCGGGTTGAAGAACCAGCCGCGGCAATCGGCGGACTGTGGGCGGCCGAGGATTGCATGGATCGCCTCATAGGCCATCAATGTGCCCGTTGAGATCACCATCGGCGCGAAAGACATGCGGCTGCGGGTGCCGGCGATCACTTCACCGGCGAGCGACAGGTCGACATGATGACGGGACGACGAATGCACCATCACATATTCCGCCTCGCGCAGGAACGCCTCGGCCCGCTGGTCCGGCGTCAACGCGTTCCAGGCCGTGCCGACAGTCGGATAACCGAGCCGCTCCTCGGGCATCAAATCCTGCGGGCGTGTCACATAGACGGAGGGCAGCGGCGAGGCGTAGGCGTCGATCACCGTCTGGCCGTGGTCTCGCGACGTGCGATAGAGCAGCAGGCTGGCGCCGAGATCGTCGGTTCCGTTGATGACGACATCCGCTGCGGCAATGATCGCATCGGCATGGTCGGTCCATTCGGGCCCGTAGACGGTCACGTCCAGGCCGGGATTGATCTTGAGGCAAAGCTCGCGGGTTGCCTGCGCCTTCGGCATGCCGATCGTGTCGGCGAAGCAGAAGACCTGCCGGTTGAGGTTCGAAAGCTCGAAATTATCGATATCGGCAAGAACCAGGCGACCAATCCCGGCGCGCGCGAGCGACTGGACACAGGCGCCACCCATGCCGCCGGTTCCACAGACGAAAACGGTCGCCTGGCTCAGGCGCCGTTGTTCCGCTTCGGTGACGAAGCCGATGTTGCGTGTGGTGAAGGTCTCGTAGGAAAATTGGCTGCTCATCGGCTGGGCCTCAACACGCCCCACTGCCGGCGGCTGTCGGCCCAATGCAACGCGGGCAGCACGAGCCTTTGTACGAGGATGACAATACTTGCAACGGCAAGGCGACCAAGCGCGTTGCGCGGCACGCTTTCCATGAGGTAGCGCTGAGCCGCATTGAGATCCAACTGTCCGATTTGCAGGAGGTCGTCACCGCGATCGTAGTCGAGTTCGGCGGCGCAGAAGTCGTTATACTCCGCCTTGCGGTGCTTCGGGGCCGCCTCGAACGTCTTCTTCAGGTTGTCGGAACCGCCGGTATAGGAATTGGTGATGACGAAACGATCGGCATCGAAGCCGGCGTCAGGGCCGACCCCGAAGACATGGCGATGTGATTCCATGATGGCTGTGGCGATCAGTTGCTGGCGCAGGGATCTGCGTGCGCCACGGGTGGGTGCGGGAAAGACGCCGCTGAAGGTCTCGGCCACCATGCCGGCAACGGCCGGCACCTGGGTGACATTCGAAATCCAGAGCGGGCGAAGCTGGTTGCGCAAAAAGAGAAGGAAACAGGTGAGGCCGTAGAGGATCCAGGAAAGCCCTTGGCTGCGAACCGCCGGGGCGATCATCACGAGCCCCAGGTGGAGGACTTCGACCGGTTTGCCGGAAAGAGAGACCTGGAGGACAGGCAGCGCGTTGAAGGCAACCGGCTCACCGTCGGAAACCCGGTAGACGAGCGTGACGATCGTTCGGGTGAGCGCATCTTCACGCTCGGAGAAGATGCCGTAGCCGAGCTCCCCATCGGGAACCGACCGTTGCGCGACTTTTCGCAGGTCCTGCCTTAGCCTGGCGACCTCGCGCTCGTTCATCCATTGCCCGGGAGCTTCCACGATCCTTGCGCGGAAGTCTGGCGATGTCTTGAATGAAAGATCGAGGCGCTTCTTCAGAACGACCGATATCAGATTGTACAATGTCCCGTGTCCGCCGCTTCAATTCTGGGGTGGAGCTTCTGCAAGCTTCGGTCGCATCCTTGCGGAAGAGGACAAACATTTGGTTTAATTCCTGGAAGAGATGCCGGGGCGAGCGCAATCATGCTCCCGCCCCACTGGTTGTGCATGGATGTCTGACGCGGCCTTAGAGGCCGGTCGTCTTCAGCAACTGTTCTGGGTAGCGCTCTCCCTCGATCGGGATTGCCGCGGCCGCTGTTTCGATTTCTGCGAGATCGGCATCCGTCAGCGCGACATTGACCGAGGCGAGGTTCTCTTCCAGGCGATGAAGCTTGGTCGTGCCGGGGATCGGGACGATCCATGGCTTTTGTGCCAGCAACCAGGCGAGCGCGATTTGCGCAGGCGTGGCGCCCCTGTCGTCCGCGATCCTCTTCAGGAGATCGACGAGCGCCTGGTTCTTTTCCATTGCCTCGGGCGTGAAGCGCGGCAGGATCTTGCGGAAGTCGCCCTCGCCGAGCCTGGTATCCTTGCTCATCGCACCGGTAAGAAAGCCCTTTCCGAGCGGGCTATAGGGCACAAGGCCAATGCCGAGCTCTTCGCAGGCTTCAAGGATGCCGTTCGTCTCCGGGCCGCGGGTCCAGAGCGAATACTCGTTCTGGAGCGTGGTGACCGGCTGGACTGCATGCGCCCGCCGCACGGTTTGAGCCCCGGGCTCGGACAGGCCGAAGTGCCGAACCTTGCCGGCAGCGATGAGATCCTTCACAGCGCCTGCGACGTCCTCGATCGGCACGTTTGGATCGACGCGATGCTGATAGAAGAGGTCGATGACATCGACCCCGAGGCGTTTCAGCGATGCGTCGCAGACCGAGCGGATGTGCTCCGGCCGACTGCTCAAGCCCGACTGCTTGCCGTCAACGATGTTGAAGCCGAACTTGGTGGCGATGACCACGCGGTCGCGTACGGGCTTCAGGGCCTCGCCGACCATCTCCTCGTTGGTGAAGGGGCCGTAGACCTCCGCGGTATCGAAGAAGGTCACGCCGCGATCGACCGCCTGGCGGATCAGCGTAACGCCCTCCTGCCTGCTGACCTTGCTGGCATAGCCGAAATCCAGGCCCATGCAGCCAAAGCCGAGGGCTGAGACTTCTAGATCCGCTCTTCCGAGAATTCGCTTCTTCATGTCTTTGCTCCGTTCGTGATAGCGGCGAGCGCGCACGAGACCAGCCGGCGCTCTCTTCAAGAGGGCACGCCGGTTCAACGCGTCCTGGCCCCAATCTAGATATCGCGGAGAAATTCGATTAGATGCTAAATCAAGAATGAACCTATATTGTGGATTCATGAATGAAGCGAGATGAACTGGGTGATCTTGTCGCGTTCCTGACGGTTGGCGAGGAACGTAGCTTCACCCGAGCGGCCGCCCGCCTCGGCACGTCCCAGTCGTCGCTCAGCCATACGGTGCGACGGCTTGAGGAGCGCATGGGCGTGCGCCTCTTGACCCGGACGACGCGCAATGTCGTGCCGACGGACGCAGGGGAACAACTGATGGAGACGCTGCGCCCGGCCTTCAACGACATTCGCAGCCGGCTCGACGCGCTGAGCGCGATGCGCCAGCAGCCGGGCGGCACCATCCGCATAACCTCGAGCCGCCACGCGGCCGAGACGATCCTCATGCCCGCCGTGAAAAGGCTGATGGCCGAGTATCGAGAGATCAGCGTCGAGATCTCGATCGACCAGCGCTTCGTCGATTTGGTCACTGAGCGCTATGATGCGGGTGTGCGGCTGGGCGAAAGCATCGAAAAGGACATGATCGCCGTCCGCATAGGTCCGGATCTCAGAATGGTGGTGGCGGGGTCGCCGGACTATTTTGCACGCTACCCCAGGCCTCAGACACCTCATGATCTGACGGGGCACAATTGCATCAATCTGCGCCTGCCCACGCTTGGCGGACTATACGCGTGGGAGTTCGAACGCGACGGTCGCCCGCTCAATGTCCGCGTCGAAGGGCAATTCGTCTCTAATGATGTGCCGATGATCATCGACGCGGCTTTAGGCGGCCTGGGCCTTGCCTGTCTTCCCGACGATCACTTGGGACCGCTCGTCAAATCGGGGCGGCTGGTGCCCGTGCTGGAAGATTGGTGCCCGCCTTTTCCCGGATTCCATCTCTACTATCCAAGCCGGCGGCTGGCGTCGCCCGCGTTTGCATTGCTGGTCGAGGCATTGCGCTTTCGCGGTGCCTAGCGTGCCGCTCCGGGCCGTGGACGAGCACTATCGATGATGTGGGACTGCGCTCGTTTTAGCGACCGCCAAGGGGCGAGGGAGCCGGGCAGGGCTCGGCTCCCCGTTGGTCCGTAGCGATATCAGGGCTGGTAGTCGGCAGGGGCGATGATCTTGCTGAAATCGTAGGAGGCGACCATTTCGCGCGTCACCAGCAAAGCGGGGGCTTCAATGCGGCCCAGCACCTTGCCGCCTTCGATCGCGGCGGCCGCCTCGCGCATCGCATCGCGTCCCATCGACACTGCCGGCTGAAGCGACGCGCAGGTGAGCGTGCCCCTTTCAAGGGCGGCGCGCGCGTCGTCGTTGAGGTTCGAGGTCGAGACCTTGATCTTGTCGGTCGCCCCAGCCTGTGTCAGCGACTTGATCGACTCTACCGCCATGGTGTCGGCCGCGGTGAAGATGCCGTGAATGTCCGGGTGGCTCTTGGTCCAGTCGGTCGCCGCGATGCCCGCATCCTTGGTGCCGCCGGCCTTTTCGGCGACGATCTTGATCTCGGAAAATCGGCTTCGATGGTGCTCTTGAACCCGCTGACCCGAAGCTTGGCCCACATTTCGTCCGGACCGGGATTGCGTTCGTGCCGTCATTCCAATTGACAATATACATACGTATGTATATTTGTGGTCAGTATTGCGGATCGGCGACCAGGAGACGGCATGAAGGCGAACGACAAGCGGAGGGAGCGCGGCGATCGCGCCCGGGCGAACATTCTTCATCACGCGACGCAGATCGCGTCGGTGGAGGGGCTGGAGGGATTGACGTTCGGACGGGTCGCGGCTGATGCCGGTGTGGCGAGAGGCAACGTTCAGGTTCTCTTTGGCGACCGGGAAGCCTTGCAGTTGGCGACGATCGAGAACGGCGTGGCACTTTATGCCGAAACGGTGGTTGGCCCCGCGATGGCACTCCCGACAGCGGTCGAGCGCCTGATCGCTCTGATTGAGGGATGGTACACATTCGTTGAGCAGCGAACGCTGCCCGGCGGCTGCCTGGTGCATGCGCTCAGCAGCGAGTATCGCACCCGGCCGGGAGAGATCCGCGACCGTGTCGAGCATCACCGGGCCGAGGCGAGACAGCGTATCGTCGATCTGGCAAACGCGGCGATCAACGCAGGCGAGCTTCAAGGCGGCATTGATGTTGGCGTGCTGGCCTTCGAACTGACGTCCTACCAGGCATCGGCCAATGTGGCAGCGCTCATGGGGGAGCCTGAGCAGTTCGAGCTGGCACGCCGTGCGTCCAGGGAGCGCCTTGCCGCGGCACGGGGTGTGTGATGGACAACGACCCCTTTCACGCCGGAGAGCAGCAACTCCAGAGCCTCTTTGCCGTCCGTGAGCAACTGGCCGGGTCGCGCGCGATACAGGCGAGCCTGCCACCCGGCTTTGCGGATTTCCTTGCGGAACTGCACTATGTCGTTCTTGCCGTGCCTGACCGGGAGGGGCGGATCTGGGTCACCATGGTCTTCGGTCGGCCCGGCTTTCTGAGCGCACCAGATGCCATGCGTGTGCGTGTCGCAGCACGCCCTGACGCCGCAGATCCAGTGGCTCGTGGCATTGTCGAGGGAACTCCGATCGCGATCCTTGCGATCGATCTTTCGACCCGGCGGCGCATCCGCGTCAATGGTAGCGTAGGTCGGGTGGGTCAAAGCGATTTTGTCGTCGACGTGCAGCAGGCCTTTGGAAACTGTCCGCAATACATTCGTCCGAGGGACGTTGAACAGGCGGTCGGCGCAAGTGGAGAGCCGCTTCTGATCTCGGCCGATACAAGTTTGGCTCGACGTGTCGTTGCTGGTGCCGATACGTTTTTCGTTGCGACCCGCGCCGCCTCCGATGCCGGCGGCGATATGGATGTTTCCCATCGCGGCGGTCCGCCTGGTTTCGTTCGGTGGGACGGCGAATGCCTGATCTGGCCGGAATATCGCGGCAACTACTATTTCAACACCCTCGGCAACCTGCTCATCGATCCTGCCTGCTGTCTGCTCTTTCCTGATTTTGGCACGGGCGAGATGGTGGTCATGACTGGACACGCCGTGCTCGACGGCTTCGACGGCCGCCTGAGGCGCTCGCACGAGGGCATGCCGATGAACGGGCTGGTTCGCTTCAAGCCTGATCTCCTGATGAGCCGCACTGCGCTGGCGCGCCCGTAGTTCGATCCTATTCCAGTTTTGTCATTCGCATCTTGGCGCCGGTCGTAACATGGCCGTGCCGGAAAGGTCTTGTCATGGTCAATGCCACGCTCGAAACCCCGCATGAGGCCGATCAGCCGCAGGCGACCAATCCATGGCTTTCGGTGTCGATGCTCGCCTTCGGCGTCTTCGTTGTCGGGACAGGTGAGTTCGTTCTGGCGGGCCTGTTGCCGCTTCTCAGCAGTTCGCTCGACATCGCGCCATCCGTTGCAGGGCAGGTCATTACGATTTTCGCTTTGACGTGCGCGATCGCGGGTCCGGTTCTCGTGGGCGTGACTGGCGGCTGGGAACGCCGAACCGTTCTCCTCGTCGCAGCCCTTGTCTATCTCTTCGGCAGTGTCTGGACCGCGCTTGCGCCAAGCTATGCGCAGGTTCTGATCGGTCAGGTCGTGGCGGCTCTTGGCGTCGGGCTGTTCGTGCCGACCGCCACTGTCACCGCCGCCGCCATGGTCCTGCGGGCACATCGGGGCAGGGCGATCGCCCTGGTCGTCAGCGGCTTTACGGCGGCCACTGCGCTTGGCGCGCCGCTGGGCACGGCTTTCGGCGGCGTGTTCGGCTGGCGATCGACCATGTGGCTTGCAACCGGGCTGGCAGCCCTCGGCGTCGTCGGCGTCGCCGTCTTCATTCCGAAGTCGATCAGGATCGCAACGACGACGGGCTTGCTGCAGCAGTTGCGGCTGCTGCGTAACCCGCAAATCCTGGCGGTCCTCGGAGTAACGCTCCTCGCCTTCACCGCGGTCTATCTGCCCTACACGTATATGGGCATCATCTTTGCGACCGCCACGCAAGGAAACGGCGTCTATCTGGCCGGCCTGATGGCGACGCTCGGCGTGATCGGCACGATCGGCAACCTGGGTGCCGGCATGCTTGCCGATAGGGTTGGCGGTCAGAAGGTTGTGGCAATCGCCTTGCTTTGGCTCATCGTCAGCATGCTGATCCTGCCGCTGACCACCGAGACACTGGCATCGGCCTTCGCGATCATCGCATTCTACGGGATCGCCGCCTTTGCGATCACGACGCCGCAGCAACACCGGCTGATCTCGCTGAAACCGGAGGCCGCCGGCGTGCTGGTCTCGCTCAATCAGGCCATTCTCTACCTTGCCATTGCGCTATCCGGTTCGATCGGTGGGCTTGGAATAGAGTGGGCAGGTGCTGGCAATCTCGGCTTGGTGGCGGCAGCGCTGGCAGCGGCGGCATTGCTGTTATCGGCGTCGATGAGATCGAGTGCCGATCGGAGCTGACAGGCAGGCAACCCGCCGGGTGTTCGGGCACCTCGTGCCCGGCTTGCCCTCCCAGACTATCCGCCGTGCCGCCGTGCAGGATAGAGCCAGGCAATCAAGAGAACTGCCATGGTGACGTCCGGTGCCGAGGCATCGCCATCGATCCGGACGCTGACCGTGCCACGGTCGGGAGCGCATCAGCCAGGACGGAGGCTGTTCTGAGCCGTGGACGTTTTGGCCAACGGCGTCTTCTCCACATTGAGTATCCAATCCCGGAAGGTCGCAATCTTTGGATTGTCCTGGGCGTGCTCGGGACACACTAGGTAATAGGCAAACTCGTCTATCAAAGCCGCGTCCAGGAGCTTCACCAACTCACCGCTGGCGAGTTCCGCTGCAATCATTGCAGCGGGCAGCAACCCTGCGCCATGGCCAGACAGGATCGCCTTCAAAATAAGGCTGCTATCGTCAAACGACGGACCGCGGGGAGAACGGAACTCTTCCACGCCATTTGCCTGGAACCAAAGGCTCCATCCCTTGCGGTCGGCATCATGGACATGCGGCCAGCGGATGAGATCGTCCGCGCATCGAGGGACGCCGAGGCGATCGACGAGATCAGGAGCTGCCACGGCGACCATCTCGACGGTTACGACGCGGTCGCTGCGCAAGCCCGGATAACGGCCGGCACCATGACGCACCGCGACATCGACGCTGCCGCGGGAGAAATCGGCAAGGGTGCTGCTTGCGACGATTTGGAGATCGATTTCGGGGCTGATCTCCTGGAAGGAATGCATGCGCGGCAAGAGCCATGCCGATGCGAAGAATGGCGTGACGCTGACTGTCAGCATGCCGCTGTCGTTGGAGGCCATGACGCGTCGCGAGGCTTCGGCAATCTGGCGAAAGGCATTGCGGACCGCTGGCAGGTAGTCCCGGCCCGCATCGGTCAAATAGATGCCGCGTGTCACTCGTTCAAACAGCTTCACGCCAAGATGCGTCTCGAGCGATTTCAACATCTGGCTGACAGCGCCCGGAGTGACGCAAAGCTCGTCGGCCGCCATCTTGACCGAGAGATGGCGGGCGGCGGCCTCGAAAGCCTTCAGGGCATTGAGCGGGGGAAGGTGGCGGCTCATGATTTAGATTTTCTAAGTTATAAGGATGATTAAATCTGGTTTGTCGGCCGAGTATGGCGTGCTTTATCACATTAAACTGTGCTTGTCTCGCTCCTCACAAGGAACAGGAGGCGCGATTGAAGATAGATAGATTTTCTAATGCATGTCGCTCACCGTAGTCGGGAAAAATTGAATGACGATAGTTTCGGATGATTTCACTTTGCTCAGCCTCGCGGAGATCGGAGACAGAATCAAAAGAGGGAGCATTTCCTCGCTGGCGATCACCGAGGCGCAGCTTCGGCGCATCGCGCGACTGGAACCGGACCTCCACGCCTATGCGCAGGTGATGGACGCAAGCGCGCTGGAACAGGCGAAGGTGGCGGATGAGGAAATCGCCGCTGGACGCCATCGCGGCCCGCTGCACGGCGTTCCGATCGCCGTCAAAGACCTGTGCTGGATCGAAGGCGTGCCAACCAGGGCTGGCACACTCGTCCATGGCAATTTTGTTCCGGACGAAGACGCCACTGTCGTCAGACGCCTCAGGCAAGCAGGCGCGATCATTATCGGCAAGACGCAAATGACCGAGGGAGCGTATTCGGACTACCATCCGGCAATAACCCCGTCTGTCAATCCATGGAACGCGGACTACTGGACCGGGATTTCCTCGAGCGGTTCAGCTGTCGCGGCGGCAGCGGGCCTTTGTTTCGGTGCGATCGCGTCCGACACCGGCGGCTCGATCCGCTGGCCGGCGGCCGCAAATGGTGTCACGGGCCTCAAACCGACATGGGGGCGCGTCAGCCGGCACGGCGTTTTCGATCTCGCTCCCTCCCTTGACCACATCGGTACGATTGCGCGAAACGCCATGGATGCGGGGATCATTCTTGCCGCCATCGCGGGAAGTGATCCGAAGGACCCGACGGCGGCAGCGCAACCGGTGCCGGATTTCGCTTCCGCTTCGCGAAGCGGGGTCGGCGGTCTGCGGATAGGCTTTGATCCACGTTGGAACAGCGAGGACGTGGAGCCTCAGACACAGGCCGCACTCGCCGCTGCCTCGGACGTTTTTTCCGATCTTGGCGCGCACATGGTCGAGATCAGGTTCCCGGACGTGAGCCAGGCCGTTGCCGATTGGGTGCCGAACTGCGCCGTGGAGGCGGCAGCCGTTCACGCGCGAGACTTTGCTGCGAACAAAGACTTGTACGGGCCTATCCTTGCCGGCGTCATTGAAAAGGGCAAAGCCGTCTCGGAGGCGGAGTATCAGCAGATCCTTCTGCGACGCGCGATTTTCCGCCGTGACGTCGAAGCCTTGTTTGCATCCGTCGACCTGATTCTGACCCCGGTTCAGCCGTTCGCTCCCCTGACACTCGCTGCCATCGCGACACTTGGTGAGCAGCCGGATCTGATCGCTAGGCTGCAGCGCTATACCTGCCCCCTCGATATGAGCGGCCATCCGGCACTGACTTTCCCTGCAGGTGTCGCAAAGGACGAGATGCCGATCGGCCTTCAATTGCTGGCTGGTCAGTTCCAGGAACTGACCCTTGTGCGCGCCGGAGCGGCATTCCAGGGGCATACGGCTTGGCACCAGAGACACCCGGGAAAAGGGTGACGGAGACGAACGATCATGAACGCTCACCGCCAGCGCCAAGGCATCTTCTACGGATGGGTCGTCGTCGCCGCGACGTTTACGCTGACATTCGTAGGTTTTGGTAGCGCCTATACCTTCAGCGCCTTCATCGAGGTATTGCAGCAGGATCTCGGGGCATCGCGTGGCTCCGTTTCGCTTGTTTTTTCTTTGGCAGGGTTTTTGTACTTCGCCCTGGGCGTGATTTCCGGTCCCCTTGCGGATCGGTTCGGAGCAAGATCGCTTTGCCTTGTCGGCATGGTGCTTGTCGGCTTCGGCCTTGCCTTGGCGGGCCAGGCGCGCACCATCGCCGAGGTCTATGCCGCCTATGGGCTCGGAATAGGTCTGGGCGTGGGATGTGCCTATGTGCCGGCCCTTGGGGCCGTTCAGCGCTGGTTCGTCGCGCGACGTGGCCTGGCATCGGGTCTTGCGGTCAGCGGTATCGGCTTGGGCACGCTTGTCATGCCGCCGCTGGCGACTTGGTTGATCGCCGCTTTGGGCTGGAGAGAGGCCTATCTGGTGCTCGGTGGAGCGGCCGCGGCCTTCGGCATAGGCGCCGCATTGCTGCTCGAAAACGATCCGGGGCGACGTGGTCTTCGGCCGGACGGAGTCTTCGTCGAACCGGGCGTCGTGAATTCGGCGGCAAAGGAGGGCGTTTCGGTCAAGGATGCGATACGGACTCGGCAATTTGTCGGCATGTATGTCGCATGCCTGTTGAGTGCAGTCGGCGTGTTCGTTCCCTTTGTTCATCTCGTCCCGTTTGCAGTCGATCACCAGATCGCTCCGACGGTCGGCGTCCTCCTCCTGAGCGCGATCGGCGTTGGGAGCACTGCGGGGCGCTTCTGCCTTGGGGGGCTTGCCGATCGTTTGGGTCGCGACACTTTCCTGGCGGCAATGTACGCGGGCATCGCCGTGTCGCTTGCGGTTTGGGCCTCTGCGACCGGGCTTTTGGCCCTTGTTGCCTTCGCTCTGTTGTTCGGATTGTTCTACGGTGGCTGGGTCGCGGTGCTGCCGGCCGTGGTTGCCGATCATTTCGGCCGCCGCAATGTGGGCGGGATCATCGGGCTTCTTTACACGAGCGTCGCAATCGGCACGCTGATCGGCCCGAGCCTTGCCGGCTTTATCTACGACGCCAGCCACAGTTACTTCCCGGCCATTGCGATCAGCGGAGGCGCCAACGCGGTGGCCGCGCTTGTGGCGATCGTGACCATCGGTCTCAAATCAAGAACGGCTGCGGAAGGGCTTTGAACTGGCGGTGCAGTTTTTTCGTCCGTTTCGCAATTGGATATCGCTGCCATGCGTTCGCATTGCTTGCGATAAATTGCTAACGATACAACCAATGAGATATGGTCGAGGGTGAGGGAACGAATGCCGTTCCATCCCTTGAGCGTTTCGCTTGCCGTCACGCATGGCCCCAATCGAAGCCGGCCGAAGAATGGGCCTCGATACTTTGTGAGGGGGCGGTTGCGCAGGTGCCAGGAGCACGAGCCCAACACCCCCCTTTAGCGGGCGCAGTATTTCAGCCAGCCCGTCGGCCACGGACTTCGTCTCGGTGTCGGTCTCCGGCCGTCATCGCGAAGAATAGCGGCTACAGAATTCAGACGTGCGGCCAGGGCCTGCCGGGTGGGATTGCAAAGGACGAACGCAGTGAAGGATCTATCCCTAGAGCCAATCGCGACCGCCTCCGTTGAGAGGGAAGTCGACGCCACTCGTGGCGGTACCGATGCGATGCCCCTTCAGAGGATCGTTGCGGAACTTGGCTTGCCATCCGAGCCTCCGGCTGTCCTGATAGGCTCGGGGCAGAACTCGGTGGCCTACGAGCTTGACGGCAGGATCCTTCGATTGCCGCGTCATTGCGGCGCTGAACGCGACCTGGTGCGCGAAGCCGCGGCGCTTCGCGCGGTGCGGCCGCTTCTCCCGGTGCCGGTACCTGATCTTGAGGTGCGCCGCATCGACGGCCAATTCGTCTCGCTGCACGCCAAGATCTTGGGCGAACCGCTTTCGGACCTGACCGGCCTGAGGATAGGCGCACAGAGGGTTTTGGCCGCGGATCTTGCCGCCTTTCTAAAGGCTCTGCATTCGCTCCCCATCGACAGCGTGGAGGCCGAGCCTGCCGAGGCGTCTTCATCCGAGTGGAATGGCCTTTTGGCGCAATGCGAAGCGGTGGCCTTTCCTCTGCTTTCGCCTGATGTCGTCCCCGGTCTGCGGAAGCGCTTTTCCGACTTTTTAGCGACCTGCGACGCGCTTCCGCAGTGCCTTATTCACGGGGATTTTGGGACCGGAAACATTCTCGTCGATCGCGGCAGACTTTCAGGCGTCATCGATTTCTCCGGCTGCGGCCCCGGCGACCCAGCTTACGATTTTGCGAGCCTCGCGGCAGGGCTTGGTGACCCGTTCGTCGACCTGGTGCTCGCGCACTTTTCCCCAGACACGGCGGCAAGGGATCGTATGGGTTTTTATCGAATGACCTTTCCGCTTCTCGACATTCTGTACGGCGTCGAAAACCGCGACCCGGAGACAGTCCGCGCGGGCGTGCACGCCTTTGCGGCGTAGTCCGCTCATCCTCTCACCGGGATTTGCTTCGGCCCACCTCATCCGAACGCGGTTCGATGTCCGCCATTGGGCGCGCGATGTGGACTTCGCGCCTCGGTTTACAGCATCGAAAAAAGCCGTTCGGCTCTCGTTTTTTTGCGCAATCGGGGAACAGCGGGCCAAGCCTATTCGTTGAGTGAGACGGGAGAATGTGTCGGAACGAGGAGGGGTTCGCGAAGCAATGTCGGGTGAGCCATCAAATCGCCCCGGTGCGTATATTTCGTTTCCCTACGACCGAACCATGCTGGGAGAGTTTCGACGGGCTTTTCCCCGGGCCAGATGGAGCGACGATAGGCGCAATTGGTTTATTCCGGGCAAGACCGCCGACCGCCGGTTTACCAGATGGATGGACGGCCAATTGTCGGAACGAGATCCGTTCGGTGAATCAAAGGGCAGGGACGCTTACGACTTCGATCCCATCGGCAGCCCGTATCTGGTGGCAGGCGATGACCTTTGCCTGCGGACACCTTTCTCCCGCACCATCGTTGAGGAATTGCGACAGGTGCCGTGGGCGCATTGGGATGACAATTCCAGGACGTGGCATGTTCCGTTCCGCTCCTACGAGGAATTGCGGAAACGGTGGCCTGTGATCGAAGCGGCCGCCCGCCGCAATGAACCGGATGCACGAAAGCAACGCCGACTTGCGTCGCGGGGGTCCGCCGAGGAACTGGAAGCGAGAAGTCGCAGCGTCGAACGAAGAAGACGACGATACCCTGTTCCTACGGCTTTTCCACCGCGGCTCGGGCGCGCCGTCTCCACTGAAACCTACGGCGTCATAATATTCATCGGGATTTCACAGGAGATTGTCCCTCGAACCTTCTCCTGCTCGTATCCATTCATGAACAATAGCCTGATGGAGTTTGTCTGGGCCTCCTGGCGGCCCGCAACACTACCGGAATTGATCTCTGTATGGCCGGCACGCACCGGTCCCGATCATCGCAGCGGCTGGTGGCTTCCAGATCTGGAGGAATTGCGGGTTTCCAGGAAACAGGCCCGAACTCAAGAGCGCCGGCGCGCGGCATCCCGTTCTCATCGGGCGATTGCCGACGCGGGACGACCAAATGCACATTGATCGCTTTTGAAACAGGCAAAAGGTCATTCTCTGCTGACACGCCACACGACATTGCCGACATCGTCGGCAACCAGCAAACTACCCGTCTTATCGATTGCCACGCCGGCCGGGCGCCCCATGGCGCTGCCGCCTTTGCCGACGAACCCGGTGAGGACATCTTTTGGCCGGCCGCTGGGCTTGCCATTCAAAAACGGGACGAAGATGACCTTGTAGCCGCTGGGTACGCTTCGGTTCCAGGAGCCATGCTGTCCAACGAATGCGCCGTTCGAATAGGTGGGGCCGAGCGACGAGCCCCTCGAGAACACCAGTCCCAATGATGCCGTGTGGGCGCCCAGCGCGTAGTCGGGCTTGATGGCCCTTGCGACGAGGTCAGGACGCTGCGGCCTGACGCGGGTGTCGACGTTCTGGCCGAAGTAGCTGTAGGGCCAGCCATAGAAGGCGCCATCGCGCACGGATGTCATGTAGTCCGGGACGAGATCGTCACCGAGTTCGTCGCGTTCGTTGACCGCGACCCACAGCTTTCCATTCTGAGGGTTCCAGGAGAGCCCGTTGGGATTGCGCAGGCCCGAGGCGAAGGGGCGCATGTGGCCGCTTGCCTTGTCGATCTCGAGCACGGCTGCACGGTGCCGTTCGACGGCCATGCCGTTTTCGGCAACATTGCTGTTGGAGCCGACCGTAACGTAGAGCTTGCGGCCGTCCGGGCTTGCGATCACATCCTTGGTCCAATGGTGATTGAGATCGCCGGCCGGTAGATCCGCGATCTTTTGCGGCGGCGCCGTGATCCGGGTCTGTCCGTTCGAATAGGGGAAGGCGACGAGACCGTCGGTGTTGGCGACATAGAGCTTGCCCCGCGACAGCGTCATGCCGAAAGGCGAGTTGAGACCTTCGGCGAACGTGGTCCGCAGGTCGGCCACCCCGTCGCCATCGGTGTCGCGAAGCAGCGTGATCCTGTTTGCGCTTGGTGTGGCGGCGCCAGCGCGCTTCATGGCCGCGCTCATGAAGACCTTCTTCAGGCTGAAGCCCTCGTCGTGTTTGGCCGGAGCATTGCTTTCGGCCACCAGAACGTCACCGTTGGGAAGGACGCGCAGCCAGCGCGGATGGTCAAAATTCGTCGCAAAGGCGTTGACCTTCAATCCTTTGGCAGCGAGTGGATGTTCTCCGCCCCGCCACCCGGTCGCATCGGCGATGTTGACCGTCGGGATCACGGTTGGGCGTGGTTTTGGCAGAACCGGATCCGAACCGTATCCAACCTTGCCGGTGTTGCTCGCTGTCTGCCTGGCTGAGACGTTGGCGCAACCCGCCAGTAAAGCTGCGGTTAGGAGGATGACGACTGCCGCACACGGGAAACGGTTTTGCATTGGAAGGCCTCCGCAGGGATTGGCCCATCTCATCGTGAGACGCAACGGCGCCTCGCAACATTCCAACCACAAAACAGCAAGGGTTGCGACTTGTTCCCGGCGGTAGGAACGTTTGAAGAACTTTCCCCTGTCACAATGCCTGTAAGCGGCCTATAAGACACGAATGGTTCAGCGAGCTGGAAGTGCAGATCTCCCTCTTCATGGCGGCAGGGTTCCCCCGTGGCTCGGCGATCGCATGACGAAGCTCGGGACGATCATCGCCGAAGCCATCGTCATCGAATACGGCCGTGACGAGTTTCTGCGCCGTCTGGCCCATCCTTTCTGGTTCCAGTCCTTCGGCTGCGTCATGGGCATGGATTGGCACTCATCCGGCATCACCACCAGCGTCATCGGCGCTCTCAAGCGCGGTCTCGCTCCTCGTTCGCGGGATCTCGGGATAAGCGTCTGCGGCGGTCGCGGACGACATTCGCGGCAGACGCCAGACGAACTGATCGCCATCGGCAACCGCGTCGGCATCGATGGTGCCGGCCTTGCGGCCACCAGCCGGCTTGTTGCAAAGGTCGATAGTGCCGCGGTCCAGGACGGCTTCGACCTTTACCTGCACGGTTTCATCGTCGCTGACGATGGCAAATGGGTGGTGGTACAGCAAGGCATGAACGGCGATAAACGCCAGGCCCGGCGCTATCATTGGTTGTCGGAGGGCGTTTCCAGCTTCGTCGACTCTCCCCATGCGGCGATCGAGGGAAAAGGTCAGGGGGAAATCGTCAATCTCGCAGACAGACGGGCTGCCGCATCACGCCACGGGCAGCTTGAGCTTTTGGCATCGCTTGGGCCTGACCGAATTGTCCGGGAAGTCGTCGCTCTGGATCCAAAGGTTAAACCGAAGGAGGCCGATCAGCCGTTGCTCCCACATCTCGTGATGCCGGCACATCACGACGTACGGGAGGAAAACGTCAACATGCGACGGCTGCATGCGACACTTTCTGCGGCTGCCGATCGCGGGCCGGAAGATTTCGAGCAGCTTTTGATGGTTCCGGGCGTCGGTGCCCGCACGGTCAACGCGCTCGCGATGGTGGCTGAAGTCGTTCATGGCGCGCCTTGCCGTTTCGCCGATCCGGCCCGGTTTTCGCTTGCGCACGGCGGCAAGGACCGCCATCCGTTTCCCGTGCCCCTCAAGGTGTACGACCACACGATCGCGGTGATGCGATCGGCCGTGACGAAAGCGCGGCTCGGACTTGGCGAGGAACTGGAGGCGCTGAAGCGTCTTGACGACCAGGCACGGCAGCTCGAAAGATACGCCACCGGCCCGGACCTCAAGGAAATTGTTGCCGGAGAGTTTCGCCACTCGCCCGAATGGGGCGGTCGCAGTGTGTTTGGATGGGAGGAGACTGGCGGATCGGCCGAGCAGAGGTCGCTGGAACCGACGCCGTCGAACGCTCACCGTCAGGCACGCTAGAAAATCGAGTGGCCGGCGCTGGTTCAGCGAGATGAGCTTCAGTCGAGGGGCGGGAGCGAGATATTCCTTGGGGAAGGATGCCTTAGCCGATGTTCTCTCCCACCTCCAATAGATAAGCGTCATAGCCGAACAACAAATCCTGGCTCAGGTCCTTGCCGTCGAACCGCGCTATAAAGTCGTCAAGGTCGGCCTGACGCGAGAAGCCCATCGCCATGGCAGACATGCTTTCGATGTCGCCCTCTTCGTCCTCGTAGGTCGCGCTCATCTCCAGGACGCCCAACCGATCGAAGTTCGCTTGCATGTGGAATGAAAGCCAGACCAGGTATTCCAGCGGGTAACCGGGGTTCCTCCCGTATGTCACCACAAAGGGATAAGCTGAACGGAACCGGCTGGCCAGAACTTCGCCATCGGTGGCAAAGACGAGCAGATCGCTATCCTCCTCGAGGTTGTGAAGTTCGATCGTCAAATCATGCTTGCGCAACGCGACATAGCCGCCAAGTCGGTCCCACGGCAAGGAAGTCAAGATGATCTCGCGCCATCGTGTGATGGCGACATCGAGATCGGTGCGGACCAAGAACATGAAGAAACCCTACAGCGTCAGGACACAATCAAGAGCTTTCAGCCTTGCATAGTGCACGCTGTAGTCAATAGATATTAGCGGCGCCTAAATTCATGGTAAGGAGGGAGTTATTATGATTTGAGAGGCGCCGGCGAACATCAGCTTCGCCTGCTGGCGGATCTATCGCCAGTATCCCCGCCCGTTATCGACCGATGACCGTCCCACGACGTAGCCGATGGTAAAGGCGAGGGCGCCGATCAGCAATCCGAGAGTGGTCGCGGTGTGAGGATGATCTGCTGCGGCAGTCGCGACAGCGCTCGTCTCTCTCTTCACTGCTTCGGTGGCTGTCTGCGCAGCTTTTCGCACGCCAGCGAGAGGTTCTTCGGGTGTGCCGGTAAAGCCGGCTTTTAGATCGTCGCCTTTTGCCATCGCCTTCTTCTCCTATCGCGCACGTAGGAGAAACCAAGGACAGCGCCATCGGTTCCGAAGCCTTGGAAAGATCTTTTTTAAAGCACCAATTCGCTAGCGACCTTGTGCCCAGAGTGTTCTTGGGCAAAGCCCTAGTGGGTCGACAGGATCCGGTTGTTCAACGCTCCGCGATACGTCTTCCTGGTCGCAATTTTGTTCTCCAGCGACTCGAGGATGTCTTCGCAGAAGTCGACGTCGTAGAGCTCACGAATGGTCTGGAGACCACCGGGTGTGAATACGTTGATCTCAAGCAGCTTGTCGCCGACGATGTCGAGGCCGACCAGGAACATGCCATCTTCGACAAGCTTCGGGCGCAAGGTCTCGGCGATCGCCAGCATTTCCTTTGTCACATGCGCCCGTTTTGGCGTCCCACGCGCGTGAATATTGGAGCGTACGTCTCCCTTCGCGGGAACGCGCCTGAACGCAGCGTAGACGTCGCCGCGCTGCAAGGGTCGCCCGTTCATGAGAAACAATCTGGTATCTCCTTCCGACGCCTTCGGAAGGTAACATTGCGCAATGAGATAGCCGACCTCACCCACCGCATCGATGATTTGATTGAGGTTGGATTCGGTGCTGCTTCCGACCCGAAAAACGTTCTTGCCGCCAGATCCCTGTAGCGGTTTGATGATTACGCCGTCTGAATGATCGTCGATAAACGCCCTGATCTCCTCGATGTCCTTGGAAATCAAAGTGGTCGGACGAACGATGGCCGGGAAATCCTGGAAGTAAAGCTTGTCTTGCGCCAAGGCCAGACCACATGGGTCGTTGACGACGATCGTGCCTCTTTCTGCGGCAAGCCGACCAAAATTTGCACCCGCATGCGCGGCCCAGGGGCGAGTATCGGCATCCAGCGACGGATCGTTCCGTAAGAACAGAACATCCACCTCTTCAACATTGACAAGGGCTCTTTGCTGTTCGGGCGCGATCAAAGCGCGTAGCAGAGTTTCGGACTTCTTGGGGCGTGCGTCGCCAAGATGTGCCGCCCGGATCATCAATGCGTCGTCGGGCCCAAGTATGAAGTCACCCGGCGTGATGTAGAGGACCTCATGGCCACGAGCAAGCGCAGCAAGCGCCAAGGATGTTGTCGTATAGGACGGCCTTTCGGTTTCGATCGCGTTGACAAGGAAGGCGATGCGCATGGGGGCTCCTGGCTTAAGACAAGGGTGCAACCGGCCACACCCGGTACAATGGCCCCGAAGGCGACTTTAGGGGCCCGAAGCGTGTGGGGCTCGCGTTAGACCCAACCTGAAGACGACATGAAGGATCCGTTGCATTAACGCTCCTCGCTGCTACTGGTTCCTGTCAGTCTTGATTGTCTCCGCAGATGCGCCCTAACCCGATGGCCAGGGTTCCAGCTAGGTGATGTCTCTAATGTTCGGACCGGAGGGTCTGGCAAGTCTCGGACGAGGATTAAGTGCGGGCTCAGCGTCAATCTCCTGGCTATGTCCGCATGGCACACAGCCGCACTGGGGTGCCTGCACGCGGACACACCGACAGGCAGAGGGCGCTCAAGCTCCCTCTGCCTCTTAAATGGTTCAGCGCTTGTGATGGACGCTTTGCAGACCGTAAACCGGCGTCTGAATACCCTCCAATCGTGCCTTCAGTTGCAGTGACAGGTACTGCGAATAATGGCGCGATTGGTGCAAGTTACCACCATGGAACCACAGGGCATCCTGTTGCGTGGGCTTCCACATGTTGCGCTGCTCGCCCTCCCAGGGGCCGGGGTCCTTCGGCGTATCGGAGCCAAGTCCCCAGACCTTGCCGACCCTGTCGGCTGTCTCCTGGTCGATGAGATCGGCGACCCAGCCATTCATCGAGCCGTAGCCCGTCGCATAGACGATGACGTCGGCCGGGATCTCCTTGCCGTCAGCCAGTTTTATCGAGGTTTCGGTGATCTCTTCCACCTGTCCTGCGGCAAGCTTCACCTTGCCGTCGATGATCAGCTGCGACGCGCCGATATCGATGTAGTATCCGGACCCGCGGCGCAGGTACTTCATGAAGAGACCTGAGCCATCCGCGCCCCAATCGAGTTGGAAGCCCGCCTTTTCCAGCGCCGCGTAGAAATCGGCGTCGCGCTCGCGCATCTTGTCGTAAAGCGGGATCTGGAACTCGTGCATGATCCGGTAGGGAAGCGACGCGAAGATGAGATCCGCCTTGCCCGTCGTTACGCCGTTGGCCAGCGCCTGTTCCGAATAAAGCCCACCGAGGCCGATATCCATCAGCGTGTCGGACTTGACGATATGGGTCGTCGAGCGCTGGATCATCGTGACGTCGACGCCCGCCTCGTACAGCGCGGCACAGATGTCGTGGGCCGAATTGTTGGAACCGATCACAACGACCTTCTTGCCCTTGTAGCCATCCGGCCCCGGGTGCTGCGAGGAATGATGCTGGTCACCAACAAAGCGCTCACGGCCGTTGAAATTCGGAATGTTGGCCTTGCCAGACATGCCGGTCGCAAAGACGAGCTGCTTTGGCCGCAACACCACTTCCTCACCGTCGCGGTCAACGACGATGGTCCATTCCTTCGCGGCTTCGTCCCATTTTGCCGATTTGGCGGTGGAGCGTGTCCAGTAGTTCAGCTCCATCACCTTGGTATAGAATTCCAGCCAGTCGCCAATCTTGTCCTTCGGTGCGAAGACCGGCCAGTTCTTCGGGAAATCGATGTAGGGCAGGTGGTCGTACCAGACGGGGTCATGCAGGCAGAGCGACTTGTAGCGCTTGCGCCAGCTGTCGCCTGGCCGGTCGTTCTTTTCGAGGATGATGGTGGGCACGCCAAGTTGGCGAAGCCGGGCCCCGAGCGCAATGCCGCCCTGTCCGCCGCCGATGATCACGACATAGGGTTGCGTCTCATAGCCGAGCGTGCGCTCCTCGTGCTCGCGCTCCTCCTTCCAGGTTTTCGTGCCGACATTCTGGCCGTGCTTGGCGCCAAGTGGCCGGGTAAAGCCGGATTTCTCCTCGTGGCCCTTGAGTTCGGCCAGTGCCGTCAGCAGCGTCCAGATCAGGCCGTTCTTGATGCGCACGAGGCCGTAGCCGCGTCCCGTCGCAGTCTCGAACGAGATCCAGCTTTCAAGCACGCCATCCGCCTCGGTTGCTTCTTCGCCGGCGGCGACGCGCCAGTTGGAGGGTTTTGCAGAGGCAAGCTGTGCCTGAAGCATGTCGCGCACCTCGTCCCGGCCTTCGACAGTCTTGAGGTTCCAGGTGAAGGCGACGAGGTCGCGCCAGTAGCATTCCTCTGCAAAGAGGTTGACCGCATCGTCGATACGGCCGGTTTCGAGTGCAGCGCCAAGGGCATCAAGCTGTGCCTGAACGCGGGTGGTGGGGGTCTTCTCGAGCATCCTTTATCCTCCTGCTCTGTGATGACAAACGGAACGGCTCCTCAACCGTCCCGCAATGGGGACCGGCCTAACGCTTGAGGTCGATCAGTATTTTCAGGTGCGTACCGGCGGGATCGAGCAACTGGTCGAACCCTGCCGAAACAGCTTCGCTCAGTGAGACATGTTTGGTGACGATGCGGCGAGCCGGTATTTGGCCGCTCGCGATCAGGCGCGCCACGCGCGGCCAGTAGTGGGTCGGATAGGCCCAGGAACCGCGGATATCGATGTCCTTGAAGGTCACGTCAAACCAGTTCAGCGGGTTCTCGCCTGGATGAAGGCCGGTCTGCACGACGACGCCCTGCTTGCGCACTGCGCTCGCGCAGTTCTTGAGCGCATGTTCGTTGCCGACGCATTCGATGGCGACATCGCAGCCAACGCCGCCCTCGGTTTCGGCCTGGACAACATCGCTGACCTTTTCGATCTTGGGATTGATGGTGCGGACCTCGCGGAGTGCTTCCTTCGCCAGTGAAAGCCGCGTCTCGTTGAGATCGGAGAGAAAAATCTTCGACGCGCCGGCTGCCCGCGCTGCCATGGCAACGAGAATGCCGATCGGTCCTGCGCCCGTGACCAGCACGCTGTTGCCGGCGGTGACGCTGCCGCGATCGCACGCATATACGGCGACTGCGGTCGGCTCTATCAGAGCGGCTTCTTCGTCGGATAGCGCATCGGGAATGGGCTGGACATTGTAGTCGTTGAGCAGCGCCGCTTCCGCCATTCCGCCGGAGTGCCAGGATAGGCCGGCCAGTGCCAGGTTGGCGCTCAGGTGAAACAGACCACGATCGGCATAATAGTCTCCGCGGCGCGGCATGATCAGCGGCTGGACGGAGACCCTGTCGCCCGGCTTCACATGGCTAACCCCTTCGCCGATCGCCTTCACGACGCCGCCGAATTCATGGCCGAGGATCTGCGGTCCATGAGCACCCGTGAAGGGATGCGGTTCCTTCGGGATGAAGATCGGGCCATAGGCGTATTCGTGCAGATCGGTCCCGCAGATGCCGCAGAAACGATTTTCCACCAGTACCTCACCGGGGCCAGGGGCAGGCGGAGCGTCGACATCGTCAATGCGTAGGTCCTTGGCGGCGTGAAAGCGCAGAGCTTTCATTGTGTTTCCTCCTGTTTGTTCTTGCACAGGAGAGGCAGCAAGCAGCATGCCAGATCGCAACTGCGTCTATTTTGTTTGTGATATCAGAGGCTTGAAACGTGACGGGAGCGAAAGTCACTGAAAATGCAACAGTCCGGGTGCAACAGGTGTTGCAGGCGTTGCGTCAGTTGAGCCGCTTCAGACGGCGGTGGATCGTGGAACGGTTGACGCCGAGCTTTCTCGCAAGCGCCGAAACGTTGTCGCCGCAGTCCTTGAGTGCCTGGCGTAACGCATCATCCTCGCCGGGCAACGAGTGGATGGCTTCGGAGAAGAGATGTTCCGGCAGGCACTCGCTATCGATGAGACCATTTTCGGAAAGGGCCGCGGCCACGCGCAGAACATTGGAAAGCTCACGCAGATTTCCGGGCCATTCATGCGCGAGCAAGGCCGCCCGAGCCGTCTTGTCGATGCGGTAGGACTCGTGGTTCTCCTTCTCGACACGAGCGCGTAATTGATCGATCAGCCAGCTAAGATCCTGACGCTCTCGCAAGGCGGGGAGCGAGAGCGTGGCGGCGTTCAGGCGGTAATAGAGGTCTTCCCGGAAACGGCCCTGCTTAACCAGTTCCGCCAGATCGCGGTGGGAGGCGGAGACGACGCGCAGGCGGATTGGCCGGGCCTTCAGCGCCCCAATCGGCTGGATCTCATTTTCCGAGAGCACGCGCAACAGCCGGCTTTGCAGCGTGAACGGCATGTCGCCGATCTCGTCGAGGAACAGGGTGCCACCGTCCGCATCCTCGATCAGGCCGCGCTTACCTTTCTGGCTGGCGCCCGTGAAGGCACCGGGTGCGTAGCCGAACAGTTCGGATTCGATGAGATGTTCGGGAATGGCTGCGCAATTTACGGCGACGAAATTGCCATTGTCGCCGCAGCTGTCATGGATCGCGCGAGCAAGATACTCCTTGCCGCTGCCCGTCTCCCCTTGAATGAGAATTGGGATGCGGCGTGTGGCCAATTTTGCCGCGCGGGTCTGCACCCGTTCCATTGTCGCGTCGCCCTGGCTGAGATCGCGCAGGGCCCGGGGGAGGCGCGCTTCGGGCGCGGCGGGCGTGCGCAGGCTGACGACGGGCGCGATGGCGCTGGCGAATAGGACTAGGCCGCTCTTGGCTCTCAGCAAGCGTTCGCCGTTCGGACGTCCGCGCATGAAGTTTGGCAAATCGTCCACGTCGATATCGAACACCTCCGAGAGCGGAAGGCCGAGGAAATTGCGTGTCTGGAGGCCGCGGATGTTCATCGAGCGGGCGAGTGCGCCGAAGCCACCATGGGTCATACCGGTGATGCGGCCGCTGCCGTCGAGGGCGATGGCGGCGTCCGGGTCGACATCCAGGAATTCCGGGGAGCGGGCAAGCCGCAGGACCCAGTCGTTGCGGGTGCGGGTCATGAGGTTGGCAAGCTCGATCCGCCGCGCAGTGGCGGATACCAGATGCAGCGCCAGCTGCTGGCTTGCCTTGGCAGTGGGCGACCGGAGCTGGGAGATGTCGAGCACGGCGGTCAGGTCGCCAAGCGTGTCGAAGACCGGCGCCGCCGTACAGGTCAGACCGATATGGCTCGCGTCGAAATGATCGTCCTGATGGATGATGACCGGCTGGCCGGAGACGATGCACGCCCCGACGGCACAGGTGCCCGCCCGGCTCTCAGACCACTCCGAGCCGAGATAGAGGCCCGCCTTACGCAGCTGATTGTCGAAGGTCGGATCCCCCATGAAATCGACGGTGACGCCGCGGGCATCGGACAGCAACAGGACATAGTTCTGTTCGGCGACTTGGTTGAACAGCCCTTCAAGCCCGGAACGCCCGATGCGGATCAGTTCTTCCGCCTGTTCGCGATGCTCGCGCAGCTTCGATCCCGGAACGATATAGGCTTCCTGCGCGATCGTCGGATCCAGCTTGTAATCATTGAGGCAGCGAAGCCAGGATTGGACGACGGGCTCGTCGCGTGGGCTCGCGGCCCCGGAGGCGACTCGTTCTATCTCACGAATATGCGACAGCGACGTCGACATCGAGCGCCCTCCTGACGGGAAAGCTGACACACTCTCATCGACAACGTCAAGCCAACGGTGGACGGTGACGTGCGTCAGCCAAGCGCTTGCCGACGAGGCCTATCGAGGTCTGGGCTGCACGTCGTTGAGATCGGCAGCGTTCTGGCATTAACACCCCATTGCCTGAGTGCTTCCCATCCCATGCGCGATAGCCCTAGGATATGGGGTTCGCTGCCCCTTCCTCCGTCTGGAGGTAGCTGATCACGGCGTCGGCGATCATTCGGCGATGGCGGCCGATCGTGGCCGATTCGGAAAGATCCCTGCGAAAGATAGTTCCGAATGTATATCGGTTCGAAACCCGGAAGAAGCAGAAGGCACTGATCAGCATATGCACATCTATCGGGTCGGCCTTTCGCTTGAATGCACCCTCAGCGATACCGCGTTCCAGAATGCCCGCGATCGTTTCGATGACCGAGACATTCAGATCACGGATCGCTTCCGACCGCAGCATATGCGCTGCGTGGTGGATGTTTTCGATGCTGACCAATCGCACAAAGTCGGGATTGGCCTCGTCGTGGTCGAATGTGCTGGAAATTAGCGTACGCAACGCCTCTTCCGGGGCAAGGCTTGAAAGCTTCAGGTCCTCCTCGAGCGTGCGGATCTTGCGATAGGCGCGCTCAAGCACGGACAGGTAAAGTCCCTCCTTGCCCCCGAAATAGTAATAGATCATGCGCTTGGAGGTTCGGGTCCGTTCTGCGATCGCGTCAACGCGTCCGCCCGCAAGGCCGTGTGTGGAGAACTCTTCCGTGGCGACGACAAGGATGTCTTCCTTGGTGCGTTCCGGATCGTTCTTCCGACTTGCCTCAACCCGCCCCGCCATTCTTTTTGATCACTCCCCGACACTCGCCGAAATTTTCCAATGAAACCAAATCGAAACGGCGAGCGCAGAGGCTCGCCACACCGCCTCCCGTGAGATTCATATTGAGGTTACGGGGGTCTTTCAAGAGAGTCTGCTTGACATACGTACTAGTTCGTACATTTTGTAGTGGCGAAGACGACTTGAGGAGGATGTGTTCGCACCGGTGCCCTGACGCCGCCCCGTGACGCCAATGTGATGCGCGGGCGCCAAGACGGCACTCCGCTTTGGGAGGAGCGCATGATCCGCATTATCGATTTCTATTTCTTCGCGCTGAAGGTGGCGATTGCCTTGCTGCTTGCCGGCATGGTCGTCCTCGTCTTCGGCAACGTCGTTTTGCGCTATGCGTTCAATCAGGGCATCACGGTCTCTGAGGAGCTATCACGCATCTTCTTCGTCTGGCTCACGTTTCTTGGCGCCGTGGTTGCCTTGCGCGAACACGGGCATCTCGGCGTTGATACGCTCATCAAACGACTGCCGCCGGCCGCCGCGAAGGTCGCGGTGCTTCTTGGCCATGTGTTGATGCTCTACGCTACCTGGCTGATGATCAGCGGCAGCTGGACGCAGACGCTCATCAACCTGCATGTCGGCGCGCCTGCGACTGGGCTTTCCATGGGCTTCTTCTACGGGGCCGGTCTCGCCTTTGGGGTACCCGCATTCCTCATCCTGCTTGCCGACGCTTTCGCCATCGCGACCGGACGCATCGACGTGACGACGGCGGAACTGGTGCGCGACAGCGAAGACGAAGTGGCGCTTGACCCACCCCCCACGGCCACGCTCGGGCCGCTGCCCGTCAAACGCTGAGGACGAGCCGATGACCGTCACCATCTTCCTTGGCGCACTTCTCGGCCCAATGGCGCTCGGCGTGCCGATTGCATTTGCGCTGATCATCAGCGGCGTCGCCCTGATGCTCTTTCTCGGGCTCTTCGATGCACAGATCGTCGCCCAAAACGTCTTGAACGGCGCCGACAGCTTTCCGTTGATGGCGGTGCCCTTCTTCCTGCTTGCAGGCGAGGTCATGAACACCGGCGGGCTTTCCCGCCGCATCGTCGCCCTGGCGATGGCCATGGTCGGTCACATCCGCGGCGGCCTCGGCTTCGTGGCGATCTTTGCCGCCTGCATTCTTTCCAGCCTCTCTGGTTCAGCTGTCGCCGACGCGGCGGCCCTTGGCGCGCTGCTTCTGCCGATGATGCTGAAGAGCGGTCATGATGCGGCGCGCGCCGGAGGGCTGCTTGCCTCTGCATCCATCATCGGGCCTATCATTCCACCGTCGATCGGCTTCATCCTCTATGGTGTGGTTGGCGGCGTCTCGATCACCAAGCTCTTTCTCGCGGGCATTTTCCCGGGTTTGATGATCGCCGCGGCCCTTTGCATCACTTGGCTTATCGTCGCTCGCAAGGAGCAGTTCGAGCTCCCGCCAAGACAAAGCGCCCGCGTGCGGCTTGGAGCGCTGCTCGACAGTGTCTGGGCGCTTCTGTTGCCGGTGATCATCATCGTTGGTCTGAAGTTTGGTGTTTTCACGCCAACCGAAGCCGGCGTTGTTGCGGCGGTCTACGCCCTGTTCGTCTCGATGGTCATCTACCGCGAGCTGACGCCGGGCCAGCTCTTCCATGTCTTCGTAGCGGCCGCGAAAATTACATCCGTCGTGATGTTCCTGGTTGCCTGCGCTGCCGTTTCCGCCTGGCTGATTACGGTTGCAGACGTCCCCGGTGCGCTTGCCGCGCTTGTCGAACCGCTGATGGACAACCAGACCCTTCTGCTCATCGCAATCATGGTCCTGATCGTCGTCGTCGGGACAGCGATGGACATGACGCCGACGATCCTCGTCATGACGCCGGTTCTGATGCCGATCATCAAGCAAGCGGGGATCGACCCGGTCTATTTCGGCGTGCTGTTTATCATCAACAATTCGATCGGCCTGATCACCCCGCCAGTGGGCACCGTTCTCAACGTTATCTGCGGCGTCTCGAAACTGACGATGGAGGACCTGATGAAGGGCGTGTGGCCCTTCCTCATTGCCGAACTGATCGTCCTTTTCCTGCTCGTCCTGTTCCCAGAACTGGTGACCGTACCGGTCTCCTGGTTCGGGCACTGACGGCAACTTTTTATTGCGCTTCAACAGGCCGGCGGGATTACCGGCTCAATCTGGGAGGATAACATGTTGAACCGATTGACAAAAATGGCACTGGGCGTCGCCCTGCCGATCGTTTTGTTTGCAGCAGCGCCAACGCTTGCAGAGATACGCGACCAGACCATCAAGTTCGCGTCAGCCAACAACAAGGGTCACCCCCAAGTGACGGGCATGGAGAAGTTCGCCGAGCTCGTGAATGAAAAGAGTGGCGGCAAGATCGAGGTGAAGCTGTTCCCCGGCGGCACGCTTGGTGGTGACGTGCAGACCGTCTCCGCTCTCCAGGGCGGCGTTATCGAGATGACCGTGTTGAACGCCGGTATTCTTGCCAACAACGTCAAGCAATTCGGTGCCGTCGACCTTCCTTTCCTCTTCAATAGTGGCGAGGAGGCGGACAAGGTGATGGATGGCCCATTTGGCGAGAGCCTCAGCAAGCTTTTGCCCGATACCGGCCTAGTTGGACTTGGATACTGGGAACTCGGCTTCCGCAATCTCACGAACAATCGCCATGCAGTGACCAAGCTTGAAGACATCAAGGGCCTTAAGATCCGCACGATCCAGTCCCCGATCCCGATCGAGCTCTTCAACACGCTCGGGGCCAACGCCGTGCCGCTGCCCTACACCGAACTCTACACCGCGCTTGAGACTGGGACGGTTGATGGGCAGGAGAACCCGGCGGCAAACATCCTGAATGCCAAATTCTACGAAGTGCAGAAATACATGACGCTGACCCGTCACCAGTACAATCCGCAGATCGTGCTCGTCAGCAGGAAATTCTGGGATGGCCTGAACGACGAGGAAACGACCGTCCTGCAGGCCGCCGCGACCGAGGCCCGCGACTATCAGCGCAAGGTCTCGCGCGAGGCGGATACCGCAGCCCTTGAGGAAATCCGCAAGACAGGCATGGAGGTCAGCGAATTCAGTCCCGAGGAGACGCAGAAGCTGCGCGACGCCGTCAAGCCGGTGATCGAGAAGTTTAGCGCCGAGATCGGCGCTGACACCGTGCAGTTGTTGTTCAAGGAGATAGGTGCCGCGCGGGGCCAGTAACCGCGCGAATACTTCGGCCCGCCCGCAAAGTCGCGGCGGGCCGCAGGCTGGCTGCCCTTTGCAACGGGCTCAGAAGTGGAAACGGAAACAATGTCCGAAACGCTTGTTAGACCCTTGAAGGCGGGCCTGATCGGTGCAGGCATCCAGGCCTCGTTGACGCCCGCCATGCACATGGCCGAAGGTGCAGCTCAGGGACTCCGCTATGCTTATGAGCTTATCGATCTTTCCGAAATTGGTGCGACGGAAAATGATCTGCCGCGGCTGCTCGCCGACGCTGAGAGGCAGGGGTTTGCCGGCCTCAACATAACCCATCCGTGCAAGCAGGCGGTCATTGCCCATCTCGATGAACTCTCGCCAGACGCACACAGGCTTGGTGCCGTGAACACGGTCGTGCTCACGGGAGGGCGACGATATGGCCACAACACCGATTGGTGGGGCTTTGCCGAAGGCTTCAGGCGCGGATTGCCCGATGCAGATCTTTCCTCGGGCGTGCAGCTGGGAGCAGGAGGTGCGGGTGTCGCAACAGCCTATGCCGCGCTTTCGTTTGGCCTGAAGCGTCTCATCGTTTTCGATCGCGAGCCGGAACGGGCGCGATTGCTTGCCGCGATGCTGACCGCCTTGTTTCCAGAAGCGGATATCACCGCCGGTACGGACCTTTCTGTTGCAATGCGATCGGCATCCGGGTTGATTCACGCCACGCCGACCGGCATGGCGAACTATCCCGGTATGCCGCTTGACGCCGAACTTCTCGATCCGCGGCACTGGGTCGCCGAGATCGTCTATTTCCCGCTCGAAACGCCGCTGCTTTCAGAAGCGAGGCGACGCGGATGCCGCGCGCTCGACGGTGGGGGAATGGCGGTATTCCAGGCAGTTGGCGCTTTTCGCCTGTTCACAGGTCTTGAGCCCGACACAACGCGGATGCTTGCCCATTTCAAGGAAATGACCAGCTGATTCCCGAAAATCCACCGAGGAGCGAGTGATGAAGACCTCGATAGCAACGGTTTCGCTCAGTGGCGACCTCAAGGACAAGCTGCGTGCCATCTCCAAGGCGGGCTTTGCCGGTGTTGAAATCTTCGAGAACGATTTCCTCGCCTTTGACGAGAGCCCGCGTCAGGTCGGCCGCATGGTGCGAGATTTCGGTTTGGAGATCAGTCTGTTCCAGCCGTTCCGGGATTTTGAGGGCATGCCGGAGCCGTTGAGAGCCCGAACGTTCGACCGTGCCGAGCGCAAGTTCGACTTGATGGAGGAGCTTGGCACGGACCTCGTCCTTGTCTGTTCCAATGTCTCGCCGGCTGCCGTTGGTGGCATTGACAGGGCGGCCGCGGACTTTAGCGAACTCGGCGAAAGGGCCGCAAAGCGGGGCTTGCGCGTCGGTTACGAAGCGCTCGCCTGGGGACGTCATATCAGCGATCATCGAGACGCCTGGGAAATCGTCCGACGCGTCGATCACCCGAGTATCGGGCTGATCCTTGACAGCTTTCATACGCTGTCGCGCAAGATCGAGATCAACTCGATCCGCTCCATCCCGAAGGAGAAGATCTTCATAGTCCAGTTGGCCGATGCCCCACTGATCGACATGGATCTGCTGTATTGGAGCCGGCACTTCCGCAATATGCCGGGCGAGGGCGATCTCCCAGTGACAGACTTTACCCGCGCGGTGGCGGCAACTGGATATGACGGCTATCTATCGCTCGAAATCTTCAACGACCAATTTCGTGGAGGCAACCCCAGTGCGATCGCTGTCGATGGATATCGCTCGCTGATTTATCTCGGGGATCAGGTCAAGCGCGCCGAACCGGATACTCGTTTGCCGGTCCCCATAATGCCCCCTCGCGTCGACGTGAGAGGTGTAGCGTTCGTGGAGTTCAGTGCCTCGGAAGAGGAAGCAGGCGAACTCGAAGCGTTGCTCGTTTCAGTCGGATTCACGAAAACAGCACAACATCGGACGAAACAAGTGGTGGTCTATCGCCAAGGCGCCATCAATTTGGTGGTCAACACCGAGCGCGAAGGCTTTGCCAGCGCTTCCTATCTCGTCCACGGCACGTCCGCCTATGCCTTCGGCCTCATGGTGGATGATGCTGCGGCGACTGTAGAAAGGGCACGGGTGCTTGGGGCAGAACCATTCGAGCAGCCGGTTGGTCCAGGCGAGCTCGTGGTTCCGGCGATCCACGGCGTGGGCGGAGGGCTCATCTATTTTCTGGACGACAAATCCGAGCTCTCCAAGATCTGGGAGGTCGAGTTTGAGCCAGTGCGCGACGGCGGCTCTGTCATCGCGGCCGGATTATGCTCCATCGATCACATCGCTCAGACCGTAAAATATGAGGAAATGCTAACCTGGCTGCTCTTCTACACATCACTACTCGATGCTCATAAGACGCCGATGATCGACATCGTCGATCCAGCAGGCATCGTTCGCAGCCAGGTCGTGGAAAATGACGCCGGCACGTTGCGCCTGACACTGAACGGCGCGGAAAATCGCAACACGCTGGCCGGCCGGTTCATCGCCGAAACCTTCGGTTCCGGCGTCCAGCATCTGGCCTTTGCCACCAATGACATTTTTTCGACTGCGCAGGCATTGCGCGCCAATGGTTTCAAGGCGCTACCGATTTCGCCGAACTACTACGATGACGTTGAAGCGCGCTTCGGTCTCGACGTTCAACTCGTCGAAAGGCTGAAGTCCGAAAACATCCTCTATGACCGCGACGAGGACGGCGAGTATTACCAGCTCTACAGCCCGACCTTTGGCGAAGGTTTCTTCTTCGAGATCGTCGAAAGACGGGGCTATCGCGGCTACGGAGCCGCCAACGCGATTTTTCGCATTGCAGCGCTACGAAAGTACCTGAGGCCAGAGGGGCTGCCAAAAGGCTGACAGCCTAGCGATGGTAATTCTTTCCGTTGCTAGGGAAAGTTCGCGCCCGGTTCCCGGCCGATGGCATGCCCTATGCTGAAATCCTTTGGCGCACGACCCTTCAACCGGTCAAGCCGCGTGCGAACGGACCCTGGCCGCGAGCAGTCGCCGCCTGGAATGCTCATCTTGGAGTGGTGAGATACTTGTAAGCTTTGAAACAACTGGTGGCGGGGTTCGATTCCGTTCAGGGAGTTGCACAGCGCGAAGGTTTCTCTGGCAAGGGCAGCCCGCATCGTTGCTGCAGCCGGATAAAAACCGGCAGCAAGGTCGCCGCCGGTTCCTCAACGCGAAGCTTAAAAGTTTCTTTGGAAGCGCACGACACCACCGAAGGCGTCCTCGTGTCCGCGAAACCCGCGAAAAGCGGTGTAGTCGAGTTCCGGCGTGATCTTGAAGCCCGGCACGACCTCGTATGCAACGTTGAGCGCCGCGTTCCAGGTACCGTCCTCTTCGAAGTCGATCTGCGTGTTTATCGTCGCCTTCTCGCTGATCTTGGCGGAGAAGCCGCCCCACATCGCCCAGTCGCCGTACCAGCTTCCATAATAATTCGGCCGGCTCGGGTCGGATTGGTAGGCAGCCATGACGAACAGGGAGAACGCGTCGGTGACGTCGAGGTTGACGCGCGCCTTGAAGGCCCAGGCATCATAGCGCGTGTCATAGGCCGCCATGCCGAAAAGCGTCATCCGGTCCGCTTCGTATTTCACCCCGCCGAGGAGGTGGGGAATGCTGTCGGCCCGTAGGTCAAACCACTCGCGGCTTGCCACGCCGGACGCGTCGACCGCCTCCAGTTCCCAGGAGCCATTGCCTTCCTCTGCGCCCACCATGGCGGAAAAGCCGTTGCCGAAGTCGTGGGTATAGCTCGCCTGCATCGTGCGGTCGCCCGAGTAGTAAATGACGTCGTCGTAGATGACGTTGCCGGCACCCCAGGTCCAGTTGGCAAAGAGCGAATCGGCGATGCCGACCGAGAAGCCGGCAAGCTCGATAAGCGCTTCCGAAATGTAGATGCGCTCGCCAGATGCCTTGTGCTCGAAGCGCGTCTCCAGATAGGAGCGCAGCGTACCGAACTCGGTTTCATTGCGAGCGTCGAAGCGCAGTGTCGCCCGCGCCTTGCCGGGCAAGCCATCGAGCGAGCCGCCCCAGTACACATCGTCGCCCGCCGCAACCTCGTGGCGCAGGTAGCCGCTGATCTTCAGGCAGGTTTCGGTGCCCGGAACATAGAAGAAACCGTTGCCATAGGCATCGCAGACGCGGACATATTCGACCGGTTCCGCGTCTGCAGCCGTTGCCGCTTGGGTGGCGGCCATCAGGCAGAGCGCCGCTGCGGCACCTTTCAGGAGGAGAAGTGCCGTAGCACTGGTTGGGTTGTACATATCGAGTTCGTTCCCTTGTCGGTTCTTGAAAATTGGCAAAGCTTCGCCGGCTCCGTCCGTGGCGTGCGGGACAAGCGGGTGCTGAGCGGGTCTGTATGGAATGAGAGAAAAAAGGGCCGGTATCGTTTGCGATACCGGCCAGTCGGGGGTTACCCGCGCGGCGGCCAGACTTCGCCGGCAAGGCCGGTTTTCGGTTCACCGAGAAGCGGCGTCTTCAGGGCGCGGATGCCGTCGATGCTGATCAGCCAGATGATGTTGCGGTCGTATTCGGTAAAGACCGCGAAGCTGGCGTTTTCATAGGTGTATTCGGGCATTTCCTCAGGCTTGGGGAAGCGCGGCACGTAGTAGCCGGCGATCTTCGGATCCTTCGGGTCCTTGACGTCGAAGATCTGCAGGCCAGCATTGTAGAAGGCATAGGGCAGGATGCCGTCGCGGCTGTGACCCGGCTGGTGGGTCGTGCCGGAACGCTTCGGACCGAAGCTGCCGCGCCGCTGGCAATAGTCAGTGAATTCGGCCTCTGCCGGGGGTGTCGGACGCGGGAAGGCGGCGACGACCTTCGGGTCCTTCGGATCCTTGGCGTCGATGACCAGCACGTCCTTGTAGGGCTCGTAGCAGTTGGAGTTCATCGGGTAGCCGTTGGCAAAGACATAGCCGGTGCGCTCGTACTGGCTGGTATCGGCATTGTCGAATTCGGTACCGGCAAAGCTTGGCGGGATGCTCAGATGGCCCATCATTTCCGGCGTGCCGGGATTGGTGAGATCGAAGGTGTAGAAGCCGAGGCCGCCCATCGCGCCGAAGCCGATCTTGCCACCTTTTTCCACCGGCTTCGGCAGGAACAGCGGCATGCGCGAGCCCATCCAAGACGTGCGGTTGCCGGCGCGCGGGTTCATCAGGTAGGCGTCCTCGCTTGCCTTGTCGCCGACGACCTGTCCGGGAACGGTGACCTGGCTGACGAAAAGAGGATTGGCCGGGTCCGTCATGTCCCAAGCCTGGTAGCCCGGCGAATGCAGGTAGTCCGGATACTCGGTCAATGCGTAGCTGTCGTCGGGCGCCGACGAGAGGTACATGTACTTGCCGCCAAACCAGGCGGGTGCGTCGAGCGAACCGGAGCCCTGCTGCTTGCCGATGGGCGCGTCCGGGTTGTTGATGTCGGTCGTGCGGGTGGCGATCAGCGTCCAGTCACTCGGCAGCGGCCCGTTCATCTCGTAGACCTTGAAGCCCTTGAGCGAATTGTAGTGGCGTAGCGTCTCGACGATGTCGGGCTGGGTGCGCTTGTTGTCGAGAATGCCGAAGCGGCCGATCTCGTAGGAGGCTACGACGACGTTTTTCTGGAGCTTTTCACTCCAGGCAATCGTCATACCGCCGAAATAGTCCTGGACCGTCTTGGCGTCCCAGTCTTCGCTTGAACCGTCCTGTCCCCAGACGCCGCCCTTGGAATAGACGACCTTGGCCTTGGCCGGGTCGGTGATGTCGAGCACGCGCATGTAGTCGCGATCATGCAGGTACATGTAGCGCTTGCCGTCAAAATCCGCGACGTCGGGCCAGGCATGCCAGGGCGACGTGATGTGCGGGTAGAAGGCGATTTCCTCGACGTTGCTCTTGTAGGTTTTGTCGTCCCAATGGGTGAGCTGGCCGGGGAAGTTCGGCGATGCGCCGAGTGCTGTGGCGCGCGGCGCGTTGAACTTGCCCGTCGCCGGATCCATGCCGTAGTCCTTGCCCGGCGTCAGCGCCGGCGGCTGCTTGTCGTAGGTCAGTTCCGACCAGCGCTTGAGGTGGGGATCCTGGATGTTGATCTCCGTCGGTACTTCCTTTTCCCAACCCGCGGCAAGCGCAGTGCCCGCGGCCAGACACAAAATTGAGCACGTGATGATCAGCCTTCTCGGCATGTTGGTCTCCTCCTGGAATATCGGTGAACGGACGCGTCCAAGGCTGGCAGCGGCGCAAGCAAACGACAGCTCGGCGGCGACACACCCCTGTGTCGCGTTCCGAATTCTTCTTTCGTCGTGTCAGTTGATCGCGCAGGCCTCCTCATGCCCGCGCAAATCACGCCGCTTCCGTTTGCTTAGGCGCCATGAAACAGGGTCGCTTTCCCCATAACAATCGCCTTAATCAGCATTAATTCATGCGGATTTCTTATGAGTTCCCTGGCGTGTTGATGGTTTGCGGGATGCAGATGACGCAACTTCCCCTTCCTCGACGGCGTAGACTTCGAGCGGATAGCCGAAATGCTCGTCCATCAGGATCCGAGCGCGTTCGGCGTTGCGGTCGAGTACGGCCTCCATCAGCTCGGTGTGCGGACCGATGGACTGCGCCTTATGCAGCGCGGCCATGGCCTCCGCATAGCCGGCCGTCTCTCCGTGTGCCGCGCGCAGAACAGGGGCGAAGGCGAGGAACCGGTAGTGGCGTTGGAGCTGGTCGGAGATGGTCGAGCGGAAGTGCATCAGCCAACTCGATTGCGCCGCGCTCAAGAGGGCGGCGTGAAATGCCTCGTGCCGTTCCATCCAGGTATCCACAGCAAGGTCGGAAGAATCCTCGACGATCGTCTTGCAGCGCGACAGGCGGTAGTGCGCCGTGACGATCGCCGATTCCCATTCCGAGCCGCCGCGCTCCATGGCTTCCAGCAATAGAGGGATTTCGACGACCGCGCGCGCCTTCGTCAGATCCTCGAGCCCCTTGCGCGACACGGGTGCGACGGTGAAACCGCGGTTGGAGATCGCCACTACCAGCCGCTCGGCCTCCAGCCGCGACAGTGCCTCTCGAAGAGGTGTCCGCCCGACATCATAGGTCTTGCTCAGAAGGTCGGGCCGCAACGGCGCCCCCGGTTGCAGGCGGGCCATGAGGATCTCGTTTCGCAAAATCCTGTAGGCGGCCTCTGTTTTTGTGCTGTTTTCCTGCTCGTCGACCAAAGGCACCTCCAAAATTCACCGCCCGAATGTTCGGTAATCATATATGCGAGAATAATATATGATAATCGCCAATTGCTATAATTGTATACTATATCGTTGACTTTGCCGTTGGGCTGCGCTTCCTCATCGCTCGTGCTGTCACTGCAACAGCTGGAGGAGGAACACATGGCCACGACAAAATCGAAACTCATCACAGGCCTGATGGCGGCGGGCCTGGTGCTTGCCGGCATCGGTTCGGCGGCTGCCGATCCGATCCGCATCGGCATCGCCAATTTCGGCGAACACCCACCGCTCAACGCCGCCATCGCCGGCTTCAAGGCGGCGCTCGCCGAAAACGGCTTCGTCGAGGGCAAGGACGTCGTCTACACGGAGAGCCACACCAATTTCGACGCCTCGCTGGTGCCGCAGATGATCGCCAAGCTGCAGGCCGAACAGCCAAAGCTCGTCTACACCGTCACCACCCCGGTTTCGCAGATCGACAAGAAGGCGCTCGCAGGCTCCGGCATCCCGGTGATCTTCACGGCCGTGACCGATCCGGTCGCCGCCAAGCTCGTCCCGTCCAAGGAAAGCGGCGACGACGGCATCACTGGGGCGACCGACAGCCAGGACATGGCGGCCGTGCTCGCGTTTACCAAGAAGCTTCTGCCGAACGCCAAGCGCCTCGGCCTTCCCTACAATCCGGGCGAAGCCAACGACGTTGCGCTGCTTGAAGCGGTGCGCAAAATTGCTCCGGAACAGGGTTTTGAAGTCGTCGAAGTCGGCGTCGACAACCTCAACGACATCCAGCAGCGCATCACCTCGCTCTCCGGCAAGGTCGACGTCATCTACGGCCCGACGTCCAACATGATCCAGCCGGCCATCGCAGCCGTCGCGTCGGCGGCGCGCCAGTCGGGCATCCCGGTAGTAAATGCCGTCGATACGGCCGTGCGGGAAGGCTTCGTGCCGGCAAGCTTTGCCGTCAACTACGAACAGGTCGGCAAGAACGCCGGCAAGATCGCAGCCGAAGTGTTGAAGGGCAAGGACCCGAAGTCCATCGCTCCGGTCTTCCCCGCCTATGAAGATCACCAGGCGCTGATCTCGAAGAAGGCGATGTCGGCCTTCGGCGTCGAGATCCCGGCTTCGCTCGCCGACTGCAACTGCATCGTCGAGTAATCCGACGCCAGCAACGGCGGCGGCCACGACGCCGCCGTCCATGAGCGCGCCGCGCGCGCCCTGTCCATTCGTATTTACATGAATTCCGGAAGCAAGGCTGCGGAGGCGGCCTCTACGGAATTGCTCAGAGGAGGAACGGATGCTCGAAATCCGATCTGCACGAAAGGTCTTCTACAAGGGGCAGCCCGACGAGAAGATCGCCCTCAACGATCTCAGCCTGACGCTTCCGACCGGCAACTTCGCCATCGTCATCGGATCGAACGGCGCCGGCAAGAGCAGCATGCTCAATGCCATTTCCGGCGCGCTCATGCTCGATTCAGGCAAGATCCTCATCAACGGCGACGATGTGACGGCACTGCCCGTGCACAAACGTGCGACACGGGTGGCCCGGGTCTTCCAGGATCCGATGAAAGGCACCGCCGCCTCGATGACGGTTGCGGAAAACATGCTGCTCGCCGAATTGCGCGGCAAGAAACTCGGCCTTAGCCGAGGCCTCAATGCCAGGCGGCTCGCGAGCTACCGCGAACGCCTCGCGGCGCTGAACCTTGGGCTGGAAAATCGGCTGGACACGCGCGTCGAACTGCTCTCCGGCGGCCAGCGCCAATCGCTTTCGCTGATCATGGCGACCTGCGACCAGCCGGATCTGCTGCTCCTCGACGAGCACACCGCAGCCCTCGATCCCCGCACGGCTGACATCGTCATGCAGGCGACGGTGCGCGCGGTCGAAGCCTTCAATCTCACCACCCTGATGGTGACGCACAACATGCAGCACGCTGTCGATTTCGGCCATAGCGTGGTGATGCTCGATGCCGGCCAGATCCGGCTCGAGATCACCGGCGCGGAAAAGGCCGAGGTCACGATCCCGAAACTCATCGGTCACTTCGGCATGAAGACCGACCGGATGCTGCTCGCAAGCTGAGACGGACATGGAAACGGTTTCTACGATATTTTCGAACTTCATCACGCTCGTCCCGGTCACGCTGGCGCAGAGCCTCATCCTTTCCTTCATCGTTCTCGGCATCATGCTGCCGTTCCGCACACTGAATTTTCCGGACCTGACGAGCGAGGGCGCGTTCCCGCTCGGCGGCTGCGTCTGCGCGCTGTCGCTCGCCGGTGGCGCACCCGGTTGGCTGGCGATCCTCGTTGCGATGGCCGCAGGCTTCCTGGCGGGTAGCTGCACGGCCTTCGTGCATCTGCGCTTCCGCATCCACACGCTGCTTGCCGGCATTCTGATGATGACGATGCTCTACTCGATCAATCTGCGGCTGATGGGCAAGTCCAACCTCTCGGTGTACGGCACGCCAACCATTTTCGATGGCGTACCCTTTGCCGAGCCGGGTTTCCCGGTCGCGAAGATCGTCGTTGCAGGACTGCTCGGCATTGCCGTCTATTGCCTTTTGAACCTCTATTTCCGGACCGAACGCGGAACGGCCATGCGCGCCGTCGGCTCCAACCCGGATATGGCGGAAGCGCAGGGGATCAGCATCTGGGCCTTCACCATCGGCGGGGTCGGTCTAGCCGGTGCCTTCTCGGCCACCAGCGGCGCGCTCATGGTGCAGTCGCAGGGGTTTGCGGACGTCAACATGGGCATCGGTACGCTGATCAACGGTCTTGCGGCGCTGATGATCGGCGAAGCCATTGTCGGCAAGCAGACGATCCGGCGCCAGCTTGCGGCACCCTTCGTCGGAGCCATCGTCTACTACCAGCTTGTCTCGCTCTGCCTTGCCGCCGGCATGCCGCCGACCGACCTGAAACTTGCCACCGGCCTCTTCGTGCTCGCCATGCTGGCGCTCCCAACCCTCAAGCGCGCCCGCGGCCCGATGCCGGCCCGCGAAACCGTCCGTGAATAGAAGGACTGCCCCATGAACATCGATATCCATGCTGCCGAGGCGCTCGACCGCGACGACCCGCTCGCGGCCTTCAAGAAGCGCTTTGATTTGCCCGAAGGCGTCACCTATCTAGACGGCAATTCGCTCGGCGCAGCACTTCATGCCTCCTATGCCGAAATCGAGAAGGCCGCGAAAGTCGAATGGGGCCGCGACCTCATTCGCAGCTGGAACACGGCTGGCTGGTTCGCCCTGCCGCTGACGCTCGGCGACCGCGTCGGCCGCCTCATTGGCGCAGCACCCGGCCAGACGGCCGTGACCGACCACACCTCGGCCAATGTCTACAAAGCGCTGCACGCCGCACTCGGCCTCAATGCGGAGCGCAAGGTCATTGTCGCGGAAAGCGAGAGCTTCCCGACCGATCTTTACATGGCTGAGGGCGTGATTGCGACGCGGCCCGGTACCGTCCTGCGGCTTGAGGGCGTCGATGGCCCGCGGATCGAAGACCTGATCGACGAGAGCGTCGCCGTGGTGCTCGTCAATCACGTCAACTACAAGACCGGCGCTCTGCGCGATATGGCGGCGCTGACCAAGCGCGCGCACGATGTGGGTGCGCTCGTCGTCTGGGATCTCTGCCATTCGGCCGGTGCGCTGCCGGTGGAACTCGATCGCTGCAACGTCGATTTCGCCGTCGGTTGCACCTACAAGTATCTGAATGGTGGCCCCGGTGCGCCAGCCTTTATCTATGTCGCCAGGCGCCATCAGGAAAAGGCCAGCCAACCGCTCAGTGGCTGGTGGGGCCACGCCCGGCCATTCGCTTTCGAGCGCAATTACGACGGCGGCGCGGGCATCTTGCGCTTCCTCTCCGGCACGCAGCCAATCCTGTCGCTGCGCACGCTTTCGGCCGCGCTCGATCTTTGGGATGAAGTGGACATGACGGCCATCCGCCGGAAGAGCATCGCACTCACCGACCTCTTCATAAAGCTCGTCGAAGCGCGTTGCGGCGCGCATGGCCTGAAGCTGGTCGGTCCAAGGGACGGCACGGTGCGCGGCAGCCAGGTCTCCTTCGAGCACGAGGGGGCCTATGAAATCATGCAGGCTCTGATCTCGCGGGGCGTCATCGGTGACTTCCGCGCCCCGGCCACCATCCGTTTCGGTTTCACACCGCTCTATACGAGTTTTAAGGATGTGTGGAACGCCGTGGACGTGCTGCATGACGTGCGCGACGCCCGCTTTGCTGTCCGTAGCGCCGTGACCTGATCGCGATCGCTTGTGAAAAATGGAAAAGCGCTTTCCCTGCCCGGGAAGGCGCTTTTTTTCGTTTGTGCTGGCTCGAGACTTATCACATCTCGATATCAATTCATTCAACCTATGTGGATTGTTATATTAGACCGCTGATTGCATCCATTACCGGAACAGGAAGGCGCAGCCTCTGAAGGAATGGCGAAAAGGCAATCTCATGGCTCAGGATACGCATGCTCAGCTCTATATCGGCGGCAAATGGAGGGCGACCTCTGAGACGCTCGCCGTCATCAACCCCGCCAATGAGGATGTCATCGGCAAGGTGGCGGTCGCCCGCGAGACGGATCTCGCCGACGCAACGGACGCTGCCTGGCAGGGCTTTCAGGCCTGGAGCCGGACATCGCCGGCTGCCCGCGCGGCGATCATCCTGAAGGCGGCCCAGCTTATGCGCGAGCGCTCAGAGGAGATCGCGCGTTCGATCACGCTCGAAAACGGCAAGCCGCTTTCCGAGGCGCGGTCCGAGGTCATTCGCGGTTGCGAATTCTTCGAATGGGACGCCGGCGAATGCGTGCGTCTCTACGGCCGGGTTATCCCGAGCGCACCGGGCATCCGCTACATCGTGCTGCAGGAACCGATCGGCCCGGTCGCGGCGTTTTCGCCCTGGAACTTCCCGATGAGCCAGCCCGCTCGCAAGATCGGCGGCGCACTTGCGGCCGGCTGCTCCATCATCATGAAGGCGTCCGAGGAGACGCCAACCGGCGTCGTGCACATAGCGCGGGCGTTCCACGATGCAGGCCTTCCTGCCGGTGTGCTCAACCTCGTCTTCGGCCACCCCGCCGAAATCTCAGGCTATCTCATCCCTCAGGACCGGATCCGTATGGTCGCCTTCACCGGCTCGACCGTCGTCGGAAAGCACCTGACGACGCTCGCTTCGCAAGTGATGAAACCGGCGCTGATGGAACTTGGCGGCCACGCGCCCGTCATCGTCTGCGAGGATGCCGATCCGGTTGCGGCAGGCATTGCCTGCGCCACCCGCAAGTATCGCAATTCCGGCCAGGTCTGCACCTCGCCGACGCGCTTCTTCGTGCACGAAACGCTCTACAGGCGCTTCACGGACGCCTTCGTGGAGAAGGCGCGTTCGATCAAGGTCGGTGACGGCCTCGACGCAGGGACGCAGATGGGCCCGGTGGCCAACGATCGCCGCATCGCTGCCCTCCAGGGGCTTGTCGACGATGCGCGCGCAAAGGGCGCCCGCATCCTGTGCGGCGGCGGACGTCTGGACGGCAAGGGCTACTTCTTCGCGCCGACCGCGATTGCCGATCTGCCGGATGATGCCCGCGCGCTCAGCGAAGAGCCCTTCGGCCCGCTCGCGCTGATCAATCCGGTTGCCTCGATCGACGAAGCGCTTACGAAAGCGAATGCGCTTCCGTTTGGTCTTGCCGCCTATGGCTTCACCAACTCGGCCGCCAACATCGACCGCCTGATGCAGGGCATCGAGGCCGGCAATCTTTCGATCAACACGCTCGAGGCCTCCGTCGCCGAAACGCCGTTCGGTGGCGTCAAGGAAAGCGGCCTTGGCCGCGAGGGTGGCGCGGAGGGCCTGCATCACTACACCGTCGTCAAGAACGTCTCGCTGCGCACCGCCTGACGGCATCGCGCGCCGCCATGAATGGATGATCAGGCCGAAACCGCTGTCTGGGTGGTTTCGGCCTTCTTGCGTTCCATCAGCCGACAACCGGGACCATGTCGCGCAGCACCTTGCGCAGCAGTGTGCGCACCGCGAGCGTCGCGGGGGAGGGCGTGCGTTCGCGCGCCGTGATGACAGAGACATCGCGGGCAATCGACGGCTCGACCAACGGGCGGGCTGAGATCTTCCGACCGTTGAGGCCGGTAAAGGCATAGGTCGGCAGGATGGCAACCCCCGCCTCCCGCTCGACGAGCGAAAGGGCCGTGTTGATCTGGTGCACTTCGAGAGAAGGGCGCAGTGGCACGCCGGCGCTTTCGAAGCCGACCTCGGTCAGAAGACGGATATTGCTTTCGCGCGTCAGCGTGATGATCGGCTGGTCGGAAAGCGCGGACCAGGCCACTTCGGCCTTCGTGCAGATGGCGTGGCCCTCGGGCGCAAAAACCATCAGCTGGTCGCGCAGCACGCGTTGGATCTCAAGGCCGTCCTCGTCGCTGGCAAAGGTGCCGACGCCGAGGTCGCAGAGGCCACTGCGCACCCGGGGCGCGATCATGTCCGTCACGACGTCCTCGATCCTGAGTTTGAGGTTCGGATGGCTTTGAGCGACTTCCTGCAGCAGGCGCGGCAGCACGGTTGCGCCAAGGAAGGGCGGGGCGGCGATGCGCACCAGGCCCGTTCTCAGTTGCCCGAGATCGTGCACCGCATCGACGGCGCGCTCGATTTCCGCAAGGCCGGGCAGCGCGGCCGCCGCAAAGACCCGACCGGCCTCGGTCAGTTCGACGCGTCGGGTCGTGCGGTCGAAGAGCCGCGCGCCGAGCAGCGCCTCGAGGTCGCGGATCGCATGCGAGATGCCGGCCTGGCTGGTGCGCAAGCGTTCGGCGGCGCGGGAGAAGTTGCCGAGTTCGACCACGGCCTGAAAACACTTGATCTGACGGAGATTGAGCATCGCGGGATCCATACTGATTTCGGCATGAATATATACAGACTATGTGTCTTAATGAATAAAAAAATCCTGCGCTAAATGCGCCGAGAGAGACCGGAGCGGTTGCTTCACGCGCCACCGGACGGACATGCGACAGGGAGCGTCATGAAATACCAGCGTAAAGATGCAAAGGCCCATTCCCGTGCCACGATGCGCGGCATCTGGGCGGCGGCCAACACGCCGTTTACGGCCGATGGCGCCATCGACGAAGAGGGCTACCGCCGCAATGTCGAGCATTGGATTTCCGATCTCGGTATCGACGGCCTCTTCATTGCCGGCAAGCAGGGTGAGTTCTTCGCGATGTCGGTCGACGAGCGTAAACGCATGTTCGATCTCTCCGTGGAAGCGGCCGGAGGACGGGCGCAGACGATCATGTCCTGCTCCGACCAGAACATGGATGTGGTGATCGATCTTGCCCGTCATGCGCAGGCCTGCGGCGCAGACTACATCGTCGTGCATGCGCCGATCCTGCATTTCTTCAAGCAGCAGGACGAAACGCTGCTGCGCTACTATGAGGCCATCGCCTCAAAGGTGGATATCGGCATGGCGCTGTGGTCGCATCCCGACAGCGGCTATCTGATGAGCCCGGAACTGTGCAACCGGCTTGCCGACATCGAGACGGTCGTGGCGATCAAGTATTCGGTGCCGCGCGCCATGTACAAGGCGCTGACGGCGCTCGCCGGCGAACGCATCCTCGTCTCGACCGCTTCGGAAGAGGAATGGCTGGATAACGTCTTGGAACTCGGTTGGCAGCTTTATCTCTGCTCGTCGCCACCCTACACGCTCCAGACCAAGGCCGACCGGCGCATGGCCGAGTACACAGCACTCGCCTTTGCCGGAAAGGCCGAGGAGGCCCGCGCCGTCAGCGCGAGCTTGCAAGGGGTGCGTGACGCCTTCCGCAAGTCCAAGCCCGCGGAAAAGCCCCATGCGCACCAGAAGTACTGGCAGGAACTGCTTGGCCAAGTGGGGGGAGCCGTCCGCCAGCCACTGCTGGAGCTGACGAATGAGGAAAAGAGACTGACCAGAGCCGCCTTCGAGGAATGCGGCCTGAAACTGCGCTGAACGGGACAGGGAGGAATATCGATGACGAAGCTCAAGGCGTTCAATCTGCAAAAGTGGATCGACGAGCACAAGCACCTGCTGAAGCCGCCGGTCGGCAACCAACAGATCTGGAAAGACGCCGACCTCATGGTGACGATAGTCGGTGGCCCCAACAAGCGCACCGACTATCACGACGATCCCGTCGAGGAGTTCTTCTACCAGCTAAAGGGCGACATGGTGCTGAAGCTCTATGACGGCAAGGAATTCTACGACGTGCCGATCCGGGAGGGCGACATCTTCCTGCTGCCGCCGCATGTGCGCCATTCGCCGCAGCGGCCGATGGAGGGATCGATCGGCCTTGTGATCGAGCCCACGCGGCCTGAAGGCCTGCTCGACGCTGTTGAATGGTACTGCTTCGAATGCACGGAGCTTGTGCACCGCGCGGAGGTAGACCTCGAATCCATCGTCGACGATCTGCCGCCGATCTATCAGGCCTTCTACGCGGACGAAAAGCTGCGCACGTGCCCGAAATGCGGAACCGTGCACCCCGGCAAGACCCCGCCCGAGGGCTGGGTGACGCTCTGAACCCGGCAGCAAACCAGCAAAGGATCGTCATGTCGAAAGTCGAAGCCATCTGCCTCGTGGGCTGGGGCGCCATCGGACAGCGGGTGGCAGCACTTCTTAAGGCGCGGGGCGCGAACGCCCGGATTGTCGGGATCGCCGTGCGCGATCCCAGGGAAATCGAAGCGACCATGCCGGAAGGGGCGGTTCATGTTGCCGGTCCAGAAGCGCTGACGGCGACCGGCGCGACGTTGGTCGTCGAGGCGGCGAGCCGCGAAAGCGTCCAGCCCTTCGCCCGGGCGGCATTGGCGGCGGGCATGGATTTCGCGGTGTCCTCGACCTCGGCCCTGGTGGATGCCACCGTGCTCGACGAACTCGTGGAACTTGCGCGGCGGAACGGTTGCAAGCTTATCATACCGCCGGGCGCGCTCGGCGGCATCGATGCGCTCTCGGCGGCCTCACGGTTGAGTCTGGACAGCGTGGAGCACACCATCACCAAGCCCGCGAGGGCCTGGTTTGGGACGCCCGCCGAAGAGTGCTGTCGCCTAGGCGAACTTCAGGAAGCGGAAGCTTTCTTTGCAGGATCGGCCGCTGAGGCGGCGACGGCCTTTCCGCAAAATGCCAATGTGGCGGCGACCATCTCCCTTGCCGGCATCGGTATGGAACATACGCGTGTGCAGCTCGTCGCCGATCCCAAAGCAGTGGAAAACACGCACAGCATTATCGCCCGCGGCGCCTTCGGCACACTCGAAATCCGCCTTCAGAACCGCCCGCTCGCAACCAATCCGAAATCCTCGGAGATGACGGCACTGAACCTCGTTCGCCTGATCGAGAACAGGACAAGCGCGCTTGTCCTTTAGTCGGTAGCTGCCGCTCGATTGCTCGGCCATTGCCGTTCCGGGCAGATCTTTGTGCTGCCGGCAACCGCATGCGCCGCTCGATCCGTTGGCTCTATCGAAACCACCTTTGGCATCGTCGGTGAAAGGCATCACGCGTGCGGTGGTGCTTGAACGCCCAGACGTTGCGGGGGTCAGTCGCTCCGACGGCGGGCTTTCACGCTCTTCCTAGCAAGCCGTCGGCCGATCCAGGAGAGGTAGGAGGTGGTTTTTTCCTGCTGTCAACGGGGGATAACCGGGACAGAATCGCATTGCGCGAAAGCTCCGCGATACAGTGATGCGCGCCAAGGTGCCTGCTGCCGAACGAAGGCAGGATCAACTTCTTGCCCGCCAGGCTCGTCTCGAAGGAGAGCGAGATGGTCATCGCGAAGTTCGAACCCCGGCAAAACGTCTAGAGCGCGGGTTGATGCCGCAGAGGAAGTAACGATGGCCGGCGAGCGACGTAAGCCTGCGAGTGGCTCGATGCCTGTCTTTGTGAAGCCCTTTTCGGGAACAAGAGCGAGGCGCAGCCGTTCTACGGTCAGGCCTGCCTCATCGAGCCCGCACTTGGAGCAACGGCCGAAGGGAAGAGATCTGATAGTGGCATCAGCGCAATCGCGCCCCTACCCGAAGGGACGCAGCGCGCTGCAGCACACTGCCACACCCACAGTGAAAACACGCCCGTTTCTCGCACGATCTTCGGGCAAGGTCCGCTTGCGAGACGAATGCGTTGCGATAGAGTTGCTCTGCGATTCGTCGCCTGGAGGAAAGATGCGTCAGCAGACAAAGCCGTTTATCGTTGAGATCAAGCAGTCCCGAAAGCTTAAACCCAACGGCGAAAAACTATCGATCTGGGGGAAACTGGATTTGAGCGTTGCCGAAGAGCACGTGGCATCCGAGAACCCAGTAGAGGCACCGGCCGCCATCGAAAGCGGCGACCGGCTCTAGCGCGCGATCGGCGCAAACCCTCAAAGAGCCATCTCAAACATCCGTCGTGTCCGGTTGCAGTTCATGAAGAGAGGCGGTCGCGCGCTCTTCTGGAGCGGCCCATGGATGATTGCCCGCTTGTCGTCGTCCAGCGCCTTGCGCCAGAATTGAAGACAGGAAGTGTGAGCGGGCCGCGGTTCGCGTTCAGGCGCTATAGCAAGGTCGTCGCCTTCCGCCGAGCCGATAACAGGCGCGTTTTTGCGGCGCTTAATGGTATCGAAAGCTTCTGGCTGTATCGAAGCCCTATGCTTGGGGGTGGGTTTCGAAGTCGTGCTTTGGCGGTATTTCTGCTTCTGTTGATGCTGACGCACTTGGGCGTTGGATCGACCCACGCTGGTGATTCCAGCAACATTCGCAATTCCTGCTGGGCATCCGGCCGCATCTCAGAGAACGTGATCACCATAGCTTTGGCAGCCGAGCGGTGGTCCTGTGATGACCGGAAATTCTCGATTGATTCCGAGCGAGTGCTGCTTCGCTTCGATCTCAGGCCGGGCGATAGCCCTCCTCGATACTTTCTCTCCAGGCGGAGCGCACTTGAGGCGGTGCATCTCCTTGCAATCGACCAGGACGGCGCGGTGCGGCAAGCCTCCGTTTCTGCAGCAGCGTTGCCCAGCTCAATGGCCGGTGGGTATTTCAAGGCTCCCCTGCCTGTAGTGACAGATGCGACGCGGCAAGTCGTCGTCGCAATCGATTTGCCTAGCCATCGGATGACACTGGAGCGAGCATATCTGGCACCAGTGGATGTCGCAGTCGATAGCATCGACGATATACAACTCCTGACGTTCGTCGCAGGCCTAGCTGGCATGCTCGCCATGCTTCTGATCTTCAATGCGGCGTTCTATCGGATCCTGCGCGAACCTTTTGTTCTCTGGCACTCGGCTTTGACGCTGTCGTTGCTGATGACCATTATGACCTCATCAAGTTTGTCAGTCGTATTTTTCGACCCGCCGGCCATGACTTTGAGCTGGATGACCACCTTGCTCTTCGGGATGACGGTCGCATCAGGAGCGATGTTTACGTACAGCTTCATCGAACCTGGACTGATGCATCCTGCACTACGGCGTCTGCTACCCTATTGTGCGGCATCGGCATTGTTCCTGAGTGCGTTTCACGCGGCATTCCCGTTCGTTGCGCGGCCAATAAAATCGACCGCGTACACGGCTGCGTTTGCACCGATCCTCATCATTTTCATACTGTCGATGATCGACGCATTACGCCGCGGGAGTCGCGCGGCAAAATTTCAGGCAGTCGGATACACGCCAATGATCGCGGTCGGATTGATCCGTCTGGTGACGGGCGTCGTACCCTGGTTCGACAGCATCGACGCCACGCTCGCGTTTTATGCTGGCTGTCTATTCGAAGCCCTCTTCACCACGCTCGGCGTAGCTGATCGCTTCGTGACCATGAAGCGGGAGCGAGATCGCGCACGCATCGAAGCCGATCTGCTTGAACGGCTTTCCGAAACGGACCCATTGACGGGATTGCTCAATCGTCGAGCTATTGAGGGACAGTTTGCGCAGCTTCGAGCTGATGGCTTTGCAACATTGGCGGTCATTGACCTTGATCATTTCAAGTCAATCAATGACGTAAACGGACATGCCGTTGGAGATGCCGTGCTCAAAGCTGTAGCCAATGCTTTCCAGACAGGGCCGGACGTGCGGGCATACCGTCTTGGCGGTGAAGAATTTGTACTTCTCTTGCGCGGCAATGATGCCGCCACCCTGGCCGAACGCCGGCGACAGGCAATTCCGGTAATTGTCGCCAGTACCGTTCCGGGTCTTGAGCGACCTGTAACCGCCAGCATGGGAGTGGCGGATACCTTCGGCGATGAAGGTTTTGAGAAACTCTATGACCGGGCCGACAAGCTCCTCTACGAAGCAAAGAGCGCGGGCCGAAATCGAACTCGGAGCACCATCAAGGTAGAGACGGATCTGGAAATCTTTGTGAAAGAACAGGCCTTCGCCAACTAGAGCACTCACAGTGCTGAATGAACGGGGGCGGAGGTTGGTTGCGGGCTTGGCCATGTCTCTTTCTTTCGGGCCGAAGTGGTTCCGGCCCAGTGCCGAACCGGCGGAAGACGGCCGCTTCAATGTTCGGGCTCGGCCGGACAAGCGGAGACGATCTGCGGGCATACGAGGCAGTGCCCTGCGAAAGGCAAGCGGGTCCGCTCCGCGCGCGGCGACGGATGCCGGCCGCCACGCGGCGCAAATGCGGCCTTATAGCGGACGACCGACGTTTTAGACCGCAGCAAAACCGAAGGACGAGCCGTGACATTTGCGTCAGCACCGCAGAGAAGGTAGGGGTGCACCCCTATTGCAGCGATCGCGGACGCGACCACTGCAAGATCCGAAAAACCATGCAAGGCAGACCATGAGCGACCAGAACGACGACTACGTGTACGACGATGTAACGGGTGAGTGGCGGCCAGCCTCCGAACTTGCTGCCGAGAAAGCAAGAGCCGCCGAGGTTCGCGATGCGTCAGGCACCGTCCTTGCAGATGGAGATTCGGTCGTTTTGATCAAGGATCTCAAGGTGAAGGGTGCCGGGCAAACGCTGAAGCAGGGAACGGTGATCAAGTCGATCCGGCTAACTGATAACCCTGAAGAAATCGATTGCCGCCATGAAGCGATCAAAGGTCTTGTTCTGCGCACCGAGTTTGTTCGCAAACGCTAGACGTTCGAAGGGTAACTGGTGATCGGCAGTCCTGAATCCGGCGCCGACGCCTTTGGAAGCGCCCAGCTCGAGGGCCGAGCCAATGGGTTGGACTGCCAGCGCACAGCGACAGCGGAGCACGACTAAGCCGATTGCGGTCTATGAGCTCGCAGTTGCGCCGGATGGGTGTCTGGTCCCAGGCTGCGGCCATAAGCAGTTGCTTCTCTTGTCGCGTAGTGGGAGGGCGGTCCTTTCGGCTACGGGAGTACGAGGACCGCGCCATCCCGGCTCGGCCCTTCCGGCTCGACCCATGGCGAGTGCGTCTAGCTATGGACCGCGGCGACCAGGCGGCGGCAGGCCTCCACGAGGTTCGGTTGCTGAAGCAGGGCGCCGCCGATCAGATACATGACGTCGTTGCCGTAGGCCTCACGCATCTCGGGAACGCGCTCGAAGGTCATGCCGCCACCGGGTGCAGCGACGATCGCCTTCGGCCCGCTCATGTCGGCCGCGCACGCCCGAGCAATCGACAGGCATTCCTCTCGCGTGAAACCGAAGCGGCCTCCGAAGTTCGGGTAGATCACCGCATCCGCGCCCATCAGGCGATGCAGCGTGCCGAAGAACGAACGGTGCGAGAAGCCGCAATCGGCAGAAACCACATTTGCGCCGGAGAAGGCCGGGTGCGAAACGATCGGCAAGCTGAAGTCGGGATCGGCCGCAAGTGTGCGCACGACATCATAGCCGGTCAATGCCGGGGCCAGCATCACGGCGCCCGCACCGGCGGCCTGCGCTTCCTTCGCCCGGTCAAGCACGGCCGAAGCCGGCCCCGTGACATTCGGCACGAAGCTTGTCCTGCCGCCGGTTTTGGCATTGGCCTCGCCGACGGCCTCGATGCAGGCCTTCAAGCGTTCGGCAAAAGGCGACGTCACCTGATCGACGAGACCATGGTCGTCCTTGACGAAGTGCATGCCACCAAGCGCGAAATCATGGGCGCGGCTCGCAAGTTCGGATGTCGAAAGCCCGACGGGCTTGATCGCCGACATCAACAGAGGGCCTTCGCCCACGCCGGCGCGGGCGCGAAGCCCGGCAATGCCGTGGCGGGGTCCTGTGCAAAGCCCAAGGATACCCGGCGAAAGACCGATATCCTCGACCTTCAGGCCGGGCTTGATGGAGCTGTTGCCGAAGATGACGTTCAAGAGCTGCAGAAAGTCGCCGCCAACATCGTCGTCGGAATAGGAGATCGAGGCGAGAAAACCCGGCCGGCCGGCCGGATCCGGCTTCAGGTCTTCCAGCTTGCCGAGGATTTCATCCTCGACGTAGCCCTTGGGAACGGCGCTGCGCGGAATTTCGACAGTCTGCTCCAGAGCGATATCGAGTGCGCGCGCCTTAGCCTCGTCGGCGTCAGCGGCCTGCACGTAGTAGGTGACGGTGAAACGCGGAGCCACTAGAGCGCCTCCGCCTTCTGAGCCGAATGCACGTGGTCGATGCGGACCTCCGTCAATTCGTCCTCGCCGATCTCCAGCGGCTTGCCGACCAACTCGCTGATGGCGCCAACGAGCGCGCCGGCGTCGAGGCCATACTTTTTCATGAGGTAGGGCTTGGACGCACCATGGGCGAAGGTGTCATTGAGGCCCAGCCGCTTCAGGTGGATGCCAAGACCTTCTTCGGCCAGAATTTCCGCCACGAGCGAGCCGAGGCCACCGACGATGGTGTGGTTTTCCAGCGTGACGATCCCCTTCTTGCCCCGCGCGGCCTTCAAAAGGCCTTCGCGATCGAAGGGTTTCAGGGTCGAGGCGTGCAGATGGGTGATGCCGATGCCGCGTGCCTGAAGCGGTTGGGTGGCGCGCAGTGCTTCCTCGGTGCAGACGCCTGAGGAAACGACGAGAATGTCGTCGCCCTCGGACAGAACCCGCAGCTTGTTGAACGCGAAAGGCGTGGAGAAGAGACGCGGGACCTCGCCGCGAAGCACGCGCACATAGACGGGGCCATCGATGCTGTCGGCCACTTCGAGTACGGTCTCCACCTCGGTCGCGTCACCGGTCTCGAGGATCGTCATGTTCGGTACAGCGCGCAGAACGGCAATGTCCTCGATCGCCTGGTGGGTGATGCCGCCGGGCGTGGTGATACCGGGCAGGAAGCCCATCAGTCGCACCTTGCGATTGGAATAGGCGATGGAGTTGATCAACTGATCATAGGGGCGGCGATAGAGGAAGACCGAGAAGGTGTGAATGAACGGCCGGTAGCCTTCCATCGCCAGCCCGCCGGCAAAGGACAACATATTCTGCTCGGCCATGCCGAGCGAGAGGAACTGCTGCGGATGCCGGTCGCGGAAGCCGTCGACCTCGCAGGACGAGGTCAGGTCGGCGGAAAGGCAGAGGACTTCGGGTCGCGCGGTCGCGAAGGTCTCGAATGCCTTGGCGTAGGGACGATTGACGATCTCGACCATGTTCAGGCCCCTTTCATTGCGTCGGCGTCGACGCCGAGTTCGGCCGCAAGTGCGGCCTGCATTTCAAGCCGTTCTTCCTGGCTCTTGAAGCGAACGTAATGAAGTCGCGGGAAACGCTTTTTGAGGAACTCCATGCCCTGGTAGGGCGAGGTGTTGGCGAGGATGACCAGCGGCTTGCCGGGCTCGGCGCTTCCGGCCGCAGCCCTGAGCGCTTCCAGGTCGTGGCCGTCGACCGACCGGCAGGTGACGCCGAAGGCGCTTACCCGGGCGGCGAGATTGCCAAGGTCGAGCACCGACGACATGGCGCCGTCGCATTGCTGGCGGTTCACGTCGACGACGACGCGGATGTTGTCGATGCCGTGGTAGCTCATCGCCGCAAGGCATTCCCAGGTCTGGCCTTCCTGGAACTCGCCGTCCGACATGTAGACCCAGACCTTGCCCGGCTCCTTCTTCTGCAGCCGCGCCCAGGCGACGCCCGAGGCCATGGAGAGACCCTGCGCCAGCGAGCCCGTGGTCACTTCCATGCCGGGGCTGTGCTCGGCGCCGATCATCTCGACCGAACCGCCGTCCTTGTTGAAGTGATCGAGCGCGTGCTCGTCCATGCGCCCCATCTCGATCAGCGCCGAATAGATGACGAGCGCATAGTGGGCGGGCGAGATGAAGAAACGGTCGAACGCCGGCCCAACCGGTCCGTGATACCCGGCGCCGGTAAAGGCGTCCGGATTGTGCGCCGAAGGAACACCGCGAAACGGCAGCGGCACCTTCGGCAACGTCGGCTCGCCGAGCGTCAGAAGCTCGTTATAGAGCAGCGCAAGGCTTTCGGCAGCCGAGCAGGCCTGGCTGAGGTAACCGCCATTGTTCTTCATCGTGTGGAAGAACACCCGTCGGCGGATGCCGAGCGCGATCTCTTCCGTTGAAACCCGGTTCGTGAGTGTCATCGTCTCAGCTCCGTTCTGGGAAAAGCGCCTTGAGGCCTTCGGGCGATGGTGTTGCGATGCCGCGCTCGGTGATCAGGCCGGTGATGAGTCGGGCGGGCGTGACGTCGAAGGCCGGATTGGCGGCAGGGCTGCCCTCCGGCGAAATGCGCACGCTGGCAATCGAGCCGTCGCTGGCGCGCCCCTGGACGAAGCTCACCTCGTCGGCGGTTCGCTCCTCGATCGGGATTTCCTTGATCCCGTCGCGGACCGTCCAGTCGATCGTCGGCGAGGGAAGAGCGACATAGAAGGGGACGCCATTGTCGCGCGCAGCTAGCGCCTTCAGATAGGTGCCGATCTTGTTGCAGACATCGCCATTGGCCGTCGTCCGGTCCGTGCCGACAATGACCATATCGACATCGCCGTGCTGCATCAGGTGCCCGCCAGCATTGTCGACGATCAGCGTGTGCGGCACACCGTGGCCGTTCATTTCCCAGGCGGTGAGATAGGCGCCCTGATTGCGCGGGCGTGTTTCGTCGACATAGACATGCACCGGAATGCCTTCCTCGACAGCCATGTAGATGGGTGCAGTCGCAGTGCCATAGTCGACGGTCGCAAGCCAGCCGGCGTTGCAATGGGTGAGGATGCGCACGGGTTCACCCGGCGCCTTCTTCGCAGCAATCTCGCGGATGACCTTCAGGCCGTTTGCGCCAATGGCGCGATTGAGTTCGACATCTTCGGCCGCGATCTCGGCGGCACGATCATAGGCCGCCTTGGCACGCCCGCCTTCCGGCAAGGGGCGCAGATGGTCGCGCATGGCGTTCAGCGCCCAGCGCAGATTGATGGCGGTCGGGCGTGTTTCGTTGAGTTCCTCCCAGACGGCGTCGAGATGGGCGTTCGACGGGTCCTTGGCCATCGCAATCGCAACACCGTAGGCGGCCGTGACGCCGATCAGCGGTGCGCCGCGCACCCACATGTCGCGGATGGCGACGGCGACGTCGGCGACCGTTTTCAGCGTCACGACGCGGAACTCGTGTGGCAACCAGCGTTGGTCGATGATATCGACGGAGCGTCCGTCCTCGTTGAGCCAGATCGTATGGTAGTGGCGTTCTCCGACTTTCACGCTGATGTCTCCTTCTGAAGGCGCTCCGCGAGTGCGCGGATGTCCTTGAGGCTGTGGATATGATGCCGGTTGACGGCGAGGTGACGCCCGAGCTTCAGCGCCCTGGTTTCGCAGGCAGCACGGCGATCGGGGTCGACAATGGTTTCGAAGTCGGCGTTGTGGGCGAGCCCCAGGATGCGGCGGTGCATCTCGACACCGGCAAAGCCCAACATCTCGCGCCAGATCTCGTCGATGACGATATCGAGCGCCTGTTCGGCACCGAACGGATCGTTGCGCGCCTCAAAGAGGCTTGCCTGATAGAGAATGCCGTTACGCTCCGTGCGCCAGAGATGGGCGAATTCGGTGCGGAAGGTTTCCCAGATGACTTCGACCGTATCGAGCAGATAGGTGCGCATGCCATCTCGGGCACTGGGCGCGTTTTCGTGTCCGCTCTGCGAAAAATAGCTCATCCAGAAATTGGCAAGCAGCATGCCGACGTCGAAGCTGATCGGTCCGTAGAACGCGAACTCCGGGTCGATGACGCGGGTCTCGTCGTCGGTCACCATAACAGAACCGGTATGCAGATCGCCATGGCAGAGCGTTTCGGCTTTTGCCGAGAACAGATGTTTCAGCCGCTGTGCTTCGACCTTGAGGTCGCGGTCGGCGCGAAGCTCGGCCACGATCGGATCGAGCTGGGGCGTGGTGTGACGATTGAGCTCGGCCTCGAAATAGGGATCGGAAAACACCAGGTTTTCGGTGATGTCGCAAAGCTCGATATTGTCGGCGAAAAGCGCGAGGTCCGTCTTCTTTTCTCGCGTGGCCATGGAGAGGTCGGAGCCGCGAAAGAGCGTACGGGCGACGAAGAGGCCGAGGTCACGCCCGATTTTCGGCAGTTGCCGCCCGTCGATCAGCGCGCGCCTCAAAATGACGTGCGGCGTCAGGAATTCCATGACGATGAGCGCCTGGGATTCGTCGAAGAAATAGATCTCCGGCACCAGACCGGGGTCACGCGCTGCCTGGCGCTTCAGGGCATGATATTCGAAATAGGAGCGCTTCAGCGGCAGCGGCCAGCTTTCGCCGACAAGGCGCACATAGGGCAGCGCCTGCTTGACGATGGCAGCGCCCCTGTCGCCGGAGACGATGAAGACCAGATTGAGGTTGCCGTCGCCGACTTCCTTAACGCTCCAGCGCGAAAAGTCCGGCCCGATTTTTTCTCTCAGGACGGTGTTGCCGCCGAGTTTTTCCGGCAACGTCGCAGCGCTCAGCGCCTCGAAGACCTGCTTGTCCATATCGTTCTCCTCCAACGCATGGCGCGGGCCTCCACCGCTCGCAGCCATGCCGTGTGTGGTCACAACTAAGGCGGCATTCTAGCAAATGTCAATGGCCTTGACATTTGACGGAAGCCTATCCTAACCTGCCTTCATCGGGAGGAGAGAATGAGCGAACAGGCAGTGTTTCGCATTGAGGGCGTGCGCAAATCCTTCGGGCCGGTACCGGTTCTTCGAGGGGTGGATCTCGATCTCAAGGCTGGGGCGGTTACCGTTCTGATGGGCGCCAATGGCGCCGGAAAATCCACGCTCGTGCGGATCCTGAGCGGCGTTTACACGCGCGACGCCGGCACGATCACGCTCGCCGGCATGCCCTTCGAGCCGACGGCCCCGGCCGAGGCGATCCGCGCCGGCGTTGTTACCGTGCATCAGAACATCAATGACGGGGTGGTCGCCGATCTCGACGTCGCCACCAATCTAACGCTCGACCGCTTGAACGGGCGCGGTGCGCGGCTGTTCTTCAACCCGCGTCGGGTGCGCCGAGAGGCCGCCGCGGTCGCCTCGCGCATGGGGCTTGCGATCGATCTTGCCGCCAATATCAACGACCTGACGCTTGCCGACCGGCAGATGGTGGCGATCGCCCGTGCCATGGCGCATGAGCCGAAGGTGCTGATCCTTGACGAACCGACCTCATCGCTGTCGAGCGCGGAGGCCGACCGGCTTTTCGATCTCGTCGATCGGCTGAAGGCGCGCGGCGTCGCCATTCTCTATATCTCCCATCGCATGTCGGATATTCGCCGGCTGGCCGATAGCATCGTGGCGCTGCGTGATGGCCGCATCAGTGGCCGCTTCGAAGGGCCGGAACTGGACTATGAGGGTGCGGTCAACGCCATGCTCGGTCGCAAGGTCTTGGCTGGCGCCGTTGATCTGCGCAACGGCGGCGCTCCGGTCTTTGCGGTCAGCGGCCTGAAGTTGTCGGAACAGGCGCGCCCCTTCGATTTCACGCTCCGTGACGGGGAAATCGTCGCCGTCACCGGGCTCGTCGGCGTCGGCAAGACCGCGCTTGCCGAAACCCTGTTTGGCGCGCGCGCTCCGTTTGCCGGTGAGATGACGCTCGACGGCGCGCGTTACGCGCCGGCAAGCACCGGAAGGGCTATCGCCCGCGGCGTCTTCCTCGTCGCCAAGGACCGCGCCGAAAGCGGCATCGTGCCCGACTTCAACATCTACGAAAATATCAGCCTGCCGTTCCTGAGCCGGCTCTCGCGCTTCGGCATATCGAGCCGGCGGGCGGAAAAGACCAAGGCACGCCAGCAGATCGCCGCCCTCGGTGTCGTCTGCCGCAGCGAGCGCGACGAGTTGCAGACGCTTTCGGGCGGGAACCAGCAGAAGGTGATGGTCGGGCGCTGGCTTTCCGAGCCGTCGCGCCTGCTCATCCTCGACGAACCGTTCCAGGGCGTCGACATCGCCGCACGCCGCGACATCGGCGAGAAGCTGCGCGCCTCGGCCGCGGGCCGCGCCACGATCCTCTTCGTGACCGAACTCGACGAAGCCTTCGAAGTCGCCGACCGCATCCTCGTGATGTCGGAACAGACCATCGTCGGCGAGCACCGCAATGCCGACATCGATGTCGAGCGGCTCCTGTCGGAAATCGCCGGTCAATTCTATCAACAGGTCCATGCGTCATGAGCAGTGAACAGAGCAATTCCGCAGCACCGGTTGCGGTCCCTTCGAGCGCATCGGGAATTCGCGAGGCGGCCATCAAATACGGCTTCCTCGTGCTTCTCGCCGGGATGGTCCTCTATTTCTCGCTCGTGACCGGCGGCTTCGCCTCACCGCAGAGTGCGGTCTTCATCCTGCAGTCGGTGTCGATTACCGGCATCCTGGCGCTGGGCGTGACGGCCACGCTTGTCGTCGGCGGCTTCGATCTTTCGATCGGCTCGGTCGCGACGACGGCGATGATGGCCTCGTCCTATGTGATGGTGGTGATGGGCGGCGACGCACTGACGGCGACGCTCGTGTGCCTTGCCATCGGTGTCCTGGTCGGTTTCGTCAACGGCGTCATTATCGTCTACATGCGCGTGCCTGATCTGCTGGCGACACTCGGCATGATGTTCCTCTTGCTCGGCCTCCAGCGCATCCCGACGGAGGGTCGGTCGATTGCCACAGGCATGACGCTTCCCGACGGCTCGGTCGCCGGCGGCACTTTCAGCCCGGCCTTCCTGGCACTCGGCCGCCACCGCTTCGATTTCGTCCTGCCCAACCTCGTGCCGGTTTCGGTCGTGGTGTTGATCGTGCTGGCGATCGTCATCTGGTTCTTCCTCGAATACACCCGCTTCGGCCGCATGATGTATGCCGTCGGCTCCAACGAGCGGGCAGCCGGCCTCGCCGGTGCGCCGGTCAATGCCTACAAGGTTTCGGCCTATATCATTTCCGGCGTCTTCGCCTCGATCGGCGGCATCCTGCTTGCCGCCCGTCTTGGTCGCGGAGACATCGCGTCGGGCAACAACCTGCTGCTCGATGCGGTTGCCGCAGCGCTCATCGGTTTTGCCGTGCTCGGCGCCGCCAAGCCGAATGCTTTCGGCACGGCGATCGGCGCGCTCTTCGTCGGCATCCTGCTGCAGGGCCTGACGATGATGAACGCGCCCTATTACACCCAGGATTTCATCAAGGGCGCCGTGCTCGTCGCTGCCCTGATCTTCACCTTTGCGCTCTCGAAAAGAGGCAAACGCTGAAGGGGTGCCCTTCAGCGGAAAACAAAAAGTTCACCAGTGGAGGAGACTGACATGAACATGACTCGCAGAAGCCTGGGCCGCTTGACGCTTGGGTTGATGGGGGCAGCCGCCTTCGGCGTGCCGTCCTTTGCAGCCGACATGCCAAAGCCGTTCGACAAGGCCGGCGATGTCAAGATCGCGCTTGTGCGCTACCTTTCGACCGGCGACTTCTTCCAGTCCTATCTCGCAGGCGTCGAGGCGCAGTCCAAGGCGCTCGGCGTGCAGCTTCAGGTCTTCGACAGCCGCCAGGATGCAGCGCTCCAGGCCGACATGGTCGACCAGGCGATCGCGCTTGGCGTGCAGGGCATCATCATCCAGCACGGCTTGACCGAATCGATGAAGGAAGCTGCCCAGCGCGCGGTTGACGCCGGCATCAAGGTCGTCGCCTTCGACGTAAACGTCGAGAACGAGAAGATCCCGCAGATCGAGCAGTCCGACCGCGACCTCGCCCGCCTCGCGCTCGAGCAGGCCGTCAAGGACAATGGCGAAAGCTTCAAGGCAGGCTACGTCTATGTCGCCGGCATCGCGCCGCTCGACCGCCGCGACGAGACCTGGAAGGAATTCAAGGCGAAGTATTCCGGCATCGAGGAAGCCGCACAATTCGGAACGATGGACAACCCGATCGCCAACTCGGTAGCCAACCAGGCCCGCGCGGTGATTTCGGCCAAGCCCGACATCACCGTGATGTTCGCGCCCTATGACGAGTTCGCCAAGGGCGTGAAGATCGCCGTCGACGAAGCGGGCCTGTCTTCCAGCGTCAAGATCTACTCGGCCGACATTTCGACGTCCGACATCGCCGCCATGCGCGAAACGGGCTCGGCCTGGACGGCGACGGCCGCCACCAACCCCGCCGTCGTCGGCCAGGTCTCGGTCCGCTCGCTCGCCATGCTGCTTGCCGGCGAAGACCCGGGCCGCCAGGTGGTCGTACCGCCGACGCTGATCACCCAGAAGGACCTGAACGATCAGGACATCAAGAACATGGAAGAGCTCGGCGTGAAGCTGCCGCAGTTCGCCCATGCAGATGTTGCCATGCCCGCATGGATGCCGAAGCCTTAATCTCCCAAGGCGAAACGAAAGGGGCGGTCGATCAGACCGCCCCTTTTTTTCCTGATTACTCTAATTCGCTTTCCGCCTTTGGCGGCACCCAGGCTTCGATCGCCGTCTCGGGGTAGATCTGCACGGAGCCTGGCTCGAAATGGCTTTCGATCGCGTAGCCGAGGCTGGTCAGGTCTGTGCGATACCAGCCGACGATCTTGCCGCGCCATGAGGCGCGGCCTTTCTTGGCGGCATAGTCACCCATTTGAAACGCGGCATCTGCGGGCCATCGATCGACCATTTCGTCTCCATCCGAACAACTCTGGCGGGAGACTGCAGTGTGGCACGTTTTTACGCTTAGACGGAAGCGCTCAGCGCATCGCCGCTGCGATATTGCCGCCATCCACAGTCGTCACATCCGCGGTGGTTCGTTCTGCGAGCGCGTGGTGCACGAAGGCGCGCGCTACGTCCTCGGCCGTCACTTCGAGACCGAGCAGGTTTCCGCCCATGTAGTCCTTGACCGAAAGGCCGCGGGCGGCTGCACGATTGGCGATCATCTCGTCATTGAGCAGGCCCGAGCGGATGCGATCGGCGTTGACGGCATTGACGCGGATATGGTCGGCACCATGCTCAAGCGCATATTGCCGCGACAGAAACAGCGTCGCCGCTTTCGGCAATCCGTAGGCGCCGAACTTCGCGCCCGGGTTGACTGCCTGCTTGGAGGCGTTGAAGAGCAGCACGCCGCCGGTCTTTTGTTCCTTCATGATGCGCACGGCATTCTGCGCGACCGTCTGATGCGCGAAGAAATTCAGCTCGAAGCTACGGCGCAGCAGGGCGTCGTCCATCGTCGCAATCGGGCTTTCCCAGGCGGCGCCCGCATTGGAGACGACGATATCGACGCCGCCGAAGGTTGCAACCACCCGGTCGAAGGCGGCGCGCACCGAAGCGGGATCGGTGATGTCGCAGGCGATGCCAATCGAGTTGTTGCCGGCCGCCTTCGCCACTTCGCTTGCTTTGTCGCCGTCGAGGTCGAGCACGACGGCATGGGCGCCCTCGGCGACGAAAGCCTTGACGATGGCAGCGCCGATGGCGCCGGCGCCGCCGGTGACGAGCGCGACCTGGCCGGTAAACGGCTTCGGCTTGGCGCCTGCGAGTTTCGCCTGTTCCAGCGACCAGTATTCGAGATCGAACAGATCCGGCCGGCTGACCGGCTCGAAGCGGCCAACGGATTCTGCGTCGCGCGCAGCTTCGATCCACATCTCGCCGACATCGACGGCGATCGTCGCGTCCTTGTAGGTGCGGCCATGGCCGAACATGCCGAGCCCGGGCACCAGCGTCAGGCGCGGCATGGGATCGAGCATGATGCGCTTGACGTCGTCTCGTGTGTCGTTGCTGTGGAAATACCCGGTGTAGTCGGCGGCAAAGGCGGTGACCCGCGCGTCGATCACGGCCCGGTAGCCCGAGAGATCATCTTTAGCCGGCGCCGGAAGCACCATCGGGCCGGTCTTGATGCGGATGGAAAGATCGGGCGTCGAAACGCCCCTGGCTGCCATCTCCTCAACCTGCTGCGCATTGACGAAGTCGAGGATATCGGGCGAGGTGCGGAACACACTGACCATGCGGTCAAAACGGCCTTCGCCCTTGTCGACGGCAACGGCGCCGCGCAGCATTGGCGCGATATCGGCAGGGCTTGCAAGCACTGCGGGCAGGGCGGCGGGCGTAAACGGATTGTGCCCCTTCGCTTTCACATGCTCTTCGGCGAGCGTGACATAGTGGATCATCCGATCATAGGCTTCCTTCGCCGTGTCGGCGAAGGTGAAGATTCCGTGCTTGTCGAGGATCAGCCCCTCGACTGTCGGATCCTGATCGAACACGTCCGCCGCAGCCTTCGCCAGCGCGAAGCCCGGCATGATGTAGGGCACGAAGCCCATCTTCCTGCCGAAAAGCTCGGCGCACATCTCCCGGCTCTTGGCCTGATCGGCGATGGCAAGAATGGCGGTCGAATGGGTGTGGTCGACGAACTTGTGTGGCAGGAAGGCGTGCAGCAGCGCCTCCACGGACGGGTTCGGCGAGGCCGGGTCGATGAGGTTGGCGCGCAACAGCGTCACCATGTCCTCGTCTGAAAGCCTTTCGAGCTTGCGGCTCTTGAGCAGGGGGGCGATCTTGACGGCTGGCAGGCCAGCGGGCTCGATCGTGCCCATGTCCCAGCCACTGCCCTTGACGCAGAGCACGGCATGCGTGTCCCCGACGAGGTCTGTGATTTCGGTTTTCACCGAGGTGTTGCCGCCGCCATGCAGCACGAGCCGCGGCTCGCCGCCAAGCAGTCGCGTCGTATAGGTCCGCAGCGCCAGATCGCGGCCGGTGCCCTTGGCCTGATAGCCCGCAACGACCTTCTCCGCCTCGTCGTCGCGCCAGAGATTTTCCATAAGTTCAGCCTCCCGATAAACCGGCCCGGCCGGTATCGGCGGACCCAAATTCGAGGCTCAGGGGGCGCCTGAGCCGCTTCTGCCAAGCCCTTCGCGGTTCCAGCGATCGAGGACTTTGCGTGCCATCGACTCGGTGATGACGAGATGCGAGGCGAAGCCGCCCTTCAAGGCCGCCATCAGCGGTTCGAACTTGCTGTCCTCCTGCACGACCAGCATGCGCTTCTTGATCGTGCGGATGGAGCCGAGATCGGCCGAAATGCAGCGGCGATTGTGCTCGCAATCCATCCATTGGCCGTCGCGATCGATGAGCTGTCCGGCGATGACGCCGGCCGCGCCCTTTTCGCCCATCGCATGCATGTCTGCAGCCGAGAGCGCGCCGCATTTGACGAGGTGGCTGTCATCCTCGATGCCGCCGACCGAATAGAGCGCCAGACCGCAGTCGGAGATGGTCGCGAGCTGCTCCTTGATGACGGGTTCGCCGCGCAGTTCTTCGGCGAGCCGCTCGGAGGAAAGCACGAGCGGCGCATAAAAATTAATCCCTTCGGCATTGAGGCGGCGGGCGATTTCCGTCGTGCATTGATCCGGGCGGTAGGAATAGGGCGCGCCGAGGTTGCCGCAAAGCTGCACGACCGTGACGCCGCGGAGGTCCGCAAAGGGCATGACGTCGGCGATATGATAGACGGTGCGGCCCCAGGCAACACCGATCCGGTCGCCCTTGTTGATCAGTTCGAGAAAGACGGAGGCCGCGACGACGGGCATTTCGGCGGCCGGGTCCATCGCCTGCCGATCTTCCGGCACGAGCCATGCAGTCGTAAGCCCGGTGGCGTCTTCGAGCTCGCGGGCAAGCACGTCCTGCGAAAACAGTTCTGTCGACGTGGTGATCGTGACGATGCCCATCTCGCGGGCCTTGCGCAGATACATGGCGATCGAGGCGCGGGATATCTCCAGCCGCTGCGCCACTTCGTCCTGGCGCAGGCCGTGCGTATAATAGAGCCAGGCGGCCTTGTGAATGATCTGGTCTGTGGCTCGGATGGGCATTGGCGGAACCTTCGCAAGATGGATCTGACATATTTCATCTATACTGACAAAAGTCAACGTCGTTGACGAATGTCGCTCTTTTCCGCGCTGCAGCAGCTGAACCTCTATCTGAATGATGGTCTTTACGGCGTCGCTTCTCGCCGCGAACGCGCTTGCAGCCCGCAGCCGGTTGCAAACGGAATCCATATGTGAACATACTATTCATATAAGGATCCGAATGGAGATCGGGCGGCATTGCCCTCGGGAACCGTCGAACGGACCCGCAGTTGCCGACCTATTGCATCAGGGACTGACCAATGGATGACTTCATGCCCACTGTCGGGGTGTCCTCGACCCGTCCCGGGGACATGCCGGAGGAGCACGCCGCGCTTCCCGTGTGGAACTCGGAAAACTGGTTCTATGAGGACTGGCCAGTCGGCCAGCGTATAAGGTCCTTGCGTCGCACGATCGCCGAGAGCGACAGCCACCTCTTCAATACGCTCGTCGTCGACATCCATCCTTACGTGCAGGATCAGATGTTTGCCGAGCGCGAGGGCATCTTCGGCAGGCGTCTCGTTGCCGGCGCCTTCGTCTTTTCCGCAGGCCTCGGGCTGGTCGCCACCAACTGCGTCAACGCCTTTTCCTACGGCTATGACAAGCTGCGCTTCATCAAGCCGGTCTTCATCGGCGAAACGATCTACACGATCCGTACCAACATGGACAAAACGCCCCGCTACAGGGAGCTCGGGCTTATCCGGGCCAGCTACCAGGTCTTCAAGGGCGAGGGGGAGCTGGTGCTCTACTGTGAGCACCTGCAGACCGTGAAATACAAAAACCCCGCCGACTTCGTCGGCAAGACCGAGAAGTAAGATACCGATGACCGAAACCAACGAACTGCCGCTCTCTGGCCTTGTCGTCGTCGACATGAGCCAGTTTCTCTCAGGCCCCTACTGCTCCTTGCGCCTCATGGATCTCGGGGCGCGCGTCATCAAGATCGAGCGCCCCGACGGTGGCGACCTGTCGCGCCGGCTTTATCTGAGCGACACCGAGATCGGCGGCGATTCGACGATCTTTCATGCCATCAACCGCGCCAAGGAAAGCCTCGCGATCGACCTCAAGAACGAGGCCGATCTCAAAGCCTTGAAGACGTTGCTCGCCAAGGCCGACGTGCTGATCCAGAATTTCCGTCCCGGCGTCATCCAGCGGCTCGGGCTCGACTACGAGGCGGTCAAGGCGATCAACCCGAAGATCGTTTATGCCTCGATCAGCGGCTATGGCGAGGAAGGCCCCTGGGTGAAGCGGCCGGGGCAGGATCTGCTCGCGCAATCGCGCTCCGGCGTCATGTGGCTGAACGGCGATGAGGGCCAAGGGCCGGTGCCCTTTGGCCTCGCGATCGGCGACATGCTTGCGGGCGCCGCAGCAGCGCAAGGTATCCTTGCAGCCCTCGTCCGTCGTGGCATTTCCGGCAAGGGCAGCCTGATCGAGACGAGCTTGCTCGAGGCCCTCGTCGACTTCCAGTTCGAAGTGCTGACGACGCACTTGAATGACGGCCGCCGGCTGCCGACCCGGTCGGGTTTTCGCAGCGCCCATGCCTATCTGTCGGCGCCCTATGGGGTCTATCCGGCCAAGGATGGCTATCTCGCCATCGCCATGACGCCCATCCCGAAGCTTGCCGATCTCTTGCAAATGCCACAACTCGACGCCTATCGCGACGATCCGGCTTCCTGGTTCTCCGAACGGGACGAAATCAAGGCGCTGATCGCCAAGCGGATCGCCGAAAACACCATCGACCATTGGCTTGGCGTGCTTGAGCCTGCGGACATCTGGTGCGCCCGGGTTCTAAACTGGAACGAACTGCTCGAAAGCGAAGGCTTCCGCGTGCTCGACATGCTGCAGACGGTGGTGCGCGAAGACGACGTTTCGATCCTGACGACGCGTTCGCCGCTCAGGGTCAACGGCAAGCGTGCGCAGGTGGACCGCGCAGCACCACGGATCGGCGAGCATAGCACCTCGATCCGAGAGGAGTTCGGCCTGTGAGCGTCACATTGAAAGGCATGACCTGGAGCCACCCGCGCGGCTACGATCCGATGATCGCCTGTTCGCGGCTTTGGCAGGAACGCACCGGCATAACGGTAGAATGGGACAAGCGCTCGCTACAGGATTTTGAGACCTATCCGGTCGAGGAATTGGCGCGGGCCTATGACCTTATCGTCATCGATCATCCGCATGTCGGCCAAATCACCAAGGAGAAGTGCCTGGCGCCGCTCGATGTGGAAGGCCGCCAAGCCGAGAGGAAGGCGCTTGAGGATGCGAGCGTCGGGCGCTCCTATCCGAGCTATACCTGGCAGGGCCGGCAATGGGCCTTTCCGATCGATGCGGCGACCCAGGTCCAGGCGTGGCGCCCGGACCTGACGGACCGCATGGAAAGCTGGACCGGCATGCTGGCGCTCGCGCGACAGGCAAGGGTGGCGCTGCCGATGCGCCCACCGCATTCCCTGATGAGCTTCTACACGCTCGCCGGCAATCTCGGTTCCCCCTGCCGCAGTGACGCTACCGGGCCGCTGATCGATCCGGATGCGGGCATCAACGCCTTCGAGCGCCTGCGTGAACTGACAGACCTGATCGATCCCTCCTGCTTTTCCATGGACCCGATCGCCGTGCTGGAGGCAATGAGCGATCCGGCGTCGAAAGTTGTCTGCGCACCTCTGATCTACGGCTATGTCAGCTACGCGATGCCGGGCTTCCGGCCGTCGCTCGTGACGTTTGGCGATGTTCCGGTTGCCGGAACCAATGGTCCGGCAGGCTCGGCCCTCGGCGGAACGGGGATTGCGGTCTCGGCTTTCTCACAGGCGCGCGAAGCGGCGATCGATTTCGCCTATTTCGTTGCGAGCGGCGCCGTCCAGCGCGGTCCTTATGCCTCAGGAGGCGGGCAGCCCGGCCACGCGGCCGCCTGGGATGACGACGCCGTCAATGCCGCGACCTCCGATTTCTATCGTGCGACGCGCAAGACGCTGGAGAGCGCCTGGGTTCGCCCACGGCACGATGGCTACATGGCCTTCCAGCAGGCGGCATCCGATCGCATCAACGACGGCCTCACGGGCAAAGAGGCGGCGCGAAAGGTCGTCGACGATCTCAATCGGCTGTTTGCAGAGAGTTTTGCTACAGCCTGATTTCTGAGTTCCGGGATGCCCAGGCGTCCCGGAACGGACTTAGGGCAGGGCTTGCTAGGCGAGATTCCAGATCCGGCGCGCGTTGTCGGCAAGCAGCTTGCGCTTTTCCTCCGCGCTGCAGCCTTCCAGAAGCGCGTGGGTGGCGCCGACCCAGGTCGAAAGATTGCCGCCGAGCGTGCAGACCGGCCAATCGCTTCCCCAGACCACCCGATCCCAACCAAAGACGTCGATCGTGTGCTCGACATACGGGCGCAGCGTCTCGACCTGCCAGGCCTCGTCCGCATAGGCGACGACGCCGGAGATTTTTGCCGTGACGTTCGCACGCTGGGCGATCTCGCTCATGTGCTCGCGCCAGGGATGCTCGGCGCCGGCGCGAATGTCGGGCACGCCGCAATGGTCGAGAATAAACGGAACGTCGGGCGCCAGATCGGCAAGCGCAATCGCCTTTTCGATCTGGTGCGGCAGGACGCAGAGGTCGAAGGTGAAGCGACGGCCGCCGAGCCGGCGGATATTGTCACGAAAAGTCGCTCCTTCGGAGAGATCATCCGGCATCACATGCAGCACGCGGCGGAAGCCCTTGACGAGGCCGTTTGCTTCCTGGCGTTCCAGATAGGCCGAAAAGCCATCCTCTTCAGGTCGGCAGGCGGCAATAGCGCCCTTCAGCAGGCTATCCGCCTGGCCTGCGAGCCGCGCGACCTCGGATGTCTCCTTCTCCATCTCTAAAGGATCGACATCGACCTCCATGTGCAGGCTGGCGGTAATGCCGAGCCGCCGCGCTTCGCGCTCGTAGGTGGTGTAGAGAAAGTCCTGGTCGAGGGCAGGCACACCGGCGAGCCAGGGATAGGCGAGCCTCGACCTGTCGATGAGGTGAAGATGGGTGTCGATGATCAAGGCGCGCCTCCTCCGAACGGCTTCTCACATAAGAATGATCTATTCAGATAAGAAGTACGACCGTTCCCAAGTGTCGTCAATCTGTTGTGGAGGCCACGTCCGAACCGGCCAACGTCGACAGTTGCTCGGCGGTTTTCAGCAAAAGGGCGATGCTTTCAGTGATGTCTGGCGCCGAGGGCGCGTTGACGAGCGCAATATAGGGAACGGTCAGCGCCGCGATGCCGCGGCCATCAGGCCCCAGGATCGGCGCCGAGAGGTTATAGACGCCGGCTGTCTGCGCGCTCGCCATCATTTCATAGCCGCGCTCGCGGATCTGATCGAGGCGCGCGTAGAACTCAGGCCCGCGCGGGACCTCGTCTTTGCTCCTGGCATGTTCCGCGATCATCATTTCGCGCTCTTCGGCCGAGCGGAAGGCAAGCAGGATATGGCCGGAACCCGTGTCGAAGAGGCTGATATGCGACCCGACCCGGATTGAAATGCCCCAATAATCAGGCGCTTCCTGCTGGGCGATGACGACGGCGGAGCCGCGATCGAAGACGGCGAGGTGGTTTGCCTGCTTCGAGCGCTGGGCCAGATCCCGCATCAAGGGCGTGGCGTAGGAGGCAAGCCTGCGGACCGGCGCATGCAGTTGCGACAACCCGAAGAGCTTCAATGTCAGCGAATAGCGATCTCCGTCGATGCGCGTGACATAGCCGCGCCGCACCAGCCGATCGAGCATGCGGTAGAACTCGTTCGGACTCCGGTTCAGGCGCTTGGAAATCTCGGCCTGCGTCAGTCCGCCGTCGACGCTGGCGAGCAGCTCGAGAATGTCGAGCCCCTTATCAAGGGCCGGTGCGCGGTAGCGATCTGACTCTTCGGTGTCCATGAAGCCTCCTTGGTGAATATTCATATCCATATACGCAGACGAAGGCGCCCACAAAGGAAAGTTCTCCCTTGACGCCTCATAAAAATGTTGTTTGTATATGAATTAGTTTCTCACAAATGAGAACGTCACGTCAGGAAGAGGGCGTGAACATGGGAGGAGTGGATATGAAAAGGCTGCTTGCCGGCGTCTCCGCCGGCGTCGTTATGCTTGCCTGTGCAGGGGGAGCGGCGAATGCCGCAGAACTGCCCGGCAAGTTCGAGGGCGTCACGATCGACGCCAAGCTGATCGGCGGACAGCAATACGAAAAGCTCTACGAGCGGATCGGCGAATGGGAGAAGGCGACCGGCGCCAAGGTCAACATCCTGTCGAAGAAGAACCACTTCGAACTCGACAAGGAGATCAAGTCGGACATCGCGACTGGCGGCGTCAGCTGGTGCGTCGGCTCGAACCATTCCTCCTTCGCGCCGCAATACCCCGACATCTACACTGATCTCCTGGCGCTCCTGCCGCCGGAGGAGATCGCCAAATTCGTGCCGGCGCTGATCGACGCTTCGACGCTCGACAGCAAGCTGGTGATGTTGCCGCGCGCCCAGTTCGACGTGTCGGCGCTCTACTACCAGAAGAGCCTCTACCAGGACGAAGCCAAGAAGACCGCCTTCAAGGCGAAATACGGTTACGACCTCGCGCCGCCGGACACCTGGGCCCAGGTCAGCGATCAGGCCGAGTTCTTCGCCGCCCCGCCGAATTTCTACGGCACGCAGTTTGCCGGTAAGGAAGAGGCAATCAACGGTCGCTTCTATGAAATGCTGGTCGCCGAAGGTGGCGAATATCTCGACAAGGACGGGCGCCCGGCCTTCAACTCGGAAGCCGGTGTCCATGCGCTTGACTGGTTCGTCAAGCTCTACAAGGACAAGGCCGTACCGCCGGGCACGACCAACTATCTTTGGGACGACCTCGGCCAGGGCTTTGCCTCGGGTTCGATCGCCCTCAACCTCGACTGGCCTGGCTGGGCGAGCTTCTTCAACGACCCGAAGTCCTCCAAGGTCGCCGGCAATGTCGGCGTGAAGGTGCAGCCGGCCGGTTCTTCCGGCAAGCGCACCGGCTGGTCGGGCCATCATGGCTTCTCGGTCACCGAAGATTGCGCCAACAAGGAAGCGGCCGCTTCGCTCGTCTGGTGGCTGACCAACGAGGACAGCCAGAAGCTGGAATCGGCTGCCGGCCCGTTGCCGACCCGGACTGCCGTCTGGGAATACAACATCAAGCAAGCCGAGGGCGACGCCTACAAGACGGAAGTGCTGCAGGCTTTCCAGGAAGCCGCAAAGCATGCCTTCCCGGTTCCGAAGACGGCCGAGTGGATCGAAATCTCCAACGCCGTCTATCCGGAACTCCAGGCCGCCATCCTCGGCGACAAGACGTCGAAGGAAGCGCTTGATGCCGCCGCTCAGAAAGCGACCGGCATTCTCGAAGACGCGGGCAAGCTCTGATCGTTACCCATGAGGCGGCGCCGATGCCTTGAAGGCGCCGGCGCCGCCTCAGCCATTTCATGCAATCCTCAGGACTGCCCGATGAAGCTCAAGAAATTGTCAGCACCGGCCCTGCTTCTGCTTCCGGCCTTTGTCGTGCTCGCGGCGGTGATCGTGTTGCCGCTCCTTTTTTCCTTCTATTCGAGCTTCACGCCGTTCCGCTTGACCAAACCGGAGACGCTGTGGGTCTTTGTCGGCCTGCGCAACTACGCGACCGTACTTGGCAACGCCGAATTCTGGGTCGCGTTTGGCCGCACCGTGCTGTTGCTGACTGTGGCTCTGAACGCCGAGATGCTGCTCGGTCTCGGCCTGGCTTTGCTTGTCAACAAGGCGACCCACGGCCAGCGCCTGCTGCGCACCATGATGATGTTTCCGATGATGTTTTCGCCCGTGCTCGTCGGCTTCCAGTTCAAGTTCCTCTTCAACGACAATATCGGCTTCGTCAACAATGCGCTGCAGTCGCTGGGACTGACGGATCAGGCAATTCCCTGGTTGATCGACGGCAATCTCGCACTGCTCTCGATCATCATCGCCGAAGTCTGGTCCTCGACCGCAGTCTTTGCGATCCTGATTCTGGCCGGCCTGCTCGCCATGCCGAAGGATCCGGTCGAGGCTGCCCATGTCGACGGCTGCACACCCTGGCAGACCTTCCGCTATGTCACCTGGCCCTATCTGATGCCGTTCGCCTTCATCGCCATGACGATCCGCTCTCTCGACGTCGCGCGCGCCTATGACATCGTCAAGATCATGACCGATGGCGGCCCGGCCAAGCGCACGGAGCTACTCTGGACGCTCGTCGGCCGCACGGCCTATGCCGATGCCCGCATGGGGCTCGCCAACGCCATGGCCTATGTCGCGATCCTCCTGTCGATCGTCTTCACCGTCTATTTCTTCCGCAAGCTCGCCGCGGCGCGCCAGCAGATCGGAGCCGAGTGGTAATGGATATCAACGCTTCGCACCGACTGCGCCGCCGCCTGTTGAAGACGGTGCACCTGATCGGCCTGTTTCTCGCAATGGCCGTGATCTGCCTTCCCGGCCTCTGGATCGTGCTGTCGTCGCTGCGCCCGACCGTCGAAATCATGGCGAAACCACCGGTTTGGATCCCCGAGAGCATTTCGCTCGATGCCTATCGCGCCATGTTTGCGGGCGCCGGGCAGGGTGGCGTTCCCGTCTGGGACTATTTTCGCAATTCGCTGATCATCTCGGTGACCTCGACGGTGATCGCACTGGCGATCGGCATGGCCGGCGGCTACGCCTTTGCCCGCTATCGTTTCAAGGCGAAGTCGGCGATCTTCCTCGGCTTCATGCTGACGCGCGCCGTGCCTGGCATCGCGCTCTCGCTGCCGCTCTTCATGCTCTACGCCCGCACCGGGATCATCGACACGCATTTTTCGCTGATCCTGACCTATGTCGCGCTCAACGTGCCCTTCACCATCTGGCTGATCGACGGCTTCTTCCGCCAGGTGCCGAAGGATCTCGCCGAGGCCGCCCAGATAGACGGCTGCACGCCATGGCAGGCCTTCTGGCAGGTGGAGTTTCCGCTTGCCGGTCCCGGCATCGCATCCGCCGGCATCTTTGCGTTCCTGACGTCCTGGAACGAGTATGCGCTTGCCTCGCAGATCACCCGCTCGGTCAATTCCAAGACCTTGCCGGTCGGGCTTCTCGACTACACCGCCGAATTCACCATCGACTGGCGCGGCATGTGTGCGCTCGCCGTCGTGATGATCATCCCGGCGCTGACCCTTACCTTCATCATTCAGAAGCACCTCGTTTCGGGCCTCACCTTCGGCGCGGTGAAAGGATAATCGTTCATGGCTCCTGTCACCCTCAGGAAACTGGTCAAGCGCTACGGCGCGCTCGAGGTCGTCCACGGCATCGACCTCGAAGTGAAGGACCGCGAGTTCATCGCGCTCGTCGGCCCGTCGGGCTGCGGCAAGTCGACGACGCTGCGCATGATCGCAGGCCTCGAAGACGTCAGCGATGGCGCGATCGAAATCGGCGGAAAGAAGGTCAACGACCTGCCACCTCGGGCGCGCAATATCTCCATGGTCTTCCAGTCCTATGCGCTCTATCCGCATATGACGGTCGCCGAAAACATGGGTTTTTCGCTGAAGATCGCCGGACGCTCGGCAGACGAGATCAAGACGCGGGTCGATGAAGCCGCTGCCATCCTCGATCTCAGCCATCTCCTGGAGCGCCGCCCGTCGCAGCTTTCCGGCGGCCAGCGCCAGCGCGTCGCCATGGGCCGCGCGATCGTGCGCCAGCCGGATGTCTTCCTGTTCGACGAACCTCTGTCGAACCTGGATGCGAAGCTGCGCACCCAGGTGCGAACCGAGATCAAGAAGCTGCATGCCCGCATGCAGGCGACGATGATCTACGTCACCCACGACCAGGTCGAGGCGATGACCTTGTCAGACCGCATCGTCATCATGCGTGACGGCTATATCGAACAAGTAGGCACGCCGGAAGAAGTGTTCCAGCGCCCGGCCACAAAGTTCGTGGCCGGCTTCATCGGCTCGCCGCCGATGAACATGGACGAGGCGATCGTCGACAACGGTACGCTCGTCTTTGTAAGCGGCATGCGGCTGCCGATCCCGCCGCGGTTTGTGAACGCGCTCCGTCCGGGACAGAAGGTCACCTTCGGTCTGAGGCCTGACGACATCTATCCGAGCGGCCATGGTCTGCATGCCGGCGACCCGGCCGCCGTGCACGAAGTCGAGCTACCAGTGTCGATCACCGAACCGCTGGGCAACGAAACGCTGGTCTTCATCCAGTTCAACGGTCGAGACTGGGTTTCGCGCATGCTCAATCCGCGCCCGCTTGGCCCGGGCGAGAAGGTGCGCATGAGCTTTGACCTCTCGCGCGCCCATCTCTTCGACATCGGTACCGGCAAGGCTCTGGAAGGCTGACATGGCAAGAATCGAGAAAATTGAACTGCGCATGGTCGACTTGCCGCCGAAGGTGAAGCGGACCGATGCGATCCAGAGCTTCGTCAGCCAGGAAACCCCGATCGTCACCATCACCGACAGCGATGGCGCGACGGGCACCGGCTACAGCTATACGATCGGTACCGGCGGTTCGTCGGTGATGCGGCTTCTCTCCGACCACCTGGTGCCGATCCTGATCGGCGAGGATGCCGATTGCATCGAGGCGATCTGGCACAGACTAGAATTTGCGACCCACGCGACGACGATCGGCCCGATAACGGCGCTGGCGCTGGCGGCAGTTGACACAGCACTTTGGGACCTGCGCGCCAAAAAGCAGAAGCTGCCGCTCTGGAAGCTTGCCGGCGGCGCCAAGGAAAGCTGCCCCCTCTACACCACCGAGGGCGGCTGGCTGCACATCGAAAAGGAAGCGCTGGTCGAGGACGCGCTTGCCGCCAAGGCCAAGGGCTTTTCAGGTTCGAAGGTGAAGATCGGCAAACCGCACGGCTCGGAGGATTACGATCGCCTGTCGGCAATGCGCAAGGCGCTCGGCGACGGCTTCGAGATCATGACCGACTGCAACCAGGGTTTCACCGTCGACGAGGCGATCCGCCGCGCGTCCAGGCTGAAGGAGCTCGACCTTGCCTGGATCGAGGAGCCGCTGCCGGCCGACGATCTCGACGGTCATATCCGGCTGACGCGCTCGACGCCCACACCGATTGCGGTTGGTGAATCCATGTACTCGATCCGTCATTTCCGCGAATACATGCAGAAGGGCGCCTGCTCGATCGTCCAGGTCGATGTTGCCCGTATCGGCGGCATCACGCCGTGGTTGAAAGTCGCGCATGCGGCGGAAGCCTTCGACATTCCGGTCTGCCCGCACTTCCTGATGGAGCTGCATGTCAGCCTCGTCTGCGCCGTGCCGAATGGCAAATATGTTGAGTACATTCCGCAGCTCGATGATCTCACGACCAAGGGCATGGAGATCCGGAACGGTCGCGCATTGGCGCCGTCCGAGCCAGGCATCGGGATTTCCTGGGACTGGGATGCCGTGCGCGCCCGCTCGATCGACGAGTTTACCCGCGAGTTTCGGGGCTAGGATAGGGAGGTCATCATGCAGCGAATGGGAATGGTGATCGGTCTGGAGGCGTCCAAGGTCGCCGAATACAAGGCGTTGCACGCCGCCGTCTGGCCGGAGATCCTCGCGCTGATTTCCGAGTGCAACGTTACCAACTACTCGATCTTCCTCAAGGAGCCGGAAAACCTGCTCTTCGGCTACTGGGAGTATGTCGGCTCTGATTTTGAGGCGGACATGGCCAAGATGGCCGCACATCCGAAGAACCAGGAATGGTGGTCGGTCTGTATGCCCTGCCAGAAGCCGCTTGAGACGCGCCAGGAAGGCGAGTGGTGGGCGATGATGGAAGAGGTCTTCCATCACGACGGCAAGGTCTCCCACAATGGCTGAAAATTTCGATCCGGGCGCGCTCAGGCAGTGGTGGCCGAAACCGGAAAAGCCCCGGCCGATCGTGATCTTCGGCGCCGGCAGCATCGTCGGCGACGCACATCTGCCGGCTTATCGCCAGGCCGGCTTCCCAGTCGCGGGCCTTTATGATCCAGACCGGGAGAAGGCCGCGAAGCTTGCCGGCGCCTGGCGCATTCCCGCCTTCGAACGGGAAGAGGATGCGCTTGCGGTCGCTGATGCAATCTTTGATCTGGCGACCCCGCCGGCGGCCCATGCCGCCATCCTGGCGAAGCTTCCGATCGGCGCCGCTGCCCTCATCCAGAAGCCGATGGGCTCGGACCTTGAAGCCGCGACCGCCATTCTCGAGATCTGCCGGACGCGCAAACTGAAGGCGGCGGTCAATTTCCAGCTCCGCTTCGCGCCGATGATGCTGGCGCTGAAAGACGCGATCACCAAGGGATACCTCGGCGAGGTCGTCGATTTCGACGCCTGGCTTGCACTTGCTACGCCCTGGGGTCTGTGGCCCTTCTTGAATGGCCTGCCGCGCATCGAGATCGCCATGCACTCGATCCACTATCTGGATCTCGTGCGCGGCCTGCTTGGCAATCCATTGGGCGTGCATGCAAAGACGATCGGCCATCCGAACCATGAGGTCGCCCAGACACGGACGGCTGCGATCCTCGACTATGGCGACCGCGTGCGCTGCGTGCTTTCGGTCAATCACGACCACGATTTCGGCCGGAAGTTCCAGGCCTGCGAGTTCCGCATCTCCGGGACGTCGGGCGCCGCCTACGTCAAGCTCGGTGTCAACCTCGACTATCCCAAGGGCGAGCCCGACGAGCTCTGGATCCGGCCAACCGGGGCTATCGAGTGGGTGTCGGTTCCGCTTGAGGGCGCCTGGTTCCCCGACGCCTTCGCCAACCGCATGGCCAATCTGCAGCGTTTCGCCTCCGGCGAAGACCCGGAGCTGATCGGCTCGGTGGAAGACGCCTGGCAGACGATGGCCCTGGTCGAGGCCGCCTATCAATCGAGTGCCGCGCCGGCCACGGCGATCGCGCCACTTCCGGGACGCTGAGATGTCGGAACAGATCATCCATTTTGAAGACTACGAGCTCGGCCATGAGCGCCTGACGACGGGCCGGACGATTACCGAAACCGACTTCGTCGTTCATGCCGGCCACACCGGCGATTTCTTTCCGCACCACATGGATGCGGAGTTCGCCAAGACCCTGCCGGGCGGCCAGCGCATCGCCCACGGCACCATGATCTTTTCGATCGGGGTCGGGCTGACCGCATCTTTGATCAATCCGGTTGCGTTTTCCTACGGCTATGATCGTCTGCGCTTCGTGCGCCCGGTTCATATCGGCGATACGATCCGTACCCGCGTGACGATCGCCGCCAAGGAGGACGATCCGAAGCGGCCGAAGGCGGGACGCATCGTCGAACGGTTAGAAGTCATCAACCAGCGTGGCGAGGTCGTTCTCGCCGCCGACCATATCCTGGTCGTTGAACGCAAAGCATGAGGGATCGAGAATGACAGCGGATCTTAAAGGCAAGGTCGTCCTGATTACGGCTGCGGCTCAAGGCATCGGCCGCGCTTCGGCTTTGGCCTTTGTGAAGGCCGGCGCAAAGGTGCACGCGACCGATATCAATACAGATGCGCTTGCGGCACTTGCAAAGGAAGCCGACGTCGAAACGCACCGGCTCGACGTTCTCGACACGCAAGCGGTCGAAGCGCTCGTGGCAGAGATCGGCGCCGTCGACGTCCTCTTCAACTGCGCCGGTTTCGTGCATGCCGGTTCGATCCTGGAGATGAAGGATAGCGATCTGGAGTTCGCGCTCGACCTCAACGTCAAGGCGATGATCCGCACCATTCGTGCGGTCCTTCCGGGCATGCTCGTCCGCAAGGACGGCGCGATCATCAACATGGCTTCGGTCGCTTCCAGCATCAAGGGCGTACCCAACCGGTTTGCCTACGGCGTCACCAAGGCCGCCGTCATCGGTCTCACAAAGGCCGTCGCAGCCGATTACGTGTCTGAGGGCGTTCGCTGCAACGCCATTTGCCCGGGCACCGTCGAAAGCCCGTCGCTGCAGGACCGCATGCGCGCCCAGGGAGACTATGAAACTGCGCGTGCCGCCTTTATCGCCCGCCAGCCAATGGGACGTCTCGGCACCCCGGAAGAGATCGCCGACCTTGCCGTCCATCTCGCGGGCGCCACCTATACGACCGGCCAGGCCTATGCCATCGATGGCGGCTGGACCATCTGACAACAGACAAGCAGGAAGCAGAGATATGAAACTTCTTCGTTACGGCCTCCCGGGCCAGGAAAAGCCGGGCATCCTCGATGCGAACGGCACCTTGCGTGATCTTTCCGGCCACGTCGCCGATTTCTCAGGTGCGGCGCTCGACCCGGACAAACTCGCCGAACTCGAGGCACTCGATCTCGCCGGCCTTCCGGCTGTCGACGGCAACCAGCGGCTCGGCCCTTGCGTGGCCGGTACCGGCAAGTTCATCTGCATCGGCCTCAACTACTCCGACCATGCCGCCGAGACGGGCGCCACGGTTCCCTCCGAACCGATCATCTTCATGAAGGCGACGTCGGCGATCGTTGGCCCGAATGACGACCTGATCATTCCGCGCGGCTCGGAGAAGACCGACTGGGAAGTGGAACTCGGCGTCGTCATCGGCCGCAAGGCCAAGTACGTCACCGAGGCGGAAGCACTCGACTATGTCGCCGGCTACTGCACGGTGCACGACGTCTCCGAACGCGCCTTCCAGATCGAGCGCCAGGGACAGTGGACCAAGGGCAAGTCCTGCGACACCTTTGGTCCGACAGGCCCGTGGCTGGTGACCAAGGACGAAGTGGCGGACCCGCAGAACCTGCCGATGTGGCTGAAGGTCAACGGCGAAACCATGCAGAACGGCTCGTCGAAGACCATGGTCTATGGCGTTGCCTACCTCGTCTCCTACCTGTCGCAGTTCATGTCGCTGCAGCCGGGCGACATCATCTCGACCGGCACGCCGCCCGGCGTCGGCATGGGCATGAAGCCGCCGCGTTACCTTAAGGCCGGCGACGTCGTCGAACTCGGCATCGAGGGCCTCGGCAGCCAGAAGCAGTCCGTGCGCGCGGACGATTGATCATAAGACTGGAGTGACCATGACCCGCATCACTGATCTGCGCGTCTTCGACCTGCGCTTTCCGACCTCGCAGAGCCTCGACGGTTCCGACGCGATGAACCCGGACCCGGACTATTCCGCGGCCTATGTCATCCTCGACACCGATCGGGAGGGACTTGCGGGCCATGGTCTCACCTTCACCATCGGCCGCGGCAACGACATTTGCTGCATGGCGATCAAGGCCATGCGGCATCTGATCGTCGGCCAGGAGACATCAGACATTCTCGCCCATCCCGGCCGGTTCTGGCGGCACCTGACCAGCGACAGCCAGCTGCGCTGGATCGGTCCGGAGAAAGGTGCGATGCATCTGGCGACCGGTGCCGTCGTCAACGCCGTCTGGGACCTGCTTGCCAAGGAGGCGGGCAAGCCCGTCTGGCGGCTTGTCGCCGAAATGTCGCCGGAAGAGATCGCCGATATCGTCGACTATCGCTACATGACCGACGTGCTGACGCGTGACGAGGCGGTCGCCATCCTCAGCAGGGCCGAACCCGGCAAGGCTCAGCGCATCGCGACGCTCGAGAAGGAAGGCTACGCCTGCTACACGACATCGGCCGGCTGGCTCGGTTATGACGACGATAAGCTCCGGCGTCTCGCCCAGGAGGCGATCGACGAAGGTTTCAACCATATCAAGATGAAGGTCGGCCGCGACCTTGCCGACGACATCCGGCGACTGACGATCGCGCGCGAGGTGATCGGCCCGGACCGCTACTTGATGATCGACGCCAACCAGGTCTGGGAGGTCGGCGAGGCGATCGACTGGGTCAAGCAGCTCGCTTTTGCCAAGCCCTTCTTCATCGAGGAGCCGACCAGCCCCGACGACGTTGCCGGTCACCGCAAGATCCGTGAGGCGATCGGACCGGTGAAGGTCGCAACCGGCGAGATGTGCCAGAACCGCATCATGTTCAAGCAGTTCATCGCCGAGGGCGCGATCGACATCGTCCAGATCGATAGTTGCCGGATGGGGGGCCTGAACGAGGTTCTGGCGGTGCTGCTCGTCGCCGCCAAATACGGGCTGCCGGTCTGGCCGCATGCCGGTGGCGTCGGCTTGTGCGAATATGTCCAGCATCTGTCGATGATCGACTATCTGGCGGTTTCCGGCACCAAGGATGGTCGCGTCATCGAATATGTCGACCATCTGCACGAGCACTTCCTCGACCCCTGCGTGATCGAGAATGCCGCCTATATGCCGCCGCAGCGGCCGGGTTTCTCGATCGAGATGAAACCGCAGTCGATCGCGGACTACACGTTCCGCGGCTAACCAAGGCTTCAAGATTTCGAAGGCCGGATCGGTGCACGCCGTTCCGGCTTTTGCTTGTCTGCGGAGCTTTCGCCGGTGCGCCCGTTGACCCTTATCCGTTGCGGCAAGGGTCGTGACAGATCACCAAAATGAATCGGTCGCACGTGATCGATTCAAAACTCTCGTTGGACCTATGCGCGCCGATCGCCGAATCTTCGGGCATGACGATCGTTCAGCCCTACCAGATCTATGTCGAGCGAAGGGACGCGGCCAGAAACATGGCGCGCTACTACTCCATGCAGATCTCCATGTCCCTATTGGGGGAGGCGTGCCTGACGCGGCGCTGGGGACGGATCGGAAGTCACGGCCAGATGATGGTGCACCACTTCGCGCGGGAGGAGGAGGCGGTCAAACTCTTCCTCGACCTAACGCGTAGCAAGCGTCAGCGCGGCTATCGTCCGAGGATGTGATCCGGAAAGGTGCCCGACCTCACCGCGGCTTGAAGTCGACCAGAAGCGATTTGAGCTCGATTTCGCGGACGCGCCGCGCCGCTTCATCGGGGCTGACCCAGGCGACCAAACGCTCGCCTTTCTCCTTGTATTTCTCCGCCAGCTTGGTGACTTCGATCTGGAAGATGTCAACGATACAGGGCACCACGTCGCCGTCATCGAGCATCTTTAAGTAGGTGTAGCTGCCAATCGGCTTCTTGCGAACTTTCCCGCGAACACCGGCCTCCTGCAAGGCTTCGATCGCCGCGGCCTCGTGCGGTTCCTTCTGTTTCATCGGCCAGCCTTTTGGAATGAGCCAGCGGCCGCTGTCGCGCGACGTCACAAGAAGGATCTCGATCGCGCCGTCAGGCACGTAACGATAGCAAAGTGCTGCACATTGCTGGCGAAACGAACCCGAAAACAGTTTCTCGGGCGAGGCAGCCAGCTTCTGCAACAGCGTCTTCGGTTTTGGTGGTTTCGGCGCCTTTGACTTCTTGATCGCTCTCAAGCTCCTCGATACTTGGCGCCAATTTGCGGACATCTAGGACATCCGCCCCTCATGTCAAAGGAGAAAATGGAAAGAAACGTTCGGGCAAGAGGCTCACGCCTTGGCAGATATTGCGCTCAATTCCTCAAGGTCGAGATCGCGCTCCAGTTCGTGCAGCGTTTCATCGTCGATTTCGCCGGCGCGATGAAGCCGGATGAGTTCGCGCCGCCCGGTCGCGACCGCTTCGAGCACGACGTCGAAATGGGCGTGGAGGATCGGCGTGTAATGCTCCGTGCGCGCGGCATAGTCGACGATCGAAACCGCTCGGCGCTGATAGCGGTCCAGCAATTGCGGATGGATGAGATTGCCCGCCGTGTCATAGGCGCGGCTTTGAATGGTGATGAGCTGCGCCTGGGCCATCGCCGCCTCGGCCTGGCTTAGGGTGAGGGGTGCCTTTTCAGACGAAGGCTCGACGAGCCTCGCCCAGGCGATCACCCGCCCGAGCGTCGTTCCCTGGATCAGTACCGTTCCAAGGATCACGGCAAAGGAGGTCACCAGGATGAAGTCCCGGCCGGGGAAGCCTTCAGGCACGCTCAGCGCAAGGGCGAGCGTTACCACGCCGCGAACGCCGGCCCAGGAAAGCACGGTCGCACCGCGCGCGCCGACCGGCGTGTAGCGCTTGAGCCCCAGCCTGTTGCCAAGCCAGATTGCGAAGTCGGAACCAAACACCCAGAAGAAGCGGGCGACAGTGAGCGCGAAGAGCACCATGAGGATCGGCCACCCCAAGGTCGCTGCAACGGTCTCGAACCCGCCGCCGCGCTCGACCACGCCGCGAAGCGACAGGCCGATCAGGATGAAAACCGCGGCCTCCATCAGGAAGACGATGACGGTCCAGAAGGCGGAGCCGCGCATACGGGTGGCGGCCGAGAGCACGGTGTGCTGGTGCCAACTGGCGACGAGGCCGGTGGTAACTGTCGCGATCACGCCGGAAACATGCAGGAACTCGCCGAGCAGGTAGGACGTCCAGGACAAAAGGGCCGTCGCGGCGATGATCAGGTACTCATCTCCGAGGCGGCGGGCAAGCAGCACCCACGCCGTACCGATGGCGAGGCCGACAAGGGCACCGCCGATCGCCAGCAGGAAGAAGTTGCCGACCGCCTCGCCGGCGCTAAATGCCCCGGTGACGCCGGCGGCGATCGCGAAGCGGAACAATACCAGTCCGCTTGCGTCGTTGAGCAGGCTTTCGCCTTCGAGCAGGATCTGCAGCCGTCGCGGCAACTGCACGCGCTGCAGCACGGCCCGTGCCGAGACGGCGTCGGGCGGCGAGACGATCGCCCCGAGTGCGGCGCATGCGGCCCAAGGCAGGGACGGGAAGATGAGGTGCGTCACGACGGCAACGACGGCCGCGGTAAAAAACACTGCGCCGATCGCAAGCGAGGCGATGCCGATCAGGTGACGGCGCAGGCGGCCGACCGCGATCGTCCAGGCGCCGTCGAGGAGCAGCGGCGGCAAGAAGATGACGAGCACCAGCTCCGGGTCGACCGCGATGGCCGGCAGCCCCGGCAGGAAGGCGAGCATCGCGCCACCGCTAAGAAGCGCCACCGACGGCGGCAGGCCGAGCCGATGCGCGACGTAGTGCAGCGCGATGATCGCGACAAACATGCCGATCACCAGTTCGAACAGATGTATCGGCTCCACCGGTCTCCGCCTCCATCGCTCAATGACGCGGCCCATTACAGAACACGTTTTTTCGAAACGCAATTGCGCGTGCAGCAACAGTGGCGTGGAGCCTTGCCGAAGGTGAAGGATCGCAGAAAAGAAAAAAGGGCCAGCGGAAAACCGCGGCCCATAAAGGTGTGAAGGTCAAAAACCTCCAGAGGGGAACAGCTGCTGCGGCGGACTGGGAGGAGACCCGCCATGTGCATCAGCTGTGTGCTTTATGCCTGATTTTTGACCAGCTGGAAAACATTTATTGTGCAATGCAGCTATGCATAAACGCAAGACGTGCGCCGCGGTCGTCGGCCGGAACTGCCAAACGGTGCCAAAATGAGCGTTCTGTGGGAGGAGGGGACGCCGCCAAGGACACCCGTCCGGGCGGACAATCGGGACCGGCACACGTGCCGGCCCCGATGAGATAGTTGCTACACTAACGGTCGTGAGCTTGACCGCACAGCCATTTTACGACCGCTTTTACGATCGAACAGCCGGCAACCTGACTTCCGGCCTTGTGCGCAGCCGGTCCACAGGTTGTTCACAGGGAAAGGAGGCGCTAACGCGTTGAAACGCAGTTCAATTTTCCAAACTGTGAGCTACTGCCCCTGAAAAGAATGCACCGTATCAGGTCAGCGATACCTTGCGGGTTTCCGCATCAATCAACGCAGCGGCGATCGCCGCCACAAGCAGCAAGCCTGCAAAGGTGCCGATCGCCAGGCCGAAGCCCTTCGCCACCAGCAATCCGATGAGCGAAGGCGCAAGCAGGCCACCGAGCCGAGCCATGCCGCCGGCCGCCCCCATGCCGGTCGCGCGCGAGGCGGTCGGATAGAGTTCCGGCGTATAGGCATAGAGTGCGCCCCATGTGCCGAGCAGTGCAAAGCTCATGATCAGGAGCGCAGCGGCAACGACCAAGGCCGCATCCGCCACGACGAACAACAGGCAACTGAGGGCGGAGAGCAGGCAGAAACCGACCAGCGTCGGGCGCCGTCCCCACTTCTCGACGCCGTAGGCGGCAAGCGCATAGCCCGGGATCTGCGCCAGAGCGATGAGAACGAGGAACCCATAGCCACGCACGAAGCCGAAGCCTTCTCCCGCAAGCCGCGGCGGCATCCAGGTAAAGACGCCAAAGTAGGAGACCGAGACGAGGAACCAGACCGAAAGGATCAGAAGGCTGCGGCGACGCAAGTCCTTCGAAAAGATACTGAGATCGGCCGTCGGTACAGGCAGGGCGATCGATACGGTCGGCTCGAGTTGCGGTCGAGCGTTGGCTGCGAGCATTCGATCGACGATCGCCTTGGCCGCCTCCGCCTTGCCCGCGCGCAACAGGTAAAGCGGCGATTCCGGCACGAGGAAGCGTAGTCCGACGCCAATGACTGCCGGAATGGCCGTGACGGCAAAGATGTAGCGCCATCCGTCCGTAAGGCCGGCAAGAGCGATGAGCCATGCCGCCAGTGCCACGATCAGCGTGCCCACGGCCCAGAAGCCTTCAAGCATGACCAGCCATCGCCCGCGGCTGCGCGCCGGCAGGAATTCCGACATCATCGCATAATCGACGGGAAGTGTGCCGCCGACCGCAGCGCCGGTGAGGAAGCGCAGGACAAGCAGGACCACGAAATTCGGAGCGAAGATCGACAGAATGCCGAAGACCGCGTCGCAGGCAACGGTTACGATCAGGACCCGGCGCCGGCCGATCCGATCGGCAAGCCTGCCGAAGCCGACGGCGCCGATCAGCATGCCCAGGAAAAACAGCGTGCCCGTCTGCAACGCTTGGGGAACCGTCAGCCCGAATGTTGCGGCAATGGACGCGGCGGTGAACCCGACGGCGAGCACCTGCATGGCATCGGCCGTCCAAACCAGGCCGAATATGCCCATCAGGCGCCGCTGATAGGGGCCCGTGCCCGCCCGGTCGAGCGCTTCCTGTATCGTGATCGTCGTCATTCGACCCTGCCTTGAGATTCGACATGTGGACACTACGTCGACCGCGCCTGCTTGAATATTGCAGAAATGCCGCAGATGTCCGGCTGAGTGCGGCCGCGACGATCGACCAATCTTCCAGGCACCTGGCACGGACCGGCAATTTCGACTTGCGCGACATGCACACGCGTGCAAATATGCACGCGTGTGCAATGGAGTTTCGCCGATGAACGATCACAAGCCGCGCTATTCGAACGACCTTTCGGGGCGGGCCCTGTTGTGTCGGGATGTCATTCGCTCTGCCGGCGCTCTGGTGCTCGACGGCTTCAAGGCAAGTGCCGAGCGTGGCTTTTCCCTAAAGGGCCCGCAGGATTTTCTGACGGAAACCGATGCGGCCTCCGAGGCCCATATTCGCGACGCAATTGCCACCCATTTTCCGGCCGATGCGTTCCTGGGCGAGGAGGGCGGCGGGACCGTTGCCGATCGCGTCTGGGTCGTCGATCCCGTCGACGGCACGGCAAACTTCGCGCGCGGAATCCCGCACTTCTGCATCTCCATAACCTATGTCGAACACGGACGCGCAGAGATCGGCGCAATCTACAATCCGGCCCACGACGAACTTTATTTCTGCCGCCGGGGAGAAGGTGCAACGCTCAACGGCAAGGTCATCACGGTCTCGTCGACGGCGACCTTCGATGCCGCGTCGGTCGAAATGGGCTGGTCGCGGCGGGTGCCGGACGAGACCTATCTGGAGACGATGCGGCAGATGCTGGAGAAGGGCGCCAATGTGCGGCGCGGCGCTTCGGGAGCACTTGCGCTCGCTTATGTCGCCGATGGGCGCTCGGACGCCTATGTCGAGCTGCACATGAACTCGTGGGATTGCCTTGCCGGACTGTTACTCGTTGCCGAGGCGGGCGGCGCCGTGTGTCCCTTCATGGAAATAGGCAGCCTGCTCGACGGCGGGCCGGTGCTTGCATCGACGCCGGCGATTGCCGGCGGCGTAAGTGTGGCTTCAGGCATCCCGGTCCAAAAAAGGGAGCAAGCCGCCAGGCTCCAGCTGGCCTGAAACCGCGGTAGCCTGAACACGCATGCCACCCGTTCGCATACACAAGGGGAAATCCAATGGACGCACCGGTCTACACCCGGCCCGCTATCAGTCTGATCGCCAGAGAACTCGGGCCCCACAGCGCCGATCTCTATATCGGCGGCAGTGACGGCGCGCGTGACCTGGACCTGCTCAAGCGTCACGGGATCTCCATTGTCGTCAATTGCGCGATCAACCTGGACATCAACCTCGTGCGCGAAGAAGAAGTCAGCATCAATGATGACCTTTGTGCAAGCGGCTATGCGGCCGTCCGCTATTACAAGCTCGGCATGATCGACGGTGATGGCAGCCCCGACACGATGATGCTCGGTGCCTACTACATTCTCGACGGTGCGCTACGCCAGACGATGCCGAAGCGCGCAACCTACCCCTTCGCCGATGGCGGCAACATCCTCGTCAATTGCCGCGGCGGACGCAGCCGCTCGGTGTCGCTGGTGGCGCTGTTCCTGCACAAGCAGCAGCCGCATCTGTTTCCCACACTCGACGCGGCCGTCGCCCACATCCGCGAGCATCGCGAACTGCGGCCGGATGAATGGTTCGAGACGCCGAAGCCCATGCTCTATGAGGCAGCGCGCCGCGCTTCGGCTTGGATCGACCTCGTCGAGGCCTCCCGTCTGGAGGTGAAGGCCGATGTCTGATTTGCCTCGGATCGCCATCATCGCCGACGCCCATTTCCATGATCTTGAAGGCGATTTCGAGTTCCCGCGGATAGAGATCGACGGCGAAAAACTGGCCGTCAGAAGCTGGACCGACACGCGCGAATCCACCCGCGTCTTCAACGAAAGTGCCAAGGCGCTGGACGAGGCCTTGGCGGAGGTCGCGCGCCGCGGCATCCGTCACGTCGTCCTTTTGGGCGACTACACGGACGACGGGCAAAGACAGACAACGGCGCGCCTGCGCACCATTCTTGATGGGCACGAGAGCACCCATGGCACGCGCTTTTATGCGCTTCCGGGCAACCACGACATCTTCGGGCCCAAGGGGCGACACCACACCAAACAATTTCTTGATCGGAACGACGTGAGGGTCCTCGTCACGAGCGACGTAGGAAAGGCAGCCCCCGGCAGCCACACAACGCCGCGCATGTATTGCGAGGGATATCCGACGGGCCTTGCCCCTGTGGCTACCCATGGATACTTCCGACGGCCGGACTATCTTCATTGGGAAACCCCGTTCGGGGCGTCTGACCGCGTCGAGGATCGGCTCTACCCGGTCTCGTCTCCGGACGGCCGGAATGGCTACCGGCTGATGGATGCCTCCTATCTGGTCGAGCCCGAGCCGGGTCTCTGGCTGCTGATGATCGACGCCAACGTCTTCGAACCACGCGACGGCCTGTTTGAGGAGGGCGATGAAGCCGCTTTCGTCGACAGCACCGGCGGGGGCTGGAACGCGCTTATCAGGCTGAAACCGTTCATCGTCGACTGGATTGCGGACGTGTCCGCGCGCGCAACGAAACTCGGAAAAACGCTGCTCGCATTCTCGCATTATCCGGTGCTCGATCCCTTCGATGGCGCAACGGGAGCCGAAAGCGTTCTCTTCGGCGAGACCAATATTGCCCGCAGGACACCACAGCAGGCGGTCGCAGATGCACTGATGACCGCCGGCATGACGCTGCATTTTAGCGGGCACCTGCATGTCGAAGGCGTTACGCGCCGCGCGCGCGGCTGCCGCTCGCTGATCAATGTCGCCGTGCCGTCGCTCGTGGCCTTTCCGCCGGCCTTCAAGATCGTCGAACCGTCTCAATCGGCGTCGTCCATCGAAACCGTCGAACTGTCCGCGATGGCCGTCGATCCACGCGTGCTGCGCGCCTACCGTCGCGAAGCGGTGCGAGCCGGCGAATATCCGGACCCAGCCTTTGCCGCGGCGGATTACGGTTCCTTCCTGAAGGCACACAAGCGTGCCCTGGTCCAGCATCGCTATTTTCCGAAGGAATGGCCCGGAGATGTCGTCAACGAAATATCCGGGCTTTCGATCGCTGCGGTCTGCAAGTTGATGCCCGACGCCGGCGCCATGACGAGCGCTTCCGGGCAAGGAGCGATCGCCATCTCTGAGGACGCCGCCAGCCTCGATATGATCGAGGTGATCGCCGATTGGTATTGCCTGCGCCAGGCCGGCGTCCTTGCGCTTGACAAGATACCTGAGCGGCGCCGCGCGCTTTATCGCCTGCTCGCCAAACACTTCGGCCGTCCGCCCGGGACCGGCTGGGACGGATCGACATCAGGCTTCCTAGCGATCTTCTTCGGGGCCTTCGACGCCTTCCTCGATCGTGCCGAAGCGGGAAGCCTGCACATCCGCATCGAGAGCACCTCCGACACGGAAGAGGCTGCCTGACCATGGACCAGTTGCTCTCCACGGCCTCTTCCTCCGCGCCGCCGGCGACTTTCATCGAGTTGCGGGAATCTTGCCGTCTGGGCCGACGTCATCTGAAGGGTGGGCGCCTGGAAGTGGCCAAGTTCGTGCTTGCCCATCCGTACGACGTCGCCTTTGCGAGCGCACGGGAAGTGGCCGTGCGCAGCGGTGTCTCGACGACGACAGTCATGCGGCTCGTCAGCGACCTCGGCTTTGAGACCTATGCATCCTTTCAGCAGCTCTTTCGAGCGGAGTTGCTGCGCGGCCGGCAATAAGCAGCATTGGGGAGGGGGCCATGAGCACTGCGATCGTCAGCATCAACCTCTTCGGCGCGGTGGCGCTCCTCCTGTTCGGCCTTGGTCAGGTTCGCGACGGCATGCAACGCGCTTTTGGTGCCCGTCTGAAAGCCGGACTGGCGGCCGGGACGCGTGACGGTCTTCGTTCGTTTTTCAGTGGCCTCGTCGCAACCATCGCCCTCCAGAGCTCCACCGCCACCGCTCTCATGGTCGCGTCCTTCGTCGAGCGCGATCTCATCGTGCCGCGCATGGCGCAGATCGTGCTGCTCGGCGCCAACGTCGGCACGGCGATGACGGCCTGGATCGTGGCTTTGGGGCTCGGCTGGCTCTCACCGCTCTTGCTGCTTTGCGGTTTCGTTGTCGGGCGCGGCAGCTCGAGCACGCGCAAGGGATCAGGCGCAGCGCTCGTCGGCATCGGGCTGATGTTGCTGTCGCTGCATCTGATTGGCGGTGCGACCGAACCGCTGCGGACCTCTGCCGCCCTTTCGGCTTTCTTCGGGATGCTCGACAATGCCTGGCCGGTGGCGCTCGTCATCTCGGCAGGACTCGCAGCGCTCGCGTCATCGAGCCTGGCAGTCGTTGTGCTGATCCTGTCTCTTGCAACATCCGCCAGCCTTTCGACCGGCCCGCTCATCGCCCTCGTTCTGGGAGCCAATCTCGGCGGTGCTGTGCCCCCGGTTCTAGCCACATTCAAGGCTGCGGCGAGCGCCAGGCGGGTTGCCCTTGGCAACCTGATCGTGCGTGCCGTCGGCTGCCTGGCCGCTCTGGCGCTCGCCGGGTACATCGCCCCGCATATCGACTGGCCGCCTGTCTCACGCGGCAATCTGCCGGTTGATGTGCATCTCGCCTTCAATCTCGCACTGGCGCTTCTGGCGGCCCCCCTGGCTCGGCCTCTATCCCGCCTGACCATGCGCCTGTTGCCGGACGAGCCAAAGGCGACGGACGGCCCGCTTTTCCTTGAACACAACGATCTCGGCACGCCGGTCGCAGCGCTTGCCGGCGCAAGTCGGGAAGTGCTCGGCGTCGGCGACCTGGTCGAGCGCATGCTGGTCGAAGCAAACGACGCCCTGCAGCAGACGGACCCTTCCAGGCTTGCTGCGATCAGCACGCTTGAAGGGCGCGTGGATCGCGTGCAACACGAGATCAAGGTTTACGTCTCGCGCGTCGGCCAGTCCGAAATCGCCGAGGAACAGCGCCGCCACGCCATGGATATCGTCAACTATGCCATCAACCTCGAGCATATCGGCGACATCATCGAGAAGGGGCTCCTTGCCGAACTTGCAAAGAAGATCGCCCGCGGCCTGGCTTTCTCCTCCGATGGCCACGAGGAACTGTCGCGTCTCTTCGCCATCACGATCGACAATCTGCGCATGGCCCAGGCCGTGTTTGCCACGCGTGACAACGCGATGGCGCGGCGCCTGGTAGAAGCCAAGGAAGATGTCCGCAGGCTGGAGCGGCAGTCGGCTGAGCGGCATCTGCAGCGCCTACGCGATGGCCGCGCCGAAAGCATCGAAACCAGCTCGCTCCATCTCGACATGCTGCGCGATCTCAAACGCATCAACGCACACATTGCAACCGTCGCGCACCCCATCCTTGATCAGAGCGGGTTGTTGATCGACAGCCGTATCCGGCCGGCGGCCACTTGAGCATTCCGGTCTAGCGTCGGGCGGTCTTGCGCTCGACCATCGTGACGGGAACGACCTGAAGTCGTGTTTCCATCTCGTCGGCTTCCAGCGCTTCGAGAACATGCTCCGTCAGAGCGGAGAAGGACTGCGCAACGGTGGTGAGTTCGTAACTCTTCCACCCTGCCTGCGGAATATCGTCGAAGCCGACGACGGAAAGATCGGCCGGCACGCGGCGGTGCATTTCGGTGCGGGCAGCGTCGAGAAAGCCGAGAGCCAAGAGATCGGTGACGCAAAACGCGCCGTCGATCGCCTCGTCGAGGAGCACCTCGCAGCCAGCTTGGTAACCGCTTTCATAACTCGTGGTACCGCCCGACCAGGCGACCACCTCGACCCCGGCGGTCGCCATTTTCTTTTTGAACGCAGTGGTGCGGCGCACCTGAGCAGGGGTTTGGCTGCCACTCGAGATCACCGCAACCTTCTTGCAGCGCGCCTCGATCAGGCGCAGTGCTGCAAGGTCCGCACCGCGGGAATCGTCGCTCAGCACCATGCTGGTATCGGTGCGATCGATTTTCTGGTTGATCAGGATCAGGCGCACGCCGTTGGCAATGCACTGGTCGACGATCGATTCCGGCGGCTCTCCGGAAAGAACGATGATCGCTTGCGCCCGGAACTCGAACAGTAGCTCGATCAGCGGCGCGATATCCTTTCGCGCATCCGCGGCATTGAGCAACAGGCATTGCAGACCGCGACGCAACAGGCCGATGCTCAAGAGATCGAGCTGTTTTGCATGGAAGGGTGCGCTGAGATTGGCACCGACGACCCCGATGAGATTGGAGCGGTCGTTGTTCAGTCCCTGCGCCAGCCGGTTGACCCGGTAACCGAGCTCCCGGGCGGCTTTGAGAACCTTGCGCCGCACAGCCTGGGATACACTGGCTCCGGGCGTAAAGGTTCGCGAGACCGCCGAGCGTGAGACGCCCGCGCGTTTTGCAACCTCTTCGGCCGTCACAAAGCCCCTCGCCATGCCTTTCTCCTGCAGAATCAGATGCTTTTCATCAGGGCCACAAAAGCAGCCCCATTCCAACGAAAAAGTTCGAGCCTACCCGCTCGGTGAACCAGCCGATGATGCCGGTGAACGGTCGCCATCGCTCCGTCTATGGCGGCTGTTTCTCCCCGCTGAAGTCATTCGCCCAACCTCAATGATCACGTGTTCTAAAAACAATACATCATTGTCACAAAAGAGCCATCAAAAACAACGGCTTATATCATTGCGCACGTGTGCATTTTTTTGTTGACAATGGCGCCTCTCCATTGGATCATACGTTCCATAGACAGAGCTGGATTGGAATTTTTGTTCTGTCTATGTTCGTGGTGACGGCGGCGCGGTTGAGGAGCTTGCGCCGACATCTGGCAAGCGCTTGCGCCTGCCCTGCGAACGGGGAGGATTGAGTAACCGACAGCCGCGCCTTTTGCGTCATTGCGCGGCTTCTTGCGTAGGTCAGCGCCACGCCCTGGCGGCTGATTTCTATTCCCCGTTGGCACTTTGAAAGTTCCGCCAGGCATCGATCGCCGGGGCAGGCAGCGCATGTTGAGTTCCAAGGGGAAGAGCATGGCCTTATTGAGTGAGACAGCCAAAGCGGCAACATTGCCCGGCAGCGCAATGGCGCCGACGGCATGGCAGCGCTGGCGCTATCGGATGAAGGTCGCGTCGCGGGAGCCGACGACGCTGATCGGCGTCCTGACGGCACTTCTCTTTACCTATCTCATCGTCGTGCCGATCATCTCGATCGTGCTCGATTCCGTGCGCGTCCAATTCGGCCACGAGCGGCGGCTCGGCAAGGACTTTGGCGAGCTTACGCTCTACTACCTTGATCGAGCCTTCCTGTCGCCGGTCTCGGTCGATCTTTTCTGGCGGCCGCTCTTCAACACGCTATCGGTTGCGCTCGGAGCGATCAGCCTGTCTTTGTTGATCGGTACGGTGCTCGCCTGGTTGATCAGCCGGACAGACATGTTCGGACGGCGCTGGTTCGCAACAGCGCTGATCGTGCCCTACATGCTGCCGGCCTGGACCTTTGCGCTTGCCTGGACAACGCTCTTCAAGAACCGCACCGTCGGCGGCCAGCCGGGCTGGTTCGAGGCCATGGGGCTAACGCCGCCCGACTGGGTCGCCTATGGGCGCTTCCCGATCATCGTGATCCTGGCGCTACATTATACGCCTTTCGTCATCCTGCTGTTTGGCTCTGCCCTTCGTCGCTTCGATTCCCAGCTCGAAGATTCCGCCCGTATCCTTGGAGCCAAGCGCTACCAGGTGGCGATGCAGATCATCCTGCCGCTGATGCGTCCCGCACTTTTGTCCTCGATGGTGCTGATCTTCGCCAAGTGCCTCGGCGAGTTTGGCGTGCCCTATGTGCTCGGCCTGCCGGTCAAGTTCGAAGTGCTTTCCACCTCGCTCTTTCGCAGCATCGCGTCGCGCCAGACCGGCGTTGCCGGTGTCGTCGCGGCCTCGATCATGCTGATCGGCATCGTCACCCTCATGATCGATGCGCGTCTTGTTCGTGAAGCCCGGCGCTTCGTTACTGTTGGCTCGAAGGGTTCGATGAACCGCCAGAGCCGGCTCGGCAAGTACCGTCTGCCGGCGACCGGTTTTGCCGCACTTATCTTTCTCTTGAGCGTCGGACTGCCGCTTCTGACCCTGTTCCTCTCCACCATCATGAAGCTGCCGGCGCAGTTCACGCTCGACAATTTCACGCTCGACTACTGGATCGGCCGTGATCTCCACACGGTGGCACTGCAGACCGGGGTCCTCTTAAGCCCCGATCTATGGGCGGCTGCAAAAAACACGCTTGTCATCGTCGGCCTTGCGTCCTTGACCTCGGGCATTCTCGGACTTCTTGTCGGCTATGTGGTCATCCGCACGCCGGTGAAGGTCCTGTCGGTCTATCTGCGGCAGGTCACCTTCTTGCCCTATCTGGTGCCGGGTATCGCCTTTGCCGCCGCCTATCTGTCGCTCTTCGCCGTGCCACGCGGACCGATGCCGGCCCTCTATGGTACCGTCACCATCCTGGTCCTGGCGCTGATCGCCGACCAGATGCCTTACGCATCGCGCGCCGGTATCTCGGCCATGACCCAGCTTGGCAAGGATCCGGAAGAGGCAGCCCAGATTTCCGGCGCCGGCTGGTTCCGGCGGATGATGTTGATCGTCATTCCGATCCAGAAGGGCTCGCTGGTAACAGGCGTGCTGCTGCCCTTCATCTCGGGCATCAAGGGCCTGAGCCTCTTCGTCATCCTCGCCGTGCCGAGCACCGATGTTCTGACCACCTATTCGCTCCGGCTCGTCGACTACCACTACACGCAAGCCGCCAATGCCGTCGTGCTGATCATCGCGGCGATCGCCTATCTCGGAACCCTGGCAGCCCAGAAGCTGACCAAGACCAATCTCGCAGAAGGACTCGGAAGCTGATGCCCACCATCAATCTCAGCGGCGCCCAGAAGAACTACGGCGTCAATTCCGCCAATGCCGTCTCGAACCTCGATCTCGAAATCCGCGACGGCGAGTTCATGTGCCTTCTTGGACCCTCTGGCTGCGGCAAGACCACGACGCTGCGCATGATCGCCGGCCTCGAAAACCTCTCGGACGGCGAGATCCGCATCGGAGAGCGGGTGGTCGACTCGGTCAGGGCAGGCGTGTTCATCCCGCCGGAAAAGCGTGAGATGGGGTTGGTATTCCAGAGTTACGCGCTCTGGCCGCACCTGACAATCGAACGCAACACCGACTTCGGTCTGAGGCTGCGCAAACTGCCGAAGGAAGAGCGTGAAATGCGCGTCGAGAAAGTGATGCAGGCGCTCGACATCGCCAAGTACCGCGACCGCTACCCGTCGCAGCTCTCGGGCGGCCAGCAGCAGCGCGTGGCGCTCGCCCGCATGCTGGCAGTCAATCCAGGCGTTCTGTTGCTCGACGAACCGCTGTCGAACCTCGACGCCCGGCTCCGGCTCGAGATGCGCGCCGAGCTCAAACGCATCCACAAGGAGTTCAAGACGACCATCGTCTTCGTCACCCACGACCAGTGGGAGGCAATGACGCTGGCAACGACGATCGCCGTCATGAACGAGGGCACGCTGCAGCAGATGGGCACGCCCAACGATATCTATGATCGCCCGGCCAATCGCTTCGTCGCGGAATTCGTCGGTAGCCCGCCGATCAACATCCTGAACTTCGGATCGGCCGCCGCCTCTGAGCTGTCGCGCGCAGCCGAGGCCTATCTTGGCACGCGCCACCCGTCGTTGCGCGGCATTGGCTCGATCGGCATCCGACCGGAAGCGATCGGCTATTCGGTCAAAACCAACGATGTGCCGGCCGGCAGCTTCTCCGGCGAAATGACGGTGACAGGCGTCCTGCCGACCGGCGGCAGCTGGATCCTGGAGCTCAGGAACGGCAGCGACACGCTGTTCTTGACGACCAATGCCCTGCCGCGCGTCGAGACCGGAACGAGGGTTTCGTTCTTTGCGCCGCCTGAGGCGCTGCACGTTTTTAACAAGGACGGCCAGCGGATCGCCGAAGCGGACGCGCTGCTGCGCAAGTCCACGCTGAACTAAGGCGCTTCAGTGCCGAACGACAAATCGAAACATAATCTGAGGGAGGAACAGACGATGCAATTTCTAAGGACTGAAAGGACGCACCGTGCAATCAGGCGCGCGCTGCTGGCAACGACCATCGTCGCCTTCGCCGGACCGGCGCTGGCACAAGAGCCGTTCGACCTGAACGCGCTGATCGAGGCCGCGCGCAAGGAACCGCCGATTACGGTTTATGACAGCACCGGCAAAATCGTCGAAATGGCCAAGGCCTTTGCCCAGAAATATGGCGTCGGCGCCGAGGGCTCCAAGGTCAAGGCGACTGCCCAGCTTGAGATGATCATTCGCGAGGCCCGTGCCAACAACATCCAGGGCGATGTCTCGATCATCAGCGACGCACCGGCCGCGATGGCGCAACTCATCCCGCAGGGCTTTGCAGAAAGCTGGCTGCCGCCGGATCTCGCAGCCAACATCCCCACTGAGTATCAGGACCCGCTGACCGTCGTTACCAGCGCCAATGTCTGGGCCTACAACACTGAGCTCTTCGACAAGTGCCCCGTCAGCAACATCTGGCAGCTGACGGGACCTGAGTGGAAAGGCAAGGTCGCCATGCAGGATCCGCTCGGCAAGCCATCCTATGTCGACTGGTTCAACCAGATGGCCAAGCACGGCGACGACAAAGTGGCGGCCGCCTATAAAGAGCTTTACGGGAAGGATCTCGAAACCGACGACGGCAGTGCGACGGCCGCCTGGGTCAAGGCGCTCGCTGCCAACGCTCCCTTGCTGACGGACGCCGATGCGGCCGCTGCTGATGCCGTCGGCGCGCCGGGTCAGTCGCAACCCTTCATGGGGCTGATGAGCTCGGCGAAGTTTCGCGACAATGCCGAAAAGGGCATGAAGCTCGGCCTTTGCAAGGACCTGAAACCCTGGCTCGGCTGGATGTATCCGGGCGTCGGGCTGATCACCAAGGGCACCAACAGCCCGAACGCCTCAAAGCTCTTCATCCACTACGTGATGACCGCCGAAGGCATCGCGCCGCAGGCAGAAGACGGAAAAATGTCGACCAACAAGGACGTTTCGCTGCCCGCAGACGAGCCGTCGGGCATCGGCGCCGTTCTTGATCAGGTCATGCCCTACCAGATGGCAACGAGCCTCGACGACTGGGACGCGCGCGAGACCTGGCAGGACCTCTGGCGGCTCAGCTACCAGAAGTAATCGCCTGAACATGTGAAACGGTCTCCTTGGGAGGGGAAACCATGAGCAAAGGTAAGAACAGGGTTATGATCATGGGGGCGGCATTTGCCGCCCTTGCGGCCGCATTGGCCGTCGAGGCAAACGCCGAGGAGGCGTTTGATCTCAATGCGCTGGTGGAGGCGGCGAAGAAAGAAAAGCCGATCAATGTCTATGACAGCACCGGCAAGATCGTCGAGATGGCCGAGGCCTTCACCGCCAAATACGGGGTGAAGGCGACCGGCGTCAAAGTCTCGGCCAACAGCCAGCTGGAGATGATCATCCGCGAAGCCCAGGCCGGCAACGTCCAGGGCGATGTCGCCCTGATCACCGACGCGCCGGCAGCGCTCGCCCAGCTTCTGCCGCAAGGCTTCGTCGAAAGCTATCTGCCCGGCGACATGAAGGAGAAGATACCGGCGGGCTTCCAGAACCCGCTGGCGATTTCGACCAATGCCAATGTCTGGGCCTATAACACCGAGGCCTATGACAAATGCCCGGTCGGCAATATCTGGGAGCTGACTGAGGCAAAATGGAAAGGCAAGATCGCGCTGGTCGATCCCCTGACCAAGAGCACCTATACCGACTGGTTCAACCAGTTGGAAAAGCATGCCGACAACGCCGTGAAGGAGGCCTACAAGGTCCACTTCGGCAAGGATCTCGAAACCGCTGAAAAAAGTGCAGCGGCCGCCTGGATCAAGGCCCTGGCACAAAACGGCCCGCTGGTAACGGACGGCGACGATCCGGTTGCCGAAGCCGTCGGCGCCGCCGGCCAGAAGGAGCCCTTTTTCGGGCTCCTGAGCTCCGCCAAGTTCCGTGATAACGAAGGCAAAGGCTACAAACTCGGGCTCTGCACGGAGCTGACCCCCTGGGTCGGCTGGACCTACACCAAGCTCGGCCTGATCGCCTCGAAATCCGCGAGCCCGAATGCCGCGAAGCTCTTCATCCACTACGTGCTGACGGAAGAGGGCATCGCGCCCCAGATGAAGGACGGCAAGCTGCCGACCAATGTCGACATCAAGATGCCTGAGGACGAACCGTCGGGGATCATGGAGGTAGCGGACCGCCTCTTTCCCTATGACGCGGGCACTGGGCTTGACGATTTCGACCGGCGCGAGGAGTGGCAGGATTTCTGGCGCATGAACTACAGCAAGTAAAATCCCGGCCGGCGCGGCCTCACGAGGACAGGTCGCGCCGGCCGTTCCAGTATGAACAGGAAGAGAGCATGACCGACGCCAATCTCGCCACGAGCCGTAACCAATCCGATAGAGACGCCATGCGCGACTACTCGCGGCGACTGATGACGATCGCCGAAGGTGCGGCCCGCTCGGCCGCCGGCCCCTTGCTCGCTGCGTTTCGCTCGGAAATGGTCGTCGACTACAAGCGCGATCTCCACGACGTCGTGACGGTCTACGACAGGCAAGCCGAGGCATCCATCCGCGACTACATCTTCGCGCACGAGCCGAATTCGGCGATGCTTGGCGAAGAGGGCGGGCAGGTCGGTGAGGGCGACATCCAATGGTATGTCGATCCGATCGACGGGACCGCGAACTTCGCACGAGGACTTGCCTTCTGGTGCATATCGATTGCGGCGGTTGAAGGCGGATCGGTTGTGGCCGGGGTCGTCTATGACCCGGTGGCCGATCTCCTGTTTTCGAGCGACGTCGAGCGTGCCTATCTCAATGGAAAGGTCATTGCCTCCAAAGCCATCGGTGACGAAAGCCGGGCAACGCTGATCACCGGCTACCCGGTCTCGCGCGACTTTCGCCTGGATGGCCGCAACGAGGCACTTGCCCGCCTCGGTGATCTGGTCGAAACCTTCTCGACCGTGCGTCGCCCTGGAAGTGCAGCTTTGAGCATCGCCCATGTGGCGGCGGGTTTTGTCGATGCGGCCGCGGGCTTTGGCGTCAACGCCTGGGATGTGGCCGCAGCGACGCTGATCCTGAAGAACGCAGGCGGCCGTTATGCGCCGTTGTCGCTTGGCAAAGTGCCGGAAGGATCCGCCGACTACCTTTGCCCGGGGTATCTCGCCTATGGCCGGGGTGGCGACTATCCAACCCTGAACCGTGTCGCCGCCGCAATCTCTGCCGGGCGCAGCGCGAAGGCGCCGTCGCCATGAAAGCCCATGAGGAAACCATGCTCGACAATCTTAGCGATGCCTCAACCACGGAAAAGACCAGCAGCGAATTGCCAAGGCTCAGTCTCGTCTATCCGAAGCATCCGACCTATGGCGTCGACATCTTCATTTCCGGCAAGGAAGGTGCGAGCGACCTCGAACTCCTGCGCAAGAGCGGGATCACGACGGTCGTCAATTGCGCGGTCAATCTGGACTTCAATTTCGTCGACCAGCCGAAGCTCGTCTCGGATCACCGCAACAGCATCCATGGACCGGGCGAAATCCGCTACTACAAGATCGGGCTTATCGACGGGGATGGGAACCCGGACACGCAAATGCTGGCCGCCCACTACATCCTGCGAGCGGCCCTGGAGCAGGTCCTACCCGAAAAGCCGTCCTATCCCAGGCGCGAACGTGGCGGTGTGCTCGTCAACTGCCGCGGTGGCCGATCGCGCTCAGTCGTCGTCGTGTCGCTGTTCCTGCATTTGACGCTGCCTGATCAATTCGAAACATTGGAGCGCGCCATCGACTTCGTCCGCGAGAAGCGCGAGATCCCAAAGGACGAGTGGTACAAGGCGCCCAAACCGGTTCTGGCGGCCTCGGCCGAGCGAGCCGCGGGATGGGCACGTGCGATTGAGAGCGGGAAGGCCTGACCCGAGAACGCAGTTCAGAGACCGTCTGCAGTATGGGCCACGGAAACCTGCTCTCAGTACCGCCAGGGATGCCGACGTATCGACGTCAGCCAGCCGTCGACGCATTCTCGGCCGCCCCTCCGGTCGCGACAAGCCGGTTCTTTCGCGCATGCCAACGCGTTCGAACGCCCAAGCGGAATCGAAATCGCTTTATTAGGCGGAGCGCCTTGACGCGCGCGGCCGGCGCCACCCTTGACGCCGGCAGATCGTGATTGAGTAGTATGAAAGGCCCTATTGTTTGGGCAATATGCCCTTGTTTACGAGCCATGTTTCGAAGGTGCCGGGGCACCCTTCGCTGGTCCATCGTCCCCGATAGGAAAAGCCGGGTGCTGCGCGCGCCGTCCCGACGAAGCCGTCATATGTGCTTCTATCGGCTCCGCCTATTTTGAATGCCTTACCGGGATGTTTCCTCTTTGCCTTTGTGAATTTCATCGTCCGCCCCTTACGCAGTACAACCATGAAGTCGAAAGCGTCGCACAGCGCACGGTGCAGTCAAGGATTAGGCAATGAGCAAAAGGGGTTAGTCGCCGCACTGCCTCAGCAGTCCAGCAACCTCTGAGTGAAGAAGACCCAGAATCCGCCTCTCGGGCACGCCAAAATCGCTTCCAACCGGCGAGCGTGGCAGCTGGCCGGTTGTGCCGAAGTGACGCGCGTTTAGCGCAAAATATCTTCAAATAACCTCGTTTCGCGCCTGTGTCAGAGCTCTGAAGAGCGTCTGAGAGAGTGCATACCGTTAACTCGGCCCGAAATTAAAGGATTGGCAAGGCTCCCTGCACGAAGAGGCGACTACTCTCCATCTGGTTGCAAAGAAACTGCCATGAACATACTGACCCTGCCACTGATCAGGCATTGCGCCTCGGCCCTGCTGAAATGCCGGTCCGGGAACTTCGGCCTCTTGGCAGCGCTTGTCGCGATCCCCCTCATTGCCGCTCTTGGCGTTGCGATCGATTTCGCAGCCGCGGTCAACCGAAAGGCCGCTATGCAAAGCGCGGCCGATGCTGCGGCACTGGCGGGAGCTGCAGCAGGTGTCGGTTCGGAGCAGAAGATCGCCGTGGGTTTTCTCGGCGCCCATCTTGGCAGCAACGACACGCAAGATCTGAAAGGGCCCCCCAGCTGGAACCATCAGGTCACGGTCGAGCGGGATACGGTAGCGGTGGCTGTCAATGAGGACTACGAAACCGCCATCATGCATATGTTCGGCTTCCGGACGGTTCCGATCTCAGTCATCGCGAAAGCCGCCCGAGGGGCCGGCAGCTCGGCCTGCATCCTGATCCTTGATCCGGGCAGGGCCGATGCGCTGAAGATCATCAATTCGAACTCGGTCACCAGCGAATGCGGCTTCCAGGTGAACTCGTCCCATTCGCAACGTGCGTTCTACGCCGAAAACCAGGGGAAGTTCGCAGCACCGCTGATCGCCGTCACCGGCCAGTCGAAGCTTTCCGGCCGCCTGATTTCGCCGCCGCCGGTCGACGGATCTCCTGTCGTGCCCGACCCCATGGCCGGCATGCCCGAACCGGTGTCGCCGAACGACGCCTGTACCTCCCAAAGCCTGAAGACGATCAACAGCCAGGGCAAGTCGTCGCTCGAGCCCGGGATCTATTGCGGCGGGCTGACCGTGAATGCCACGGACGAGTTAACGCTGAAGCCCGGAATCTACGCGTTCCGCCGCGGCGCGTTGACCTTGAACACATCGGCCAAGGTCATAGGCAAGGACGTGCTTTTCTATTTCGAGGACGCGCAATCGCCGCTGTTTTTGAACGGTGCGGCAATCCTGCAGGTATCGGCGCCCACCAGCGGCGCGCATGCTGGCATCCTGATGTTCCAGGGCCGGCAGGCGAAGGACAGCAGCGTCCAGTTCCGCATCAACACGTCTGCTGGAAGCTTCTACAATGGGGCGATCTATTTGCCCTACGCGGTGGTCGACTGGAACGTCAGCGGAAGCCTCAATTCGGAATCAAAGTTTACCGCACTGATTACCAGGGTTTTGAACCTCTACGTGTCCGGAACGGCCTTCTTCAAGAAGCCGGGGGAAGAGGGCAAAGATTTCGTGCCTAACGGCTTCGGCAGGGGAGGCGGCGTGCGGCTGGTGGAATAGCGTCGAAACCAGCCCATCGTAATTGCGTGCCCCGGTGGCTTCGCTCGTGCGCTCGACTTTTCGGCATTGCCAAACATCGCGAAGATGGAAATGCTCAGCGGCGAAGCAACAAAAGGCATTGCGCTTGGTGCGGGGCCGCAGATGGATGGATATGGCTGAACGACGATACGGCGAAGCGCCGCCCAAGACCGACAGCACGATCGCAAGCGCCGACTGGTACGGTCGCCAGATCGAGCGCGAGCGATACGACAACACGCTGTTCGTCGATCTCGACCTGACCGAGGCGCAGACCGTCGGCGTGGTCTTTCACGAATGCACCTTCCGGCGAGCCCGGTTCAATGCATCGTCACATCAGGCGAGCGCCTTCGTGAACTGTACGTTCGTCTCCTGTAAGTTCTTCGATAGCCGCTTCAAGGAGTGCAAGTTCGTCGGAAGCATGTTCGACGCTTGCGAGTTCGACCAGATGCAGGTGACGGGCGGCGACTGGTCCTTTACCGGATTGCCAGGCGCTGCTCTCGGCCGCGCATCCTTCAAGGAAACGCGAATGCGGGAAGCGGATCTGACCGGCGCCTCCTGCAAAGGCGGCTCGCTCAGGGACGTCGATCTTTCCGGTGCCTGGCTGCATGGGGCAGATTTTACCACCTGCGACCTCAGGGGCAGCGACCTCACCGCCTTCGATCCGGAGAACCTTCGCCTCAAGGACGCGATCATCACGATCGACCAGTCGATCATCATCGCCGAGGCTCTGGGTCTCGACGTCAGGCGAAAGTGACGCTGCCGGCGACGTATAGGACCCAACGGGTGCCTGCCGCGGACATGTCTTCGACGGCGCTATGGATCGCCTCAAAGGCATCGCTCTTGAACTTGCGCTTGGTCGCCATTGCAAATCTCCTAGAGGGCACCGGTCCCGATTTCCGCGTCAAGCTCGGCCTGCGCCGCTAGAGTTCGGGGAACTTCCGGAAGGCCGGGAGGTCACTTGCCGGAAGATGGGGGAGGCGGGCCGGAGGTAAGGCCGGATTGTCCGAGAGCACCAAGAGATACCATCACACAGAGCTTTTACCCGATAGCATGCTGCAATGCCGCGGTGTCGACACCAAACGAAACCCACGGAAAGATATTTCCGCTGGCTACAGCCATCCGGACCTTTTGAACCGCCAGTAGAGAATAGAGCAGAGCGTCGCAATGACACCGAGGACGGCAAAGTAGCCGTAACGGGTTGCCAGTTCAGGCATGTGTTCGAAGTTCATCCCGTAGATTCCGGCAATGGCTGTCGGTACGGCAAGAATTGCGGCCCAGGCTGCAAGCTGCCGTGTGATGGTGCCCTGTCGTTGCTGCTCCAGGAGATTGGAGGCCTCGAACACGGACGTCATTATCTCGCGAAGGCCGCCTACCAGGCCTTCCACACGTCTGACATGGTCAAGAACGTCTTTGAAGAATGGCTTGGCATTGTCGTCGATACAGGGCAACTCGAGATGAGTTAGCTTACCCGCCACCTCTCCCATCGGCCCGAGCACCCGCTGGAAGCGAATGACGTGACGGCGCATCCGGAAGATGCGCCTGATCTGCTCGGGCTGCAGGAAGGACACAAGTACGTGTTTCTCGAGCTCCAGAACTTTGTCCTCAAGCGTTTCGACCACCGGCAAATAGCCGTCGACAACGAAGTCGATGATGCCGTGCAGGACATAGTCCGGTCCGTGCTCAAGAAGCTGGGGCGACTGTTCCAGGTGTTGGCGCAGTTCCTTGTGGGAGCGGGCAGATCCGTGGCGAACAGAAATCAGGTGGTGCTTCCCCACGAAAATGCAGGTTTCGCCGTAGGTGATCTTGTCACCCTCAAGGTGGGCCGTCTTGACGATCACGAACAACTGGTCGCCGTAGATGTCCACCTTCGGCACCTGATTGCCGTTGAGGGCGTCTTCGACGGCAAGTGGGTGAAGAGCGAACATGGCCTGAAGGTCGGCCATTTCCTGCTTTGTCGGTTCAGTCAAACCGATCCAGGCGAAGTCGCTACCTGATGCTTCGAATGGTTTGGCGGCAAGCGGGATTTCTTCGGCGCGCTTGCCCGAACGATACATGTAGGAGGCGACGACTGGCATTTTTTGAAGTTCCGGGAGTTGATATCGCAGCGTGAAGCATCTGACCCAAGGTTAGATCGTGACTTGCTCGCCAATCTCGACCACGCGATTGGCTGGCAGCTTGAAATAGGAAGATGGATCGATGCCGAGACCTGCAAGTGCAATGTAGAGCTTGTCTTGCCAGCCGGGCAGACCTGAGTTCGGGTCACCAATAAGGGTCCTGCGCCCGAGGTAGAAAGAGGTCTGCATGATTTCGAACTTGAAACCTGCCTTCTTGCACAGTGACAGCGCCTTCGAGACGTTCGGTTCGTCCATGAAGCCGAAGCAAAGCTCGAGCCTTGTAAACCTGTCTGACAGTTCAGTCATTGAGACGCGGTCTTCCTGCGCGACATACGGATGCTCGGATGTGCGAACCGTCAAAATAACATTGCGTTCGTGCAGGACATGATTGTGTTTGATGTTGTGGAGGAGAACGGCGGGTGTCTTATCGCCGACGCTGGTTAGAAAGATTGCCGTCCCTCGAACGGTCTGGGGCGCATGGGTGGACTTCTCTATCGAGCGGATGAATGTTTCCAGCGGGATATCGTTGCGCGCGGTCTTTTCGCGCAGCATTGCGGATCCCCGCGTCCAAGTCCACATCACCACCATGATTGTCAGTGCCAATGCCACCGGCACCCAGCCGCCATCATGAATCTTGAACAGATTGGCAAGCAAGAAGACGCTCTCGATGACGAGCAATGGCGCTAGAAGCAGTACAGCCAGAACGGTTGAGTATCCCCAGACGGAGCGGAGAAACTGGAACGCCATCACTGTTGTCACAACCATCGCGCCTGTGACCGAGATTCCATACGCGGTCGCGAGAGACTCTGAGTCCCCGAACGAGAAAATCAGCACGATGACCCCGACGAACAGCAGCGCATTTACGGCAGGGACATAGATCTGGCCGGTGTTGGTCTCGGATGTAAATTTGATCAGCAGTCGAGGAAGAAAGCCCAAATGGACCGCCTGGCGAGCGAGGGAAAACGCTCCCGTGATGACAGCTTGGCTAGCGATGATTGTCGCCATGGTCGCGAGAATGACCATCGGCAGCAGCGCCCAGTCTGGATAGAGAAGATAGAATGGGTTGTTGACCGCGTCTGGGTGGCTCAGCACGAGCGCGCCTTGGCCGAGGTAGTTCAGCGCCAATGCGGGGAATACAAGGATAAACCATGCCGTGCTGATCGGTTTCCTCCCGAAGTGGCCGAGATCTGCATAAAGGGCCTCGGCTCCCGTGACCGTCAGGAAGACGGCGCCAAGCACGATCAGACCTGCCCAGCCTGCATGCGTGATGAACCACAGGGCGTTGATCGGGTTCAGAGCCTGCAGGATGGTCCAGTCGTCGCCGATGTGGATGAGACCGCCCCACGCCATCGCGAGGAACCACACAACCGTGATTGGCCCGAAAAACCTTGCGACCGCTTCCGTACCCTTGGACTGCACGGCAAACAATGCAACCATAATGACCGCAGCAAGGGGAAGCACGTAGTCCGAAAAGGCTGGTGTGACGAGTTTCATGCCTTCGAGCGCCGACATGACCGAGAGGGCAGGGGTGATCATGGCATCCCCGATAAACAGGGCCGCCCCGATTAGGCCCGCGAAAAACAACACGGGCATGAAACTGCCGGTCTTCTTCATCAAGAGCGCGAGAAGCGACAATGTTCCACCTTCACCGTCATTGTCGGCGCGTAGGAGGAAAAGCACGTATTTGAACGTCACGATACACGTCAACGTCCAAACCATCAGGGAAATGAGACCGATGACTTCGTCAGGCTGCGCCCCGTCGTTCAAGAAGGGACGAAGGGCCTCCCGAAAAGCGTAGAGCGGACTTGTTCCGATATCGCCATAGACAACGCCGATGCATCCAAGCAGTAGAACGAGAAAGCTCTGCGTTCCCGATCGAGGTCCGACAGCTTCGCTGTGAGCATTGGGCATAAGGTCTCCTGAAACACCGTCGGCATTAGCGATGGCAGATATATGCTGCATTGCGAAAGTCCAGGCAATTCTCACAGGAACCGCTCGAGAATGTCGAGTGTGAATAATCGGCCGTTGGACAAACCTAACTCGCGAAAACATCAGGGAATGGTTTGCGTTCCCACCCGCATCGGCTGAGATCAGTGTTCCGCATTGCTGAGGCGAACCAATTGCGCTTTTCTCTTCGAGAATACAGAACGATGACCGAAGCAGTGAATGTCGATTGTGAAGTCTCTGGGCCCCCCATCGCAGACCGAGTTAAGCAAGGTTGCCCTTGAGGCAGAGTTTCGCACGCAACCTAAAATTACACACTTATTAAGCGAGTAGATGTAGGCAATCTCGTGTGAGTTTGGGCGCTTCACACGAGTTTCATCTGCCATGAGTTTAGTTGTCGGCGAGACAAGTGTCGCGCGAGTTGATGAACGCTGGTCGGCAACGGGGTATTGGCTGATCTGCATCTTTATCGTCGGCCTACTCATCGGGTTCGATTTGTCCGGTGAGCGTATTCACAACGCTGACATCGACGACAGTTTGCGGGGTCTGCAAATCAAGGCATTCCTTGAGGATGGCGGGTGGCTTAGGCCGGCAATACCGCGGATCCTGATGCCCGAGCCGTATATTTCGCCTTGGTCGCGAATAGTTGACCTTCCCTACATGCTCATAGCTTTCTCTCTTCAGTCCGCCTTGGGAGCGGAAGACGCGCTCGCGGTGGCCTTCCAGGTTTGGCCAGCCGCAATGGCAGTCTTTTTCACCATTGGGGTTGTTGGGGTTTTGAGCCGGATAGCGCCACGAAAAGGTGAGCTTTCGCCCGGAATGCTATGCGCCGTCCTCGTCCTTATGGCCTTCGCGATCTGGGAATTTAGTCCTGGCCGCATTGACCACCATAACTTGCAGATGATGCTGTTGCTCACGTTGATATACGGGATTGCTAGGTTCGATCGCATAGGCGGGGCGGTCGTCGCGATTTCAGCGACGATCTCGCTCTTGGTAGGCCTGGAGACGTTGCCTGTTATCGCGCTGGTGTTGGGAGCCTTGGCACTAGCGTGGGCCGCGGGTTTGGATGGCACCCGAACGATGCTTGCCTCAACCGCCATCACATGCCTGGTTGCGGTACCCATCCTGACCTTTTTGGTAATCGGTCCTTCCGGGTTCTGGCGTGTGGAGAACGATGCTTTCTCCGCACCATTTGCATTCGCACTGCTTGGCTTTGGAGCGATCGCAACCGTGACCTTATGGCTGGTGCCGGAGGCTTCGAGCGCGGCGTTCAAGTTTGGACTTTTGGCTACCGCCGGTTCGATGCTATCGGCTGTGCTGTTGTTCGCCTATCCACAGCTTTTGGCCGGCCCATATGCAGCCATCGACGATCTGGCCCGGATATATTGGTTTGATCGCATCGACCAGGAAAAGAGTGCCCTGGAGTTTTTCCGAACAGGGGACTACGGCTCACTTGCTCTACTGGGTATTTTCAGCTGCGTCCTGGCTGTTAGCTTGCAGCGCGCGTTGAACGCCCCCCGAACGGCAAATCCGCAATTCGCTATCATCTATGCTGTCGCCGCAGCGCTCCTCCTGACCGCGTTGGTCTCCAACCGGTATTTGCGCTTCTCTGCTGCCGTCGTTCCGTTGTTGCTGCCGGCTGCGGCGTCGGTAACTCGCGAAGACAGCCAGGTGGCGGTTAGGCGGTTGGCTGCGTTTGGCGGGATGGCTGTTGTGATGGCCACCTCATTCTACTTCGTCGTGCCTTTTGAGCGTAAGACTACGGATGCTTTTGACCACCTGCTCTGGAATGATTGCAAGGGGGCGGATTTCTCGCTGCTTGCTACCCTTCCACCTGGACAAGTGATGACGCCGCCGGCACTGGGGCTTGAGATCGCCCGTAGGTCGCAGGACAGCCTTACGGTGTCGAGCGTTCCCTTTCACCGGGCCGCGCCAGCCATCGGACGGGTTCTTCGGGCCTTTATGTCGAGTAGCAACAATGAGCGGAATGCTCTTTTAGCCGGGTTCGACTACCTGGCCGTTTGTCGGGCGCCGTTAGGGCTCGTGGGAAGCGAGAAGATGCCGTTGTTCGATGCCATCATGACAGGCAGCGCTGGGCCGGGCCTTCATCCCGTATCATCAGTCAAACAGTCTGACCTCATCGTCCTGCGGATTGAAAAGTAGCGTGCGCCCAGGAGTATATGTTTGGTTTCGCAGGCCACGTTCAGCCGGGCCACGACAGGATCCGGGGCCGGCAGAAATCACGTCGAAGCGGTGAGTCGAAGCGGTGAACGGTCACGGGGAAAGTTCACCATTCCGGATCGCTGCGGGGCTGGAATGGACGCCACTGCCGTTCCGTTCCGCTCACGGTTTGAATTGTAACGATACTTATTGTCACTTCCCACTTGCCGCCAATCAGTGCAGTGGTTCATCACGTAGTTTGTTTGGTTGCTCCGCGACCAGCTTTGAGAGAACCGGCAGTATGAAGAAACCGAACCCTCTGACGCACTTCCCGCGGACGAACATTTTCCGTCCAGGCGATGTTTTCGTTCTGTTTGGTGAGCTGTTCGATCGGGGCTATGCCACCCATCTGGTCGACCAAGCCAAGAAGGCCGGCATGGAAATTGTCGGGATCACGGTTGGCAGACGAGACGAAGCCAATGTTCTGCGGCCACTGAACGACGAGGAACTTGCGGCGGCTGAAGCCCGGCTCGGAGGCAAGATCATCAACGTGCCGATCATGGCCGGTTTCGATCTTGACGCGCCTGAAGGCGAGCCCACTCCGACCGACCTTCTCGCGAAGATGACGCTCGAGACGTGGCAAGACGAGAAGCTCGACTGGTCGCACATCGAGAAATGCCGAAACGTCGGCGTCGAACGGTTCAAGAATGCCCTTTCTGAAGTCATGGGGATCCTCGATGGCATGATCGCTGATGGCAGGAATGTCTTCTTCGCGCACACCATGGCCGGTGGCATCCCGAAGGCCAAGGTGTTCATGGTCATCGCCAATCGCGTCTACAAGGGACGTGGCGCGCGCCACATGTCGTCGCAAACGCTGCTCGACAGCGATTTGGGCAAGCTCATTCTTCAGAATTTCGACGAGGTTTCGGCCAACACGTTCCGACACCTGATCGATCTGAGCACAGCCATCCGGGCGCGCATCGAAGCTTCCGGTGGCCAGGTTCGTTATTCGGCGTTTGGCTACCACGGTACGGGCATTCTCGTTGCTAACGAGTACCGCTGGCAGACCTATACCAATTACACGCAGGGCTACGCCAAGATGCGCCTGGAGCGCATCGCTGAGGAAGCCTGGAACAAGGGCATTAAGGCGACGGTCTACAATTGCCCTGAGATCCGCACCAATTCGTCCGACGTGTTCGCCGGCATCGAGCTGCCCCTCATTCCGCTTCTGCTCGCGCTGAAAAAAGAGGGCGGTGGCGAATGGGTCGCGCAGCAATGGCAGGCCTGCCAGGATTTGTTGGCAGATGGCTTCACTGTCGATGACGTCTTGCGGAAGATTTCCGATATGCAGACGAGCGAAGTGATGCGGCCGTTCTACGACTTTTCGTCCTGGCCAATGCCGAATAATCCGGGACAGTCCGACCTGACGATCGGTACATCGAGCGAAATCACGGCGATGCACCGGGACGGCAAGGCGCTGATCTCCGACCTCTTGAGCCGGCTGGTGGTCGAAGCGGTTGGGCAGCTCATCTTTGGTGAGAGCTCGGCGCCATCGGGCCCTGTCCTGTGGCTCAACCACGACATCGTCGCGCGCACGCTGATCGAGACGAAAGGGTCAGCCCGCAACGCTCTCGAAGCGGCCTAAGCGCGACGACGCAGGCGGCTACTGCCTGTCTCCTTGAGTCGCCTCCGATTGCGCGTCTGATCAGACGCGCACGCGAGGTCGATGACCGTGACGTCAAGCAGTCTTGGCGGTACTGGTCGTTAGTTGAACCAGACGACGCGTGACGATTGCACCCGCTCGGCCGACCTCTTGGGGTGGCCCTCGGCGTCCTCGGCAAACAGCGTCTTGCGTGCCAGCCAATCCATTTGCGCGAGCGCTTCGGCGATCGTGGTGTCGGCTGCGATCGTTTCTCTCTTAAATCTTGTAGCTCAAGAAGTTTGCCGGCGTAGGGCGCGCCGAGAGAGAGGATGTGCGCCTTTGTTTCAGTATCGTGATCGTTCGGATACAGGGTTTGGTTGAAAGTCGTGTCGTCGCCGGGTTGTCTGGGCGTTTGCCTGTGACTATGTGTGTGACAGCCAAGAAAGGATCAAACTCAATGCGTATTGCCACATTCTTGCTCGTACTCTCCGCGCTTGCCGGATGCTCCCAGACCGGCGGCGGTGCGACCAGTGTCAGACAGGATTACTATGGTGGCGACGGCGGTTTTTATGCGGGCGCAGTTGCACCGCGCTGAAGCCGCTCCGGCGGCGCTGTAACTGCACTGCCGACAGCGAACTCTGCAGGGGGTGGGCCCGCTCAGGCGATTTTGACAAGCATGAGGGGCCCATCGCCTGATCTTCGGCCGTAGTGGCGCCGAACGTCGCCAAGCCGCCACGAGAATGTTGGCTATGCGACCCTCGTCGAGAAAGCTCTCCTTCCATCAAGCCAACTCTCTGCCCTTCAGGTCCAAGCTCTGTCCGATTGTTCGGATTGCAAGGGCTTGCGCTTTGACAATGGCGCGGCCCGTAACGCCGTGATCTCCCCTGGAGCAACGTGCCGACCAACCGCTTTCATTCCCGACAGCCGGATGACGTCATCGCCCATTGCTCCGGAAAGCGTCCGTCTCAAGGACGCGATCATCATCGCCGATGCGTTGGGCCTCGACGTCAGGCGAAAGTGAGCGTCGAAGATGCCACCGTCCCAACATCGAGCTAGACGCTGGCGTCGGGTGTCTGTTGACAACCGACCAAGCGTCCCTGCTATTCAACGGGGGAGGGCTATTGTCGCGAGGAAGGTATGGAGCTTGATCTGAAGGTTTGCGCTTTGCCGCTCGGATGCCGGCTTCGACGCTTCCGCAGGCTCAGGCAGATCAAGCAGGAAACGTTGGCGGCGGATCTTGGCGTGTCGCAGGGTCTGCTATCGCGATGGGAAGCCGGCCAGCATGAGCCTTCAGCAAAGGCCCGGGCCCGGGTCGAGACGCTGCTCGAGCGGCATGAGAGCGTCGGGATAGACTTGACATTGCGTCGGCTCATCGAAACGGCGCCGTTTCCGGTTCACCTTGTTTGCGACGACACCCATGCGCTTTTGAGCGTCTCACCGGCCAGGCAAGCCCAGTGGCGGATCTCTGCCGCGTCCTTTTTCGGCGTCTCGCTATGGCGATACGCGACGGCGGAAATCATCGAGATAGAGCTTCAACTGCAAGAACTTGGCTGGTTTGAAGAGGTCTGGTCGGGAGCCGTCCAGTTCACGACCGGCGGCAGCGACGACCCCGATATGCCGATCCCCCCGAGCATCATCCGATGGGAACGAATAGGCATTTCCGACGGGCGCGTCGGCCGCCTGGTAACCAGTATCGATCCCATCTGAGACGCGAATATTTCATTCGTTGTCCGAGCTGTTCTGCCCCTGCTAGCCTGCCATGACCGCCAGTTGCCCCGAAACCGCGTACCAAAAAATTCGGCGGGCAGGGCGTCTGCGCTCGAATCCCATCGGTCACGATAGATCCGCCAAGAGCACTCCGGACAATGACAAATTCGCGTCGCGCCATCACGTTTTCACTTCTCATCATCTGTGCAACGCTATCGCTGGCAGGGACCGACCTCGTCTTGCCGGCCGTTCCGCAATTGCCTGAAATCTTCGGCACTGACCGGGCGACCGCGCAGCTGGTGCTTGCCGCCTATGTCGGCGGCGGCGGTCTCGGCCTGCTTCTTTATGGGCGCCTGGCGGACCACTTTTCGCGCAAGGCGCTGCTTTTCTCTTCGCTCGCCGGATTTGCAGCCGCCTCGCTCGCCTGTGCCTTCTCGCCAAATATCACGGCACTTATCGCGCTGAGGTTCGTTCAAGGCGTGGCGTCTGCGGCGGCTCCGGTCTTTGGCCCAGGGTTGATCCGGCAGCTGTTCAGCGACAAGGCGGCGGTGCGCGCCATCGGGTTTCTCGGCAGCGTGGAATCGCTGGTGCCGGCGCTTGCGCCGATCTTCGGCGTGCTGCTGCTTTCGCATTTCGGATGGCAATCGTCATTCGAGCTGCTGGGTGTTTTGACGATGCTCGCTGCGGTCCTCATACTCGTGCTTGGGCTGCCCCGTGAGGAAGAACCCTCCGACACGCTCGGTAGTTATGGGCAACTGCTCACGGATCGCGTCTTCATGCGATACGCGCTCAGCCAGGCCCTGACGCTCGGCGGACTGCTCACCTTCGTCTTCGGCGCGCCGACAGTCATCGTCGCGTCGATGGGCGGCTCTCTGAACGACTTCATCATCATGCAGGTCATCAACATTTCCGGGTTCATCATCGTCGCCAATCTGACCGCCCGGATTGCCGAACGTTTTGGCGCTGAAAACGTCATCCTGACCGGCACCGTCATGGCTGCCTTGAGTGCCCTTGCGCTGTTCGCCTACGGTCTCATGGGCGGTACCAACACGCTGATGTTGCCTCTATTGTTTACGCCCATGGCGATTGGCTTGGGTCTTCGCGGCCCCATTGGCTTCTATCGCGGCATTCTTGCTTCGGGTGCCAATAATGCGCGCGGATCGGCGCTGATCGTCTTTTTCATCTTCATGATCACCACGCTTGGAACCGTCATCGCCGCGCCAATCATCGCAGCCGGGCTCGCGGCGCTCGCGTTCGTCGCCTGTGCTATCCACCTCCTGTCGGTGGCCCTCCTGCTCCTGCTTCCGGCAATGCCGGAGCCAACGCGCGATGCTGCCGGCGTACCCACGCTGTAGGTATCCGAACCAGATGAGGATCCCTTGAACGGCTAAATCGACGAATCTCCAAAGACGTGCCGGTATACGCCGTAGCGCATGCCACTGATATCCACGTGTCGCTCAAGCGCGCCTCCAAGTTTTCTCGCGACCGCTTGGGAAGCCAAATTGTCATCAGTGATCAGGCTTATTGCCGTCCTCCAGCCAAGTTTGCTGGCTGCGAAGTCGAGAACGGCATGCATCGCCTCGGTAGCATAGCCTTGCCCCTGGAACTGGGGGTAAATGCCCCATCCCAATTCAGGTTCAAGCTTGTCCAAAGGAAGCTGCGCTCCGCAGTAGCCCGCCATTTCACCTGTTTTACTATCCTCGACAACGAAAAAGCCAAAGTCGCGCAAGTGCCAATGACCGATGAACGACAACATCCTTCGCCAGGCATCCTCACGCTTGATCGGACCCCCGACGAAGGCGGTGGTGACGGGGTCCCCCCAGAATCGAGCGAAGGCCTCAAAATTGTCCTCGCGCCATTGGCGCAATATCAGTCGTTCAGTTGCTATAGTTTGCACGATGTTCTTCTTTCAAAGGTAGCCATTCTTCCTTCCGCATCCGCCGGATACCATGCCGATCGCCGCGGCGACCGGCTCCGGATGAAAGCTGCAGTTCTGCCGGCATACTGGCGCGTTAAGAGAGTTCTGAGATCGGGTTTGCAGCGACTTGGAAACATGACAGTCACGGCGCGACGCGCTACATTGTCGTTGCAGTCCACGCCACAGGTCACGGTATCGGGAGAATTATTATGCAAACGCATAAGGTCGGATACTTGATTGGTAGTCTCGCCAAAGACTCCATAAATCGCAAGCTCGCCCGTGCACTGGTGAGGTTGGCTCCTGCACAGCTTGAAATGACAGAATATCGTTCAGGGAACTCCCGCTCTATAGCCATGACTATGATGCCGATTTTCCGCCGGTCGCGAGAGCTTTCAAAGAAGAGTTGGCTGGGGTCGACGCCATTCTCTTTGTAACCCCGGAATACAACCGTTCAATCCCGGGTGGCCTAAAAAACGCCATTGACTGGGCGAGTCGCCCCTACGGAAAGAACTCCTTCACACGCAAGCCTTCGGCTGTCATCGGGACATCGCCGGGCTCGATCGGAACCGCGGTAGCGCAACAAGGACTGCGCAGTGTTCTTAGCTTTTGCAATTCACCGCAGATGAACGCCCCAGAAGCCTACATTCAATTCACTCCGGGGCTGATTTCCGACGACGGAGAAGTGACGGTGCAAACGACCGAGCAGTTTCTCCGTGGCTACATGGAAGAGTTTGCAGCCTTCATTGCGCGCGTGCTCTCTGTCCTGCCTCGCGACGCTTGAACAAGCGGCTGCCACTCGCGTCTCCTCAAGCCGCATGCAAGGGCGTCGAACAACGCTCGAAGTGGCTCAGGCGTCCTCACGATGGGTTCTGCCATGGCCACATCGAGGCTGCGGTCGAAATCGATTCAATCAGCTATCGCGAGGAAGTGAATTTTGATCAATGCGTTAGATGGCATATTTGATACATCACATTCAGTTCCATAATTCAGATTATGCGATTTTAACTTGTAGCCGCAAAGTTAAAGTGTCCTGATCCTGCAAAGTTGGAATGTCACTCTCCCCGGGTTTTGATGACCTGGGAGATTGCGGATGGGATTGATTGCGATGAGCGAGCGCGATCTGCAGCGGATTGAGGTTTTGTCGAAGGTGATCGCCGGACGCATGACGTTGGTGTCGGCGGCACATGTGCTTGAGCTGAGCACCCGCCAGGTTCGCCGGTTGCTGGAGCGGATCAGCACTGGCGGTGCGGCGTCGATCCGGCACCAGGCGATCGGCCGGCCATCGAACAACCGGATCTGCGACGGCGTACGCGATTACGCCATGACGATCGTGCACGAGCGTTATGCCGACTTTGGTCCGACGCTGGCGGCCGAGAAGCTTGCGGAGCGTGATGGTCTGACGGTGTCGCGCGAGACCTTGCGCCAATGGATGTCGG